>Ga0256407_10000008_pt1 | contig 408518 bp, 333 predicted proteins | sample RumenRJG_04DNA_FD_193489 | JGI IMG/M metagenome (GOLD analysis project Ga0256407, IMG submission 193489) | Bovine rumen microbial communities from Lethbridge, Alberta, Canada - RJG_04 | ecosystem: Host-associated > Mammals > Digestive system > Stomach > Rumen | place: Canada: Alberta... | reverse complement strand
GAGACTCCCGCCCAGCCGGAGACTCCCGAGCAGCCGGAGACTCCCGAGCAGCCGGAGACTCCCGAACAGCCGGAGACTCCCGAACAGCCGGAGAATCCAGAGCAGCCGGAGAATCCAGAGCATCCGGAGACTCCCGAGCAGCCGGAGAACCCCGAGCAGCCGGAGAATCCAGAGCAGCCGGAGAATCCCGAGCAGCCGGAGAACCCCGAGCAGCCGGAGAATCCCGATGAGCCGGAGAACCCGGAACCCGGTGCTGAAGATGAAGGCGAAGACGACGCGGAAGAAGAACCTGCTCCCGCGGAAGATCAGCCTGCTCATTTTGAGAGCGGATATGTCTGGATCAAAAACAATACCATCGCGTATACGGATGTGTACCAGACAGCAGTCAAAGGTACCTTCAAAGAATATGCGAGAGTATGGGCTGAATCCGCGCAGGAAGCGGAGGATCCCGCCCAGGACTGGCTGAAGGTTACTTTTGATACGGAGGAAGCCAAAACAGCCGGCGGCGAACTGCTCACCGGATATGTCCAGTATGCTTCCGCAACGGAACTGGATGACGAACAGGTGCAGAAACTGCTTGCTGAAAGCGAAGCGGACCTGACGATCCGGAAGACCGGAGACCATCCGCTGCCGACTGTACTTTTCGAACTCGCGGAAACCGCGGAAGAAGAACTAGCTGAAGAGCCTGTAGAAGAACCGCAAGAACCGGCAACAGAGACCGAAGAGGAAGCTGAAGAGCCAGAAGAACTGGAAGCCAACGATGGAGAAACCGAACTGGGAGTATCCATTACTGCGGAGACAAAAAAACCGATCGGAACCAATATCACGCTGACCGCTAAACTGAGCGGTAAAGCAGAAGATAAAGAAGTCGAATGTATCTGGCTGTTCTCCAAAGACAGCGGAACCAACTGGACAGAGCCAATTGTGAATGATTCGGTCTTTACAGTGGACGATACGAGCCTGAAGTTGACATTCAAGCTGACTGCTGATTTCTATGATAATTACAGGATCAAATGCATGGTTCGTTACAAGGCTGCGGAAGGCGAACCAGAGGAGCCCTACAACATCGAGAGCAACGAGGCGAAGTTCGTTCGTCCCTTTACCGCCACGGTCAATTCCCCCAAGGGTGCCATCGGGGACAAGGTGACCTTCACCGTAACCCCAAGCATCACGGGAACTTTCACCTATCAGTGGCAGAAGAGCACCAACGGCGGAAAGACCTGGAAGGAACTCAGCGGAAAGACCGCCCAGACGCTCCAGATCACTGTGAAGGATACGGATTATGATGCCAAGTACCGCTGCCTGGTAAAGGAAAAGAAAAAAGGCCAGATCGACAGTGCTGTCGGTTATGTCAAGAGAAAGTTTACGGTAAACGTAACAGGCAGCGACCTGCAGCCGGGCCTCGGAAAGACGGTCAAACTGACAGCAACTGTTTCCGGCGCAAAGGGAACCCAGAGTTACCAGTGGCAGGTCAGTACAGACGGCGGAAAGACCTGGGCCAGCGCCACGGACAGCGGAAACAGCAAAGCGACCATGAAGGTTACGGTCACAGAAACGACTTTCGGAAACAAGTACCGCTGCCTGGTAACGGACACAAAGAGCGGGAAAGTGACCAGTAAAGTCCTGACAATCTCCAAACCGTTTAATGCCAATGCTTACTGGCCGTACAGTCCGTATACAGATCTTACCACTCCGATGCCGGCGGCTGAAGGGGATATTGTGGAGATGGAGGTATCAGGATACGGACTGACATCGCCCGCTTTTGCCTGGCAGGTCAGTACAGACAGCGGCAAGACCTGGAAGAACCTGGAAGACCTGACAGAACTCGGCACTGTCGTGGTAGGCGGCAGCAAAACCCAACGCATGACAATCGAGGTGAAAGGGGACGGCAGCACGTTTGCCAACCAGTACCGCTGCCTGGTTACGGACGAGGACAATAGAAAAACAGTGAACAGCAATGTGCTGAAGATCAGCAGGCTCTTTACCGTTAATCTTACACCATCTTCTGTCAAAGTCGGATTCGGAAAGCAGATCACGCTGACTGCGGCGATCGACGAAAGCAAAAATGAATTTGGTTATACCTACTGGGGCGTTTGCAACTGGGAAATCAGCAGGGATAAGGGAAAGACCTGGGAGACCATCGCGAATGCAACCGGAACGACATACAAAACAACGTTTACCGAGGCAGAGATTGCTGACGTATATGCCAACTGGCGATTCCGCTGCATAATGGACGCGGAATCCCCCGACGGCAGCAATGTGGAGCAAATGCACAGCAATGCTGTCTCCATCAAGCAGCCGTACACGATCAAGATCACCGCAGACCCGAAGGACCAGAAGGCTGCTGTCGGCAAGACCGTGAAGTTCACAGCAAGCGCCAGCGGTTTGAGCAGTCCCAAATACCAGTGGCAGGTCAGCAAGGATAAGGGCAAGACCTGGTCGGATATGTCCGGCAAGACCAGCGCAACGCTGTCCGTCAAAGTTCCGGAGAAGGATTTTGATTACGATACATTCCGTTATCGTGTGCGTATTACCGATAAGAAATACGGATCAGTATACTCTGACGGTAAGGCCTGCATCAAACGGCCGTTCTCCATCAAGCTCAACAAGACATCCGCGGTGCTGGCGGCCGGAAAGACAACCAAGTTCACAGTGACGGTCAGCGGAAGTGCAACGTACCTGTGGCAGTACAGCACCGATGGCGGGATCACGTGGAAGACTGCCTCGAAGGACACAGGCTACAAGACCAAGACGATCACCCTGAAAGGTGATGATACGCATTATCAGCGCCTGTATCGGTGCAAGGTAACGGTGAGCAAGAAGGCAGCTTACAGCCAGTCAATTTATGTGGATCCGGATACGGCAAAGAACTTCTCCTTTAAGGTCAATGCCAAGGCTTGTGATATCACGGGCTATAAGGGTACCGGAACTACTGTAAAGGTCCCGGTGGGTTACCATGGCAAAAAGGTTACCAGGATTGCGAAGAATGCCTTCAAGGGAAAGGCAATCAAGAAAGTGGAACTGCCGAAGTGCGTAACAGAGATCGGTGATTATGCATTTGACGGATGCGCATCCCTGACAACCGTGACACTCTACAACACAGTAAAGAAAATCGGTAAAGGTGCGTTCAGGAACTGCGTGAAACTGACCACGATGACCAGTAAGGACTGACAACTGCAATTGTTGTTATGCGCAGCCGGATATATCCGGCTGCGCTGTATTTCGTTTTTTGGAGGTGTCTGAATGAAGCACTTTCAGAACTGTACCAGGAAGATCCTGACATCATTTCTGATCCTTCTTCTTCTCCCGATCCTGCCCGGTGTTTCCTGTGCAGAGGACCTGAATGTCCTGATGCTTCCGGGAAGCCTGACAACGGTTGCGCAGGAAGCTTTCCGCGGGGATACTTCTTTGCAGAAAGTCGTTTTGCAGGAAGGCGTTACGTCGATTCAGAGCCGGGCGTTTGCGGACAGTTCTGTCCGGGAGATCAGCCTGCCTGCTTCACTGACGTATATTGCTGAGGATGCGTTTGAAAACACCAGTATTCAGGCCATGACAGCTCCGAAAGGATGTTATGCATATGCCTGGGGCAGGGAGCACCAGTATATCACGGAGTACCGCGCGCTACTGATCGGTGAGAAAACATTCCTCCGGTATGATGTCTTTTATGAAGACGGGATTGAGCAAAGGGATTACAAACGTTCAGAAGTTCTGCGCAATTCCAATGACGTCAGCAAGATGGCAGCTATGCTTGGCAAAGTATACGGTCCGGAAGGCGGCCAATACAAGGCAACGCGGAAAATCAATGCGGGTTATTACGCGATCCAGTCCGCGATCCGGACAACCTTTGTTGATACCATGGAGCATGATATCTCTATCTTTTTCATCGCGTCCCACGGAAACAGCAGCGGCGACGGAGAACTGGAAATGCCGTTTACGGGCGATCCGAAAAACCAGGCGGATCGGGCCGCCTACGAAGCAAAACAGTATCTGTCTTTTGAAACGCTGGCTTCCTGGCTGTCAGTGATCAACGGAAAGGTAATTGTGATCCTGGAGTCCTGCGGGGCCGGTTCTTCCATCTATGTTGAACCAAACGGAGCAAAGAGGGGCGTAAAAACGGAAGACGATTTGTCCGAAGATTTTGTCCAGGCGGCTGTGAAGGCGTTCGCAAGCGTGGACCCGGGTATTGTCGTTAAACAGGAAATGGAACCCAATTCGAACCGGAAGTCGGCAGGAAACCTGCGGCAGCCAAAGTTCTATGTGCTGGCGGCGGCAGCCCATCACGAAGAAAGTTACGGATACAGCAATACTTCAACTGATCCAGTGAATCTTTTCACAAAATGGTTGATCCAGGGAGTGGGCGAGGCAGGAAACTCTCCTGCTGACAGCAGCCCGCAAAACAGCATCCTGACACTGGATGAATTGTATCAGTACATAAAAAGTGTAGGGGATAATTACAAAATCACAATTCAAGGTGAAACATATTATCAGCATGTCCAGGTATACCCGGAAGGCAGTGATCAGGCAATATTTGTTCTGAAATGACAGTTGTTGCTATGAAGTGTTTGATCAGAAAAAATAACTTGACAGTTGTATACAGTTACATGATACATTATACACCAATAGGCAGATATCATTCTTGAGGGGAGATTACCATTGATGAAAAAAAGTATCGCATTATTGCTTGCGCTGCTGATGATCATGAGCAGCCTGCTTGTTGCTTCCAGCGCTGAAGACGGTGCTGCGGAACCGACAGAAGCGAATGGCGAGATTATCAACGAGATCATTACCCTTCCGGGCGAAACAGATCCGGAGGAAGTTCCCGGAGATTTAGTCGGCGAAGAAGCTGAAGCCGGAGAACCGGAAGAACCGGTGCAGCCGGAAGAACCCGTGCAGCCGGAGGAACCGGTGCAGCCGGAAGAACCGGTGCAGCCGGAAGAGCCGGTGCAGCCGGAAGAGCCGGTGCAGCCGGAAGAGCCGGTGCAGCCGGAAGAACCCGTGCAGCCGGAAGAGCCGGTGCAGCCGGAAGAACCCGTGCAGCCGGAAGAACCCGTGCAGCCGGAGGAACCGGTGCAGCCGGAAGAGCCGGTGCAGCCGGAAGAACCCGTGCAGCCGGAAGAACCCGTTCAGCCGGAAGAACCCGTGCAGCCGGAAGAAACCGAACAGCCGGTAGAGTCCGCGCAACCGGAAGAACCCGCGCAGCCGGAAGAAGAACCTGTTCATTTTGAGAGCGGATATGTCCTGATCAAAAGCAGGACGATTGCTTATACGGACGTATGGCAGACAGAGATCAAGGGTACCTTTGCCGGTTACGCAACGGCATGGGCTGTTTCTGCGCTGAAGACCGAGGATCCCGGGCAGGACTGGCTGCAGGTTACTTTTGATACGGAAGAAGCAAAGACCGCCGGAAGCGAACTGCTGACCGGATACATCCAGGCATCCTCTGTGGAACCCCTGACAGAAGAAGCAGCACAGCAGCTGGTCGAAGAACTTGAGGCGGACCCGACCGTCCGGAAGACCGGAACGTATCCTCTGCCGCTTGTTGAGTTTGAACTGGCGGAAACCGCTACCGCAGAACCTGTGGCTGTCGTAGAAACCGAGCAGGAAGAACCTGCGGAAGAAGAGGAAGAACTGGAAGCCAATTCTTCAGAAACAAAAGCAAAGAAGCCCACTGTTACGGTCAGTCCGGAACTGAAAAAAGTCATTCTTGGCAAAGAAGCCACGTTCACAGCCACTGTCAGCAACACTTCCGGGAAAGTTACTTATCAATGGGAATTCAGCGCTGACGGTGGTAAGAAATGGGAGAAAGCCGCTTATACCGGAAGCAAGACTTCCAAGATGACGGTAAAGATCGATAAGACGACCGTCGGCTATAAATATCGCTGCAAGATCAAGAACGGCAAGAACACTGCCACCAGCAAGGCCGCGTCTGTATTTGCGGTACAGGCATCCCAGTCCGCAAAAGCGGTTGCGATCGGGAAAACCGCAACCTTTACAGTCAAGGAATGGAACGCGGGAGGTACTGCGAAGTACCAGTGGCAGTACAGCAGCGATAAAGGAAAGACCTGGAAGAACTGTCCTTCTTCCTACAGCGGATATAAATCGAAAAAACTGACCGTAAAGATTTCAGAGAAAAACGCAGGCAACAAATATCGCTGCGTTGTCAGCGGAAAGAACGGCAAACTGGCGTCCAATGCAGTGTGTGCCTTCACGATCCAGGCATCGCGGTCTGCAAAAACAGTTGCAATCGGCAAGGAAGCTGTTTTCAGCGTCACGGCATGGAATGCAAGCGGTACTGTGAAGTACCAGTGGCAGTACAGCCGCGATGACGGAAAGACCTGGACCAGTTGTCCTTCTTCCTATAAGGGATATAAGTCAAAGAAACTGACGGTCAAGATCACAGAGGGAAACGCGAAAGACAAGTATCGTTGTGTTGTCAGCTGCAGCAGCGGCAAACTGACGTCCAATAAGGTATATATCACGCCGAAGGCGCGCTATTATGCACTGATCCTTGCAAATGATGATTATGCCGGGACGGTAAACGACCTGCCCGGCGTCTATAATGACGGTACAGCGATGAATACAGCGCTGAAGGCTTATGGCTGGACCGTGAAGCTCGCACGGAACAAGACGGCTTCCCAGATGAAAAGCGCCATTGCGAGCACTTTCAAAGGAAAGCTGGATACGGACGTCTGCCTGGTTTATTACAGCGGACACGGAGATGACAGCAAAGGCAGTACCGGTGGTTCGCTGGTGGGAACGGATGGTTCCTGGCTTTATCCGACTGACCTTCGCGATACATTGAAGAAGAATACAAAAGGCCAGGTGATTGTGCTCCTGGATTCATGCGGCAGCGGATCAACCGTGTACAAAAAGAGCACAAAAGACCTGGAGAAGAACGATACGGAACCTGAAGATGTCGGGAACCCGGCGAACTTTACCAGCGGCGTGATGGGAGCATTCAGCGGCTATTTTGCGGACGAGCTGGAAAGCAATACCGGCGAACTGCTGAACAAACGGTTTGCGGTTCTGGCTGCCTGTGCGCACGGAAAGACATCTTCGGACGGATACTTTACGGAAAAGAGCGGGGATCTCTATTTCGAACGGGGCGGAACGTTTACCGTTGCCCTGCTTCGGGCGATGGGCTGCAAATACCCGGGCGGAAAGCTTTCCGGAGCAAGAAAGCAGCTGACGCTGAAACAGGCATATGACGGCGTTAAATCTGAAGTCAGCAAGATGAACAAGCTGCTCAAGAAATACGATTATATAGCATATTATGCTGGCGACAGATACAACAGTCCGGGTTATTATATTTTCGATTCGATTTCGCAAGCTGTCCAGATGGGAGGATCCGGCAGTACGGTTCTGTTCAGGAAATAAGCAATCCAGGGATTTCTGAGGGGAAGCCGTAATGCTTCCCCTTTTTTTCTGCCGATCCGGCAGATCCGGAGGAGAAAAAATGAGAAAATGGTTCACTGGATTCCTGATAATATTTCTGCTCTTTGCAGGCGCAGCGCTTGCAGAGGGACAGGTCGATCCAGACCGTCCGCAGATGCTGGAATCCATAAAACAGAAACAGCAGATCAGGGAAGAATACCTTCTGCCTGAATCGGGTGGCGCCCTGGACAGAACAAAGGATTTATCAATAGGGACGGGCGTGAATATCTCCATCAGCGGCAGTAAACTGCCAACCAGGGAACTGACATTCACGGCATCGGTACCGGGCGCTTCAGACGCGAAGAAACTGGAGTACTACTGGGGAATTTCTGATGAAGGAAGGGATTCCAACGGATATCTCTATTATCCCCAGCATGCGAGCGACAACCTGAAGGGGAAGACCAGGATCAAATACAGGTTCTACAGTGCCGGGACCTATTCTGTATTCCTGATTGTCAGGCGCGGCGGGACAATGATTGGATTTCGTTACGTGGAATTCACCGTAAAGGATGATGGAAGCCATCCGACGCTGGAACAGAAGGCCCAGCAAATCGTCAATGAATGCAAAGCATCCACCAAATGGGAGACGGCGCTGAACCTGCACGACTGGCTGACACATAACGCCTATTACGATGAAAGCCTTAATATGCACGGCGCTGATATCCTGTTTTACGGGTACGGCGTCTGTGACAGTTATTCCAAAGCATACGAACTGCTCTGCAATACCGCCGGTATTCCCGTTGAAAGGACCTTCGGCCCCAACCATGCATGGAACACGGTGAAGCTGGACGGAAAATGGTACCAGGTTGATGCGACCTGGGACGATCCGGGGAGCTGGATGCCGGGAGAAGGAACCGCGGCAAGCGGATATGAAGAACACCAGTTTTTCTGCCTGAGTGCAGCTGCCATGATCCCGGTTGATTCGCACAGTTACAGTGACGGGACCCAGGAAGGAAAACATGCGGCGGACTGCACATCCATGGATGCCAACTACTTCATTCATGAGGGGATCTGGAGAAGCTTCAGCGACCTGAACGGGATGTATATATCCCAGATCCAGAATGCATTTGACGGTGGAAGAAGCTTTTCAAAGACGGTTCCGTCATATGCATTCTACGTTGAGAATGGCTATACAACCTATACGATTTTTTATCCGTCTGTGATCAGGGAGATCCTGAAGGCGGGACTGCCGAAACAGCAGTTTACGCTTGGCGGGGAAACAGTCAAGGCAAAAGTCTCCGTCAGCAAGGACCTGAAGCTGACCGTCAGGATAACCGGTTGGAAGATTGATGAAACAGGCACGCTGGCCATTCCGGGAAGCCTGACATCCATTCCTGCACATGCCTTTTACCGTCACGCAGCAACGAGGGTGATCCTGCCGAAAGGCTGTAAAGAAATCGGAAGCAAAGCTTTTGCGAACAGCGCGGTACGGGTCATCGAGATTCCGGGTCCTGTAACGTCCATCGCGGATGATGCATTCGAAGGATGCGGGAAGATAATGTTTATTTCGAATGATAAGAAGGTGAAGGTATTTGCGGCGAATCACGGTTTTTTCGTGGTTGATCCGTAAAGGGACGATAGATAACGGATAGGGGAATACAAAAATGGCAAAAAGCGAAAGGCCGCTTGTATCGGTTATTATTCCTGTATATAATGTGGAACTTTATCTGGAAGAATGCCTGGACAGCATTATTCACCAGACACTCTTGGATATTGAAATCATTTGTGTGAATGACGGTTCGACTGACACATCACCGGCGATACTTCGGAGATATGAAAACGCAGATCATCGTATTCGTATCGTTGATCAGGAAAACCAGGGTTTATCAGGGGCACGAAATACGGGGGTTCGAATAGCAACTGGTAAGTATCTGTATTTTATTGACAGTGATGATGTTCTGAATACGGAGGCATTGGAACTGTGCGTTTCTGATATGGAACGGCGTGATTTGGAGTTCTTATGCTTTAATGCGGTTGCATTTGGAGAAGATCCTGATAGCGCAAAAGAAGCAGGTGAAAGAAACAGCCGATATTTTAAAAAAGTATTGGATGAAGAAAAGGTCTACACTGGAGAGGGGTTGTTCATTGAACTTAACACAACCACGAGATATACTGTGCCACCTTGGGCATGCGTAATTTTACGTTCAAGATTTCTTGAACATAATCTATGGTTTCATGCTGGAATATACTATGAAGATGAACCATGGATGTTTGTTACACTCATGAATATGTCGCGTTGTGGATGTATTAATCGGACATTGTATTATTATCGGATGCGTCACGGCTCGATTGTTCATCTGACGCCGTCTTTTGCTCATGCATATGGAATTTTTATTGCATCTATGGATGAACAGCGATTTCTGCTGGACAATCCGAAATTGTTGCGAAGTGAACAATTCAGGCAGATTGCGACCGCCCATATTGCCAGATTGCAGAAAACCAGTATTGCGAAATACCGTGCCTGTAGTGAAGAAGAAAAGCAGAAACGTTTTCATTTAAGTGATGATGAATATCTTCGTTTTCAACAGGATGTAGTATTTCCGGCAACTGTGATGGACGTTATGGAACTGAAAGAGGAAAAGAAAAAAGCATCCATCGAGAAAAAAGTTGAGACGCTGGAAAAAAATAAAGCAACGTTGGAAAGAGAAAAGTTAAGGCTGATAACTAAGATTAATTCTCTTAAGTCATCAGTTTCTTTCCGATTGGGACGAATACTTACTTTTTTTCCTCGAAAACTGAAAAAGAAACTACGGGGAATAAAGGAAATTCAACTTGCCTGGAAAGAAAAACATGAAGTTCCACAGACTCGTGCTAACAGGATTGTCGTTTTTCCATCAGAGGTTACGGAGAATCGTATTATCTTTCATTATCAGGTATCAGGAGAATGGTCTTCCTGTTTCATGGCTGAGGAGACTTTTGAGATCATCTATCCGTTTGACATGGAAAGTATTCCGGAAAGCATCCGGATCATCCCGTTCCTGTCACAGGTTCTGCCGGTCAGCTGGATCTGGGATGCGGAGATCAAGGTCCCTGCCTGTGACCGGGATTTTTATGATTGCCTTGAAAAGGTCAAAGATGGATACAAAAAAATGTATCCCATGTACTCCTTCGATGGGGAACTGACGGTGGAATCGATCGAAGAAAACGAAAAGCCGGGAAACGGGCAAAAGACGCTTGTCTGCTTTTCAGGCGGAGTAGACGCGACCAGCACAATCCTTTCCCATTTGGCAGAAAAGCCGATGCTAGCAAGCCTATGGGGTGCGGATGTTCCCTGGGATGATTCGGAAGGATGGCAACCGGTTGAGATGCTTCTCCGGAAGAATGCGGAGACACTTAACCTAGATTTGATAACGGTCCGGACATCTTTCAGGAAGTTGCTTCGTGAAGAAGTGCTGGGCAAACATGTGCTTGCTTCCGGAGACGGATGGTATCATGGTTTCCAGCATGGGATCGGAATCCTTGGGCATATGGCTCCTGTCGCCTGGCATGAAGGGAATGGCACTGTATATATTGCTTCATCAAATACAAAAGGAACAGTGTATACCTGTGCATCCGATCCTTCTATTGACAACCATATACGATTCTGCGGAACAAAAGTCGTTCATGACGGGTATGAACTGGACAGGCAGGACAAGATACAGAGAATTGTGAATTTTTCCAGGGAGAACGATTTACAGCTTCCACTGCATGTCTGCTGGGAAAAACGTGGCGGAGACAACTGCTGTCATTGTGAAAAGTGCTGGAGAACTATACTTGGATTCTATGCGGCGGGAGAGGATCCGAAGCAACACGGTTTTCCATTGTTTACCGGTTTCGATTCGCTATCTGATGATCTTGAACGAGACTATCATCGTTTTCGGGTATTGACTGTGGCAAATTATCAGCCACTTCAGAAAAAACTACAGGAGAGAGTTGCTCAAGGAGATCTTCCGCAGGAGCTTTCCTGGCTTGTCCATGCGGATCTCCTTTCTATTGAGGAAGGCTCCCTGAGACTTCATAAAGGGAAACTGGTCAGTCCGGTCTGGCTGCTTGGCACTCCTGACTACAGGAATATGGGAGATCAGTGTATTGCGGAAGAAGAAATCTGTTTTTTGCGAGAGATAATGCCTGACAGATGTATTGTTGAATTCAGTGAAATAGAACTGAAAAAAAAGAAATATAAACAATCCAACAGAATTCTTCCTTCCCAGCCAGTATTCTTGCAGGGTGGGGGCAATCTGGGCACACTCTGGCCTAATCATGATAAGTGCAGAAGAGAAATCCTTAGCAAAATCAAGGGAAATCCTGTTGTGATTTTTCCGCAGAGTATCTGGTTTTCAAACGATGCTGAAGGACAGAAAGCATTAGCTGAAGCTGCGGAAATCTACAAAGGGGACAACATCCTTCTTTGCTGCCGGGACAGCGTTTCATACCGGTTCGCACAGGAATATTTTGACTGCAGATCTATTCTTGTTCCTGATATGGTGTTGTGGGAATCTAGACAAAAACCGAATACACAAGAACGTTATGGGGCAATGACCCTGCTGAGAAATGATAAGGAACGAAATCTTACTGACGACAACCAGGTTGCGATCGAATCGATCCTGAGTGAAAGGTTCCGCAGCCTGGAGGTCTATGATACCGTCCTGAAATCAGAGAAAGTGACCCGGGAGAATCGAACCGCAATGATCGATGATCTGATTCAACGGATCTCCTCTGTGGAGTGCGTCGTGACAGACCGCCTGCACGGGATGATCCTGTGTGCGGTTTCCGGGACGCCGTGCGTGGCATTTGGGAACGGATATCACAAGATTGAAGCGTTTTATGAATGGCTGAAGGACCTGAAATATATCCGGTTCATCCATCGGATGGACGAGCTGGCTGACGCAATTGATGAAGTGTGTAGCTGTACTGAACGAATTTACCCGGAGAAAGAAATGCGGGAACAATTCGGGGAACTGATCCGTTCTATTGCCGGTCTGTAAGTCCGGAAGAGGGAAAGCAAGTGTACGGCAAAACCAGAGGGAAACAAATTATTGCAAAAAGTTCACAGAACCGTTATAATATAATCCCTCTTTTATGGATGAGAGCAACGGTATATATACTTATGTAACTTTGAAAGGAGCCCGCTATGAAAAAATTACTCAGTCTGATGCTTGCACTGGCGATGCTGCTCAGCCTGGTTCCTTCCTTTGCCGAGGAAGGCGACACGGTGATTCAGGAGAATCCTGAAGCCGCTGCTGAGCTGACTACCGAGCCGGAAGAGCCCGCTGCTCCCGCGGAAGAGCCCGCTGCTCCCGCGGAAGAGCCTGCTGCTCCGGCGGAAGAGCCTGCTGCTCCGGCGGAAGAGCCTGCTGCTCCGGCGGAAGAGCCTGCTGCTCCAGCGGAAGAACCTTCCGCTCCGGCGGAAGAGCCTGCTGCTCCGGCGGAAGAGCCTGCTGCTCCGGCGGAAGAGCCTGCTGCTCCGGCGGAAGAGCCCGCTGCTCCGGCGGAAGAGCCTTCCGTTCCGGCGGAAGAGCCCGCTGCTCCGGCAGAAGAGCCTACGGATCCTGCGGAAGAGCAAGCAGAAGAGCCTGCGGAAGAACAAGTGGAAGAGGCTTCTGAAGGCGAGGATGACGATGAAGAGCTGGAAGCCAACAATGTGGTCAGCGTGGGTTCGGTATCGGGCCTGAAGGTTACCGATCCCAAGACTACAGAACTGAAACTGACCTGGACTGCTCCTACGGACGGAGAAACTCCGGACGGTTTTGAGATCTGCTGGGGCACGACCAATGATTACAGTGCCTGCAAAAACAAGAACTGCAAGACTACTACATCAACAACCTATTCGATCACAGGGTTGACCTGCGGACAGGAGTATTTCTTCTTTGTCACAGCTTTCTGCAACAACACTTCGGGCAATCCGGCGTATTTCGGAACGTATGCCATGACGAAATATACGCTTTCTCCGCCCGCGCCTGCTTCCCTGACCATCACGCAGAAGGCTAACTCTGCGGTGACTGCAGAGCTGTCATGGCCGAAGGTAACCGCTGCGAGCGGTTATTTCCTGTACGAAGTGACCGGCGGGAAAGAAGTACAGGTTGCAAAGATCTCCAATAATGCGACGCTCTCCTATACACACAACGAGTTTACACCGAAAGATGAGCTGACCTACCGGATCTACAGCTACAAGACTGTGGAAGGGAAGGAAGTAAAGAGCCATACTCCGACGGAAGCTACCATCGCCTATGTAGTTCCCGCACCAACAGGACTGAAGGCGACTTCAACAGGAATCAGCAGCATTAAGCTGACCTGGAAAGCGGTTGAAGGTGCCACCTCCTATGTCCTTCAGCGGAACGACGGCAAGGATTTCAAACCGCTGACCGAAGTGACAGCGAATAATCATCTGGATGAAAACCTGATCTTCGGCAAGGAATATTCGTATGTGGTGAAAGCGAAGGTCGGAAAAAACTATGAGAGTGTTTTCTGCACATCTGTAGTGGAGAGCCCCCGCGGCAACGCCCCGACCGGACTTTCTGCGAAAAATACCAGCAATACGAAGAATACGATCCAGTGGAAGGAATCGGAAGGTGCATCCGGATATGTGTTGCTGCGCAATTCACAAAAAGATGGGAAAGGCGACGGCGCTACCGGTTGGGAGGATTTCACCCAAAATACCCTGTATGATGGTCCTGATCTGGAATATGTTCATACCGGACTTGTGATGGGCGACTCCTGGTTCTATCGCCTTGCAGCATATGTGGAAATTAACGGCGGGAAGATTTACACGCCCATCAGCGCTGTTGTTTCCTGTACGGTGAAGCCGGGAATTCCAAAGCCCACTGTTGAAAACGAGACGTACAACAAGCAGAAGGTGACCTGGACCAGCCAGGGGACCGGCGTCAAGTATGAAGTATGCACGAGCACATCTTCGGATTTCGGTTCTTCAACAACCAAAAAGACATCTGCCCTGACTTATTCGTTTGACAAGCTGAAAAACGGAACCAAGTATTATTACAAGGTCCGGGCTTACCTGGAGATTTCCTCCACGGAAATCGTATATGGTGACTGGAGCGCTGTAAAATCCCTGGCCTGTGCACCGGCAAAACCGACTGTAACAGGAACGCTGCAGAACCGGAACCAGGTTAAGGTGAAGTGGCCGACGGTTGCGGGAGCGACAGGATTTATCATTTATGCCAAGGAGAATGACGGATCCTGGGTCCAACTTGGAACGAAAAAGGCTGATGCGAGCGCAACCAATTATTCGTATACGGCGAAAGGCCTGAATGTGGGTTCTTCCTATGTGTTTGCTGTCAGTGCAATCCGTGAGGCGGATGGAAAGACTGCTACCGGAGAAAAAGGAAAATCAACGCAAATTCTAATCGATCTGGCAAACTATGTTCCAACGGACTTAAAGTGTAAGGCCGCAAGTACGACTTCTGTAACTCTTTCCTGGGCAGAGATGGATGGTGTTACAACATTCCAGGTTTCAGGCAGAAGTGATGATGACACTTCTTATTCCCTGAAGAAATCTGTGACTGGAAACAAAGTTACGATTACCGGATTAAAGAAGGGATATACTTATAAGTTCAAAGTCCGCGCCAAGAAGAAAATCAACGATAACAACGAATACAGTGCGTACAGCGCTGAAATAAAAGGAACACCGACCAGCCTTGCACCGACATCTGTGGCAATCAAGGCATTGGCGGATGCATACGGTGTGAAGCTTACTTGGAAAGCTTCAGCTGAAGCGGACGGTTATGAGATCTATAAGGCGGAGTCAGAGGACGGCCCTTGGACATTAGTCAAAAGTATCGGAGACGGTGCTGCGGTTAAGTATACGGACAAGAAGGATTACGATAAAACAAAGACTGGTAAGATCTACTATTATCGAATTCGCAGCTATACGGAAGTGTTGGGGAATAAACACTTTGGGCCATACAGTTCCAAAGTTAAGGTTCAGATCCAAATTCCGAAGACTACGGTGACAGCGGAAGTTGTTTCCAAGACGAAAATCAAGCTCACCTGGACAGATGTCGGTGCGGATAAATATCAGATCTATCGTTCAACAAAAGAAGATAGCGGATTTACTCTGGTAAAGACTGTGTCCAGTCCGACGATTACCTGGTCCAATGCTGATCTGACGATGGGAACCAAATATTATTACAAGATTCGCGGATCCAAAACGGTTGGTTCGAACACATCGTACGGAGCATATTCAGAGGTTGTTTCTGCAACTCCCACATTGGGAGCACCGACAATTACCTCTCTATCTGCAGATGGTGGTTCTATCAATGTGAAGTGGTCTGCTGTCAGCGGAGCGAAACAGTACCAGGTGTATTATCATGCGGATGGACAGGATTGGAAACTGGGCGGCACGGTGGATGCCGCTAAGACGAAATTCCGAGTGAATAACCTGACGCCAAAGACAAAGTACTATTTCCGTGTACGCGCTGTAACGACAAAAAATGACAAGACCATCTATGGAAAATACAGTGCAAAACAGAATAAGACTACGAAACTGCGTCAGGTTGTAAATCTGGTAGCGGAACCAATGGGCGGGGCGAAGGTGTTGCTGACATGGGATGCAGTCAGAGATGCTACCAGGTATGAAGTCTGGATTGCTGACTATGATGCGGCGAGCGGCTCAATTGACACTTCCACCTGGAAGAAGCTGGCGAGTGTGACAGCCACCAGGACATCGGCTGATGATTTGAAAACCTACAATTCTTACGGATTCAAGGTGAAGGCTGTCATTTCAAAGAGCGGTGTTACGGATTCAGGTGATTATTCTGCGAATGTTGTGGGTTATACAGCACCTGTGGCACCGACCGGATTGAAAGCAACCACTATTAAGAAAACTAGCATTACAGTCAGTTGGAAACCTGTGAAGGGTGTGGATGGATATACTGTTTCCTGGAGAGAAAAGGGAGCCGCATCATGGACGAAGATGAACTTGCTGGGATCCGCAGATACGTATGAGATTACGGGCCTGACAAGCGGAAAGGAATACGAGATCAAGGTTCGCGCATTTGCGAACGAGACTTCTTCCAGAAAACTGTACGGACCATACTGCACCAAGATTAAGGTAACAACCAAGAAGTAATTCAATAACTCATACCGGCCATGCTCCCCTTATGCTGGGAGCATGGCTTTTTTGTGCAAGAAAGAAATCGCTGAAGGATGTACATGCCGGCCGGAAATCTTTGACTCCTGCATATATATAGGATATAATTATCTTTGTATGACTATATCTTGGACGAGACTGCCCGCCGGTCATACAAAAGGGTTTTGCAGGCAGGCGGCGGAAGACCCGCGGTGGTTTTGCCGGGGCCGGAATACGCCGTACAGAAAGGCCTTCCTGCAGGATGCATGCCATCCCGCAGGGCGGAGCTATGTTGTTTTTTGGCATAAATACGGCACTGGAACAAAAAGGACCGGAGCGTGAGAATGCATTGAAAATCCTGACTAAAAAGCGGTTATTTATCACAAAGCATTATGATTTCCTGATCGTTGACCTGGCGGCTTTTATTCTCGGGTTCTATGTATCACTTCTTTTGCGCCGCTCCCTGGAAATGAGATTCTACAACCAGGATCGGCTGTGGACCTATGCGATTGCGGCGGTATTGTCTTTTCTGCTTGTGGAAATCGTGACAGAGAACCTGAATGGGGTTATCACACGGGGACTGGTCCGGGAGATTCAGGCGACGGCGATACAGATGACAAGAACCTGGACAGTTTATCTGTCTGTCCTGTTTTTCATGCATAACATCTTTGCCCTTTCACGTATTTTCGCAGTTGTTTCGTATCTGTTCTGCTTTATTCTCGTGCTGCTGTTCCGCAATGCATGGAAAATGTTCTGCAAATTCAGCAGGATGAGCGACGCGGTGATGCCGGAGCTCCTGATCGTGTGCGAGGCTTCCCATGCCCAGCGCGTCCTGAACCGGATGGTATCCGGTGCGCTGAGCAAGCAGTATGATATCTGCGGACTGGTCGTCAACGAAAAAAGTGAGTTGAATTACAAAGACTGGTATCCGTGCGAAACCGGCCTGGACCGGATCGATTCTTTCACGGGCAAACGGCGGATTCAGTACGCGTACGTTGAACTGAACGACCGGAAAGAGGAACAGGAAACCATCGACAAGCTGCTGAAGGCCGGGATCATCGTACACCGGAGCATGGGGGACAGCGTGCTGCAGTATGCGGACCAGGAAATCGGTGAGTTGAACGGAAAAACGGTGATTGTGATTTCCGGAGCGCAGTCGTCCCTGTTGTCGAGGGCGGACCGGGCATGGCGGCGTCTGAGACAGAAACTTTTCCGTGAGAAGGAATAAGAGGGCAGATATGGAGATCAGGATTATCGTTGCGGCCCACAAGCCGTACTGGATGCCGGAAGATCCGATGTACCTGCCTGTACATGTGGGAGCCGCCGGGAAAGACAGCATCGGATTCCAGCGGGATGACGAAGGCGAAAACATCAGCCGGAAGAATGCCAATTACTGCGAACTGACCGGCGTGTACTGGGCATGGAAGAACCTGGACGCGGATTATATCGGGCTGGCGCATTACCGGCGGCATTTCTCGAACGGAAAGCGGCTTGGCAGTAAAAAGGAGAGAGTCATCAGCCGGGAGGAACTGGCCGGGAAGCTGAAGGAAGCGGACGTGCTTCTTCCGAATCCCCGGAATTACCGGATTGAAACCAATTACAGCCAGTATGTCCATGCCCACCATTCAAGGGATCTGGCGGTGACCCGGAAGATCCTGGGAGAGAAGTACCCGGAGTATATCCGGGCCTGGGATGAAAGCATGAAGAAACCGACCGGGCACAGGTTCAACATGTTTGTGATGAAGAAAGAACTGTTTGACGCGTACTGCGCCTGGCTGTTCAGCATCCTTTCCGAACTGGAACAGCGGCTGGACATCTCCTCCTACAGCAATTACGACAAGCGTGTTTTCGGCTTTGTGAGTGAGCGGCTGCTGGATGTCTGGATCGGGACAAACGGGATCAGGTACAAAGATATGCCGTATGTTTTTATGGAAAACCAGAACTGGATCATCAAGGGCTGGAATTTTCTCCGGAGGAAGCTGTTTCCCGCGGCTTCGTAATCCGGTGCCGGCTGACTCCTGGACTAAACTATTGCGGAGGGTATAAAGCGTGAGTGTAAATGGCAAATCCGTTCATGTGAACAGGGAATATGATCCGGAATTCCGGTTGAAGGACTTCTTCTTCCATCTGCTGTACCGCTGGCGGAGCATCCTGCTGGTTGTGCTGCTGTGCGCTGCCGTCATCGGCGGATTGAAGGCGTTCAATGTGTATGCCGCCCATCAGGCCGGGAACAAAACAAAGGATGAACTGCGCTATGAGCAGGACATGGAAGCCTACCGGAAAGAAGTGGCCAATGCGCAGAAGAAGCTGAAGAAAAACCGGAAAACACTGGAGGAACGGCTCGCATACCGGGAGGGTTCCCTGCTGATGCAGCTGGATCCGGGAAACGTATGGATCGCGGAGAAAAAATACCTGGTGACCGGCGCCGCGGAAAAAGCGGCGGATGTGGTGGCGGTCTATACCGGCGCGATGATCGCGGATCATGATGAAGCGGCGCTGGAGGACGCGTTCGGGACATCCAACGCCGGATATGTGAATGAAGTGGTTACGATCACTGCGGACAGCGAAGGAAACGCCTTCCGCGTGAAAGCGGCGGCCGCCACGGAGGAAGCGGCGGAAAAAGGCCTGGCATATGCCGTCCGGAAGATCGAAGAGGCGGAAAAGAACGCACAGGCGGCCGGACAGCATACATTGCTGGCGGCGGATGAAGGGGTTTCCAGGCAGATCCTGGCGGACCTGACGAAACTGAAGAATGACCTGAACGATGACATCAACAAATACACGGATAAGGTAAAGACCTCGGAAAGGAATCTGAAAGGCGCGGAAGAAAACGAACCGCTGCGGCCGGGCAACCCGGCGGTGTGGGGCGCGCTGACAGGCGCCGGCCTGGGCCTGCTGGCGATGCTCGGGCTGTACCTGATTACCTTTGTACGGAGATCCCGGCTGAAAAAGGGAGACGAACTTACGGAACAGTACGGCGTGCCGCTTTTCGGCGAGGTGGAACGGTCCGGTGCCCGGAAGCCGGGGAAAGGGATCGACGGCCTGCTGGAAAAGCTGGAGTTCGGGAAAAAACCGATCACGGAGGAACAGGTATACGACAACGCGGCCGTGCTGGTGCGGGAAAACCGGGGAGAAGGGACCCTGCTGCTGGCCGGGACGGTCGGGGAGGACGTACTCGGCCGGGTGAAGGCGGAAATGGCGAAACGGCTGGGCGAAGAGATGGTGATCGGAACCCTGGCAGGTTTCCCCGCGGGCAGCGGAGCCGCGGAAGAAGTATGCAGGGCAGGCGCTGTGCTGTGGGTGGAAGAGAAGAACGTATCGCGGAACGACGGGATCCGGAAGGCCGCGGAGATGCTGGAAACGGCCGGGGCAAAGGTGATCGGCGCCCTCGTGGTATAAAGACGGGATCCATTCATGAAAGATCCTTCGCACTGCCCGGAATAACACGCGGTGCCTGAAGGTTGTGGGGAATGACGATGCAGATAAAAAGCAAGTATTCATGGGTCAAGCATTTTGACTTTATGGTGATCGACCTGATCGCCCTGTTCCTGTGCTTCCTGCTGTCCTACTGGATGAAGTTCGGAAACATGGAGTTCTGGTCCAATGAAGTCTGGGTACGGTACCTTTTCATCGTACTGGTGCTGAATGTCGTGATTACGCTGTTCGTGAACCCGTACAGCGGAATCCTCCGCAGGCCGTACTACATGGAGATCATCCGGGCGATGCAGCTCGCGTTCTACAACCTGCTGCTGACGGCGCTGGCCTTTTACGTCTTCCGGATCGGCATCAACTATTCCCGTGAAATGTCCTTCTACATGTACGGGCTGTATTTTGTCGTTTCCCTGATCCTGAAGTTCATCTGGAAGAAGATGCTGGTCAGCGGAAAAATCGTTATCAAGACCACGAAGCATATTCCCCTGTTTGTCATCGGAAACAGTGAGGGGATCGCGCAGACCGTCATCAACGTAACGGCCGGGGATTTCCAGCTGTATGAGGTGCTGGGCGTCCACCTGGTGGATGACGCGGAGCGCGCGGAGGTACGGGTGGAAGGAATGGCTTCGATCCCCGTGATCGGGGCGGATTACGACCGGTTCATCCTGGACCGGAACATCCAGGAAGTCCTGGTGGCGGTCAACCCTACCGCGGTGGAGGACGGCGTCCTGGAGACGCTGAACGCCAACGGCGTCGGGCTGAACGTGGCCGTGGAAAGCGCGGTCGGGTTCCTGCCGGAAAACCAGTACATCCAGAACCTGGGCGTCTACCGGACGCTGAGCGTCGGAACGTTCTCCTTCACGCCCGGACAGATGATCTACCTGGGAATCAAGCGGCTGATCGATATCCTGATCGGAATCGCCGGGGTGATCCTGCTCGCGCCCGTCACCGTGATCGTCAAGGCGGTATACCTGCTGACAGGCGACAAGGCCCCGATCTTCTACAGCCATATCCGTGTGGGTCAGGACGGTGTACCGATCCGGATCTGGAAATACCGGTCGATGGTGCCGGACGCCGACAAACAGCTGGAGATCCTGCTGCAGGATGAAAAATACCGGAAGGAATGGGAGGAGAACCAGAAGTTTGCCAATGACCCGCGGATTACGAAAGCCGGAAGGATCCTGCGGAAGACCTCTCTGGATGAACTTCCCCAGATGATCAACATCCTGCTGGGCGATATGTCCCTGGTCGGCCCCCGGCCGCTGGTGAAGGGCGAACTGGAACTGCACGACGGGCTGAAACTGTACCAGCGGGTAAAGCCCGGAATTACCGGATGGTGGGGCTGCAACGGGAGAAGCAATATTGAGTACCGTGAGCGGCTCGAACTGGAGTATTACTATGTGAAGCACTGCAGCCTGTACCTGGATCTGCTCTGCATTTTCCGGACGATGCTGGCTGTGGTGAAGAAGGACGGGGCACAGTGAGTATTTCTGTTATCATTCCGACGCTGAACGCGGAGAAGGAACTGCCGGCTTTGCTGGAGGCGCTCCGGGATCAGTCGCTCCGGGCGGACGAAATCCTGGTGGTGGATTCAGAATCCGCGGACCGGACGGTTTCCGTTGCGGAAGAAACGGAAGGCGTACGGGTCATACCGGTGAGGCGGAAGGATTTTGACCACGGAAGAACCCGGGATACCGCGCTGCGGAATACGGCCGGGGACATTGTCGTTTTCCTGACCCAGGACGCGGTACCCGCGGACAGGCAGTTCCTGGAGAACCTGGTACGGCCGCTGGAGCAGGAAGATATCGCCGTGGTCACCGGGCGCCAGCTGCCGAAGGAAAACGCGACACCCATGGAAAAACTTGTGCGGACGTTCAACTATCCGGCGGAAAGCCACATAAGGTCGGAAGCGGACGTCGCCCGGATGGGGATCAAGGCATTTTTCTGTTCAGACGTGTGCGCCGCGTACAGGCGGAGGATTTACGAGGAGCTGGGCGGATTTGAGTATCCGCTGAAGACGAATGAAGATATGTTCTTTGCTGCCGCGGCGATCCGGAACGGTTACCGGGTGGCATACGCGGCGGACGCCCGGGTGCTTCATTCCCATAATTTCTCCCTGAAGGAACAGTATCACAGGAACAGGATCCAGGGGTATGAGATCGAACGGCACCGCTCCCTGCTGGGAAATGTGAGCAAGGTAAACGAGGGGATCCGGATGGCGCGCTTTGTGTCCGGCAAACTGCTGAAACAGGGGCGGCTGGTTTCCTTCGCGCATTTCGGACTGGACTGTTTTGCAAGGCTGCTCGGAAGCCGGGCCGGAAGAAAGCAGGCCCTCCGTGAGAACAGGACGGGGAAAAAACAGGGATGAGTGAAATAAAGAATGTCGTCGTTGCATGCGACTATGCCTATATTGAGGGCGGCGCCGCAAAGATGGCGATCAACACGGCGATCCTCCTGAGCCGGGATCCGGGCCTCCGGGTCTTCTTCCTCGGGGGATGCGGGGAACCGGCGCCGGAACTCCGGGACAGCGCGGTGACGTGCGTCCTGTTCAGGCTGCCGGACCTGCTGCAGAATCCCAGCAAGGCGGACGCTTTCATCCACGGGATCTACAACGGGAATGTCTACCGGAAGGTGAAGGAGTTCCTGCAGACCCTGGATCCGGAGGAAACCGTGCTGCATGTGCATACCTGGACGAAGGTGCTGACAAGCGCGGTCTTCCGCGCGGCGCATGACTGCGGGATCCGGATCTTCCTGACGATCCATGATTATTTCCTGGCCTGCCCGAACGGCGGATGCTATGACTATGTTCATCGCAGGATCTGCGAACGGAGGCCGATGTCGCTCCGGTGCCTCGGCTGCAACTGCGATTCGCGGAACTATGTATACAAGGCCTGGCGCTGCCTGCGGCAGTGGAAACAGAACCGCGTCCTGAAGCGGATCGATATCCGGTATATCTATATTTCGGCGTTCCAGCGTGAACAGCTGAACCGGCGGGGCGTCCGGGCAGAAAAGGAGTATTACCTGCGGAACGTGATCCGGACCGGAGAACGGTACCGGGTGAAGGCGGAAGAAAACGACCTTTTCCTGATGGCGGGAAGGCTGGCACCGGAGAAGGGTGCGGAGCTGTTCTGCGAGGCGGTGACGCGGGCAGGCGTCCGGGCTGCGGCAGCAGGCGACGGGCCGCTGAAGGAAGAACTGGAAAAGAAGTATCCGGGGATCCTGTTTCCCGGATGGCTCTCCCCGGAGGAAGTCCGGGAATGGGGAGACCGGGCCCGGTGCTTTGTGTTTCCCTCGGTATGGTATGAGGGATCCCCCCTGAGCGTGCCGGAGATGCAGGCGTTCGGAGTGCCCTGTATTGTTACGGACTGCAGCGCGGCGGTCGATACCATGCAGGACAGGAAGAACGGACTGGTGGTCCGGGCAGACGCCAGGGAAATGGAGCAGGCGATCCGGCAGTTTGCGGAGGATGAACCGGTGAAGGAAATGTCGCTGGCCGCCTATGAGCTGTTTGACGAAAAGAGCTGCTCGCCGGAAACCTATGTGGAAAACCTGATGAGAATTTACAAGGAAGGAAGCAGGGAATGATTTCAATACTGGTCCCGAGCGGGATCCTGCTGGCAGTATACTGGGCGCGGTATTTCGCGGACAGGTATAAACACGGGAAGCGTGTACCGCTTCTTGTACCGCTGGCATTCACCTGCCTGTTTATTCCGAAGATCAACCTGATGGAAGTCAACCGGACATACAGTACGGCCGGGATCCGGACGGACGACCTGATGATCCTGATCATGCTGGTCATTTCCCTGCGGGAGGCGTACACGTACCGGAACCGGTATATCAGGTGGGGGATCGGGTTCCTGGCCGCGATAACAGGCGCGGGCCTGGTCTCCATGATGACGGGGATCACAAACGGATATGAGAACGAGGTGCTGTTCTCCATCCTGTCCATCCTGCGGAAATTCGAATATTTCGCGTTTGCCCTGATCGGAATCTGCATCGCCAGGAAAACGGAGTGCGCGGAAAAGGCGATCCTGAAGGAATTTACCTGGATGAGCTGTTTCCATATCCTGATCGGCCTGCTCCAGGTGACCAGGGTATGCGGCTACGCGGTATCGGGCATTGTCATGAGCAAACCGTCCTTCTGGGACGCGGGAATCGCAATATCGACCTTCAACGGACACTATGAGTACGGCCAGTTCCTGTGCTTCGGGATTGCGGTCTACCTGTGCGCGTTCCTGAGGACCATGAAGCTCCGCTATGCCGGGCTGTTTGTCCTGACCTGCTTCATGACCTGGCTGACGGATTCCAGGTCCTCCCTGGTTGTCGGGCTGATCATGACCGTGCTGGTCCTGCTGTTTTCCGTCCGGAAAAGCAATCGTCCCTATGTGAATATCCTGGTCTTTACGGGGATTGCGCTGTTTGCCGCGGCGTCCGTCCTGTTTATGACGGGCACGCTGAAAATCGGCAGGTTCAGCGTGGTGAACCTGGGAAAATATGCCGAAAACCTGGCCGGCAATATCGCCAAAGGGGACCTGCGCCAGTATGCTGAAATGATCCGGGAGGGCGTCAAGGAAAATTCCGTGATGGACCGGATCTCAGACGGATCCGCTTCGGTCCGCTTCTTCAAGTGGGGCGCCGCGCTGGACGGCTTCCGGCAGTTCCCGTTCTTTGGCTACGGGACCGGCGTGACCCATGTGATCGACGGGAACTACGTGAAGCTGCTCGGGGAAAACGGCCTGGCGGGACTGCTGCTCTGGCTGGGGATGTACGGGTTCTTCATGAAAGCGGTGTGGACCGCGGTGAAGAAAGTCACGTATGCCAGGAGCGTGCTCTGGATGATGGTTTCCGTACTGATCGGCGCCGCGTTCATCGATATGTTCGAGGCCTCCAAGCCGATGGAAATGCTCTGGCTGGGGATCGGCCTGGTCCTCGGACCGGTTTCCGCCGGGGAGGATGCGGAATGCCGTCCTGTACGGATCCGCATTCCGTGGGTGAAGGTCATTCCCGCGGCCGCTTGCGCCGCGGCGCTGCTCCTGCTGTACGCGCTGAATTCATTCAGGAGGGTCCCGATCCTCCAGGTCAGCGGCGTGATCCTGCTGGTATACTGGGCCTGGTATATCATCCGGAGGCGGAAGGAAATCCCGCTGACGATTCCGCTGCTGTTCACCTGCCTTTTCCTGCCGAAGCTGAACCTGCTGAAGGTGACCGGCATGAGTACGGCCGGGATCCGGATTGACGATTTCCTGGCACTGGGCCTGCTGATTACCGCGGTGGTGAAGGATTCCGGAACATGGAAGAACCGGTATATCCGGCGGGGCATCCAGCTCCTGATCGTCCTGTCCGCGGTGAACCTCCTGTCGGTTGCGGCAGGACGGATCCAGGGATATGAGAACCAGGTGCTGCTGTCCGTGCTGATGGTGATCCGGAAGTTTGAGTACTTCGCGTTTGCCCTGATCGGCATCTATGCCGTGCGGAAGCTGAAGGATCCCTACAGGGTTTTTATGAACGAATTCACCCTGATGAGCATCCTGCATATGCTGCTGTCTGTACTGCAGCTGCTCAGCAAGACCACATACATGGTTTCCGGAGAGGACGCACTGAACTTTTTCAGGGGGATCGCCGTTTCCACGTTTAACGGATACTATGAATACGGCCAGTTCCTGTGCTTCGGGTGCGCGTTGTTCCTGTGCGATTACCTGAAGAACCGGAACCGGGTTTCCCTGGTGATGGTGCCCCTTACCCTGGCCATGCTGGTGCTGTCAAAGTCCAGGTCCTCCCTGGTCGTGGGACTCCTTCTGATCGTGCTGACCGTGTATTTCCCGATCCGCGGAAAGGTTTCCGGGAGGAGGCTGCTGATCGGCGGACTGGGGATCCTGGGAGTCCTGGCAGCCGTGATCCTGTTTACGGCGGGAATCCTGAAATGGAACACGATCGGCCGGTTCGGAACGGTGAAACCGGATGAGTTTGCTGCGAATCTCGGGATCTTTATCCGGAAAGGGAATTTCCCGCAGTATGTTTCCCTGCTCCGGGAAGGCGTCCCTGAACTGGACGCGATCGAAATCCTGGGTTATGTGGACAATGTGACCGACTGGTCCGCCGCGCTGCGGTTCCTGAAATGGTTTGCCGCGACGGACGGCTTCCGGCTGAATCCTGTGCTGGGATATGGAACCGGTGTGACCCACGTGATGGACGGCAACTATATCAAGCTGCTGGCGGAGACGGGAATTGCCGGAACGGCCCTGTGGCTTGTTTTTTACGGATTCTTTATGCGGGCGGTCAGCAAGCTTCGCCGGCATACAAAGATCGGGAGGGCGCTGCTGTTCATCATGGTTTCCATCCTGCTGAATTCCCTGCTGATCGACATGTTTGAAGCGTCCAAACCCATGGAACTGCTCTGGCTGATGGTGGGCGGAGCGCTGGCATACGGCGCGGCGGCCTGTCCCGCGCACGGCGATGAACCGGCACCGGAACAGGAAGGGAAAGGAGAATCTTTTCCTTCTGCCGGACAGGAAAGAATCCATCCGGAAGGAATTACAGAATGAGTTTACTGAAAGACACAGCGATCCGGCTGCGGGCGCCGCTGAAGCGGATCGGGCTGGAAAACCGGGATTTCTCGATCCTGGCGAACAACTGCTGGGGCGGGATCGTTTCCCGGGACCGGCGGCTGCCGTACAATTCACCGACCTGCGGAACCTATTTCTTCTCGAAGGATTACCTGCGGTTCCTTTCGGACCCGCGCAGGTATCTCGCGATGGAGCTGGAGGAGGTTCCTTTTGCGGAATCGGTCCATGCGGCGGAGGTCTTTGAGAAGGAAGGCCGCGAGCCCGTGATCGGGCGGATGGGCGACGTGGAAGTGGTGCTGCTGCATTATCCGTCGTTTGCGGAAGCCAGGGCGAAATGGGACCGGCGGAAAGCCCGGATCCGGTGGGACAACCTGCTGGTCAAATACAGCGACCAGAACGGGTTTGAACCGGAAGACTTTGAAACGTTCCGGGACCTGCCTTTCGCCAACAAAGTGTTCCTGACCGTGAATCCGGAGTACGGGAGCGGGTTTACCACCGTGATCCCGGACAGATGGCAGGCGGGATACGCAGTGGACGACATCAAATCCTCTTTCCGCGTGATGCATGTAAACGATGTGCTGAACCGGATGATCCGGGAGGAACGGAAATGAAGATCCTGCAGGTGGTGGCTGCCCTGACAGCCGGGGGCGTGGAGACGCTCCTGCATTCCTACTACGAAGAGATGGACCGGGAGCAGTTCTGCTGCGACGTGGCCTGCTTTTCGCATTACGACGGGGTTTACCGGAAAAAGTTTGAGGAACTCGGATGCAGGATTGCGGAGATTCCGTCCAAAAGGAAACTGCTGAAGAGTTTCCGCGCTTTATACAGGACGATGAAAGAGGGACAGTACGACATCGTGCACGTACACCAGGACGACCTGTCCTTCCTGTCGATCCTGGCGGCGCGGTTCGCCGGGGTCCCGGTGCGGATCGTGCACTCCCACCTGGGAAAGTATCCGCATTCCCTTCCGGGACGCGTCCTTTCCGCGGTGACGACGCCGGTCATGTTCCGGCTGGCAAACGGGTATTTTGCCTGCAGTGAGAAGGCAAAACAGGAATTTTATCCGGCACGGCTGCAGGACCGGGTGTTCATTATGAAGAACGGGATCCAATCCCGGCGGTTCCGGTTTTCCCCGGCGGACCGGGAGGAAATCCGGAAGCAGTACGGAATTACGGATGAACAGATCCTGGTCGGATGCGTGGCACGGATTACGGAGCAGAAGAATCCGTTTTTCCTGCTGGAGATTTTCAGCGTCCTGCACCGGCAGGACGACCGGTACCGGCTGATGCTGGTCGGGGACGGGACCCTGCGGGAACAGGTGGAAGCGAAGATTGTCGGGCTCGGCCTGCAGAAGTATGCCGTGCTGACGGGTCCCCGGGACGACGCGTACCGGTACTACAGCGCGCTGGACGTATTTGTCCTGCCTTCGCTGTTTGAAGGACTCGGGATTTCGTTTGTGGAGGCGCAGACGAACGGCCTGCCGACCTTCGCGAGCATGGCGGTGCCGAGGGAAGCGACGATCTCGGACCTGATCGAATACCTGCCGCCGGAGGACGGGGCGGAGCTCTGGGCCCGGCGGATCATGGCCTGCGGGGGCCGGAAGGAAAGCCCGGAGACAGACGGGCGGTACGACATCCGCGTCCATGTGAAGGAACTGGAAGAACAATACCTGAAACTGCTGGAACAGGAGGGCCGGAAGTGAACGAGCAGATTGCCCTGTCCATCATTGTTCCGGCATACAACCTGGAAGTTTTCCTGCCGGAAGCGCTGGCGTCCCTACTGAAAATTGATTTTGAAGCGCCGTATGAGATCATCGTGGTGGACGACGGATCGTCGGACGGAAGCCTTGCGGTCCTGCGGGCCTATGAGAAAGAGAGCAAGGCCATCCGCGTGATCACCGGCCCGAACGGCGGCGTATCCAGGGCGCGGAATGCCGGGATTGAAGCGGCACGGGGAAAATACCTCGCGTTCGCTGACGGCGACGATACGGTGGAACCGGGATTCTTTGCCGCGGCGGTCCGGGAAATGGAAGAGGGCGGATACGGCCTGGTGCAGGGAAACGCCCGGTACCTGGAAAACGGACAGGTCCGGATGACGCTGCCCGGGTGCGGAAGACGAGCTTCCGCCGGGGATCCGGAGGAACTGGCGGAATGGTTCTTCGGGCAGGAACAGGTGCTGCTGTTCAGCGTCTGGGCCAAGGTGTTCCGGCGGGACCTGGTCGGGGAAACCCGCTTTGAGCCGGGGGTCCGGGTGGGCGAAGACCTGCAGTTCCTGGCCCGGCTTCTCCGGAAAGGACCGAAGACCCTGGTCCTGGACATGGACGCGTATAATTATTATGTGCGGGAATCCTCCGTGGCGAATACCGGGTATGCGGAAAAGGGCTGGGATGCGGTCCGGGTGCTGGAAGAATGCGGAAAGGAAGCAGATTCACCGCGGATCCGGCAGCATACGGAAAAGCGGAAGACGGACGTCCTGGTAAGGATTTACAATACCGCCCTCCTGAACGGGGGAGATCCGGGAAAGGCGCTGCGGGCGATCCGGGAAACAGATCTCCGGGCGATCCGGGAGGACCTGACGGGAAAGGAACGGATGAAGCTGCGGCTCCTGCAGCGCTGCAGGGGACTGTATGATGTTTTGCTGAGGGTTGTGAAGTTTTGACGAAAAAGAAACTGCTGGTCCTGGCCTATGAGTATTATCCGACGGAGAACGCGAACACCCGGATCATCCGGAATACCTGCGAACGCCTGGCGGACCGGTATGAAACGGACCTGGTCACGGTGAAGACCCCCGGGGATACGGGCCCGGAGGAATCCGGGAAGTTCCGCGTGATCCGCGTGCCGGGATATTCCTTCCACCGGGAGAAATGCACCGGACCGGTAACGCCTTTTGTCTTCGCACGGATGGCGGCGGAAAAGATCCGGGGAAAGATCACCCATGATGAAACCCGGATGCTGGAACGGCTGTACGAACGGGAAATCCGGAAAGCGGTTTCCGCGGATTCCTATGACGCGATCGTCAGTTTTTCCGCGCCGTTTCTTCCCCACGGCTGCGCTTCCCGGATTTCGGCGGAGACCGGGGTTCCATGGACCGCCGTATGCCTGGATCCCTATTTCTCCCACCGGATTTTCGGACCGGAAGGACTGGAAAGGCGGAAGAAGCGGGAAGAGGCTGTGATGGCGAATGCCGCCGCGGTGCTGATGACGTATCCCACGGACCGGGATTACCTGAGGGCCGGCGTATCCTTCCGGGACAGGATCAGGGGCATTGAGATGCCGGGGATTGCGCCGTGCGTGCAGGAACCGGCGGAGGCCGGACCGAATCCGGGCCCGGTCCGGTGCTGTTTTTTCGGAAGCATGTACCGGGAAATCCGCGACCCGCGTCCGGCGATCGCCCTTTTCTCGGCAGCCGGGGACGGAATTGAGGCGCGTTTTGCAGGCAGGATCGTCGACGGGACGAAAGAGGAGTTTTTCCCGGACGGATGCCCCTGCAGGTATCTCGGGGAACTGGCAGGTGAGACGCTGGCCGGGGAATACGCGGACGCGGAGGTGCTGGTGAACATCGGGAACGCGGTGGACAACCAGATGCCCAGCAAAATATTCGAGTATATCAGCACGGGGAAGCCCATCATCAATATATTCAAATCCACGGACTGCCCGACCCTGAAGTACCTGGGAAGATATCCGCTGGTACTGAATATCCATGAGGCAGAAATCCGGAAGGATCCGGCCGGCTGCGTTTCCCGGGTACAGGCGTTCTGCCGGGGACACCGGGGAGAGCGGGTCCCGGCGGAAGAAACAAAGCGCCTGTACGCGGCAAATACTTTTGAAGCCTTCACGGAATCCATCTGCAGGGCAATTGAGGGGGAAGAAGACAAAGCATGAAGCAAGTGTTTGCTCAGATCTGGGGAATCCTGACCGGGGAACAGAAGCGGGGAGTTTTCCTGCTGATGCTCGGCGGACTGTTCCTGGCGCTGCTGGACACGGTTACGGTGGCGCTGATGGCGCCGTTTATGACCCTGATGACGAACCTTTCCGGATATGAAGAAAGTATATTCGGCCGGTTTATGGCCAGGACCTTCGGGGTTACATCCACCAACCAGGCGATCCTGATCCTGACGGTCGGGTTTATTGTCCTGTATATCATCCGGGGTATCTGCAAAATCCTTTACCAGTTCTGGCAGGCCAGGAAGGTTGCGGTTTACCGGGCGGACCTGGCCACGCGGCTCTTCAGCAACATCATGTACAAGCCGTATGCCTTCCACCTGACGCACAATTCCGCGGAGACGCAGCGGCTGGTCAACAACGACGTTTTCCGCGTCTATATGATCCTGAGCAGCCTGATTTCCTCGGCTTCCTACCTGCTGACGGTCATCGGTATCGTCATTGTCCTGCTGTCCATGAACATCGTGCTGACAGGAATCCTGTTCGCGCTGATCTTTGTGTTTATGCTGTGGGTACGCCTGGGACTCAAGAAAAAGATCGACCGCTATTCCGGACTGAGCCACAAAGCGAACACCGACACGTTCGCGTGGGTGGCGCAGAGCCTCGGAGGCCTGAAGAGCATCCTTGTCAAACGGAAACAGGGCTTCTATGTACAGCGGTACACAGGGCTGGCGGATGTTTCGGCGGACTGTGAAGCCTCCTACCAGGCGATCGATATGATGCCGAAGGTGCTGGTGGATACCGGATGTATGCTGCTGGTATTCGGAACGGTGCTGGTGGAGCTGCTGCTGGGCAGGGATATCAGCAAAACGCTGCCGATGTTCGCGGCTTTCGCGATCGCGGCGATGCGGATGATCCCGATTGTCAGCAACCTGACCTCGGTGATCAACAGCATGAATTATTTCCGGCCGTCCGTCGCGGTGGTCTATGACATCGTCCGGAACGGCGGATCGGAAGGGGCGCGTCCGGCCGGAGATACGGCGTCCGCCATTCCTGCCGGTTCGCATCCGGTACTTACCGACGGGATCGAGCTTTCACATGTCGCCTTCCGCTATGACGAGGCCAAGGAATCCCTGTACGAGGACCTGAACCTCACGATCCCGGCACGCAAGTCCGTAGCCTTCGTCGGGACGACAGGTTCCGGAAAGACGACGCTGGCGGACATTATCCTGGGACTGCACAAACCGACCGGCGGGAAAGTGACGGCGGACGGGATCGATATCGCTGAGCAGCCGGAATGGTGGTCTTCAATGCTGGGCTATATTCCGCAGTTTGTGTACCTGTGCGACGACACGATCCGGGCGAACGTGGCCTTCGGGGAAGAGAAGAAGGACGTAAGCGACGAATGGGTCTGGCAGTGCCTGGAGCGGGCCCAGATGCGGGAATTCGTCGAGAGCCTGCCGGACGGCCTGGATACCGTCACCGGTGAAAACGGCGTTCGCCTGTCAGGCGGACAACGGCAGCGTATCGGTATTGCACGGGCACTGTACAGCAGGCCGCAGTTCCTGGTGATGGACGAAGCAACGTCCTCCCTGGACGGTGAGACGGAACAGGCGATCGTGCAGGCAATCAACAACCTGTCCGGGGATATCACGATCCTGATCATCGCGCACCGGCTCTCGACGATTGAAAACTGCGATATCGTTTACCGGATTGAGAACGGGAAAGCCACCAAAGAGCGCGGATGAAACAGGTTCCGTCCGGGATGACGCGAGGTCCGGCAATCCGGGGCGTCATTCCGGGACGCAGACAAAGAATCTTCATGGAAAAAATATTTTACGGGAGGGACAGAAATGCTGCAGTTCAACAAAAATATCCGGATCGGGGACCGGATGATCGGACCGGACTATCCGACCTATTTCATCGCGGAAATCGGCGGAAACTTTGACGGAAGCAAGGACAAGGCGAAGCGCCTGATCGACGCCGCGAAGGAAGCCGGCGCCGACTGCGCGAAATTCCAGACCTTTACCGCGGAAACGATTGTTTCCGAAGGCGGCTTCTCCAAAATGGAACTGCACGGCGTTCACGGTTCCTGGGGCCGGACGGTGTCCGAAGTTTTCAGGGACGTCGAGTTCCCCATGGAGTGGCACCAGGAGATCGCCGACTACTGCAAAAGCGTCGGGATCGATTTTTCAACCTCCCCGTATTTCAGGGAAGCGGTTGACCTGTGCGCCGATATGAACCTGCCGTTTATCAAGATCGGCTCCGGGGAGATCACCTGGCTGGAAATGCTGGATTACACCGCCCGGAAGGGCATTCCGGTCATGCTGGCGACCGGCGACGCGACGATGAGCGAAATCGACGAAGCGGTACGGACGATCGAGAAAACCGGGAACAGGGACCTGGTCCTGATGCAGTGCATCACGAACTATCCGTCGAAAATTGACAGCGCGAACGTGAACGTGCTGAAAACCTACCAGAGCGCTTTTGACTGTCTGACCGGCTATTCCGACCATTCCCCGGGACATGTGGTGGCGCTGGCAAGCGTTGTACTCGGCGGACGGGTGATCGAGAAGCATTTCACGCTGAACAAGCATGACAAGGGCCCGGATCATCCGCATTCCATGGAACCGGCGGAATTCAAATTCATGGTGGATTCCATCCGCGAGGTGGAACGCGCCATGGGAAGCACCCGGAAAGAGGTTGTCGCGGAAGAAGGCGAGACGGTCTTCGTACAGCGGCGCTGCCTGTACGCGAAGCGGGACCTGAAGAAGGGACAGACCATTACCGCGGAGGACCTGGATGTGCTGCGCCCGGCCCTCGGTATTCCGCCCAAATTCAGGGAAACGATCATCGGAAAGACTGTGAACAAGGATATCCCGGCGCGGGATCCGATCTTCTGGGAAGACATTTGAGCGCGCCGAAAGTACGCTGATTTTGAGAAGTAATTCTTCGGGAGAAAGATATGCTTAGTGACAGAGAGATTATCATGGCGATTGTCGGGAACGACTGCCTGACAAAATCCGACGCGGCGATCCTGCTGGAAGGCGACGGCTTCTTCCGGGCCAAAAAGGCGGCAAGCCTGTACCTGGCCGGAGATGTTTCGAAGATTGTTTTCAGCGGAAATATCGTTGACAGGGATTACGGCAGTTATCCCTATGAGGAAGTACGGCCGTACATCCTGAACGAAGGCGTGCCGGAGGAAGACCTGATTCACGAGGACATATCCACAAACACACGGGAACAGGCGATTGAAATTGTCCGTATGGCGCAGGAAAAGGGATGGAAGAAGCTGGCACTGGTCGCCTCGCATGAGCATCAGTACCGGGCATACCTGACTTTTCTCAGGGAAGTACTGGACACGAAGAGCGGAATTATCCTTTACAACACGCCGGCGCGGAACCTGAGCTGGTTCATCGACAGCGGATGGGGGATCCGCTTTGACCGCCTGGAGGCGGAGTTCGAACGGATTGACAAGTATTCCGCGATGGGCCACCTGGCCACGGCGCAGGAGGTCGTGGAATACCAGAAATGGAAGGAATCACTGCTGCATGGGTAAGAATGTAATCGGTCCGGCGGAACTGAAAAATGCTGCCGCGCTGGATCTCCGGATCCCGGAGAACGTGCCGGACGTGCCTTTCCCGGCCGGGGAACTGGAAGCAAAACAGGATGACTATCTGCTGGTGCTGGGTGTTTCGTCCTTTTCAGACGGGACGCCGGTGACCATCCGGAACCTGCGGGAACGTTTCGGAAAGGATCCGGAGGTTTCCGAGCCCTGCTTCTACAACCAGGACTGGTACGATAAGGAAGACTTTATCGACATCCCGATGGAGGACGGCTGGTTCCTGATCCGGAAGAACGTCTATGAAGACAGCCGGGCTGTACAGCCGGCGGAACTGATGAAGGAATACGCGTTCCCGTCCGCCATCCGGTGCACGTATGCCTTTTTTGCGGCCTGGTTCACAGCGGGGATCCGGCTGTGGGAGCATGACTTTGTCTGGTGCAGCGATACGGACCACAACGGAGACCGGATCTATGTCGGGAAATATCACGATATAGACGGCGTCAACAAGAACGGGTTCAGCATTCACAGGCACCTGGCGCTGCGGCCGTGCTACGGATGCATCGACTGAAAGAAAAAAAGCAATGAAGGGATTTCGTCCATGATGGAAGGACAGAGTGCGCGGGAAAAACTGGAAGGGCGCCTGGGGAAGGAACTTTCGGAGAAGTACCGGGGAATTGAAGCGCTGCTGGCGCTGACAGACAGCCGGGTGGAAGTATCGGCCGGTGATCCGGAAGCAGGACTCCAGCGGCTGTTTGCCCTCGACACGCTGCGGGGGAAAAAAGCGGTATCCCAGGCTGTCCTGGGGAGCCTGGCGCTTGTCCTGTGGGCGTTCACCCGCGTCCGGTACTGTTCCGTTCCCAAAGCAAAGACGCGGCTGGTTTATTCCAACACATTCCTCTCCAGCGTCCGGTATCCGGCGGCAAGGGAACAGATCGAGAAAGAATTCGGATGCACTGCTTTCGTTACGTTCCTGGATACCCTGAAACCCGGGAGCCGCGGGGGAAACAGCCTGCGGGAGCTCCTGCGGCTGGACCAGGGGAAAGTCCGCCCGGTATTCTTCCGGGGCTGGAGCGTCTGCGGCGGCGCGCTGCGCCGGGCTGCTTCCAGGTACTGCTTCCTGGCATACGGCCCGGATCCTGACCGGAGCAGGCTGGACCGGGCGCTGCAATCGCTGGAGAAGGCGTACGGGAAACGCGTGAAACGGCTGGAACGGCGCCTGGGGAAAGAGAATGTCACCCTGTATACGACGATCAACCAGTATAACCTGCGGGACCTCCTGATGATCCATGCCTGCAGGAACCTGGGTATACGGACCCTGCAGCAGGAACATCACACCATCCAGTTCTGCCAGGACCAGTTTGATGAAAACCGGCCGAAGCCCCGGCTGTCCTTTGCGGGGGAATACGGCTTCTGGAACCGGACAGAACTTCTTTTCCACCGGAAGGTGTATCGGTTTGACAGCCTGCTGTATCCGGAAAACGAAATCCGGATGCACGTGACAGGAAACCCGGAAATGGTTTTTGAACAGGCGGAGCTGTACCGGCGGAAATATCCGCCGGAGCGGAAACTGACCTATATGACGGCGATCCTGGAGAACTGGCAGGACCCGGAAATCCGGGACGCCTACCTCAAATGGCGGTGGGATATCTACAAAGGCCTGAAGGAACTGTCCGAACGGCAGAAAATAGCCATCAACATCCGGTACAGGCCGTTTTCGGAGCAGGAGTTCAGGGAGAAGGAAATCCCGGTGCTGAAGGAATGGGGATTCCGGATTTCCGAGTCCCTCCCGGAGAACCTAATGGAGGACCTGTGCTCCAGCTCGGTGATTATGAGCGCCACCTCGTCGGTACTGTCCACGGCACGGCTGTTCGGGAAACTGACTTACCGGGTGGAAGACCTTTCCTTCCGCAACAGCCTGATGGACAAGGAAGTGCATGATGTGAGCGTGGCCGGGATTCCCGACATCGTGATTCCGGAAGGAATTGAGAACACGGCGCAGGAGATCGACCGGGAAGGCACTTTCAATATACACAACATTCTGTGACAGCAGGAACCGCTTTTCCGCACTCCGGCGGCGGTTCCGGCAGGGCAACAAATCCTTATCAGTCAAAGGAACAGGAATTGTATGGGTTTAATCATCAAAGACGTTGATTTTCTGTTCATTTATGAACACCGGAACCGTGAGATGGATTCCATCTGCCTGCTGGGGGCATACCTGGAATCCAAAGGGTACCGGGTGGGGTATGTAAACACCTGGGACAGCATGTTCCATGTACATCCGGAATACCGGACGAAAGTGATCCTGGTTCCGGCATGCTACCGGAGCGGCCCGTATGCGTTTTTTACGGGATTCGCGATGTCTTTTGAAAAAGTGGTCAATCTGCAGTGGGAACAGGTGATCATGAACGGCGTCGTCTACAGCGAGGACAAGACGGACTGGGATTACAACGGCGAAGCGCTGGTCACCCGGCATGTCTGCTGGGGAGAAAACGACCGGGATTACCTGCACGACCGGTTCGGAATGGATTACAGCATGATGCGGGTCTGCGGATACCTTCCGCTGGATTTCTACCGGGAGGAGCTTCGCGGAGCGACGTCGGAACGGGATGAACTGTTTTCCCGTTACGGCCTGGACCCGAACCGGAAAACCCTGCTCTTTATCTCATCCTTCGCGGAGGCCGGGAAGCCGCTGGCGGAGGCGGCCGTGGTGGACGGAGACGAAGAAGAGAGCCGGGAGAACATCCGCATGCAGGAAAAAAGCCAGGAAATCCTGCTGGACTGGTTCCGGCAGCTGCTCCGGGATGAGGAAGGCCTGCAGATTATCTACCGGCCGCACCCGGCCGAGGCGAAAAACCCGGAATTCCTGAAGCGCGCCCGGGAGATCCGGGATTTCCATGTGATCCAGCAGGAAAGCATCCGGAACTGGATCATGAACTGCGATATCCTCTGCAACTGGCAGAGCACGGCCATGATCGAGCTGTACGCCGCGAAAAAGAAGTCGCTGATCCTGCGGCCGATCCCGATTCCTTTCAAACGGGCGATGCCGATTTTTGATGAAGGCCATTTCCGCGCGGTCACCTGCTATGAGGAGCTGCTGCGGGAAGTCCGGGAGGAGCATCCGGTGTTCCCGGTGGAGGAGGAGCGGCTCCTGCAGTTCTACAGCATCGAGGAACAGCCGGCGTATGAGCGGGTCGGCACGTACCTGATCGATACGCTGAACGATCCGGAGTACCATTCCCGGGATATCGGGGGCCATGTAACCCCGAAGGGCCGGATTATCCACCGGGCGCTGGCATGGAAAAACGTCATGAAAGCCAGGGCGGCCCACAGCGCCAGGAAGCTCTCCGGGAACGGGGAACAGCGTCCGGATGCGGATGAGAATTATATCCAGAACAGCTATTACTACCAGATGATGCGCCAGAACCGCATTTCCCGCCGGGAACTGCGGCGGCAGATCGATTTATACAAAAGCCTGATCACGAAAAAGGATTGACACGGAGGGGAAAATGTCTCTGCTGAAAGAAGCCGCGGAGGAGATCCGGCGGAAAATAGAATGCAAGCCGCTTTCCGAAGATGCGGAAAACTGGTATAAATGCCTGGCGGCGATGGACCGGAACACCTATGTGCCGCTCCAGTACAAACCCGGATTCCTGAAATACCAGGAAGCCTATTTCAAAGACGTCTACGAAGGGTTCGAGGATATTTCCATGGTCCTGTACCGCGGCGGCAGGCCGGTGGGCATCTGGCCGGTCAGCATCTACCTGAAGGACGGAAAGATCCGGTTCTGCACGGCGGAATCCGCCCTGCTGGGCCCGCTGTTCCCGTTCCTCCCGAAGGCGGAAGGACAGCGGTCGGTGATCGGAAACTGCTTGGGCGCCCTGCTGGGGATCCCGGAGACGGATGAACTGCTGTGCGCCGAGACGGTCACGGAGCAGGGCGGAGGCCAGTGGATCCGGGTGCTGATGGAGTACGGGGGAAAAGCGCAGCCGCCGAAGTGGGAAGTGTTCACGGACCTGAACCTTACCCGGGAGGAAATCCAGGCCAGGATCCGCCGGACAAACAAATACAGTATTGCCAAAGGCCAGGAAGAATACGACATCGAACTGTATGACGAAAACAGCCCGGACCTGGATGCGGCGTTCGAAGAATTCCATAAGATGCACAGCGAGGTGGCCGGGCGGGAAACCCGGAGCCAGGCGACCTGGGACGCGCAGCTGGATATTATCCGGGAGAGCTCGGCGGAAAAAGGGCGGAGCTTCCTGGTCTTTATCCGGGACAAAGCGACGCGGCAGCTGGCCGGCTCCGCACTCTTCGACACGACGCCGCAGACCGCGACCTACTGCGTCGCAGCCTATGACCGGGCGAGGTTTTCAAAGCCGGTCGGACATATTGTCCAGGCGGTGGCGATGGAGCATATGCGCGAAAAGGGGATCCGGTGGTACGAAATCGGGGAGCGCAATTATCCCACCGATCCCGGGGCCTATGAAAAACTGGTGGATATCGGGCACTACAAGGAAGGGTTCGCGACTCATTTCTGGCCGAAGGTTTTTGTCCGGATTGACCGGGAGGGCTTTCAGGAACATATCATGAAACAGGAAGGCCAGCGGTAAAAAAGATTATGAGCGGAAGCGGGGAGCATGGAATGAAGTATTTGGTAATGATCCAGGCAAGGTGCGGGTCCACACGGCTGCCGAACAAGGTCCTGAAGGACCTGTGCGGGAAACCGGCGCTGCAGCGGATGATTGAACGGGTACAGCGGAGCACCCTGGCGGACGAAGTCATGGTCGTGACCTCTGTCAACAGGGAAAACCTGCCGATTCTTGCCCTGTGCGCGTCCATCGGGGTCCGGGTCGGCGTCGGTGCTGAGGACGATGTGCTGGACCGGTACTACCAGACGGCGAAACTGATCAGGCCGGAATATGTGATCCGGCTGACGGCGGACTGTCCGTGCTTCGACGCGGAACTGCTGGACCTCGCCCTGCAGGAAATGGCAGAGGATACGGATTATATGGGGATGACCAGCGAGTCCTTTGCGGACGGACTGGACCTGGAGATCATGAAGTTTTCCGCGCTGGAGCGCGCGTGGAAGGAAGCGGACCATTCCTTTGAGCGCGAGCATGTGACGCAGTACATTATCCGGCATCCCGAACTGTTCCGGCTCCAGAACTTTGAATCGCCGGTCGGATATTTCGGCGACCACCGGTGGACCGTGGACGAGCCGGAGGATTTTGAGCTGGTGAAAAAAGTCTACGAGCATTTTGAACTGGAACTGGGCCGGGATGACTTCGGATACCGGGACATCCTGGATTTCCTGAACAGCCATCCGGAAATCAAAGCGCTGAACAGGATGTATACGCGGAACGAAGGCCTGGCCAAATCGATCCGCGAAGACCGGATTGTGGAACACTGAAAAGGAGCGCGCGCCATGAGCCTGAAAGAGACCATCCGGAAAATCGCCCGGAAAGCTGTCGGAATGCAGGAATACGAAACGCGGCTGGATTCCCTGAGCTATTATTTCAGTTCCTGGCATGACATCAGCCAGTTTCCGAAGGCGCAGGGCCCCCTCCGGGACCTCCAGCTGGCGGACGCCCGGCTGATCGCGATTGTGGACAAAGTGCTGGGGAAGCATGGGATCCGTTACTGGCTGGACTGGGGTACGCTGCTGGGAGCTGTGCGCCATAAAGGCTTTATCCCCTGGGATGACGACATTGATATCGCGATTCCCCGGGGCGACTATGAAAAAGCGCTGAAGGTCCTGAAGGAGGAACTGTCCCCGTATTCCTTTGAAGTAAAGGAATGCCTCTCCTGGGACGGGATCGGATTCCGGCATGAGTCCACCGGCATCTGGGCGGACCTGTTTCCGGTGGAGTTCTGCACAGCGGACGCGGATGATCCGCAGGCGGTCGGGAAACTGAAAAAGGAATGCGGCGAGTACCGGAAAAAGTTTCCGCGGGAATGCAGGGGATATGACCGGCAGCAGATCCGCCGGCTGATCCGGGAGACGATCCCGGAAACCTGCGATGAGAAGGACGCCGCTTCGCTGCTCTATGCCAATGAACTGGGCGAATTCTATCTCATGAAGGCGGAAGATGTCCTTCCGACGGCCGCCGTGGATTTTGAAGGGCTTTCCGTGAACGTTCCGAAAAACCCGGACGCCTGCCTGCGGCGGATCTACGGGGACAATTACATGGGCTATCCGCCGGACGGATTTCCCCATCACGGAAAAGACGGGGCACGCCTGGCGGATTGGGCGGGGAATTCCGGCACGGATATGCAGGAAGTCATCCGCACGCTGGAATCCATCTATCAAAAGCTATAAACAGGGAGTTCTTACTTCATGGTACTGAAAATCCTGAAAAGAGGGATCCGGCTGGCGCTGATCCCGCTGGCTGTAAGCGCGGTTGTGCTGGTCCTGCTGGCGCTCGTTTACCTGCTGCCCACGGCGGGAATGAAGGAGCATGTGAAGAATACGCTGGGGAATTTTGAAAAAGAGGGGATGTATTTCTACTCCCTCACCGGCGAGACTGGCTCCGACCAGGACAATTTCATCGAGGCGCTGTACCTGGACCAGGCGATTGTCGGGACAGGGGACGCGGACCTGCTCCGCTGCGTCCTGTCCGGATACGACTATGTATACAGGGATCCGGCGGATACCATCGGCAACCTCACCGCGGCGGTGACGGAACCGGACAGCGTGACGATCACGGATACGGAAAGGCGGTTCTTCAACGGCCAGGTGATTATCCTGAAGCCGCTGCTGAACGTGATGGGTTATACCGGCGTCCGAACGTTCTGCCTGTATTCCTGCGTCCTGGGCACAGCATGGTTCTTTTACCTGCTGCACCGGCGGGGATTCGGGAAATTCATCGTGCCGGCGCTGCTTGCCATCCTGTTCCTGCGGCCGGTCACAGCTTGGACCGGTATCGCGTTTTCCCTGATCTACGCCTGCATGCTGGTTCCCTGCATCGTGATGCTGCTGGTGAAAAAGGAAACGCTGCAGCAGAAGGCGTGGCTGATCTTCGGGATCACCGGCGCTGTTACGTTCTGTTTCAACATGAACTATTTCCAGCTGCTGAGCTTCTGTATGCCGTTCCTGGTATATGTACTGATCACCGGCTGTCCGGAGAAACCGTCCGGCCTGATCCGGATCCTGGCGGACTGGTTCATCGCCTGGATGGCCGGATACGGCGGCGCCATGGTGATCAAATGGGCTGTGTATGCCGCTGCAATCGATCCTTCGATTTTCAAAGCGGTTACGGACCGGATGGCGGAACGGACGGGACTGTTCGAAGTGACCCGGGCGGGAACGGTGATGAAGAACGTCCGGATCGCCTTCGGGAGCCTCTGGTGGGACCTGGCGGAGGCCGGCTTTGTTCTCTTCCATGTTGTCCGGTGGATCCGGAAACGGGAGAAGATCACGTTCTCCGCGGCGGAAATCCTGCTGCTCCTGGCAGCGCTACTGATTCCGCTGGGACGGATCATGCTTTTTGCGAATCATTCAGACCAGCACGCGGGGTTTGTATACCGCCTGCTGATGATGCCGGTGCTGGCAGTAAACCTGACGCTCGCAAAGAAGAGCACCGGCGAAAAAACCATGCGCTGAACATTGAACAGGGGGGCTGCTTTCGGGCGGCCCCCTTTTCTTATGCCCTTTTCAAAGTCTGACCTTCCCTGATCAATAACGCGGATCCAATCAGAATCCTGCAGGCCGGCAGGAACACCGAAAGCGGAGGACCAGGAAACAGGACTGAATGAATGAAGAGCAGGAGCGGGGAAATGTGTTCATAAAATGCCATATTTGAATAAAAAATGAACAAAAAACATTGCAATTCTGCAAAAAAAAGATTATAATTCCTATCGGTTTGCTGAACAGAATTGTTTCGGGTGAACAAATAACAGACACGGGAGAACTGAAATGAACAGGAAGATCATCGGACTTATCGCGCTGCTGCTTTGCACAGTACTGCTGCTGACCGCCTGCGGGGGCCAGGAAACGAACGCGGCGGATGAAAAGAAAGACGCCGCTGCCGGCAGGGAGCGGGTGGTTATCTATACCGCGGCGGAGGACGAGCGGATTGCGTACCTGCAGGAAGCGCTGGACAAAAAATTCCCGGGCACGGAGATCGTGATCCAGTCCCTGGGAACCGGCCAGCTGCTGTCAAGGCTGCAGGCGGAAGGAAAGACCAGCGACTGCGATATTTTCTATGATCTTGAGGTTGTGAACGCCGAGATTATCCTGAACGCGGATCCGGAGCTTTTCGCGGACCTGTCCGGGTATGATTTCTCCGTATATGACGCGTCTGTCACCGGCTATACGGACCGGCACCACAAGTACGCGGTCAACGGCAAGACTGCCGGCGCCTTCCTGGTCAACACGAAGATGCTGGAAGAAAAGGGCCTGCCGGTTCCCGAAACCTATGAAGACATGCTGAAGCCGGAATATGCCGGCCTGATTTCCATGCCGAGCCCCAAATCCTCCGGTACGGGCTACAGCTACTATAACGGGATGATTACCCTGCTTGGCGAAGAAGCCGGCATGAAGTACTTTGAGGACCTGAATCCGAATATCAAGGAATATACGACCTCCGGTTCCGCCCCGGCCAAGGCCGCCGTGCGCGGAGACGTGGCAATCGCCTACGGCCTGCTGTGGCAGTGCGTGAACTATGCCAACGAGAATGAGGGCATGACCGTCGTCGTGCCGCCGCAAGGCCTTGCCTTTGACCTGTTCACGATGGGCATGGTTTCCGGCCATGAAACAAAGGCTGCCGTAAGCGACGTGTTCACCTACCTCTACAACGAGCTGAACAAGCCCCAGTGCGCGGCTTTCAATCCGGACAGGATCTATGCCGATATGCCGGCCGCGGAGATTAAAAACTATCCGGAAAGCTACGACGAAATCACCATGAACGGCCTGTTCGATTTCCAGTACAAGCAGGACCTGCTGGACAAGTGGAAGTACTGAGAAACGGCGGCGCAGAGACCAGGAGGACCGGATATGGCGGGAGAGAAGCCAGCGGAGATTCTCCGCTGTGAAAACCTGACGAAAAAATTCAAATCCAGGACGGTGCTGGAAGAGATCTCCTTTTCCGTGAACCGCGGGGAGTTCCTGTCGCTGCTGGGACCCTCCGGCTGCGGAAAAACCACGATCCTCCGGATGCTGATCGGCATCGAAAAGCCTTCCGCCGGGCGGATTCTGAAGGACGGCGCGGATATTACCAACACCCCGCCGAAGGACCGGAACATCGGGATTGTTTTCCAGAACTATTCCCTGTTTCCGAACATGGACGTCTGGCACAATATTGCCTACGCGCTGCAAAGCCGCAGGCTCGGGAAAGAAGAGACCGACCGGAAGGTGCGGGAGATCATTGAAACCGTCGGGCTGGAGGAGCATGTCCGCAAAAAGCCGAAACAGCTTTCAGGCGGACAGCAGCAGCGTGTGGCGATTGCCCGGACGCTGGTGCTGAACCCGGACATGATCCTTTTTGACGAGCCCATGAGCGCGCTGGACGCGGAGATCAAACTGTCCCTGCGCCAGCAGCTGAAGGAAATCCAGAAAAAACTGAAAATCACCATGATCTATGTGACCCATGACCAGGAGGAAGCGTTCGCGCTTTCCGACCGGATCATGGTGATCAACGACCTGCGGATTGTGCAGCTGGATACCCCGTACAACCTGTACCACCATCCGGCGGATCCGTTTGTAAAGCGCTTTGTCGTGGATCACCTGGACCGGAAGGTACAGTCCATTGAACAGTCGATCCGGGAGAACAGAGCATGATCAGAAAGATTCGCCATGAATGGCTTCGCCTGACTGCCATCGGCTGCATCCTGCTGTTCGCGATCCTGCCGCTGCTCACGCTGGCATTCCATATCACAGGGGCTGACTGGCAGTATATCCTGCGCGACGGGACTTTCTGGGAATCCGTAAAGAATTCCCTGCTTTATACTTTCATTTCGGCAGTGATCACGACGGTCCTCGCGCTGATTGCGGCATACCTGCTGAACACGGCCGGTTTCCGGCGGAAAAACATCCCGGTCGTGCTGCTGACGCTCGGAATGCTGGTGCCGACGGTTTCCGTGGGCCTCGGACTGCGGATCCTGTTCGGAACCAACGGCTTCCTGGACCTGCTGTTCGGCTGGAGGATCGAAGTGCTCGGACTGCCGGGCCTGATTCTCGGTTCCGTGATGACTTCCTTCCCGGCAACCTTCCTGATCCTGTACGACTCACTGCATTATGAGGATAAAGGGCCCTATGACGCTGCGGGCATCATGGGCATTTCCCGTCTTTCCACATTTTTCCGGCTGACGGTTCCGTACCTTCGGATCACGCTGATCTCGGCGTTCTGCGCGTGCTTTACGCTGATCTTCTCCGATTACGGGATCCCGATGGAAATTGCCGGCAAGGTGAAAACCCTGCCGATGTACCTGTATGACCAGTTCCTGTCTTCCTTCCAGTACGGACGGGGGAGCATCGCGGGCTTTGTGCTGCTGATCCCGGCTGTCGTGTCCTTTGTGTTTGACCTGGTTTTCCGGGACCAGAGCGTCAGCGAGAAGCAGAAACGCGTGATCCTGCCCGGCAAAGGATTCAACCGGACAGCCGCCGCCGCGATTGCGGTGCTGTGCTTCCTGCTGTTCCTGCCCCAGCTGGCGTTCATCAGCCTGAGCTTTGCGAAGTCTTTTCCGAACGACCTCGGGTTCACCCTGGAGCATATCGCGAATATCTTCTCGAATACCCACGGCGTCGGACTTGCCCGGTATATCGGGAACTCCCTGCAGCTTGCCGGTATGACGGCGCTGCTGGGCACCTGTTTCGCGTACCTGCTTGGGTATCTCAGCGTGCGCAAGAGCGGGAAAACCGCAAAGGCGGTCGACCTGCTGGCGCTGTCGACCATCGCGATTCCCGGCCTGGTGCTCGGCATCGGATATATCTTCCTGTTCAAGGGAACAAACGGATTCTTTTACGGAACCATCTTCATCCTGATTGTCGTCAACATCTTTCATTTCCTCGGTTCGCCGTACCTGCTGGCGCGGAACTGCCTGAGCAAGATCAACAGCGAATATGAGGTGATCGGGGAAACGCTCGGGATTTCCAGGGGGAAAATCATCCGGAAGGTGCTGATTCCGAACTCGGCTTCCACCCTGATTGAGATGTTCTCCTATTTCTTCCTGAACAGCATGATTACGATATCGGCGGTGGCATTCCTGTGCAGCTATGACAACCAGCCGCTTTCAATCCTGATTACCACGTACGAAAAGAACAGCAACTATGAAATGCAGAGTGTCATCAGCCTGATTATCCTGGCGCTGAATGTCTTCGCCCGCGTGGCGTTTACAATCGTTTCGAACGTCCTGCGGAAGGCGGACAACCGGGAAGAGGAAGGCGGATTCAGCCTGAACCGCGAAGAGTTCGATCTCCTTGCCGGGCTGGAACAGGCCGGAAAGCCGGCTCCTGCTTCCGGCAGCACCCGGCTGATCCGGGATCTTGCGGACAAGAACCTGATCAACGAACTGGCAGACGGGAAGATCGAGATCAGCGAGAAGGGCCTGCGGATGCTTGAACCGTACCGGGTGAGAAAAGCGATCATCCTGGCGGCCGGATTCGGCCAGCGCCTGGCACCGGTGACACTGGATACCCCGAAGCCCCTCGTAAAGGTAAACGGGGTCCGTATCCTCGATACGCTGCTGGACGCGCTGACCGCAAAGGGGATCACGAATATCACGATCGTCCGGGGATACAAGAAGGAGAAGTTTGACGAACTGACGGAAAAATACCCGACGCTGCATTTTATCGACAATCCCGAATTCAACCTGGCAAACAATATCGGCTCCCTGATGTGCGCGATTGACCGGATTGACCGCTGCTACATCTGCGAGGCCGACCTGATCATCAACAATCCGGACGTGATCCGGAAATACGAATACCGCACGGCTTATTTCGGCACGAAAGTCAGGGAGACGGACGACTGGTGCTTCCGGCAGAAGAACGGTGTGCTCGACGATTACCGCCGGGGCGGAACGGACTGCTGGCAGGGCTTCGGCATCTCCTACTGGGACGGGGAAGATTCCGAAAAGCTGAAAGCGGACCTGCGGAAAGTATGGAACAGCCGGGGCGGCAGGGAAAACCTCTGGGAGATGGTTCCGCTGAAGATCATGCGGAAGAACTACAGGCCCGAAATCCGTGAGTGCAGTCCGGAGGATATCACGGAAATCGACACCTTCATCGAACTGATTGCCGCCGACCCGTCCTATGCAAAATACCCGGGATACGAAGAATATACAGGAGTATGAGAAACATGAGCCTCAGCAGAAAACAGTTTGAAATCCTGGAAGCCCTGGTGACTGCCAGGTCCCCCATGACCCAGCGCGAACTGGCGGAAGCAGCGTCCTGCTCCCTGGGGACCGCGAACAAGGTGATGAAGGAACTGACGGAAGCCGGATTCATTGAATCCGGCAGCGTGACCCCGGCAGGCCAGGCGGCCCTGGAACCGTACCGGGTAAAGCGCGCGGTGTTTATCGCGGCCGGCTTCGGCAGCCGCATGGTGCCGATCACTTTCAATACGCCCAAACCCCTTGTGCGGGTGCACGGCGTGCGGATCATCGACCGGCTGATCGACGCGTGCCTGGCGGCCGGCATCAGCGAGATCTGCGTGGTCCGGGGATACCTTTCGGAACTGTTTGACCAGCTGCTCTACAAGTATCCGATGATCAAATTCCTGGAAAACCCGGCGTATAACGAGGCGAACAATATCAGTTCGGCGCTGGTGGCCCGGTACCTGCTGTCCAGCGCGTATGTGTTTGAGGCGGACCTGCTTCTTTCCAATCCCGCTATCATCAAGCCCTACCAGTACACCTCCAATTTCCTCGGGATCCGGAAACAGCGCTCGGATGACTGGATTCTCCGCGTGAAGGACGGCGTCATCGTCGAAGAGAAGGTCGGCGGCGAGGGGGACGACGTCTACCAGATGGTCGGTATTTCCTACTGGGACGAAGAGGACGGCCATAAACTGAGCCAGGATATCCAGGAGGTCTACCAGTCCCCGGGCGGCAAGGAGCGCTACTGGGAACAGGTGCCGCTGGTCTACCGGAAAGAGCATTACCGGGTGGAGGTCCGGGAATGCCGGGACGAGGACATTGTGGAGATCGACACCTTCAACGAGCTGAAAGCCATCGACAAAACCTACGACGTCTGAGGAAACGGGAGGAACGGTTTTTCCGGTCCGTATTTGCCATTCAAAAACAAAATATCGTATAATCAACCCGGTTTGCGGAAAATTGCGGGAAGGCAGTAAGGTGGACTTCGGATGGACAGTATCATTTCCTGGATCGGAACCGGACTCGGCGCAGTGATGGATGTTTGCCATTCCATAGTCAGGAACTACGGGCTGGCAATCATCCTTTTTACGCTGATTTCAAAGATCATCCTGCTGCCGCTGAGCATATGGGTGCACTGCAACGGACTCAAAATGGTCCGGATGATGCCGAAGATCAACTGGCTCCATGTGAATCATTACGGGGACCGGGACGCCATTGCCGAAGGCCAGGCGAAGCTGTACAGGCAGGAAAAGTACAATCCGCTGGCCGGACTGCTGCCGATCGTCGTCCAGCTGATCCTGCTGCTGGGCCTGGTGCAGGTGATCCGGGAACTGATCGCCGGGGGAAACAGCCGGGACCTGATGTTCCTGGGAATCAACCTGGGCTGGGTCCCTTCCGAAGAAGGCGGGATTTCCATGATTGTCCCGGTCCTCGCGGCACTCAGCGCGCTGATTATGACCGTGACGCAGAACCGGGACCAGGCGCTCCAGTCGGAGCAGGGGAAACTGAACAAATACAGCATGCTGGCCATTTCCGTCAGCCTGAGCCTGTACCTGGGCCTTTTCGTATCCGCGGGCGTCGGCCTCTACTGGATCGCAAGCAACCTGTTCTCGGTGCTCCAGATGTACCTGCTGAACCGGGCGATTCCGCCGGAAAAGCATATCGACTATGAAGCGCTTGAAAAGAGCCGCGCGGCACTGGCGGAGATCGAAGCGCTGGACGGCGAAAAGAAGAAAGGCTTCTCCCTGCGCCGGGACCCGCTGGCGAAGCGGGAGAAGGCGGATTACAAACGTTTCTTCTCCGTGGGAAACAAGCATGTGGTATTCTATTCCGAAAAAAGCGGTTTCTGGAAATATTTCCGCGATATTGTGATGAAACTCCTTGAGTGGAGCAACCTGACCATCCACTATGTGACCAACGATCCGGAGGACCAGGTTTTCAGGCTGGCGGAGACGGAACCGCGGATCGTTCCGTACTATATCGGGCCGAAGAAGATCATTCCCCTCATGATGAAAATGGACGCCGACACGGTTGTGATGACGACGCCGGACCTGGACACCTATCACATCAAGCGCAGCTATGTGCGGAAGGACGCCGAGTATATCTATACCCCGCATGACCCGATGAGCGTGCATATGAGCTTCCGGGAAGGGGCGATGGATCATTTTGATACGGTCCTGTGCGCCGGCCCGCAGCAGATCGATGAAATCCGGAAGACGGAAGAGGTTTACGGGCTGCCGGAGAAAACCCTGGTGCCCTGCGGATACTGCCTGCTGGATGACATGGCTACCGACTGGATAAAACGGGAAAAGAGACCTTCCGACGGCCTGAAGCGCATCCTGATCGCCCCGAGCTGGAACGAAGACAATATCCTGGATTCCTGCGCGGACGAACTGATCCGGAACCTCCTGCGCGACGGACGGAAGATCACCGTACGCCCGCATCCGGAGTATGTGAAACGCTTCGGCGCGAAGCTGAACGCGCTGATGGACCGCTGGAAGGAGCAGCGCGGGGAGCAGCTGGTGTTCGAGACGGATTTCTCCTCCAACGAATCGCTGTATGAAGCGGATATCCTGATCACGGACTGGAGCGGTATCGCTTACGAGTATTCCTATACGACCGGGAAGCCCACCCTGTTTATCAACACAAAGATGAAATGCCCGAACCCGAACTGGGAGAAAATCGGGATTACGCCGCTGGAAATTTCCCTGCGTGACCGGATCGGCCGTTCGCTGAACAAGGACAGCCTGGACCGGGCGGAGGAAGTCATCGCGGAGATGGAAGCGCATCCTGAAGAATGGGCGGAGCGCATCGCGCAGGTCCGGGAACAGAATATTTTCAATCCCGGCTCCTGCGGCGGGGCTGCGGCCGAGTATATCCTGAGATCCCTGATCGCCCGGGAGGGAGGCGGCGCGGCATGAACAACCTGAAGAAGAGATGGAAAACCTACGGTATCGTGTATTTCACGGCGGTATTTATGCTGGTGCCCTCCCTGGCGTCCGCATATATCGACCCGTCCGTGACGACCTACGCGATCCAGGCGATCGTCGGCGTGGCGGTGGCGGCCGGGGCTTTTTTTGCCACCTACGGCCGGCGGATGAAGAAGAGCTGGATGCGGACGCTGGGTATCGATGAAAACGAAACGCGGACGACGGAAGCACCGCTGGAAATCACCCGGGAAGACCTGAAGGAGGAACTGCGCCGGAAACGGGAGGAACGGGAGAAACAGGCGGTTCCCGCGGCGAAGAAAAACATCAGGGGACGGATCATCACCTCCCTGCTGTGCGGCTTCGCGCCGGCGCTGGTGCTGATCCTGCGTCCGGTTCTCTCATTCTACCTGTCCAACGAAGGAGAATTCTGGTTCAGCCTGTCCGACGTGATGCCGGATATCCTGCTGGTGTTTTTTGCGTTTGCGCTGACAGCGTCTGTGGTTCACTTCCTGCTGCCGGACGGGAGAAAGGCCGGCCTGCGGCTGTGGTTCGGAACCGCGGCGGCAGCCGGAACGCTGTGCGCTTTTGTGCAGGACCATTTCCTGTCCTCGTACCTGCCGGCCCTGACGGGGGAAGAGATCGACTGGAGCGCCTACGGAAGCTGGAACGGGATCAGCCTGGCGCTGTGGGGCGGGGTGTTCCTGCTTTTCCTGGTACTGGTAATCGTCCGGCCCCGGTTCATGAAAGGGACGGTATACGGCCTGCTGCTGTTTGTGCTTTGCGCGGAGACGGCCGCCGGCGCGGTGGACGTGCTTTCGGCACAGCATGCAAACAGGCGCCCGGGCACCTATTTCACCCAGAACGGCATGTATGAAACCTCTGAGGCCGGGAATGTCGTGGTGCTGGTCAGCGATACCTTCGAGGGAACATACCTGAACCAGATCCTGGAAAGCTCCCCGGAATATAAGGACCTGCTGCCTGACATCACGTATTATGACAATGTATCGGGCATTTCGGTGTTTACCCATTTCAGCTATCCGAAGCTCCTGACGGGGGAGGACTTCCCGCTCGGCTCGACCTTTACGGAAGGCGTCACCCGGGCCTTTGAACACGAAACGCTGATTGACCGGATTTACAGCAAGGGTTGGGAGATCGGCTATTTTACCGAGTTTACGCCGACGCCGAATGTAAAGGACAAACTGATCAACTACGCGGACGAGGAACTGCGTCCGAACCGGACGGCCCGGATCCGGCTGACCAAGCTGCTGCTCCGCGGAGCGCTTTTCCGCAGCGTTCCCCAGATGCTGAAGCAGCGGTTCGCGGTGACAACCCTCGAGTTCGAATATGTCAAGTACGAGCTGGAAAACGTGGCTCCCTATATGACCAACGACGTGCTTTATTATGAACACCTGCGGGAATCCGGGCTGAACCGGGCGGACGGCAGGCCGCGCTATACTGTTACGGAGCTTTTCGGCGTTCATGAACCCTGTATGCTGAGCGCAGACTTTTCACCCCTGGAAAACGCGGAGGGACTTTCGATGCGGGAGCGGCAGCTGGAAACCGGCCGGGCCCAGCTGAAACTCCTGCGGACTTACCTGGACCGGCTGAAGGACGCCGGAACATACGACCGGACGACCGTGATCATGATTGCGGATCACGGCCGTGAGAACCGCTTCTATCCGGTCTGCCTGGTGAAGGAAGCGAACCGTACGGAAGACGGATTCCGGGTGGATCACACCCCGCTTTCCCTGCAGGAGGATTATCCGGACCTGATCGACGCCCTGACATCCGGGGAATCCTTTTCCGGGTTTGCGGCACAATACGCGGACAGCGGCCGGGTGCGGACCGGCCTGGATTTCCGCGCGCCGTCCTTCGGGGAAAGGACATTCTCCGGCTCCGTGGTGGAGATTCCGGGAGACGCGTCAGACGCGGAATCCTTCCGGATCGCGCGGGACGAGTTTGTGCGGGACGATACGTTTGCCGGACGGTACACCCCGGGCGAGGCTATCGTTTCGGGCGGAAAAGCAGGCGGAAGCACAGCGGCGGTTTACGGGATCGAGGACGGAATCATCCCCGGACACAGCGTGGTGTTTGACGTCTTCTTTGAGACGGAGGAGCCCCGGAAACTGGCGCTGAGCGGCACGTTCCGGAACATCACCGGGCAGCCGCAGCGGATCGTGTTCTCCCTGAACGGCGAAACCTTCCGGACGATCACCCTGGACAACGGCACCGGCGACACAGAAATTGACATCCCGCTGCCGGAAATGAACACCGGCCGTATGACGCTGGAAATGGATTTTCCGGACGCGGTAAAGCAGGACAACATCGGCTGGTCGACCTACAGCAGCGTTTCCATCCCGGACGCCTCAATCCGGAAATAAACCGCCGGTGATTCCGGCGCGCTGACGCCGGAAAAATTGACGGTTTCCCTCCGATATTGTAAAATCAGAACAGAAATTCAGGATCGGATGGTTGATCGGGGATATGACGAAAAAAGAACGGATTGCGGCGCTGGAAGCCCATGCGAAGCATATGCGGATTACCGCCCTGAAAATGGCAAACCGCTGCGGCGGCAATGCGCACCTGGGCGGCGGGCTTTCCATCATGGAAGCTATGGCGGTACTGTACGGCGCGGTCATGAACAGCCGGGATCTTCCGTACGCGGAACAGGACAAGTTTATCCTGAGCAAAGGCCACGGAGTCCTGGGACTGTATGCCGCGCTCGCAGAGTTCGGCGTCATGGACGAAAGCCTGCTGGACACTTTCATGCAGGACGGGTCCGACCTGATTGCGCATCCGGTCATGAAGCCGGAGATCGGAGTGGAAGCTTCCTCCGGGAGCCTTGGCCAGGGCATCTCCATGGCAGCGGGACTGGCGCTGGCGGCGAAGAAAAAAGGATATCCGTACCAGACCTATGTGCTGTGCGGCAACGGTGAAGCAAACGAAGGCTCCGTCTGGGAAGCCTGCATGTCCGCCGTGAATTACAGGCTGGACAACTTCACGCTTTTCCTGGACAACAACCGGATGCAGAGCGACGGCATGAGCGAAGACGTCATGAACATCTCCGGAAAATATACCGGAATGCTGAAAGCCCTGGGATTCCAGGTCATTGAAATTGACGGCAACGATATCGGGCAGGTGTACGACGCGTTCACGAAACCGCATGAGGCGGGAAAACCGAAGGCTATCGTCGGGTATACGGTCAAGGGGAAAGGCGTCAGCTTCATGGAGAACAACAACGACTGGCACCACAACCGCCTGACGGACACACAGCTGGCAGCGGCGCTGGCAGAACTGGAGGCGGCAGAATGATCGAGATCACCAAAGCCAAAGCGAGGCTGTGGTCCCGCCTCGGCGCCCGGGCTGTTTTCGGCCAGGCGATCCTGGAAACGGCGAAGGAACGGGATGACTTTTATGTCCTGTCCGCAGACCTGGCCCAGTCCTCCGGACTCGTCCGGTTCAGGGGCGAATTTCCGGACCGCTTTGTCAACTGCGGCATTGCGGAGCAGAACCTGATCGGGATCGCGGCCGGCCTCGCGAAGGACGGAACAAACGTCTTTGCCACGTCGTTCTCTCCTTTTGTGACCATGCGGGCCTGCGAACAGGTCCGGATGAACATGGGTTATATGCGGCTGAATATCAAGACCGTGGGCCTCGGCAGCGGACTGGTCATGGCCCAGCTGGGGAATTCCCATTTCGGCCTGGAGGACGCGTCCGTGATGCGGGCAATCCCCGGGATGACCGTCATCAATCCGGCAGACGGCGCGGAAATCGTAAAAGCAGTTGAAGCACTGTGCGAATTCAGCGGTCCGGCATACCTGCGCCTGACCGGAGGCCCCGGGCTGCCGGTCGTATATGAAGAGGATTTTGATTTCCGGATCGGGAAAGCCATTCCCCTCCGGGACGGGAAGGACGTCGCGATCATCGCGGCGGGCACGATGGTCCGGTATGCCCTCGAGGCAGCCAGCCTCCTGGCGGAGCGGGGCATTGACGCGGCAGTGACGGATATGCACACCATCAAGCCGCTGGATACCGAAGCTGTGAAGGCACAGCTGGACAGGAAGCTGATCGTTACGGTAGAGGAGGCCAGTATCGTGGGCGGCCTCGGCAGCGCCGTGGCGGAGTGTATCGCCATGGAAAAGGACAAGCCGCCGCAGCTGATGCTCGGTATCCGGGACTGCTTCCCGCATGCCGGGAGCTATGCCTACCTGCTGGAACAGTGCCGGCTGACAGCGGCGCAGATCGCGGAAGATATCGCCCTCGCCGCCGGAATATGATGAGCTTCTGAAATCCGGGACGCAACAGGGCGTCTCCTGAAAGGAACAATGCCATGAACCGCAAGACAATCCGAAAGATTCCCGCCGCCCTCCTGGCGGCAGCGCTGCTTTTTCTCCTTGCCTGCCCGGCATCCGTGAACGCCGAAGGCGCGATCCTGCCCCTGGACTACCGGGAGGGCGGAAAGCCGCTGAAGGCTGAAGGATGGGTTTTTGAAGGCAAGAATCCTGTATCGTATGAGGATTCCACCATCAAGGTTACGTTTGAGCGGGAGGAGGTCACCCACCTGCTGTACTGCGGAAACGCCGCAGGAGAAACCATGACGGACGAATCCTGGATCGTGCGGATTAAAATCCAGGACCCGTCCCAGCTGCGTACCGCGATCTCCAGGGATACCTATACAGGCCAGGCACGGGCCGACGCCGCGGCGATTGCAAACAGCAAGAACGCCGTGGTTGCCATGGACGGCGACTTTTTCAAGTATGAAAACGACACGGGATATGTGGTCCGCCAGGGCGAACTGATCCGGGACTGCGCGGACAGGAACCTGTTCGACCTGCTGCTGATTGACAGCGAAGGCGATTTCCACGCGGTATATTCCGCGACGACAGAGCGGATCAACGCCTATGTGGAGGAGAACCTGACGCCCCTGGGCCGCACGGTGATGCAGACCTTCAACTTCGGCCCCTTCTTGGTGGAGGACGGCCGGGTGCCGCTGATTGCCCAGACCGAGGTGGCGAACCACGAAACCTATGAATGGCGGTATCCCTGTCAGCGCATCTGCATCCTGCAGACCGGGCCGCTGGAATACGGCATTGTGGAGATCTACGGACGGGGCGGCGAAACCACCGGTATGACCATGACAGAGTTCGCGGAATATGTCGCGGAGAAGTTCCCGGACGCGATTCTTGCGTATAACCTGGACGGCGGCAATTCCACCTGCCTGGTGGCATGGAAAAGCGCGAAGGCGGGCAAGTGTGAAATGATCTGCAAAAAGGGCGGCTACCGCGAAATTACCGACATCCTGTATTTCGCTTCCGCTGAGGACTGATCGCCTGTTTTATTTGCCTTTCTAACCTTAAAATGGTATAATTTACTCTGTATAGCTATGCGCTGACGCATGGCTGTACAGAGCGGCGGCCCACGGTGGATTGCCGGGGCCTGAAATGCTTTTTTCGCAAGGCGCGAAGCGCCCTGCACGGCGGAGCTTTGGCTTTTTTGACCTGTTTCAGATTGGAGAGAAAATATGAATATTGCAATCTACGGTTCCGGCGGCGCCGGGAAAGAGGTTTTTGACCTGCTGCAGGAAACCCCGGAAGAGCGGAAAAAATGGGACGAGATCGTCTTCATCGACGATACGGTTCCCAGCGGGGAATACTGGTCCTGCCGGCGGTTCACGTTTGAAGATTTCCGGAAGGTGATGAGTCCGGACCAGGTGAAGATCGTCATCGCCGTCGGGGAACCGAAGGCGCGCGAGGACCTGTACAACCGGGTGAAGGAAGCGGGCTATTCGCTGACGCCTCCCCTGCTGCACCGGCTGGCTTTTGCCAGCGACAGCGCGATCCTCGGCGACGGCGTCGTCCTGCAGGACGGAGTCCGGGTTTCCCCGGAAACGGTCATGGGTGAAAACACCTTTGTGAACCACCGGAGCATGATCGGCCACAACTGTGTGATCGGAAAGCACTGCCAGATCTCGGCGAATGTGATGATCGCCGGCTGCGTAACGATCGGGGACACGGTGTTTGCCGGCGTTTCCTCGTGCATCCGGGACCATACGACCGTCGGGGAGCACACCATCCTTTCCATGGGATCGGTGGTGCTGAAGGATGTGCGGCCGTATAAGATCGTCCTGGGGAATCCGGCCCGGGAGATGGCTGAAAACAAAGACGAAAGGGTGTTCGGTTAAACACATGAAGAGCAGGGCAGAACTGGAATCCATGGCCAGAAGGATCCGGCTGGGCATCGCGCAGATGACGCACCAGTCCGGACTGAAGGGGGCGCATCTCGGCGGCAGCATGTCCGTGGCGGATATCCTGGCCGTGCTGTACGGAGACGTGCTGCACTACGACTTGCAGAACCCGCTCATGCCGGAAAGGGACCGGGTGATCCTCAGCAAGGCGCATGCCGCGGTGGCGCTGTATGCCGCGCTGCATGAGGCCGGATTCCTGACGGATGAAGAGATCAGTCATGCAATGCAGGGGGATTCCCCCTTCTTTGAACATCCCAGGATGGATCCGGCACACGGGATCGAGTTTTCCGGCGGCAGCCTGGGACAAGGGCTTTCGCTGGGCATGGGCACCGCGCTGGGACTGAAGAAGAAAGGCATTGCGGCGAGGGTTTACGTGATCCTCGGCGACGGGGAATGTGACGAAGGACAGGTCTGGGAAGCGGCAGCCGCCGTGCCTCACTTCGGACTGACGAACCTGACGGTGATCGTGGACGACAACGGCCTGCAGTTCGACGGCCGGAAGGAAGAGATCCTGAAAGCGCCGGATCCGGCAGGCCGGTGGGCAAGCCTGGGATATGAGGTGAGCACCGTGGACGGCCACGACGTGGAAGCGGTCCGCGGCGCGCTCCTGCAGGAAACGGCGGGGAAACCGCGGGTGATCATTGCGAAGACCGTGAAGGGCAAAGGCGTCCGTTTCGCGGAGAACGAGGTTACCTGGCATACCGGAAGACTGACAGACGAGCTCTACGAGGAGGCCATCAGAGATATCAATGATTGAGATCACGAAGAAAAACATACGGGTCTGGTCGATGCTGGGAATGCGGCGGATCCTGGGCCCTGCCATCAAGGACCTTGTGGAGCAGGACCGCAGGGTATTGTTTGCCACAGCGGACACGGGCCGGTACTACGCCTACGATGACCTGCTGCGGACGTATCCGGAGAATGTCGTCGACGTCGGTATTGCCGAACAGAACCTGATCGGGGCGAGCGCCGGACTGCAGAATGAGGGATTCAATGTTTACGCGGTCACCTACGCTACGTTCCTGACGGCGAGGGCCCTGGACCAGATCCGGGTCAGCCTCGGATATATGGGGATCGGCGTCAAACTGATCGGCGAAGCGGGCGGCATGTGCGACGGAAACTTCAGCGCGACCCACATGGGACTGGAGGATATTTCCAATGTCCGGAACATTCCCAACATGCGGGTAATCACTCCGGCGGACGGAATGGAACTGGTGAAAACGCTGACCGCGCTGCGTGACGCGGAGTACCCCGCCTACGTCCGGATGACGGGCCGTTTCCCGATCCCGGTAATCTATAAAGAGGACTATGACTTCCGGATCGGGAAGGCAGTCACCCTGCGGGAGGGGAAAGACATCGCGTTTGTGTCCAACGGCACGCTGCTCGGAGATGTGCTGAAGGCCGCGGACCTGCTGGCGGAGCAGGGTGTGGACTGCAAGGTCGTCAACCTGCATACGGTGAAGCCGCTGGACGAGGAAGCACTGCGCGAGATCGCGGGATATAAGCTTGTGGTCACGGCGGAGGAGCACCTGCTCTACGGAGGACTCGGAAGCGCGCTGGCGGAGTTCTACGCGCAGGAGCCGGTCCGGCCCCGGATGCTGATGCTGTCCGTCGGAACGGAATACCCCAGGGCCGCGGAATATCCGGACCTGCTGAAAAACTGCGGGCTGGACGCGGAAAGCATGGCCAATCGCATTATTGAGGAGATACAGAAACTATGACCAACCTTGAAAAGTACAACCAGGCATTCATCGAGAATTTTGAAGTGACGGAGGACCAGCTCCCCGGACTGAAGTACCAGGATGTGGAAGCATGGGATTCCGTCGGGCATATGGGCCTGATCGCCTCCCTGGAGGAAGCCTTCGACATCATGATGGACACCGACGATATCATTGATTTCGGATCCTACGAAAAGGGCAAGGAGATCCTGGCCAAGGACGCGTACGGAGTCGTTGTTGAATGAACAGAATCTGGGATCTGAAGGTCCACGGCAACCGGACCGCGCTGATCGATGAGACCGGCGTGCGGATGACCTATGCGGAACTGGACACGGAATCCCGTGCCCTGGCGGACGCCGTCGGACGCCGGTGCCTTGTGTTCGCGCTGTGCCGGAATGAGCCGGGCTCGGTGCTGGGGTATACCGCGTTCCTGAACCACGGGATCGTTCCGGCAATGGTGAACAGCCACCTGGACGCAGCCCTCCTGGGGAACCTGCTGGAAACCTACCGGCCGGAGTACCTGTGGGCGCCGGCGGACCAGGCGGAACAGTTTCCCGGGACGGAGAAGGCCTTCGAAGCCCGCGGGTATGTGCTGCTGAAGACGGCCTTCGGGAAACCGTATCCGCTGTACGACGAACTGGCCCTGCTGATCACCACCTCCGGGTCCACCGGATCGCCGAAACTGGTGCGGCAGTCCTATACCAACATTCTGGAGAACGCGAAGTCGATCGCCGAATACCTGAAACTGGACGAGACGGAACGGCCGATCACAACCCTGCCGATGAACTATGTCTACGGACTGTCCATCATCAACTCGCATTTCCTCGTCGGCGCGACGATGCTGCTGACGGACAAGGGCCTGATGCAGAAGGAGTTCTGGAACTTCTTCCGGGAAGCGGAAGCCACTTCCTTCGGCGGGGTGCCGTATACCTATGAGATGCTGGACAAGCTGCGGTTCTTCCGGATGAACCTGCCAAGCCTGCGGACCGTGACCCAGGCGGGGGGCAAGATCACGCCGGAGCTTCACGAAAAGTTCGCTGCCTGGGCGGCGGAAACGGGGCGGAATTTCGTCGTGATGTACGGAGCCGCGGAAGCGACGAGCCGCATGGGCTACCTGCCCCCGGAAAAGGCCGTGGAGAAGAAGGGATCCATGGGAATCCCGATCCCCGGCGGAAAGTTCACGCTGATCGGCGAAGACGGGCAGGAGATCACCGAACCGTTCACCACAGGTGAGCTGGTGTATGAGGGAAAGAACGTAACCCTCGGCTACGCGGAACACGGGGAGGACCTGATCCGCGGGGACGAGCGGCACGGCCGCCTGGAAACCGGCGACATGGCGCAGTCTGACGCCGACGGGTTCTACTACATCGTCGGCCGGAAAAAACGGTTCCTGAAGATCTACGGCAACCGGGTGAACCTGGACGAGATCGACCGGATGATCCGGGAAGCGTTCAGCGTCGAAGCGGTGGCGGCCGGAAAGGACGACCACCTGTTCATCTTTGTGACGGACGAAAAGGCAGCGGAGCCGGTCCGGGAGTTTGTGATCGGGAAGACGAAGCTGAATCCCGCCGCGTTCCGGGTGAAGATCCTGGACGCGATTCCCCGGAACGACGCCGGAAAGACCTTGTACAGCGAACTGGCAAAGTATTATGAGTAAACCGCAGATTTTCTGCTATACGTATGCCGGAGGCAACGCCTCGTTCTTCGAGGCCATCGAAAAGGACCTGCCGGCGTTTGAACTGGTGAAGCCGGATTATGCCGGCCACGGCGCGCGGCGGAAGGAACCCTTTTACCGGGACTTCACCGAGCTGGCCGACGACCTGTTCGCCCGCTTCCGGGCGGAATATGCCGGCGGGGAATACGCGCTGTTCGGCTACAGTATGGGCGCAATCACCGTCGCGGAGGTCCTGAAGCGGATCCTGGAGGATCCGGAGCTTCCGAAGCCTGTACGCGTGTTCCTCGCGGCGCACGAGCCGCATACCAAGGCGGAGCTGGCAGGGTATGCACCGGAGGAGATCGACGAGTGGGTGAAGGAACGTACGATCCGCTTCGGCGGGATTCCGGAAAAGCTGCTGGGAAACAAAAGCTTCTGGCGGATGTACCTGCCGCTGTACCGGGCGGATTACGGCCTGATCGGGAAATACCGGTTTGAGGACCTGCACTTCCGGACGGAGATCCCGGCGACGGTCTTCTATTCCGAAACGGATACGCCGCGGAAGGATATGGAGGAGTGGGGCCGGTACTTCACCGGGGAATGCGAATACGCGGAGTTCCCGGGGCAGCACTTTTTCATCCAGGAACACCATGACGAGATGGCGCGGATTATGACCGCGGGAATGGAAAAACCATGACGTTTGAAGACTTTCTGAACAGGCCGCCGTTTTCGATGGACCGGGCGGAGAAGGAGCAGGCGCTGACCGGGCGGCTGGCGGAGCTGACGAAGCTCCACCGGGCGAACTGCCCGGAATACGCGCGGATGCTGGACGCTGTCGGGTTCGATCCTGAGAACGTCCGGTCTTACCGGGAACTGCCTTTCCTGCCTGTGCGGCTGTTCAAGGAAATGGAACTGAGGTCCGTTCCGAAGGAGGACGTGGTCAAGACCATGACATCCTCGGGTACCACCGGACAGGCGGTGAGCAGGATCTACCTGGACCGGGTCACTTCCGCCAACCAGCAGAAGACGATGGTGAAGATCGTGTCCGATTTTACGGGCTCCGGCCGGATGCCCATGATCATCATCGACTGCCCCGGGGTGGTGAAGGACCGCGCCATGTTCAGCGCGCGGGGCGCCGGGATCCTCGGGTTCTCCATCTTCGGGGCGAAGAAGATCTATGCCCTGGACGACGACATGAAGCTGGACACGGAGGCTGTGAAAGAATTCCTGGAGACATACAAAGGACAGAAGATCCTGCTCTTCGGATTCACGTTCATGGTCTGGCAGCATTTTTACAAGGAACTGGTACGGCTGAAGGACGAAGGCGTGACCTTTGACCTGTCGGACGGGATCCTGATCCACGGCGGCGGATGGAAGAAGCTGATCTCCGAGGCTGTGAGCCGGGACGAGTTCCACCGGCGGATGGAGGAGGCCTGCGGGCTGAAGGACATCCATGACTACTACGGCATGGTGGAACAGACCGGATGCATTTACATGGAGTGCGAATGCGGACACCTGCACGCCAGCAACTTCTCGGACGTCATCATCCGGCGGCCGCTGGACTTCTCAGAGGCGGAGATCGGAGAGACAGGCGTGATCCAGGTGGTTTCCACGATTCCGGAATCCTATCCGGGACACAGCCTGCTGACGGAGGACGAGGGCTGTATCCTCGGCGAGGACGACTGCCCGTGCGGACGGAAAGGAAAGTACTTTAAGATCAACGGACGACTGAAGAACGCGGAGATCAGGGGGTGCAGCGATACTTATGCCGTTCAGTTTTAACGGATTGCAGTATATCGTCGGGACTCCGGAAACCGTGGAGGGAATGCGGGGGCTGAAGGCCCTGCGTCCCTTTGACGACGCGGTGATCGCCTTCCTGAACGACCTGTCCGGCGAACTGCGGAAGATCCGGGAGTATCCGGACGTCGCGACCTTCGGGTTCTGGTGCCGGAAGGCGGCGCTGACGCAGGAAAAGGCGAAGATCGACGACCTGGATGAGCGCTTCGGAAAGGGCATCGTGTTCCATTCCACGCCGTCCAACGTGCCGGTGAACTTCGCGTTCAGCTTTGCGGCGGGACTGCTGGCAGGCAACGCAAACATCGTGCGGCTGCCCGGGAAGCCCTTCGAGCAGGTGGACATCATCAGCGCGGCGGTGCGGAAGCTCCTGGCGGAGCAGCACGCGGCCCTGGCGCCTTATATCGTCTTTGTGAAATACCCGCCGGTGAAGGAGATCTCAGACGCGTTTTCCGCGATCTGCAGCGTGCGGGTAATCTGGGGCGGAGACCGGACCGTGGCGGAACTGCGGCAGTCCCCGATCCAGGCCCGGACCACGGAGATCACCTTCGCCGACCGGCACTCGATCGCCGTGATCGACGCGGACGCGTACCTGGCCGCGGAGCGGAAGGAAACAATCATCCAGAATTTTTACAACGACACATATTACACAGACCAGAACGCCTGCACTTCCCCGCGGATCATTTTCTGGACCGGGAAGAAGAAGGCGGAGGCAAAGGAGGACTTCTGGCGCCGGGTACATGAAACGGTAAAGCAGAAGTACACGCTGGCGCCGGTGCAGTCCGTCGGAAAACTGAACGCACTGTATTCCGTGGCAGCGGCCCGGAATATAAAAGCGGAGAAAACCGAAGACATGCTGGTTACCCGCCTGGTGCCGGAGACGGCGGACGGGGACCTGATGAACTACAAATACAACAGCGGATTCTTCTTTGAGAAGGAGATTGACAGCCTGGCGGAGATCGCCGGCGTGTGCGACCTGCGCTGCCAGACACTGACCTACTACGGCGTGAAGGAAGAGGATTTCCGGACCTTCCTGGAGGAAACCCGGCCCGCGGGCATCGACCGGATCGTCCCGATGGGCAAGTCCATGGACTTCTCCCTGATCTGGGACGGCTATGACCTGATCCGCCAGATGTCCCGCCGGATTACCGTGCTGTAAGCGGCGCCACCCCGGACGAAAAGAAAAACCTGTTTCCCGGAAATATCGCGAACCGACCTGCTGGAGGGCTTGCATGATGATGAACGGAAAGCGTTTTACCCGAAATCTCTGGACGGGTACGAAGAACATCGGAAAGACGATTACCCAGAACCTCTGGACGGTAATCCTGGACATCGTGGCTGTGAATGCGGCCTATTACCTGACGCTGCTGCTGCGGTTCTACGTGAACAACGAACTGCGGGACGTGGCCAGGGATTACTATATGCCTGCGTTTGAGCGCTTCGCGCCGTACTACACAGTGCTGACGATCCTGGTTTTCATCGGATTCCGGCTGTACGGCGGGATGTGGCAGTTTGCCGGGATCAACGATATGAACCGGATCATCGGGGCAAACGCGCTGACAACGGCAATCCAGATCGTCGGGACGACGCTGGTCTTCCCGCCGGTAGACCATCCGCGGATGCCGCTGACCTATTACCTGATCGGCGCGCTGCTGCAGTTCATTTTCATCGCCGGGATCCGGTTCGGGTACAGGATCCTGCTGGTGGAGAAACGGAAGGTGGCCGGGCGGAAGGTATCCGCCATTCCCACGCTTGTCATCGGGGCCGGGGAGACGGCGCGGAAAGCCATCGTGCACATGGAGGATACACCGTACCGGGCGATCGTGGCCGCGGACGACAAAAGCGCCGGAAAGACGCTGAACGGCGTTCCGGTGGTGGCGGATTACCGGCGGGCCCTGCAGTCCGTAAAGGCGGTATTCATTGCGGACCGGAAGCTGGACGCGGAAACGCGGAAGGAGATCCGGGAAACCTGCGAGGCGGAAGGCATCGAGGTGCAGGACTACACCGGCGCGCTGTCCAACCTGGGCGGCCGGGTGCCGGTGGCCTCCCTGCTGGAGATGGTCCGGGGACCGGTGACGATTATTACGGACGCCGGGGAGGAAAAGGAATACCCGGACGGAGAGGAAGCGCTGAAGGCCCTGCAGGAGCAGGTCGAGGTGGAAGAGATCCGGGGAGCGAAGATCTTCCTGAGAAAGCCTTCCTCCCGGCCGTACGCGGGATACGACGCATGGGCACAGCAGCATGAAAAAGATACCGGCGAAGAAGTCAGTTTCTTCTGAGACGGAATTCTTCAGGGACTGGTATTCAGCGTTTAGCGATTAATGGAGAGTAGGGTATGGATATAAGGACAGATTCCCGGTTCAGGGGTCTTCAGCCGTTTGCAAACCGCGTCTGGCTTTCTTCGCCGACCATGCACGGGGATGAACAGCACTGGGTGGATGACGCCATCGCCACCAACTGGGTCAGCACCGTGGGCCGGAATATTGACGAAGCGGAGAAGAACATCGCGGAGATCGTCGGGGTAAAGTACGCAGTCGGACTTGCCTCCGGAACAGCAGCGCTGCACCTGGCTACCAAGCTGGCAGGAGAGCGGCTCTACGGGCGGGCAAAGCCCAGCGCGGGAACCCTGGCAGGGCACAAAGTGTTCTGCTCGGATGTAACGTTTGACGCATCCATCAATCCTGTCGCGTACGAGGACGGCGAGGCTGTTTTCATCGATACGGAACGGGATACATGGAATATGGATCCGGAAGCGCTGAAGGAAGCGTTCCGCCGGTATCCGGACGTGAAGCTGATCGCACTGGCACACCTGTACGGTACGCCGGGAAAGATGGAAGAAATCCGGGAGATCGCGGACGCCCACGGCGCCCTGATCGTCGAGGACGCGGCGGAATCCCTGGGAGCCCTGTACAAAATGAAGGGCAGATGGGTGGAGACCGGCGCCATCGGCGACTACAACTGCATCTCCTTCAACGGGAACAAAATCATTACCGGCTCCTCCGGCGGTATGTTCCTGACCGACAGCAAGGAGGACGCGGACAAGGTGCGGAAATGGTCCACGCAGAGCCGGGAGCCGGCGCCGTGGTACCAGCATGAGGAGATCGGCTACAACTACCGGATGTCGAATATCATCGCCGGGGTGATCCGGGGACAGATTCCTTTCCTGAAGGCGCATATCGAACAGAAGAAGGCGATCTACGAGCGGTACCGGGAAGGACTCAGCGACCTGCCGGTGAAGATGAATCCCTTCGACGCGAAGAAATCCATGCCGAACTACTGGCTGTCCTGCATCCTGATCGACGAAAAGGCCATGGCTCCCCACAGCCGGGGAGACCTGGACGAGAAGTGGACGCACGAAAAGGGAAAAAGCAGCCCGGGAGAGATCCTGGCAGCGCTTGCGGCTTTCCGGGCGGAAGGACGGCCGATCTGGAAGCCCATGCATATGCAGCCGATTTACCGGGACCATGTGTTTGTGGGAAAGAAAGACGTAGGCGCGGACCTGTTCAGGCGGGGCCTCTGCCTGCCGAGCGACAACAAAATGACGCCGGAAGAGCAGGACATAATCATTGAGATCATTCACAGGTGCTTCAGGTAAAGGCACAGCCGGACACTTATTCCTCAACGAGACAGGTGGAGATTATTGCAGATGTTGACTCGAAAATGCGGTTTTTACGAGAAATACGTAAAACGTTTGCTTGACATCGTATGCGCGCTGCTGGCAATCGTCGTTTTCTCCTGGCTTTATCTCATCATTGCGGTGATTGTCCGCCTCAAAATGGGATCGCCTGTGATGTTCAGGCAGCCGAGGCCCGGCCTGATCGATCCGGAAACCGGCCGTGAACGGATCTTCCGGATGCACAAGTTCCGGACCATGGCGGAGCAGGACGACGAAATGGGCGACCCCCTTCCGGACGACCAGCGGCTTACGCCCTTCGGCCGGATGCTGCGGGCGACAAGCCTGGACGAACTGCCGGAAGCTTTCAGCATCCTGAAAGGGGATATGTCGGTGGTCGGGCCGCGCCCGATGCTTGTGCGGGACATGGTATTCATGGACGATACGATCCGGATGCGGCATACAGCCAAGCCGGGCCTGACCGGACTGGCGCAGGTGAACGGGCGGAACGCAATCCCGTGGGAACAGAAGTTTGAGTGGGACCTGAAATATATTGAGAAGGTCACATTCCTGGGAGACCTGAAGATCGTTGCCCGGACTATCCTGAAGGTTTTCGGAAAAGGAGAGAGCAGCAAGGAACTGGATGTGACGGACGATTACGGGGACGCGCTGCTGAAAGCCGGGAAGATTTCCCGTGAGAAATATGACGCGGAACAGGTACATGCGAAAGAACTGATCCGGGAGTATGAGAAAAAGGAGCAGGCACGGCATGGGAAATGAGTTTTCCGTCCTGATGCTGGTATACGGCGGAGACAGGCCGGCGCATTTTGACGCCGCGCTCCGCAGTATTGCCGCACAGACGCTGCCGCCTGCCGAGATCGTCCTGGTGGTGGACGGCCCGGTTCCGGACGGGACGGAGGAAGTGATCCGGAAATATGAGGGGGAACTGGCCTCCTCCGCCACTTCCTTCCGTGTGATCCGGTCCGGTAAGAACCTCGGATGCGGCGGCGCGAAGCGCCTCGGCTTCGGAGCGTGCAGTTATCCGCTGGTCGCCATGATGGACGCGGACGACCTGTCTGTTCCGGACCGGTTTGAAAAACAGATGCGGTATTTCGAGGAACACCCGGAGGTGGCGGCTGCGGGCGGGTGGATCACGGAATTTGTTTCCGCGGAGGACCCGACGGATACCTCCCGCAGGGCCGGAAGCCGGAGGGTTCCGGAAACCGACGCGGAGATCCGGGAATACATCCGGAAGCGCTGCCCGATGAACCACGTGACAGTCATGGTCCGGAAAGACAGGATCCTCGAAGCCGGCGGATACAGGGACGACTACTACCAGAACGAGGATTACGATCTCTGGATCCGGCTGGCGGCAGCCGGCGGGAAATTCGGCAACCTGGCCTGCGACCTGGTAAACGTCCGGGTCGGGGAAGAAATGTACCAGCGCCGCGGCGGGCTGCGCTATTTCAGGAGCGAAGCCGGACTGCAGAAGATGATGCTGCGCAGGAAGATGATCAGTTTCCCGAGGTATCTCGTCAACGTGGGGGAACGGCTGGTCCTGCAGGTCCTGATGCCGAACAGAATCCGCGGATGGATATTCAGAAAGTTTGCGAGGGAGTAAAGGAAACGTATGACGGAAATGCAGGCAAAACTTCTGGATATGCTGGCCTGGTTTGACGCTTTCTGCCGGGAAAACGGCCTCCGCTACTACGCGCTTGGCGGGACCCTGCTGGGGGCGGTCCGGCATGAAGGCTTTATACCCTGGGACGATGACGTGGATGTGGGAATGCCGAGAAAGGACTATGAGCGCCTGGCCCGGCTGATGGGCGGCCGGATCCATGACGGCTATGTGCTGGAGACAGAGTATTCAGAGGATCCGAAATTCTGCTATCCCTTCACCAAACTGTACGACACCGGCACCACCCTGGAGGAGAATGTCAGCACCGGACTGAAGCGCGGCCTGTTCCTGGATATCTTTCCGCTGGACGGAATCGGAAACGGGGAGCAGGCGGACCTGAAGTGGTTCCGAAAGATCAAGCACCGGAACCAGTTCTATCTTGCGAGGATCTGCGCGGTCCGGAAGGGACGCAGCCGCCTCAAGAACCTGGCCGTTGTCCTGGCAAAGACGCTGCCGGACAGGATGGCGGACAACCGGACCATGCGGATCCGGATCAGCGAAATGTGCCGGAAATACGGCTTTGACGACTGCAGATGGGCGGGGAGCCTGCTCGGAAACTGGTGGGAGAAGGAGCTTATGCCCCGTGAAATCTTCGGGGAGCCGAAAGAATACCTGTTTGAAGGACACCGGATCCTGGGCGTGGAGGACGCTGAGGGCTACCTGACGGCGATTTACGGAGACTGGCGCAGCCTGCCCCCGGAGGAAAAACGGGCCACACACCACGATTTTATCCTCTGCGATCTCCACCGGAGCTATCTCAATAACTGATTTAACAGATAGGATTCATAATGTACGCTAAATTTTTGAAACGGCTGTTCGGTTTTCTCCTGTCGCTGGGCATGCTGACGGTCCTGTCGCCGCTGCTGCTGGTGCTGACGATCACCGGGGCTGCGGCGATGAAGGGGAATCCGTTCTTCACACAGGCACGGCCGGGACGACATGAGAAAATCTTCAGGCTGATCAAATTCCGGTCCATGACCAACGAGAAGGGCCCGGACGGGAAACTGCTCCCGGACTCGCAGCGGCTGAAGCCTTACGGCCGGTTCCTGCGGGCTTCCTCCCTGGACGAACTGCCGGAGCTGTTCAACATCCTCCTCGGGCAGATGGCACTGGTGGGACCGCGGCCGCTGCTGGTCCAGTACCTGCCGTATTACACGGAGGAGGAAAAGCACCGGCACGATGTCCGGCCGGGACTTACGGGGCTGGCCCAGGTGAACGGCCGGAACCTGATCGGATGGGACGAACGTCTCCGGTATGACACGGAATACGTAAAGCACATCACATTCACAGGGGACCTGCGGATTCTCCTGAAAACGGTACGGAAGGTTTTCACGCACGAGGACCTTGCCGTGGACACGGATACGGCGGAAACATACCTGGATGAGGAAAGGAGGGGCGCGCTGCATGATCAAAGTATACGGGATTGAACAGGCAGAACAGTGGGACGCTGTTGTGCGCTCTTTCCCGACATACGACGCATACTGGCTGAGCGGATACGTCAGGGCGTTCATGATCCACGGGGACGGGAAACCGCTGCTGATCCTGTATGATGACGGCGGCACCCGGGGCATCAACGTGGTCATGAAGCGGGACATCGCGAAGGACGCGGCATTCGCGGGCAGCGTTCCGGAAGGAATCTGCTACGATTTCTCCACGCCCTACGGATACGGCGGCTGGCTGATTGAAGGAAAAGAAACGGAGAAGCTGTTCCGCGCGTACAGCGAATGGATCGGGGAGCAGGGAATCATCAGCGAATTCGTGCGGTTCCATCCCATGATCCGGAACCATGAACAGTGCATGGCGTTCTACGAGACGGTCCGGATGGGTGAGGTCGTGCATATCGACCTGACGACGCCTGAAGAGATCTGGGCCGGGTTTACGACCAAGAACCGGAACGTGATCCGGAAGGCGGAAAAGAACGGCGTCCGGATCCTGAACGGACGGTCCGCGGAAATGTATGAGCAGTTCCGGCAGATCTACAACGGCACCATGGACGAGGACGGGGCGGAGCCCTATTACTACTTCGAACAGCCGTTCTACGATTCCCTGCGGGAGGACCTGCCCGACAACGCGCAGGTGTTCCAGGCGGAAAAGGATGGGAAGGTCATCGCGTCGTCGGTGCTGCTGAACTGCAACGGCCGGATGAACTACCACCTGTCCGGAAGCCTCCGGGAATACAGGACGCTGGCGCCGACGAACCTGCTGCTGTACGAGGCGGCGTGCTGGGGCTGCGCGAACGGCTGCCGGACGCTGTACCTGGGCGGCGGGGTCGGTTCCTGCGAGGATAACCTCTTCCGGTTCAAGCGGGCATTCAACCGGGGGGAACTGAATCATTTCCATGTCGGGAAGAAGATCTACGATCCGGAAAAATATGAGATGCTGACCAGCCTCCGGAAAGAGATCCGGGACGAAGGGTACTTCCCGAAGTACAGGGGATAAGCAATGGATATTGTCATCATCTCCGAGTTCGGCGAGACCTTCGCCCGGGACGACAACGACCGTTTTGTTTACCTGGCGGGCATGCTGGCAGGACAGCACGACGTCGAGCTCGTGACCAGTTCTTTCCGGCATTCCGTGAAGGCGCAGCGGACCGAAGCCCGGGACAGCTGGCCGTTCACGGTCACTTTTTTGCAGGAGCCGGGGTACCCCCGGAACATCTGCCTGCAGCGGTTCCGGAGCCACCGGACCTGGGGCCGGAATGTGCTGGCATACCTGAAGGAACGGAAGAAGCCGGATGTAATCTGCTGCGCCGTGCCTTCCCTGACAGGTCCCCTCAAGGTCGCGAAGTACTGCGAAAAGCAGGGAATCCGCTTTGTGATCGACATACAGGACCTCTGGCCGGAGGCTTTCCGGATGGCACTGGATCTCCCGGTCGTCAGTTCCGCGGCCTTCATGCCGTTCACCCGGCTGGCCGACGGGATTTACCGGCGGGCGGACGCGGTCTGTGCCGTATCGGAAAGCTACCGCGCGCGGGCGCTGAAAGTAAACCGGAAAAGCACGGCGGGATGCGCCGTCTACCTGGGAGCAGACATTGCGGCATTTGACCGGTACGCCGCGGAACATCCCCTGGAGCGGAAAGACGGGGAAATCCTGCTGGGATATGCGGGGACCCTGGGGACCAGCTACGACCTGCCTGTGGTTTTCAGCGCGATGCGGAAACTGGACCGCAAGGAACTCAGGATGATTGTTGTGGGGGACGGTCCCCTGACGCAGGCGTTCCGGAAACAGGCAGAGGGGCTGGAAGTGACCTTCACGGGACGCCTGCCGTATGAAGAACTGTGCGGCGTGCTGAAAAGCTGCGATATCGTGGTGAATCCCATCGTGGGGACCTCCGTCGCGACGATCATCAACAAGCACGGCGATTACGCCGCCAGCGGGAAGCCGGTCCTGAACACCCAGGACAGCGATGAATACAAGGCGCTGGTGGACGAATACCGGATGGGGTTCAACTGCCGGAACGGCGACGCGGAGGACCTGGCGGAGAAGCTGGAAAAGCTGATGGACGACCCGGAACTCCGGGAAGAAATGGGCCGGAACGCCAGGCGCTGCGCGGAGGAAAAGTTTGACCGGGCAAAGACCTACCGGAAACTGACGGAAGTAATTCTGAACGGGAGCGGAAACTGAGATCGGATGAGTGCTGAACAGAAAAAATATCCCCGGGTGCTGATTGTCAGCCATACGGTGCTGGCCAGGAACACCTCCATGGGGAAAACGATGGATACCTATTTTTCCGGATGGGACAGGGACGCCATCGCGCAGCTGTATATCCAGTCGGAGATCCCGACGGATCCCCTGTGCGTGAACTATTTCCGCTTCACGGATCCGGACGCCCTGAAATCCATCGTACAGCGCCGCCGGAAGGGCACGGTGTTCACGGAAGCCGACGTCCGCCCGGACCGGGCGGATCCCGTGGAGATGGGAAACCTGACGGGCGTCTACAACTACGGACGGAAACGGACCCCGTTGATCTTCCTGGCCCGGGACGGAATGTGGAGGCTGTCCGGATGGAAGCATTCCGGCATGCTGGAATGGGCGAAAAGCTTCCGGCCGGATGTCATTTTCTATGCGTCCGGGGACTATGGCTTCTCCTACCGGATCACCCGGTTCCTGTCGGAGAAACTGGGAATTCCCTACGTGATCTGCTGCTTTGACGATTTTTACCTGTTCAATCCCAACCGGGATATGTTTCTGGGAAAATTCCGCCACAACCGGTTTATGAAAACCGCCCGGGAAACGCTGGACAGGGCGGCAAAGATCCTGACCGTGAACGACACCATGGCGGAGGTCTACGGCAGGACCTTCGGACGGAAGTGCGGCGTGGTCTGGACTGCCGGGAACATGGCTGAAATGCCGGAAGCCCCGGACAAACAGGGGATTGTTTACCTCGGCGATCTTGGCCTGGGCCGGAACATGCAGCTTTCCGCCATTGCGGACGCAATGCGGGAAAGCGAAACTCCCGGAATTCCGGAGTACCTGGACGTTTACTCCGCGGAGACGAATCCGGATATCCTGGAACCGGTAAAGTCCAATCCGGGAATCCGTTTTCACGGGGCAATCCCCGGGAGCCAGGTGCGGGAAGTGATCCACAGGGCGAAAGCCGTAATCCATACGGAATCCTTTGATCCGGTGATCCGCGAACGGGTACGCTACTCCCTGTCCACCAAGATTTCAGACTGCCTGGCCAGCGGCACGGGAATGCTGGCGTACGGGCCGGCGGAAGCCGCGTCCATGGATTACCTGATAAGGAACGAGGCGGCCTTTACAGCGACTTCGCCGGAAGAGCTGCGCGAGGTGCTTCCGCGGCTGTTCACAGACGAAGCGGAATACCGCCGGGTGGTCGGGAATGCAAAGGCGCTGGCCCGGAGGAACCATACCCCGGAAATGACCCGGGAGACCGTCCGGAAGGCACTTGCGGACGCTGCTGAAGGAAAACGGGAATAAAAAGATAAGGATATAAAGAATGATCACAATCGGGAAAAAGAGAATCAGCATTCCCATGATCCTGTTCATGTATGTGCTGATCTATAATCCGCCGCTGCTGGCACCGGTACTTCGCAACAACAGCGTCTGGCTTGTCATGCTCCCCTCCGTCGTCTATGTGCTTCTGCACTGGAAGGAACTGAAGGAGTTCACGAACTTCCGCGCCGTCGTGTGTACGGAAGCCGTGCTCGGCGTGTTCCTGGTCTACCTGATGGCAATGGCAAAGATCAACGGAAACCCGATTACTTCCTTCGGCTTTTTTGTGTACTGGATGGCAGGGGTCATTCCCTTCGCGCTGGCGTGCTGGATCTCACTGCGGAAGAAAGGCCTGAGCTTTGCAGAGCTGCTGGATCACCTGCTGATCACGGGCCTGGTGATGGCGGCGACAGCCATTGCGGCATTCCTGGTCCCCGCGGTAAAGGAATTCTTTGTGGAAAGGATGATTGCCTACGGAATCCCGTATGTGATCAAACTTTCCTGCTACCGTTATTTCGGACTGGCCGCCAACCTGACTTCCACAGCAGCCTATGCGCAGATCACGCTGGCGAGCATCGCGCTGTACCGGGGCATCCGGGAGAAACCTCTGTGGCTGCTTGCTTTCCCGGTGCTGGCTTTTTCGGCAAATATCAATGTCCGGACGACGGTTTACCTGATGCTTGCAGGGATGGCGGCGGTGCTGGCCGGACTGCTGTTTACAAAGAACCTGAAAATGATCGGGAAGTTTTTCCTGGCGGCGGTTCCTGCCCTGGCGATCGCATACTTCGGCCTGGAACTGGTCCGGCTTGTCAATCCGATGACCTATGACTGGCTGGGCCGGGGCATTGAACAGGTTTCCTCCTTTGTCGGCGGCGAAGAGGTGCCGTATTCCGACGGGTATTTCCAGGAACTGGCATGGATGCTCGCACCGGAGCATTTCCCCAGGGGGATCAGGCTGGTTTTCGGCGCCGGAACGGAGATCATGGGCACCGTTGTCGAAGACAAATACGGCGTGTCCTCCGACGTCGGTTTTATGAACGACCTGTGGCGCGGCGGTCTCGTGTACCTGGTGTCGGTCACCGCCCTGTACCTCCGGACGCTGTGGCAGATGGCCCGCAGCCGGACGGTCCGCCGGGAAACAGGGATCTTCCTTGCGGTGCTGTGCCTGTTTTTCTTCGGCATTACCAATATCAAAGGGCACTTTTTTATCCACAGCGACCTGACCGTGATCATCTGGATCCTGATCACCGCGCTGGTCTTCAACCGGACGGAAACCGGAAAAGAAAACAGGGAGAATGAACGGATTGAACAGGGAATATGAATGCCTCGTGAGCGTGCTCTGCACGACGTACAACCATGAAAAGTATATCCGGCAGTGCCTGGACAGCATGGTCTCCCAGAAGACGGATTTTCCCTTCGAGATCATTGTCCGGGACGACTGCTCCACCGACACTACGGGCAGCATTATCCGGGAATACGGGGAAAAGTATCCCGGGATTGTGATTCCCTTTATCCTGCCGTTCAACCATTTCAGCCGGGGAATGACCAACGATTCCTTTGCGGAGATGTTCCGCATGGCCCGGGGGAAGTACATCGCCATCTGTGAAGGGGACGACTTCTGGACGGATCCGGAAAAGCTGCAGGTACAGGCGGATTTCCTGGAAGCGCATCCGGAATACAGCGCATGCGTGACGTCCTCCCACTATGCGGGCCCGGACGGGAACCTGCTGAAGAACAAGGTATTCCGGACGATTGCGGAATCACGGGAGATGACGATTGAGGAGATCATCAACGGATGGACCGCGGCCACCAATACGGTGGTATACCGGAAAGCCTGCCTGGAGAAGGATGTGATCATTCCCTTCCTGGGAACCTGCGTGAACGAGGACTATGCCCGGATGGTCTACCTGGCCCTGCAGGGGAAGGTGTACTATATGGACCGGATGACCGGCGCGTACCGGATCGGCAATCCGGGGTCCTTTTCCGACGATACGCACAAAAGGCCGGAGGTCTACAAGGCCCGGACCATCGGGTTCGCGGAGATGCTGGACCGGATGGACGCGTATACGGAGGGGAAATATACGACGCTGATCCGGCGGGTCCGGGACCGGCAGCTGTTTGACATGTACGCAAACCTGGAAGACAGGGAGAACATGAAGAAGTACCTGCACGCTTACGACGACAGCTCCCCGGTGTGGAGGACGCTGGAGCGGATCCGCACGGCAGTTCCCGGACCGTTCAATAAGATCAAGGATACGCTCCGGAGGATCCGGAAATGAGCGAGACGGGACGGACGAGCACCGGGTCCGTGATCAAAAACTTCCTGTGGCGCCTGGCAGAACGCGCCGGCGCGCAGGGCGTGAAACTCCTGGTGGAACTGGCGCTGGCCCAAGTCCTGCTGCCGAAGGAATACGGCCTGATCGCCATGGTGACAGTGTTCATCACGGTGTTCAACGTGTTCGTGGACAGCGGCCTGGGGAATGCCCTGATCCAAAAAAAGGACGCGGACGAACTCGACTTTGCCAGCGTCTTCTGGTTCAACGTGGTATGGTGCGTGATCATGTACGGGATCCTGTACATGATCGCCCCGGCGATCGCCGCCCTGTATAAGCATGAGGAACTGTGCCTGGTGCTCCGGGTGCTGGGCCTGCAGATCATCATCTCGGGTGTGAAGAACGTCTACCAGGCGTATGTATCCCGGACGATGCAGTTCCGGAAGTTCTTTTTCGCGACGCTGGGCGGAACCCTCGGCGCCGCGGCGATCGGCATCACCATGGCGTACCGGGGATACGGCGTCTGGGCGCTGGTGGCCCAGCAGCTGTTCAACGTGCTGACGGATACGGTGATCCTGTGCCTGGTGGTAAAGTGGCATCCGAAACGGATGTTCTCCTTTGAACGGCTGAAGGGACTGCTTTCCTACGGATGGAAGCTGCTGCTTTCCGCCCTGATTGACACGGTCTACAACGAGGCGCGCACGTTCATCATCGGCACGAGGTATACGGAGGATGACCTGGCCTTCTATAACCGGGGTGAGCAGTTCCCGCAGGTGATTGCCGCCAACGTGAATACCTCCATCGACAGCGTGCTGCTGCCGACGATGTCCCGGGAACAGGATGAACGGGCCAGGGTCCGGGCGATGACCCGCCGGGCGATCATGACCAGCACCTACATCATGGCGCCGCTGATGATCGGCCTGGCATGCATCGGCCTGCAGCTGATCCGGGCGCTTATGCCGGAACGCTGGATTCCCTGCGTTCCGTACCTGCGGATCTTCTGCGCGGGGATGCTGTTTTACCCGATCCATACGGCAAACCTGAATGCCATCAAGGCCCTGGGCCGCAGCGACGTATACCTGAAGCTGGAGATCATCAAGAAGATCGTGGGGATCCTCCTGATCCTGATCACGATGCATATCAGCGTGGCGGCCATGGCGCTGAGCACGCTGGTGAACAGCCTGCTGTGCCAGATCATCAACACCTGGCCGAACCGGAAACTGCTGGACTACCGATACAAGGACCAGATCCTGGACATCCTGCCCAATATCCTGATGGCGGCATTCATGGGCGCGTGCGTCTGGGGGATCGGGAAGCTGCCCCTGCCGGACTGGGCCGCGCTGCTGATCCAGATTCCGGCAGGCGCCGCGATCTACGCGGGCCTTTCCGCCGCCTTCAAAAACGAGAGTTTCGCCTTCCTGCTTTCCGCACTGAAAAGAATCCTGAAGAGAACCGGGGGCAGTACCGAAGCGGGAGATTAACGGAGGTTTCCTGAGATGAAACAGATTCTGGTAACCCGCTCTTCCATGCCTGATTTTGAAGAATATATGGAAGAGATCCGGCCGATCTGGGACAGCCACTGGCTGACCAATATGGGGCCGAAGCACGCGGAACTCGCGGACGCGCTGCGGGAATACCTCGGCGTGGAGCGGATCGACCTGTTTACAAACGGGCATATGGCCATCGAACTGACGCTGCAGGCGATGGGACTGAAGGGAGAGGTCATTACGACGCCCTTCACCTTCGCCTCCACGACGCACGCGATTGTGCGGAACGGGCTGGAACCGGTCTTCTGCGACATCGATCCGGAGACCTTCACGCTGGATCCCGCCCGGATCGAAGAGAAGATTACGGACAGGACCTGCGCGATCCTGCCGGTGCATGTCTACGGGAACCTCTGCGATACGGAGGGAATCGAAGCGATTGCCCGGAAGCACGGGCTGAAGGTGATCTACGACGCCTGCCATGCCTTCGGGGAAACGGTGAACGGGAAAGGCGCCGGCGCCTTCGGGGACGCGTCCTGCTTCAGCTTCCACGCCACGAAGGTATTCAACACGATCGAAGGCGGCGCCGTCTGCTTCCGGGATGAGGAGCTGGGCAAAAAGCTGTACGAACTGAAGAACTTCGGCATCCACGGACCGGAGGAGGTCCTGGCGGTCGGCGCGAACGCCAAGATGAACGAATTCTGCGCAGCCATGGGCCTGTGCAACCTGCGGCATGTGGAGCAGGAGATCGAAAAGCGGAAAAAGGCAGACAGCCGGTACCGGACTCATCTGCAGGGGATTCCGGGACTGCAGCTGAACGCGGTGCAGCCGGGCGTGAAACCCAATTACGGATATTTCCCGGTGATCTTTGACCGGGAGGTTTTCGGAGCGGACCGGGACCAGGTTTTCGCGGCGCTCGAAAAGGAGCATGTGTCTGCCCGAAAATACTTCTACCCGCTGACGAGCGCTTTCGCGGCTTTCCACGGAAAGTACGATCCGGCGGAGACGCCCGCGGCGCTGCGGGTCAGTGAAAACGTGCTGACGCTGCCGCTGTTCGCGGACCTGGAAACGGAAGATGTGGACCGGATCTGCGAGATCGTGCTGAGCTGCAGGAAACCGTCATGAAGAACATCCTGAAAAAAATGATCCCGGACCGGCGGCGGGCGGTCTTTACGCTCGTACTCGGACTGATCTTTTCGACGCTGGCGTCCTGGGGCGCCGCGCTCGGCCCGGACGGATGGGGCAGCGTGGATTTCTTCGGAAAGCTTCCGCTGATCCTGCTGCTGACGCCGGTCTGGGCCCTGGCCGTCTCACTGGTGTGGATGCTGCTGGAAAAGACGGACCGGGCGGAGGGGCCGGAGCGGGGCTTCCCGGCCCGGCATCCGTGGGTTATTCCCGTGATCCTGCTGATCGGATGGCTGCCGGCATTCCTGGCGGATTATCCCGGCGGGTTCCGGTACGACGCTACGGCAGAGCTCGCACAGGTGACCGAAGGCCTCGGATTCCGGGGAGACTACCCGCTGCTGCATTCCGCAATTGTGACACTGCTCCTGCCGGCGATGCACAGCCTGACCGGCAGCTGGAATACCGGCGTGACGGTATATGTGGTGATCCAGATGCTGCTGATGGCGGCAATGTACACCCAGATCCTCCGCACGCTGATCCGCAAGGGAGTCCACCGGTATATCGTCCGGTACGCCCTGCTCTACTGCGCGGCCTTCCCGGTGATCCAGATCCTGGTTGTCCAGGAACTGCGGGATGTGATGTTCGCGGCGCTGCTGACCTACACGGCGTTCTGCCTGTACCTGCTGTGCACGGACAGGGAAAGGATCCTCGGAAGCAGGTGGAAACCGGCAGCATGCGCACTGGTGATGAGCCTGATGCTGCAGTCCCGCAACAACAACGCGGGCCTTCCGTTCCTGATCCTCGCAATCGCGGTGAATGCCGCGGTCTGGTGGAAGAACCGGAAGGATTTTTTCCGGGGCGCGACCACCTGGGCGGTTTCCGGAATCGGGAGCTTCCTGCTGATCGGCGGAATCCTGGCGCTGGCCTGCCAGCCGCTTGCCGACGGTCCGACGCCGGCGTCCTCCATGTCGGTCCTGTCCCAGTCCCTGGCCCGGGCGTATGTGACGGACGGGGAGAACTGGACGGAGGAAGAGAAGGAAACCATCGCGGAATACATGAACCTGGAGGGCATGCGGTATACGCCCGGATACGCGGACGACACGAAGAACCGGATCCGCGCGAACGCGTTCAGATATGCCGGCTTCTGCCTGAAGATGGGACTGAAGTATCCCTCGGTGTACCTGGACGCGGTGCTGGCCCAGACGCAGAAGATGTGGTATCCTCCGTCGGTGATCGACGGATACAAGCAGTATTTTACGTCACCGGGCGATCCGTACTGGGATCACGATAAAAATTATTTTGCGATCCAGCCTGAGAATGAGGAACCGGTGGAGCACCTGTCCCTTGCGCCGGGCATCCTGGAATACTATACGGATATCGGACTGCGGATCTCCTTTGAGAAGATACCGGTGATCCGGATGTTCTTCTCGATCGGCGCGCAGCTGTGGCTGACCCTGGGACTGTTCATGTACCTGTGGTACCGGAAAAAAACGAAACTGCTGCTGCCCGTCGGGGCAATGCTCCTGTATATGATCGGGAACGCCTTTGTACCGGTGGTCCTGCTGCGGTATTTTGCGGGGATTTTCCTGTGCCATCCGATGATTGCCGCTTTCCTGCTGCAGCCGGGCAAGGCGGAGGCAGGGCAGGAAGACATCCACGGACAGCCGCTGATGATGGAGGAAAAGAGAGTTTGACACTGAAGGAAACAATAAGCCGGAAGATTATTGACCCGGATACCCGATACCGCTGGATCACAGTGGCATACATGGTGCTCGTAACAGCGATGCTGATGCATCATGTATGGGTGGCAGCGTATTACGCAACTGTGGAAGACGGAGCAATCATGCTCCGGTTTCCGTGGATGATCCTGGCAGGCGTCGGGATCATCCTGGGCCGGATGTGGAAAGACAAGTGCTTCTGGCTCCTGCTGGCGCTGCTCCTGATGAAGTTCCTGCGCATCGCGATCCCGATGCCGGACAAGCTCAGCGAAACCCAGCGGGTATATGAACTGTGCGTCTATTCATTCTTCATCTGCTACGGCGCGGGCCGCGTACTGAACGGGAAGGACCGGAAAACGTTTGTTTCCGTTTTCTGTGCCCTGTGGACCGCCGCAATGGCAGTGTATGCGTGCTTCGGACTGTACCCGGTCCTGACGGGAACATCCGTCTGGAACCTGGGAACGGAAGGCTTCTACATCCGGCCGGCCGAGCAGCGGCTCTGGCCTATCTTCCATCCGGTGGAAGCCGGGACCATGACCGCGTCCGGAATCGCGGCAGCCATGGTCGGCTTTTTTATGACGAAGCGGAAAACGGTACGGGGATTGTACCTGTGCGCGATGGCGCTCATGTTCCTGATGGGAGTTTTCTGCATTTCAAGGACAAGCTACCTGCTGACGGCGGCGGGAATCGCCGCGCCGCTTTCGATGCTGCTGTATGAACAGCTCTGCAGGCGGAAAAAACAGGGAAAGCGCTTCACGGGGATTCGGATCGCGGCCACGCTTGCGGCTTTTTCCGCGATGATGGTACTGCTGGTCCTGCTTCAGATCAAAATCATTCCGGCATTCAACGCGCTGCGCAGCAATGATACCGCGCTGATCCCCGCAGCCGCCGCGGAAGAGGCCGCGGGCGGGGAGATTCCCCTGATACCGGACGGGAAGAACGGAGACGCGGCAGGAGAGGAAGCGGCGGAACAGGCTTCGGTACAGATCAGCACCCGTGAGTTTGTGACGGATGAAGGAGCCGACGGGTTCCTGACGGGGCGCTGGCTGATCTGGACGCACCTCATTGACTGTTTTGAACGTTTTCCGTCCTATATGCTTATCGGAAAGGGCATCTATGATCCGCTGGATCATATCAACAGCTTTATCCGGAAAGGGCTGGCGCAGCCATATATCTATCACCTGCATTCGACATTCATCCAGACGCTGTGGGAGAGCGGTTTCCCCGGGCTGATCGCGTTTGCCGCGTTTTTCGGGATTTTCGCCTGGAATGCTTTCCGGCTGATCCGGAACAGGAACCTGCCGCTCTGGCAGCGTCTGATTCCGATGCCGGCGCTTCTCTGCTGGCTTGCCGATATGATAGACTGTACGGGATACTGCAACTGGGGGAAACCCCCGATGACGATTCTTTACCTGTTTACAGGCCTGACCATTGCCATTGCCCGGGAGAACCGGAAACAGGAAAAGGCCCGGAAAGGACCGGACGCACCGGAAGCACTGTCCTGATCCCGGTAAGGAACTGAAATAAAATACTGATGATAAAGGAGACAGACACATGAACAAATGGAGCGGAGCGACACTGCTGATTACCGGCGGAACCGGCTCGTTCGGAAGCACGGTACTGAAACACTTCCTGGCGACGGATATCGGAGAGATCCGGATCTTCAGCCGGGACGAGAAAAAGCAGGACTGGATGCGCCATTCCCTGCAGGCCAACTACCCGGAATACGCGGCCAAGGTGAAGTTCTATATCGGCGACGTACGGAACGAGGATTCCGTCCGTGACGCGATGTACGGCGTGAACTATGTATTCCATGCCGCGGCGCTGAAGGAAGTTCCCTCCTGTGAATTCTTCCCCATGGAAGCGGTACGGACCAATATCAACGGAACGGACAACGTGATCACCGCCGCGGTGGAGAACAAGGTGCAGCGGGTGGTGTTCCTTTCCACGGACAAGGCAGCCTATCCGATCAACACGATGGGCATGACCAAGGCCGTGGCGGAAAAGATCGTGCAGGCCCGGGCGCAGACGGCTTATGAACGGGCCGGCACCGTGCTGTGCTGCACGCGGTACGGAAACGTGATGTGCTCCCGGGGCAGCGTGATCCCGCTGTTTATCGACCAGATCAAACGGAAAGCGCCGATCACCATCACCGATCCGGAGATGACCCGGTTCCTGATGAACCTGGACGAAGCGGTGGACCTGGTGGCTTTCGCCTTTGAACACGCGGAACCCGGCGACCTCTTCATCCAGAAGGCAGACGCCAGTACGATCGGCGACCTGGCGAAGGGCGTGATGAAACTGTTCGGCGAAACCGAATGCAGGATCATCGGCAGCCGCCACGGCGAGAAGCTCTACGAGACCCTGATGACCCGCGAAGAGCGGCTGCGCTCCGCGGATATGGGAAAATACTTCCGGATCGCGCCGGACGCGCGGGGACTGAACTACGACAAGTTCTATGTCCAGGGTACGGTCCGCACCGAAGGCGAGGAGGCTTATACCAGCCACAATACCCACCGGCTGGACGTGGACGGCGTGGTAGAGAAGATCCTGACGACGGACTATGTGAAGGAAGAGCTGGAAGGCCGGCCGCACCTGGTGGAAGCGTGAGCAATTCATCATTCATCATTTACAACGGTTGAATTGCGGGAGGAACGGACATGTGGAAAAATAACGGGAAGCTGAAGCTGCTGATCATCGTGGGAACGCGGCCGGAAATCATCCGGCTGGCGGCGGTGATCAAAAAATGCCGGACGTATTTCGATACCCTGCTGGCGCACACGGGACAGAATTACGACTATACCCTGAACGGCGTGTTCTTCAAGGACCTCGGACTGGCAGACCCGGACGTGTACCTGGAAGCCGTGGGCAAGGATCTCGGCGAGACGATGGGAAACATCATCGCGAAAAGCTATGAGCTCATGGCGGCGCTGAAACCGGACGCGGTGCTGGTGCTCGGCGATACGAACAGCTGCCTGAGCGTGATCGGCGCAAAGCGCCTTCACATTCCGATCTTCCACATGGAAGCCGGGAACCGCTGCAAGGACGAATGCCTGCCGGAGGAAACGAACCGGCGGATCGTGGACATCATCTCCGACGTGAACCTGGCATATTCCGAGCACGCGCGGCGCTACCTGGCAGACTGCGGACTGCCGAAGGAACGGACCTATGTTACCGGGAGCCCCATGGCGGAAGTGCTGACGGAGAACCTGGCAGCGATTGAAGCGTCGGACATCCACGCACGGCTGGGCCTGGAAAAAGGAAAATACATCCTGCTGTCCGCACACCGGGAAGAAAACATCGATACGGAAAAGAACTTCACCTCCCTGTTCACGGCGATCAACCGCATGGCGGAGAAATACGACCTGCCGATCCTGTATTCGTGCCATCCCAGGAGCCGGAAACGGCTGGAGGAGAGCGGATTCCAGCTGGATCCGCGGGTAATCCGGCACGAACCGCTGGGATTCCACGACTACAACTGCCTGCAGATGAACGCCTTCTGCGTGGTGTCCGATTCCGGAACGCTGCCGGAGGAAAGCAGCTTTTTCACCTCCATCGGGAAACCCGTTCCCGCGGTCTGCATCCGCACGAGCACGGAACGGCCGGAAGCGCTCGACAAAGGATGCTTCATCCTCTCCGGGATTGATACGAAAGGCCTGCTCCAGGCGGTGGATACGGCAACGGAAATGGTGAAGAACGAAAAGAACGGCGGAGCGATCCCCGTGCCGGATTATACGGACATCAACGTGTCGGACAAGGTTGTAAAGATCATCCAGAGCTACACCGGTGTGGTCAACAAGATGGTATGGAGAAAAGCGGAGGACGCATAAGGGGATACTGCTTATGAACATTCTGGTAACAGGCGCGAAAGGCTTTCTCGGACGGAACCTGACCGAGAACCTGAAATGCATCCGGGACGGGAGGAACCGGACGCGGTCCGGGCTGCAGATCGGGGAGATCTTTGAATACGACCTGGATTCGACGCCCGAAGAGCTGGAAGCATACTGCGCAAAAGCGGACTGGATCTGCCACCTGGCGGGCGTGAACCGGCCGAAGGATCCGGCGGAATTCCGGACCGGGAACTTCGGATTCACTTCCACGCTGCTGGAGACCCTGAAAAAACACGGGAACAAGGCACCGGTTATGATTTCCTCTTCCGTGCAGGCGACGCTCAGCGGGCGCTTCGGCGACAGTGAGTACGGCCGGAGCAAACGGGACGGGGAAGAACTGATGTTTGCCTACGGACAGGAAACCGGGGCGCCGGTGTATGTCTACCGGTTCCCGAACCTGGCGGGGAAATGGATCCGGCCCAACTACAACAGCGCGGTGGGCACCTTCTGCCACAACATCGCGAACGGGCTGCCGATCACGGTCAGCGACCCGGCGGTGGAGCTGGAACTGCTGTTCGTCGACGACCTGATGGAAGAACTCTTCGACTGCATGGAAGGACATCCGCACCGGTGCGGATACGACGGGGTGAATCCCGTTCCGGCGGAGGACGGCCGGTACTGCTACTGCCCGGTGACGCACAGGGCGACGCTGGGAAGGATCACGGAGCTGCTGGAGGTCTTCCGGGACCAGCCGGAGACCCTGATGATGCCGTCTATCCCGGCGGGAAGCTTTGAGAAGAAGCTGTACTCCATGTACCTGAGCTACCTGCCGAAGGAGAAAACCATCTTCAACCTGAAAATGAACACGGACGAACGCGGTTCCTTCACGGAACTGCTGAAGACCGCGGACCACGGACAGTTCAGCGTGAACATCTCGAAGCCGGGCATCACCAAGGGGAACCACTGGCACAACAGCAAGTGGGAATTCTTCATCGTGGTTTCCGGGCACGGACTGATCCGGGAGCGGAAGATCGGTTCGGACGAAGTGATGGAGTTTGAGGTCAGCGGGGAGAAGATCCAGGCGGTACATATGCTGCCGGGATATGCGCACAGCATCGTCAATCTTTCGGAGACGGAGAACCTGGTGACGCTGATGTGGGCAAACGAGCCTTTTGATCCGGCCCGGCCGGACACGTTCAGGGAGGAAGTTTAATCAAGCTTTGCTTTAACGAAGGAGAACTGCTATGACAATCATCGTGACCGGCGGTGCGGGGTTCATCGGCGGAAACTTTATCCATTACCACCTGAAGGCGCATCCGGAAGACCGGATTGTCTGCGTGGACAAGCTGACTTACGCGGGAAACCTGTCTACCCTGGAACCTGTATCAGGCAATCCGAATTTCCGGTTCTGCAAAACCGACATCTGCGACCGGGAGGCGGTTTTCGCCCTGTTTGAGGAGGAAAAACCGGACGCGGTGATCAACTTCGCGGCGGAAAGCCATGTGGACCGTTCCATCGTGGATCCGGGCGTTTTCCTGCAGACGAATATCCTCGGAACGGCCGTCATGATGGACGCTGCCCGGGCGTACGGAAATATCCGGTTCCACCAGGTATCCACGGACGAAGTGTACGGAGACCTGCCGCTGGATCGGCCGGACCTGCTGTTCACGGAAGAGACGCCGATCCATACGTCTTCCCCCTATTCCTCCAGCAAGGCATCGGCGGACCTGCTGGCGCTGGCCTACTACCGGACCTACGGGCTGCCGGTGACCATTTCCCGGTGTTCGAACAACTACGGGCCGTACCAGTTCCCGGAGAAGCTGATCCCCCTGATGATCGCCAACTGCCTGGCCGGAAAATCCCTGCCGGTGTACGGGGAGGGAAAGAATGTGCGGGACTGGCTGTACGTGGAAGACCACTGCCGGGCGATTGACCTGATCGTGCGGAAGGGCCGGATCGGCGAGGTCTACAACGTAGGCGGACACAACGAGATGGCGAACATCGATATCGTGAAGCTGATCATCAGGGAACTGGGCCAGCGCGAGGACCTGATTACCTATGTGACGGACCGGAAGGGACACGACCTGCGGTATGCCATCGATCCGGCGAAGATCCACAGCGAACTGGGCTGGCTGCCGGAGACGAAGTTTGCGGACGGGATCAAAAAGACAATCCGCTGGTACCTTGACAACCGGGGCTGGTGGGAGGAGATCGTCAGCGGCGAGTACCGGAACTATTACGAGAAGATGTACGGGAACCGGTAAAGAACGATCAACAGCGGAGAGAATGATTCCATGAAGATATTTGTGACGGGTGTGAACGGGCAGCTCGGATACGACTGCGTAAAGGAGCTGGCCGGAAGGGGGCATGAGGTGACCGGGTCGGACATCCAGGAGGAATGTCCGCTGCCTGTGCCTTATGTGTGCCTGGATATCACAGACCCGGAAGCAGTGAGGGAAACTGTCGGGAAGATCCGGCCGGACGCGGTGATCCACTGTGCCGCATGGACTGCGGTGGACGCGGCGGAGGAGCCCGGGAACCGGGAAAAGGTATACGCCGTCAATGCCCTGGGCACCCGGTATATTGCCGAAGCGGCAAAGGAAACCGGGGCGAAGATGCTGTATATCTCCACGGACTATGTGTTTGACGGAAAAGGCGAACGGCCCTGGGAACCGGACGACACCTGCTACGCGCCGCTGAATGTTTACGGACAGAGCAAGCTGGAAGGGGAAAAGGCAGTTTCCTCTGTCCTGGAAAGGTTCTTTGTGGTCCGGATCGCATGGGTATTCGGGCCGAACGGGAAGAACTTCATCCGTACGATGATCGGCGTCGGGAAAACCCATGACACGGTACGGGTGGTGAACGACCAGATCGGTACGCCGACATACACGCCGGACCTGGCCCGGCTGCTGGCGGACATGATCGCAACGGAAAAATACGGGTTCTACCACGCGACCAACAGCGAATCCCTGCCGGGCGGGTATATCAGCTGGTACGATTTCTGCCGGGAGTTCTACCGGCAGTACGGACTGGAGACGAAAGTGATTCCCGTGACGACGGAAGAATACGGCCTGTCGAAGGCCGCCCGGCCGGCCAACAGCCGGCTGGACAAGAGAAAGCTGGCGGAAGCCGGTTTCAATCCCCTGCCGCCCTGGCAGGACGCGGTGGCGAGATATCTGAAGGAGGCGAAGCTCTGATGGGTCAGATTACAGTGACAAAGGACATGGACGGGATCGCCGGCCTTTGCCTGATTGAACCAAGGGTCCACGGCGACAGCCGGGGATATTTCATGGAAACCTGGTCGAGGCGGGATATGGAGGAAGCCGGGTTTGACATCGACTTCGTGCAGGATAACCAGAGCAGTTCGTCCAAAGGCGTACTGCGGGGCCTGCACTTCCAGAAACAGCATCCCCAGACCAAGCTGGTACGGGCGATCCGGGGCGAGGTTTTCGACGTGGTCGTGGACCTGCGGGCCGGAAGCAGTACCTACGGGAAATGGCACGGGGAGCTGCTGTCGGAGGAAAACAAAAAGCAGTTCCTGGTTCCGAAAGGATTTGCCCACGGATTCCTGGTGCTGAGCGAAACGGCGGAATTCTGCTACCGGTGCGACGATTACTACCATCCGGAAGACGAGGGCGGGGTCGCCTGGAATGACCCGGAGATCGGGATCGTATGGCCGAAGATGGAAGGCAAATACCCGGGGACAGCTTCCGGGGAAGGTTATACCGTGGACGGCGCACCCCTGAAGCTCAGCGACCGGGACCTGAAATGGCCGGGTATCAAAGACGCATTCAAGTTCTGAGGAGGGCACCTGATGAAAGGCATTATTCTGGCCGGAGGATCCGGAACAAGGCTGTATCCGCTGACAAAAGTGACCTCGAAGCAGCTGCTGCCGGTTTATGACAAGCCGATGATCTATTATCCGCTGTCCACCCTGATGCTGGCGGGGATCCGGGACATCCTGATCATCTCCACCCCGGACGATACGCCCCGGTTTGAAGCGCTGCTCGGGGACGGAAGTCAATTCGGGATTTCCCTTTCCTATACAGTACAGCCTTCTCCGGACGGCCTGGCACAGGCGTTCATCCTGGGCGAGGAATTCCTGGCGGGAGGACCCGGCGCTATGGTACTCGGGGACAACATTTTCTACGGGAACGGATTCCGCAGCATCCTGACCACAGCTGTCCGGAACGCGGAGGAAAACGGCCGGGCGACCATTTTCGGGTATTATGTGCCGGATCCGGAGCGGTTCGGCGTGGTGGAATTCGACGGGAGCGGCAAGGTCCTGAGCATCGAGGAAAAGCCGAAGGTGCCCAAGAGCAACTACGCGGTGACGGGCCTGTATTTTTATCCGGCGGGGGTTGCAGGACGGGCCGGACAGGTAACGCCCAGCTGGCGGGGCGAACTGGAGATCACCACCCTGAACGATATGTACCTGGACGACGGACTGCTGGACGTCCAGCTGCTGGGCCGCGGATTTGCCTGGCTGGATACGGGGACGATGAAGAGCCTGCTGGACGCGTCGAATTTTGTCGAGATGATCCAGAGCCGGCAGGGAATCACGATTTCCGCGCCGGAAGAGGTCGCATATGTGAACGGATTTATCGGAAAGGAAAAACTTCTTGAATCCGCAAAAGCCTACGGCAAGAGCCCCTACGGGGAACACCTGAAGGCTGTTGCGGAAGGAAAGGTCAGATACTGATGAAAAGACTCACTGCTTTACTGCTTGCATGTATGCTTCTCCTGGGTACAGCCTGTGCGGGCGCTGAGGAGACAGCAGAAACCCCGAAAGTTGTCTCCTATGATTTCGACCTTCAGTTTCATCTGGAGGCGGATCATTTTCCATTCCGGGAAAGGAAAAAAGCCCAGGGGTATGAGGAACTGCTGGATTCGCTGGAAATCAAAGGAAACTATTCCTATTGTGAAGAGACAGACTGCATGGATCTCCACATCAGCCTGATTCCGGTTACCAATCCTGACGCGGCGCTGGATTTCCGTGTTTTCGGCTGGGTGGCAAACTGGCTGAATGTTTCCTCTCCGCTGCTGGGCGAAGACGCGGTGTGTTTCCGGCCGAAGGATGTCCTGAGTTTTTCGATCCGGGCATGGGACTTTTTTTCCGTTCCGCTGTTTCCCTTTGCCATCCTTTTCCCGGGCATCCTGTCGAGCGCATGGAGCGAACTGTCGGAAAAATGGGTGGCAGAGACCGAAGACATCGGGGATACGCTTACGGTTGAAGCAATGGACCGGATCACGGAATACCTGAAGAACCAGCTGGATCATGACCCGTACGTGACAAAACTGGTTACAGCCGCCATCCAGCCGCTTCAGGAGAGGGACCTGGTCAATGACGAGATCAACCGTCTCCCGGACCTGCTGCCGGCTGCGGCGGGCGGGCAGGACCTGACGGTGGAAACCGGGGAGGAAAACGGGGAAAAGTATATCCGGTATCTGAATTACCGCGGGGAAACCATCTACGAATCCTGTGAAGGGGTTCAATCCTTTGAGGAAAGACTGACCCTGCCGGAAAGCCCGTCGGATTACAAGCCTTCCTATGCTTTCCGGAGAGAAGAGAAGGAGAATGGCACGGCACTGCGCCTGGATGTGTCCTGGGACAGGGTAACGGAGGATACGACCCTGCCGGAAACGTTCTTCCGGCTGAAGGCGGAGACGGATTCCCTGCCGTCAGCATTCCCGTCTGACGCGGAGTTTTCCGGAGAGGTTTTACTGGAAGGCCTGCTGCTTCCGGCTTTTCATTTCCTGGTGAAAGGAAACACAGGGGCTGACGGGACGATTTACCTGGCACTGACAAATCCGGACCGGCAGGAAGCAGGACCTGTCTTTACCTGTTCCGGAAAGGTTGTTCCGATTCCCTACGACGGAGAACTGGAGTACATGATCGGCGATATCATTACGGATTACAACCTGTTTGCCCTGAATGACCAATCCCTGACGCTCCTGCTGGGCGGAGTGGTTCCGGCCATGACGGAGGGGCTGCCGGACTTCGTATATGAGATGCCTACCCACGGAATCCAGAGCATCCTGGATACCCTGGAGCAATACGGACTGCTGCAGATCACGCTGCAGTAAAAAACAAAAAAACCGCATAAAAAAGGCCGGCGCCTGACGCGCCGGCCTTATTCTTTTTGGCCTTATTCGTACCGGACCTCACGAACCAGTTGCTTGTTGACGGTGGTGTCGTAGTCCATGACCACGATCATGGTACGGCCGGGCTGGAGTTCGATTTCCTGTCCGTCTTCACCGTAGAAGACAGTGCGGTCTTCGTAGGTCTCGCGGGACCAGACGCCCTTGAAGTGTTTGCCGCCCATGAAGTAGTCCGCGTTGCCGATGCCCTTCAGGATCGGGTAGGGGCATTCACCGGCCGGGAATTTGTCATCGACGAACTGGACGATGATATTCGCGAAGGTGATGTCGTCACCGGAAGCGTATTCGACCTGGATCTTTTCCTTATCGACCACGGTGGGAGTGGTGCCGGGGGCAACGATCTTCTCGGTGAAGGGCCGCGGATTGTTCTCGGGATTCTTCAGGTCGGTGATGATCCAACGGGTGTAGACGTTTTCGTCCTCTTCATACTGGAACATGCTGTTGAACCAGTAGAGGTTATCTTCGTCATTCTTGTTGCCGGTGGCCGCCTGGTCCGCCCGGTACAGGATGTAGACGGTTTCCGCCGGGTCGCCGCCTTCCGGGATCTCATCGGCGAACTTCCAGGTGTGGTTCTTGAACTTCCGGTTCGCACCAAGGACGTTCGTGTATTCATAGGGCAGATCCCAGATGAGGTTGTATTCGCTGTCTTCGCCCTGCACGCGGTATTTGCCGCCGAGGAAGGGCTTGCTGCCGCCGTCCAGGCCGTTGAAGATCACGATATCTTCGGGCGCAGCGCTCGTGTTTTCATCGGTGAGCAGGCCCAGGTTCTGGATCTCGTGATTCACGTTGGTGTCATACGGGCCGGGCCAGGAATCTTCCTGCTTGCCGGCGAAGAAGTAGGGGCATCCCCACTCCTGGCGGATCCAGAGGTAACCCACGCGTGTGCTGCGGCTGCCGCCGGCAAAGGGCGGAAGGAAATCGTTGAAGATCATGCACATACGGGTGTGACCGGCCCAGGACTTCGGGAGTTCATAGAAAACGTCGGCATAGCTGCCGTACCAGGGAGCGGAAAAGTCGAGCCCGCTGTGGTAACCGTTATGCTGTACCATGATGGGATAATAGTTGCCGGTAACGGCCATGCCCAGGAAACCGGATTCGGCTTCCAGTTCATCCAGGTTACGGCCGGTGGTGGGGCTGACGCCGATTTCAGCGACGTTATCGCCGGCGGGCTGGATCGTGATGTCGCGAACAGTGCTCGCTGCATCGCGGGGAACGAGAGTGGAGCTTCCGATGTCTGCCAGTGCGGCGGAGCAGGAAAGCATGATCGCAAGGGCCAGGACCAAGCTCAGCAGTTTCTTCATATAAACACTCCTTCTTCAGTTCTTTACCAAATCGGTAAACCATAGGACATCGTATCACAGGAGCTATGGATTGTCAAACCGGAACATCCCCCGGGCCGCCCTGAAAGACGGCCTTTTTTTATGCCTTTTTGCGCCGGTTCCGGGAGGATGGCCGTGCGAGTTGTATTCACGGCCTTCTTTCGATATAATAAATCCGGTTCCGTGAAAGCGGACATTTTTCTGGCAACCGGGAGGGTGCGGATTGAAAAAAACGACGAGAATCATCCTGTGCGCAGCCTGCGTGCTGGTGCTGGCAGCGGCTGTACTGGCGGCGGTCCTGGTTTTCCGGCATGAGCAGGACCAGGAGACGGCGATCCGTGAACTCTCGGGGCAGGTGAATGCCCTGCGGGAAAAAAGGCAGGCGACTGCGGAGATGTCCGCGGCCGCAGAGGCGGTTTCCGCCCTGGCGGAGCGAGTGACCCGGCTGGAGGTGCAGGCGGACCGCAGGGAAGCGGACTATGCCTGGTTTGCCATCGGGAACAGTATTACCGTCCATGCCCCGAACGAGGTCTGGTGGAACGGGATCGGGATGGCAGCTTCCTCGGAAGACCGCGACTATGTCCATCTTGTGGCGGAACAGCTGTCGGGTATGTACGGAAAGACAGCCGTCCATCCGCTGTACTGTTACGCGTGGGAAACCTCAGCAGACCGCGGCGGGAAGCTGTCCATGCTGGATCCGTACCTCGATCCGCGGCTTCAGCTGATTACGATCCAGCTGGGGGAAAACGCGGAAGACCTGACGAGCTTCGAAACGGATTTTGAAGCGCTGATCCGGTATGTACAGGAAAAGGCACCGCAGGCGAGGATCCTGGTCATCGGCGATTTCTGGAGCAACGGGGACCGGGACCGGATGAAGCAGGAAGCGGCGGAAAAAACAGGCGCCGGATTTGTCTCCCTGGAGGAGATCCGGGACAATCCGGAATACCAGGCGGGGATCGGCGCTGTCGTATATGATCCGGAAGGTAATCCCCATACGGTCGAAAACCGGGATGTCGCAGGGCATCCGGGGGACCGGGGAATGCAGTATATCGCAGACCGGGTGACCGAAGCCCTGAAAAGGGAACCGTAAGGCGGTCCGCTGGACGGACCGGTCTGGGGACGGAGGAAACGCATGAACGAAAAGACATCCCGGGGCGGATTGCAGGGCGGGACAAGACAGTCGAATTTTGAACTGTTCAGGATCATTGTGATGCTGCTGGTCATCGCCCATCATTATGTGGTCAATTCGGGAATCGCGGCGGCCGGCGGGCCGATCTTCGCCGATCCCATGGCCCCGCGTTCACTGTACCTGCTGCTGTGGGGCGGATGGGGGAAAACCGGCATCAACTGCTTCGTACTGCTCAGCGGGTACTTTATGTGCGAAAAGAGCATCACACTCCGGAAATTCCTGAAGCTCCTCTGTGAATTCATGTTCTACCGGATTGCGATCACAGCGGTCTTCTGGCTGACCGGATACGAAAAGATCACACCCGCGGGAATCATTGACGTACTGATTCCCGTGACCGAACTGAGTGACGGGTTTGCCGGCGCGTACCTGGTTTTCTTCCTCTTTATTCCGTTCCTGAATATCCTGATCCGGAACCTGACGGAACGGCAGCATGTCCGCCTGCTGGCGCTGACTGCTTTTATGTACGTATTCCTGGGGACCTTCCGTCCCGTTTTTTCGGTGACCATGAACTATGTATCCTGGTTTGCGGTGCTTTTCCTGCTTGCGTCCTGGATCCGGCTGTACCCGAAGAAGTTCTTTGACGGGGCGAAACGCTGGGGCCTGATCGCCGGAGCCTGCATCCTCGTGTCCGCAGCGTCGGTGGTCCTGTGCTCATGGGTCAGCGCAAGGATCGGAAAGACCTATTACTATGTGGCGGTGACGGACTGCAATACGCTGCTGGCAGTGTGCACAGGCACAGCCCTCTTCCTGTTCTTCCGGAACCTGCGGATCCGGCCGAACCGGCTGATCAACGCCGTCGCGGCAACGACCTTCGGCGTCTTCTGTATCCATACCTGCAGCGACGCCATGCGGCGCTGGCTGTGGCAGGACACGCTCAAAAACATTGAGTTTTATTCCAGGCCGACGATATATCTGCATATCATCTGTGCGGTGATCGCGGTCTTTGCGGTCTGCGCGGTCATCGATGCCCTGCGCATCCGGTTCCTTGAGAAGCCTTTCTTCCGGGCGCTGGACAAAAGACTGCCCGGGGCGGTCTCCCGCTGGCAGAAGTTCGAAGACCGTATATTCAGCGACGGAAACGCCGGCAATGAATAAAGCCATTCCGGACGGAGGAACAGGGACAAGATGAAAAAGCAAAGGCTCGGAGAGATTATCCGGTTTGTGATTGCCGGAGGCGCGGGGTTCGCGGTGGAGATCGGCCTGCTGATCCTGCTGAAGGAAAAACTGGGCATGGATACGCTGATCGCGACGCCCATTGCCTTTACGGTCTCCGTAATCGTGAACTACCTGATCTGTGTGTTCTGGGTGTTTTCCGGGGCACGGGAGCAGAGCCGGCAGAGCAAGATCGCTTTCTTCCTGACCAGTGCCGTCGGCCTGCTGCTGAACGAGCTGCTGATGTTCCTGTTCCGGGTGATGTGGGGCGAGGACACGGTGCCGGTTACGGTATTTTCCTTCGCGGTCAGCCTGTATGTGCTGAACAAGGTGCTGGCGACCTGCATCGTGATGGTGTGGAACTACTTTACAAAGCGGTACATCCTGACAAGGAAGCAGTAAAAACCCTTGCGGCATAAGGACGCAGATGGTATTATCCGGATGAATACGGAGAGGAAGTTCGGAGGCACGGATGAAAGCATTGATCCTGAACTCGGGGCTGGGGTCCCGGATGGGAGCGCTGACGAAGGAGCATCCCAAGTGCATGACGGAGATCGGACCGGGGGAAACGATTGTTTCCAGACAGCTGCGGATGCTCAGCGACGCCGGCGTCCGGGAAGCTGTAATGACAACCGGGGTGTTTGCGGAAGTCCTGCAGGAATACTGCGAAGGACTGAAACTGCCGGTACGGATCACCTATGTGCGGAATCCCCGGTGCAGGGAAACGAACTACATCTATTCGATCTACTGCGCACGGGAGGAACTGGAGGATGACATCCTGCTGATGCACGGAGACCTGGTGTTTGACCGGGACGTGCTGCGGGACATGCTGGCCTCCCGGGTCTCCTGCATGGCGGTGTCCACGGCGGTTCCCCTGCCGGAAAAGGATTTCAAAGCCGTGATGGACGGAGGACTGATCCGGAAGGTCGGAATTGAATTTTTTGAAAGCGCGGTCGCGGCGCAGCCGCTGTATTCTCTCCGGAAGAAAGACTGGCTGCTGTGGCTGGGAAAGATCTCCGAATTCTGTAAAGCCGGAAATACCGGGGTCTACGCGGAAAACGCGCTGAATGAACTGGACGGCGCAGCGGGGATCCGGGCCTTTGATGTAGGTACCCGCCTCTGCGGCGAGATCGACAACCCGGAAGATCTTGAGCGAATGAAGAGACTGTTGCATGAGTGAAATCAAGGCGCCGGACCATGCGATACAGACGCCGGGTATTGCCGGTGCGGCAGTTCTTTAATATTCACACTTGGAGGACGGAGTCTTGTACGTATACTGCCTGTTCTGCAGGACGCAGCGATGCTCACGGATCGCCCAGCTGCTTGAAATCAAAGGGGAAGGGATCCGGCGGGCATTTTCCCCGAAAATCCTTTCCAGGCAGCGGAAACAGGGATTGAATATCGACCGGGAGCGGGACCTGCTGCCGGGATATGTTTTTATCTTCAGCGACGAGCGCCTGCTCGACTATAAAATGTTTTCCGGAATCGACGGCGTGATCCGCCGGGTCGGGCGGACAGAGACAGGATACGAACTGGAAGGGGCGGACCGGGAGTTCGCGATCGGACTGTTCGGACAGGACGGAAAAGTCGGCGCCCTGAAGATGATCAGCGTGGGGGAGACCGTACAGCTGGAGAATTCCCTTTTCGACGGCAGCGAAGGCGTTGTGACAAAGATTGATTACCGGAAAGAACGTGCGCGGGTGGATTTCCGGTTTGACGGAAACGACTGCCATACCTGGATTGCCATTGACGGAATCAGACCTATGAAGACAGAGCAGAGGTGAACCGTATGCCCTCGCTGGAAGCTTATCGTTCTGAACTGGATTACAGCTATGCCCCGGGCGTGTTTCCGAGCATGGAATGCCTGCTCCACCGGCCGGAAGCGGTGCGGCGGCTGCTGGTACATTCCTCGGCAGCCGGCCGGGAAGGCGTCGGGAAGCTGACGGCGCTGGCGGAGGAACACCGGATCCGGATTGAAGAGGCGGACCGCGCGCTGGGACGTATCAGCGGAAAGGAAAACTGCTACGCGGCGGCAGTGTTCGGGAAATTCCGGGACGAACTGCGGAAGGACCGCCCCCATACGGTGCTGCACCGGCCGGGAGACAGCGGGAACGTGGGCACGATCCTGCGGACGGCGCTGGGATTTGGCATGGAAGACGTGGCGATCATCCGGCCCTGCGTGGACGTGTTTGATCCGCGGACCGTACGGGCAAGCATGGGCAGTCTCTTCCGCCTGCGGGTACGGGTGTACGACAGCTTTGAGGATTACCGGGCGGATTTTCCGGACCGGGCGCTGTATCCTTTTATGCTGGACGCTTCTGTTCCGCTGCGGGAAATCCGGGAGATCCCGGAACAGTATTCCCTGGTTTTCGGGAATGAAGGCAGCGGCCTGCCCGTGGAATTTGCCTCTATGGGACAGGCGGTACGGATTGAAAGCAATGACAAGGTGGACTCCCTGAACCTGGCGGTTGCCGCGGGCGTCGGAATCTACTATTTCAGCAGCAAAGGAGTATAAACATGGTTCATCAGCTTTCCCGCAGGAAAGCCGGCGGACTTCGGTGCGCGATACTCTGCGCACTTTGCGCTTTCCTGTCGTTCACCCCGTTTCTTTTCCGGGACGGGGGATTCTTTCATGTCTGGGCAGATTTCAATTCGCAGCAGATTCCTTTCGGCATGGCGCTGCATCATGCGCTGGAGGACCTGAACCCCGGCGGATGGACCTGGAGTTATGAACTGGGGATGTCCACGATCCAGGCTTTTTCCTTCTACGGGATGGGAAGTCCCTTTTACTGGATCAGCCTGCTGTTTCCTGCCGCCTGGTATCCGTACCTGACCGGCTGGATCTATATCCTGAAGTACACCGTGGCAGGCGTGACGGCATATTATTATATCCGGCGCTTCACAAAAGGAGAAAACAGCGCGGCTGCCGGGGCCCTGATGTACGCGTTTTCCGCTTTCCAGGCAACAAACCTGATGTATTTCCATTTTCATGATGTGGCTGCCCTGTTTCCGCTGCTCCTGACCGGGCTGGAAAAGACGCTGGAAAATCCCCGGGACCGGGGACTGCTGGTTTTTGCGGTTTTTATCAATGCACTGAACAATTACTATTTCTTCGTCCTGGAAGCCGTATTCACCGTGATTTATTTCCTGTTCCGTTCCTTCGGAATGAACGGGAGGAACTTCCGCCGGATTTTCCGTGACGCCGTGAACGTCCTGCTGAGCAGTATCTGGGGGATGGCAATGGCGGCAATCCTGCTGGTGCCGAGCCTGGTGTATATCCTCGGGACCCCCCGCGCGGAACGTTCCGTTTCACTGTCCGACTGGTTCCAGGATTTCCGGCGGCTCGGCTTTACGGTCCGGGGAATCCTGCTGCCCGGCGACACCATGTCCTCCCAGTCCGCTTTCTATGAAAGCGAATATGATTCCGTTGCGGCCTGGCTTCCCATGGCCGGTCCCGGACTGAGCCTGGCATACCTCCTGAAAAACAAACTGAAAAAAGGCAGCTGGCTGTCCCGGATGATCCCGGCGCTGCTGCTGGTTTCCGTTTTCCCGCTGCTTTCATCCGGCTTTACCCTGTTCAGGGAAGTCACATACCGCTGGTGGTTTATGCTTACGCTTCTGCTGGCGCTGGCTTCCGCGAAAGTGATGGACGCGGAAACGGAGTATCCGGTGAGCAAAGGCCTTGCTTTTTATCTTTTCGCGGCGGCGGGTTTCTGTGCGGCTGTGTTTATCGGAAATGCCGTGCTGCCGGAAGCGGGCATTCTCGGTGATCCGGGAAGATTCCTGGTTTACGGCATCATCGCACTGGCAGGGGCAGCCCTGCTGCTCCTGCTGCATCACTTCGGGAAGCTCCGGTCACTGGCGGCGGTGGCGCTTGTATGCCTGTTCTGCACCGGCACGACATGGATGACGCTGAATACATACAGGAATTCCGGGGATTTTACGGATCAGAGGATCCTCCTGGAAAGGGGCATGCAGCTTGAAACGCTTGATCCCCAGTACCGGTACAGGGTTGCGGACAATCAGATCATGCTGCCGCGCGGCGGATCCGGCCTGACGGTTTTCAGTTCCACCATTTCCGGGGGGACCCGGGAATTTGACTCCCTGTTCTCTTTTTCCTCGAAGAATCATTCGCTGGACAAGAGCCTGGTCCGGGGCCTGCCGGAACTGTTCGCAGGGAAATACCGCTTTTCCTCAGATCCGCAGGGCCAGGAACCGCTTCAGGCACTGGAGGAGAACGGAGGGACCCTGTATGTGCTGCAATCGGACGCCTGCCCGATCGGATTTGCCGTGGATCATTACATCCTGCGGGATCAGCTGATGACGGTCGAAACGGAAAACCGGGGCGCAGTCCTGCTGTATGCTGCCGTGATTGATCCGGAGGAGGAAGAAAAGGTTTCCGGATTATGCGGAAAACTGGATCCGGAAGAGATTCCGGCGGAGCCGGACCTTTCCGGGATTGTTGCCCGAAACACGGAAAACCGGGTGCGGAATTTTGAACGGGACAGCCGGGGATTCCGCTTTACAACGGAATTTACGGAACCGAAGGCTGTGTGGTTCAGCGTGCCGTACGACAGCGGATGGACAGCCAGGACAGACGGGGAAAAGCAGGAGATCCTCCCGTCGGGAGGAATGATGCTCCTGCGGGTGCCCGCCGGGAGTCATGAAACAGTTTTCACCTATATCACCCCGGGTTATACCGCAGGCAGCATCATGACGATCCTGTCCGGTGCGGCATTTATCCTGTATTCTGTTTTGCGCAGAGTGAGAAAAAACGAAAAATAACCTGATTCAATCCGCCCGGACCAGCAGACCTGTTTCATGGTCTACCGCATAAATCTGTCCGGCGTCCAGACCTTCCGGGGCCTCAAAGAGCGAGGCATATTCCTCCCGGAAGGTTTTATTGATTCTGTAAATCAGGACGTAATCAAATTCCTTCAGCTGTTCCTGCCAGTTTTCCGCGCTGATCTGTACGGTCCACCGATCCCCGGCGTACAGGGCTTCCGGGGAAGACGTCAGGCTCCAGCCGACATTCAGCGCACCGTTGCAGGGACGGATTCCGTACCGGATCATCCAGTAATCAAAGCCGTCCGATTCCTGCGAAACAATCCAGACATCTTTTTCTTCCCCGCCGGCCAGGGAGAGCATGGAGTCAACAACAGGAGCAACCCTTCCCTGTATATAGCCGGTTTCCGTAACGGAAGATCTGTCCAGATACCGGAGGAACGACTCCCCGTGAGTAAACAGGAGCGCCGCGAGAACACAGACTGCCACCCCTTTCCAGAGATGCCGCGGCTTTTCCCGGACGAAGCCGGTGAACACCAGGAAAAGGGCAACAATAAAAGCGGTGAACACGATACTGAGGTAACGGTCAAAGCTCGGCAGCGAATCCGCGGCTTCCTGGCCGAAACGGAAAATATAGAGAACCGGCATCCCTGCCAGATAGATTACAAGGGTAAGGATCATCATCACACATACCGCGGTCTGCTGTTTCTTCCTTTCAGGGGCAAGCCCGGACCAGAGATGCCTGCAGTAAAACAGCGCACACAGGAGCAGGACGGACAGAACGGGGTAGGTGACGGAAATGCCGGCAATCCCTTCAAGACGTACGGACGAGGAAAACAGCCTTGAGGCATAGTTCCCGAGCAGATCGGTTCTCCAGCTGTGCTCACGGAAAGTGACGGTACGGAAAAGCACGCCCAGGTCGACCGGATCCCTGAAACTGACCGAGGCATGATGAAGCCGGATATTGATTTCCCATAAAACCTTCGGAACGGCGATCGCGGCGACTGTCAGCGCCAGAAGGATGAAGGCTTTCCGCCGCCCTGTACCGGACTGCAGTTCCTGCACCAGGAGTGTGCAGCCGAGGATTACGGCAAACAGCATTCCCACATCTTTCGCAAGGACAAGCATGGAACAGACAACCAGGAAATGCGCCAGCACGACCGGCGTTTTTTTCCGGATGAACAGGAGGGCAAAGCCTGTTCCGGCGAGCAGGCCGACAAAGGAATCAATATAAATACTTGTCAGGTACTCTTTCTGCAGAAAACACGGAAGGAGCGCAATACAGCCGATCATGACAAAACCGGGCACGAAATGCTTCCATCCCCTCAGGTCAAAAAAAGGCAGCAGGAAAATACAGGACAGGAGATGAAAGCAGAAGTACAGTCCCCAGTCAAAAAAACCGCGGCCGGTAAAGAGAATTGCGATTTTCTGGAATAAATACTGGAACAGCGCCATTCCGGGAACATAGCTCTGAAACAGTGAATGAGCTTCCGGATTTGTGGAAAAGTCATCGATGTGGGTCATTGCCTTTACAACATCGCCCCAATGCGTAAACTCATCCCATTCGTGAATCATCCGCTGAAAATGGAGGACGAACAGCAGGCCGAAGAGAAGAACAAACGCAAGGAAAGACGGTGTAAAAAACGCCCTGACGGAGGCAGCAGCCGGTTTCCTGACCAGCCGGACGACCGACAGGCCGATCAGAAGAAGCGTAAGGGCGAGCACAAAAAAAACGCCCGCTTCCAGAATGCCGAGGATTCCGAACAGAAACAGGATCAGGATGACTGAACCGGCCGAGAGCGCAACGGTTTCCTCAAAACGCTTTCCAAAGCGGACAGACAGGAAAAACGGAGGAGAAGCCAGGACCAGGAAGAAAACGATCAGAAAGATTGCACTGGACCGCAAAAAGCATACCTCCAGTCCGTCAGATTCCCGCACCGTAAGCGCGGTTTACAACGTTTTCCCACAAGCCGTTTTCCCGAAGAATATGCTCGATCACATCCCGGACAGCGCCGTGCCCGCCGGGAAGCGGGCTGATATAATCAGCCGCGGCTTTCACTTCAGCCGCCGCGTCCGCGGGGCAGCCGATATAGCCGCAGTATTTCATGGGCGCCAGGTCGTTAATGTCGTCGCCGATATAGCCGATGTCGGATTTTTCAACTTTTTCGTCCCGCATCCAGGTTTCCAGCCACGCCGCTTTGTCGCGAACGCCCTGGTAAAGGCCGGTCACACCGAGTTCGGTGATGCGCCGGACCGTCGCCGCACACTCCCGGCCGGTCAGGACCATGACAGTAATCCCTGCCTCACGGGCACAGATGATTCCGGTGCCATCCTTCGTACTGAACTTTTTCAGTTCATTTCCCGTGCTGTCATAATAGACTCCGCTGTCCGTGAGGGTGCCGTCCACATCCAGAATAATGTATTTAATCATATGCCTGCTCCGTAGGATTCAGTCTGCGCGCCTTATTTTTCATAGGCTGACGGGGTAATGAAGCGGATGCCGATTCCGATATTCCGGATCGCGTCGGCGACAGCAGTATTGTATTTGCTGCCGTATTCCAGATGGCTTTTGTAATCTGAGGAATAATAGTTCTTACGGCCTTCCGTAAAGCCGTCCGCACCGGCAAGCGTGACTTTGTCCACGTCCAGGATTTTCAACAGTTTCAGCAGCATGACCAGGCTGTTGCAGCCCTGGGCAAAAGCGCCGGAAAGGTGGTTGTAATCCACGACGAAATCAGCTGATTTCTGCCGGCTGTTGGAAAGCAGATTGGAGGTGATAATGGTTTTGCATCCGAATTCCTCAATCCTGTCAAACCGTTTGTTGTTGCTGAAAAAGGCATAGTCGGCCGGGAGGCTGTCCGGAACGAAGTTTGCGGAGATGACGATGGGACGGTGTTCCCGGATCCAGGACAGGACAGGTTCCCGGTATTCAACAATACTGCCGCCCGGAGCGACCACCAGCACATTCCGGCCGCCGATTTCCGCTTTCAGTTTTTCGATGGCATCCGAATCATCCACCTTGTGATTCTTGTATTCGGCATACAGCAAATCCGCGTAATCCGCGTCAAAGGCAGTCTTCTTTGATTCATCGATCCGGGCAAGGATATGGTTGATATCCTTATTGGTGAGATCGCCCTTTTTCAGGTAATGCTCCGCATAATTCCGGTGCAGGTTGAAGCGGGCGGACAGGAAATACGCAGGGGTATAGCCCCATTCGGGTGTGCCCTTGAGCGGAGCCACATAGTCCTGGATCGCGTCCATCAGGTAATCAATATCGTATGCTTTGCCGGCATTCTCATTCAGGTAGTCGGCGATCAGTTCAATGGGAAGATTCCCGGGAATCCGGCCCATTCCCATGAGACTTGCGTCCACGGCAACCGGGCGGTTCAGGTGTTTGTCCACATACTGCTGAGCCAGGGAACAGCTCAGGGACATATTCTCGTGGAGATGGAGCGCGACCCGGATCTTCCGGTCCAGGTTGTTGTCCACCAGGCTGGCAATCCGGTCCAGGTCACGGCGTTTCATGGATCCGAAGGTATCAACGATTGAAAACTGGTACGGCTGGATCCGGTTCACCTGATCTATGATCCACAGAATCCTGGAATCAGAATATCCCATGATATTGATCGGGTTGATACTGAGCTTGTACCCGCGGTCCTTTACCTCGCGGGCGAAATCCATACCTTCTTCGATGTCATAGTCGTGGGCTGTAATCCGGATCATCTCAATCCCGCTGCCGGAATAGGGGGAGAGCCGGCTGATATCGTAGTTGCTCCGCATGGCCATGGCAGAAAAGAGCGTGTTCCCGGTTTTTTCCGGAAGAAGCCGGTTCAGTTCCTCGATACGGCTGCAGACGGTGATGTCGGGATCATAACCGGCGACATTGCGCAGGAAACCCACCTCGACCACATCGACCTTGGCCTTGACAAGCGCCTGGATAATGGACCGCGCCTGATGGAAACCCCATTTCCAGTCATTGACGTATCCGCCGTCGCGCAGTGTGCAGTCCAGCAGCATCAAATCATTCAGTGCCATTTTTGCCCACCTGTCTGTCTGTATTCGGCCCGCCCGGCTGACCCGTTTCAGCCGTTCCGCCTGAAGCGTTCGGGAAGACGGGGATCGTTCAGGTCCGAGATGTCGGGCATATCGTACATAGCCAGCGCACAGATATAATCATAAATATCGTCAATGTCCGCGGCTTCCCGCTTGTTGACCATCAGCTTGTACGGATTCGGGCCGTAGTTGTAATGCCATTCGGCAATCTTCGCTTTCGGCGCCAGGTTGATCCCGTTGGTGAAATGGTAAACGGGCTCCAGGAATTCGGAATTTTTGTGGTTCAGACCGGTTTCGAAGTTGATCGGACCGTTCTTGTCCATGAAGAAGCTCTGGATCGGATGAAGCGTGATCAGGGAATCGTATCCCTCCTCCAGCTTTTCGAAATACGTCGCGATGGCCCTCCGGTACAGATACGGCTCCACGAGCGGGGAGGTCACACAGGCCCAGAGGATATGCTCGTTGGGCATCACTTCACACAGGTAATCCAGGAAACGTCCAAAGGGAACAGATTCATTCGCATATTTTTCCGGCCGCTTCATTGCCTTGACGCCGGCGTTTTCCGCCATTTCAAGCATGATGTCGGAATCAGAGGAAACAATAATGTCCGTGATTTCTTCGACCTGCTTCAGCTGCTCAATCTTATGGAGCAGGAGGTTGGAATTGCCGAAGGGGAGGATGTTTTTCCCCGGAAGCCGGGAACTGTTTGCCTTGACGGGTACGACAGCCGTGATAGTCCTGTTCATGCTTTTTTCCTTCTTTCCTAATCTGTCAGTCCGGTAAAATGATAAGTTGAGGTACGGATGTTGTCAAGCGGGGTTGTCCGGGTGTTGTCCGTCGGGGGTCCCGTATAGTTTTTCATACAGCAGCTGCTCAGCCAGGGAATCGTCGTCATAGTCCTCCTGGCTGTTCATGAGAGTGTAGTCATAACCAGAGTAGAAATCCCTTTCCGCCTCCAGGGCTGCTTCCCAGTTATCTGCTGTCAGCAGGCATTTTCCGTCGTACATGTACTGAAGCATCAGGGTGTTGATCCATTCACCGTAATGCGTCGCGTCCTTGTAATTATTCAGGTCTGTTGTGATATCTGTCAGGCTGTTGAAAGAATAGAGGCGGATATTGCTGCATTCCAGGATTTCCCGTGTGACAATCCGCTCCGCTTCGATTTCCATCTCCAGCCGTTCACTTTCCAGTTCCTGCTGCCACCACTTCGCACTGTACGGGGTAAAGAAGCAGTAAAAAGTCACGTCCGGATATTCCTGCGCCAGCGCGATGATATTCTGCCGGGTGTTTTCCAGGACCATATCCATATCTACGTCCAGCAGGTCCTCGCGGTGCCGGGGAACTTTTCTTTCCACACCGTCCGGATACAGCGCTTTCCTTCCGAAGACGGCGCCTTCCGCATTCATCCAGTTTGAGTACTCGTCAAACGTGGTGATGCCCTTCCTGCCCTCCGGGTTTCCCGCACCGCGCACCATGGGGAAGACCCTGGAGAAAACGACATCCCGGTTGAAGAGATAATTCACGTCATTGAAAGGATCGCTGTCATACAGATACGTGGGATAATCCCCCAGGTCTGTCCGCATCAGGTCCTTGTCATTGCCCAGCCTGTTGATGTCCAGGCCCCGGATCACAATACGTGTGTCCGGATTCGCCGTCAGGGCTGTCCGCAGAAGTTCGCTGGTTTCCCTGAATGTGGCGCCTTCAAGCGGGACCTTGATAAAGCTGCACCCGAAAAGCCTGTCCGCTTCGGTGGTTTTGAAATTTTCAACCATGGAGGTTCCGGTGATAATCCCCTGGTAATCAAAGTGTTTCACAATTCCGTCATTCTGGCTCCGCTGATTGTCCAGAGTATAGAAAAACTCATTTGTCCGGGGACTGTGGTAGTGGAAGAAAGGATCCACGTATGCCGTCAGAACCGCCGTACAAACTATTACGGCGGTGACGAACACCGAAAATCCGATGATCCACAGGATTGCTTTGCGTTTCATATCCGTTTCCCCAATCCGCAATTGTCGTCCGTTTCCCCCGTTCCCGGTTCTCCGCCGGGATTCATGGAATTCCGTACATGCCGCATCCATCCGTCCGGACTAGAAGTTGAAATACACGAACACCGACTCGGAACTGAGACACAGGAAGGCCCAGGAGAACGCAGCCGCGCTCAGCAGCATACTGCCGGTTCCGATTCTGTCCAGATTCCTGTAATTGTTTTCAGGAACCAGGCAGATGACAAAGGAAACCACAAGGAGGATTACCGCGTACAGGCTGCGCACGACGCCGTTCGGCCCTGACAGGCCAAGCACTTCAAAGAGGAAGGCTGTTTCCGGCTTCACAAACGACTGCAGAAAGCCTTCGGTGATGCCTATGTCCGCGAAACAGAAAATCCGTTCGAGAAATTCCTTATACTGGATCAGTGCCATGGACCTGAAAAGGAGCCAGAGCATATTGACGGCAAGGAAGGTACTGAACCATTTTATGCCGGTGTTCCGGTTCCGGCGTTCGGGTTTGCTGAAAAGCCGGTCCAGCACCATCAGCAGTCCATGCAGCGCGCCCCACAGGATATAGATCCAGTCCGCACCGTGCCACAGGCCGCTGACCAGGAAGACAATCATGATGTTCAGGCAGGTCCGGGCTTTTCCTTTCCTGCTGCCTCCGAGCGGAATATACACATATTTTGTCAGGAAAGCGGTGAGGGACATGTGCCATCTTTTCCAGAAGTCCCGGATGGAGACCGCCTTGTACGGGGAATCAAAGTTGATCGGCAGGGTAATGTTGACCATTTTCGACGCACCGACAGCCATATCCGAATAACCGCTGAAATCAAAGTAGATTTCAAAGGTATAGCACAGCATGAAGAGAAGCACTTCGCCTGCCGTAAGGGAGTCGCGTTCTACAAAGGCCCAGGAAACCGCTCCGGCAAACGTATCCGCCAGCACGACTTTCTTGAACAGGCCGAGAGAAAAAATCTTGATGCCGGCGGCAAGGTTTTCCCAGCGGAATTTCTTCAGGGAAGCGTCATTCAGCTGGGAGATCAGGTCTGAAGGCTCAATGAGCGGCCCCATCAGAAGCTTCGGGAAATAGAGGATATACGCAAGATAGTCCGTTACATTGACGGATTCCACTTCCCCGCGGTAGACGGAGACGACATACATGATCTGCTGGAAGGTAAAAAAGCTGATGGCCAGCGGCAGCAGGATTTCCTTTGGCCTGATCCCTGTTCCCAGGATGCTGTTGACCGTGGTGATTGCGAAATTCCTGTATTTGAAGAGCAGAAGGAGAAGGACGTTCAGCACGACGGTCGCTGCCAGCAGCTGTTTCCTGCCTTTTCTGATTTTTGCCAGAAGGACGGACAGCAGAAGGTTCATGAGGATGCTGCCGCCGAACACGGCAACGGAAAGCACCTGGTTCCGGAAGACATCCACCCCGGAGATGGAAAAGGATTCCATACCGGCATAGAAATAAAAAACAAGGCCTGCGGCAATAATGAGCAGTTTTCCGAGGAATTTACTGATTTTATTCAGGAGAAAGTATCCGAGGACAAACAGCGGAAGGAACAACAGGATAAATGCATATGAAGTGAACTGCATACAGCCTCCGGCATCGCATTCTTCCTCACGGAGGAGACCGGCTTCCGATCCTGTTCCGATGCTTACATATCAGTTTATATCACACTCATGTTCTCCGGTCAATCCGGCGCCCCGGACGGCGCATACACATTGAAACAATCGGGCTTTCGTTGTATAATCAGAGCGACGTGCCGGTATGGCGGACTCTTTGCGGATGAGAGCCATGACCGGCGATATATCCACGGACGAAAGGAATCCGACATGCCGAACAACGGTAAGCAGCTTACTGTCCAGGACCGCGGACAGGAAATGTACGATCTGGCCGGGAAGATTTTCCCGATCTGCCGGAGCATTACCGGCAGCGGGGTCCGGGAAACACTCCGGATCCTCGGAGATTATATCGGACAGGACGGGGCCTGTTTCAATATAACCGAGGTGCCCTCCGGCACCCCGGTGTTTGACTGGACCGTCCCCAGGGAGTGGACGGTCCGTTCAGCGTATATTGAAGACCGGCAGGGAAACAGGATCATCGACATGAAGGACAGCAACCTCCATGTGATGGGATATTCCCTTCCGGTGGACAGGTGGGTTTCCCGGAAGGAACTGGAGCAGTACGTTTATACACAGCCGGACCAGCCGGATGTGATTCCGTATATTACTTCCTACTACAAGGAACGCATCGGCTTCTGCATGAGCCAGGCCCAGCTGGATTCCCTGCCGGAGGGAGAATACCATCTGTATATCGACAGCGAACTTTTTGACGGAAGCCTGACATATGCGGATGTTGTGCTGCCCGGGGAAACGGACGAGGAGCTGCTGCTGACCAGCTATACCTGCCATCCGTCCATGGCCAACAACGAATGTTCGGGCATGGTGCTGCTGTCCGCGCTGATCCGCCATGTGAAATCCATGGGAAAACACCGGTATACCTACCGCTTCGTGCTGAATCCGGAGACGATCGGCGCCATCACCTACCTGAGCCGGAACCTGGAGGCGCTGAAGAAACATGTGATCGCAGGGATTGTCCTTTCCTGCGTCGGCGATGAGCGGGATTATTCAATCCTTGAATCGAAGTATGCCGATACGCTGGCGGACAGATCCCTGAAAAGCGTCCTCGCCGGCAGGGGCAGGTATACGACTCATTCCTTCCTGAAGCGCGGATCCGACGAACGCCAGTACAACGCGCCGGGAATCGACCTTCCCGTAGTGGGCTACAGCCGGACCAAATACCACGAATACCCGGAATACCATACATCTGCGGATGACATGAACCTGATTACCCCGGCCGGACTGCAGGGCTCCTATGAGACGCTGGTCCGCTGGATTTACTGCATGGAAAACAACAGGAAATATACCGTAAATGTGCTCGGGGAGCCCCAGCTGGGGAAGCGGGGACTGTACCCGACGATCAGCCAGAAGGGCAGCTACGACGAGGTTGCCGCACTGGTGGATTTCATTGCGTATGCGGACGGGCGCAACGACCTCTTTGATCTCAGCCGCCTGACCGGGGTGGCGCCATACCACCTGGTTCCGATTGCGAAAATGCTGGAAGAAAACGGTCTGATCCGGGGGCAGGTATGAGATTCGAGAAGGAAAACGGAAGCTTTACAGCCGCACTGAAAGCACTGGAAATCGGAACAGGCGACCTGCTGACAGTTTCTTCCGACATCAAGACGCTGCTGTTCCGCATGAGCACGGAATACAACGTCAGGGGCAGAAGCGAACGGAACGCGGCACTGAACGAACTGATCGATACCCTGCAGGCTGCTGTGGGAACGGAAGGAACGCTTCTCTTTCCGGTGTTTTCCTGGGACTGGTGCAGGGGCAAAGGCTTTGACCTCCGGACTACAAAGGGAGAGGTCGGCACCCTGCAGAACTGGGTGCTGGAAAACCGGCCGGATTTCCTCCGGACACGTCATCCGATGTATTCCTTTATGGTCTGGGGGAAAGACGCGGGAATCCTTGCCGCGATGGATAACCAGGACGCATGGGGCCCCACTTCCCCGTTCCGTTATCTCCACACCCACGGAGGAAAACACCTGCTGTTCAATGTGGAATCCTACCAGGCCCTGACGTTCTGCCATTATGTGGAACAGGAGGTCCGGGTGCCTTACCGCCATCCGAAATATTTTTTCGGGCAGTACACAGACGGGCAGGGCTTCACTGAGACCAGGATGTATTCCATGTATGTACGGGACCTGGATGTGGAGGCCGCCGTCGGGATCCATAACGACTGGCTTGCGGAAAACAAGGCGGCGAAAAAGACCCTGTGGGAGGAAAACATCCTGACAGCGGTGGATCTGCCGGCCAGCTACCCGGTGATCCGGGATGACATACTGAACAACCGGGGCCGGAACACCCTGACTTTTGCGGGCAGGGAGCCGGACCTGGATGCCCCGCAGACCATCCCCTTCGAGGTGAAGGGAATCGAAGGATAAGAAAGGTTCGGACGGATGAGCATGAAGGAACTGGAGTACCCTTTCGACGCGGGATGGATCCTGTCGAACCGGAGAAAGATACGGAAAGAGCTGCTGGCTTCCGGGACCTCCTTTATTGAAAAGAGGATCGCCGTGCTGGGCGGTTCAACCACTTCCGCCATTGTCCAGGTTCTGGACCTTTTTCTCCTGAACCAGGGAATCAAAGCCGACTTCTATGAGTCGGAATACGGAAAATACTACGAGGACGCCTGCTTCGGCAACGAAAAGCTGGAGTCTTTCAGGCCGGACCTGATCTATATCCATACCACCAACCGGAATGTGACGGCATATCCGGCCCTTTCCGACCAGGAACAGGAGATCCAGGCGCTGCTGGACGCCGAAATGCGGAAGTTTACGGGAATCTGGGAAAACCTTTCGAAAAGATACGGGTGTCCGGTAATCCAGAACAACTTCGAGCTGCCGCTGTACCGCCTGCTCGGGAACCGGGACGCGTCGGACCTCCACGGGCGGATCAGCTTCCTTTCCCGCCTGAACGAAGCATTTTATGCCTATGCGCGGGCGCACGGGAACTTCTACATCTGCGACATCAACTACATTTCCGCAGATTACGGACTGAAGGAATGGAGCGATCCGTTTTACTGGCATATGTACAAATATGCGTTGAATGTCAGCGCTGTGCCTTATCTGTCCTTCAATGTGGCCAGGATCATCAAATCCCTTTTCGGAAAGAACAAAAAGGGCTTCGTCCTGGACCTGGACAATACGCTATGGGGCGGCGTCATCGGGGATGACGGGCCGGAGCAGATCAGCATCGGCCCGGAGACAGCGGCCGGGCAGGTGTTTTCCGAGTTCCAGCAGTACCTGAAAGCCCAGAAACAGCTGGGCGTCGTGCTGAATATTGACTCCAAGAACGATGAAAAGAATGCCCTGGCGGGGCTGAAGCATCCGGACAGCGGACTGGCACCCGAAGATTTTATCGAGATCCGGGCGAACTGGGAGCCGAAGGACAGGAACTTCAGCGAAATAGCCGATTCCCTCAGCCTGCTGCCGGAGAGCCTGGTCTTTATTGACGACAATCCTGCAGAACGGCATATCATCCGTGAGCAGCTGCCCGGCGTCAGCGCTCCGGAAATCGGGGAATCGCATCAGTTTATCGTAAATATCGACCGGAACGGATATTTCGAGACCACCACGCTGTCCGAGGATGACCTGAAGCGGAACGCCATGTACCGGGAAAACGCGGAACGGTCAAAAATGCAGGCCAGCTTCGCTGATTACGGGGAATACCTGGATTCCCTGGAAATGAAAGCGGTGATCCGGCCTTTTGAACCGGTGTACATGGCCCGGATTGCCCAGCTGACAAACAAGAGCAACCAGTTCAACCTGACAACGAAACGGTATACACAGGGCGAAATTGAAGCAGCCGCGAATGATCCGGGCTGTATTACACTCTACGGAAAGCTGGAGGACCGGTTCGGCGACAACGGCGTGGTGTCGGTCTGCATCGGCCGGAAGGACGGGCAGACCTGCCATATCGACCTGTGGCTGATGAGCTGCAGGGTGCTGAAGCGGGATATGGAATACGCGATGATGGACGAGCTGGTGCGCCGGTGCAGGCAGGACGGCATCACAGAGATCCGGGGATACTATTATCCGACTCCCAAAAACGGCATGGTGAAGGATTTCTACGGAACCATGGGCTTTGGCAGGATCTCGGAGGATGAAAACGGAAGCGTATGGTCCCTGCCGGTGACGGATGCCTATGAAAACATGAACAGACATATTGAAGTGGAGGGTGTGCAATGACAAGGGAAGAAGTATTTGAGAAACTCAACACGGTGTTCCGCGACAACTTTGATGATGACGGAATCAACCTGACGGACAGCACCTCTTCAGCGGATATTGAAGACTGGGACAGCCTGGAGCAGATCAACCTGGTGGTGGCCATCCAGGATACCTTCGGCATCAAATTCAATATTGACGAGGTCAACGCCATGAAGAATGTGGGCGAAATGGCGGACGCGATCCTGGAAAAGACAGGGGAGTAAACCATGAACGAATACAGGATCACGGACCTTTCCGCCGGACAGCAGGAAAGCTTTACGGTCACCGTCACAGAAGACATGATGGCTAAATTCCGGGCGATCACGGGCGATATCAATCCACTGCATGTGAGCGATGATTTTGCAAAAGAGAAAGGATTTCCGCAGCGCGTCGCCTACGGGATGCTGACAGCGTCCCTGATTTCAACCCTGGGCGGCGTATACCTGCCGGGAAAATACTGCCTGATCCAGGGTGTGGAAGTCCGTTTCGCGAAACCTGTTTTCATCGGGGACGTGCTGGAAGTGACGGGAGAAGCGGTCAAAGTGGACAGGGATCTCCGGTACCTGGAGATCAAAGTGACGATCCGGAACCAGCGAAACGAAAAGGTCCTCCGGGGACTGCTGAAGGCGGGGGTTATGGATGAGTGAAGGAAAAGTGCTGCTTGTAACAGGCGCATCATCGGAAGTGGGGGCTGCCCTGATCCGGAAAACTGGACCGCAATACAGCACGGTATTTGCGCATTACAGGAGCTCCGAAGAGACGATCGCAGACCTCCGGGCCGCGTTCGGAGACCGGATTGTCCCGCTGCAGGCCGATTTTTCGGACCCCGGAAGTACGGAACGCCTGATTGAAACCATCCGGCAGTCCGGAAAGATACCGGATCATATCGTCCATCTTCCTGCCGGGAAGGCCTGCAACCTGCAGTTCCACAAAACCACCTGGGACGGTTTCAGGCAGGAACTTGACACTTCCCTCCGGTCCATTGTGATGATCCTGCAGGCATTCCTGCCGGGAATGGTAAAGAACCGGTACGGAAGAATCGTTTTCATGCTGACGTCCTACGTGCTCGGTGTACCGCCGAAATTCCAGAGCATGTACATCACATCGAAATACGCGCTTCTGGGATTAATGAAAAGCCTTGCCGCGGAATACGCGGCAAGGGGAATCACGGTCAATGCGGTTTCTCCGGATATGATGGAAACAAAGTTCCTTTCAGACCTGCCGGACCTGATTAAGGAACAGAGCGCGAAGAACAATCCGATGGGAAGGAATATCACGGTGGACGAAACCGTCCCGGCGATTGAATACCTGCTTTCGGACGGGAGCGGCGCTGTAACCGGGCAGAATATCGGGATTACCGGCGGGGTTCGCTGACAGATCAGTTGAGCCGCCCGAAACCGGACTGGCAGACACCGCCCGGGAGCCGGCTTTCCACGGAAACGCCCGCGTTCATCAGTTCAGCGATTTCCATGAATACTTCGCCGATATCGGCGAGGTATTTTTCAATGATTTCGGGGCTGTGCGCGTTGGAAGTATAGAAGGAATTGGAAGCGAGATAGCCGCGCTTCAGCATTTCCTGCGTTACGAAGGTTTTGTATACCAGGGGGCTTTCGTTTCCGCGAATGGCAAAGTGGCTCATCGGCAGGATGCCGCCGATTTCAATGTCCAGGCCTGCTGCGCCGGCTTTCTCCCGCCAGCCGTCCTGGATGAGCTTTCCATATGCGGACTGTTTCTCCCAGACCTTTTCACGTTCGTATACTTCAATGCTTTTCAGGGTGGCTGCGATGGCAACCCGTTCCGTGTAGAACGTGCTGCTGATGAAGGTGCCCTGGGCGGCGTCCATGACTTCGCGTTTTCCAACGATGGCAGTCAGGGGATAGCCGTTTGTCATGCCCTTGGCAAAGACGGCAATATCCGGATTCACACCGAGCACACGGTGGCTTCCGCCGGCACACAGCCTGAATCCGGCGGAAACCTCGTCAAAGACGAGGACAATCCCTTCCGCCTCGGTCGCGGAGCGGATTTTCTGCAGGAAACCGTTCTGCGGGTAATCATTCCGGATCGGCTCCATGACAACTGCAGCGATCTTTCCCTTATGCTTCGCCATCAGGGCGTTGAATTCACCGATATTATTATAATGGAAAGGCAGGTTTGTCCCCGCAAGGCCGGACGGAACGCCCAGAGGCTCGAGTCCGGGAATGTGCAGGTCATCCAGCGCATTCCTGTTTGAAAGGTTTGCCGCGAGGTACCAGTCATGCCAGCCGTGGTAACCGCAGAACAGGATGATATCCTTTTTTGTATATGCCCTCGCAATACGGGACGCCAGGGCCATGGCTTCCCCGCCGGCCTTTGCGTAACGGACGCCGCCGGCCCAGGGATGAAGGCTGATCAGTTTTTCGGCGAGATAGACCTCTTCCGGTGCGTTCAGGGTGGTCATGCCGCCGCAGGCGATTGCCTCCCGGGCGGCTTCGTCCACTTCGTCATTGGCATAGCCGAGGACGTTGGCCCCGATGCCCATATAGCTTACATCGGTATATTCATTGCCGTCCAGATCCCAGATTTTGCAGCCCTTGGCTTTCGAATAATAAGCCGGCCAGTATTCGGGCAGGAACATTTCCGGCCGCTTGCTGAGCAGCTGCGTTCCGCCGGGAATCAGGGTTTTTGCTTTTTTATACAGCATCTGGCCTTTGCCGTTTTTTGATATATCCATTGTTCCACGTTCCTTTCCTGCGGTTCTGGTTACAGGCTGAATTATAGTCTTTCCGGAGGCGGCCGTCAAATCAGGCAGAGTGGACTTTTCAGTATAATCATGGTAGAATTTTGCCGTTTCGGAGGTGAAAGGATCCAATGTACCGGGTCGAGGATAAATACAGCTGTTCAGAGCGGGATATGCTTCTGCTGGAATCCAGAATGAAAGCCGTCATGCGCCCTGATCCTGCGGCAGGAGGCACCTCATACAGAATCTCCAGCCTGTATTTTGACGACCCGGCAGACAGCTGCCTGGCAGAATCGGAAGACGGAGCGGGCTGCCGGAAAAAATACAGGATCCGGATTTACAACAACACCGCCGATGTGATCAAGCTGGAAGTAAAATACAAGGCATACAACCGGATCCTCAAAAAATCGCGGACGATCAACCGGGAGGACGCTGAAAAACTGATCGCCGGTGAATGTATCGAGGACCGGGAGGAATCCATGGACAATCCGGTGACCCTGTTCAATCTCGCGATGAAGGAACATCTTCTCCGGCCTGCGGTCATCATCGATTACAGGCGGGACGCATATATATTCCCGGCCGGAAATGTGCGGATCACGTTCGACAGGGAAATCCGCGCGGGGAAAGATACCGGAAATTTCCTGACCGGAAAGACGGCCTGCACTCCGCTGAGAGAGGCAGACAGGATCCTGGAGGTCAAATATGACGAAATGCTGCCCGGCTTTATCGGCCGGCTACTGGAACTCGGGAATATGAACCAGGTTTCCTATTCGAAATACAGGCTGGGGAGAGAACAACTGGAGGTGCAGGGGAAATGTCCACGCAGGATGTAATCAAGAAAACGGTCTATGAAATGTTTGCCGGCGGGTCGGATATGCAGCCGGGCAGGATCATTTTCCTGCTGGCTGCGTCAGCCGTACTCGGGCTGTATATTTTTGCGGTCTATAAAAACCAGTCGAAGTCAGCGTTTTATTCGAAGGACCTGAACGTCACGATCGCGGGACTTCCGATTATTGTATGCGGAATGCTGCTGGCGATGCAGGGAAGCCTGGTTGTGTCGCTGGGAATGGTCGGCGCACTGTCGATCGTCCGGTTCAGGAACGCGGTCAAGAGCCCGCTGGACCTGCTTTATTTCTTCTGGTCCATCAGCATCGGGATTATGTGCGGGGTCGGGCTGGTGGTGCTGGCGCTTTTTGTCAGCGTCATCATGACGGCGCTGGTGGTGCTGCTGCACCTGGTGCCGAACGCGAAGACCACATCGGTCGTTGTCCTGCGGTCCGGGAAGGAAGTTGACTGGAACGCGGTGCGGGAACTGCTGAAGAGGCACGGCAAAAACGTGAAGGAAAAATCCAGAAGCCGGCAGGGAGGACAGACGGAGATTATCTTCGAGCTTTTCACCCGGGAGGAGGACGCGCTGGTCAGCGAACTGGAGAAGATGGATAACATAGAGCAGATTCATTTTCTGTCCCATGACGGAGAATACCGGATCTGACCGGTGAATTTCATGAACAAAAAGAAGCTTGCGCTGATTCTGCTGCTGTCGGTGATGGCCGTTCTCTGCGCCGTATTTGTCCGGATTGACGCGAGAAACATGGTGTTCTGCCCCGGAAGGGGCGAACACGCGGCAGTCACAATCAAACTGAACGCCTATGAGGAAAAGATCTATCCATATTATTCCTCACGGGAAGACACATATTATTTTTTCCTCCCTTCCATGCTTTGCGACCATGTGATTTACAACGATTCGTTCGACGCGGACATGGTCATTGACCACCGGAGGATCGGGAAGTTCGGCGCATTTGCCTGGGAGGAAGGCAAAACCTATCTCTTTACATACGGCGAAGAGGACGTAAAGGTCAGATTTATGGTTTCCTCTGCGCTCCCTGCGCTTTTCATCACGACGGAGGAAGGCCATACACGGCTGCTGGACGAAGATAAAACCCATACGGAGCCCGGATGGATGGACGCCATCGAAGCTGACGGGTCCGTCTCCTACAGCGGCAGCCTGATGATCCACGGCCGGGGGAATTCATCTTTTTCCACTTTCCTGAAAAAACCATACAACATCGAGCTGAATAAAGCCGCCGGGATCCTGGGAATGAACCGGGACAAGGACTGGTGCCTGCTGGCCAACGCCTGGGATTACAGCTACATGAACAACAAACTGGCACTGGATATGGCGGCCGGGGCAGGCTTTGAGTATGTGCCGGACGCGGAGTATGCGGATATCTACTTTAACGGGAATTATTACGGGATCTACCTGGTGGCGGAAAAAGCGGAAGTCAGCGCGGAAAAAATCAGCATTACAGACCTGGAAAAGAAAAATGAACGGGCCAACCCGGGTACAGATATGCTGGAAGCGGAGAAATTTGATACCGGAAAGCAGCGCGGGGTCCGGCTGGAAAACCTGCCTTCCGATATTACGGGCGGATACTGGATTGAGGCGGATTACCGGCTTGGTTCCGATTATACAAACCGGATCATTTCCGACAGTTATTTCGAAACTGACTTCGGCACAGCCTTCGGGATCCGGTCTCCGAAATATGCCGATGAAAGGGAAATCGCATATATCAGCAGCCTGGTGAACGAAGTGGAGCAGGCTGTACGGTCGGAAGACGGTCTCTCGGAAACAGGGAAAACGTGGCTGGATTATATCGACCTGACATCCTGGGTCCGCTGGTACATGGTTGCCGAGATTGCGAATGATCCGGACAAGGGGGTTACCAATACATATTACTATAAAGATGCCGACAGCGTCGACCCGAAGCTCCGTATGGGCCCTGTCTGGGATTATGACAACCGGTTCGGGGGAACAGAGTACCATCCCTCCGCGGAAAGCATGACCGCTTTTTCATCGGAAAGCTGGATCGGTGACCTTTGCAAAAAGCCGGAATTCCTGGAGGCTGTGCGCAGGGAATGGGCTTCATTTTTCAGGGATTACCTGACAAACGAAGCACCGGGGAAAATCGACATGTGGCAGGAACAGATCCGGAAATCCGTGATGATGGACAACATCCGGTGGTTCAGGGGAAGCGGATACCCGAGACTGTGGCCGAAAGACGGCGTCTCGTTTACAGGTGCCTACAACTTTGACGATGAGGCGGATTACCTGAAAAACTGGATCGGGAAACGGTGTGAATTCCTGGACAGCTGCTGGTCAGGGAATTAACTTGTTCGTACTTTTTGAACGCTTTCTATTGAAAAAGTAAGAGTTGTCTGTTAGAATGGGAACAACCTCGCGATAAGAAGGGATGTGTTTGCCATGGCTGAACAGCCAAAGTACCTGCAGGTAGCGGATACGCTGCGGCGGGAGATCGCGGACGGAATCTTCCGGGACGGACAGACACTGATGACGGAGGAAGAACTCCGCATGCGTTTTGATGTGTCCCGGCAGACGATCCGGCAGGCGATCTCATTGCTTGAGGATGACGGCCTGGTGGATCGCCGGCGGGGGAGCGGCACGTATGTGCGGCACGGACCGAGGCGCCGGCAGGGGATCGTCCATGTCGGTGTAATTACGACGTTTATTACCGATTATATCTTCCCTTCCATCGCCCAGGGCATGGAATCCGTGCTGAACGAGAACGGCGCGGTACTTTCGCTCAACGCCATGTACAATGACGTGGAGACGGAACGGAATATCCTGGAGCGGATGCTGGAGGAGCCGGTGGACGGCCTGATTATGGAAGGCTGCCGGACGGCCAGGGAAACGCCGAACCGGGACCTGCTGGAGCGCTTTGCCCAGCGGAATATCCCTGTGCTGTTCGTGAACGGGTTCAATCCGGGCCTGGAGCAGTTTCCCCACGTGGTGATGGACGACTACGGCGGAGGACGCCTGGCGGCCAAGACCGCGCTGAACCGGGGATACACCCGGCTGGCCGGACTGTTCAAGACAGACGACCTGCAGGGTACGGAACGGCTGACGGGGTTCCAGGACGAGACCCGGTCCCGCGGGCTGACAGTGCCGGACGAACGGCTGATGTGCTTCAGCACAGAGGAACGCAACGACCTGGTGGATTCAGCAAAGGGGAAAGCGCTGCTGGAAGTGCTGAAGCGGGGAGAGGCAGACTGCCTGATCTGCTATAACGATATCTTCGCGGCGCAGTTCCTGACAAAGCTCCAGGAGAGCGGTGTACGGGTCCCGCAGGATCTGGGCCTGATCGGCTTTGACAACGCTACGTTTTCCAGCATGCTGCATCCTGCGCTGACGACGCTGGGGCATCCGAAGGAAGCCTTCGGCGCGCTGGCGGCGAGAAAGATGCTGCGCATGATTGCCGGGGAAAAGGAAGAAAGCGTCAGCATGTCCTGGACGCTGATCGAGCGGGAAAGCCTGCCGGATAAAAGCAGATGAGTACGGCGATCCTGTGCGTCGGGAAAATGAAGGAAAAGCCCTACCGGGAGATGGCGGACGAATACCTGAAGCGGCTGAGCCGCTTCGGGAAGTATGAGGAGATCGAGGTTCCGGACCTGCCGGAGAACAGCGGAAGCGCGGCCCTGGAGGAACAGATCCGGATGAAGGAAGGGGAAGCACTGCTTTCCAGGATTCGCCCGGGAGACCGGGTGATCGCCCTGACGATCCCCGGAAAAAAGACAGATTCCCCGGGACTGGCACGCCGCCTGCAGGACCTGCGGGTGAGCGGGGTTTCCCGGATCGTGTTCGTGATCGGGGGAAGCCTGGGACTGGGAAGCAACCTCCTGGCCCTGGCGGATGAGGAAATGTCCATGAGTCCCATGACGTTCCCGCACCAGCTGGCCAGGGTGATGCTGCTGGAGCAGCTGTACCGGGCGGAGAAGATCTCCGCCGGGGAACGCTATCATAAATAACGGCGGGGAAAGAAGCGTCAGCACAGCGGGCTGGCCTGCGAAGCAGAAAGCGGCCCGGACCCGCCGGCGCGAAATGAGCCGCGCGAACCGCTTCGGGCGGGGCGGCGGGTGAGCGAACGGACAGTAACTGGTAAGTAATGATGAGGAAGAAGTTATTTGCACTGGCGGCGCTGCTGCTGGCAGGGCTGCTGGTACTGACCGGCTGCGGACAGCAGGAAACAGCCCTGAGCGGGGCACCGGCGCCGACGGAATTCCTGACGGTCGTGACCGCGGAGCCGGCCGGAGCGCCGGAGGCGGAGGTCACGGATCCCCCGGCGGAAGAAGCCGGGCCGATCACCGAACCGCAGGCCATCGCGGATTACCTGTTCGAACATGGGAAACTGCCGGAGAACTTCATTACGAAGGAAGAAGCGCAGGACCTGGGCTGGGACAGCAGCAGGAATTATGTAAGCGACGTGGCCCCGGGGAAAAGCATCGGGGGAGACCGCTTCGGAAACTATGAAGGACAGCTTCCCAAAGCCAAGGGACGGAAGTTCTTCGAATGCGACGCCAACTATACGGGCGGGAAGCGCGGAGCAGAGCGGATCGTTTATTCAAGTGACGGACGTGTGTGGTATACGAAGGACCACTATGGAACATTTGAGGAACTTTTTCCGTCCGACTGACCGGAGGAAAAAGCTTTAACAGTTAAAAGCTGCACTTTGAGCAAGGAGGCAGAGACCATGAAACGGACAGCAAAGTTGATCGCACTGGCGGCGGTACTCGCACTGTGCCTGGTGATGACAGGCTGCTATGTGGCGCCGGAAGACGACGTAAACAACGGCGGGGAGACCAATGCCGGAAACAACCTGCCGTTCCAGACGCTGCAGCCGACGGCGACAGTGACGATGACGCCGGATACGGTGACGGTGGAGACCCCGAACCCGAACCAGGGCCAGCAGGGGCAGAACATCTTCCCGGATACATCCACCCCGACGCCCACGCCGGGTCCCGGAGGGAACTGGAACGACTGGGGGACTACCGGGGATCCGAACGCGACCGCTGCGCCTACGGAGATCCCGACCGGCGGAACGATCGTCTTTATCACGCCTACTCCCGCGCCCGGCGCGGAAGGCACCATCCAGACCGTGACGGGGTCGCCGAGCGTGGCGGCACCGACGACGGTCGCGCCCCTTACGCCCACTCCCACGCCCAAGAGCATGCGGCTGGGATTCCAGGGCGAATCTGTGCGCACGGTGCAGAGAAAACTGAAGGAACTGGGTTACTACACGGGCAGCGTTGACGGCGATTTCGGTGCAGAGACCGAAAAAGCCGTGAAGGCCTTCCAGAAGGCGAACGGACTGTCCGCGGACGGAAAAGTCGGCGAACAGACGCTGAAGAAGCTGAACGACAAGAACGCGAAGACCGCCAAGCAGGCCAATGCCACCGCGAAGCCCAAGGCGACCGCGACACCGCGGGCGACCGCGACGCCGAACCTGCAGAAGGATTATTACCTGCGGCTGGGAACTTCCGGCGCAAAGGTGGAGACCCTGCAGCGCCGGCTGATTGAACTGGGCTGGATGAGCGGAAAGGTGACAGGCAATTTTGACTCGGCGACGGAAGCCGCTGTGATCGCTTTCCAGGAACGGACAAGGGGACTGTGGTCGGACGGCGTGGCCGGTCCGGAAACCCTGCGGGCCCTGTATTCCTCCGGCGCGGCGCGGAGCTCGAAGCCCGTGTCCGTCAACAGTGCGGAAACGCTGCAGTTCGGCAGCGAAGGCGCGGAAGTGACCAGGCTGCAGAAGAAGCTGCAGGATCTCGGCTACCTGGCCGGATACGCGGACGGAAAGTTCGGCGTAGAGACCCAGGCGGCGGTGATCGCCTTCCAGAAGAATAACAACCTGACGGCGGACGGCAAAGCCGGCACAGCCACCCAGAACAAGCTGTATTCCGGTACGGCGAACAGGGCGGGCGGCAATGCCGTGAAGATCTCCGGGAACAATAACAGCGGACGGGATACCGACGGAATTGCCAGCACGGGCTATGAAACCCTCGAATACGGCAGCACCGGCGAGGCTGTCCGGAAGCTGCAGAACCGGCTGGATGCCCTGGGATACAAACCGGGATATACGGACGGCAAATTCGGCGCGACCACCGAAGCGGCGGTGATGGCCTTCCAGGCCAACAACAACCTGACGGTGGACGGGAAAGCCGGACCGGCCACCCAGCGCGTTCTGTACGGTTCGGCAAAGCGGAGCGACGTGGCTTATTCCACCATCCGGCCCGGCGATACAGGCGCTGCGGTGCGCAATATGCAGTACACCCTGTACGAACTGGGATACTATGACGGCGCGATTGACGGGATCTACGGCCAGACCACTTCTGACGCGGTGCGGTCCTTCCAGATTGAAAACAGCCTGAAGCCTGTGGACGGGATCGCGGGAAATGCGACGCTGAGCAAGCTGTATTCCTCCAGCGCCGTTCCGGCCTCCAAGGCAGGCGACCTGTACGAGACGGTGCGGCCCGGGGATTCAGGCGACGTGGTCGTACAGATTCAGGACGTCCTGGTGTCCTACGGATACCTGGCAGCCGGCAACATCACCGGCGTATACGACGCGGCCACAGAGGCTGCTGTACGCGCCTTCCAGGAGGCAAACAAGGATAAATACAACCTGAAGGTGGACGGCATCTGCGGAAGCCAGACCCTGAGCGTGCTTTTCGGATACTGATCAGAGCGAAAGCGGGAGGACGCTGAAAAATGGGAAAGGGATGGATTCTCACGCTGCTTGCCGCGCTGACAGTCTTCTCTTCCCCGGCCCGGGACCTGCCGGCCCCGTCACCGGAAGCCCCTGCCATGGAATACAGATGCCTGGCGGTGGGGATCGACCGGTTTGTTAACGAAGAAACCACAACACCGTGCTCCGCCAACAATGCGGAGACGATCGCAGGACTGTTCAGGGACTGCCTGCCAAAAGGGACGAAGGTCACCCGCCGGGTGAACGGACCGGGCAGCGCAGAGGAAATGGAGGACCTGATCCGGGTTGCCTTCCGGGGCGCCGGCGAGAAAGACACCAGTTTCCTGTACCTGAGCACCCACGGGGTGGCATGGACCGAAGAGAACCAGGAGAAGGCCGTGCTGATCCTGAGCGACGGCGAACGGGAGGAAGCACTGGCACCGGATACCCTGCGGAGGATGATGGACGAAGTTCCCGGGAAAAAGGTGCTGATCCTGGACTGCTGCCATGCAGGCGCCATCGCGGAGAGCTTCAGGGGACCGGAATGGCGTGTGCTGGCCGGCTGCCTGGCTGAAGAGGACTGTTATTTCTGGGCTGCGGGGGAAGTGACCGGAACGGGATACTTTACCGCAGCCCTGGAAAATGCGCTCCGGGCCGCCGGAAAGGAACAGATCGATCCGGACGGAAACGGCGAAGTGAGCCTTTCGGAGCTGTGCGGCCGGATCCGGGAGATCTACGGCGTGAGCAACGCGGTATTCCTGCCGGAAGAGGATAACGGATATCTGTTTACCGTACCGGAGGAACAGGCCGGGGAACGTATCCTGGACCTGCGCTTTGACCCGGTCAGGGAAACGGAGGAACAGATCATCCTGGACTTTCATTTCCGGACAGAAACAGAGGTAAAGCTGGAATACCGGCTGATCCCGCGCGGCGCGGACGGCTGGGACTTTACACGGGGCATGAAGATGCCGGACCGGGCACGCAGCGGACAGAAGCGCGGCGTGCTGAGCGCGGGTGACAAGGACAGGACGATCAAGCTGAGCCGGGACCGGCTGGGTGAAAGCGAACAGGTGCTGCTGCAGATCGTCTCCTACCGGGGACTTTACAGGCAGGTGCCTGTGCCCGAAGCAACAAGGATTATCAAAACAGGAGAGAAAAACGAACCATGAGCGAATGTACACATGACTGTTCCACATGCGGTGCGGACTGTGCGAGCAGGAAGCCGGAAAGCCTCCTGGCACCGCAGAATGCGCAGAGCAATGTAAAAAAAGTGATCGCCGTGATGAGCGGCAAGGGCGGCGTCGGCAAGAGCCTGGTTACCGGGCTGATGGCTGTGCTTGCCCAGCGTAACGGCGACCAGGCTGCCATCCTGGACGCGGACATTACAGGACCTTCCATCCCGAAAATGTTCGGGATCCATGACAAGGCGATGGGCTGCGAGGACGGAATCCTGCCGGCGGAAAGCCGCACGGGCGTCCGGATGATGAGCGTGAACCTGCTGCTGGAGAACGACACGGACCCGGTGGTCTGGCGCGGAAGCCTGATCAGCGGTACGGTCAAGCAGTTCTGGACCGACGTGATCTGGGGGGACGTGGACTATATGTTCGTGGATATGCCTCCGGGAACGGGCGACGTGCCGCTGACGGTATTCCAGAGCCTGCCGGTGGACGGGATCATTGTGGTGACCAGCCCGCAGGAACTGGTCGGGATGATCGTTGAAAAAGCCGTGAACATGGCGAAGATGATGAATATCCCGGTGCTGGGCATCGTCGAGAACATGAGCTGGATCACCTGCCCGGACTGCGGAAAGAAGATCTGGCCTTTCGGCGAGAGCCGGACAGCACAGGTCGCCCTGGAGCACGGGATCCCGCTGCTCACGCAGCTGCCGCTGGACGCGGCGCTGGCCAGGGAATGCGACACGGGCGTCATCGAACTGTTCAACGAGGACTGGATGACTCCGGTTATGGACGCGGTCGCGGCCTGTCCGAAAAGAGTGACTGAGGAGTAAGGAGCCGGGAGATGGCAAAGCAGAATGCGACCGATCAGCTGCAGCGAAGGCAGAGCCGGAACGCGGCGGCTGACCGGCTGATCAACCAGGAGGCGATCCGGAAGCGGCAGATCCGCAGCTGGATCATCCTGGTGGGAGTGGTCCTGGCAGCGGTGCTGGGCGTTCACTTTCTGCGGGGATACGGCAAGGGCAAGGAGATCGGGCTGTCCAAGCTGCCCTGTTATTCAAACCAGAGCGTTACGCCCTTCCGGGACGGACTGGTGTACTACGACGGTGCCAGCATCCATCATCTTTCCAGCGGGGGAACGATCCGCTGGAGTTTTCCGGCAGGAAGCGATATCCAGTTCAGCGTCGGACCGACCCATATGGCGATCTGGAGCGGACGGCAGCTTTTCCTGGTTGACAGGAACGGGAACGCCACCTATAACGAGAGCCTGGAGGGCGAAGTCCAGTTCGCACGCGTCGGCAGCCGGTACGCGGCTGTGGTGGTCGGCGAAGATACGGAGCCGAAGCTTCTCGTCAAGGACCTGAACGGTTCACAGGTGGACGTGGAATCGGATGCGTACAACGGCCTGCTGATCATGGACGCCGGTTTTTTCGGAGACCAGGGAGAATATATGTGGACCCTGGCGCTGGACGTGTTCGGCACGGCGCCGAATACGATCATGAACACCTTCCAGATCGGCAAGATGAACACCGGCGCGGTCTCGCTGGGTGAGTTTATGACTTACAAGGTCCTGTATGAGAATACACGGCTGAGGGTCTTCACAACCCAGCAGGTATATACCTACGACTACAAGTGCGTACAGGATACGAACTCGACGATGCTGGTGTACGGCTGGAAGCTGATTGACTACGAGATCCCGGAGCGCGGACGGGCCAAGCTGCTGCTGGCGCCGACCAGCCAGACCAGCAGCGAACAGATCATCAGCGAGCTCCGGCTGCTCGAGGGTGACAGGGACAAGCGTTATACCCTGCCGGCAAAATGCGTAGGTGCCTACATGTACAAAGGGAATATCTATGCGGTGTCGGGGGATTACATCTACCGGGCGGATGTCAACAGCCAGCGGTTTTTCGGCTATAAGATCCCGGGAAACAAGGACGGAGAGATTACCGCGTGCTACGGGATCACCTCGGACGGGAAGATGCTCCTGGCATCGGGGGAAACGATGTTTGCACTGACGCTGCCGCAGTGACCGGCAGCAGGAAAAAGAGACCCACACAATGATTCATTGTGAATTATATGAATGATCCGGAGGAATTACGACCATGGGCAAGGAACAGAAACAGGAATTTGTAACCCACATCACGCCCCGGAGCGAAGACTTTTCGCAGTGGTATACGGATGTGATCAAGCAGACCGAACTGTGTGACTACGCGCCGGTACGCGGCTGTATGATCATCCGGCCGTACGGATATGCCATCTGGGAACGGATCCAGGCGGAGATGGACGTGCGCTTCAAGGAAACAGGCGCGGAGAACGTCTATTTCCCCATGCTGATCCCGGAAAGCCTGCTGCTGAAGGAAGCGGAGCATGTGGAAGGCTTTGCGCCGGAAGTGGCCTGGGTAACCCAGGGAGGTACCGAGCATCTGCAGGAAAGGCTGGCGGTCCGGCCTACCAGTGAAACGATCTTCTGTTCCATGTATTCCAAGTGGGTGCAGACCTGGCGGGACCTGCCCATGATGTATAACCAGTGGTGCTCCGTCATGCGGTGGGAAAAGGCGACGAGGCCCTTCCTGCGCACCAGCGAATTCCTGTGGCAGGAAGGCCATACGATCCATGCCACGGCGGAAGAAGCCGAGGAAGAAACCCTGAAGATGCTGGAAGTGTACCGGGAAGTGGCGGAAGACGTCCTGGCGCTGCCGGTGTATGTGGGGCGCAAGAGTGACAAGGAAAAGTTTGCGGGCGCCCGGGCCACCTATTCCATGGAAGCCATGATGCAGGACGGCAAAGCGCTGCAGGCGGGTACCAGCCACAACTTCGGCACGAACTTTGCCGAGGCATTTGATATCCAGTACCAGAGCAAGGAAGGAAAGCTGGAATATGTCCATGAGACCAGCTGGGGAGTGAGCACCCGGCTGATCGGCGCCATCATCATGACCCATGGAGACGAGCGCGGACTGCGGCTGCCTCCGAAGATTGCGCCGATCCAGGCGGTGATCCTGCCGATCGCGGCGCACAAGGGCGGCGTGCTGGAAAAGTGCGATGAACTGAGGGCAGAACTGAAACAGGCCGGAATCCGCGTGAAGGTGGATACCCGTGATACCGTCAGCGCAGGCTTCAAGTTCAACGACTGGGAGCTGAAGGGTGTCCCGCTGCGCCTGGAAGTCGGTCCGAGGGACCTGGAGAACGGCGTGGTGACCGTGTTCCGGCGCGATACGCTGGAGAAGTTCACAATCCCGCTGGAGGGCATTGCCGCGAAGGTGCAGGAGCTGCTGGATGACGTCCAGAAGACGCTGTACGACCAGGCAAAGGCATTCCGGGATGAGCGGACGACCGAAGTGCATAACATGGACGAGCTCGGCAAGGCTGTGGAGAACGGATTTGCCAGGGCAATGTGGTGCGGGGACCGGGCCTGCGAAGACGAGATCAAGGACAAGTTCAACGCTTCCTCCCGGAATATGCCTTTTGACCAGGACAAGTTCCGCTTCGGCGATACCTGCGTCTGCTGCGGCAAAAAGGCAGACCGGGTGATGTATTTCGCGAAGGCATATTAAATAATCAGTCAGACCGGAGGAAAAGCATGAAGATCTATGTAGACGCGATGGGCGGAGACCTGGCACCGGAAGCGCCGGTCAAAGGTTCCGTTGAAGCTTTGCGCCAGTACCCGGGCCTGGAGATCATCCTGGCCGGAAAGCTGGATGAAATCAAGCCCTTCCTGGGAGATATCCGGGATGTGCAGGACCGGCTGACACTGGAGGACGCGCCGGAAGTGATCACCAACCATGAAAGCCCGGTTATGGGCGTACGGAAAAAGGTGAACAGCGCAACGGTGCAGGGAATGCTGAAAGTACGCAGCGGCGAAGCGGACGGTTTTGTTTCCGCAGGAAGCACCGGCGCGACCCTCGCGGGCGGCATGTTCCGGCTTGGACGGATTCCCGGCGTGGAACGGCCTGCCCTGGCTCCCCTCATGCCCAACGGCAACGGTCATTTCCTGCTGATCGACTGCGGCGCGAATGTGGACTGCAAGCCGGAATACCTGCTGCAGTTCGGCATCATGGGCGACGCATATATGAAGGGCGTTATGGGGATGAAGAATCCGCGGGTAGGCCTGGTGAACATCGGTGCGGAAGCGGAAAAGGGCAACGCGCTGGTGAAGGAAACCTATCCCCTGATGGAGAAGGGCCCCTTCAATTTCGTCGGGAATGTGGAAGCCCGGGATATTCCCCTGAACCAGGCGGATGTGGTGGTGACGGACGGATTCGGCGGCAACCTGATCCTGAAGTATACGGAAGGCCTTGCGACCGCGCTGCTGGGACTGATCAAGAAAGAACTGATGGCGGACACCCGCGGAAAGATCGCCGGACTGATCGCCAAGCCCGCGTTCAGACGCGTCAAGAAAGCCATGGATTCCGACGAGATCGGCGGCGCGCCGCTGCTGGGTGTGCAGGGAGCGGTGGTCAAAGCGCATGGTTCCAGCAACGCGTACGCATTCCGCAGCGCCATCGGACAGTGCGTCAAGATGATTGACGGCCATGTGGTGGACATCATCAAAGACGGACTGAAGCAGCTGGCTCCGGACCGGGAAACAAAAGAATGATCAATCATTCATGAAAATGAATGACAATATGCAAGGAGGAAAACAAAATGGATTTCGAGACCATCAAGGGAATGATTGCTGAACAGCTGAAGGTGAACCCGGATGACATCAAGCCTGAAAGCCGGCTGATCGAAGACCTGAAGGCGGACTCCGCCAATATCATGGTGATGATTATGGACCTGGAAGACCAGTTCGGAATCACTGTGGAAGACGACCAGATCATGAAACTGAAGACCGTCGGCGATGTCGCGGCCTATGTGGCGAAAGCGAAAGGCTGAACCGGCCGGAAGGTATGACAGACAGAACTGAGCGCGTGATGGAAGCGCTGGGATATACTTTTCACGACGAAGCGCTGCTCCGCCGTGCTTTAACGCACCCTTCCGCAGGCCGGGAAGACAACCAGCGGCTCGAATTCCTGGGAGATGCCGTGCTGCAGTACCTGATGAGCGACAAACTGTACCGGGCGCATCCGGGAGACCGGGAAGGCTCCCTGACTCATATGCGGGCGCTGCTGGTATGCGAGGCGGCACTGAGCCCCATTGCCGAAAAACTCGGGATCGGGGAAGCGCTGGTGATGGACCGGGGCGAGGAACAGACCGGCGGACGGACAAAACCCAGCGTGTTGTGTGACGCGATGGAAGCGGTGCTGGCAGCGGTGTATCTCGACGGCGGTATGGAAGCCGCCCGGGAGGTTGTGGAGCGCTGCTGGCCCGGGGAGGGTGAAGTAAGCCGTCCCATGCAGGACAGCAAGGGGCAGCTGCAGGAGATCCTCCAGAAGAACGGCGGGGAGACCCCGACGTACAGGATTACCGGGACCAGCGGCCCGCCCCATGCCCCCGTGTTTGAAGCGGCAGTCTTCCGCGGAACGGAAGAAATCGGCAGCGGCAGCGGCAGAACCAAGAAACAGGCGGAACAGGCTGCGGCGCTCTCCGCGCTGCAGCGCCTTGGAAAAGCCTCCGTGTAAATAAGACGAAAGAATAGCAAAATATTACAATATTATAAACTTTTCGTTGACATTTCGAAACAGAACGAGTAAAATCAATCTGTATCGGGATGTCAACTGGCTTTTATGCCAATTCACGGAGGGAAAACCTATGACGATGAGCCGTATGTTTCGCGGAGTGCTGCTGATTCTTGCGCTGATGCTGTGCCTGACAGGCCTGGCGGGCCTGACGGGAGAAGTGCAGCGTGCGTCGGCGGAGGGGGAAGAGACCGAGATCGTAAGCGGCTATCCTTATACCACGGTGACAAGAGTGAAGGTGAACCTGCGGGCAGCCCGGAGCGTGAAATCTGAACTGCTGAAACGGATCCCTGAGGGCGCGGAGATTTCTGTCCTGGAGAAGAACGGGAGCTGGGCCCGGGTCGAATACGGCTCCAGCAAAGGCTGGGTACGCACGGAGTATATCGTGCTGAAGACGATCGGGAAGATCAAGGTGACCCCAACACCCTCGCCGGTTCCCACCCTGTCGCCGGAGGAGAATGCGGGCGGATACAATATCCTGAGAAAGGGGTCCACAGGCCAGGACGTCCAGTCCCTGCAGGAGGCGCTGATCGAGCTCGGCTTCCTGACAGGAAAGGCGGACGGTATCTTCGGGGACTCCACGGAGAAGGCAGTCATTGCTTTCCAGAAGAAGAACAGCTATCCGGACACAGGCCTGGTAGACGCCAACCTCCAGGCGTTCCTGTACAGCGGGAAACCCCTGAACGCGAAGGGTACGGCCGTGAAGGTCAATACCATGAGCCCCGCGGACGGTGCCACCATGAAGCTGAACAGCACGGGAGAACCGGTCGGCCAGCTGCAGTCCATGCTGAAGAACCTGGGCTACTATAACGGAGAGATTACGAAAAAGTACGATACGGCCACGAAGCAGGCGGTCGTTGCCTTCCAGAAGAAGAATGGCCTGAAGTCCGACGGCCTGGCCGGCGCGGAGACCCGCGCCCTGCTGGAGAACGGGGCGGGCCTGCCGGCGGACGCCACACCTACCCCGAAGCCTACCGCGGAACCGACACCCACCAAGGAGCCGGTATGGGAAATCCCGAAATCCACAGTGAAGAGGGGCTCCGAAGGCGCGGATGCCAAGACGGTCCAGACCCGGCTGAAAGAACTGGGCTATTACCAGGGAAGCGTGGACGGCAAATTCGGCCGGGCCAGCGTGAACGCCCTGAAGAATTTCCAGACAAACAACGCCCTGAACGCGGACGGTATTGCGGGAAAGAAGACATACGCAAAGCTGTTCAACGCTTCGGCGGTTCCCTTTGCGGTTGCTGAAACACCGGCACCCGCATCGGAGATCCCGCAGGCGGCAGAAACACCCGCAGCGGTGAGCTCCTTCTGGACGACGCTTCGTACCGGCGACAGCGGGACCGACGTGAAACAGCTGCAGGAAAACCTGATTCAGCTGGGCTATATGAGCGGAACCCCGGACGGCAAATACGGCGCGAAAACCACAGGCGCCGTGAAGGCTTTCCAGAAGAACAACGGCCTGAAAGAGGACGGTACGGCCGGCCCGATCACCCTGAAAGCGCTGTACAGCGGTACCGCCAAGGAAGCGCCGAAGGGAACCGCAGCCGCAACGGCGGTTTCTTCCAACGGGTCTCTGAAACAGGGAAGCACCGGAACAGATGTGAAGAACCTGCAGAACAAGCTTATCCTGCTGGGATACCTGACAGGAAAGGCGGACGGGATCTTCGGCCGGAAAACAACGGCCGCGGTTACAGCCTTCCAGAGGGCGAACAAGCTGAAGGCGGACGGGATCGCCGGCGTCAAAACACTGACGCAGCTGGAACAGAGCGGAACCTCTTCCACGGCGTCCACACCGACCGCTACACCCACACCCGCGCCGACCCAGGCGCCCGGGGCCTCTGAAGCGCTGGCGGGACGGCCGAACGCTTCCAGGGTCATTTATGCCAACTGGTACACCACTGTGAAGGACGTCTGCAAAAGGTATCCCTACTGCACGGTCTATGACTTCAGCACAGGGATTTCCTGGCAGATCCATATTTTCTCGGTCGGCGCCCATGCGGACTATGAACCGGTGACGGCCAATGATACGGCCCGGATGCGGCGGGCGTTCGGCGGGGAAACCACCTGGAATCCGAAAGCCGTCTGGGTAATCTTCCCGGACGGAAGCGTTTACCTGGGTTCCACGCATGACAGCCCCCACGGGACGTCCCATACCCCCGAAAATAATTTTGACGGACATACGTGCCTGCATTTCCCGCGGACGCAGGAACAGGTGGCGGCGATCGGTCCCTATGCCACAAGCCATCAGGAAACCATTGACAAAGGATGGGTATCGACGCAGCAGGCAGGCCGATGACATACAGACAGATGATGAGGAACAAAACGACAGGAAAAATGAAACGACCCGCCGGCAGGGCACTGGCCCTGCTGGCGGGCTTTGTGCTGCTTTTCGGCGCCGCGTTTGCCGAAGAAGAGGATGTGGACCTGAGCGAACTGCTGGACCTTTCCGAGGTGGAGGAAGACCTTGAAGAGGTGGAGATTCTTCCGCCGGACGCGACGCTCCTGGCCCGGGACAAGCAATGGCACACACCTGCGGAGGGAAGCCCGTATAAATGCAATCATGAAGTCTGCTACTGGACCACACCCATGGGCTACACGGATGAAGCGGCAGTATGGGAAATGCTGATCCAGCCGATCACGGTCCTGGACGCAAACCAGCGGCACCAGGTCAAGATCCGGAAAGAGCCGGACAAAGACTGTACGGAGTATACCGGGGAAGTGACCGGTGCCAGCCAAGGCGTGCACGTGCTGGAACGCGGAGAAGAATGGAGCCTGATCGAAGCCTATTCTTCTTCACCGGAGGGGTCGAGGGTAAAAGTCTGGGCGGAGAAGTTCCAGGGCTATGTGGAAACCAGCCTGCTGAAGGAAGTGGAAGTGGATCAGCAGTATGCGGTCATCATCGACAAGCAATGGCAGCGGCTGTATGTATACAAGGAAGGGAAACTGTTTTCCACCCTGCTGTGTTCCACGGGATTCTACAATCCGAAAAAGAAAAACCCCTGGAACGAAACGCCTGCGGGGGAGTTCCTTGCGATCAGCTGGACAGGGGATTTCTCGCTGAAGGATGAAGCTACCGGCGAAGGCTACATGATCTGCAAAAAGGCGATCCGCATCAATGACGGAATCCTCCTTCACGAGGTTCCGATGGTGCTGAGCAAGAGTACCGGGGAATGGACCTACGACAACTGCGAAGGATACCTGGGGGAGAAAGCCAGCCACGGATGTATCCGGATCCAGCGGAATTATACGCCGGAAGGTGTGAACCATGAGTGGCTGTGGAAGAACCTCAGCGACGGGACCAAACCGGGGCAGAAGTATACCAAGGTAGTCATCTGGGATGACGCGAACCGGGAACTGGGATATCCGGGCGACGACCTGATCCTGTACTACAACACGGACAAGGGCACCCGGTACCATTCCAGTCCGACCTGCTATGGCGTGAAGGAAAAGTTCTGGCCCCTGACACCGTTCCGCTACGGGGAACTGGACGACGCACCCTACAATAAACTGAAACCCTGCCCGTACTGCGCTCCGCAGCCCCGGAAGGATGCCATCGACAAAATCAACAAGAAGAACAACCGATAAAAAACCGGCCGCAGCGCGGCCGGTTTTATCATATATCCTTACAGCAGGGGAATATTCGCTTTGCGGCAGGCTTCCTGCACTTCCTCAGGCCAGAGGGAAGCCTGGACCTCTCCGACATGGGCCTTCCGGAGGAAGTAGACACACATGCGGCTCTGCCCGATGCCGCCGCCGATGGTCTGGGGAAGTTCACCGGCCAGCAGCGCCTTCTGGAAGGGCAGCTCCGCCCGTTCCTCGCAGCCCCGGATCTTCAGCTGCTTCAGCAGGGTTTCCGGGTCCACGCGGATCCCCATGGAAGAAACCTCCAGGGAGATGTCGAGCAGGGGATCATACAGGAGGATATCGCCGTTCAGGGACCAGTCGTCATAGTCCGGGGCACGGCCGTCATGGATTTTTCCGCTGCGGAGCGCGCCACCCACCTGCATCAGGAACACGGCGCCATATTCCTTCGCGGCCATATATTCGCGTTCTTTGGAGGAAAGATCCGGATACCGGTCTTCCAGCTCCTGGGTGGTGACGAAGGTGATATGATCCGGAAGTTCCGGCCGGATATGCGGATAATGGGCACAGACGAAGCCTTCGGTCTTCCTCAGAGTCATGTAGATGCGGTTCACGATCTCCCGCAGAAAAGCTTCATTCCGCTCGGACGGTGCCATGATCCGTTCCCAGTCCCACTGGTCCACAAAGATGGAATGGATATTGTCAGTCTCCTCATCGCGGCGGATGGCGTTCATATCGGTATACAGGCCTTCGCCGGTCAGGAAACCGTAGGTTTTCAGGGCCTGGCGCTTCCACTTGGCCAGGGAATGAACGATCTCCACGGTTTTGCCTGTTTCCTTCACATCAAAGGAAACAGGACGTTCCACGCCGTTCAGGTTATCATTCAGGCCGGATTCAGGCGTTACCATGATGGGGGCGGAGACGCGGGTCAGGTTCAGCGCCCTGGACAGCTCTGTTTCAAAGAAGTCCTTGACCAGCTTGATGGCGATCTCCGTATCCCTCAGATCCAGCACGGGATTGTAATTTTCCGGAATGATCAGGTTCATGCGATATTCCTCCTGAAAAAAATCAGGAACAGTTTACCACCGAAGCAGGCCGGAGAAAAGATTTTCTTGTGTTCTTGACACTGCTCCGGAAAAATGAGAAACTGTCCGCAGCGAAGAAAGCGGGGAAAAGCTTTCTTCGCCACAGCTGTTTACACGGAGTGAGACTTGATGGAGAAACAGATCTTCCTGATCATCGGCCTGGGAAATCCCGGGGAGAAATATGCGCATACGCGGCATAACGCGGGGTTTGAGGTCATGGATCTGCTGGAAAAACAATACGCGGTGAAGCTGCGGAAAAAGGTCCTGCAGCCCTGGGCGGCGGCAGAATGGACGGACGGACGGAAAAAGATCGTCCTGTGCAAGCCCCTGACGTTTATGAACAACAGCGGGATCGCGGTGAAAAAGCTCATGGACCGGTTCGGCGTCCCGCCGGAACAGGTCCTGATCCTGTATGACGATATCGACCTGCCGCCGGGAAAGGTCCGGGTGCGCAAAAACGGCGGACCCGGTACCCATAACGGGATGCGCAGTATCGTTAAGGAAACGGGAACGGACGCCTTCCCGCGGATCCGTGTGGGCACGGGAGACCGGCCTGCGGGGCAGGACCTGGTGAACTGGGTTCTCGGACGTCCGGGACCGGACGAAAAACCCCTGATGGAAGCGGCTTTCGCGGAAGCGGCGGAATGCGCCGCGGAATGGGCGGAGGCCGGAATTGACGCGGCCATGCGAAAAGCCGGCGGAAAGAAAGGATAACGACGTGCTGGACACACTGAGGATCCCGGGGGAGGAGGAACTGCTCTCCGCGAAAGCGGGGCAGACCGTCGCCCTGACGGGAGTGAATACGACGCTGGCAGCGGTGCTTGCCTGCCGGGCAGCCCAGGCGGGACGGCGGACGCTGCTGGTGGCAGAGAACGACCTGAAGGCTTCCCGGGCGGCGGAAGACGCGCGGCAGCTGGCCGGCGAAGCAGCATTCCTTCCCGGCGGGGAGATCGACCTGACCCGGGCAGCAGGAAGCCTGGAAAGCAGCTGGCGACGGCTTGAGGCGCTGAGCGCGGTTTGCACGGAGGATGTAAAGATCCTCTGTACCGGGGCGGAAGCCATGGCGCAGCGGATGGGGAGGCCGGAAAATTACCGGGCCCTCTGCATCACGCTGCAACCGGGTGACCGGATCGCACCGGCGGATCTGACCCGGCGGCTGGCGCGGATGGGATATGAACGGGTCGGCATGGTGGAAGGAAAAGGACAGTTCGCCGTGCGCGGATCGATCGTGGACGTGTATCCCCCGTCGCTCAGCCAGGGGATCCGGATGGAATTCTTCGACGACGAGATCGACGGCCTGCGGGAATTCGACTGTATCAGCCAGCGCAGCCTTGCGATCGCGAAAAGCGTCACGCTGACGCCGGCCTGCGAGGCACTGCCGGCGGAGGATGAATATCCGGCGGCGGCCGAACGGATGAGGGAGGCGCTGAAGGAGATCGGCGAATCGGCAGGAAAGACCGCAGCGGAAGGCCTGCCGGAACTCCCGCCGATCCCGGAGGACGACGAGGACGACGCGGCGCTGTTCGACAGGACTGTGGCGCCTGCGGTACGGGAAGCAGGATACCGGGCTGCGGAGGCGTCAGAGAAGGAGCGGCGGCTGGAACGGCTGCTGGAGGACGCGGACAGCCTGGAAAACGGTGTGCCTTTCCGCAGGATGCGGGCATGGATCACCGTGCTGACAGAGAAAACAGGTACGGTATGCGACTGGTTCCGGCCGGACCTGATCCTTCTGTGCGAACCGGACCGGCTGCGTACACGGATCGAGGAACGGGCCACGGGATTCGCGGAGGACTTGGCGTCGGCCATGGCCCGTGGAGAGGCTGTCCGCGCACAGGAAAAGCTGCTGACGGACTGGGAAGGCGTCCGCAGGGAAATTTCGGGGGTGCCTGTCGGGGTCCTGACGGAAATGCTGCTGGGCCTGGGCGGAATCCGGCCGGATGCCGTGGTCAGTACGGAAGCGGCGGGAATCCCCGGATACGGCGGGCAGATCCGCCTGCTGAAGAATGACCTGGCTGCCTGGCGGGCGGCAGGAAACAGAATCTACCTGCTCTCCGGCGGAAGCTCCCGCGGAAAACGGCTGCAGGAAAGCCTGCGGGAACTGGGCGAGGAGGCCTTCTTCTCCGAAGAACCCCGTGAAGCAAATGCCGGGGAGGCCGTGATCCTGCCCATGACGCTGCGCACGGGCTTCATCCTGAAAAAAAGCGGCATCGCGGTGGTCTCCGACGCGGACATCTGGGGTGAGGGATACCGGAAGAGCAAGAGCCGGAAATATTCCGGGGAGCGGATCTCCACATTTACAGACCTGAAGGTTGGCGATTATGTGGTCCACGAGGACCACGGCGTCGGGCTGTACCGGGGCATGACCCGGATCCAGAGCGAAGGAACATGGCGGGATTACCTGCTGATCCAGTATGACGGGAATGACAAGCTGTATGTTCCGGTGGAACAGCTGGAACGGGTGCAGCGGTATATCGGCAATCCCGGCCAGAAACCGAAGCTGAACCGCCTGGGCGGCGGAGAATGGGCGCGGCAGAAAGGGAAGGTGAAGGAAGGGCTGAAGACCCTGGCCTTCGACCTGAAAGCCCTGTATGCCGAGCGGAGCCAGGAAACGGGATATGCCTTCGGGCCGGATACCCCCTGGCAGCGGGAATTCGAGGACGAGTTCCCGTGGGAACTGACGGCGGACCAGGCGCAGAGCGTGCGGGAAATCACCGCGGATATGGAAAGCCGCCGGAATATGGACCGCCTGCTGTGCGGGGATGTCGGATACGGAAAGACGGAAGTGAGCCTGCGGGCCGCGTTCAAGGCGATCGCGGACAACAAGCAGGCGGCACTGCTGGCGCCGACCACCATCCTGGTCCAGCAGCACTACAATACGGTCGTCAAACGGTTCCGGAACACCGGAGCCCGGGTGGATTACCTGAGCCGTTTCCGGACCCCGAAAGAACAGAAAGAGATCCTGGCAAAGCTGGCCGCAGGGGAGATCGACATCATCATCGGGACCCACCGCCTGCTGGCGAAGGATGTAAAGTTCAAAAACCTGGGCCTGCTCATCGTGGACGAGGAGCAGCGCTTCGGTGTGGCACACAAGGAAGCCATCAAGAACATGAAACGGCAGGTGGACGTGCTGACGCTGAGCGCCACACCCATTCCCCGGACGCTGCATATGAGCATGACCGGGATCCGGGACATGAGCATCCTGGAGACACCGCCGGAAGACCGGATCCCCGTCCAGACAGTCGTGACGGAGTATTCCGACGCCCTGATCCGGGACGCGATCCTGCGGGAGATCGGCCGGGGCGGCCAGGTGTATTTCCTGTACAACCGGGTGCGCAGTATCGAGCGGTTCTACGAACGGCTGCGGGCCCTGGTGCCGGAAGCCCATATCGGTGTGGCGCACGGACAGATGCGGGAGCACCAGCTGGAAGACGTGATGATGGATTTCTATGCCGGAAATTACGACGTGCTGCTGTGCACGACGATCATCGAAAACGGACTGGATGTCCCGGGAGCCAATACGCTGATCGTCTTTGATGCCGACCGGTTCGGACTGAGCCAGCTGTACCAGCTGCGGGGCCGGGTGGGCCGGAGCAACCGGCAGGCCTATGCCTATTTTACCGTACGGACAGACAAGATCCTCACGGAAACCGCGCAGCAGCGCCTTTCCGCCATCCGGGAATTCACCGAATTCGGCGCGGGGTTCCGGATCGCCATGCGGGACCTGGAGATCCGGGGCGCAGGAAATATCCTCGGGCCGGAACAGCACGGCCATCTGGCAGCTGTCGGCTACGACATGTACTGCAGGCTGATGGAGGAAACGCTGGCGGAAGTACAGGGAAAACGGGAAACAAAGGACCTGGAGACCCGGGTGGACCTGCGGGTGGACGCTTTCCTGAGCACCGACTATGTTTCGGAAGAGAAGCAACGGATGGAGATGTACAAGCGCATTGCATCCATTGCTTCGGATGACGAGCGCGCGGATGTGACGGATGAGCTCATTGACCGTTACGGTGAACTGCCGCCGGCGGCGGAAACGCTGCTGGATGTAAGCCAGCTGCGGGCCCTGTGCAACCGGATTGGCGTCAGCACGGTCAGCCGCGGAAAGGACGGGCTGGTCATGAAGCTGGACGAAAACCACGTTCCGGATCCGGAAGTTTTCCTGACGGCGATCCAGGAAACGGACAGGCGCCTGTCCCTGAGCGCGAGACCGCCTTACAGGCTGCAGCTGAAGTGTTCCGCCGAAAAGGACACGGACCTGCTGGACGAAGGGCTGAAGGTCATACGAAAGCTGACCGCGAGGATCAGCAAGCTGCTTGAAGAGAAGAAAAAGGAAGAGGAAGCAAAGGTATGAGGAGATTCCTGCCGTGGGGCCTTGCCCTGGCGGTGTTTATCGCGGACCGGGTGACGAAGATCCTGGCCCCGGGAATCCCGGGGGAAGGACAGACGCTGATCCCCGGCGTCCTGGGACTGAAGTACGCGGAAAACAGGGGCATTGCCTTCTCTCTGCTGAGCGGCATGCCCTGGGTGCTCGGGCTCCTGAGCCTGCTGATCATTGCCGCGGTATTCTTCTTCCTGCGGGGGAAAAAACTCCCGCCCCTGGCGCTGACCGGCCTGATGATGATGCTGGGCGGCGCGGCCGGAAACATGATTGACCGCTTCGTTCACGGCTTTGTACCGGATATGATCGAGGTGCTGTTCGTGGATTTCGCGATTTTCAATGTAGCGGACACTTTCCTGTGCGTCGGCTGCGGGCTGGTGATTATCCACCTGCTTTTTGGACGGACGGACGAAAAGAAGGACTGACGTATGGAAGAAAAAACGTATCAGCTGGTGAGCGACGGGCGGCGGCTGGATGTGCAGCTGAGCGAAGAAGCGGGTATCAGCCGCAGCCGTGCGGCGGCACTGATGGAGGAAGGATACTGCCTGCTTGAAGGAAAACCCTGCCGGAAGGCGGGGACAAAACCGCCGGCCGGGCGGGAGGTCGTACTGACCGTCCCCGCGCCAAAGGACGCCGCACCGCAGGCAGAGGACATCCCGCTGGAAATCCTCTATGAGGACGGAGACCTGGCGGTGGTGGTGAAACCCCGGGGAATGGTGGTGCATCCGGCGGCCGGCCACAGTGAAGGAACGCTGGTGAATGCACTGCTGGGCAGCCTGGATGAACTCAGCGGAATTGGCGGGGAGAAACGGCCCGGGATCGTACACCGGCTGGACAAGGATACCAGCGGCGTCATGATGGTTGCAAAGAATGACGAGACCCAGACGGAACTGAGCCGGATGCTGAAGGACCGGGAAATCGAGAAACATTACCTGGCCCTGGCGGAAGGCATCATGAAAGAAAAGGAAGGCGTCATTGAGGCACCGATCGGCCGGAGCAAAAAGGATCGGAAAAAGATGGCGGTCGATCCGGACGGGAGGCCGGCGATTACAGAATGGAAAGTGCTGGCGGAGGGCAGGAACTGCAGCCTGCTGGATGTGCATATCCTGACAGGACGGACCCACCAGATCCGGGTACATATGCGGAGCATCCAGCATCCGGTGTGCGGGGATCCGCTGTACGGATTCGAAAAGGGTGTGAAAGTGCCCTGCCTGATGCTGCACGCCCGGAGCCTCAGCTTCCTGCATCCGCGGACAAAGGAAAAAAAGACCTTCCAGGCGCCCCTGCCCGGGGACTTCCTGAAAGGTCTGAAAATGAACGGGATTGAATTCAGCGAATAATCTCGTCGAGATACCGGCTGAGCGCGTCCTCCACAGAGGGCATCGGCGCAAATCCGGCCGGCAGTTCCGCCGTGAGCCGGCAGTTCATGGGCCGCCGGGCATGAGACGGGATCTCTGCATCGCGAACCGGCACGATCCGGCAGGACCTGCCGGATTTTTTTATGACCATTTCCGCGAACTCAGCAGGAGTGCAGGCACCTTCGTTCCGGGCATGCCAGATGCCGTAGCAGTCGGTCTCAATCAGGGCGCAGATCACCCGTGCCAGGTCTTTGGAGTAGGTAGGCTGGATCACGCGGTCGCAGGAGACCGTGAGCTCCCGCCCGTCCTGCGCGGCCCGGAAAACAGCACGTACAGGATCCTTTGAGTTCCCGAAGATCCCGCCGGTACGCACGATGTAATACCGGGTCAGGAGGGAACGGACGGCGTCTTCCGCCTGGACCATGCTCATGCCGTAGACGTTCCGCGGTCCGTAAGGATCGGAGACGGCGTTCGGCGCATCCCCGGCACCGGAAAAGACCTGCACGGTGGAAAGCAGGAGCATTTTTGCCCCGATCCGCGCAGCAGCCCGGGCCATGGTCAGCGCACCGAAGCCATTGACGCCGGCGCAGGTGGCAGGCTCGGATTCCGCTTTGTCCACATTCGTATAGGCTGCACAGTGAACAATGACATCCGGCACATATTCCTCCACGACTGCGGATACGCTGTCGCTGTCCGCCGGGTCAAATTCCGGCGCGTCCACGCCGCGGCAGGGAATCCCCCGGTTTTCCAGCAGACGCAGGACGTCGCGTCCGGGCAGGCCGGCGGAACCGGTGACCAGAACTTTCATAAACGTTGACCTCCCTCCGGTCGGTCGGTGAGGAGCAGGGTGGGGCGGGTCGTCAGTTGTTCTCCCGCAACCTCAATAGTCGCAACTCCCCACCGGGGAGATTGCTCCTTTTCGATTGAATTCAGGTTTTTTGAAGTTTCCGCCACCGGCGGTCAAAAAACCTTCATCCAACGAACTCATGGTAGATCGCGTGGATCGTCTGCTCGAAGTCACTGTCATTCACGCCCACGATGATGGAAAGTTCGCTGGAACCCTGGTCGATCATGCGGACATTGATGCGGGCACGGCTCATGGCGCTGAACAGGCGCGCAGCGGTACCGCAGTTATGCACCATGCCGCGGCCGACCGTGGCGATGATGGACAGGTTATCGCTGATGGAGACGCTTCCGCTGTCTCCCACCAGTTTCTCGATCTCAGCGACGACCTTGCCGCGATGGGGAGCCAGGACAGAACTCTGGACCACGACGCACATGCTGTCGATGCCGGTGGGCATATGCTCAAAGGGAATCCCTTCATCCTCCAGGATGGACAGGATCCTGCGGCCGAAACCGACTTCGCTGTTCATCATGTTCTTTTCGACGCTGATGACGCTGTATCCCTTGTGGCCGGCAATACCGGTGATGGTGGGTACGGTGACCTCATGCGGCGCGTTCTTGCTGATCATGGTGCCGGGATGATAGGGCTTGTTGGTGTTCCGGATATTTGTAGGAATACCGGCCCGGTGAACCGGGAACATGGCGTCCTCGTGAAGCACGGAGGCACCCATATGGCTCAGTTCACGCAGCTCTTTATAGGTGATGGAGGAAATCTCGGCCGGATTCTCGATGATCCGGGGATCTGCCATCAGGAAACCGGAAACATCGGTCCAGTTCTCATACACGTCCGCGTTTACGGCCCGGGCAACCAGGGCACCGGTAATGTCGCTTCCACCGCGGGAGAAGGTACAGACTTCGCCGTTCTTCTTCGCACCGTAGAAACCGGGCACCACCGCGGACTTCCCGTCCGCAAGCTGCGCGGAAAGCTTCGCCTGGGTTGCCTCGTCGTCCAGATGCCCGTCGTCGTCAAAGACGATGCCATCCGCTGCGTCCAGAAACCGCCAGCCCAGGTAATCCGCCATCAGCAGGCCGCACAGATATTCGCCGCGGCTGGCGCACCAGGCCCGGCTTTTTCCGGAAGCAATTCCGTCCTCCACTTCCTGCAGGGCGGCGGCGATATCCACTTTCAGATGCAGGGCGCGGGCAATGGACTCATACCGTTCCCGGATCTTGGCAAATTCATCGGAAAAAGGCTTTCCGTCATTTTTCAGGGTGTGGCAGAGATAGAGGAGGTCCGTGACCTTCTCATCACCGGAAAAACGCTTGCCGGGGGCGCTGGGGACCAGGTAGCGGCGCGTAGGCTCCAGCTCCAGGATGCTGCGAACCTTTTTGAACTGTTCATCATTGGCCAGAGAACTGCCTCCGAATTTGGTTACGATACATTCAAGCACGGGATTCCCTCCATACATGTTCCGCGTTCAGTGCTCCGCAAAGCACCAACCTATATAATACGTCCCAAAGGTATCCCTTGTCAAATGCTTCCGGGACCCGCGGAAAGATGTCCGAGGGCTCGGGTAAAGGCCAGAAGCGTGACCTTCACGGCACCGCCGGCCCGCAGGGCTTCAGTGCAGCGCCGGGCGGTCGTTCCCGTGGTCAGCACGTCGTCCACCAGGAGAACCGGAAAAGAAATTTTTTCCGCCGGTACAAAAGCCTGCGAGAGGTTTGCCTTCCGGGCTTTCTGCCCCAGGGTTGCCTGCGGCCTGTCCCGGGTTTCCAGCCGAAGCAGCAGCGGACGGCAGGGGAGGCCGAGACGGGCGGCGGCCGCTTCGGCCAGCGCTTTTCCGTGATCGATACAGCGCTCCCGGCGGCGGCTTTCCGGCATGGGGACCCAGGTGACCACCGTTTCCGGCGGGAAAGAGATAAAAGAGGGGACCGGAAGGAGCAGATCCGCCAGTTCATCCGCCAGGCATTTTTCCGCGCTGTGCTTCAGCCGGAGCACGAGCTGCCGGGCAACGCCGGTATGGGGCCGGAGGATATATGCATCCAGATCCGGTTCCAGTTCTTCCCGGTCCCAGGCCATGGTCATGCCGTCGGACAGCAGGCGGCTCCGGCATTCACTGCAGAGAATGCCTCCGCCGGTGATACGCCCGCAGGTGCGGCATACCGCCCGTTCCGGGAACACAGTTTCAAGCAGGAAACCTCTGACCCGGGGCAGAAAGGCGAAGAATCCGCCGTACAGGAATGTATGTTCCTTCTTCATCCGTCCACACTTTCAGACTCCTGCAGGCGGACAGCCAGCGTGGTGTAGCGGCGGGCAACGTGATCATTTTCCACCATGCGGCGGATTACTTCTTCGCTGCCCACGAGCACGACAAGCTCCCGTGCGCGGGTCATGGCGGTATACAGCAGATTCCGGGTCAGCAGCATGGGCGGACCTCCGATGACCGGCATGATGACCACCGGGAATTCGCTGCCCTGTGATTTATGGACGGACAGGCAGTAAGCCGGCTCCAGGGCGTCCAGGTCCCCGGATTCGTAGACCACCTCCCTGTTTTCGTCAAAGAGAACGGTGAGGGTGGTGTTGCCGGGATCCACGGCTGTGATGAATCCCACGTCACCGTTGAAAATCCCGGCGCCTTCCTCAATTCCGGAAGGCGTTTCCCGGGTCCATTCGATCTTATAGTCGTTTTTTGTCTGAATGACCTTGTCGCCCAGGCGGAAGAGCGTTTCCCCCCAGGTCAGCTGGGGCTTGCCGGGAGCAGAAGGGTTCAGGGCTTCCTGCAGCAGGATGTTCAGGGAATTGACGCCGCATTCACCCTTCCGCGCCGGCGCCAGTACCTGGATATTCCGGACAGCGAGGTCTGCCGCTTCCTCCGCGGGATAGCCGAGGTAGGACGGCAGGCGGCGGGTCGCGAGGGCCAGGACGGACCGGGCGGTATCCGCATACGTAGCCTTGCGCTCAAAGAAGAAATCCGTATCCTTCTCATTCAGCATGGGCATTTCCCCGTGATTGATGAGATGGGCATTCATGACGATGCGGCTGGTCTCGCTCTGGCGGTAGATATCCGTAAGCCGTGCACAGGGCACAGCACCGCTTGCCAGGATATCCCCCAGCACATTGCCGGCTCCGACGCTGGGAAGCTGGTCCGCGTCCCCCACGAGGATCAGGCGGGTGCCGGGCTGGACAGCCCGGAGGAGGGAGCGCATCAGCATGAGGTCGATCATGGAAGCCTCGTCGGCGATGATGCAGTCCGCTTCCAGCGGGTTGTCCGCATTGCGGGCGAAGACGCCTTCGTCTCCGCCGTATTCCAGCAGGCGGTGGATGGTCTTTGCCTCAGCACCGGTGGCTTCCGTCATGCGTTTGGCGGCGCGGCCGGTCGGCGCGCACAGCAGGACATCATTCCCGTCCGAAAGCAGTTCGAGGATACAGTTGATGATTGTGGTTTTGCCGGTGCCGGGACCGCCGGTGATCACAAAAACGCCGGTTTCAAGGGCCCGGACGATGGCCGCCCGCTGGTTTTCGGAGAACCGGACATTATGGCGCTTTTCAAAGGATGAAACGGCACGGATCGCGCCGGCAAATTTATCCGGGCGAACGGTGTTCATCAGTTCACGGATCCGCAGGGCAACCTCGTTCTCCGCACGCCAGAAGGCGGGAAGATAGACCCGGCGGCTGCCGTCGCCGCCTGCCTCGGCAATGATCGCGGAGGAGAGCAGCATGGAGGTCAGGGCACGGCTGCACAGCTCGCGGGGCACCTGCAGGAGGGAAGCGGACGCAGCGCACAGCTCATCCTCCGGCAGATAGACGTGGCCGGCGGACGCAGCGGCTTCCCTCAGGACGTATTTCATGGCACAACGGACGCGGCTGTCGCTGTCCGGCGCGACACCCAGCGCAATCCCGATCCGGTCTGCCGTCCGGAAACCAACGCCTTCCAGGTCGTCGCAAAGGCGGTAGGGGTCCTGCCGGACGATCTCCGGCGTCCGGTCTCCGTAAAACTTGCCGATCCGGACCGCCAGGGCGGCCGGGATCCCGTAGGACTGCAGAAAGATCATAGCCTGCCGGGCACCCTGATGCTCCCGGAAACTCTCGGAGATCATGGCCATTCGTTTCGCACCGATCCCGGGGATCTCCGTCAGGCGTTCGGGATGTTCGGAAAGGACCGTCAGGGTCTCCTCCCCGAACTGCCGGACGATCAGCGTGGCAGTTGCCGGACCGATTCCGTGGATGAGGCCGCTGCCAAGATACCGCTCGATACCCAGGAGGGTTGTCGGCGTCTGAATCTCACAGGAGACACACCGGAACTGACGGCCGTAGGACCGGTGCTCGGTCCACTCGCCGGTGAACACCGCCTGCTCCCCGGGACTCAGCTCCGGAAGGGTACCCACGACGGTCACTTCATTCCTCCCGGACCGGACGGTCAGAACCGTCCAGCCGTTTTCCTCATTGCGGAAAACGGTTCCCAGAATCCCGGCCTCCAGCTTTTCCATGGTTTCCTCCTGAATTACGGTGATCAGATACAGATATTATGCCATAGCTGCTCCGTCTGTTCAACGGGAACAAACTCAACGGACGCATACTTTTCCGGGAAGAAAACTGCGCCGGAAGCCGTTTTACAGAAGGAGCTTTTCCTTGACAGCTGTCGCGGTTGCGCATACCCTTTCAGTAAGTGAAAACAGGGATCAAAGCGAAAAACAGCCGGAGGTGAGCGAAAAGTGAGCACAGCGGCGTCGATTCTCAGCGGCGTTCTGTTTGCTTCTGCACTTGCGCTGTTCCTCCTGGGGATCCGGAGAGGCGGACTGAAGCAGGAGCTGAACCGCACACTCCTCCGGGATTTCCGGCCGAAGGAAGCGGCCGCGGTGCTGCTGCTCTGCCTGGGCAGCCTGGCGCTCCATATGGCGATCGCTTCCGGGATCCGGCTGATCAGCGGAAGGAACGACCGGCTGATCGATACTTTCCGGCTGTACAGCGGACTGGATTCCAGGCATTATCTGGATATCGCACGGTCCGGGTATACCGTGGCAAATGACGCGGGAGAGATCCTCGACCTGGTGTTTTTCCCGGGATTTCCGCTGCTGGCCGGAATGCTGATGACAGTGCTGCCGGAAATGCTGAGCGCTTACCTGGCGGCCTGGATCCCGTTCCTGATCGCCGGGCAGGTGCTGTACCGACTCTTCCGGCTGGATTATGACCGGGTAAAGTCCCTGCGGATCCTTCTGTGGCTGTGCCTGCTGCCCGGGGCGGTATTCTACAGTTATCCGATGTCGGAGTCCCTGTTCCTGGCCGCGGCGGCAGGAACAGTTTACCTGGCCCGGACCCGGCGCTGGTTTGCGGCGGGAGTATGCGGCTTCCTGGCAGCGTTTACCCGTTCCACGGGCGTGCTGCTGGCGGTGCCGCTCGGGATCGAACTGCTGGAGCAGTACGCGGGCCGGTACCGAAAAGACCGGAAACAACTGATCCGGGACGGTGCATGCATGCTGATGATCCCCCTGGCCGTATGCGTTTACCTGTATATCAATTACGCTGCCGAGGGGGACCCGCTGGTTTTCCTGCAGTACCAGAAGAGCAACTGGCACCAGGAGGCCGGCTGGTTCTTCCGGACTGCCGGGACCCAGACGGAGTACGCGGTGATGACCTGGACGGAGAACCGGGTCAAGTTCTGGGGACTGTGGATCCCGAACCTCCTGGTGGGTTTCAGTTCGCTGGTCCTGATGGCCTGCGGCGGAAGGAAGCTGCGGATTTCAGACGGCGCCTGGTTCTTTGCGTATTTCGCCGTCTGTTACGGCGCCAGCTGGCTGCTGAGCGGGCCCCGGTACATGGCAGTGTTCTGGCCCGCGGCGATCCTGACCGAGGAGATCCGGATCCCGAAGGCAGTGAAGGGACTACTCCTGGTTACCGGAACGGTGGTCTATACGATCTGTTTCGGGATGCGGTGGGGCGTCTGGTGAGCCTGCGGAATACGGCGGAACAGCTGTTTGGGGATTGTGTTTCCGACGGCGGTTTGATATAATTATATGAACAACGGGAACGGAGAGTGGCGCATATGAATTACATGAAAATTCTGCTGATCTATATGGCGGCGACCATGTCGCTGGCTGTACAGAGCACGACTGCGCCGGTGGAAACCCCGGTTCCCACTCCCGAAGCCGCCGTGGAACAGCAGGCGGCGGAGACGGATCTTCCCGGGACGACCGTGATGATCGCACCGGAAACTGCCGCGCCCCCGAGCGAGACGCCGCCTCCCGTACCTGAAATCACGCCGAACAAGAAGTATCACAACCTGAAAAAGGGCGACAAGGGCCAGGATGTGAAAGCGCTGCAGCAACGCCTGATCGAGCTGGGATACCTGCCGGAGGGCGCCGCGGACGGAAGTTACGGAAACCAGACGTATAAGGCGGTGCGCAGCTTCCAGTATTACAACGGCCTGGCGCGCGACGGGATCGCCGGAAAACGGACGCAGACCTACCTGTTCGAGAATCCGGATGTAAATCCTTTCCCGACGGCAACGCCCGCACCGACGGAGACCCCTGCACCGACAGACGCACCGGAGGAGATCCCCGCGGAAACGCCGACGGAAGCGCCGGCTGCAACGCCGTCGGAACCGCCGGCCACGAAACGGACGGAAGCACCGACGGAAGCGCCTTCAGAGGAGCCGACGGAAGCGCCGACGGAAGAACCCACGGAAGAACCCACGGAAGAACCGGAAACCACTCCGGACCGGACCGCGGGAGCTCCGGTCACCAGCGCGCCGGCGACCGAAGCACCGGTCGAAAAACCCACCATGGCGGTGGAGGAGATCGATCCGGAGGACCTGCATTTTACGGAGGCAGCCGGCAGCATCGCCTTCAACGAGAACGGCGCGCCGCTGTCCTGGATGGCCACGGAAGACGGGGTTCAGGTACTTCGCAAGCCCAGGCTGCAGCAGCGGGAGGGAAAGATCCGCGTCAGCCTGGATGACCTGGCGGAATGCCTGGAGGGCTGGACGCTTTCCGCAGAAGGCAACAGCGTGATCCTGGAGACAGAAGAACACACCCTGGCACTGCTGAACGAGGACGCCGGCATCGTCATGACGGTGGACGGCATCGAGCAGCCTGTGGAATCGGAAAGCTTTGATTTTGAAGAGGGACATTTTATCGAAACCGGATTCCTGGCTGAAGTCCTGGGCGGGGAAGCTGTCTGGGCAGAAGAGGAAAACACGCTGATCCTGCGGATCCCGGAGAAAAAATGATCCGCGGATGTCCAATCGGGCAGAAGAACCGCCGGATCGTCAATTGAAATCGATACCGAAATCCTGTATGATTGTCAGGCTCCGCGGAAGCGGAAGCTGATGCGTAAGGAGGTGCTTTGCCGTGAAATCCGTCATGATTCGTCTGAGCCTGGTGGAAAATGTCAACAAGTTCGTCAACGTTGTGTCGCGCTATCCGTTTGAAATGGATTTGCGTGCCGGGCGCCACGTGGTGGACGCGAAATCGATCCTCGGGATCTTCTCGCTGGATCTGAGTCGTCCGATTACGCTGGATATCTACAGCGACGACTGTGACAAGCTGATGGAAGAGATTAAGCCGTTTGTGGAAGAATGACAGGATTGTCTGCCGCCGCCGGAAGGCGGCGGTTTTTTTGTGCCCGGGCGTACGGGAAATGAAAAGCACGGACGTTCGGAGTGAAAAACAGAACAAAGGAAGCAAAAAGACGAACGATCGGCAACAAAAATCTTTTCAATATTCGGAAATAGTGCTATACTGTTCTATTGAGGAAAAAGCACCTTTTTTCCGACAAATTCCGGACGGAAGGCAGGAAAAAGAATCCAATGGACAGAATCCGCAGGAACGAACGCATGAGCGTTATGATGAAGCTGCTGAGCAGCACACCGAACCGGATCTTTACGCTGAACAGTTTCTGTGAACTTTTCGGAAGCGCGAAATCCACCATGAGCGAGGACGTGGATCTGCTGCGCGAGGTATGCGAGACTTTTGACCTGGGAGAGGTGGAAACTGTGACGGGCGCTGCAGGCGGCGTACGGTACCGCCCAGCGGTGAGCCGGAAAAAGGCCCGGGAGACCATCCGGGAGCTGTGCGAAAAGCTCAGCGGCACCGAGCGGGTGCTTCCCGGCGGATTCCTGTACTACAGCGATATCCTGAGCACACCGGACATCGTAAACCGGATGGGCGAGATCATTGCTTCGGAATACGCGTCCTGCGAACCGGATTTCGTACTGACGATGGAAACGAAGGGGATCCCGGTGGCGTTTGCCACGGCCAATGCCCTTGGGATTCCGCTGGTGATCGCCCGTCATTCCTCCAAAGTGTATGAAGGTTCCGCCGTTAACATCAACTATGTTTCAGGCAGCGGTTCCATCGAAACCATGAGCCTGAGCCGCCGGGCGGTGAAGGAAAACCAGCGCGCCCTGATCGTGGATGATTTCCTGAAGGGCGGCGGGACGGCCAAGGGTATGGTGGAGCTGATGCGCGAATTCAACGTGACCGTGGCGGGCATGGCTTTTGTGATGGCCACGGTGCAGCCGGAGAAAAAACGCATCACCGGGGAGAAAAGCCTGATGACCCTTTCCGTGACGGAAGGGGAACCCGCATCCGCGATTGTGCGGCCGGCGGAATGGCTGATGGACGATCTCCGGAATTTGCAAAACAGAGTATGATTATGTTATCATAATTCATTGAAGTTTACCGGAAAGGGGGAGGCATCGGGTGTATCAGATGAACCCGCCGCAGCCGGCGATGCCGCCGGAAATGCCGCGCGAAAAGAAGCGCCTGAGCGTGCCGCAGATCATGCTGATCGTGCTGACGCTGGCGTTTGCAGCCTGGTACCTGATCACAACCCTGACGCCGGAACCTGCCCATTTTGCGACGATCACCGCGGATACCATCGGCTCCCGTTACAACGGGGACTGCCTGATCGTCCGCGACGAAGTGCCGTACGATACGGACGGCCTGAGCACTGTGGAATATATCGCGGAAGAGGGCACCACCATCTACCGCGGCACGATGATCTGCAATGTCTATAAATCCGGTTTTTCCACCAGGGAGATTACGGTACTGCAGGATTACCGGGACCAGATCAAGGAATACCAGGTCAAACTGCTCCAGCAGGAAGTCAGCACGGACGCCTGGATGGAAAAGCTGGAGTCCGAGGTCATGACCCGCGCACGGGAGATGCGGAACATCATCAGCGGCGCCCGGGGCAACATGGCGAACCAGGAAGAACTCCTGTCGGACGCGATCCAGGCCCGCCAGAGCTATCTGCGTGAAAAATACACGGACGACCAGCGCATGACCCGCCTGTACGACGACGAACAGAGCCAGCTCCAGCGGATCAACAGCTGGACGCAGCAGTATGTATCGACAGCCGACGAGGCTGTGGTGAGCTTTTACTCCGACGGTTACGAATACGGACTGACCATGCGGAATTACGGCGATTACACACCTGCTGAAATCCGGGCAATGATCAACGGCCAGAAACCCAAGGAGGGAACCCTGGCCAAGGGAAAGAGTACGATTTACCGGATGGTGAAGGACGGACACTGGTATGTGCTGATGCTGATCCGTGATAACAACTGGAATCCGGTGGAAGGCGCAGTTTATGACCTGAAGCTGGAAAACTTCACGGACACGACGGTACGGGCCAGGGTAATGAGCTTCACCCGGACGGGCGGCGAACTGGAAGTCTGCCTGAACGTGGAGGACAGCGTACTGCCGGTGCTGTACGTACGGGCCTGCTCGGGAATCCTGGGCGACAGCGTGTCGAGCCTGGCGGTGCCGGCCCGGGCCATCTACACCCAGGACAACATGCCCGGCGTTGTGGTGGTCGACGGGGACTATGAGTGGTTCATCCCGGTGAATATCCTGGACAAACGGGACGGGATGGTCTTTATCGCAGCGATCCAGCAGGGCGTGCTGTTTGAGGGACAGACTGTCCGGCTGTTCTGACGGATATGTGGAGGAGACAATGAACCGGGAAATGATCCTGGAAAATGTGGAGCGGATCCGCCGGGAACTGGCGGAAGCCGCGGAAGGGCGGTATCCTGTGCCACGGCTCATGGCCGTGACAAAAACCCGTCCGCCGGAGGAGATCCTGCTCCTGAAGGACGCGGGAATCACCGAGATCGGCGAAAACCGGGTGCAGGAACTGAAGTCCAAACTGCCGGCACTGGGCGGCGGATTCCGGATCCACCTGATCGGCCGGCTGCAGCGCAACAAAGTACGGCAGATCGTGACAGACGTAAGTATGATCCAGTCCGTGGACAGCGTGGCACTGGCAGAGGAGATCAGCCGGCGGGCCGCCGGAGCAGGACTGTGCATGGATGTACTGGCGGAGATCAGCCCGGCGGGCGAGGAACAGAAAGGCGGCATTCCTGCCGCGGAGACCGAGAGCTTTCTCCGGCAGATCGCGCCGCTGGAGGGACTCCGGGTGAAAGGCCTGATGGCGGTCATGCCGCTGACGGAGGATACGGAGTACCTGGACGGGCTGTTTGCCGGGATGCGGAAGCTGTTTGAACGGATGCGTGAAGCGGCCGTCCCCGGCGTGGACATGGAAGAGCTGAGCATGGGCATGTCCGGCGATTACCGGCTGGCGGCAAGGCACGGCGCCACGGTCGTCCGGGTCGGGAGCGCCATTTTCGGCCCAAGGGAAACCCATTAACCGGATTCCGGGAACTTGTTAAGGAGAGAAACCGATATGCGTCTGAACGACCTGAAGAATAAAATGCTGCAGAAGTTCTTCCACGGAGAGAAGGACGGCAGCCGCCGCCCCGACGGAGGGACCAGCTGCTACCGTCCCATCCGGAAAAAGAGCCCGGCGGAGCTCCAGGGACAGGAGGAACAGCTGCAGCAGCCCATGACTTATATCCATACAGGATTCACGGGGATGAACCCGCCTTCTGCCGGATATGATACGGGATTCGGAATGGACAGTTACGGACAGCAGACCGCTTTCGGCCAGCAGACGGCCTTTGGCCAGCAGACGGCTTTCGGACAGCCCGGACCGTACACCGGCGCCGGATACGGCGGACAGGGAAGCCCGACAGGCTTTGTCCAGCAGCCCGCGTGGGATCCCGCCGGCGGAACCGGCTATAACAGGGTGCAGGCGGAAGAGCCGCCGGCCGCTGCGGCACGGCCGGAACGCGGATGGTTCCCGCCACGGGAGGAAGCGGTGCCCCGCAGCAATATCTCCTATATGCCGGGGTACGCGCCGGACGCCGGCGCGGCACCGTTCAACCATGTGGAACACATCCTGACGATGACGGGCCTGAAGAGCTGCTATGAAGCCATTGAGTGCATGAAGAACGGGGAAACCCTGATTGTGGAACTCGGCGCGATCGCCAATGAGACCGAGAGTATGCGCTGCCAGGATATGCTGGCCGGGGCGGCCTTTACCCTGAACTGCAGCGTACGGATCCTCCAGGGCGCACGCCTGGTGCTGATCGCACCGGAAGGCGTCAAGATCCTTCCGGAGGAGAATACGGCCCGGCCTGAGATGATCCCGCCGGTCTATGCGGCACCTGTACAGGAGAGCCTGCCGCGGCAGCGGGAACGGCGAAGCGGACGAAACGCGGCAGACTGGAACGCAGCCCGCAGCGGACAGATGGACAGCTATAATCCCTACACCGGCACGATGCCGGCGGCTGCCGGATCCTACGGAAACTTCGGAGGATACGGGTCCTGATTACGAACATAAAATGAAAGGAGATATATAACCATGGGCAGAATCACGGTGGAAGAGATTTCCCGCAAGGAGTTTTCCTTCGCAAACAAAGGATACAACCAGAAGGAAGTGGATGATTTCCTGGATGACATCTGTGATGAGATCGAACGGATGGAAAGTGAAATCATGGACCTGAAACAGAAGACGACGACCGTCCGGCCGGCTGCACAGGACAGCACCGGGATCAGCGCGGAGAACGAGCAGAGCTTCCGTGAGGTTCTGGCTATGGCCGTGCAGGTGAAGGAAGAAACGCTGCGGAAGGCCCGGGAAGACGCGGAAGCCATCCGCGTCAAGGCGGAGACGGAAGCCACCGAGCGCCTGGACGGACTGACCGACGAACGGAAGGCGCTGGAGGAGGAAGTGGCAGCGCTGCGGAAGACGGCTGCGGATTACCGTGCGCAGTTTGAAGCGCTGCTGCAGGCCCAGCAGGAAGCCCTGGAGAAGGCTGCGGATCTGTTCTGACACCGGCCCGGATCTGCTGATCCGGTTGACTTGACAAAAGCAGGAGGCGGAAAGCATGTTCGGATACCGGGCGGACGGGAGAAGACTCAAAAAAAAGGATCCGATCATCCGGATCACCCCGTATCTGATGCCCATGCGCTGCGATGCGCAGGTGTTCCTGCAGTCGAAGCTCGACTATGAAAAAATGTCCCGGTATATTGTGAGCAAAAGCCGGGAAGGGCAGAAGATCACGTTCATGCAGATCATCGTGGCGGCATATGTGCGCACGGTGAGCCGGCACCCGGAAGTGAACCGGTATATTTTCAACAAGCAGTACTATGCCAGGAACAACTGCTCCGTTTCCTACGTCGTCCTGAAGGATCCGCAGAATCCTGAGAGCAGCGAGGCGACGGTGCGTGTCCAGTTCGACCCGTCGGATACGCTGTTTGACGTCCGGGACCGGATGGACCACGCGGTAGAGGTCAGCCGGGCGACCGAGGACGGGGATTTTGTGATCCGGCTGGCCAAAATCGTCCTGGGGATCCCCGGACTGACGACTCTCGTGGTAAACGCTTACCGGCTCCTGGACCGTTACGGCCTCGCACCGGGATTTATCATGCGGGAGCTGCCTTTCTACAGCGGTCTGTTCATCACCAATAACGGATCGATCGGACTGCCGACGCCGCTGCATCATATCTACAACTTCGGCAATGTCAGCCAGTTTATCGGCATGGGGACCGTGACAAAAGAAGCGTTTACGGAACCGGACGGAAAGGTCCGGATGCGCCGCTGGATGCCGCTGGGGCTGGCCGCGGACGAACGCGTTTGCTCAGGAGCACATTATTCCTATTTCCTGTCGGACCTGCTGCATTTTATCTCCAATCCGGAGGAACTGGAGGTTCCGCCGGAGAAAGTCGTGTACGAAGAGGGCGTGGAGTACCACGAACCGAAGATCAGCAAAAAGCCGGAATAAGATCCGGCTTTTTTTCGTTTTGTAAACCGGGGACAGACGGTTCCCGGGAAACCTGTCTCAGACAAAACTGTCCGGCCGGTTGAACGCGGGGATAAAACCGCTGTCAGCAGAATCCGGTTCCTGCAGGAATCCGGGAAGATCCAGGGCGAGCATATGGTTCCGGACCCGGCGGTATTCCTTTTCGGTGACGCGCCGGTCAAGCCCGGGCACAGAAACGCCGTTGCAGGGGACATACTGGCGCATGAGACTGACAGGGGTTCCTGACGGAAGGTTATCCTTCACCCAGGTCAGGAGTTTCATGCTTTCCCCTGTGAGCCCCGGAAGGATCAGATGGCGGACCAGGACGCCGCGGGTGAGGATGCCGTCATCGTCATACCGGTTCGGCCCGGCCTGGCGGCACATCTCCCGGAGGGCGGCGGAGGCGGCCGTAAAATAATCAGGCGCCTTTGCGCACAGCTGGCCCATGCGCGGGGAAAAATGCTTGAGGTCCGGCAGCCAGACGTCCACGGCGCCTTCCAGCATCCGTACGGTTTCCACGGTTTCATATCCTGAGGTGTTCCAGACGACGGGGACAGGAGGACGCCAGAGCTCCAGCGTGTCCAGAATCTTCGGAACGAAGGGCGTGGCGGTGATGAAGGACAGAGTGTGAACCCCAAGATCCGTCAGGCGTTTCAGGGCATCGGAGAGCTCGCGGGGCGAAAAGACCCTGCCGTCGCCGGTGTGGGAGATCCCGCCGTTCTGGCAGTAAACGCAGCGGAGGGTGCAGCCGGAAAAGAAGACCGCGCCGGTTCCGCGGGAACCGGAGACAGGAGGCTCCTCCCACAGATGCGGCGCGATCCGGGCAATCCGCATCTCCTCCCCCAGACCGCAGAATCCGGGGCGCACCGCACGGTCGGCGCGGCACTGCCGGGGACACAATGTACAGATCATGAACAACCCTCCGATCTCAGACGGCTCATTATAGAGCCGGAGCGCCGAAAAATCAAACCGGTTGAGATAACCGGTATTTTCCGGTATAATATACGTGTGAAAAAATCGACTTTGAACGCAAAGGAGACGAAGCGTTTTGGATGAAGAAAAGAACCTGAACGAAGAACTGCAGGAAAGACCGAGACGCCGCCGGAGAAGCGAAATGTACGCCGACGCAGCGGACAGCACGGCAGAAAAGCCCGCCGTCCGGACGGCTGACAGCAGGATCCCCGCGGAAGCGCGGCGCATGGCTGCGTCCCCGTACGGTTCGGAGAACGCACCGGCGGTCCGAAGGCCGGGAACACGCCCGGTCCAGGCAGTACGCCGTCCTGTGCAGGAATCCCGGCGGATTCCACCGGAACCCCGCAGGACCATTGCACCGGTCCGCCCGGACGGGAATATTCCGGACGGGGAGGAAACGGACAGCACCCGTTCCTTTGACGCGACCCGGATCTCGGTCGGATATGCGCCGGGCCAGATGGGGCAGAGTCCGAAGAGCGCCCGAGATATCCGGAACGCCGCGGAATACAGAGGCGAGGCATACGGACGGGAGATCTACAGCCGGGAAGCGCATGTAAGGGATCCGAGGGATCCGCGGAATATCCCGAATATGCAGGACGGCCGGTACGGCGTCCGCCTCCCCGGAGACCGGGAACTCCCGGCAGGGAAGAAACATCCGGTCCTGTGGGCGGTTACGGCAGTGCTGCTGGTCGCAGGACTTGCGACGGTGATCCTGCTGTCGATGCCGAAGGACAGTGACCTGCGGAAACAGGCATCTGAAACGGTCGGAAAGCTGACCGCCCCGCTGGAAAACGCACTGGAAAAGAAAAACGGAGAATCCAACGGGATCGAAACATTTATCGTTACCGGTAATGAAACGGTAACGGCACCTGCGGATGTCATCTTCGCTGTGACCGCGGACAGTTCCGTGAAGAACGTACGGCTGGTGGATGAGGACGGCGCAGAACTGGCAGCGGAAGCGACCAGCGTGGAAAATACGGACAATAACTGCTGGAACCTGACATTCCGGGTCAGGGACGGATACGAAGGCCTGGTCAGGCTGCAGGCACAGCCGGAAGACGGGGAATGGAAAGATACGGACCGTTCCGTTGTACTGGCGATCGCGCCGCCGCTGGCCGGGACCGAAACCTCCGGCACGGAAGAGATCCCCGCGGACGGGGATCCGGAAGGATCCGGTGAGAGCGCCGGACCAGAATCCGGAACGGCGGACGGAGAAGTGCCGGACATTCCTGCAGAGGCAGAAGAGGCCGCCGCGGAACCGGAAGACTACGGAGACAGCATGTGGGGCGTACCGTGGGGCGGAGAAACGGAAGAGGAGCCGACCCCGGAACCCACGCCGGAACCGACGCCGGAACCGACCCCGGAACCGACGCCGGAGCCCACGCCGATGAAAGCGTCGGCGGATCCTGACGCAAGTCCGGACCTCATCACCACCACAACGATATACGACGGATCCAAAAAGAAAAAAGAATACATGCGCGCGGCCAAGGCGCTGATCCATATGCCCAGCGGTGACGATTACACACTGAAAAAGATCGGCGTGCTGACGTTCCGCGGAAATGCCTTCCGGCAGAACGCGGCCGTGGGTGAGGTCAGCGGTGCGACGGAACTGGAGCAGAAATGGCAAACGGAAGCGGGCAGTTCCAGGGGGGCCAGCCAGACCTTCTACGGATATGAATGGACGGGCCAGCCGGCGATCGTGAAATGGAGCACCCAGGTACGGATGGCTTCCAATATCGACGATGACAAGAAGAACACCACCGCCCTGCGGGAGGTTATCATCGCGGGTGTGGACGGCGTGATCCGCTTCCTGGATCTCGAGCACGGCAGCATGACCCGGGCCGCCATCAACCTGGGATATCCCATGAAGGGCACGCCGAGCCTGCACCCGGCCGGATATCCGTATATGAATGTGGGACAGTATACCCGGAAGATGAAATCAAAAACCGGGAAGATCGGCCTGCGGCAGTACAACCTGTATACGCAGAAAGAGCTGAACCTGATCGACGGACTGGACGGGAAGATGCACCGGGGGATCAACCGGTACGGGAGCTTTGAAACCTCCTCCCTCATCGACCGGACCAGCGATACCATGATTACCCTGGGGACCAGCGGACTGCTGTACCTGACGAGCCTGAACACGGAATTCGATTACCAGGCGGGGACGCTGAAGACGGAGCCCGGGTCGATCGTGATGTCCTCGCGGGCAAAGGGCGAAAAGAAGGACGAACTGGTGGCCGTGGAATCCTCCCATGCCATGTACGACAAATATGTATTCTACGCGGACATGGGCGGTGTACTCCGGTGCGTGGATACGGATTTCCTGCAGCCGGTGTGGGCCGTGAACACAGGAGACGCGGTGATGGCCGCGATCGCGCTGGACCTGAACGGAAACGGCGGACTGGATCTGTACACGGCCAATATGCTGAAGAACCGGAAGAGCGGCAGTGCCCAGATCCGCCGGTATGACGCCCTGAGCGGCAAGGAAATCTGGACCGTTGAGATCGGCGTCGCCAAGAATACAAAGACGAAGGAAGACGTGGGCGTCAAAGCCTCCCCGGTTATCGGAAAGAACGGCCTGGACGACCTGGTGTACTTTACGGTGACCGGGCTGGACGCGGAGGGCCGGAGCGTACTGGGCACCGGCGAGGATGCGAAAGCGGCGCTTGTGGCGCTGGAAAAGGAAACAGGCCGGATCAGATGGGCGAAGGGCCTGGCGGACCGGAGCGAATCCTCTCCCGTGGCGGTCTACGACACGGACGGGAACGGCTGGATCATCCAGTGCGTCGAAAACGGAACGATCCTGCTGCTGGACGGCCTGACCGGAGAACAGCAGGCGTCCCTGGAAGTGGCCGGCAATATCAAGGCCTCCCCGGCGGTATATAACGACATCATGGTTATCGGTACCACGGGAAAAGGCACCTCGTACGTTTACGGGATCCAGATCAAATAACTACAGGCAGCAGACTTCAGAAGGGATGGACGCATATGCCAAAGTATCTGGCGGCACTGGACCAGGGAACCACCAGCTCCCGGGCGGTGATCTTTACGACAGACGGACAGGTGGTTTCCTCCTTCAACCGGGAGTTTCCCCAGCATTATCCGAAACCGGGATGGGTGGAGCATGACCCGCGGGATATCCTGGATACCCAGATTGTTTCGCTGCGGGAGGCAGTCCGCCTGGCGGATATCAACCCCGCGGACATCGCGGCGATCGGCATCACCAATCAGCGGGAGACTACATTCCTGTGGGACCGGAAAACGGGGGAATGCGTCGGGAATGCCATCGTATGGCAGTGCCGGCGGACCTCCGGTATCGTGGACGACCTGGTGCGGGCCGGCCACGGGGAGATGATCCGCCGGAAGACCGGCCTGGTGCCGGATGCCTATTTTTCCGGGACAAAGCTGAAATGGATGCTGGATTATTACAACGTGCGGGAGAAAGCGGAACGGGGAGAACTGTGCTTTGGCACGGCGGACAGCTTCCTGTGCTGGAACCTGCTGGAGGACCGTCCCCATGTGACGGACGCCACCAACGCCGGTAGGACCATGCTGTTCAACCTGTGTGAACAGGACTGGGATGAGGACCTGCTGAAGCTGCTGGACATCCCAAGGGCCTGCCTGCCCCGGGTGATCGACACGGCGGGGCCTGTCGGCATGCTGGATCCGGCGATCCTGGGCTGCCGGATTCCGGTGACAGCCATGGCCGGGGATCAGCATGCCAGCCTTTTCGGCCAGGCGTGCCTGAAACCGGGTGACGTCAAGAACACCTACGGGACAGGCTGTTTTATGCTGATGAATACCGGGGACACCCCGGTGGAAAGCGGAAACGGACTGCTGACCACGATGGCATGGAGGATCGGCGGAAAGCCGACGTTTGCCCTGGAAGGCAGCGTGTTTATGGGAGGAGCCACGATCCAGTGGCTCCGGGACGAACTGAAGATCATCGACACCGCAGCGGAAAGCGAAGCGCTGGCCCAGTCCGTGAACGGAACGGGCGGGGTTTACCTGGTGCCGGCCTTTACGGGACTCGGTGCTCCCTGGTGGGATATGTACAGCCGGGGAACGCTGATCGGCATGACCCGGGGAACGGGCCGGCCGCATATCGTCCGGGCGGCGCTGGAGGCGATCGCCTACCAGAGTGCGGATCTGATGGCGGCTATGGTCAGGGACGCGGGGCAGCAGCCGGAACGGCTGCAGGTGGACGGCGGCGCGAGCGCCAACGGTTTCCTGATGCAGTTCCAGGCGGATATCTGCGGGATTCCGGTGGTGCGGCCGAAAGTGCTGGAAACCACCGCGCTCGGTGCGGCGCTGCTGGCCGGACTCGGCGCCGGCGTGTTTGCCACACCGGAGGAAACGACCCGGGCATGGAAACAGGACCTGGAGTTCGATCCACGGATGGATGAAGCCACGCGGCTGCTGGAAATGGACGGCTGGCACCGGGCGGTGGAGCGGAGTCTCGGCTTCGCAAAACCATAAAAAAGAGCCGCGCAGCGCGCGGCCCGGGACCGGTGAAAATCATTGCCCTTTGCTTTTAAGCGTTTTCAGGGATCCGGCGGCGTATACCACGAGCGCCGTCAGGGAAAGCGCTACGGTGATCCACAGCAGTACGCAGTCGATCGTCATGCCGAAGAGGCAGACGTTTCCGGCCGCAAGGCTCGGATGGAAGAAGGAAAGCAGAAGGGAAGCGATAAAGAATACCTGAGCGGTCTTCCCGACATAATTGCTGTAAACGACCACATTTTTGCTGAGCATGAAAATTCCGCCCAGCATCATGATGAGTTCCTTGACACCGACGATAATGATCGCGATCCACGGGAAGACGCCGATCAAAGCCTGGCAGACCATGGCGGTGACGACCATGACCTTGTCGGCCAGGGGATCGAAGAGCTTGCCGAAATCGGTGATCTGGTTCAGCTTCCGGGCCAGCATCCCGTCGAACATGTCGGTAATGCTGGCGGCGGCAAAGATGACCAGCGCGGCGATCTTGTCCCGGTCATGCGGCGTACTGAAGAAAACGGCAACGAACACGGGGATCAGGATGATCCGGAGCATCGTCAGCACGTTCGGAATGTTCCAGACATTCGTAAAGAGTTTACGGAAACGGTCTTTCAAGATATTTCAGCCTCTTTCCGGAGCAATTCGGGAAACCGGATTATACATTCTGCGCAAAGAGGCATAAATCCTTTTTTGCATCACGGAGGGTACAGTATGAGTGAGGTTTTTGAACGCGGGGACGGAAGACGGCCTGAGGAAAAACGGCCGGTCACGATTGAAACGGATTTTGTACGGACGGCGTACGGCAGCTGCCTGATCGCCACGGGGAACACCCGGGTGATCTGCACAGCCAGCGTTGAGGAAACGGTTCCGCCTTTCCTGAAGGGGAAGGGACAGGGATGGGTGACGGCGGAATACGCGATGCTGCCGGCATCCACCACGGAACGGAAAAAACGGGACGGGATCAAAAAGGACGGCCGGAGCGTGGAAATCCAGCGGCTGATCGGCCGGAGCCTTCGCCAGGCGGTGGACCTGAACGCGCTGGGCGAGCGGACGATTACGCTGGACTGCGACGTGCTGGAGGCGGACGGGGGAACCCGCACCGCGTCCATTACCGGGGCCATGGTGGCGCTGACCTGTGCCATAGACCGGATGATCCGGGAAAAGAGGCTCCTGGTCAGTCCCATCGTACATCAGGTGGCGGCGGTCAGCGCCGGGATCGTAGGGGACACGCCGTGCCTCGACCTGTGCTACGCGGAGGACAGCGGAGCCCAGGTGGATATGAATTTTGTGATGAACGAGAACCGGGAGTTTATCGAACTCCAGGGTACGGGCGAGGGGCGTGCCTTCAGCAGCGATGAGCTGACCACCCTGATGGGCTACGGCATGAAGGGTATTTCCGAACTCATGCGGGCCCAGCGGGAAGCCCTCGGGGACCGGGCGCGGCATATCGCGCCGAAACCCCTGCTGCTGGTCGCCACGGGAAACGAGCATAAGCTGAAGGAACTGCAGGAGATGTTCCGGGATTACTATACCCTGGCACCGATGACCGCAGCGGGCTTTTTCGGTCCGATCGACGAAAACGCGTCCACTTTCGCGGGAAATGCGGCGATCAAGGCGGAAGCAGTATGCGCCGCAACGGGATTCGCGGCGATCGCGGACGACAGCGGCCTGTGCGTGGACGCGCTGGACGGAGAACCCGGCGTCATGTCCGCCCGGTACGCGGGAGAACACGGGGACGACGAGGCGAACAATGACCTGCTGCTGCGCCGGATGGAAGGGAAAGAGGACCGGCGGGCGCATTTCATGTGTGCCCTGGCGCTGAAATTCCCCGGGAAGGAGCCTCTGATTGCGGAAGGAAGCTGCCCCGGAACGATCCTGCACAAGCGGCAGGGAACGGGAGGATTCGGCTATGATCCGCTGTTCCTCTATGAGCCCATGGGCAAGACGTACGCGGAGATGAACGACCGGGAAAAGAATGAGATCAGCCACCGCGCGCGGGCAGCCCGGGAAATGGTGAAAATCATGGAAAAACTCAGCGAAAAAGGGGAATGAACCGGATTTCCGAAAAAAACCAGAAACTGTACATTAAAAACCCCGGAAGCCTTGACGGGAAAAGGAAAAAAAGTGTAAAATAGTCAAAAAAAGACAACCTATAGTGGAAAGAAGGGCTGAAGATGCTGCAGGATAACAAGATCTGGGTCGGCACGAGCGACGATGGTCCTGTCTATCTGCTGCCTTCCATGTCCAACCGGCACGGGCTGATCGCCGGGGCCACCGGCACAGGGAAAACCGTTTCCCTGAAGGTCCTGGCGGAAAGCTTTTCCGACATGGGCGTGCCTGTTTTCCTGAGCGATATCAAGAGCGACCTGAGCGGCATGGTGAAAGCCGGGGTCCGCAGCGAAAGCCTGGACAGGAGGCTGCAGGGCTGCGGCGTGGATGCCGATACCTTCGAATACAAAAAGTACCCTACCGTATTCTGGGATGTTTATGCGGAACAGGGACATCCGATCCGTGCCACTGTGGAACAGATGGGTCCCCTGCTGCTGAGCCGTATGCTGAGCCTCAACGAGACACAGAGCGGCGTCATGAACATCCTTTTCCGCGTTGCACGGAACGAAGGGTATGAACTGTGCGACCTGTATGACCTCAAGGCGATGCTCGTCCATATCGGCGAGAACGCGAAGGAATATACCCTGCACTACGGCAACGTATCCCAGGCCAGCGTCGGCGCGATCCAGCGCGCAGTCGCCATCCTGGAGGACCAGGGCGGCGACACGTTCTTCGGCAAACCGGCGCTCGACATCGGACACTGGCTGCAGGTGGCAGAGAACGAGGACGGCAGTGAACAGGGCGTGATCAACATCCTTTCCGCCGACCGGCTGTTCAACAATCCGACCATGTATTCCACATTCCTGCTGTGGATGCTCACCGCGCTGTATGACCGGCTTCCCGAACGCGGCGACGCGGAGAAGCCTGTGATTGTCTTCTTCTTTGATGAAGCGCACCTGCTGTTCAACAACTGCAGCCGCTCCCTGATGGAGAAGATCGAGCAGGTGGTCCGGCTGATCCGGTCCAAAGGCGTGGGCGTGTTCTTCATCACGCAGAGCCCGGCCGACATCCCGATGACCATCCTCGGACAGCTGGGCAACCGGATCCAGCATGCGCTGCGTGCATATACGCCGCTCGACCAGAAGGCTGTCAAGGTCGCCGCACAGACGTTCCGCGTCAATCCTGCTTTCGATACGGAAGAAGCGATCACCACCCTGAAGACGGGTGAGGCGCTTGTTTCCTTCCTGGATGAGCATGGTGCCCCGGATATTGTCCGGAGGGCGACCATCCTTCCCCCGCAGAGCTATATGGGCGCGATCACAGCGGAGGAGCGCGCGCAGGTCCTGGAGGAGAGCCCGCTCCGCGGCGTGTACGACCATGTCGTCAACGAGGACAGCGCCTATGAAAAGCTGGCCGCGAAGAAGGAAGAGCAGGCCGCCGCGCAGACCCAGCCGGTCCAGGCCCCCCAGTATCTCCTGGTGAACGGCGTGCTGCGGCAGGTAGTCCCGCCGGAACAGGCGCGGGAATACGTCCAGTACAATGGCTATTTGTGGCCGATCATCTGATCAGCGCCGCTGTAGATATAAAAGACACTGTTTCCCCAACGACCCCTCTCACGGCGCAGGTGAGCACCGTGCAGCAGAACATGGCAACATTCAAGGTTTATGACCCCGCAACCGGACAGTATGTGGAAAAAGAGATCGAAGGCATGACCCAGCCCGCGGAAGCGGTGCAGCAGGCGGCGGAAGCGGTCCAGGAAGCTGCCGCTCCGGTGATCGAGGCGGTGCAGGAAGCCGCGGCCCCCGTGGTGCAGGCTGTCCAGGAAGCTGCCGCTCCCGTGGTGCAGGCTGTCCAGGAAGCCGCAGCCCCCGTGGTCCAGGCTGTCCAGCAGGCTCCCGCAGCGGTGCAGCAGGCCGTTCAGCAGGTCGCGCAGCCTGTCGTGCAGGCCGCACAGCCCGTCGTACAGGCTGTCCAGCAGGCAGTGCCCACCATCCAGGTACAGCCCCAGCTGCAGCAGATGCCTGTCCTCGTGCAGGATCCGGCGACCGGCCAGATGGTCCAGCAGATGATGACCGTGCAGTATGACGCCGCCACCGGCACCTATGTGCCTGTGCAGCAGCAGGTCGATCCCAAGGTGCTGGCTGAGCAGCAGAAGGCTGCGGAAAAAGCCAGGAAGGAAGCGGAACGTGAAGCCCGCGAGCAGGAAGCTGCCGAGCGCCGCGCCAGGAACGACGCCCTGCGCGAGGAAGCAGCCGAACGTGCCCGCCGCAACGATTCCGTTGCCGGCCGGGTGAAGAACACCGCGATCTCCACTGCCACCCGTCAGATCGTCAGCAACCTGACCAAGAACCTGACCAAGGCGATCAGCGGTCTGTTCGGCGGGAAGAAATAAGTTCCATTGTTTCCTGATACAATCCGGCCGGCGGGGAGATCCCGGCGGGCCTGGTTGTGATACAGAGATAAACTGAGGAGGAGAAAAAATGAAGAAGCTGCTGAAAGAGTTCAAGGATTTCGCAATGAAGGGTAATGTCCTGGATCTGGCGGTTGCCGTGGTCCTGGGCGCGGCGTTCAACAAGGTCGTCACCGCTGTGGTGGAGATCTTCCTGAACCCGATTCTCGAGTCCCTGCCGAAGATGGAAAACGGCGGTACCGGTTTTGTGGGAAGCCTTGTCAGCTTTGCCGCGGTTGTGGTTGAGTTCCTTCTGACCGCGCTGGTCCTTTTCCTGATCGTCAAGGCTGCCAACAAGGCCAAGAACCTGAAGAAGAAGGAAGAAGCTCCCGCGGAACCCACCACCAAGAAGTGCCCCTTCTGCCAGAGCGAGATCGATATCAAAGCGACCCGCTGCCCGCACTGCACCAGCGAGATCAAGGAATAATCCGCGATCTTCCGCGAAGCCGGAGCATGAAAAAACTGCCGTCCGTACGGACGGCAGTTTTTATATGCCGGGGATTATGCGAGGGCGGCTTTCAGGGCCTCTGTCCGGTCTTCACGTTCCCACGGAAGATCGATATCCGTGCGGCCGAAGTGACCGTAAGCCGCGGTCTGCCGGTAGATGGGCCGGAGCAGGTCAAGGTCCCGGATGATGGCGGCGGGACGGAAATCAAAGACCTTGCGGACGGCGGCAGAGATCGCTTCGTCGCTGACCGTGCCTGTGCCGAAGGTGTCCACCAGGATGCTGACGGGCTCGGCGACGCCGATGGCGTAGGCGAGCTGGATCTGGCAGCGGTCCGCAAGTCCCGCAGCCACGACGTTCTTCGCGGCATAGCGGGCAGCGTACGCAGCGCTGCGGTCCACCTTGGTGGGATCCTTTCCGGAGAAGCAGCCGCCGCCGTGGGGCGCGTAGCCGCCGTAGGTATCAACGATGATCTTGCGGCCGGTCAGTCCGGTATCCCCGGCAGGACCGCCGATCACGAAACGTCCGGTGGGGTTGATGAAATAGCGGGTTTCGGGGGTCAGCAGCTCTTCCGGGACGACGGGAGCAACCACATGCTTCAGGATCTCCTCCCGGATGGTCTCCTGGGAGACATCGGGGGAATGCTGGGCTGAGACCACGATGGTATCCACGGCGACGGGTTTATCATTTTCGTACGCCACGGTGACCTGCGTCTTTCCGTCGGGGTAGAGCCAGGACAGGGTCCCGTTTTTCCGGACTTCCGCCAGGCGGCGGGCCAGGCGGTGGCTCAGCGCAATGGGAAGGGGCATGCGCTCCGGGGTTTCCGTGCAGGCATAGCCGAACATCATGCCCTGATCGCCGGCGCCGGTATCCGCCTCATCCCCGGAACGGGTCTCCAGGGCATCGTTCACACCCATGGCAATATCCGGGCTCTGTTCATGAATCGCGGTCATAACGGCGCAGGTTTTGCCGTTGAAGAATTTCTCGGGCGCGTCGTATCCGATGTCGGTGACGGTTTTGCGCACGATGGCACTGATGTCCACATAGGTGGAGGTGGTGATCTCGCCCATGACGGTGATCATCCCGGTGGTGGCAAAGGTCTCGCAGGCTACGCGTGCCTTGGGATCCTCCGCCAGGATGGCGTCGAGCACGGCGTCGGAGACCTGGTCGCACAGTTTGTCGGGATGGCCTTCGGTAACGGATTCGGAAGTGAACAGCTTTTTCATTTTGAACCTCCTCTGTTCAATAAAAAAATGCCTGACCTGCACACAAGCCAGACGACGCAATCTGATGATTGGCCTTATCTGCCAGCGCTTCCGTGTGCACGCGCTGCGGGATTTGGCACCAAGCTTCCGCCGGTTGCCGTGACGTCATCGGGCCCGTCCCTCGGTCACTCGTGATAAGGTTTGCGGCAGTATATTACACACAGGACGGCGGTTTGTCAAGGACTGCCCCTTGATTCTTTTGATCCTTGTTTGCTATAATATTGACAATACTTCAGAAAGAAGGTTCAGAGTCATGAACAAGATTCTTGTGGAAACATCCGCCCGTCACATCCATGTCACCAAGGAAGATCTGGAAACCCTGTTCGGCGCCGGACATGAACTGACCGTCAAGAGCTGGCTGTCCCAGCCCGGCCAGTTCGCCAGCGAAGAACAGGTGGATATCGTCGGCCCGAAGAATACCCTGAAGCGCGTCCGTATCCTCGGGCCCATCCGCCCCGCGACCCAGGTGGAGCTTTCCCTGACCGATGCCCGCTCCATCGGCGTGACCGCGCCCGTGCGGGAATCCGGTGATATCGCCGGCTCCGGCGCCTGCAAGCTGGTCGGTCCGTGCGGTGAAGTGGAAGTGGCCGAAGGCGTGATCGCCGCAAAGCGCCATATCCATATGACGCCTGCCGACGCTGCTGAATTCGGCGTGAAAGACAAGGATATCGTTTCCGTGAAGGTGGAGACCAACGGCCGTGCCCTGACCTTCGGGGATGTGGTGGTCCGCGTCAGCGAAAAGTTCTCCCTGGCCATGCACATCGACACCGATGAGAGCAACGCCGCCTGCGCCGTGAACGGCACCATGGGCGAACTCATCAAATAATCCCGGTTCGGATCCAGACCGGCCTGCGGGCCGGTTTTTATTTTCAAAAGATTTTCTTGACAAGCCGAACAGGCTTCGATATACTGTTTAGGCTGTTCTGTAAATCTTCGGGGCAGCAGGCCCCGTAAGCATGAGAACGAATTGGATGAGGAGTGTTGACGATGTTCCGTACGTATCAGCCCAAAAAGCGTCAGCGCAGCAAGGTGCACGGATTCCGTGCCCGCATGGCGACCAAGAACGGCCGCCGGGTTCTGGCTGCCCGTCGCCGCCGCGGCCGTAAAGAGCTGACGGTGTGACCGGCGAAAGCTGACTGAACTTGAGTTGTGGATGAAGCCCGCCCGTTTTTCGAATGGGCGGGCTTTTCCGCTATATGGGACTCCGCGGAAAGCGGAAGGATGAAGAGAAGCATGGAAAGATGCTACCGGCTGCAAAAAAACCGGGCGTTCCAGTATGTCTACCGTAAGGGACATTCGGTCGCCTGCCGTAACCTGGTCATGCTCGCCGCCCCCGGGCGGGAGCTGAAGGTCGGTTTTTCCGTCAGCAAAAAAGTAGGCAAGGCTGTGATCCGGAACAAGGTCAAACGCCGCCTGCGGGAATGCTTTCGGCCCTATCTGGGGGACGTGAAAACCGGCCTGTACGTAATCGTCGCCAGGCCTGCAGCCGCAGAGGCCGCCTTCGGCACGCTGCAGAAGGATGTGCGCTACCTGCTGAAAAAGCACGGGGCGCTGAAAAATCCGGAAGCGCAGGAAGGGAACCGCGCCAGATGAAACGCATCATGCTGTCTATGATCCGCTTTTACCGCCGGAACCTGAGCCGCCGTAAAAAGCACCCGACCTGCCGGTATATCCCCACCTGCTCCGAATACGCCGTGGAAGCGATCGAACGCTACGGCGCACTGAAGGGCGGGCGGCTGGCTGCCTGGCGGCTGCTGCGGTGCAATCCTTTCAGCAAAGGCGGATACGATCCGGTACCGGAGGACCCGAATACCACCTTAAGGAGGGAATAGACCGGAATGTTTGGATGGATTAACGACGGACTGTACGCAGTGCTGAACTGGATTCAGAGCTGGGCAGGCTACTGGGGACTGGCGATCATCATCTTTACGATCATGGTCCGCCTGTGCCTGACGCCCCTGGACATCAAGAGCCGCGCCAGCATGCGGAAGACCCAGAAACTGCAGCCCCAGCTGCAGGCTCTGCAGAAAAAGTATGCCAACGACAAGGAAAAACTGAACGCCAAGACGGCGGAACTGTACAAAAAAGCCCATGTGAACCCCCTGTCCAGCTGCCTGCCGCTGCTGCTGACCTGGCCGATCCTGATCGCCGTTTTCGGCGCGATGCGGACCGTGGCCAACAAGCAGCTGCTCGAGCAGGTCGGGCAGATCCTGAACAACCAGCAGCCTGTGCTGGAACCGTTCCTGTGGATCAGGAACCTGTGGATGCCGGACAACCTGTTCTATACCGCGCTGCCGGACGAGTCCACCCTGCGGGTGATCTCCACCGCGGAATGGCAGACCTGGTTTAACGGCCTGCACGGCAGCATGCCCGCGCTGCTCGAGAGCCTGAACCTGACAGCGGAAAGCTTTGAGAGCGCCAACCTGGGTGCGACGGTCCAGGCAATCATCGACGCGATGAAGACCGTGGACTTCTATGCCGCAGGCGTCAAACCGATTCCCGGCGCCGTCATCCCGCTGGTCAACTGGTTTGTGCCGGCCCTCTACAACGGATACCTGCTGCTGCCGATCCTGTCGGCTGCCAGCCAGGTCGTGATGACGAAGATCATGGGCAACGGCACTCCGCAGCCTGCTGCAGAAGGCCAGCCGAATACCGGAAAATTCATGCAGTGGTTCTTCCCGCTCTTTTCCATATGGATCTGCCTCGGATACAGCTCGGCTTTCGCCCTGTACTGGGTGGCGGGTAACCTGGTGAGCATGGGACAGACCTTTGTGATCAACAAGTATCTTGACAAAAAGGACGAGTTGGCCGCGCCTGTGGCCGGAGAGGGCAGTGTGAGATAAGATGAGACAGTACGAAGCTTCAGCCAAGACCGTGGAAGAGGCCGTCGAACTGGGCCTGCAGGAGCTTGGCGTTTCCATTGGCGACGTGGATGTACAGGTGGTGGAGGAAGGCAGCAAGGGCCTGTTCGGCCTGTTTGGCTCCCGCCCGGTGAAGGTGCGTCTGACGGTGAAGGATTCCGAAGAAGATCCCCTGGGCGACCTGCTGGAGGAAAAGCCGGCGAAGAAGCCCGAAAAGAAGCCCGAAAAGAAGGCTGAAAAGAAACCCGAGAAGAAACAGGAAGAAAAAAAGCCTGCCGTGAAGACGGAAGAAAAGAAGCCTGAAGAAAAGAAACCCGCCGAAAAGAAGGCGGAGAAGAAGCCTGCCGCGAAGAAGGCGGAGAGCACCGGGGAAGCTTCCGGAGAGAAGCAGGAGATCCGGACGCTGGAGAAGCCGGAGATCACCATGATCCCGGCGGAACAGCTGAACGCGGAAAGCCCCGCGGGCGTAGCCCGGGAATTCCTCGGCGAACTGACGAAGCTCATGGGCGTGGATGTGACCATCGATATGGGTACGGACGCGGAAGGCAATGTCTACGGATTCATGCAGGGAGACACCCTGGGCATCCTGATCGGGCGGCGGGGCGAGACCCTGGACGCCCTGCAGTACCTGACCAGCCTGAAAGTGAACCGGGGCCGGGACAGCTATACGCGGGTGACCCTGGACACCGAGAACTACCGCGCGAAGCGGGAGGACACCCTGATCCGCCTGGCGAACCGCATGGCCAACCGCGCGCTGCGCACCGGCCGTAAGGTGAGCCTGGAGCCCATGAACCCCTATGAGCGCCGGATCATCCATTTCGCCCTGCAGCAGAACGAGGGCGTAACCACGCATTCCGAGGGTGACGAACCCAACCGTCACGTCGTCATCACGCACAAGAAATAAGACCTTTCGAACAAGACTGAAAGGAAGGGATAACATGCTGGATATCAACCTGCTCCGGAACGATCCGGAGAAAGTCCGGGAGAATATCCGGAAAAAGTTCCAGGAAGAAAAGCTGCCCATGGTGGACGAGGTCATCCGGATGGACCGGGAGTACCGCGACGCCCAGCAGCAGGCGGACGGGCTGCGCAACAAGCGCAAGACCCTGTCCAAGCAGATCGGCGCCCTGATCGGCCAGGGAAAAAAGGATGAAGCGGAAGCCGTGAAGGCGGAAGTAGCCGCTGCCGCGGAGGAACTGGCGGCCCTGGAAGTGAAGGAAGAAGAGCTGAAAGCCGAAATCCGCAAGCGGATGCTGGTGATCCCCAACATCATCGACGACTCCGTCCCGATCGGGAAGGACGACAGCGAGAATGTGGAAATCGAGCGCTTCGGCGAACCCGCAGTGCCGGCCTGGGAGATCCCCTACCATGTAGATATCATGGAACGGCTGCACGGCATCGAACTGGATCCCGCCCGGGAGACCAGCGGAAACGGGTTCTACTACCTGACGGGCGACATCGCCCGGCTGCACAGCGCCATCCTCAGCTATGCCAGGGATTTCATGATCGACCGCGGATTCACCTACGTGATCCCGCCCTTCATGATCCACGGAAACGTGGTGAGCGGCGTCATGAGCTTTGCCGAGATGGAGAACATGATGTACAAGATCGAAGGCGAGGACCTGTACCTGATCGGTACCTCCGAGCATTCGATGATCGGTAAGTTCATCGACACGATCCTGAATGAGGAAGAGCTTCCGAAGACCCTGACCAGCTACAGCCCCTGCTTCCGCAAGGAAGTCGGAGCCCACGGGATTGAGGAACGCGGCGTGTACCGCATCCACCAGTTCGAGAAGCAGGAAATGATCGTGATCTGCAAGCCCGAAGATTCCCCGATGTGGTTCGACAGGCTGTGGCAGAACACGGTGGACTTCTTCCGGACGCTGGACATCCCGGTGCGCACGCTGGAGTGCTGCAGCGGCGACCTGGCGGACCTGAAGGTGAAGAGCCTGGACGTGGAAGCCTGGTCTCCCCGGCAGAAGAAATACTTCGAGGTCGGTTCCTGCTCGAACCTGGGCGACGCCCAGGCCCGGCGGCTGCAGATCCGCGTGAAGGACGGCAAGGGCGGAAAATACCTGGCCCATACGCTGAACAACACCTGCGTGGCGCCGCCCCGGATGCTGATCGCCTTCCTGGAGAACAACCTGCGGGAAGACGGCACGGTAGCTATTCCGGAACCGTTAAGGATGTATATGGGCGGGAAGGATCACATCGGCTGATGTTTGCGATCGCTGTTACCAAAGCCCGGTGCGCCTGACGGCTTCCGGCCTTTGACAGCTGTAGCATGGGACGTGTTACCCAAATCAGAGATTTGGACACGTCCTCAATGGGCGGGAAGGATCATATCGGCTGACCTTTGCGATCGCTGTTACATGTGAACAACGTGAACCGGCAGTGAAAACTGCCGGTTCACGTTTTTCTTGTGTTCTTTCCAAGCACCGTTTATTGACTTTCCGGGCCGCGGGGCGATAATAGACGTGAGACAACTATGAACGGTCACCCGAAAGAGTGACCGTCTTTTTACCGGAGGAATACGGCATGAACCTGACACAGAAAATCCTGGACGCCCATCTGCTGAGCGGGAACCTGATACCCGGGGAGGAGATCTCCATCCGGATCGACCAGACCCTGACCCAGGACTCTACCGGCACCATGGCCTACCTGCAGTTCGAAGCCATGGGGATCGGGCGGGTCAAGACCCGCAGAAGCGTGGCATATATCGATCACAACACACTGCAGACCGGCTTTGAGAACGCTGACGACCATCAGTACATCCAGAGCGTAGCGAAAAAGCACGGTATCTGGTGCTCCAAACCCGGCAACGGGATCTGCCACCAGGTTCAGCTGGAACGGTTCGGCGTACCCGGAATGACGCTGCTGGGCAGCGACAGTCATACGCCCACCGGCGGCGGGATCGGTATGCTCGCGATCGGGGCCGGCGGCCTGGACGTGGCGGTAGCCATGGGCGGCGGCGCCTACTACCTGACCTGCCCGAAGGTGGTGGGTGTAAAGCTGAACGGAAAGCTGCCCTACGCGGTGGCGGCGAAGGATATCATCCTGGAGGTGCTGCGGCGGCTGAGCGTCAAGGGCGGCACCGGCAAAGTCATGGAATATATCGGCGAAGGCGTGAAGAGCCTGACGGTTCCGGAACGCGCCACGATTGCCAATATGGGCGCGGAACTGGGCGCCACCACGTCCGTGTTCCCGAGCGATGAAGTGACCCGGGCATTCCTGAAGGCCCAGGGCCGGGAACAGGATTTCCGGGAACTGAGCGCCGACGCGGACGCGGAATACGACGAACTGCTGGAGATCAATCTTGACGAACTGCAGCCCCTGGTGGCAAGACCGCATCTGCCGGACAACGTGGAGACGGTCGAGAAGGTCGGGCCGATCAAGGTGGACCAGGTGTTCATCGGCAGCTGCACCAATTCCAGCTACCAGGATATGATGCGCGTGGCAAGGATCCTGAAAGGGAAGACTGTGCATCCGGATGTGAGCCTGGTCATCGGCCCCGGCAGCAAGCAGGTACTGACCATGCTGGCGGAGAACGGCGCACTGGCCGATATGCTGAACGCCGGCGCCCGGATCCTGGAATGTGCCTGCGGTCCGTGTATCGGAATGGGCCAGAGTCCGAAGACGAACGCGGTGTCCGTACGTACCAACAACCGGAATTTCTACGCCCGCAGCGGGACTGCCTCTGCCGGGATCTACCTGACGAGCTGCGAAACGGCCGCCGTGACGGCAATTTCCGGCGTGCTGACCGATCCCCGCTGCCTGGATATTGACCTGACCGTGGATCAGCCTGTATCCTTTGATGTGAATGACAACCTGGTGATCCCGCCTGTGGCAGAAGGACAGGAAGACACGGTCGAAGTGGTCCGCGGACCGAACATCAAGCCTTTCCCGCTGGGACATGACCTGGAGGATACCGTGCGGGGCAAGGTGCTGCTGAAGATGGAAGACAACATCACGACCGACCATATTATGCCCAGCAACGCGAAGCTGCTGCCCTACCGCAGCAATATTCCGCACCTGAGCGATTTCTGCCTGACCCCCGTGGATGAGACATTCCCGGCCCGGGCCAAGGCGGAAAAGGGCGGCCTGCTGGTGGCCGGATCCAACTACGGCCAGGGTTCCAGCCGGGAACACGCCGCACTGGTGCCCCTGTATCTGGGGATTCGTGCCGTGGCAGCCAAGAGCTTTGCCCGGATCCACCAGGCGAACCTGATCAACAATGGCATCCTGCCGCTGACCTTTGCGAATGAGGACGATTATGATAAAATTGATCAGATGGACGAACTGAGCCTGCCGGAAGTCCGGTCGGCTATTGCCGCAGGGAAGGAAGAACTGGAACTGCGCAACGAAACGAAACAGGAGTCCTACCGGGTGCTGCTGCCGCTGACGGAACGCCAGCGCGGCATGATTCTGGCCGGCGGCCTGATCAACTATATCCGTACCCGGGCCTGACGATCATTCGGGAGGAACGAGATGAAGATTTCTCAGGCATTCCGGAAAGCATTCCGGACTGTTTCCGGGCAGAAAACGGAAGCGCTGAAGCTTCTGGTGACGGAGATCGCCCTGACAGGGATCTGCCTGGCGCCGCTGCTGTTTCTGACGGAAAAGGGGCCGCTGAGATACCTGGCCGCACTGGCAGGCGTCCTGTGGCTGCTGGTAAAGGTTCCGGCACGGCTGAATGCCGCGGCCGCCATGCAGGACAGCCTGGGGGAAGGGAAACTCTTTTCCCTGCGGCTGGCGGATCCAGGCAATTACGGGAAAAAGATCGGATATGCCTTCGGACGGCTCGGACTGCTGATCCTGTGGTCCCTGCCGATGATCGCGGCGCTGCTGTATGCCTGGGAAATGTATGCCGGACAGTCGGCCAACGGACTGACCGTGCTGGATATGATCTACCAGTTCGGCGGTCAGGATATGAAGACCGGCATCCTCTACCTGCTGCTGATCCTGCTGGGGCTGATCCTCATCGCCGCGCTGGGCGCCGGATTCCACAGCGGGGACCGGCATGCTTTTGTGCTGGATGAGAAGAAGCTGCTGAAGGGCGAACGGGCGAATGTACTCCTGTGCCGGATCTGCTCCCTGGTTTTCGTACTTCCGGTGATCCTCGCGGCGGGGATCGTGATATCCCGCTACATCCCGCTGCTGAATGACGTGAGCGGCGTTGTGGCCGGCGATGTACCGAGGCCTTCCGACCGCGAGACCCTGATCATCCTGGGGATCGGGGCGGCGCTGACACTGCCGCTGCTCCCGCTGCGTTCCATGGTGACCGCTGCGTATGTAAACGGCCTGCGCGAGTGACAGGAAACGAAGAAAACGATGAAAATGAGGCTGGACCGGTGGCTGTCCACACTGGGGACAGGCAGCCGGAATGAAGTCAAGGCATGGATCCGCGGCGGGGAAGCCGCGGTAAACGGGCGGATCATCCGGGATTCCGCCCTTTCTTTTGATACGGAAAAGGATACGCTGACCCTGCGTGGAAAACCGCTGGACGGCCGGGTCATGCGCCATGTGATGATGCACAAGCCCGCCGGGGTACTGACTGCCGCCCGGGATCCGAAACAGCCCACGGTCATGGACCTGCTGCCGGAGGTTTACCGGCGGATCGGATGCATGCCGGTGGGACGGCTGGACAAGGATACGACCGGGATCCTGATCTTTACCTGCGACGGGGAGATGAACCACCGCCTGCTGAGCCCGGGAAGGCATGTGGACAAGGTTTACCGGGCACTGACGGAAGGAAAACTCGGCCCGGACGCTGCGGAACTGTTTGCTTCCGGCATGGACCTGGGAGATTTTACGGCGCAGCCCGCGAAGCTGGAGATTCTCCGGGCGGGGGAGGAATCCTCCCTGGCGGAGGTGACGGTCGCGGAGGGCAAGTTCCACCAGGTGAAGAGGATGTTCTCTGCCGCCGGACATGAAGTGCTGGAACTGCACCGGCGTGTTTTCGGACCGCTGGAACTGGATCCGGCGCTGCGGGAAGGCGAATGGCGGGAACTGACAGCGGCAGAGCTTGCCGCTCTGCGGCAGGCCGCCGGGATGAACGGCACGGAGGAAAACGCATGAATGATCATTACTACACCCGGGATCCCCAAAGCGCGTCCCGCCCTGCAGAATGCGAATTCACATACCGGGGGATCCGCCTGACCTTCCGGACGGACGCGGGCGTTTTTTCCCGCGGGGAAGTGGATACGGGTACACGGGTCCTTCTGGAGGCACTGCCGGAGGAGATGCACGGGGAAATCCTGGACCTGGGATGCGGCTGGGGTGTGATCGGGATCTCGATCGCCCGGAAATGGCCGGAGGCCCGGGTGACGATGGCGGACGTGAACACCCGGGCACTGGAACTCAGCCGGGAGAACGCAAAAAGAAACCGCGCAGAGGTGATCTGCGCGGAAAGCGACGGCATGGCAGCATTCCGGGGGAAGGCGTTTGACGCCGTTGTAACCAATCCGCCCATCCGGGCGGGGAAACAGGTAATCTACCGGATGTTTGCCGACGCGGCGGAAGCCCTGAAACCGGACGGAGCGCTGTACCTGGTGATCCGGAAACAGCAGGGGGCAGAGAGCTGCATCCGGTACCTTCAGACGATTTATACCAGCGTGGAAAAGCTGGACCGTTCCGGCGGTTTCTGGGTCCTGAAAGCGTCAGGAAGGATCAGCGGATAAAGATTTCCCCGTGCTCATCCACATCGACGGTGAGCAGGGAATCGGGAGCCACATCCGCCGCGATGACCCTGCGGGCAATAAGGGTTTCCACGTGGGCCTGCAGGTACCGCTTGAGGGGACGGGCACCGAAGTTCGGATCAAAGCCGCGGTCAATCACGGCGTCCATGGCGGCGTCGGTCAGTTCCACCTTCAGCTGGCGGTTTTCCAGGCGGCGGTTCAGATTGGCGACCATCAGGCCGACGATCCCGCGGATCTCTTCCCGGGTCAGGGGCTTGTAATACACGATTTCATCAATCCGGTTGAGGAATTCGGGACGGAAATGCGTCTTCAGCAGACGATCCACGGTGTCCCGGGTTTCAGGCCGGATTTCGCCGTTTTCAATGCCGTCCAGGATATATTCGCTGCCCAGGTTGCTGGTCATGATCAGGATGGCGTTCTTGAAATCCACGGTGCGGCCCTGGCTGTCGGTGATCCGGCCGTCATCCAGAACCTGGAGCAGGACGTTGAACACGTCCGGATGGGCCTTTTCCACTTCATCGAACAGGATGACACAGTAAGGATGGCGGCGGACGGCTTCGGTCAGCTGGCCGCCTTCGTCATAACCGACATATCCGGGAGGCGCCCCGATCAGCCGGGAGACGCTGAACTTCTCCATGTATTCGGACATATCGATCCGGACCATGTTCTTTTCATCGTCAAAGAGGGCCTGGGCCAGCGCCTTGGCCAGCTCGGTCTTGCCTACGCCGGTCGGACCCAGGAAAAGGAACGAGCCCAGCGGCCGGTTCGGATCCTGGATGCCCGCGCGGGAACGCAGGATGGCTTCCGATACCTTGCGGACGGCTTCGTCCTGCCCGATGACGCGGCGGTGCAGCTCATCCTCCAGGTGGAGCAGCTTTTCGCGCTCGCCCTCCATCAGCCGGGCGACCGGGATTCCGGTCCAGCGGCAGATGATCCGGGCGATTTCCTCCTCGGTGACCTTGTCCCGCAGGAGGCTGTTCTCCCCGCGGCTTTCCTCGGCGACGGCCTCCTCCTTTTCCAGTTCCTGCTTCAGCTTCGGCAGCTCGCCGTATTTCAGCTCGGCGGCCCGGTTTAGGTCATAGCTGCGCTCCGCCTGTTCGATCTGCGCATTCACGCGTTCGATCTCCTCCCGCAGGCCGGTGACCTTGCCGATGGCTTCCTTTTCAGCTTCCCAGCGGGCTTTCATGGTGTTGAACTGATCCCGCTGCTCAGCCAGTTCCTTCTGTACCTCGTCCAGGTGCACCTTCGAAAGGGAATCCTCCTCCTTCTTCAGGGCGGCTTCTTCGATCTCCAGCTGCATGATATGGCGGCGGATATCGTCCAGCTCCGTGGGCAGGGAATCGATCTCCGTACGGATCAGGGCACAGGCCTCATCCACCAGGTCGATTGCCTTGTCAGGCAGGAACCGGTCGGTGATGTACCGGTTGGACAGGGTGGCGGCGGCAATCAGCGCAGCGTCCTGGATCTTCACGCCGTGGAAGACCTCATACCGTTCCTTCAGGCCGCGGAGGATCGCAATGGTGTCCTCCACGGTGGGCTCGGAGACCATGACCGGCTGGAACCGGCGTTCCAGGGCAGCGTCCTTCTCAATGTATTTGCGGTATTCATTCAGGGTCGTGGCGCCGATACAGTGGAGCTCGCCCCGGGCAAGCATGGGCTTGAGCAGGTTGCCGGCGTCCATGGCGCCGTCGGCTTTGCCCGCGCCGACGATGGTATGCAGTTCATCAATGAACAGGAGGATCTTTCCTTCACTCTTCCGGATCTCCTCCAGCACGGCTTTCAGCCGTTCCTCAAATTCCCCCCGGAACTTGGCCCCGGCGATCAGGCTGCCCATATCCAGGGAGAAGATTGTCTTGTCCTTCAGGCTCTCCGGTACGTCCCCGCGGACGATCCGCAGTGCCAGGCCTTCAGCGATGGCTGTTTTACCGACGCCGGGCTCGCCGATGAGCACCGGGTTGTTCTTTGTTTTCCGGGAAAGGATCCGGATTACATTCCGGATCTCGGCGTCACGTCCGATCACCGGATCGAGTTTCTGCTTCCGCGCCAGTTCCACAAGGTCCGAACCGTATTTCTTCAGGGCGTCATAGGTATCCTCCGGCGTATCAGAGGTGACCCTGGCGGAACCGCGTACTTCCTGCAGCGCCTTCAGGAAGGCTTCCGGGGAATACCCGAAGGTCTTCAGCAGGCGGCTGACAGCGGGGGAAGGCTTCGCACACAGGCCGATCCACAGATGTTCCACGGACAGGTATTCGTCCTTCATCTGCTTTGCGACGTTTTCCGCCTCGAGCAGGGCTTTCTCGATATCCGCGGCATAGCCCGGCTGGCTCACACCGGAACCGGACACCCGGGGCATACGGCTGAGGCTGTCTTCCAGGGCCCGGCGGAAAGCGTCCACGGAAATCCCGCACCGGGACAGCAGCTGGGGGACAAGATCCTGCGGATTTTCTGTCAGTGCCGCCATCAGATGCTCCTGCTGCACATCCACATGGCCGTATTCAACCGCAAGAGACTGGGCCCGCTGCAGGGCGGCCAGGGTCTTCTGCGTCAGCTGGTTCATATTCATGTCATTCTCCTCCGTGAAGATCATATTTGACTATCTTTGACCTTCAAGAACATTCTACACCTTTTTACGGAGATGTCAAGAGGTTTTCAGGGGATTTTTCCGGCAGGGTCTGCCGTTGTATCAGTATCGGCGGGAAAACTTGTTTCCGCCGGAACGGGTATGATATAATAAAATGTCCTGTTGTATGCTTCTCCGCAGGGAACGATACGGGGAGAAGCCGGAACGGCACGACCGGGAGGAAAGAAATGTTTGGCAGAAAGAAACGGGACCGCTGGGAGGATGACGGTTTTCCGGAAGAGGAATTCCTGACAGACGGTACCGGAATCTATAATCCGATCACGGAAGAGGACGCGGATCCGGACAGCGCGTACCCGGAAGACGCGGTCTACCGGGATGACGGATACGTTCCGGAGGATGGAACGGAAGACCCGGCGGAGGCGGCCTGGGGCGGCGAGGACGAAGAGGACGCGGACGAGGCAGAGGAAAAACCGGAGCCCCGTAGTATCTTCCGCCCGGATGTCCGGAAACCCAATTTTGTCGTCAGTGTCCTGGTGAATACGGTGCGCGTACTGCTGGTGGTCGGCGTGCTGGCCGGCCTTGCGGTGCTGGGCACCCTTGCAGGTATCGCAAAAGGATATGTTGATACTGCGCCGGAACTTGACCTGGTGGCGCTGGATACGCCGGACCAGAATACCGAATTCACGGACCGGAACCGGAACCTGCTGACGGTATACCGCGGAACGGAAAACCGGATCGCTGTGCCGCTGGCATCCATTCCGCAGCGGATGCGGAACGCGTTTATCGCGGTGGAGGACGCCCGGTTCTATTCCCACGGGGGCGTAGACCTGAAGCGGATCGTGGGTGCCTTTGTGGCGAACCTGACCACGTCGGGAACGCAGGGCGGTTCCACCATCACGCAGCAGCTGATCAAAAATACGCTCCTTTCTTCGGAACAAAGCTATAAACGGAAGATCCAGGAGGCATACCTGGCCCTGCAGCTGGAGACCCGCTATTCGAAAGACCAGATCCTGGAGAACTACCTGAACAAGATCTACCTGGGCGAGAACTATTACGGCGTCAAGGTGGCCGCAAAAGGTTATTTCGGCAAGGAACTGAGTGAACTGACCATCCGGGAGTGTGCCATGCTGGCCGGGATCACCAACAACCCGTACTACTATAATCCCCGGCGGAATTTCTATACCCGGAAGGACGGGGAGAAGGACTATGCCGCCATCACCAACAACCGGACGGACTATGTGCTGCGGTGCATGTATGAGAACCAGTACATCAGCCGGCAGGAATATGAGGCAGCGCTGAACCCGGCCACGGCAAACGTGCTGGCGGAGGAAGAGAACACGGGCACGAACGGCATGTACAGCTATCCGCACTATATCGAATACGCCGTGAAGGAATGCGTACAGATCCTGCTGGAAGTGAACGGCCTGCAGGATACGTCCGCCAACCGGGCAGCCATGGAGAACAGACTGCGTACCGGCGGATACAAGGTGCAGCTGGCAATCGACACGAATATCCAGCAGACGGTGGAGGATACCCTGAAGAACTGGACTAAATATCCTTCCCTCCGGGATCCTGCGGACAAGGTTTACCGCAGCCGGAATTCTGACGGGACCTATACCGAGATCGACCAGCCCCAGGCGGCCTGCGCCGTACTGGATTACAGGACCGGGGAACTGCTGGCGGTCGTGGGATCCCGGTCGGAGGTGACTGCCCGGAAGACGCTGAACCGGGCTACGGACATGAAGATGCCGGTCGGCTCTTCGATCAAACCGATCTCCGTATACGCGCCTGCCCTGGAACTGGGCGCCAGCCCGGCTTCAGTGGTATACAACATGCCGCTTCCCATCTCCGGATGGAAGGATTCCAAAGGGAACGACAGCTGGCCGAAGAACTACGGCGGTGCCGGATATACCGGACCTGAAACCCTGCGGACGGCCATGGCCAAATCCCACAACACGGCGGCAGCCCAGACGCTGCTGACCCGGGTCGGCGTCGACCGCAGCGTTGATTTCCTGAAAAGCATGGGCGTGGATGACGACCATATCGACAAGACGCCTTTCGGCCTGAGCCTCGGCTCCTCCGGAATCACGCCGCTGCAGATGACGGTGGCTTTCGGGGTGCTGGCCAACGGAGGCGTTTACCAGGAGCCGATCTCGGTCATCGGGATCTCCGATTCCCACGGAGACGTGGTATGGGACGGACACCAGCACCAGGACCGGAAAAGGGTCTTCAGCGACAGTACAAGCTGGCTGATTGTGGATATGCTGAAATCCGTCGTATCCTCCGGTACGGGAACCGGCGCAAGGATCAAGGGGCAGACCGTCGGCGGGAAGACCGGCACCAACTCCGACCAGAAGGGCGTGTTCTTTTCCGGAATCACGGGATATTACGCCTCTGCCCTGTGGATCGGACATGACAATTACAAGGCGCTTTCCTCCAAGTCCACCGGTTCCGGTGCCGCGGCGCCGCTCTGGCAGGCGTATATGAGCAAAATCCATGAGGGACTTCCCCAGAAGAATATCCTGGACGGGGATCCGTCCGCGTACGGACTGGTAAAGGTGACCACCTGCGCGGTCAGCGGTCAGCTGGCCACGGAAGCCTGCATGAACGACGCCAAAGGATACGGTACGGTAACGGATTACTGGAGGGAAGGCACCCAGCCCACCCAGTACTGCCAGATGCACCAGATCCAGAACGTCTGCGCGGAGAGCGGCATGCCGGCCTCGCCCTACTGTCCCAATGTGATACAGAGGGGCGTGGTATCCCTGCAGAGCGGCCAGTACCTGGCTTCCTTCCTGGGGACGGAATACCAGAGCGTACTGGAGGAATACATGGGTCTTTCCGAACAGAACGGCGGCGCGACCTGCACCTGGCACGGCGGCGGATACCAGGGCGGCGGCGCGGCCCTGCCGAACCAGCAGGCGGAAGATGTCGCGCGGCTGATCAGTACGGCCCAGCAGCAGCTGGCCACGATGGATCCGACGAGTGCCCAGTACAGCGCCATCGTCAACGCGGCGACAACCCTGCAGCAGCTGGTCGATTCCGGCGCTTCCCAGAACGAAGTGACGGCGGCCATGACCGTACTGACCCAGGCTATGATCGGGATCTACTGATACGGATCCGTCCGGATCCCTGATCCGGGGAACAGTGATCACAGAAGGGAGATTTATCATGCTGAAGATCGGATGCCACCTGTCCGCGTCCGCCGGATTTATGCATATGGCAAAGGAGATCCTTTCCATCGGCGGAAACACTTTCCAGTTTTTTACCCGGAATCCGCGGGGCGGCACCGCAAAACCGCTGGATGAGGCGGATGCGGCGGCGTTCCGGCAGTTTGCGCAGGAGAACGGGATTCCCGTGATCCTGGCCCATGCCCCCTATACGCTGAACGGATGCAGCGCGGACCCGGGGATCCGGGATTTCGCAGCCAGGACCATGGCGGATGACCTGCGGCGGATGGAATATGTCCCCGGCAACCTGTATAATTTCCATCCCGGTTCCCATGTGGGGCAGGGAACGGAAGCCGGAATCGGCATGATCGCCGGGATGCTCAACGGAATCCTGAAAGAGGATCAGCAGACAACGGTTCTGCTGGAGACGATGGCCGGAAAGGGCAGTGAGGTCGGCGGCCGCTTTGAGGAACTGCGGGAGATCCTGGACCGGGTGGCGCTGGGAGACAAGATGGGCGTGTGCCTGGATACCTGCCATGTAAACGACGCGGGATACGACATTGTGAACGACCTGGACGGCGTGCTGACAGAATTCGACAGGATCATCGGCCTGAACAGACTGAAGGCTGTACATATCAACGACAGCAAGAACCCGCTGGGGGCCCGGAAGGACCGGCATGAAAAGATCGGCGAAGGCACCCTGGGAACGGAGACAATCCTGCGGGTGATGCGCCACGAGGCGCTGCGGGAGCTGCCATTCTACCTGGAAACGCCCAATGAACTGGACGGATACGAGCGGGAGATCCGGATGCTGAAAGAAATGTACTGATGCGGGACATCAGACAGAAGGAGCGGGAACATGAAACGACTGTGGACTCTGCTGCTGGCGGCGCTTCTGCTGGCGGGGGGCCTGCCGGGGAAACCGGTACGGGCGGAGGAACCGGAGATAAGCATCGCGGTTTCCGGTGAGGAGCTGCTGCCCGGACAGTCTGTGACCATTACCCTGACGGTGCCGGAAGACGGGGCCTGCGATATCGACCTGCTCGACGGGGACGGCAGTTTCCTGGCCCGGGTGGCGGAGAACCGTCCGGTAACGGCGGGATACAACGCCCTCTACTGGAACGGAACCGTACAGGGGTACGCAGTTTCCGAGGGAAACCGGATCCTGAGGCTGACCATGAACGGCAGATCGGCGGAGGTGCCTTTGGTGATCGGCAGGATGATCCCCTGCCTGATTTCGGCAGCGGCGGACCGGAATACGGTCAGCGTCGGGAAGCGGGTGACCGTTTCCTTCTGGGCTACAGAAGCCGGCCGGCTGACGCTGGCAGCCGGGGAGGGGGACAACCTGATCCGGCTGGAGAGTCCGGTAAAACAGGGGGAAGGCTCCGTTGCTTTTGACGCGGCGCTGCCTCCGGGAACCTGGCCTGTGGAACTGGTCCTGACCCGGGAGGACGGGACCGCTTCCCAGCCGGCGGATCTCAGCCTGACGGTTGAGAAAGCAGCCACGGCATTTACGCCGGTCTCCCCGGGAAACGGGATGGAAGGCGGATATTCGCTGGACGGATGGACCGTCCCCATGGATATCACGGATGAGGAAGCGGTATGGCAGGCGCTGACCGCGCCCGTGACGGTCCTGGATGACGGGAAGGAACGGGCACAGGTCCGGCAGACCGTTATCCGGAAGGAACCCCGGGAGGACAGCGAGGGAATCGGTACGGTGACCCTGGCGTCCCAGGGCGTTCGGGTGCTGGAAAAAGGAGAAGAATGGACCCGGATCGAATGTTATTCCTCATCGTTTCATGATTCCCCGATCCTGAACTGGAACGTCCTGGTACAGGGATATGTGCCGACGAAGCTCCTGAAAGAGATCATCCCGAATCAGTCGCTCGGGCTGGTGGTGGACAAGCTGACCCAGCGGCTGTATGTGTTCCAGGACGGGAAACTGTTCTCGACACTGCTGGTTTCCACAGGGCTGGTCAACGGGAAACAGCCCTATAACGAGACCCGTTCCGGGGAATTCCTGCTGGTGAGCCGGGTCGGCGGGTTTTATTCGGATAATATGTACTGCCCCAGAGCCCTGCGGTTTAACGACGGGGACCTGCTGCACGAAGTACCTTACATTACGCGCAACGGGAGCAGGATCTATTCCGTGACGGAACCGCAGCTGGGGACCAAAGCCAGCCACGGCTGCATCCGGGTACAGCGGAAAGCCAATCCGGAGGGACTGAACCAGGAATGGCTGTTCAATAACTATAAGGCGAATACCAAGATCCTGGTCTGGGAGGACTGGCAGGGACGGCAGATCCCGATACCGGACGATGATACGGTCTTCTGGCGGCATCCGACAAAAGCGAATTATTACCATTGTTCGGATCGCTGCACCATGCTGGGCACCAGATCTCCCATGGAGATCACCTATGCCGAACTTTCGGCGGAGGACTCCGAACTGAAACAGTGCCCGGCCTGCGGTCCGGTGCCGAAGAAAAACGAGATCCTTGAGATCAACGCGCTGTATGCAGAGGGCGGCGACCATAATCCCGTGCTGACGGAAGCCCGGAAGAGCTGCCCGAAAAAACTGAAAGAGAGGTGAGACAATGAATCCTGTGGATTGGGTAATCCTTGGTATCCTGGCGGTCAGCGTGCTGTTCGGCCTGTACCGCGGATTTATTGCCTCTGTGGCTTCCATGGGCGGAAGCCTGCTGTCCCTGGGACTCAGTTTCTGGCTGAGTCCGATGGTGGCTGACTTCCTCAGGAACAACACGTCCCTGAGCAATACGCTGATGTCCTATGCGGACGCGGCAACACGGCTGAAGGATTCCGCGCTGTCCGCGCTGAACGTACAGGGACTGACGACGGATACCATTACGTCCATTATCGGCAAGGCCTCGCTGCCGGCCCCGCTGGACAAGCTGCTGCAGAACAACCTGGAGCAGCAGGTGTACAAAACAGCGAATATCCAGCAGACTGTCGGATCCTATGTGACCCAGACCATCGTATCCGCCCTGATGAATGTGATCTGCTTCGTGGTTACCTTCGTGGTGCTGATGATCCTGATCCACGTGGTGATCAACCTGCTGAAGGCGATCTTCCGCTTCCCGGTACTCAAACAGCTGAATTCCCTTGCCGGCGGCGCATTCGGCCTGCTTCGCGGCGCACTGCTGTGCTTTGTGCTCTTTGCCCTGATGCCCCTGCTCCAGACGCTGATCCCGGTGGAGGGACTGGGGGAGATGGTGGAGGCCAGTACGCTGGCTCCGCTCTTCAACAGCGGCAACCTGATCCTGTCCATCATGAACGGACACCTGTAAAGAAAAACGGAAAAACGGGCCCGGACAATGTCCGGGCCCGTTTGCCATGCTGGCGGTTCAGCGGAGAACGGCGCTGGTCTGCGGTCCGAGCGTCAGGATACTGCCGTCCAGGACGGCGTCCTCCATGCCGATGAAAGAAATCTCCGTAAAGGCGATATCGGTAACCTGTGAGAGGTCCAGCGTCACTGTACTGATCGTCGTATTATGGAAAACACCTACCGTGGAGCCATTCCATTCGCACAGGAAACCGCCGGCTTTCGTATCCGGGAAGGACAGGGGAATATAGGTGCCCCGGGCAATCTCCGGATTGGCCTTACGCAGGGCGATGAGCTTCCGGTAATGCTGCAGGACCGTGTTCTGCATCCCTTCCAGGTCCTTTACGGAGTAAGGAGTCTGCTTGGAATAGGTGCTGCCGGCCGGATCCCTTACGGTATCCCCGTCTCCCCACAGCATGGCCAGGCGGCGGTTGGCGTCGGTGTTTTCACCGCCCCTGGACCCGCGGAGGCCGATCTCTTCCCCGTAATAGATGAAGGGGGAACCGGGGGAAAGGATGTACAGGTTCGCCGCGACCTGCATCCGTCCGGATGACATGGGAAGATAACCGGCAGCCCTGTCCGTATCGTGATTGGCGATGAACGGGACATCCATCGCTTCCGGATTGACGGAGCGGATGGAGGCCAGGTATTTTCCGACGCTCTGCGTGAACCTGTTCACATCGCCGGCCTGCGCGGTTTTCGCGATCAGGCCTTCCGCCTGGGAGACGGAAAAATGGAAGCAGTTAAAGGCGGGCAGGTAGCGCTCGATCACGCCGTCCCCGTCCCAGACCTCGGCGACCGTATAGATGTACGGATTGATTTTTTTCAGTTCCCCCATATACCAGTTCCAGAACTCCGCGTTTTTATCATGTTCGCCGTAGTAGGGATATTTGGCGGCGTCAAAGCGGAAACCGTCGATCCCCAGGCCGAGCCAGTATTCCGCCACATCCAGCAAAGCCTGCCGGACTGACTCGTGATCAAAATTCAGTTCCGGCATGCTGTCGGAGAAGTTGGATTCATACAGTGCCAGGCCGGACGGAAGCCTTGTGAAATGCCGGCCTGCCGGGACGGGTTCATCCGGCGAAATCCAGGTATAGAAATCATAATAGGCGTTTCCGGGATTCCGCATCTGATGGGCGTTTGAAAAGTTTTTGAACCACCGGCACAGGGTGCTCGTATGATTCAGGGGAAGATCCAGGATCAGCTTGACATCCCGGGCATGGCACAGGGCGATGAGCTCCTGCAGATCCTCCAGGGTCCCGAAGGCAGGGTCGATCTGATAGTAATCCGTGACATCATATTTATGGTAGGAGGGAGACAGGAAAACCGGCGTCAGCCAGATGCCTTCAATCCCCAGGCTGTTTCCGGAACCGGGGTTCCCGTCATTCAGGTAATCCATCCGGTTGATGATTCCGCGGAGGTCGCCCGTTCCGTCTCCGTCGGAGTCGGAGAAGGAGCCGACAAAGATCTCATAAAACACGCGGCTGTTGTTTTCCGCGTCCAGCCCTTTTTCCTCCGCGCAGGATACGGTGCATAACAGGATCAGCGCGAGTAAAAACAACGCAAACCGTTTCATTTATATTCCCTTCTTTCCGCGACTTTCACCTGTATCATGAACCAACGGGCGCAGGTTGTCAAGGGAAGGGAAAAATGTTATATTCCAGAAAAGAAAAAAGAAGGAAAGACTGAACGGATGGAATTTTTCTGCAATGATCAGGAATGGCTTGCGCTTACACGGCTGGAACGGAGGAGGACTGTGCTGTTCCGTGTCCTGGCTGGCCTGACGCCGGCTGTTTTTACCCTGCTGTGCCTGCTGACCCGCACCGGAAACGCCCGGACGATGCATCCGGCAATGCTTGCGGCCGCGGCGCTCCTGGGCGGGGCTGCCATCACCGTATATACGCTGCTCCTCCGGCCGGTCCGGCAGGAACGGAAGCATCTTGAGATGCTGATGAACACTCCGAAGACTATCCTGGAGGGCCGTGTGACGGTCACCGGGGATTGTTTCCGGATCCCGAAAAGCGTCCGGGTACGCCGTGTGATCCTGGAGAAGGATCAGGAGGATGAACGGCCCGCACTGCTGAATGTGGATGAACGGTGGGCGGAACGGATTCCTCCGGACGGGTCGAGGGTCCGGGTCGCGGCGGTTCACAGCTATATTGCCGGTATCGAAACGGTTTGCGGGGCGGAAGGACGAAGGACGGAGAGCCGGAAAGAATCCGGACTGCGCACTTTTTTCCGGGGCGTATCGACTGTCCTGCCCCTGCTGATTCTCTGGGTGTTCTGTACGGTCATTTTCGGCAGTTTTATTTTTTACCAGATTACCGATACCGTTCCGGAGAGAAAGATCACACTGTTCATGGACGGAATGACATCGGGAGAGGACCAGCTGGCGGCCCGGCTGGAGGACCGGCTGGACGATCCGATCCGAATGGTCAGGATCCACCCTTTCAGCTATATGATGTTCGGTGATGAGGAACTGAAAAACGCCGATCTGTATATTCTTCCGGATTCACACCGGAAACAGTACGGGGAGTGGCTCCTGCAGGGGGATGAAGGAATCCTGGTGTACGATCCGGAAACCGGATACACTGTGGCGGGAGATACATTCCTGTATACGGAAGGGAAAGAGTCAGGTGAACCATTCCGGCTTTACCTGGGGGCAAACTCACCGCACCTGGAAGACGGAACAGCCCGGCAGGCAGCAGAACTGCTGACTGCCATCGGGACAGAGAAGGAGGATGCTGAATGAACGGACGTATGATAATCCTGCTGGTGATGGCGGCGTTCCTGTGCCTTCCGGTATGCGCAGGAGCGGAAACCAGTCCTGACGCGCTGTACGTGAAGAAGGTGGAGAACCTGCCGGAGGATTTTATCTTCGGCATGGATGTCTCCAGCGTGCTGGCGGAAGAAGCCAGCGGTGTGAAATATTACGATTTCAATGGAAATGAAACGGACCTGTTCCGGCTGCTGGCGGACAACGGGATCAACTATATCCGCGTCCGGATCTGGAATGATCCCTTTGACGATAATGGAAACGGCTTTGGCGGTGGTAACTGTGATATCCGTACGGCCGTGGAAATCGGCAAGCGCGTCACTGCATGCGGCATGAAGCTGCTGGTGGATTTCCACTATTCTGATTTCTGGGCGGATCCATCCAAGCAGATGGTCCCGCGCGCCTGGAAAAACATGAATATAAGCCAAAAAGTGACGGCACTGTATGGATTCACATTGGATTGTCTGACACAACTGAAGGAATCTGATGTAGATGTCGGGATGGTGCAGATCGGTAATGAGACGACCGGTGCCATGTGTGGTGAAAACAGTTGGGGAAACATTGCCCTGCTTATGGATGCAGGAGCACGTGCCAGCCGGGAAATCTTCCCGAATGCGATGGTTGCGCTTCATTTTACTGATCCGCAAAATCCAGACCGTTTCAGGGGTTTTGCAAAGGAAATATCCGCATTTGAAAAAAAAGGTCTGATTGGATATGATGTTTTCGCCACTTCCTATTATCCGTTTTGGCATGGATCATTGGAAAACCTTTCTTTGCTCATGACAGAGATTTCCGAAACATATGGGAAAAAAGTGATGATTATGGAGACCTCCTATCCTTATACAGACAAAGATACCGACTTCAGCGACAATACTGTCACTGCTGACAGCTGGGGGAATAAGCCTTATCCCCTGACAGTACAAGGCCAGGCAGACTGTATTCGTGATCTTACGGATGCAGTTGTAAATGGCACTCCGGCATGTATCGGTGTTTGCTGGTGGGAAGGTGCATGGATTACTGTGGGCACGAACAGTTGGCAGGAGAACCATGAAAAATGGGAGAAATATGGTTCCGGCTGGGCGACCAGTTATGCGGGTGTCTATGATCCTGAGGATGCCGGCAAGTATTACGGTGGTTCTTCCTGGGATAATCAGGCCTTTTTCGATCAGGAAGGAAAACCGCTGGAATCCTTGAAAGTGTTTCAGCTGATGAGAGAGGGAAGTGGAGCTGAGACATCGGAAGATACTGGCAATACGGAAGGACAGGAAATGCTCGGGACTGATTCAGAATTGCATGAATCTGCAGAAGAAATAAATTATATTGAGGATTACAGTTTTGAAGAAGGGGGCAGGGAATGGGTTTTCAAAGATCGGAAGCATACGCAGGAACTGTTCGTGGAAGATAAACCGCAGGACTCTCTGACCGGGACAAAACATGCGCATTTCTGGAGTTCAGCACAGAACAGTGTGGAATTCACGCTTGAACAAACTTTGAAGAATCTGCCGGGTGGAAAATTCCGGTTATCCGTTTCAATGATGGGTGGAGATTGCGGTGAAACGGATATCTATGCGTATGTAAAGATTGATGGGAAAGAAATTACACGGTCGGATCAGATACCGATCACCGGCTGGCCTAACTGGAATACTGGCATTATTCCGGAATTCGAGCACCCGGCCGGCAGCACGGTGACCGTCGGGATTTATGTAAAATGCCAGGGAACCGGGAACGGCGCCTGGGGAAAAATCGACGATGTTATGCTGAATTCTGTGCAGTAAAAGGGGTTCAGGGCACAAGATATTGGAAACGATACCAATTGAGAAAAATAAAGGGTTCCGTGAAAATTATCTGTTGACAAAAACGGCAAATGCGGATACAATGAATGCGAATTTGAACGGAATGAATCGGACAACCAGACAAGGGCTGCGCGCCCGGTTTTGATTCCGGCAAAAATAAAATATTCAAAAGGAGAATGTCTTATGAAAAAGTTTTTTGCCATTCTGATGGCAGCCATCATGGCACTGTCCATGGTGTCCTTCGCGTCCGCTGACGGCGCGTATGATATCACGCTCTGGGTTCCTGAAGAAATGGTCGACCTGACCAAGACGCAGATCGAAGCCTTCAACGCTTCCAACGAACTGGGCGTTACCTTCAATCCGACGGTTGAACCCGTTTCCGAAGCGGATTCCGCAACCAGCATGATTACGGACGTGGAAGCCGGCGCAGATGTCTTCTTCTTCGCGCAGGACCAGTTTGCCCGCCTGGTGCAGGCCGGCGCGCTGGCAAAGCTGGATGATGAAACAGCTGCCAAGGTCAAGGCTGAGAACGACGTGAGCGCCGTGACCGCCGCAACCTCCGGCGACGCGATGTACGCCTATCCGCTGACCGCGGACAACGGCTACATTATGTACTATGACAAGAGCGTCATTCCGGAAGAGGATGTCGACTCCCTGGAAAAGCTGATCGCGGACTGCGAAGCTGCCGGAAAGTATTTCGCGTTCGAGATGCAGACTTCCGCCTGGTACCTGGCTTCCTTCTTCTTCGCGACGGGCTGTGTGTCCGAGTGGAAGACGGATGACAGCGGTGCCTTCATCGAAGTGCATGATACCTTCAACAGCCCCGAAGGCCTGATCGCTGTGAAGGGCATGAACAAGCTGGTCAAGTCCCCGATGCACCTGAGCAGCTCCAAGGCGTCCGAGTTCGCCTCCGGCGCGGCGATCGTCGTGACCGGTATCTGGGACTACACTACCGCTGAAGAAATCCTCGGCGACAACATGGGCGTAACGGATCTGCCCTCCTTCGAGGTGGACGGCACCGAGTATCACCTGGGTTCCTTCTCCGGCTGCAAGCTGCTGGGCGTGAAGCCGCAGGTGGATGCCGGCAAGGCAACCGCGCTGACCGCGCTGGCAGGCTTCCTGACCGGCGAACAGTGCCAGCTGGAACGGTTTGAAGCCCGTGCCTGGGGTCCCTCCAACCTGGCTGCCCAGGGTTCTGACGCCGTACAGGCCAACCCCGGCCTGATCGCCCTGCAGAAGCAGAACCAGTACGCCACCGTACAGGGCCAGATCCATGGCTCCTGGTGGGATATCGGCAAGGTCATCGGTGACGACGTGAAGGCCGCTGAAGATGATGCCGGCCTGCAGGCTGCCCTGGACAACTACTACGACAAGATCGCCGGCCTGTTCACCCTGTCTGATGACGTGAAGAACGGCTGGACCATCATCGGTACCTACAACGAGGCTGATGGCTTCTTCTTCACCGATTACAGCGACGGCAAGGAAACCTGGACTGCTGACCTGGCCATGGTCAAGGGCGATGACGGCCTGTGGAAGACCGAAGAAGCCTGGCCGATGGAAGCCGGCGTCGAGTTCAAGGTCCGCCAGGGCCTGAGCTGGGACAACGCGTTCCCGGCCGACAACTTCAAGGTTGAAGAAGCGGGCACCTACTACGTACAGTTTGACGAAGCCACCGGCGAAGTCAGCCTGATTCCCGCCGAATAATCTGATGATACCGCTCGATTGATTCGATCCATCAATCGCGACAATCCCGGCCGGAGCCAATCGTGATTGGCTCCGGCCTTTCCCGTCAGAGACGGGGAACGGACAGGATCCGGAACAAACAGAAACGGGGGATGTCTATGACTAATCAGGACTTGGAAACCGGCGCACAGACCCCGCAGCGAAAGAAATCTCTGATCGTACATATTTTGCTGGCGCAGGTCGCGGTAGTGCTGTGCTGCCTGCTGGCCTGGTATCTGTGCGAGAATGTTGTCAGGAAGCAGTATTCCGACGCCACCTACCGGACAGAGCTGGAGATGGTGGATAACAATTACAACGCCATGGGTTACCTGAAGGGAGCGGACGGAAAGCTGGCTGCCCTTCAGTACAACAAAGTAAGCGACGTTATCTTCAAAAAGCCGTTTTACCAGGCAATCGTGGACGAGATGGGACTGCTTCACGCGGACGAACTGAGGGCGGGACGGCCGCTCGGCGAGCAGGACCTGACCGCCGGCCGCCTGATGGACCGCGTTGCCTGGGGATATGATGAAGCGGATCCGACCGGGCGGACGATTACCATCGACGTAACCTATGCTGATCCGGCAGAGGCCGAGGAAATCGGCAACAGGCTGGCGGAGAAGCTGAACGAGATCCTGACGGACAAGTCCAAACTGCCGGGACCGCCGATCAACCAGCCGAACCGGATCGAACATGCCGGATTGATCCAGGAGCCGGTGCGCACCGGACCGAATACCCTGCTGTGGGTGATCATCGCGGGGATCATTGCCGAAGGCGTGTTCCTGACCATGGCGTTCCAGACGGGATGGAAGAACAAACTGACCTGTATCATCATGGGCTTTGCGAACATGAGCCGGGGACAGGTGCTTCGCGGACTGCTCTTCCTCCTGTTTGAAGTGGTGGCGGTCGGATACATGATCGGATGGGGCGTCGGATGGCTTCAGAAGCTGCCGACGCTGGGTACTGTAAAAACGGAACATTACGCATTGAGAGCCGGCGGCCAGGAAGTTGTTACCTACGGGGACGATTCCTTCAAGATCCTGCTGTACGGCGTGCTAACCATTTTCTTTATCGGCGCGATTATCTACACCTACTACCAGAATGTCAAACAGGGCAGGCTGGCCGCAAAGATCGAAGCCGCCGGAAAGAAGCTGAAAAGCGGCAGGGAGGACCTGCGCTCCCTGGTGGATGACCAGTTCCACAAGACATTGCTGGCACTGCCGGTGACCGGTATCATCGTGTTCACCGTCATGCCGATCATCTTCATGGTACTGGTGGCATTCACCAATTACAGCGGAACCTTTGACGGCAAAGAGAATCTTTTCTCGTGGGTCGGGCTGGACAACTTCAACCAGCTGCTGACATGGACAGCCGGCGGATCCGGCAACAAGACGTTCATGGCGACCTTCGGGGAGATCCTGGCCTGGACGCTGATCTGGGCATTCTTTGCAACCTTCACCAACTATTTCCTGGGCATGTTCGTGGCCATGGCCATCAACAAGAAGGGAATCAAACTGAAGAAGATGTGGCGGACGATCCTGGTCATGACGATCGCGATTCCGCAGTTCATCTCCCTCCTGTACGTGTCCAAGATGTTTGACAAGAACGGGATTATCAATTCCTTCCTGCTGAATATGGGATGGACCAGTAAACCGATCGAGTTCTTCGGGGATGTCAACAATCCCTGGCTGTCCCGGATCACGGTGATTGTAATCAATATCTGGATCGGTATCCCGTACCTGATGCTGATTACCACGGGTATCCTGATGAACATCCCCGCGGACCTGTATGAATCCGCCCGGATCGACGGCGCGAATCCCTGGCAGCAGTATACGCGGATCACCCTGCCGTATATGCTGTTTGTCACAGGACCGTACCTGCTGACCAGTTTCACCGGAAACATGAACAACTTCAACGTGATCTACCTGCTGACGGGAGGCGCGCCGACAAAACTCGGCGCATACAGCGCAGGCGGTGTGTCCGCAGGGCAGACCGACCTGCTGATTACCTGGCTGTTCAACATTACGCAGGGCGGTGAACACCTGTATTACCAGGCTTCTGTCGTCGGTATCCTGGTGTTCCTTGTGGTAGCCCTGATCACCCTGCTGGTATACAGCCGGCTGCCGTCGAATAAAAATGAGGAGGATTTCCAGTGATGAGCAATATGACTTCCATGGCCTCCTCCCAGCCGAAAATGAAACAGCATATGGGTCTGAAGGCCTCCAGAACCATCGGCAACACGCTGATTTATATCCTGCTGATCGTCATCAGCATTATCTGGCTGATCCCCTTTGTCTTCATCGTGCTGCAGTCGTTCCGGGTTGAATCCACCCACCAGGTCGGATACATCATCCCGCAGGTCTGGGGATTGCGGAATTATACGGAGCTGTTCAACTCCAATTTCCCCCGCTGGTATGTGAACACATTCATCTCAGCCCTGTGCACCTGCATCCTGCAGACGATCATCGTGCTGTGTATGAGTTACACGCTTTCCCGCTTCCGTTTCAAGATGCGCAAGCCCCTGATGAAAGTCATGCTGATCCTGGGGCTGTTCCCCGGAATGCTGTCCATGATCATCCTGTACCGCGTCCTGAAGGACCTGGGCCTGACCCAGGCCAATGCGGTTCCCGGACTGATCCTGGTGTATGTGGCATCCTCCGGTATGGGGTACTACGTATCAAAAGGTTTCTTTGATACCATCCCCAAATCACTGGACGAAGCGGCCCGCATTGACGGAGCAACCCGGGCACAGGTGCTGTACAAGATTATCCTGCCCCTGTCCAAACCGATCGTGATTTATACCCTGCTGACGGCTTTCATGGGCCCGTGGGGTGATTACGTATTCGCCCGATACGTTTCGAACAACACGGCGGCAGGCATGAACGTGGCCGTTGGTCTGTACGGCTGGCTGAGCCAGGACCAGATCAACAAGAAATACACCATGTTCTGCGCCGGCGGCGTACTGGTCGCGGTGCCGGTAACAATCCTGTTCATGTGCCTGCAGCGGTACTATGTTGAAGGCGTTACCGGCGGTGCGGTAAAGGGATAAGGAAGGAGGAGACATCTATGGCAAGCGTAAAACTTACCAATATCAAGAAGATATACGACAACAATGTTACAGCTGTCCATGATTTCAACCTGGAGATCGCAGACAAGGAATTCGTGGTGTTTGTCGGACCTTCCGGATGCGGAAAGTCCACCACGCTGCGCATGATTGCCGGGCTGGAGGATATTTCAGACGGTACACTGGAGATTGACGGCCAGGTGGTGAACGATCTGCAGCCCAAAGACCGGGATATCGCCATGGTCTTCCAGAACTACGCGCTGTATCCGCATATGACGGTGTACAACAACATCGCTTTCAGCCTCCGGCTGAAAAAGGTCCCGGAAGATGAGATTTTTGAACGGGTAAACAACGTGGCACAGATCCTCGGTATCACGGATTACCTGAACCGGAAGCCCAGGGCGCTGTCGGGCGGCCAGCGCCAGCGTGTGGCCATCGGCCGCGCTATGGTCCGGAATGCCAAGGTATTCCTGATGGACGAGCCCCTGTCCAACCTGGACGCCAAGCTGCGCAACCAGATGCGCGCGGAGATCATCCTGCTGCGTCAGAAACTGGACACCACCTTTATCTACGTGACCCATGACCAGACGGAGGCCATGACCCTGGGTGACCGGATCGTGATTATGAAGGACGGGTACATTGAGCAGGTCGGAACACCGCAGGAAGTGTTTGACACGCCGGTGAACCTGTTTGTGGCCGGATTTATCGGGAGCCCGCAGATGAACTTCCTGAAGGCGAAGCTGGTCCAGGAAGGGACCGGCTACAGTGTGGAGATCCTCGGTGCGAAGATTCCGCTGAACGAGGACCAGACAGCGGTGCTTTCTGCAAAGGGGACGGGTTCCCGCGATATCATCCTGGGCGTCCGGCCGGAGCATACCACCGTGCTGTTCGACAAGGCGGAAAATGCCATTGAATGCACCATTGACGTGAACGAAATGATGGGCAGTGAGCTGCACCTTCACCTGTCCAGCGCCAACGATGACAAGATCATCGTCCGCCTGCCCACGGTGGACCTGACCAGGGAACAGCGCGCGTCGCTGTCCTACGGAAACAAAATGTACATTACCTTCCCGGCGAAGGTGATGCACCTGTTCGATCCGGAAACGGAGCGGAGCCTGATTGACGGCTGATCTGACAGCTCTGATCCGGCGGACTGCCTTCGGGCAGTCCGCTTTTTTTTCGAAGCAGGTTAAGATTTTTTCGAAAAAAGGGATGATGTGCAGATAAAGTCTTTTCAAACAGGCCCTGAATATGATAGTATTACACAATTGAGCTCGAAGAGAACAATACGAATAGCATAAAGGATCCGTCCCGGAAACAATGCACGAAAGGAGACTGCCTGCGATGCCGAATGCGATTCAGCTGGAAAACTATTCGCCAGCCAGCGAAATTACGGTATTGGCAGTCTGCCTTGTGATGCTTGTGCTCCTGTTCGTTTCCTTCAAGGTCCGGATGAAGAGTTTCCGTATATTTGCCACGCTGCTCGGGATGCTGATTGCGGCAGCCGTGGCGGACCTGACGCTTCACTATCTGGTCCGGCATGTCCCGGCCGCTCCGAGGGCGGTTCTCTGCACGATGAGGAGCCTGTACCATATTCTCCTTTTCAGCATGAAGCATCAGTTTGTGGCATACATCTGCGCCGGTGCCGGACTGCCGGAAAAGGAAAGCCGGCCTTATCTCACAGTGGCAACCGTGCTGCTGATTGTGTTTTCAGCGGCGGATACCGTCTGGATCTTCTCGGGTCCGGGTCTCCGTATAGTGGACGGAACGCTCTCCTTTGAAGGTTCCCTGATCTTTACGATCGGGTATATCCTGTTTGCCACCCTGCTCGGAATCATGCTCCTGCGGGTGCGCCGCCGGCTGTACAGCCGTGTAATGAACGGCTTTTTCAGCGTGGTGGCAATCTGCGTCGTGCTGCTGGCCGCGGCGAGGCTCCTGCTCCAGTCCACCTATACGGTTACCACATTCCTGCTTCCGATGATCGCCATCATGTACCTGATTCATTCCAACCCGTATGACGCAACGCTCGGCGCGAACGACCTGCGCGGACTGAACAACCTGATCCGTTACAGCGACGAAAAGGGAAAGAACTTCCTGTTCCTGAGCCTGTATATCCGGGAACTGGATGAAAGCGGAAAGACAATGTCCGACGAACTCCGCACCCTGATCCGGCATGCGGCGGAATCCTATTACAGGCGGTCCATGCTGTTCCAGGTCAGCAACGGGCATGTGCTCCTGATCGTGCCGAAGGACAGGAACCGGGATTATGAAGAACGTACGGAAAAGATCCTGGAACGTTTCCGGACCGAGTATCCCAGGTTCAGGTATGACTATAAGTTCGTGATCGGGGAAAGCTCCCGGGAACTGAGCCGGAAAAACGTGTATACGAGTTTCATCCGGAGCATCCATGCCCGGATCCCGGAGAATACCGTTTACCGGGCACAGCCGGAAGACCTGAATCAATACAAACAGTATGAAACGATCTTGAAAGAGCTGGCGGATATCGCCGAAAAGAAGGATCCGGAGGATCCCCGGGTACTGGTATACTGCCAGCCGGTATACAATCTCCAAACCGGGAAATACGATACGGCGGAAGCGCTCATGCGGCTGCAGAACGATGAACTCGGGATCGTTTCCCCGGGCCGGTTTATCCCCCTTGCAGAGGAAAACGGATATATCCACACACTGACGGAGATCATCCTGAACAAGACCTGCCGCACGCTGCACAGCCTGATCTCGGAAGGCTATGAGATTACCCGGATCAGCGTGAACGTCTCCGTGATGGAACTGCGGGATCCCGGATTCTGCGGGGATATCCGGCGGATCATTGACGCCAACAATGTGGACAGCAGCCGGATCGCCATTGAACTGACAGAATCCCGGAACGAAAGCGATTTCATCCTAATGAAGGAACGGATCGAAGAACTGAGGAAAAACGGGATCGACTTCTACCTGGATGATTTCGGGACGGGATACAGCAATATGGAGCGGATCCTGGAGCTTCCCTTTGATATCATCAAATTTGACCGGAGCATCGTCACCGCGGGCAGGCAGAACAAACGCTCGGAGCAGGCGCTGGGAAGCATGGCCGAGCTGTTCAGCAAGCTCCGGTATTCGGTGTTGTACGAAGGCGTCGAAGACGAAGTGGACGAGGCGATGTGCCGCGGGCTGAACGCTTCCTACCTGCAGGGTTACAAATATTCCAGGCCGATTCCCATCGATGAGCTGAGCCGTTTCCTGGAAAGGTGCCCCAAGGGGACAGAACCGCTGAAGGACACAGCAGCATACTGAAGACCGCGGACAAAACAGATTGTATTTTTGGTGTTTTTCGTATTTCTTCCATCTGAATCGTTGACGAACTGCCGATCTGTGTATAAAGTAGAGGCACAGGTCTGCGGAAAATAATCATTCGGCCCAGAAGCAATTCATGGGCCTCCATTTTCCTGCGGAAGAATACTGCTGTGTCCGGCAGTAAGGAGAATATGCATGAGTTCCAAGATGACATTTTATGTACTGAAACGAATCCTGCTGGCAATTGTGACCGTCTGGATCGTTGTTACGGTGACCTTTTTTGTGATGCACTCCGTTCCGGGCGGACCTTTTGTGGGCGAAAAAGCGATTTCCAAGGAAGCGCAGGCAGCGCTGGAGGCCAAGTACGGGCTGGACAAGCCATTAATGGAGCAATACGGAACATACTTGAAGGATATTGCTACCCGGTTTGATTTCGGACCTTCCCTGAAACAGCGGGGCAGACAGGTGATCGACATCATCGGAGACGGTATGCGTACTTCCGCCAGGCTGGGACTGATTGCAGCAGCGATTGCCACAGTCACCGGAATCGTCCTCGGCGCAGTGGCGGCAATCCGCCGGAACACGGTGATGGACAAGATCATCATGGTGATAACAACCGCGTTCGTCTCCATGCCGTCCTTTATCATCGGGTCGTTTTTGCTGATTATTGTTTCCGTGAGACTGGGCTGGCTACCGGCAAACGGGGCGGCGCAGGGAGGCCTGATCCTGCCGATTGTAACGCTAGCCCTGTTTCCGATGAGCTATATTACCCGGCTGACCCGCTCTTCTATGCTGGATGAACTGGGACAGGATTATATCCGTACGGCACGGGCAAAGGGCGTATCCCGCCGGAAGATCATTTTCGGACACGCACTGAAGAATTCCCTGATTCCTGTGATTACATATATCGGGCCGATGCTGGCTTATATTGTTACCGGATCCATGGTGGTGGAACAGATTTTTGCCGTACCGGGGATCGGGCGGGCATTCATTTCCAGCATTATCAACCGCGATTACACGATGATTATGGGGACTACGATCGTACTTGCTTCGCTGATTGTTATCATGAACCTGGTCAGCGACCTGCTGTACAAGGTTGTGGACCCGCGGATCGAATTTGAGTAAGAGGAGGAAGCTGAGCATGTTTGATGTACGGAAGCCTTTCAGCCTTCAGCTGAATCCGAAACTGTTTGAGCCGGCAACGGACGCGGAAAAGGAATACATTTCCCGCATGCGCCCGTCCAGCACTTTTTTTCGGGACGGATGCAGGCGCCTCCTGAAAAACAAAGTGGCCACGCTGAGCCTGATTGTGATTGTCCTTATCACGCTTTCCGTGATTATCCTGCCGATATTCTGGCCCTATTCCTATGACCAGATGCTGGGCGTGCGGCCGGGAAAACCGGTCGACAGTTCCTACAACAACCTGGCTCCGTTTGCCTGGGGGAAAACGGAACTGAAGCGTATGGAGGAAGGGGAGAAGCTGTTTCCCCATGTTTTCGGAACGGATTCCCACGGGCGTGATTATTTTATCCGCGTAGTCTATGGAGCAAGGATTTCCCTTGCGGTCGGATTCTTTGCCAGCCTGATCGTGCTGGTGATCGGAATGACGATCGGTTCCATTGCAGGCTATTTCGGCGGCAAAGTGGACATCGTGATTATGCGTATTGTGGATATTATTTACTCCCTGCCGGACATGCTGGTCATTATCCTGCTGGCGGTGGTTCTCGGCAGGACCCTGAACGTGGAAGGAACCATCCTGGAGAAAATCGGCGCGAAAATTAATTCCATGTTTATCGTTTTCGGCCTGCTGTACTGGGTCAGCATGGCCCGGCTGATCCGGGGCCAGATCCTTTCGCTCCGCCAGCAGGAATACGTCCTGTCCGCCCAGACGACCGGAGCCGGCGGACGCTGGATTATCCGCAAACATCTTCTGCCGAACTGTATTTCCGTGATTATTATCTCCACGGCGCTGCAGATCCCGAATGCAATTTTTACGGAAAGTTTCCTGTCTTTCATGGGCCTGGGCGTCAATGCCCCGATGCCGTCGCTGGGATCCCTGGCATCGGACGCGCTGAGCGGAATAACGACGTATACATACCGGCTGGTGATCCCTGCGCTGGCAATCTGCCTGATTGTCCTGTCGCTGAACCTGTTTGGCGACGGACTGCGGGATGCCTTTGATCCCAAGCTGAATGCATGAAAACAGCGGAGGACCGGAAAAACAACGAAAGGGCAGGCAATGATATGTCGTCAGTAAATGAAACAAAGGATATTCCGGAGAGCAGGACAAGCCGGGAAGAGTGCCCCCTGCTGGCGGTCCGGGACCTTCATACCTCCTTTTTTACGGATGCAGGTGAAGTGAAGGCGGTGGACGGGGTTTCCTTTACCCTCGACCATGGGAAGGTGCTGGGCATTGTGGGGGAATCCGGTTCCGGGAAATCGGTGACCGCCTATTCCATCATGCAGATCCTGGCACCCACAGGGAAAATCGTCAGCGGCAGTATCAAACTGGACGGGAAAGAGCTGGTCGGACTGGACGAGAAGGAAATGCGGACGGTACGCGGCAACCGGATTTCGATTATTTTCCAGGACCCCATGACATCCCTGAATCCAACGTATACGATCGGGCATCAGCTGGAGGAAGCGATTACCCTGCATACCAACCGGGACCGGAAACAGGCGAAGGCCCGCGCGCTGGAGATGCTGCAGCTGGTAAATGTCAATGAGCCGGCAAAGCGGCTGAAACAGTATCCCTATGAGCTGTCCGGCGGTATGCGGCAGCGCGTAATGATTGCCATGGCACTGGCGTGCGAGCCGGATATCCTGATTGCGGACGAACCGACAACAGCACTGGACGTGACGATACAGGCCCAGATCCTGGAACTGATGCAAAGCCTGCAGAAGCAGCTTGGCATGGCCATTATTATGATCACGCATGATCTGGGCGTCATTGCCCAGCTGTGTGATGAAGTGATCGTGATGTATGCCGGCTCGGTATGTGAACGCGGAACGGCAGACGCCATCTTCTATCATCCGGCGCATGAATATACCAAGGGCCTGATGCGCTCCATTCCGCGGGACGAGAATAACGGACAACGGCTGGAACCCATCACCGGCACCCCTATTGACCTCCTGAATATGCCTGCCGGCTGTCCGTTCGCGCCGCGGTGTGACCGCGCGCTGAAGGTCTGCCTGACCAGGCGGGCTGAGGAAATGTGGGTTGGTGAGGACCATATTTCACGCTGCTGGATGAATGTGAAGGAGCTTGCCGATCAGGGGATTGCTGTACTGGAAGGGGGCGAGGCGGATGAGTGAAAACAAAACGCTGCTGGAAGTACAGGACCTGAAACAATACTTTGACATCAATACGGGTTTCTTCCGGTCGAAACCGCTGAAGGCTGTGGACGGCGTTTCTTTCTCAATCCGTAAAGGCGAGACGCTCGGACTGGTGGGAGAATCCGGATGCGGAAAAACCACAGTCGGCCGTTCGGTGCTTCATCTGTACAACCCGACGGGCGGGCGGGTGATTTATGACGGAACGGAAATCAGCGGAAAAACCAGTCTGCGCGAATTCCGCAGGAAGGCCACGATGGTCTTCCAGGATCCGTATTCATCCCTGAACCCCAGAATGACGGTCTCGGATATTGTTGCAGAACCGCTGGATGTTCATCATCTGTACAGGACGAAGCAGGAACGGAATGACCGGGTGCTGGAGCTGCTGGGCTATGTCGGACTGAACAGTGAACATGCCTCCCGGTATGCCCATGAATTTTCCGGCGGCCAGCGGCAGCGTATCGGGATTGCCCGGGCACTGGCGGTAAACCCTGAATTCATTGTCTGCGATGAACCGGTTTCCGCGCTGGATGTTTCCATCCAGGCGCAGGTGATCAATATGTTTGAAGACCTGCAGGAAAAGCTGAAGCTGACATATCTTTTCATCGCGCACGACCTGCTGGTTGTCCGGCACATTTCGAACCGGATCGCCGTGATGTATCTCGGCAAGATGGTGGAACTGGCGGATGCGGAGGAGATCTATCACCATCCGCTGCATCCCTATTCAAGGTCCCTGCTCAGCGCGGTTCCGTTGCCGGATCCGAAGAGGGCCCGGGAAAACAAGAGGATTGTACTGACCGGCGATATTCCCAGCCCCCTGAACGCGCCTTCCGGATGTCCTTTCCGTACCCGCTGCCCTTATGCGGCAAAAGAGTGCGGAGACAGCATGCCGGAATTCAAGGAAGCGGAAAGCGGACACTTTGTCGCTTGCCACAGGCTGAAGGAAATCGGCTGAGAAACGGATTGCCCTGGATTCATTCGTGCGGGAAGCCGCATCGATGAAATATTATTTTAGGAGGTACTCCCATGAAAAAGTTTGCTGCGTTGCTGCTGGCAGTGCTTCTTGCGCTGACCTGCGTCCTGGCTGCTTCTGCGGAAGAAACCAAGACATCCATCAACGTCTGCATCGCTTCCGAGCCGGATACGCTGGATCCTGCTCTGAACTCCGCTGTGGACGGCGCCACCATGATCGCGCATTTGTTTGCCGGTCTGTCCACCTGGGCCCAGGATGAGAACGGCGCCCTGGTGATCGTTCCGGCCTGTGCCGCGGAACTTCCTGCTCCCGTGATCAACGATGACGGAACCGCCACCTACACGTACACCCTGGTGGATGGCCTGAAGTGGTCTGACGGGCAGGACCTGACTGCCAAGGATTTCGAATTTGCCTGGAAGCGCGCCGCCTCTGAAGAACTGGGCGCGGATTACGGGTATATGTTTGAAGTCGTCAAGGGCTACAATGAAGGCGACCTGGCAGTGGAAGCAATCGATGACAAGACGCTGACCGTGACATTGTACAATGATGTTTCCTACTGGAATGAACTGCTGGCCTTCCCGTCCTTCCTGCCTGTCCGTGAAGATATCGTTGCCAATGAATCCTGGGCGACAGATCCGGCGACCTATATCTGCAACGGTCCCTACACCATGACCAAGTGGGATCACAACTCCCTGATCACGCTGACCAAGAACGAAAACTACAACCTGGCTGATACCGTCAAGATGGATGAAATCAATTTCTATCTGTCCGACGATGCGAACAACATGCTGGCAAACTATGAGAACGGCGACTGGCAGATGATCGACGATGTGCCCAACAATGAAATCGCAACCCTGAAGGAAAAGTATCCCACGGAGTTTGTGGTCGGTTCCCAGATGGGCACTTACTATGTATGCTGGAATGTCAATGCCAACATCCTGCCGGAAGGCTGCGAGCTGAGCGGCGAAGACGCTGAAAAAGCCATGGCTGAGATCCGCTATGCGATCGGACTGCTGTATGACCGGAACTACATCGTGACGGAAATCGGCCAGGCCGGCCAGCAGCCCGCGTCTTCCTTTGTCGCGTTGGGCCTGACGGATGCTGACGGTATCCATCAGTTCTATGAAAACGCCGGTCCCTCCGATGAGTATGTCGGATACTGGGATGTTTCCGAAGAAGCTTATGAAGGGAACTGGGCAACCGCGATTGAAATCCTGAAGAAGTACTATGACTTCGACGAAGCGACCCAGACCTTTACCAATTTCCCGTCCATGGAGTACCTGTACAATACCAGCGAAGGGCATAAAGCGATCGGCGAATACCTGGCGCAGGTGCTGAGCGGTGTCGGTATCACCATGAACCTGACCAACCAGGAATGGAATACCTTCCTGAACACCAGAAAAGAAGGCGATTATACGATTGCCCGCAACGGCTGGCTGGCAGACTATAATGATCCGATTTCCTTCCTGGATATGTGGACTTCTTCCTCCGGCAACGATGATACACAGCTGGGCAAGGACGCCCATGCGGACCTGAAGCTCTACAGCATCGACCTGACGCCTTACGGCGCAGACCTGAAGGTTGAAAACGGCACCTGGGCCGAAACCTATGACGCGGCCATCGCGGCCATCAAGGGATGCGGCGACAAGGAAGCCCGCTACGGCATGATGCATGCGGCAGAAGACCTGCTGATGAGCACCGGAACGATTGTCCCGCTCTACTACTATACGGATATCTACATGATCAAGGACAGCGTGAAGGGCTTCTTCTCCAACCCGCTTGGATACAAGTACTTCATGTACTGCACTGTGGAATAATCCGTCCCTCCGGACAAGGGTCATGAACAGGGCTGCTCCTCACGGAGCAGCCCTGTTTTAATACAATGAAAATTGTTTTTTTGCTGTTTTTTGTATTTTCTGGGATACTGGATACAACAAATAACACATGATTTGGTGTTTTTTCATTGTTTTTCATACCAGATAGGACTTGCAGCAAATGGAAACACTTCTTCCGGAAAAGACAAAAAGAATTGCAAAACGGGATACAATATGTTATCATTCTTTAGTACTTTTTCTGCGAAAGATTCAGAATGTGTACCCGCCGGAAAGGGTTTTCGACGGCTTTTGATGTTCGTATTATCCGGGCAGAAGCCCGTGTAATAAAATCTTAAATGGAGGGAAACCACATGAAAAAACTGCTGGCTCTGCTGATGGCACTGTGCATGCTCGCGAGCATTACCGCTGCCTTCGCGGAAGACACCGCGGATATTCCGCTGGTGTGGGCAACAAGCACCCTGTCCCAGAAATTCAGTCCTTATTTTGCTGATACGGCTTATGACCAGGATGTCGTAAGCATGACCCAGATCAGCATGATGACCACCGACCGCGTCGGCGGAATCATCTACAACGGTATCGAGGGTGAAACCATTCCGTACAACGGAACGGACTACACCTACTATGGCACCGGCGACCTGTCCGTCAACTACGACGAGGCGACCGACATCACTACCTACGGCTACAAAATGCGCGAAGATCTGAAGTTCTCCGACGGAGAGCCTGTAACGATCGATGACGTCATTTTCACCTACTATGTGTACCTGGATCCCGCCTACAACGGATCCACCACGCTGAGCAGCTACGACATCCTCGGCCTGAAGGCCTACCGGACCCAGATCCCGGAAGCCAGCCTGGATGAAGTAACCGCCATCGCGGACGCTGTGAAGAATGCCTACTTTGCGAACGGCGCCGGCTACACGGTTGCTGAGGGCGACATCTTCACGCAGGAACTGTATGACAGCTATGCCAACGCGACCACCGCACTGTGGAAGGAAGACCTGCAGGGCATCGTGGACTACGTGTACGCCAATTACGGCGAAACGTATGCCGAAACGGTTACCGGCAAGACCTTCGAAGAAGTCGGCGAATCCGACGCACTGAAAGTTTTCCTGGCCGGAAACCTGTGGGGATTTGCCATCGAAGATCCGGAATGCACGCTGGATGACCTGTTTGCTGTCGCGTTCACCAAGTACGGCGGAGACTTCGACGCTTACCTGGCTGCCGGCGAATCCGCCACCGGAACTTCTTCGGACGCCATCAACACCGAACTGATGAACAGCGCTGCTGCGGCTGCCGGTGTTGACACCTCTGCCGGTGTTCCGAACATCTCCGGTATCAAACGCGTGGATGATTACACCGTCGAAGTCCAGGTGAAGGGCTTCAGCGCTCCCGCCGTGTATTCCATCCTCGGCCTGAGCATCACCCCCCTGCACTACTACGGCGATCCCGCCCAGTATGACTATGAGAACAACAAGTTCGGCCATCCCTTCGGCGACCTGAGCATTGCCCAGAGCAAGAACGACGCGCCACTGGGCGGCGGCCCCTACAAGTTCGTGAAATACGACAACCGTGTTGTGTACTACGAAGCGAACGAGAACTACTATCTTGGCGCTCCCAAGACCAAGACCTTCCAGTACAAGGAAACCAACGCCGCTGAAGTTGCTTCCGCTGTGCAGACCGGTACCGCGGACGGCGGTGAAATGACCGGCAGCAAGACCAACTTCGAAATGCTGCGTTCCTTCAACGACAACGGCGAAGTGACCGGCAACATCGTGACCACCTATTCCGTGGCTAACCTGGGCTATGGCTACATCGGCATGAACGCCGACACCATGAACGTCGCGGGCGAACCCGGCAGTGACGCTTCCAAGAACCTGCGCAAGGGTTTCGCGACCATCCTGGCCGTGTACCGTGACACCGCGTTCGACAGCTACTACGGCGACGCCGCGGCTGTGATCAACTATCCGATCTCCTCCACCAGCTGGGCTGCTCCGCAGGCCACCGATGAAGGCTACCGTGTCGCGTACTCCGTGGACGTGGACGGCAATCCCATCTACACCGCTGAAATGACCGCTGAAGAGAAGTATGAAGCTGCCAAGCAGGCTGCGATCGGCTTCTTCAAGGCTGCCGGTTACACCTTCGACGAAGCGGAAGGCAAGTTCACCGCTGCTCCCGAAGGTGCTTCCCTGAGCTATGAAGCGATCATCCCCGGCGACGGCACCGGCGACCACCCGTCCTTCGCGATCCTGACCGACGCCCGTGAAGCCCTTGGCTCCATCGGTATCGAACTGAAGATCAACGACCCGGCGGACTCCAACGTGCTGTGGGATGCCCTGGATGCCGGCACCCAGAATATCTGGTGCGCTGCCTGGGGTTCTACCATCGATCCCGATATGTACCAGGTCTATCATTCCTCCAACATCGTCGGTAAGGGCGGCAGCGACAGCAACCATTACCACATCCAGAGCGAAGCCCTGGACGAGATGATCCTGAATGCCCGTCAGAGCGCTGACCAGGCTTACCGCAAGGAAGTCTACAAGGATGCCCTGAACGAGATTATGGACTGGGCAGTTGAAATCCCGGCCTATCAGCGTCAGAACATCGTCATCGCCAGCACCGAGCGCGTGAACATCGACACCATCACGCCCGACGTCACCACCTACTGGGGCGTGCTGGCGGAAGTGCAGCTGGTTGAAATGAACGCAACCAAGTAAGCATTTTCCGGGTTTCTGAGGAACTGAACAACGATCCCTGGCCGGATCCTGCCCTTCGGGGCGGGACCGGTCAGGGAAAATTCTGCTTATTAGGGTCCGGGGAGGACGTCAACGTGTGGAAGTTTATCGTACGAAGGGTTTTTCTGGCCATTATCATTGTAGTGCTGGGGTCCTTCATCATTTACGGCGTCATGCGCGCCATGCCCACCAGCTTTGTGGAAGCGATGGCCCGGCAGCGGGCTGCTGCCAGTGCCACGACCGGCGGGCCGACCTACCAGGAATGGCTGGAACAACTGAATAAGGCGTATCATATGGATACGGACATCGTGAGCGGCTTTTTCAGCTGGCTGGGCGATGTTGTACAGGGAGACTTCGGAACAAGCTGGAAGTACGGTATCCCCGTTACACAGAAGTTCGGAGAAGTTATCTGGTACTCTGTGATTCTGAATATCATCACGATTATCCTGGAAGTCATTATCTGTATCCCGCTGGGGATCCAGGCCGCACGCCACCAGTACAGCGGTTTTGACTACGGGATCACCGTGTTTGCCATGCTGTGTATTTCGTTGCCTACATTTTTCCTGGCAACGCTGCTGAAATATGCTTTTGCGGTCAAACTGGGATGGTTTGACCTGTACGGGCTGGTCGGACGTTTCCATGAGCAGCTGTCGCAGGGTGAAAAGATCCTGGACGTCATGCATCATATGTTCCTGCCTGTGCTGACGCTGGCGATGCTGAACATCGGCGGCCTGACGCGCTATACCCGTACAAACATGCTGGAAGTACTGAATGCCGATTATATCCGCACTGCCCGGGCGAAGGGCCTTTCGGAAAAAACGGTGATCAACCGCCATGCATTCCGGAACACCCTGATCCCGCTGGTCAGCTATATGAGCTACCTGATTCCGAGCCTTTTCTCCGGCTCCATGATCACGGAAACGCTGTACCAGATCCCGGGTATCGGTTATATTGCATATGACGCCATGGTGGCGGGAGACCTGCCCTTTACCATGTTCTATTCCATGTTCGGCCTGATCCTGACGCAGATCAGCCTGATGCTGGCGGATATCATGTATGCCGTGGTGGATCCGCGGGTACGTGTAAACTGAGGCAGGAGGGCAGTGAGATGAGCGAAATGATCAAAGACAACAAGACGGAACAGAATAATAACCAGGAACAGCTGGCCCTGGATGACGGCCGCCGGGTGAAGGTCCTTTCCCCCGGAATGATGGTGTTCAAGCGCTTTATCCGGAACCGCCTGGCGATCGTGGGGATCTGCATCCTGGTCTTTATGTTCGTGTTTTCCTTCCTGGGCGGAGTGATCTCCCCTTACCGTCAGGACCAGGTTTTCTATAAAGTCGATTCCGCCAACAAGGAATATGCCGGCGCTGTGGTGAACACCGATTACCGGTTTATCACGACAGACGGCGGAACGCTTCCCACCATGGTCCGGGCGACCTTCAACAGCCAGGTCAAGGGCAAGGACGGGGATGTGATCTCCTTTAACGCGGACAAGACGGCTTATTCCGCGACGAAGGTTGCAGACGGGTTTTATCTTATTACATCCGGCGATGATCTGGGAACGGTGACGCTCCTGGGGAAGATCGTGGATATCAAGGCTGCTGAAGGCAAGGAAATTTCTGACGAACTGAAAGCAGCCGCGATCCAGGCCGCGACCGCCGGACAGACCAGCTTTGAGCTGGACGGTATGACCTACAGCCTGACCAAGGATGTGGGCAAGAGCTACAAGCTCGGCGGCATGAAGGAGATCGGCTTTGCCACCATGCTGAACTTTGACGCGGCGGACACGCAGTATTCGAACCTGCTGAAGGACTATGAATTCCGCAGGAACTGCGAGACGGCGATGCATGCCGGGGAGACCACCTTTACGGCGGGTGACACGACGTATACGCTGGAGATCATCAGCGAGACGGACGCCACTGTGCTGGATGCTTCCGGGAATGCGGTTGCCAATGTCTCCAATATCATCGTGAACTCCGTGACCAGCGGCGTTATGCTTTCCCCCGCGTACAAGGACGCGGTTGTGGACGCGATTACCAGCAGAAAGACCGCTTTTGAGTATGTGAACGAAGAAGGCGTAACGGAGAAGCACACCATCCAGATGCGCGCCAACAACTACATTATCTCCACGATCCAGCAGACCCACCTGATCGATATGTATGCCGAACCGAGCGCGGAACACCCGCTCGGCACGGACGATCACGGCATGGACGTACTGACGCGGCTGATGTACGGCGGCCGGATCTCCCTGATGGTCGGCTTTATCGTTATGATCCTGGAGAACATCATCGGTATCATCATCGGCGGCATTTCCGGCTACTTCGGCGGCTGGGTGGACACACTGCTGATGCGTTTTGTGGACCTGTTCAACTCGATTCCGTACTATCCGATGATGATCATCGCCGGCGCGATCATGGACTCCTTTGAAGTGAATCCATACCTGCGGCTGTATATGATGATGGCCATCATGGGTATCATGGGCTGGACCGGCGTCGCCCGGGTTGTCCGCGGCCAGATCCTGAGCCTGCGGGAGCAGGACTTCATGGTTGCAACCGAGGCTACAGGCATCAAGATTTCCCGCCGGATTTTCAAGCACCTGGTGCCGAACGTGATGCCGCTGCTGATCGTCCAGGCCACCATGGGACTGGGCGGAATCATCCTGACGGAGGCCACGCTGAGCTTCCTGGGCCTGGGCATCAAATATCCGCTCGCGTCCTGGGGAACGATCATCAACTCCGCTTCGAACATTTATGTTATGACCAACTGCTGGTATCTGTGGATTCCGGCCGGTCTGCTGATCGTGCTGACAGTGCTTGGATTCAACTTCGTCGGCGACGGCCTGCGGGATGCGTTTGATCCCAAGATGAAGCGGTAAGACGGGAGGAGAAAAAGATGGCAAAGAAAGAATCCAACTTTATTTCCGCCCGTGAATCGCGGAAAATCAGCAAAGCCAACGCAAAGATTACCCGGGAACTGGACAGGAAGCTCTCCCGGAAGCATGTTCCGGAGACCGAGTACCTGACAAAGATGCATGACGACGCGAACGTTGTCGAATTTGACGACCTGCATACCTGCTTCTTTACCGACGTCGGTACCGTGAAGGCGGTGGACGGCGTCAGCTTCAACATTCCTGTCGGAAAGACAGTCGGCGTGGTCGGCGAATCCGGCTGCGGAAAGTCTGTGACCAGCCTGAGCCTGATGCAGCTGCTGCAGCGGCCGACCGGCCAGATCGTTTCCGGCGAAATCCGGCTGAACCTGGGCGACAAAGCCTACGATGTAACGAAAATGCCGATCCGGGCAATGGAAAAGATCCGCGGAAACGTGGTCTCCATGATTTTCCAGGAACCCATGACCAGCCTGAACCCTGTATTCCGGATCGGTTTCCAGCTGGATGAGATCATCAAACTGCACAATCCGGAACTCAGCGAAGAAGAAGTGAAAGCACGTTCCGTCGACGCGATCAAGATGGTCGGTATCCCGGACGCGGAAGGGATCTACATGCGGTATCCGCATGAACTGTCCGGCGGTATGCGGCAGCGCATTGTGATTGCCATGGCGCTGGTATGCAATCCGCGGCTGATCATCGCGGACGAACCCACGACCGCACTGGACGTCACCATCCAGGCGCAGATCCTGGAGCTTCTGCGGAAGCTGAAGGGCGAGATCAACGCGTCCATCATGCTGATTACCCATGACCTGGGCGTCATTGCGGAAATGGCGGACTATGTCGTGGTCATGTATGCCGGCCGGATCGTTGAAAAAGGCCTGGCCAGCGAAGTGTTCCTGGATCCGAGGCATCCGTACACGATCGGCCTGATGGAATCCAAGCCCGTGATCAACAAGACCGTGGAACGGCTTTATTCCATTCCCGGCTCTGTTCCGAACCCCGTCAATATGCCGGATTACTGCTATTTCCGCGACCGCTGCGAGAAGTGCGTGGGACGGTGCGACGGAAAGTATCCTCCGGAGATCCATGTGTCTGATACTCATATTGTCAGCTGCTGGCGGTATTTTGACGATCAGAATCGAGGTGGCAACGAATGAGTGAGAACAGCACGAACGTCCTGGAGGTCCGGAATCTGTGCAAGTATTTCCCGATCAAGGCCGGACTGTTCAGCCGTGTGGTCGGCCATGTACACGCGGTGGAGGATGTCTCCTTTACCCTGAAGCGCGGGACCACGATGGGCCTGGTGGGTGAATCCGGCTGCGGAAAGACCACCGTCGGAAAGACCCTCCTGAACCTGACGCCCAAGACCAGCGGCGAAGTAATCTTCAACGGAAATGTACATCTGGACAAACTGTCCACGAAAGAGCTGCGGGAGTTCCGTCCCAAGATCCAGATCATTTTCCAGGATCCCTATGCCAGCCTGTCTCCCCGGCTGCCGGTCGGCGAGATTATCGGCGAGGCGGTGCGTGAGCACCACCTGGTACCGGAAAACGAGCTGGACGCCTATGTTTCCAGGATCATGAAGAGCTGCGGCCTGTTTGATTACCAGAAGGACCGTTATCCGCATGAATTCTCCGGCGGCCAGCGCCAGAGGATCTGCATCGCCCGGGCCATTGCGCTGAATCCTGACTTCATCGTCTGCGACGAGCCTGTATCCGCGCTGGACGTATCGATCCAGGCGCAGATCATCAACCTGCTGGAGGACCTCCAGAAGGAATACAACCTGACCTACCTGTTCATCAGCCATGACCTGTCCGTGGTCCAGCATATCTCGGACACGGTGGGCGTCATGTACCTGGGCAACATGGTGGAATACGCGGACAAGACGGAGATCTTCGCGAATCCGCTGCATCCTTACACCAAAGCGCTGTTCAGCGCCATTCCGGTGCCGGATCCCACGGTGAAGATGAACCGGATTATCCTGGAAGGCAGCATTCCGTCGCCGGCCAATCCGCCGTCCGGATGCAAATTCCACACCCGCTGCAAGGAATGCCGCGGCGTCTGCAGCCAGAAAGCCCCGAAGGTCATGGATATGGGGAACGGACATACGGTCGCGTGCCATATGTACGATCCGGAGAGCGGTTATGACAAAGAAAAAGCCTGAACTGCCGGACTGGGATGACGGGCGGACCGTCGCGGATATGAATGTGGAAGGGATGCCATGGTATTCCCCGAAGAAGCGTATTCCGGACCGGGAACGAAAAACGGCAGCAGACCGGGAAGAGACCATGACGAAGGAAGAATCCCGGTATTATACCTGGGGCGCACTGAAGGCGGCGCTGATTATCGTCGGCGTAATGTGCGCCGGGCTGGTGCTTTTCATCCTGTTCTGCCAGCATGTATGGTTCAGGTAAACTGAAACATGAAAAAAGACGGCATTGCGAAAGCAATGCCGTCTTTGTCTGTTCCGGCTTATTCCAGCGGGATATTGTCATCGTGGTAGGTTCCTCCGGTACAGCATTCGAGCAGGCTGGCCCACTGATTTCCGCCGTCCGTGTGCATCTGGAAGACATTTCCGTTTGTTTCCAGGCGGATCAGGACCTTATCCCCGGATTCATCCGCAGGGACGGCATAGAAGACAGCATCGTCGCATACGGTGATTTTCAGGGCGTTCTGCTTGTCAACGTTCAGGAAAGGACGCGTGTAGGCATCTTTCCGGAGATAATAGGACAATGCCGTATAGTTTCCGGGGACGATCACCGTCTGCTTTCCGTTGTACTCAGAAATGACTGCTTTATCCGGATCCGTCAGGGGTTCTCCCTGGTTTGCGACCGAAGCGGCAGCAAGAACGGCATCCACCTGGAACTGATATTCTGACGTGGTCAGCCGCGTGTGGATGGAAAAGACCAGAAGCGCAATGCCTGCAACAAGAAGCAGAACGGTAAGGATTACAAGGATTTTAAAAACTTTCATGCGGAGACCTCCTCCCGGACAGCCAGCTGATCTTTGCCGCGGAAACGGCGGACAGTAAAACAGGACAGTGCGGCGGCCAACAGAAGCATCAGGGTACCGGGCCATTCCTCCCGCGCGCGGGAACCCGCGAGCAGGAATACACAGTCTCCCAGCAGCGCGGCGAAAGTGAAGATGGCGCATCCGGCGGAGGAACGCAGGATCCGGCCCAGGCCATTCTCCTTCTGGAGGCGGGTCATCTTATCCGGTGCCCGGTACAGGCCGGCAATTCCCATCATCCAGTAGAGCGCAGGGAACAGGCTGAGCCCGAGGGGCAGGAATACATACAGGACGGTGGCACCGGGAAAGTTGATTTTAAAATACGCCAGGACCAGTGCGACAAACCCGATCCATGGCAGCAACGCTTCCGGCAGCAGGCTCCTGCCGGTCTGTCCGCCGGAGAGCCGGAACCAGTCGCCGCGGTAAACGGGGGTGCGCTTTTCCTTTCCCGTTTTTTCATCAAAACTGGTCTGGTTGTACCAGTCTTCCTTATACTTCCGTTCCTTCATGAAAACAAACCATTCCTTCCGTGCTGCGGTTCCGGATACCGGCGTATCACTCAGTATACCATCCCGCAAAGGATCCGAAAAGACCGGCACCTGTTTTACGGCATTTCGGTTCGGGCCAGCGCGTCAATGATCCTCAGTACGACGTCACGCGGGGATTCCGAAGGCTTGGGCAGGATATCCGGATTCGTTCCGTAAAAAGTGTTCAGCTCACCTTCCCGGTTTGAGGTGGCAACCGCCGTGAACCGCATCAGGAGGCCGGTTTCCGGCAGCCGGAGAAGATACGGGGGTACTCCTCCTCCGTCTCCCTTTGTCCTGCGGCCGACGACGGTTGCCCAGTTCGTCTGCCGGCAGAATTCAGCGAAACCGTCTGCTGCCGAGAAAACGCGTTCATCCGTCAGCACCCAGCGTTTTGCACCGGACCGGACCATCCGGCTGCCATCCTCCGGGGGAATGACCGACCGGGTCCATGATAAGGTATGGGTCAGTCCGAGATCCTCCACAAAAGCGGGGATCTCTTCGCTGCCAAGCGTGGAAACCGGCACCGCGGCTTCCATCAGGCCGTAATCCTCAGTCAGTTGGTTGTCCGTGAAAAAGGCCCGGTTGCTGTAAGTGACCGTTTCGCCGAATGGCGCAACCAGCAGGTCTTCCCAATAATAATCAGATCCGCCGGAGTTCCCGCAGATATCGAAAACGATATGCTCCGCATCCGGATGATCCAGGAATGCGGTGAAAAGGAGATCCCGGTCCCGTTCCATCAGCATTTCACTGAAGGAGCGGATGCATATATACAGCATTTTCCTGCCGGGATCATAGGAGACGGAAACCGGTTTCCAGTTTTCCAGGTCCGGTTCATCCGTTTCCTCCGGCCGGCCCTGCACGTTATACAGACCGCAGGTCCGCGATTCGTCAAGAAGCCGGGTTGCCGGACCATCCGCAAAACGGCCCCTCGCTTCGGCCAGCCATACATAATTCCAGTATTGTTCCCGGTCGATCATGCTCAGGTGCCCCGGATTGCCGATCCGCGCGAACAGATCGGACAGAATCCGGTACAGGGTTTCTGCGGAACTGCACGACGTCCGGACTTTTTCCCGCGCTTCCGCACATAAGGCGTCAAAGCCCGGAACCTGCTGGCGGATGACCGGAAGGAAAGGATTATACTCCTCCAGATAACGGACCGCCGTATCAAAATCAGCAAGAAAAGCGCCGGCCGGTTCCGCACAGGCAGCGGAGCAGACCAGGACGCACAGTGCCGCAGTCAGTGCAATCATCTTTTTCATATACTATCCTTCTTCCCGGAAGACCGGGACGGTTCAGATCAGGCCAAAGTGTTTCATAGCAACGGCAATGCCGTCGTTTTCCGGCCGTTCCGTAACATGGAAACACTGTGCTTTGACGTCATCCGGGGCATTGCCCATGGCAATGCTGTATTTCACATGCAGCAGCATGGAAAGATCATTCCGGCTGTCGCCGAAGGCAAAGCATTCTTCGGTTGTGGCACCGAGCTCCCGGCAGATCCGGTCGATCCCGGAAGCTTTGGAATATCCGGCGGGAATGATCTCCCAGCCGCCCTTTCCTCGGTCAATGGCGGTATAGGGCATACCGAGCCTGCCGGTTTCCGAACAGAGATGCTGAACCGGTTCCGGCCGGTCTGAAAAAACGAACATTTTCACGATCCGGAATTCCGGATCCCCCTCCGTGATGTCCCGGGCAAGCCCGTGATCTTCCGCAAACCGGCGGAAGTACGGAACGGCGGGATGCGGCGCGCCTTCCGGATCGAAATACATGGCAGTATCACATTCGTATACTGCCGGCATCCGGAGGGTGCGGAACAGGTTCAGCAGTTTCAGTGAGCTGTCCGGATCATATTCCATAGCCTGCAGTGTTTTCCCGCGGAGCAGGATGCGGGTACCGCAGCCCATGATCCACCCGTCGAAGGGGAAACCGTCCAGCCGGCGGTCCATATTGCACAGGGTCCGGCCGGTGTTTACAAAGAGGGAATGGCCGTTCTGCCGCGCCTGCTCCAGCGCGGGCCGGACGGATGCCGGCATCCGCCTTTCATCGTCAAACAGGGTTCCGTCAATATCAAAAAACAACAGCATCTGGTAACTCCATGGAATCAGCCGGTCAGCCGAAGATAACCAGCTTCAGGATGATCAGCAGGATCAGGTGCGCCGGATACAGGCCGTACCCGATCCATTTGGGAAGGCGTATGTCCTTCCGGAATCGGATCAGGATGAAAGGAAGGGAAAGCAGGGCATAGGTTTCCAGCCGCATAAAGGCTTTCAGCAGGACAGAGACAGAACCCGGAAGGGCTGACAGGTCAACCGGGATCCCGAACAGGGAGGAAGTAACGCTGTATGAACTGCCCCAGAACAGGAAGAAAGCGACCATCACCGCGGCAATACCCGGACGGCTGTCCTGCACGGCATACAGCAGGATAAACAGCATGACGCCTTTCCAGCCGTAATCCGCGTTCAGATACGAGGCCAGGACCAGGGCGGCGGCCGGCAGGAGGAACTGGCTCAGCCCTTTTTTCTCCCGGATCCCCCACAGGGCGGCAAGCCCCAGGAACAGCGACAGGAAGATGCTGGGCTTTTTCAGAAAAACGGTGGAGAACACTTCGCCGAGGCCGGAGAAGGTCAGCCCTTCCGCCAGGGGAGCAAAGATCTCCCGGACCAGGACGCCGAGATGCCCCTGTGTATCCAGGGCCAGCACATAGAAGGGCTGGGAGATCAGGCCGACCAGCAGGATCCGCAGCAGGTAGCGGGGGACGCTGCGGGTGCGGTGGAAGCCGACGATCATGCACCAGACATAGATCGGAAAGGCAATCCGCCCGAGGATGCGCATTTCACTGAGGTTGTTGAAAAGCACCTTGCCGCTGTGATCGATAAACATGAAGAACAGGGCGATCAGCTTCAGCAGGCCGGTGGAGAGATTCCCGGCGGGAGCCGGGCGCACGGAAGGGGAAACGTCCCGGGTACTTACGGTCATCGGCATCTCCTCCTTTGTGCAACCTGCAGGGTTTCGTACCGGGATCCGGCAGCCGGACCGGCGGCGATGATCCCCTGTGAGGTATTTTCCTTTCGGAACCCTGTTTTGTCAAGGAAAGCTTTCTCTTCCGGCGCTTTTGTGGTATGATTTTCGCATGGGAAAAGCAGCGGAACGCTGACAGAAAAGGAGAAAGACAACATGGCCGGCTTTGATGAAAACCGGTGCCTGGACACTTTCCGGGCATTGCTGAATATCGATTCCACGACGGGGCAGTACCAGGCGATCGAAGCCTGGACGGCGGAGGAGATCCGGCGGATGGGTTATGAACCGTTCCTGACCCACAAGGGCGGCGTGCTGGCGGACCTGGGCGGGGAAGGAGACCCGCTGGTGGTTACGGCACACCTGGATGATATCGGACTGATGGTCCGGCATATCAACGGAGACGGTACGCTGAACGTCTGCAGCGTGGGCGGACTGTATCCGTTCTACTGCGTGACGGAGAACGTCCGGGTGTATACGGGCGAGGGAAAGGTCTATACCGGAACGGTCTGCCGGACGCCGAATTCCATCCATGTGACGGAGGATGAACTCCGGAAGGTACTTCCGGATTTCCGCACGAATGTCTGCGTGGTGCTTGACGAGCCGGTGAAGAATGCGGAGGATACCCGGAAGCTGGGGATCGAGACCGGGGACTATATTGCCCTGGAGCACCGGTTCACCCTGTCCGGGGGATATATCAAGAGCCGGTTCATCGACGACAAGGCGTGCGCCGCCGTGCTGCTGGAAGCCATGCGGGCGATCCGGGAAGAGGGGATCCGGCTGCGCAGGAAGGTATATGCCTATTTTGCCTGCTATGAGGAGATCGGCCACGGGACGACCTGGCTGCCGGAAGGGATCCGGGATGTGCTCGCGCTGGATATCGCGCCGACGGGGCCGGAACAGAATTCCGAGGAACATAAGGTGTCCGTTTTTGCCAAGGACAGCCGGTTCCCGTATCACAGCGGGATGGCGGCGGAGCTGCGGGATACGGCGAAAAAGGCCGGGGTGGATTACGTGATGGATGTATTTACGCCTCATTACGGCTCGGACGGGGACGGCAGCGTGATGGCAGGGTATGACATCCGCCACGGATGCATCGGGCCCGGCACCGCCAACAGCCACGGCTATGAACGGACGCATATCGACGGGCTGCGGAACACGTACGGGCTGCTGATGGCGTATATCTCCGACCGGTGATTTGCAGTTGTCAAGAAGACGCAAAACCGGTATAATAGGCGCAGACAATCCATGCTGAAGCGAAAGCGTTTTTACTATCCAACGAGGAGGGGACTCTTATGATCGACGATGTCATGAATACCGCGAAAGAGAAGATGCAGAAATCCTGTGCCGCGTATGAGCGGGATATGATGGGCCTGCGGGCAGGCCGCGCCAATCCTCAGCTGCTGGACCGGATCCTGGTGGACTATTACGGAACGCCCACCCCCATTCCACAGATCGGCAATATCTCCTCCCCGGAACCGCGGCTGCTGGTGATCGCCCCGTGGGAAGCGAAGATGATTCCCCAGGTTGAAAAAGCGATCCAGAAGAGCGACCTGGGCCTGAATCCGTCCAACGACGGAAAGATCATCCGCCTGGTATTCCCGGAACTGAACGAGGAACGCCGCAAGGACCTGACCAAGGTGGCTTCAAAAGGCGCGGAGGAGACCAAGGTGGCTGTCCGCAATATCCGCCGGGACGCGGTTGACCAGATCAAGAAGCTGAAGAAGAACAACGAGATCACCGAGGACGACCAGAAGGACGCCGAAGAAGAGATCCAGAAGATGACGGACAAGGCCATCAAGGAAGTCGACACGATCTACGCCAAGAAAGAAAAGGAGATCATGGAGGTCTGACGGGTGACTGCCGGACATATCCAAAACCCGCCGGAAAGGCGGGTTTTGGGCGTATAAAAGGGGAAGGAACAATCCATGAAGCTGAAAACGTGGAAGACAGCGGTATCCCTGGCGCTGAAGAAGACACCGAGGACAAGCTCGGAATTTGACAAGCTGCCGGAGCATGTCGCCATCATAATGGACGGAAACGGGAGATGGGCCAAGAAGCATCACCTGAACGTCTCCAAAGGACACCGGCAGGGAACGGAAAACCTCCGGGAAATCATCCGGCATACGGATGACCTGGGGATCAGAGTACTCAGCCTGTACGCTTTCTCCACGGAGAACTGGAGCCGGTCGGAAGAGGAAGTCAGCGCGCTGATGCAGCTGATCCTGGATTTCTTCGCTTCAGAGATCGACGAACTGGACGCGAAAAACGTACGGATCCTGATCCTGGGCGACAAGGGACGGCTGCCGGAAAAACAGCGGGAAGTGCTGAAGGAAGCCGAGAAACGTACGGAGAGCAATACGGGGCTGCGCCTGAACATCGCCGTCAATTACGGCAGCCGCGCGGAGATCGTGAAAGCGGCGCGGGAGATTGCCGTGATGGTCCGGAACGGAACGATCCGGGCGGAGGAGATCAGCGAACAGACGATCTCGGATCACCTGTACACCGGCGGACAGCCGGATGTGGACCTGCTGATCCGCACCAGCGGCGAACAGCGGCTGAGCAATTTCCTGCTGTACCAGAACGCGTACGCGGAATTTGTTTTCCCGGAAACGCTGTGGCCGGATTTTTCGGTGCACGATTATGACCTGGCGCTGGATGCATTCGGACGGCGGCAGAGGAGATACGGGGGACGGTAACGATGAAACAGAGGACGATAACCGGACTGATGCTGACGGCGCTGGTTGCGGTGCTGCTGTGGCTGCCCGGCTGGTGCATGGCGACGGCGGTAATGATTTGCGTTTCCTTTGCGCTGCATGAGGAAATGAAGGCGCTGGAGAAGGCGGGACACCGCCTGGTTGTGTGGCCGACGTGGACGGCGATGGCACTGTCCATCCCGCTGACCTACCTGCTGAGCCAGAAAGTGATGGTCCCGCTGGTCGGATTCGCGATGCTGGCCATGACCGTGCAGGTGCTGTTCCGGAAGGAGCCGGAGCTGCCTGATTTTGTCATGAGCGCACTGCCGCTGCTGACCGTGGCGCTGCCGGGACTGGCGCTGGTGGCACTGAGTATGATCGATCCGTACGCATGGCATGTGGAATCCAATCCCATGCCGCTGCACGCGGTGGAGGTTGTGATCCTTACGGTGACATTCGCAGTGCCGCTGATGGGGGATATGATGGCGCTGTTTGTCGGAAAAGCTTTCGGGAAGCGGAAGTTCTGCCCGGCAGTGAGCCCGAAGAAAACCATTGCCGGCAGCATCGGCGGCCTGGGCGGAAGCATACTGGCGGCAGTGGTTGTATACCTGCTGTCCACAAAGCTGTGCAACGAAGAAACCCTGAAGCTCCTTCCGGTCTGGTGGCAGTACCTGCTGCTTGGCCTCGTGGGCGGGTTCGCCGGCCAGATGGGTGACCTGTTCGCATCCCTTGTGAAACGGCACTGCGGGCTGAAAGACTTCTCAAATATTTTCCCCGGGCACGGCGGCATGCTGGACCGGCTGGACAGCACGCTGTTCATGGCAGTGCTGATGTACTGCTACCGGCTGTTCTTTATGACCGTTTGACAGACCGCCTGATGTGATCAGGCAGACATCCGGAAACGGACGGGAGAATTATGAAAAAGATTGCAATTCTCGGATCCACGGGATCCATCGGAACCCAGGCACTGGACCTTTGCCGGAGGCACCCGGACCGGTACCGTGTGACAGCACTGACTGCACGGGGAAGCCGCGAAAAGCTGTTCGCCCAGGTGCGTGAATTCCGGCCTGAGATGGCCGGGCTGACGGAAGGCATCGATCCTGCGGAAATCCCGGAAGACCTGAAATTCTGCCGGTGGATGAGCGGCCGGGAAGCGCTGAAGGCTGCCGCGGCGGAGGTGGAAGCGGACCAGGTGCTGGTCAGCATTGTGGGAATCGCGGGGCTTCAGAGTGTGCTGGACGCGCTGCAGGCGGGACGGCAGGTGCTGCTTGCCAACAAGGAGGCGCTGGTAACCGGCGGCCACCTGGTGACGGACCTGGCGGCGAAGGCCGGGAAACCGCTGCTGCCCGTGGACAGCGAGCACAGTGCCATTTTCCAGTGCCTGCAGGGCGCGGGCGGCAACCAGCCGGAAAAAATCCTGCTGACAGCCTCCGGCGGACCTTTCCGCAACTGGGATCAGGAACGTATCCGGCGGGCAACTCCAGCGGAAGCGCTCCGGCACCCGAACTGGAACATGGGCGCGAAGATCACAGTGGACTCCGCCAGCATGTTCAACAAAGGACTGGAAATCATGGAAGCCCGGTGGCTTTTTGATCTGCCGGAGGACCGGATCGAAGTGGTTGTCCATCCGGAAAGTATCGTCCACTCGGCGGTGGTGTTCCGGGACGGTGCGGTGCTCGCACAGCTCGGACTTCCGGACATGCGGGTGCCGATCGGCTATGCCATGGCCTATCCGGAACGCCTGGAGACCGGCGTGGAGCCGCCGGACCTGTTTGCCCTGGGAAGCCTGACGTTTGAAAAACCGGATGAGCGGAAATTCCCGGCGCTGCGGCTGGCACGGGAAGCGCTGCGGGCAGGCGGGGCTGCCTGCACCGTGTTCAACGGCGCCAACGAGGAAGCCGTGGCGGCTTTCCTGCGGGAGGAGATTCCCTTCGGGGAGATCGCCCGGAGGGTGGAAAACGCGATGGACAAGCTGAACGGACTGCCGGCGGATAACCTGGAAGAGATCCTGGACGCGGACCGGCGGGCAAGGGAAGCCGTGCGCGGAGCCCGGTAACCGGAAAAGAACGGAACAAGGAGAAATAATCAGCGGTGTATATTTTACTGGCGATTCTGCTGCTGGCGATCCTGATCGTCGCGCATGAATTCGGGCATTTTATGGCAGCCCGGGCAATGAAGATCGACGTCAGGGAGTTTGCAGTCGGCTTCGGCCCGAAGCTGGCAGGGTGGAAGAGCAGGAAATATGAGACAACGTTTGCCGTCCGCGCGATCCCCATGGGCGGATACTGCTCCTTCTACGGGGAGGACGACGCGACGGGACAGTCAAAGGACGATCCGCGGAATTTCGGGAACCACAGCGTGTGGAAACGGATGTTCGTAATCCTGATGGGCCCGGTGATGAACTTTATCCTGGCGTTCATCGCGGCCACGGTCCTGATCTGGTGTATCGGAACCGAATCTGTGAATCCTTTCATCCACGAAGTGATGGATTCCGGTCCGGCGTACGAGGCGGGCATGCAGGCCGGGGACGAGGTGCTGGAGATCAACGGCGCGGATATGATGGACGGCACCATGGACACGCTGCTGAATACCATTTCCTCCTGGAAGGAGGGGGACGGGCCCCTGCAGATGACGATCCGGCGTGACGGAGAGACCGTGCAGGCGGAAGTGACCCCCGTATGGAACGAAGAAGCACAGAAAATGCAGATCGGCGTATTTATCAGCGGGCATGTGGAAACTGTGCCGGCCGGTTTCTTCGGCGGATTCGGGGAAGCCTGGAAAATGTGCACCAATGCCGGCGGCGCGATCCTGAGGGCGCTGAAAAACCTGGTCACCAAGGGCGAAGGGCTGGAGGACACCGCGGGACCGGTGGGTATCGTCTCCCTGATCTCCACGCAGGTGGAGGGACAGGTTGAGCAGGGCGGCGCGGGTGCCGGTGCAAGCGCTTTCACACAGCTGCTGATCCTGATTTCCATCAACCTGGGACTGATGAACCTGCTGCCGATTCCCGGACTGGACGGAAGCCGCCTGGTCTTCGGAATCATCGAGGCGGTCCGCGGAAAACCGGTACCGCCGCAGCGGGAAGCCATCGTGCATCTGGTCGGCATGGGCCTGCTGCTGACGCTGATGATCTTCTTCACCTTCAGGGATGTCATGAGACTGTTCGGGTAAGGAAGGCTCCGTTATCAGATTGCGCAGTTACGGAAAACCATTCAGGATGACGAAAGGAGCAGGGTTATGACAAAGACAGTTCAGGTCGGGAAGCTCCTGCTGGGCGGCGGAAATCCGGTGCTGGTGCAGAGCATGACGAACACGGATACCCGGGACACGGAAGCGACGCTGCGGCAGATCCGGGCGCTGGCGGACGCCGGGTGCGACATCGTACGCGTCAGCGTGTACGACGAGGCCTGCGCGGAGGCGGTGAAAACGCTTGCCGCGGAAAGCCCTGTTCCGCTGGTGGCGGATATTCATTTTGATTACAGGCTGGCGATCCGCGCCGCGGAGAACGGGATCGCGAAGCTGCGGATCAATCCCGGCAATATCGGCGGGGAAGCCCGCGTACGGGAACTGGCGGACTGCGCGAAGGCGCATCATATCCCGATCCGCATCGGTGTAAACAGCGGTTCCGCGGAAAAGGAACTGCTTGAAAAATACGGCGGGCCTACGGCAGAGTGCCTCGTGGAGAGCGCCCTGAACCATGCGCGGATGCTGGAGAAGGCCGGTTTTGAGGATATCGTGCTGAGCATGAAGAGCAGCGATGTGAAGCTGACGATCGAGGCGTACCGGCTGGCCAGCAGGCAGTGCGATTATCCCCTGCACCTGGGCGTGACGGAAGCCGGACTCCCCGGACAGGGAACCGTCAAGAGCGCGATCGGCATCGGCGCGCTGCTGGCGGACGGGATCGGGGATACGATCCGGGTGAGCCTCAGCGGGGATCCCGTACCGGAGGCAGCGGCGGCCTGGGATATCCTGCGGGCGCTGAACCTGCGCGTGCGGGGCGTGCAGCTGATCGCGTGTCCCACCTGCGGCCGGACCTGCATCCCGGTGGAAGCGATTGCACGCCGGGTGGAAAAGGAACTGTCAGACGTGAGAGTTCCGCTGAAGGTGGCGGTCATGGGCTGCGTGGTGAACGGCCTGGGTGAAGGCCGGGAAGCGGACGTGGGTATTGCCGGCGGAAAGACCGGCGGCGTCCTGTTCATCCGCGGCCAGGAACCCCGGCGGGTGGAAGGAGACCTGGCGGAACAGCTGATCCGGGAAGTCAGGAAGATGGTTGGAGAAAAATGAGCTACACAGATCTGATGGAACGTATCGCGCGGGAGATACCGGAGCTGGCAGGACAGTTGTCTGCTCCCCGCGTCACGTACGTCAAATCTCTTCAGAAAACCTATATTACCTTTGAGTCCGGCGTGCTGGCCGGGGAAAAGCAGTTCCTGCGCCTGGAAAAGATCCTGCGGGAAATCTTCCCCGGGCATCCGCTGTCGGTCCGTGTGGTATCCAGAAGCCTGAAGGACAGCTTCCTGGAGGATCCGACGCCCTACAGGCAGGTCCTGGACGATTTCCTCCGGCGGAATTATCCGTCCGCGGCGGGATGGGTCGGCCAGATCGGCTGGCAGATCGAAAAGAATCAGCTGAGCGGCAGCAACCTGCCTGCGGGCGAGGAGGAAGCCCTGCTGACGCTGGTCTTCCCGGACGAAGTCAGCCTGCACGTGATGGCACAGCGCAACGCGGGCGCACGGCTGGCCCAGGCGGTCTCGGACATCTTCGGTGCCCTGATCCGCGTGGAGATGACTGTGGCGGGAGACCGGGAAGAACGCCTGCGGAAACTGCAGGAGCAACGCCGGGAGACCGTACTGACGGTTACGCGGGAGGAAATGGAAAAACGCGCCGCCGCAGAGACGGAGAACCATGAAAAAGCTGATCCGGCACCGGCAGAGAAAAAAACCAGGGTACGGAAGGTACAGAATCCCGGCGAACCGGCGGAGGCGGCCTCCGTCGGCAAGCCTATTCTCGGCCGCGGGATCGCGGACCGGCCGGTGGAGATCCGGGAACTGACCGGTGAAAGCGGCCTGACGGTGATCCAGGGTGAGATCTTCAAACTGGAACAGCGGGAACTGAAAGGCGGGGAAACTCTGCTGGTTTCCTTTGCGGTAACGGATTATACCAGTTCCATTACCTGCAAGGCTTTCTTCCGCTACCGGGCCCGCTTCCTCCGGAAGGAAGAGGCGGAAGCAACGCCGATTACGGATGAAGAACGCCAGGCCGTGACGGAGAAAGTCAGCCGGCTGAAAACCGGGATGCAGGTGAAAGTCCGGGGAGAGTGCGTATACGACAGCTATCTCCGGGAAATCGCCATTACGGTGCGGGACCTGGTGGAAACGGAGAAAGAGGAACGGGAGGATACCGCGCCGGAGAAACGGGTGGAGCTGCACATGCATACCAATATGTCCACCATGGACGGCCTGACCTCTGCGGAAGACCTGATCGCGCGGGCTGTGAAATGGGGACATCCGGCAGTCGCCGTGACAGATCACGGCGTACTCCAGTCTTTCCCGTCTGCCTTCCGTGCGGCGAAGGGAAAAATCAAGCTGATCCCGGGCTGCGAAGGATACCTGATCGACGAAAAGGCCGTGGTGGACGGCGCGGACGGGCGGCCGTACGACGGCCCGATCGTCGTGCTGGACTTTGAAAGCACGGGACTGAATACCGCAAAGGCCCGGATCATCGAGATCGGCGCGGTCAAACTGGTGGAAGGAACGATCACGGAAGAGTTCCAGCAGCTGGTGGATCCGGAGGAGGCGCTGAGCCCGAAGATCACGGAGATCACGGGGATCACGGACGCCAATCTGCAGGGGCAGCCCAAGGCGGCTGAAGCGCTGCCGAAACTGCTGGAATTCATCGGAGACGCTCCGATCGCGGCCCACAATGCGTCCTTTGACGCAAGCCTGCTGAGGAGCGAACTGAACCGCCTGGGACTGAAATTTACAGGTCCGGTGCTGGACACGCTGACGTATGCCCGGAAGCTCTATCCGAAGCTGAAATCCTTCCGGCTCGGCGCCCTGTGCAAGCACCTGCATGTGAGCCTGAAGAACGCACACAGGGCGGTGCATGACGCCGCCGCGACGGCCCAGTGCCTGGCCCTGATGTTCGGGGAGACAAAAGAACAGTATCCGGAGGCCGTTACCGACCGCCAGCTGAACAAAGCGCTGCAGGGCGGCGCGATCGGGGAAAGCTGGCATATCATCCTGCTGGCCAGGAACCGGACGGGGCTGGTGAACCTGAACCGGCTGGTATCCATCAGCCACCTGGAATATTTCAAGCGGACACCCCATATGCCCCGGGAGATTATCCAGCGGTACCGGGACGGACTGATCCTGGGCAGCGCGTGTGAAGCCGGGGAGCTGTTCCGGGCCGCGGTGCGGGGCGATGACTTTGAGAAACTCAAGGAGATTGCTTCCTTCTACGATTACCTGGAGATTCAGCCGATCGGAAACAATGCCTTTATGCTGCGCGACGGACAGGCGGAATCCGAGGAAGAACTGCGGGACCTGAACCGGCTGATTGTCCGGCTGGGCGAAGAACTCGGAAAACCGGTGGTGGCAACGGGAGACGTACACTTCATGGATCCCAAGGACGCCATCGGCCGTGCCATCATCCAGGCGGGAATGAAATTCGACGACGCAGACCTGCAGCCGCCGCTGTATTTCCATACCACGGATGAAATGCTGGAAGAGTTCTCCTACCTCGGTGCGGAGAAAGCCCGGGAAGTGGTGATCGAAAATCCCCGGAAAATCGCTGAGATGGTGGAGGAGATCCGGCTGTTCCCGAAACATCCCAGGGGAGAGGATACTTTCCAGCCCTACTGGGATTTCGCAGAGGATATGATCCAGGACATGACCTGGACCGAAGCCAGGGAGCTGTACGGGGATCCCCTGCCGGAGATCGTCGAGAGCCGGCTGACCAAGGAACTGAAATCCATTGTAGGATACGGGTACTGCACCCTGTACGCTATTGCGCAGAAACTGGTATCCCGTTCCCTGGAGGACGGATACCTGGTCGGAAGCCGGGGCAGCGTGGGATCCAGCCTGGTGGCCCGGATGTGCGGCATCACCGAGGTGAACGCATTACCGCCGCACTACCGCTGCACACACTGCCACAAGGGCTTCTTTGACGTGGATAAGAGCCAGTACCATGTCGGCGTGGACCTGCCGGACCGGGACTGCCCCGAATGCGGACAGAAGCTGACAAAGGACGGCTTTGATATCCCCTTCGAAGTTTTCCTCGGCTTCGAGGGAGACAAGGTACCGGATATCGACCTGAACTTTTCCGGGGAATACCAGAATAAGGCGCACCACTATGTGGAAGAGCTGTTCGGCCATGACCACGTCTTCCGGGCCGGGACGATCGGCGCGCTGGCGGACAAAACCGCCTACGGCTATGTGCTGAAATACCTGGAGGAACGGGGCATACAGGCCGGAAACGCCGAAAAGGACCGCCTGGTCCTGGAATGCACCGGCGTGAAGCGGACAACAGGCCAGCATCCGGGCGGAATGGTCGTTGTGCCGCTGGAATATGAGATCTATGATTTCACGGCGGTGCAGCATCCGGCGGACGACCTGGAGAGCGATTTCACCACGACGCATTTTGACTTCAACTCCATGCACGATATTCTCGTGAAGCTGGACTGCCTGGGACACGATGACCCGACGATGCTCCATGAGCTGGAGATCCTGACGGGCATCAACTTCAAGGATGTACCGCTGGACGATCCGGATGTACGGAGCCTGTTTTCCTCCCCGGAGGTGCTGGGCGTGAAACCGGAGGAGATCCTCTGCAACACAGGCACCTACGGGGTGCCGGAATTCGGGACCGGCTTTGTCCGCGGGATGCTGGAGGAAACCAAACCGCATACCATGGAGGAACTGCTGCGGATTTCCGGCCTGAGCCACGGAACCGACGTATGGCTCGGAAACGCCCAGGAGCTTATTTCGTCCGGTACGGCGACGCTGAGCGAGTGCGTCTGCTGCCGTGACGATATCATGAACTACCTGATCGACAAGGGCGTCAAACCGAAGCTCGCCTTTACCACCATGGAAAGCGTCCGGAAGGGCAAAGGCCTGAAACCTGAAATGGAACAGGCCATGGTCGACAACCAGGTGCCGGAATGGTTCATGGACAGCTGCAAAAAGATCAAGTACATGTTCCCGAAGGGACATGCCGTAGCGTATGTGACCATGGCACTGCGCGTGGCATGGTTCAAGGTGCACCAGCCCCTGGCGTACTACTGTGCCTACTTTACAGTGCGCGGGGACGGCTTTGACGCCACCACCATGATCCTGAGCCCCGAGGCGGCGCGCAAAAAAATCAATGAGATCCGGAACATGGATAAACCCACGGCACGGGACAAGGATACGGCAACCTGCCTTGAGCTGGTGCTGGAGATGAACCTGCGGGGGATCCGGTTCCTGCCGGTGGACCTGTACCGCAGCGATGTGCGCCGGTTCCTGATCGAAGACGGGAACATCCGGTGTCCGTTCATCAGCCTGCCCGGACTGGGCGAAAGCGTGGCTGTACAGATCGCGGAGGCCAGGAAGGAAGGCCAGTTCCTGAGCATCGAGGACCTGAAGAAACGCGGCAAGGCAGGCAGTGCGGTGATTGATATGCTGCGGAACCATGGCGCGCTGGAGGGCCTTACGGAATCGAACCAGATCAGCATGTTCTGATCCGCGGAAGGATTCACAGCCGATGATGAAGAATCTTATGTGATACGGACTTACGTCCGTGACGGGACCTGCTGTTTTGTGCAGGCAGGGATCCGTCCGCAGAAGGAGGGGGAGAGATGCACCGTACCATGACGGTGAAGGGATTCCTGGTGATCCTCTCGGTGATCCTGGCAGTTTTTCTGTGCCTCCATCTGATCATGAAAGGGGACCTCTCCAGAAAAGCAGAGGAGGAAGAGGCGCTCCAGCTGGCTCTTGCAGAACTGCAGGAAGAGGAAAAGGACCTGATAAACCAGCTGAACCTTGTCGGGACGGACAGCTATATCATCTCCAGCGCGAGGGAAAACTATGCCTTCCTTAAGGAGGGTGAGATCCGGTTTGAGTTTTCCAATCCGGGAGCGCTGTACACATACTCAGAGGAAGAACTGCGGATTCTTGTGGACGAAGTGGCGGATTGAGAGCAGATTACGGAGGAGACGTATGCTGGCGGCTGTCATCGGGATCGGATCCAATTCTGTTCGGGCGCTGGTCGCGCGGAACAACGAAGGCGTCTTTGAACGCCTGTACCGGGACCGGGAAGGGACCCGGCTTTTTGCGGGACTGGACAGCCGGGGCGTCCTGAAAGAGGAGAGTATCCTCAAGACCGCGGAGGCTGTGCGGCGTATGGCCGCCGCAGTACGGGAGAAAGGCGCGGAGGACCTGAGCATTTTCGCCACCAGCGCGGCAAGGGACGCCGCAAACGGACAGGACTTCCTGAATGCAATCAAACGGGCGGCCGGGATCCCGCCGATGATCCTTACCGGGGAAGAGGAAGCCAGGCTGAGCTTTTTCGGCGCATCCCGGGCAGTAAAGGATGAGTGCTTCTGCGGGGTGATTGATATCGGCGGCGGGAGCACGGAAATCGTCGCCGGGCGCGGAGAAGACATCGAATGCGCCTTTTCCTGCCAGATGGGCGCGGTACGCCTGTTCCGCGAGATCCCCATTGCCGGGAAGAAGGACATGGAGCCGGTGATGAAAGCGGCCGGGGAGATCCTGGAAAAGAAGCTGGAGGAACAGGGCGGATTCCGCCTGCCGGAAACATGGATCGGTACAGGCGGTACCTTTACAACCATGGCGGCCATGGTGAAGGAGATCCCGTGGACAGCCCGTACGCATATGCACGGGACCCGGGTTACGGTGGATGAGATCCGGCAGATCGGCGAAAGGCTGGCGGGGATGCCGCTGGAAGAGCGGATCCGCCTGCCCGGGCTGCAGCCCGGACGCGCGGATATCGTGGTGCACGGGATCTGCATCCTGCTTGCGGTGATGGACCGCTTCGGAATCGGAACCATCACTGTCAGCGAATGGGGTAATCTGGACGGGTATCTGTGGAAGAAACTGATGTAAGAAAGAACAAGGAGCAACCGAGAGATATGCTGGAACTCAGAAATGTCTCCTTCCAGGTGGATACGGAAGGAGCAGAAAAGGAAATCGTCCGGGACGTCAGCCTGAAAGTGCCGGAACGGAAACTGATCGTCATTACCGGTCCGAACGGCGGAGGAAAATCCACCCTTGCCCGCCTGATCGCCGGAATTGAAAAGCCGACAGGCGGAAGTATTCTCTTTGACGGAGAGGATATTACGGGGAAAAGCGTAACAGACCGGGCGCGAATGGGAATTGCCTATGCGTTCCAGCAGCCGGTACGTTTCAAAGGGATCCGGGTGGTGGACCTGATCCGGATCGCAGCCGGAAAGACCGTGACCGCCGCGGAAGCCTGCGAGTATCTGTCGGCAGTCGGGCTTTGCGCCCGGGACTATGTGGAACGGGAAGTGAACGCCAGCCTGTCCGGCGGAGAACTGAAACGGATCGAGATTGCCACGGTACTGGCGCGGAACGCAAAGCTGTCCGTATTTGACGAACCTGAGGCGGGCATCGACCTGTGGAGCTTCCGGAACCTGATCGATGTGTTCCGGAATATGCGGGAGACGATTGAGGACAGTTCCATTCTGGTAATCTCCCACCAGGAGCGTATCCTGAACATCGCTGACGAGATCATTGTGATCAAGGACGGCCGGGTGGAAAAACAGGGAACCCGGGAGGAAATTTATCCTTCGCTCGGTGCGGACAGCGCGGAAGCACCTGCCTGCGACCGCCTGATGAAGACCATGCGGGAAAGGGAGGAGGACGCCTGATGGACGAGATTCAGAAACGGCTGCTGCTGGAAGTGGCGGACCTGCATGAAGTGCCGGAAGGCGCTTACAATATCCGGGCCAACAGCCAGTCCGCGGGACGCCGCTCCACCGCAAACATCGAGATCACATCCAAACAGGATGTCAGCGGACTGGAGATCCGGATCCGGCCCGGAACCAAAAATGAGAGTGTACACATCCCTGTAGTGATGACGGAAAGCGGCCTGAAGGAGGTCGTCTACAACGATTTCTTCATCGGCGAAGGCGCTGATGTGGTGATTGTCGCAGGGTGCGGAATCGACAACTGTGGAAACCAGGATTCCCAGCATGACGGCATCCACCGCTTTTATGTCGGTCCCGGCGCAAAAGTGCGTTACGTGGAGAAACACTACGGATCCGGCGACGGAAAGGGAAAACGCATCCTGAATCCGGTGACGGAAGTCTACATGGAAGAAAACAGCACCATGGAGATGGAGATGGTGCAGATCAAAGGTGTGGATGACACGGAACGGACAACGGTCGCGGAGCTGGCCGACGGCGCGAAGCTGGTGGTGCGGGAGCGGCTGATGACCCACGGGGTACAGCAGGCCATCAGTACGTACGATGTGAAGCTGAACGGAAAAGACTCCAGCGCGGATGTGGTCAGCCGTTCGGTGGCGCGCGACCGGTCCTACCAGAAGTTTGACGCAAAGATCGTGGGCAGGGCGCCCTGCAGCGGACATACGGAATGCGACTCCATCATCATGGATGAAGGAAGAATCCTTGCGGTGCCCGGACTGGAAGCGGATCACGTGGATGCCTCCCTGTTCCATGAGGCCGCAATCGGAAAAATCGCGGGAGAGCAGCTGACAAAGCTGATGACCCTGGGACTGACGGAAGCGGAAGCGGAGGAACAGATCATCAACGGATTCCTGCGGTAAGACAGGATTCAAAAGCCCCGGTTCAGATGGACTGAACCGGGGCTTTTATGTTTCAGCGGATCCGGAATCGTCAGGGCTTCCGGTTTTCCTTTCCGATAAAACAGAGGGCTATGATGCCCGGGCCGGCGTGGGCGCCGATTACGGGACCCACATGCTCGATCAGCACATTGGCGCCGGGAAGCTTCTGTTCAATATTCGCCTTCAGGCGTTCCGCGTCTTCAGGCGCATCGGCGTTCAGGATGATGATGGGGCTTTCCGCCGGGTCGGGTTCCGCCTTCATCATGGCATCCACAATATAGGCGAGCGCCTTTTTCCGTCCGCGGATCTTTTCCCCGGCCTGCAGGGTGCCGTCACTGGCTTCGATGATGATTGGCTTGAGGTCCAGCATGGTGCCGACAGCAGCGGCAGCACCGGAAATACGTCCGCCCCGCTTCAGGTATTTCAGGTCATCCACGGTAAAGTACGCCTGGGCGCGGAGCTTGTTGGCTTCCAGCCAGCCGGCGACCTCGTCCATGGAACTGCCCGCGCGGTACATTTCATGGGCTTTCAGCACCAGCAGCGTCATGGGCCCGGAGATGCTCAGGGTATCCACGATGACGATCTTCCTGTCCGGATACTTCTCCAGGAGCTTTTCCCGGGCAGTCTTGGCGGCCTGCAGGGTACAGGACAGCTTGCTTGAGAAAGCGACGAAAAGCAGATCCTTTCCGCTTTCGAGGATGGGTTCAAAATACTCGAGATAGGACTCTTCATTCAGCGCGGACGTCACAGGGTTGGCTCCGTTGCGCATGGCATCGAAATAGCTCTTGTGATCCAGCGTCTGACCGAGATCATCAAAATATTCCTTGCCGTCCAGGGCATAGGGCATATAAACAACAGGGATATTGTATTCTGCTTTCAGGTGATAGGGCAGGTCGCTGTCGCTGTCCGTCATAAAGACGTAATTCATTTCCATGAGTCCGGCCTCCTTCGGTCTTCTGTGAAAATACCACTGAAAGTTATTTTATAATACGAGGGATGAAATTGCAACCCCGGGCACAGAGGAGGAACCGTGTGCGGGAGCAGGGATCACAACTTTTGTCAGGTGCTCCGCAAGGACAGGATTGCGGGCGGTCCCGTCGTCGCGGTAGAGATCATAGGAAACCTCCCGGTCTGTCATGCACAGGGCGGTGAACGTACGGTCATCCAGCATCTCAGAGCATTGCCCGCCGGGACACAGGAGCACCGGGTGATCCTTTTTCACGAACAGCGGAAATTCGCGGAGACCGCAGCCGATCCAGCGGTCTCCTGCAGGCAGGGGAACCAGGTCGTAGTCCTCCGGGGAGCGGAAACGGATCAGCAGCATATCTTCCGGAAGGTAGACATAGCGTCCGTCCGCATTCTGCTCCATGACAGGAGCAATCATGCATCCTTCGCCCAGCATGATCTGGTCTTCCGTGCGGACAGCACGCCGGTCTTCCGGATAATCGAAGGCGAGCGGGCGGAAATACATGCCGTCCGTCAGGGCGGCTTTCATGAATTCACTGTACAGGAAGGGCAGGAGGGAATAGCGTACACGAACCGTATCGCGCATCATCTCCCAGGTGGAAAAACGATAGATCTCCTGCTCCCGGGTATGCAGGGCGGAATGATTGCGCATCAGCGGCGTAAAGACGCCCAGCTGCAGGAAGCGGGCCAGGAGATCTTCCGTCACGTTGCAGCCGAAGCCGCCCAGGTCGCAGCCAGAATACAGGAAACCGCAGAGATTCAGGTTCGGCAGCATATGCAGGGCCAGTTTCAGATGGCTCCACCAGGAAAAATTGTCTCCCTGCCAGATACCGCCGTTCCGGTGGGCGCCGATGAAGGAGGAACGGGAGAAAAGCAGGAAACGCTTTTCCGAATCAAAACGCCGGAAAGCTTCCGCCGTGGCCCGGGTCATGAATGCCCCGTACAGATTATGGACCTGGTCATGCCTGACGGGCCGGTCGTCTGCTTCATGCCGGAAAGACCGGTAGTCTTCCGGATTGTTGGCGATGCTGTTGAACGCGTCCTTGAGTCCCCACATGGCCTCATAGTCCACATTCCCGCTCCGGAGCTCCTCCGCCCGGCGGAATGCGGCGGTTACCCGGTCGTCCGTATAGAACAGCGCGGGTTCGTTCATGTCGTTCCAGAATCCTTCCACACCGGATTCCAGCAGGGGCCGGTACAGATCGCCGAACCAGCGTCGGGCATCTTCCCGCAGGAAATCCGGGAAGCAGCAGACGCCGGGCCAGACAGCGGCGGTGAAGTCCGAACCGTCTTCTTTTTTGCAGAAGAAACCGCCGGCTTTGCCTGAATCATACGGTTCGTAACCTTCCTCCTGCCGGATGCCCGCGTCAATGATCGGGATCAGGCGGATATGATCCCTTTTCATGTCTTCACTGAAATGCTTCAGATCCGGGAACGCATCCTTCCGCCAGGTGAAGTTCCGGAAATCTTCCATGTAGTCGATATCCAGACAGACGCCGTCCAGCGGGATGCCGCGTTTCCGGTGCTCCCCGGCAACAGCGCGGACTTCCGCCTCGCTGGCGTATCCCCAGCGGCTCTGGATATATCCGAAGGCCCAGCGGGGCGGGAGGTAGCTGCGGCCTGTCAGGCGGCGGAAGGACCGCGCAAGCTCTGTCAGGGATTCCTCCTCCAGCACATACAGGTCCAGCTGCCCGTTTTCCGAGGTAATGACAGCTGTATCGGAACGCGTGTATCCGAGATCCCAGGTCACGCAGCCGGGATCATCCGCATAGATACCGAAGAGGCAGCCCGGGCCGAAAAAGACCAGGAAGTTATGGGACGCATAAAGGCTTTCCGTGCTTTCCGTATGATTGAAAACATCGCTGTTCCAGGAACGGTACAGGAAGCCGCGCTTGTTGATTCCCCGGACAGATTCTCCCAGGCCGAAAAGACAGTCCTCCGGATGGAGTTCCCGGCTCAGGATCACCCGGCTGCCCTCCGTGGAAAGGGAAAAAAACGGCAGCGGCCCTGATTCCGCCGGAAGGGAGAGAACGACGGCATCCGTGGACAGCGGCGTGCCGAAAGTATATTTCCGGATCATGCGAAGACCTCACTTCTGCTTTTTTCCCATTCTACCATGGGGCGGAAATGATTGCAAAGAAAAAGGCCGTCCGGCATCATGCCGGACGGCCCGGTCCAGTTAATGTTTTCTGTTCAGGATCTCACTCATCACGATTCCCCGGACAATATCATTGCCTGTCCAGCCCAGGGGAAGACCGGGAGATGTTTCAGCCGGGGAAAGGGGTTCCCTTCCGGGCTGGCACACCGGTTCCATTCCGCTCAGCTGCTCTTCGTGGCAGGGGTCATAGCCTTCGGTTGTGACAGGTCCCAGGCTGCCTGTAAAGACCGAGTCGTCATGATCCGGTTCATACAGGGTGGAAGCCAGGGGGACCAGCCGTTCCGGAGCAGCCTGCTTCGGCGCAGCCGGAGCAGGATCCTCCCTGCGCGTTTTCTGCACCGCCGGCTGTGCGGCTTTTTTCTTCTCTGCCGCTTTCTTCGCGACGGAAACCGGAATCCCGATAAAGACCCAGAAGAACAGGAGCAAAAGGAGGGGGGCAGCATTTTCCATCTCTTTTTCCTCCGATCCGGTCAATTACTTCTTGCCGCGGGTGTCAGGCTCATGCTGCTGCGGCGTGCTGGCCTTGGCAATGGATTCACGCATTTCGGTATCCGCGATGGTGTTCTTCATCTGGTAGTAGTCCAGCACACCCAGTTTGCCGTCACGCAGCGCGGTTGCCATGGCGCGCGGTACTTCGGCCTCGGCTTCGACCACCTTGGCACGCATTTCCTGAACGGAAGCTTTCATTTCCTGCTCGCGTGCCACAGCCATGGCGCGGCGCTCTTCGGCCTTCGCCTGGGCGATGCGGCGGTCGGCTTCCGCCTGGTCCATCTGCAGCTGGGCACCGACGTTCCGGCCGACGTCCACGTCTGCGATGTCAATGGAAAGGATCTCGTACGCGGTTCCCGCGTCCAGGCCCTTGTCCAGCACGGTACGGCTGATCAGGTCGGGGTTTTCCAGAACCTGCTTGTGGGTCTCGGCACTGCCGACGGTGGTAACGATACCCTCGCCGACACGGGCGATTACGGTTTCCTCACCGGCGCCGCCGACCAGGCGTTCGATATTGGTGCGAACGGTGACCCGGGCCTTGGCCCGCAGTTCGATACCGTCCTTGGCGATGGCGGCGACCACGGGGGTTTCGATGACTTTGGGGGTAACGCTCATCTGAACGGCCTGGAACACATCGCGGCCGGCCAGGTCAATCGCGCAGGCTTTTTCAAAGGCCATCTCGATATTGGCCCGCTGTGCCGCGATCAGGGCGTTGATGACACGGTCCACATTACCGCCGGCCAGGTAATGGGTTTCCAGCTGGGAGATCGTCAGGTTCAGGCCGGCCTTGTTGGCTTTGATCAGGGGGTATACCAGGCGCTGGGGCTGGATGCGGCGGATCCGCATACCGACCAGGGATCCGATTGAAACATGCACGCCGCTGGCCAGGGAGGAGATCCACAGGCCCATGGGTACGAAGTGCAGGAAGATCGCCAGCGCAACGAGGGCGATGACAATGATTACCACGATCAGGATCGTGTTATTGGGCTCGGAACCGCGGTAATTCCATTCAGCCAGTGCGGTGCCGGTGCTGACGATCATCATCAGCAGGGCCGCCAGGAAGACGAGCAGTCGCTTGGAATTTTTCTTCATTTTTCTTCTTCTCCTTCTGCAGTAAATCAGATCTTGCGGATGACCAGGTGATCGCCTTCGGCGCCTGTCACCTTTACAGGAGTGCCTTTTGCAAGGAACTCCCCGGAAGAGGACGCGCTCAGGCGCGTTCCGTCGATTTCAATGAAACCGGCAGGGCGCAGCGCGGTGACGGCGGTGCCTTCCCGGCCGTTCCAGTCCTGAAGGGACGGCGCGGCGGAAACGCTGCCTTCCGTACCGTTCAGCACAAGCGCGCTTTTGCTCAGGCGGCCTTTCATCGCGCTCCGGTACGAAATAAATACCGCGATGCCGATGAACAGAAGCACGGCGAAGGTGGCAATCAGCCCCCAGAGCATCCCGAAATGTGTGCTGGTCAGCACGATCGCGACAATCTCCAGGATGATCCCGGAAATGCCGGCAATCCCGAAGCCGGGGATAAAGGCTTCCATCATGATCATGCCGGTACCGATGACATAACACAGGATCATGATCAGGGTAGCAGTTGAATCAACCAATGGGTTAACCTCCTTTCCGGGAAAATGATTCTTTCACTGGGATCATCTTAGCAAAATACAACCGGGATTTACACGATCAACCGTGAAAGATAGGAGCGGTTATTTTTCCGTCCGCGGATCAATATCCGCATACATCGAAACGCTTTAATGTATTATATCAGAAAAGAGAAAAGGAATGCAATCTTTCCGCGGAACACCGGCGACGGGAAACCCTGCGGACAAAGAAAGCGGGGAGCGTCCTTTCGGACGCTCCCCGCCGGGGAAGGATTATCCTTCAATGCAGATGGTTTTCTTTTCGGGTGCCTTCGGCGCTTCCTTCTTCGGGATCGTCAGGCTCAGCACGCCGTTTTCGTACTTCGCCTTAATATCCTCTTCCGTCACATGGGTGCCGACGTAGAAGCTCCTGGACATCGTGCCGGCGTACCGTTCCTGGCGGAGCACACGGCCTTTCTTTTCATCCTTGTTTTCCAGCGCCTTTTCCGTGGAGATGGTCAGGTAGCCATTCTCCAGTTCCAGCCGGATCTCTTCCTTTTTGAAGCCGGGCAGGTCCACGTCCAGCTCATAGCCGCTGTCCGTTTCCTTTACATCCGTCTTCATCATGCGGGAGGCATTCTTACCGTAGAGCACGTGCTCCGGGCGGTCCCATCCGCGGAAGAAATTCCGGTCAAAGTCATTGAACACATCCATCATATTTTCTCCGAATACTGCAGGCAGGAAGCTACTCATATTTAACCCTCCGTTCATCAGTCCGCCGCTCACGTAACGGTGTCCGCGCGACGCCTGTTCGTTTTATTCCTGTGGTCTTTTGCACCGCCCCGTTCTCCCAAACGCTGATTATAGTATACTCGAAGATCAAAGATAGTCAAACAACAAAAAGGTCAAAGAAGGTCAAAAACCATCAGGAAGATATAAAAATCACACAGATTCGGGGAATTCCTGCATTATTTGCAGAAATTCAACATATTTCATGTATGCTTCAGAATATAAAAAACAGGAACCCGTCCATGCGGGTTCCTGTTACCGGAGCGGAACAGATCAGCGGGCTTCCGCAATCTTGGTGTTGATCGCTTCGACCACGCGGTCCACGGGCATGCCGTGCACGGCGCAGGCATCCGCCAGGGATTCCGCGCGGGAGGCAGGGCAGCCGAGGCAATGCATACCGATGGACAGCAGCACTTCGATCGCTTCGGGGTACTGGGTGACAATCTCTCCGACCAGCGTTTCACTGGTGACATACGTTTCAGCCATGGGAAAAACCCTCCTTCTGAATTCGCGGACATCTTATCATCTTTACGGGAAAAACACAAGGGCAGGGGTCTTACAGCGCGCGGCGGATCAGAGCCAGGAGTTCGCCGTAGGTCTCGCAGGCGGGGAGCTCCGGATGATCCTTCCGGATCTGTTCAGTGCTGCGGAACAGGATGCCGGCCTTACTGGCCTGGATCATGCCGAGGTCGTTGTAGCTGTCGCCGGCAGCGATGGTATCAAAACCGATGCTTTGCAGAGCTTTCACGGTGGTCAGCTTGCTCTGCGGCACCCGGATACGGTACCCGGAGATCATTCCGTCGTTCCCGACTTCCAGCTCGTTGCAGAAGATCGCGGGCCAGCCCAGCTTCTCCATCAGGGGAGAGGCAAACTGAGTAAAGGTGTCGGACAGGATGATCGCCTGGGTCTCGCTGCGGAGCGTGTCCAGGAATTCCTTCGCACCCGGCAGCGGATCGATGGTGGCAATGGTGCGCTGGATATCCTTCAGGCCCAGTCCATGCTCCCGCAGGATGTCCAGGCGGAAACGCATCAGTTTGTCATAGTCCGGCTCATCCCGGGTCGTGCGGCGCAGTTCCGGAATCCCGCTGGCTTCGGAAAAAGCGATCCAGATCTCCGGAACGAGAACCCCTTCCAGGTCCAGGCAAACAATATTCATTATCCAGCACCTCTCCGTGAATCTCTTTGTATATATGGAAGCAAGCCTTTACAGCGCACTTCCCAAGAAGGGTACCACAGGGCCGGAAGAGCGTCAAGCAAAAAGAAAAAAGCTCCCGCAGGGCGGGAGCCGGGATTCAGAGGATCAGACTTCGGTAAAGGCGTCCTTTCCGAGACCGCAGACAGGGCATACCCAGTCGTCCGGGATGTCTTCGAACGCGGTGCCGGGGGCGATACCGCTGTCCGGATCGCCGACTTCAGGATCATAGATATAACCGCAGGGGCATTCATACTTCATAACAATCAACCTCCGTCATTCATTTTTGCGCCGGGCGTTCCCGGCTTTCAGCCGATTCCATCATACAGAACCGGAGACAGAACGTCAAGCGGAAAAAAGGCATGAAGTTATGCGGTCAGAACCATACATTCGTTGCAGGATATGCATACTTTCAAGCATAATACGCATGGAAGCGAAGGTATTTTGCATATACAATGAACTTGCAGAATATGGTCATGATATAAAGCTTTTTACACATCAGTTCATTGTCCTATTCCCTTTTAAGAAAGGAAGATGCCGTTTGAGTCAGGTGCAGCAGCCGGCCCTGAACAGGGAATTCCGTTCGCATCGAATGAGCTGGGGAACCTATATGCGTCGTTACGGCACACTCTATCTCCTGCTGATTCTGCCGCTGGCCTTCTTTGCCATTTTCCGTTACTACCCCATGGCATATGTCCTCCAGGCATTCAAAAAGAACAATATCCTGATCCCGCCGTGGCAGGTTGAATGGGCCAAGAACGACGGATTCCAATGGTTTATCAAAGCGTTCGGCGACAAGAACTTTATCCAGGCCCTGAAGAACACGATTTTCCTGAACCTGCTGGACCTTGTGATCGGCATGCCGATGCCGATCCTGATGGCCCTGCTGCTCAATGAGCTGGCGTTCCCGAAGTACAAGCGGGTGACCCAGACGATCCTGTACCTGCCCCATTTCCTGAGCTGGGTCATTATTTCGAGTATCACGCTGCGGCTGTTTGCCACGAATGACGGTATCATCAACAAGCTGCTGGGAACCCAGATCCCGTTCGTGGGGACGGACGGAAACTGGCGCGCTTTATACATTGTCCTGGGCATCTGGAAGGAATGCGGATGGAATACCATCATCTACCTGGCGGCGCTGACCGGCATCAACCCGGAACTCTACGAAGCGGCAGAGGTTGACGGCGCCAGCCGCCTTCAGAAGATCTGGCATATCACACTGCCCGGGATCCGTTCCACGATCATTGTACTGCTGATCATGAACCTGGGCCATATCCTCGGATCCGAGTTTGACCGGCCGTTTACCCTGAGCAACAAGCTGGTTGAAGGCGCCAGCAAAACGATCTCCATCTTTGTATACGAGCGCGGCGTCAAGGGCGGTCAGTTCTCCCTGAGTACAGCGGTCGGCCTGTTCCAGAGCATCGTATGCGTAATCTTCCTGCTGCTGTCCAATACGCTGGCAAAGAAATTCGGCGAGCGTGGAATCTGGTAAGGAGGGCGATGAAATGAGTGACATCGGAAACGCCGCCGTCCTGAACAAAAAGAAACTGAAAGACGGCATGATCAAATCCAGGAAGACCAGGGCCGGAGACCTGGTCATCGCGGGGATCTGCTTCATCCTGATGCTGGTGTGCATCCTGCCGATGCTGCATGTGCTTGCCAGCAGCCTTTCCTCAGCGGACGCACTGGTGAGAAACGAAGTGTTCATCTGGCCGAAGGGATGGAATGTTGAAGCTTACCGTACCGTGCTGACTACGGAGAAATATGTTCATTCCATGGGGTGGACAGCGATCCTGACTGTGATCTGCACACTCCTGTCGATCACACTGACGATCATGTGCGCGTACCCGCTGACCTATACGAACCTGCGGGGCGGTAAATTCATCAATTTCATTATCCTGTTCACGATGTATTTCAGTGCCGGTACGATTCCCTATTACCTGCTGCTGAGCCAGATGAAGATGCTGAACACGCCGTATGCCCTGATTTTCCCGAACTGCATCGGTGTTTTCAACGTCATTATCATGCGGAGCTTCTTCTTCGGAGTACCGGACAGCCTGAAGGAAGCGGCGGAGATTGACGGCGCCGGACCGATCCGGATCCTGATCAAGGTCTACCTGCCGCTGAGCCTGCCTGTTATCGCCACGCTGAGCCTGTTCTACGCGGTGGGCCGGTGGAACGGCTTCTCCGACGCATTGATCTACCTGAGGAGTTCGGAGTCCGAAAAGTACTGGCCGATCCAGCTGCTGCTGTACAACGTGATCAAGAATTCGACGCAGACCACGGAGCAGGCGGCGCAGGAAGGCTTCTTCGCAAACGGCGTGAGCAAAACGATCCAGATGGCGACCGTTATGTTTGCCACGGTTCCGATCCTGCTGGTATATCCGTGGCTGCAGCGCTACTTCGTGACGGGCGTCACGATCGGCGCGGTCAAAGGTTGATTATTCGGGGTGTACGCGCCCTGAAAAATAAAAAGGAGGAAGAACCTATGAAACGCATCCTGTCACTGGTGCTGTCCCTGGCACTTCTGCTGACCGTTTTCGCGACCGTTGCCGGCGCGGAACAGGCCGATGAAGGCTTTGTGGACGGTAAATTCACCGAGACCCGCTCCATCGTTGTGGAAATCTACAACCGCAACAATGACGGCGGAACCGATCCCGCGGACAACGTGTGGACCAAATGGATCAAAGAGCAGATGCTCGAAAAGTACAATGTGGATGTGAATTTCTATTCCATCAGCCGCTGGGATGAAGGCACCGACACCAACAACCTGCTCGCTGACCACAATGCTCCTGACATCTGCTACACCTACGACGCCAACATGATCGTGACCTACGCGAACATGAAGGATGCCGACGGGAACCCCGGTGTCATCAACCTGACCCCCTACATTGAAACCTACAAGGATCAGCTGGGCGACTTGATCGCGCTGCTGGGCGAAGAGAACCTCTTCTATGACCAGGATCCCGTGACCGGAGAACTGTGGATGATCGAAGGACGCCGCGCTGATGTGTCCCGCATCACCACCTTCATCCGCAAGGACTGGCTGGACAAGCTGGGCCTGGCCCTGCCCACCACGGAAGAAGAATTCTACAATGCGCTGGTTGCTTTCCGTGACAACGCTGAAACCCTGCTGGGCGCGGATGCTGACAAGATGATCCCCTACAGCACCTCCACCGATATCGGCTGGCGGAATGACCTGCTGTGCGTCGCCTATGTTCCCACCGATGTGAAGGATGAAGACCTGTTCGTATACGGCTACGACGATCGTCACCTGCTCTACCCCGGCTGGATCAACGGCGTCAAGACCCTGAACAAGTGGTACAACGAAGGCCTGGTCTGGAAGGATTTCGGCCTGTACAACGACAGCACGGTTGAAGACGACAACATGAAGGCCGGTTATGTGGGCGCTTTCATGCACAACTGGGACTATCCTTTCCGCAACGGCGAAGACTGCATCAACCTGAACCTGCAGCGCAACGTGGGTGAAGACGCCATGTTCGTTCCGATCGACTGCTTCCAGAACGCGGACGGCGTCACCAAGAAGTTCATGGGCGCGCCTGTCGGCAGCGACCGGAAGATCTTCTTCCCCGCCACGAACAAAGAGCCTCTGGCTTCCCTGCTGTATGTGAACTTCATTTCCAGCGAAGAAGCTATCAAGTACCTGCAGACCGGCCTGGAGGGCACGAACTACAACCTGACCGCGGACGGCGCCTATGAAATCCTGCCCGCGACCGGCGAATGGGTCAAGAACTCCGGCAACAACATCGACTACACCATGACCTGCAACGGCCTGTACCTGGGCGATGCCACCGCCGCCACCACGGCGCTGAGCTATCCCGGAATCCCCGCCGATGTTGTTATCCAGGCGAACATTTACGGCCAGAACAACGGCTACTTCGTGAAGCACTTCAACGTCGGCACCATTGAGAGCGAAACCGAAGTCGGCACCAGCCTGACCGAGAAGCGCGATGCCCTGCTGACCCAGGCCGTGACCGCTTCCGTTGAAGATTTCGACCAAATCATCGCTGACGGAATGGAAGACTACATGTCCTCCGGCGGACAGGATATCATGGACGAGCGCATCGAGAAGATCCAGGAGATCTACGGATACACCTTCGAGAAGTAATTTGCCACGTATCCGCTCCAAAACGGCGGGCGCCGGATTCATCCGGCGCCCGCTTTTTCAAAGATGTCGGCAGTTTGTTTTTTACAACTGCATATGCGTGTCAATTTCCTTCTTCCGGTATTGCTTCAGCTGCTTCCGGTACTGGCTGGGAGACATCCCGACGACTTTGCCGAAGGATCGGAGGAAGTTGGAGTAGTCGTTGAATCCGCACTGATAGGCAATATCATTCAGGGAAGCGGTGCCCATCATCTGCTGGCGGGCCAGCATGACCCGGCGGTAGAGCACATAGTCGTAGACACTTCGGTTGGTGAAACGCACAAACTCGTGGGAGAGATAGGATACACTGACGCCGAAACTCCTCGCAAGGTTTTCGATGCGGATCGGCTGGGTATAATGATTGTTGATATAGGACAGGATTTCCTGGATGATGGAGTTGCCGAAGGCTTCACCTTCCACCGGCGCGTTCCGCCGCATGGTCCTGCACAGCAGATTCATCAGGTTCATCATCAGGGAATAATTCTGGAAACGGTGGTAAACATCGTTTTCAAAGGATTCATTTTCCTGGTTCTCACGGATCCTGCGGATCCAGGCAACAAACTGATCCGCGTCGGAATCGGTGAGCTGGTAGGTGCAGACCCCGCCGGAAGCCTGGGAACGGAAAAACTGATCCAGGTCGATCTGACCGCAGCCCAGCACCTGCATGACCTCCGGGGAAAGATTCAGGTAGGCGCGCTCATAATTGTGCATTTCATTGGTACAGGACAGGCCGTGCATACAGAAGGGCGGCAGGATGAATACCTGGTTGGGTTTGAGCAGGAACAGCTGATTGTCCACGCCCATAAATTCACCGCCCCGGATATGGATATAGAACTCAAAATAATCATGGCAGTGGAACTGCGTGACCTCAAAGGTTTCGCTGACCTGGTAGTGGGCCTCATATCCCTGATGGCCCTGCTGCCCCATGGGCAGGAAAGGAGCCTGGGTCATATCCGTCTGACTGGGAGCCATGCGTTTTCCTCCTGTTTCGGTTTGTGCAGAATCTGCATACATTGAAACATGATTTATATAGTATCATCCGGGCAATACAAGTATACTGTCCATAAAGGAAAAAACAGAAGAGAAAAACCGGAGCACCAAAGAGAAATCAACGGATATCACATACGGAGAGGTACATCAATATGATTCGTGTCGCGATTGTAGGAACCGGCGGAATCTCCCATGCACATATCAAGGCATACCTGCAGTTTCCGGACCGGTGCAAAATTACTGCGCTTGTGGACATTATCCCCGGAAAAGCGCAGCGTGTCAAGGAACAGTACGGGCTGGACGCGGAAGTATTCCTCGATCATCATGAGATCCTGGAGAAGGATATCGACCTGGTGGACGTCTGCACGCCGCCGTTTGCGCATGCAGAGGTCAGCATCAACGCGCTGCGGAGCGGAAAGAATGTAGTATGCGAAAAACCCATGGCCGCCTCCCTGGAGGAGTGCGACGCCATGCTGAAAGCGCGGGACGAGAGCGGGAAGAAGCTTTCGATCATCGCGCAGAACCGTTTCCGGCTGCCGGTACGGAACCTGAAAGCACTGCTGGACAACGGCATGGCGGGGAAAGTCCGTCACGTGACGGTAAACTCCCTGTGGTTCCGGGGCCACAGCTACTACGATCTGTGGTGGCGGGGAACCTGGGAAAAGGAAGGCGGCGGATGCACGCTGAACCACGCGGTGCATCATATCGACATGCTGGGCTGGATGATGGGAACCCCGGAGAAGATTACCAGCGTACTGGCCAATACCGGGCATGACAATGCCGAAGTGGAGGACCTGTCGGTCTCCATCGCGGAGTATCCCGGCGCGCTGGCGGTGGTAACGGCTTCCGTGGTGGACCACGGGGAGGACCAGGCGCTGATCTTCCAGTGCGAGAAAGCCAAGATTGCTTTCCCGTACAGTGTGTTTGCGTCCCGGCCACAGCCGAACGGCTTCCCGCTGGCGGAGCCTGACGAAGGATTCGCGAAACAGGCGGAAGAGTTCCTTGCCTCCCTGCCGCCGGTGCCCTGGGAGATGCATACCGGCCAGCTGGAGAATGTGCTCAGCGCGCTGGAGAACGATACGGAACCGGCGATCACCGGCGAGGACGGCCGGCGGACCATTGAGCTGATCACGGCGATTTATAAGGCCGGCGCTTCCCGGCAGACCGTGACGCTGCCGATCGGACCGGAAGACCCTTTCTATACGGTGGACGGGATCCGCGGCGCCGTTCCGCACTTTTATGAGAAAACCGCTTCCGTGGAGAGCCAGGACGGCAATCTGAGTTTCGGAAACTTCCGGAAAGGGGAAAAATGAGATGAACGTTTCGGACGGCATGAATTATGCCCCAAAGGGGAAACCGCAGCCGGTGGTGAAGGACCGGGAGTTCGTTTTCTCCGCGGTACGCCTGGATCACGGGCATATCTACGGGATGTGCAACGGACTGACGGAAGCCGGCGGTACGCTGAAATATGTCTATGATCCGGATAAAAAGAAAGTCGCTGCTTTCCTGAAGGCGTTTCCCCAGGCAAGGGCCGCCAACAGCGAGGAGGAAGCGCTGAACGATCCGGAGACCCGGATGATCGCCGGGGCTGCCGTGACCAGCGAACGCTGTGCCCTGGGCCTGCGGGCGATGGACGCGGGGAAGGATTATTTTACGGACAAGGCGCCCTTCACGACGATGGAGCAGCTGGCATCCGCCCGGGCCAAGGTCAGGGAAACCGGAAAGAAGTATATGGTTTATTACGCGGAACGCCTGCATGACGAGGGGTCGATCCTGGCAGGATATATCGCGCATTCCGGGGAAATCGGCAGGGTCATCGGCGTGACCGGGTTCGGGCCGCATCGTCTCGGAGCGCCCGGAAGGCCTGCCTGGTTCTTTGAACGTGAGAAATACGGCGGGATCCTCTGCGATATCGGAAGCCACCAGTTTGAGCAGTTCCTGTATTACACCGGAGAAGAGGACGCCACGGTGACCTCCAGCCGGATTGCCAATTTCGATCATCCGGAATACCCGGAACTGGAGGATTTCGGCGACGCGCAGCTGACCGGAAAGAACGGGTCCGCCGGATACTTCAAGCTGGACTGGTTTACGCCGGACGGCCTGCGTACCTGGGGGGACGGACGGATGTTCATCCAGGGAACAAAGGGCTTCATTGAAATCCGTAAATATGTGAACCTGGCTTCCGATCAGAACGGCGGAGGTCATGTGTTCGTGGTGAACGAACAGGGTGAAAAATACGTGAATGCCGTGGGCGTGACAGGGTATCCCTTCTTCGGCCAGCTGATCCTGGACTGCCTGAACCGGACGGAAAACGCCATGACCCAGGCGCATGCCTTCAAGGCGGCGGAACTGAGCCTGCTGGCCCAGGAAAAAGCGATACGGATCAAATAAACCCGGGATCCATGATCCCGGGTCAGGATAAAGGGAAAAAGATGGAGATCGGAAAACAAATCCGCCTGGGAATTATCGGGATCGGAAACATGGGCAGCGAGCACTGCCGGCTGATCCTGGGCGGGAAATGTCCGGAGACGAGACTTTGCGCGGTGGCTGACCTGCGGCCGGAACGCCGGGAATGGGCCCGGCGTACGCTGCCGGACAGCACGGCTGTTTTCGGGGACGGCAGGGAGCTGATCGCTTCCGGTACCTGTGACGCGGTACTGATCGCAGTACCGCATTTTCAGCATGAGCCGCTGACGGTGGCAGCCCTGGAAGCGGGACTGGATGTTCTCTGCGAAAAACCCGCAGCGGTGCAGGCAGACCGGGCGGAGCGGATGATCCGGACCGCGGAGAGGACAGGGAAGACCCTGGCCTTCATGTTCAACCAGCGGACCAACTGTGTTTACCGGGCTGTGAAGGAACTGCTGGAAAGCGGTGAGATGGGCGCGCTCAAGCGGATGAACTGGATCATCACTGACTGGTACAGGACCCAGCGGTACTATGATTCCGGAAGCTGGCGGGCAACCTGGGCCGGGGAAGGGGGCGGCGTGCTGCTGAACCAGTGTCCCCATCAGCTGGACCTCCTGATCTGGCTGTGCGGGATGCCCTGCGCGGTGACAGCCCGGTGTGAACAGGGAAAATGGCATCATATCGAAGTGGAGGACGATGTGACGGCCTGCCTGGAGTTCCCGGACGGCGCCACAGGCGTTTTCGTCGCGTCCACGGGCGACCTGCCGGGAACAAACCGGCTGGAGATCAGCTGCGAACGCGGAAAGATCGTCTGCGAGGACGGGCAGGCCCGGGTCTGGCGTCTGGGTGTCAATGAGCGGGACATCTGCTTCTCCAGCGACGATCCCTGGTACCGGGGGGAAGCTGCGGTGTCGCTGCTTGCGACGGACGGAGAGAACCCGCAGCACGCGGGGGTGATCAATGCCTTCGCGGCGCATCTGCTGCGGGATGAACCGCTTGTTGCCGCAGCGGAGGACGGCCTGCGGGCGCTGGAACTTTCCAACGCCATCCACCTGTCCGGCTGGACCGGGAAGCGTGTAATGATTCCGGTATCCCGGGAAGCTTTCAACCGCGAACTGGAGAAGCGGATCGCTGTTTCCCAGGCCCGCAGGACTGAAAATATGACCTACGATACAGACCACAGCAGCGGCGGAAGCCGGCGCTGAGGACTTCCTTCAGCCTTTCTCCGGAAAACAAACTATACAATCCTCAGACAGCATGATAGAATGATCCGGTATCTGAGGAACCTTTCTGAACCGGAGGCTTGCATATGGAATTATTTGACCTGTATACCGCGGAACGGGAGAAAACAGGACGGACCATGGTCCGCGGCGAACCTGTGCCGGACGGATACTACAGGCTGGTGGTCCATGTCTGCATCTTTGACCCGGAAGGACGCATGCTGATCCAGCAGCGTCAGCCGTTCAAGGAGGGCTGGTCCGATCTCTGGGATATCAGCGTGGGCGGAAGCGCCGTAGCCGGAGACAGCAGCCGTTCCGCGGCGGAACGCGAAACCAGGGAAGAACTGGGGCTGTCCATCAACCTGGCCGATACGCGCCCGACGCTGACCATCCACTGGGACCGCGGGTTTGACGACTACTATGCCGTGACGCTGGCAGTGGATCCCGCCTCGCTGCGGCTGCAGTATGAGGAAGTCCAGGCGGCACGCTGGGCATCCCGGGAGGAAATCCTGCAGATGATCGATGACGGGCGGTTCATTCCCTATGAGAAGAGCCTGATCGACCTGCTGTTTTTCCGCAGAAATCACCGCAGCGCGCATACCCGGGGCGACTGGACCCGGGGCCGGGGGTGAGTATGCGGGAAATGGGCCGGACAGATTTCCTGCCGTACCGGGCGGTCATTGTTGATTTTGACCGGACGCTGCTGCGAACCGATAAATCCATCTCCGCGTTCACTGCCGGGACACTGCTGGACCTGAAACGGTCCGGAGTGCGCCTGTTTGCCGCCACTGCCCGGCCCGAGCGGGCGATCACGGAGTACTGTGAACGGATTCCGTTTGACGCGGTGACCACCCTGAACGGAGCAAGGACGATCACGCAGGACGGGGTTTTCGACCATCCCATCCGCAGGGACAGCGCGGAATCCATCCTGGAACAGCTGCACCGGGCGGAGGGAACGGTAATCTCCGTGGAAGCGGAGGACGGACCGTATGCCAATACGGACATCCCAATCTGGAGTCCCACGGTCATGGCGGACCTCCGGAAGCTTCCGGGGGAGAAAAAGATCTATAAAATCCTGGCAAGCCATCCGGCCATCCCGGCAGACGGGATCCGCATAAACCTGCCGGATGATACCTATAGCTCTGTTGCCGAGCGGAAGCTGCTGCAGATCATGAGCGGCAGCGCGACCAAATGGAACGGCGTGCTGAAGATGCTGGAAAGTTTCGGGATCGGTGCGGACCGGGCGATTTATTTCGGGGATGACAATGACGATCTTGAACCGATCCGGCGCTGCGGCTGCGGCGTGGCGGTCAGCAACGCGCTGGACTGCGTCCGGGAAGCCGCAGATTATATTGCAAAAAGCAACGATGAGGACGGCGTCGCCCTGTTCCTTGCTGGAATCCCGGCAGCCGGAAACGGATGAAGTCCGATCCCGGACCGGTTGTTTTGTTAATGTTCTTTGTTTTCGGTTCCGATTGACATCGAAGCCTCCGGTGCTATAATTTCGACATGATTTTTCAGACAGGAGGCGGACGGACGATGAAACATGAAACCCGTAGCCTGTCTGCTGCCGGCCGGCATCTGCCTGTCGCGATGTCTGCGGTTTACGTCTTTAACAGTGCAGTTCGCTTTTTCAGCGCGCTGCACTTTTACTTTTTTACGGGATGGTATGTTCCGGAATCCATCTGAAAGAGCTTCGCATTCATTGCCAAAGGATCAGCAAGGGAGTTCTTCCGGATGGAGGAACCCCTTTTTGATATTCATTTTGATCAACAGGAGGAAACACACATGAAAAAAGCACTGTCTGTTCTGGTTGCAGTTATTCTGGCTCTCTGTATGAGCGGCGCCGCACTGGCGGAGGGAACCACCTATCAGATCGGCATCTGCCAGCTGGTACAGCACGTCGCGCTGGACGCGGCTACCCAGGGCTTCCAGGACGCCCTGACGGAAAAGCTGGGGGATGCTGTCATCTTTGATGTACAGAATGCTTCCGGTGATTCCAATACCTGCTCCACGATCATGAACACCTTTGTCTCCAACAACGTGGACCTGATCATGGCAAACGCCACGCCGGCCCTGCAGGCGGCTGTGGCCGCAACCGGGGACATTCCGGTCCTCGGCACGTCCGTGACCGATTATGCCACCGCCCTGGACATAAGCGACTGGTCCGGCGCGACCGGGATCAATGTATCCGGCACCTCTGACCTGGCTCCCCTGGACCAGCAGGCAGACATGCTGCAGGAGCTGTTCCCGGACGCCAGGAAGGTCGGACTGATCTACTGCTCCGCGGAACCGAACAGCAAGTACCAGGTGGATGTGATTAAAGGCTTCCTGGAGGCAAAGGGATACGAGTGCACCGAATACACGTTTGCGGATTCCAACGATGTTGCCTCCGTGACCCAGAACGCCTGTGACGGCAGCGATGTCCTCTACATCCCGACGGACAACACGGCTGCTTCCTGCACCGAAGCGATCCGGAATGTCGTGGAACCCGCGATGATCCCGGTAATTGCCGGCGAAGAAGGCATCTGCAGGGGATGCGGCGTTGCGACGCTGTCCATCAGCTATTATGACCTGGGCTACGCAACCGGCGAGATGGCGTATGAAGTACTGGTGAACGGCGCGGACGTTGCTTCCATGGATATCCGGTTTGCCCCGAACGTGACCAAGGAATACAATGCTGAACTGTGCGGACTGTTCGGCATCAGTGTTCCCGAAGACTATATCGCGATCGAATAAGTATCATCAGCGGAAGCGGAAAGAGATTCCGGACCGGAGATCCCTTTCCTCTTTCCTGCTTTGGAGGAATTCAGCGTGAATCTGGCTGCTCTTTTGAATGCCCTGCCCGGTGCGGTTGCCCAGGGACTGATCTGGGGAATCATGTCGATCGGAGTGTATATCACCTACAAGGTACTGGACCTGGCGGACCTGACGGTCGACGGCAGCATGGCCACCGGCGGCGCCGTCTGCGTCATGCTGATGCTGAACGGATGGAATGTATGGATTGCGCTGCTCTGCGCGATCATCGCCGGAATGCTTGCGGGACTTCTTACCGGAGTTTTCCACACGGCGATGGGCATCCCGGCGATCCTTGCCGGGATCCTGACCCAGCTGTCCCTGTACTCCCTGAACCTGGCTGTCATGGACTTCAAGGCCAACCAGGGGATCAATGTCACGAAGTACCAGCTGATCGTGAGCCAGCGGAATGTGCGTACGCTGGAAATCGGCAATCCGATCGTGACCGCCCTGATCGTTCTCACACTGCTGATCGGGGTGCTGTACTGGTTCTTCGGAACGGAGACCGGCTGTTCCCTTCGCGCCACCGGAGCAAACGAAGCCATGTCCAGGGCGCAGGGGATCAACACGAAGAAGACCAAGATTCTGGGCCTGATGATTTCCAACGGGATTGTCGCGCTTTCTTCCGCCATGCTTGCGCATTACCAGGGCTTTGTGGACGTCAATATGGGGCGCGGTGCGATCGTGATCGGCCTGGCCGCGGTGATTATCAGCGAAGTGCTGTTCGGGAAACTGTTCCGGAATTTCGCCCTGAAACTGCTCGCGGTCGCCATCGGCGCAGTGCTGTATTTCATCGTGATCCAGATCGTTCTCTGGCTCGGACTGAACACCAACCTGCTGAAGCTGCTTTCTGCGCTGATCGTTGCGGTGTTCCTCGGCATTCCGTACTGGAAGGCCAACCTTTCCGCAAAGCATCCGCACAAAGGAGGCCAGACGCATGCTTGAAATTTCAAACGTTACGAAAACCTTTCATGCCAGGACCGTCAATGAACGGATCGCGCTGAATAACGTAAGCCTGCACCTGGACGACCGGGATTTTGTTACGGTAATCGGCGGAAACGGCGCCGGGAAATCCACCCTCCTGAACGCGATCGCCGGCGTATGGCCGGTGGAAAGCGGAAGGATCGTGATTGACGGGACGGATATCACCGGCATGCACGAACACAGGAGAGCCGCGCTGCTCGGCAGGGTCTTCCAGGATCCGATGATGGGAACGGCGGCAACGATGCAGATTGAAGAAAACCTGGCGCTTGCAGCCCGGCGGGGACAGAAGAGGACCCTGAAGGCCGGAATCACCCGGGAGGAGCGGGAACGCTACCGGGAACAGCTGGCCGAACTGGGCCTCGGCCTGGAAAACCGGATGACGGCGAAAGTCGGACTGCTGTCCGGCGGACAGCGGCAGGCCCTGACCCTGCTGATGGCCACCATGAACAAGCCCAGGCTGCTGCTGCTGGATGAGCATACGGCGGCACTTGACCCGAGGACGGCAGCCAAGGTGCTGGAGCTTTCTGAAAAGATCATCCATGAAAACAAGCTGATGACCCTGATGGTTACCCATAACATGAAGGACGCGATCCGGTACGGAACCCGCCTGATCATGATGAATGAGGGACGGATTATTCTGGATATTTCCGGGGAGCAGAAGAGGCAGCTGACCATCGAGCGGCTGATGGACGCCTTTGCAGAAGCCAGCGGCGAATCCTTTGTCAACGACCGGATGCTGCTGTCCTGATACTTCGGTCATTATCCTGAAAATATCCAAAACAGATAATATTTGACATGAAAATATCCTGTAAAGATAAAAATATTTGACACCGGATCAGTTTCGGATTATACTTTCCGCAGAAGGACATTTCCTGCTGCGGATTTTTTCAACCGGAGGAACGACGATGCGGTACGATGCGGAAAAGGCCCGGGAACGGAACGAAATCGGCGGACGGATCGCACAGGCCCGCAAAGCCCGGCATCTGACACAGGGAGAACTGGCGTCGGCACTGGCATCCCGCGGGGTGCGGGTTCAGACGGCGGCGGTCAGCAAATGGGAAAAAGGAGATTCCGTTCCCGGCGCGTATCAGCTGGCTGCCCTGTGCGACGCCCTGAAGATCCCGCTGTTCGGCGGGGAGGAAAAACTGAACGACGAGGGACAGAAAATACTGGCAGGATTCAGGGAATACCTGGAAAGCCGGCCGGCCTACCGCCGCCGCGCCGCCTGCGCCGGCCCCGTGACGGAAATGAATGTCAGCACGCTGCCGGCTTCGGCCGGTTTCGGCGAGGCACTGGACAACAACCTGTTCGAACGCAGATCTTTTCCCGCGGCTTCCGTTCCGGCCGGCGCATCCTTTGCAGTCCGGGTCAGCGGGGACAGCATGGAGCCGGTGCTGCATGACGGGCAGTATGCCTGGGTGGAGGAATGCACCCGGCTGAACCCCGGTGAAGTGGGCCTGTTTGTGGTGGACGGGGAAGGATTCATCAAAGTCTATGACGAGCAGGAACCGGAAGGGGACGACGCGGAGGACTTCACGGACAGCGAAGGCATCCGCCATCCGCAGCCGGTGCTGGTTTCCTGCAATGAGGATTACGCACCGAAAGTCATAGGAACCGGCATGAATTTCCGGATCGTCGGCAGAGTGCTGAACGCCTGAGGAAGGCGGGGTGCCTGTGCAGCAGTATCTGTGCATTGACCTGAAATCCTTTTACGCCTCGGTGGAATGTATGGCGCGGAATCTGAACCCGCTGGAGACAGACCTGCTGGTGGCGGACGAGAGCCGGACGGACAAAACGATCTGCCTGGCGGTATCCCCGGCGCTGAAGGCGAAAGGAGTCAGTTCCCGTCCGCGCCTGTTTGAGGCCAGGCAGGCCATCCGCCTGTATGAGGCCGCGCACAGGACAAAGGTGGATTACATTGTGGCTCCGCCCCGGATGGCGGAATACCTGCGGGTCTCCGCGGAAATCTACGGGGTTTACCGGCAGTTTGTGTCGGAAGAGGATATCCATGTCTATTCGATCGATGAGTGCTTTATCGACCTGACGCCTTATCTCCACCGGTACCGGGCGGAAGCGAAGCGCGCCGGAGTTTCTCCGGCGCGCTTCCTGGCCATGCGGATGATCCGCACCGTGCTGGCGAAGACAGGGATTACGGCCACGGCAGGGATCGGAACCAACCTGTACCTGGCAAAAGTCGGCATGGATATCGTGGCAAAAAAAACGCGTCCCGACGCGGACGGCGTGCGGATCGCAGAGCTGGATGAAGAAGAATACAAACTGCAGCTGTGGGAGCACCGGCCGCTGACGGATTTCTGGCAGGTCGGTCCGGGCACAGCCCGGCGGCTGATCACTCACGGGATGCACACCATGGGGGATGTGGCGGCCATGTCCGCGGCGAACGAAGAAGGACTGTACCGGATGTTCGGGGTGGACGCGGAGCTGCTGATCGATCACGCGTGGGGTGTGGAGCCGGTGAGGATGTGCGATATCAAAGCGTATTGTCCTGCCGGGCACAGTTTTTCCACGGGACAGGTGCTGCCGAGGCCCTACCGCTTTGAGGAATCGCTGCTGGTGTTCCGGGAAATGGCGGAGCAGGCGGTGGCGGAACTGGTGGGAAAAAAGATGCGGATTCCCGCGGCAGTGTGGTGGATCAGCTTTGATCCGGCCAGCCTGGAGGAAAACCCGGGATACAGCGGTCCGGTGACGCTGGATTTCTACGGCCGGCTGCACCCGGTCCATACGGGCGGAACCGTTCGCTTCCGGCCGGAGACAAACAGCCGCGGAATCATCCTGGCCGCGCTGGACAAATCGTTCCGGGAAAAGGTAAACCCGGGGCTTCTGGTGCGGCGCATCGGACTGTCCCTGAACGATCCGAAGGCGGAAACGGGCGCCGTGCAGACGGATATGTTTACGGATCCGGAGGAACAGAACCGGGAGCGCAGGATCCAGGAGGCCATGATCGGGGTGCGGGGACGTTTCGGGAGAAACGCACTGGTGCGCGGGATGAGCCTGCTGGAAGGCGCCACAGCGATGGAAAGGAATGAGCAGATTGGCGGGCACAGAGCGTAAAAAGAGTGTACGAAAGGCAACCGCGAACTGGAACCTGCGGAAGGTCGATCTTTCCTTTCCCTACGTCCGGGTGCTGGTCCGGGGACGGCCGGAACACCGGGAAACGTTTCCGAAGCATCCGCCGATGGACTGCGGACACCGGGCCAAGATTTTCGCGCCTTTTGACGCACTGGATGGATTCTCGGCCATGATCCGTCAAAAAGACCGCCTCTGTGAGGAGACGGTCCGGGAAAAAACGGATGGGGATCCCTGCGCGTTCCGGGAGGACCTGTAGGGTTTTCAGGCAAACATCCATTCCACGATCTTTGCGATATATTCACGCCAGAATATCATATCATGGATCCCCTTGCTTTCGTGATACTCGTGGGGAATGCCTTCCGACTCGAGGAAACGGTGCATCTGCCGGTTGTTTTCAATGAGGAAATCCTCCGTGCCGCAGCACATATAGATTTCCGGAATCTTTGCGCCGGCAGCCTTCAGACGGTGCGCGAGCACTTCCGGATTCACATCCCGTTCCTCCACGGTCTCCAGGTCGCCGAAGCAGGAACGGTAGTAGGCATAGTTCGCGACGGGATTACAGCCGCCGGGCTGCATATGCGCAATTTCATGAACGATGAGGGCGGAGGACAGGGCGCCGATTTTACCAAACCGGTCCGGATAGGCAAGACCGGTATGCAGGGCGCCGAAACCACCCATGGACAGGCCGGCAATGCAGGTATTCTCCGGGCCGTCAGCGAGATGAAAGGTTTTACGGACATAGTCCACCAGTTCCTCCCCGACCATGTCCTGGTAGGCGGTGCCTGTGGCTTCTCCGTTCAGATAGAAGGAATTCTCCGCCGTGGGCATGACAATGGCGAAGTTATATTTTTCCGGCAGGCCTTCCGGGACCCAGTTGCCTGCTTTCCCGGTGTAGCCGTGCAGCAGGAACAGCGTGGACATGGGACGGGAATGCGCTTCATTCTTTTCCCACGGAATATCTGTCCTGATATCGTTGGGAATGAGCATCTCAAAGGAAGTGGTACGGTGAAGGGCATCGGAGAAATACTCGATCTGAAGTCTGGCCACGACGGAAACCTCCTTTTTTACTCTTTTGCGACATCCAGAACGGCATCAAAAGCAGGCTTCGCTCTGCGGTCCGCTGTGATGAGCAGGGGGTAGCTGGGCTCCCGGCGGAAACCGGGCAGCCAGCTGTCCGCATCGGTGACGCCCCAGAAGGTGACAGCCTCGATCTCCAGGCCTTCCTGTGAAAGCTTTTTCATCATGGAGAACCAGGAACGGTAGGCATCGGTCAGGGCGGCAGCGTGTGCTTCGTCATTGCTGTTGCAATGGATGTCCAGTTCAGTTACCTGGAGCTTCAGCCCCAGGGATGCATAGGCGCGGGCAGCGGTTTCGCAGGCGGACACATTCAGGTCCGGCAGTACGTAATGTCCCTGCATGCCCATGGTGTCCACCAGGTTTTCCGCCAGCAGCGGTTTCAGCATATCCATGATGGCGTTCCGCTTCACGGGCTCGAAGGCGTTATAGTCGTTGTAGCACAGGGTCTGTCCCGGGGCCGCGTTTTCGCGGGCGGCCCGGAAGGCAGCCGGCAGGAAATCCTGGCCTGTGAAAGCAAACCAGGGACTGCGGGTCCGGAACAGGCCGGGACCGCCCTGCCCCGGTTCGATGGCTTCGTTCACCACATCCCAGGTGTAGACCACACCGGGGAAACAGGCATTCACATGCCGCATGACATCCCGGATATAGTTTTCCAGGCGGGCGAGCAGGATTTCTTTGGGGGCGGCAGGCGCGTTCCAGTCATTTTCCCAGTTTTCCTTAAAAAACCATACGGGCGTCTGATTGTGCCAGACCAGCGTGTGGTAGCGCATAGCGATCCCATGATCCCGGGCGAAGGAAAGCAATGCGTCCACCCGGGCAAAGTCCACGGCGGCGTGACGCGGATCCCCCTGCGCGAGCGTCGCGTCAAGGTTCAGTACAGAGTCCGGCTTCATCTGATTGTCAGCGGTGATGGAGCTGAAGTGACGGCAGATGATCTCTGCCAGTTCAGGATCCGCGATGAGGCGGCTGCTGAGGGCGGCGCCGATCCGGAAATACGGTTCGTAGGCTTCGCAGAGGGACGGAGAATGAAGCACGCTGTTCATGGAAACCACCTCCTGGCTGATTCAAGTATATCAAAGAGGAATGACGCCCTGCAAGAAGCATGCGGCATAAGGACAAATACTGAGAAACAAACGAAAAAACTGTAAAAAGCAGAGCAAAACCGAAAAAAACCAGGCCGACCGGGGAAATCATATTGACAAGCGGTTTCAGGGCGTGGTACAATGCGTGCAATTTCATACAGGCGATGACGAAGACGGAACAGCAGGAGGCCCCGCAGAGAGCCGGGTATGGTGCGAACCGGCGGGCTGAAGCTTCATCCCATCCCTTCTGAGCCGGAGATCCGAACAGATTTTCCCAGTAGGCGTCTCCCGTGACTGCTGCGTCAATGCATAGGGCATGACAGTGCCTGAAGTGGTGTGGAAACGCACAATTTGAGTGGTACCGCGAGTCAATATGACCCGTCTCAAAGCAGAGACGGGTCATTTTATTTTTGAAAGGAGAACTGACATGACAACCCAGACCGATCTTACCCAGCTCAGCGCCGTTGCGTCCCGACTGCGTGAAATGCGGGAAATCATGGGATGGACCGCGGAGGAAATGGCGGAAAAAACAGAGGTAACCGTCGATGAGTACCGGCTGTATGAAGCCGGGCAGACGGATATGCCGTTTACGTTCATATACAAATCCGCCCAGGCGTTCAACATGGAGCTGACCGAACTTCTTGAAGGCCATAACGCTTTCCTGTCCACCTATACGGTCACCCGCCGGGGAAAAGGTGAGACCACGGCGAAGGAAGAAGGAATCGCCATTTCAAACCTTGCGCCGAAATTCAAGGACAAGGTGGCGGAGCCTTACTGGGTTCGTTATGAATACTCCGAGAAGCAGCAGAACGAGCCGATCCATACGACAACTCACCGGGGGCAGGAGTTCGACCTTGTGCTCTCCGGCAGCCTGAAGGTCCAGGTCGGGGATCATACTGAGATCCTGCATGAGGGGGACAGTATTTATTACAATTCCTCCCTGCCGCACGGGATGATCGCGGTGGACGGGAAGGACTGCGTATTTCTCGCGATGATCCTGCCCGTGGAGGAACAGCAGGCAGGGACTGAGTTTGCTGCCGTGCCCAAGGCAGCGCGGTATGAAGGACACCTGGTTGCTGAGAAGTTCATCGACGCGAAGGAGGATGAACAGGGAAGGCTTCAATCCATCTCGTTCCCGAACGCGGAGAGTTTCAACTTCGGTTTCGACATCGTGGACGGTATTGCGCGGAAGTACCCGGACAAGCTGGCCATGCTCTACGTGAACAAGCATCATGAGGAACGCCGCTTTACCTTCAAGGATGTGAAGGACGCCTCCAACCAGTGCGCCAACTACTTCACGTCCCTCGGGATCCGGAAGGGTGACCGTGTCATGCTGGTTCTGAAGCGGCATTACCAGTTCTGGTTTTCCATGGTAGCCCTGCATAAACTGGGCGCGATTGCCATCCCGGCCACGAACCAGCTGAAGGAGCACGATTTTGAATACCGTTTCAACGCGGCCGGCGTCAAGGCACTGATCTGCACTGCCGACGGAGATACCGCCGAGATCGCTGAGCGCGCGGCGGCAAAGTGCCCTTCCGTCCAGACCCTGATCATGGTCAATGGCAGCCGGGAAGGCTGGCATGACATGAATGAGGAATACCCGCTCTTTACCCGCCGGTTCCACCGGCCGGAGGATGCTTCCTGCGGCGATGAACCTGCACTGATGTTCTTCACTTCCGGTACAACCGGCAACCCGAAGATGGCGCAGCATAAACATACCTATGCCCTGGGACATTATGTCACGGCGAAATACTGGCACTGCTGCGAGCGGGACGGCCTGCATTTTACGATCTCGGATACCGGCTGGGGGAAATCCCTGTGGGGCAAGCTTTACGGACAATGGCTGTGTGAAGGCGCCGTCTTCGTATACGACTTTGACAAGTTTGACGCGGCGGACATCCTGCCCATGTTCAAGAAGTACAATGTCACCACATTCTGCGCGCCGCCCACAATGCTGCGGATGTTCATCAAGGTGGACCTGGCAAACTATGACCTCAGTTCCATCCATCATATGACGACTGCCGGCGAAGCCCTGAATCCTGAGGTTTACCGCCAGTTCGAAAAGGCCACCGGCCTGCAGATCATGGAAGGCTTCGGCCAGACGGAGACCACCCTGACGATCGGCAACCTGAGCGGCACCGTGCCAAAGGTCGGTTCCATGGGCAAGGCCAACCCGCAGTATGATGTGGACATCGTGGATCCGGACGGCAACCCCGTGGCAAACGGCGAAGTCGGCGAGATTGTGATCCACACGGACAAAAACACCCCCTGCGGCCTGTTCCGGGAATACTATCTGGACGGCGAGAAGACAAAGGACGCCTGGCATGACGGGATGTACCATACCGGAGATACGGCCTGGCGGGATGAGGACGGCTATTTCTGGTATGTCAGCCGGATCGACGATGTCATCAAGTCTTCCGGTTACCGGATCGGACCGTTCGAGATCGAAAGCGTTATCATGGAACTTCCCTATGTGCTGGAATGCGGCGTATCCGCTGAACCGGATGAGATCCGCGGACAGATCGTCAAGGCTTCCATCGTACTGACGAAGGGAACGGAAGGAACGGAGGAGCTCAAGAAAGAGATCCAGCAGTACGTCAAGGAGCATACCGCACCCTACAAGTATCCCCGGAAGATTGTTTTCCGTGATGAACTCCCGAAGACGATTTCCGGCAAGATCCAGCGCAACCTGCTGTGATCCGGCCTATACGACAGCACCGGCTGAGGACAGCCGGTGCTGTATCTGTCTGAAACGCCGGCTTGTCAAACAGCCGGGAAAAAGGATAATATACTGAACAGGATCAAGTGCCGAATCCTGAAAAAACCGGAGAGGTATCTGCGGAAGATGAAAACGAACAAACTGAGCCTGCTTTTCCCGGATCAGGACCGGGTGGAATACCGGATGATCCCGGAGGAGACCTGGCATGACCTTGGCCTGGATACCCTGGTGGAAAAGCTGACTGCCCAGCCCCAGGAGCAGATGATGATTGCCCAGGTGATGCGGGGCATGACGCCGGATCCGGCCGTCACGGCTTTCCGGTGCGGCGTGTTTGAGGATATCCTGCGCCATCCGGAGATCCGGGAAAAAATGGCGAAGCTGCTGGAACGGGTGAAAACCTTTTATGATTACGGCGTAGTCCGGCGGCATGAAGGGGATGAGAGCGGGATCTGGGACCTGATGCACCGCCTGGAGGAGTATCACGACTATATTATTACGGTGGAGCAGATCCGGGAGTGCCTGGCGGAAAAGGACCTGCAGTCGGAAGGAATGCTGCGGCTGCGTGAGGCAGTGGAAACCATCTGCCGGGACAACGGTTTTGCCGCCCTGCGCAGGGATGTGGAAGAGATGCGGATCTCCGCTTCATCCATTAAAAGCCTGACGGTGGGGATCAACCTGAACGACCGCTTCGAAGCGGTTACCCTGGGCCTGGTCTCGGTAAATGCCAAGCCGTTTACCCGTTCAGGCCTGCTGAAGAACTTCCTGGCCTCCGTGACCCCGAAGGATGAGATTTACCCGGAGGCGGACTGGAACAAAAGTAGCAGCTTTTATCCGGCTAACACCGGTACCGGCTTCCTTGAAAGCGTCGGGCAGGTCGTGGAAGCCGGTATGGTGCTGCGGAATCCGCTGGCCATGATGTCCCTGGCACGGGTTCCGGCGGCGGACGGGTCTTCTTCGGTGCCGCGGCAGATGGACAGCGCGGCGACCATGCTTACCTCCAGGATTACCCGGAAACTGCGGGATATGCTGGGCAAGTATCTCAATGTCAGCGTCAAGGAAATCTCCGAGCTGATCCCGGAACTGACGTTCTATACCCGGTGGGCGGAATACATTGAAAAGCGCAGGGCTGACGGCTGGACCTTCTGCACACCGCAGGTCCGGGAAACCGGGGCCGGAACCGCCTGCGCCTCCGCCGGCGGGTTCTATAACCTGAAGCTTGTCGCGGCTGAAAAGCCGGATACGGTTGTGAAAAATGACCTGGATTTCGATGAAGAGAAGCGAATCTATATCCTGACCGGAGCCAACCGGGGCGGGAAGACCACGATCACCCAGGCGGTCGGGCAGCTGTTTGTCCTGGCACAGAGCGGAATTTCCGTCCCGGCGGAGCGGTTTGTGTTCGATCCGGCGGACATGGTACTGACCCATTTCCCGGCGGACGAGGACAAGACGCTGGACCTGGGCCGGCTGGGCGAGGAGTGCCGGCGTTTCCGTGAACTGTATGCCCGGAGCACCGGAAAGAGCCTGATCCTGCTGAACGAGACTTTTTCCACCACATCCTTCGAAGAAGGCTACTTTATCGCGGTCGATGCAGTGAAAGCCGTGCTGGAGCGGGGAACGCGCACGGTCTACAATACGCATATGCATAAGCTGGCAATGGAGCTGGACAGCGAGATCAACACGGATGCCCGGAAAGGAAAGGCGGTCTCCCTGGTTGCGGAGACACGCGACGGAAAGAATTCCTTCCGCGTGAAGATCGCACCGCCGGAAGGGAAATCCTTTGCGAGGGAGATCGCGGTGAAATATGGCGTGACGTACGAAGCGCTGGTTGACGGCGGACAGTGACCGGTGAAAGGGCAGGAAAAAGGCCGGGGAGTCTCAGGACTCCCCGGCCTTTTTCTGTGCTTCCTTCCTCCACGCTGCCTTGTAGGTGGCTTCCAGCGTCCGGGCCGGGCGCACGGCGTTGTTCCGGGCCAGGAAGGCGGCAATCCCGTCCCGGACACGGTTGACTTCCGCATGGAATTCCCGGGCGGAGGTCCGCAGGGCCGCGTTTCCGGATGCGATCAGCTGCTCCGGACGGTCAGAAGTGACCACGCGGATGCGGGCGGTATTCCTGCCGTAGTAGGTGGACTGTTCAATAAAGGCGTCCGCCGTCTGCGCCTCCCGGGTATAGATGACATAGATGTTTTTGTATTTCTCCGCTTTTCCGGGATTGCCCGGAACCGCATACGCGTCGAAGACAAGGATCACGGAGCGGCCGGTCGCGCCGGCATACTCGCACATCAGCTCCCGCAGGGCGTCCCGGGCATCCCCGAGCCGGTCCGGCAGGAACGGTTTCCATTCGTCCCAGGCATGGATCACATTATACCCGTCGATCAGAAGAATCTCATTTTCCGGCACGGGTTTCCGCACCGGATCCTGCTGCTTGTGCACAGCGGCGGTCGGGGCAGCTGTCAGCTGGCGGGCTTTGACCGGACCGTACGTGCGCTCAAAGATCTTTTCCAGGGCAAGATCCTCCTCCCGCGTCCCGCGATAGCCGGAGGAAGAACCGCCGGCGGAGGGCGCGGGAGTCTCCCGCCTGGCAGGATCCTTCAGGAAAGGAAGATGCATAAGCGCGTCAGCCTCATTCCAGGGCACGGTATATCCTGCTCCGTGGGAGCAGAAAACGGAATCCGGGGTATTCCAGATATCCCGGCACGGATCATAGGCCCTCTCGCGGATCACTTTTTCCTGATCGGCGCAAGGCTCCCAGTCCAGGAAGGCAGCGGACAGGCTTCCGCGGCCTTTTGTGAACACGGCAAGCTGCCGGCCGTAGTCCGCGCACCCGGAAGCGGGTACCGCGGCGGAAAGGCGGCAAAGCTCCGCTCCTGTATCCTCCGGCGCGCTGAACCGGCCGCCCATCAGGCTGAGATCGCTCAGGACCCGGCCGATACAGTCCCGGGGAACCGTGATGTCCAGCGTCATCCAGGGTTCCAGCAGGATGCTCCGCGCTTTCATCAACCCCTGGCGCAGGGCACGGTAGGTAGCCTGGCGGAAATCGCCGCCTTCGGTATGCTTCAGATGGGCTTTTCCGGCGATGAGCGTGATATGCAGATCCGTGACGGGGGAACCGGTCAGGACCCCGATGTGTACTTTCTCCCGGAGATGGGTGACGATCAGCCGCTGCCAGTTCAGGGAAAGGTCATCCGTGGACAGGGAGGAGTCACAGACGAGGCCGCTGCCGCGGGGCAGGGGGGAAATCAGCAGGTGCACCTCCGCATAATGGCGCAGGGGCTCATAATGCCCGGCGCCTTCCACCGGCGCTTCAATGGTCTCCCGGTAGAGGACGGTGCTTTCAGCAAAGGAAACATCCAGGCCAAACCGATCTGCCAGCTGGGAGCGGAGCACTTCCAGGTACACGTCCCCCATGGAGTGGACCCGGATCTCCCGGCGGGTTTCCTCGTATTCCACCTGGATGAGCGGTTCCTCTTCCTCCAGGGTTTCCAGGCAGTTCAGTACATAATGAAGATCCGCCCCGGGCGGCGTGACCAGGCGGCAGGCATAACAGGGACGGAGCATCTGTTCCGGCCGGCCGGGTTCCGAACCCAGGCCGTCGCCGGGAAGGGCCTTGCTCAGGCCTACCACACAGCAGATCTGCCCTGCGGAAACTTCCTGCACGGAAGTATAGCGGGCGCCGGAATACAGGCGGATCTCAGCTGCCTTCTCCGCCCAGAGGGTTTCGCCTTCCGGACTTTTCAGGGACAGAAGGTCACGCGCTTTCAGCGTTCCGCCGGTCACGCGCAGAAACGCGAGCCGGGCGCCCTGGGGATCCCGGGCCACTTTGTATACCCGCGCGCCAAAGATGGCGGGGGAAGCGGGACGGGGATCAAACCGGGCCAGGAAATCCAGCAGGGGTTCCACGCCTTCGTTCCGCAGGGCGGAACCGGAGAACAGGGGAAAGACCTTCCGAGCCGCCACCAGGGAATGAATGAGCCGGAAGGGGATTTCGCCTTCCCGGAGCCAGGTGTCCAGGCATATTTCATCGCACAGGGCCAGCTTTTCAGGATCAGGAGAAGGGAAACCGATGATCTGGTCGGAAAGCTCCCGCTGCAGGGATGCGGCGGCTGCAACCGGATCATGGGGAAGATCTGTTTTGTTCAGGAAGAGGATCACGGGGATTTTCCGCTGCTCCAGCAGGCGCCAGAGGGTACGGGTATGCGGCTGGACACCGTCCGTGGCGCTGATTACCAGCACCGCCGCGTCCAGTACGCCGAGAGCCCGCTCCATCTCGCCGGAAAAATCGGTATGCCCGGGTGTGTCCAGGAATGTCAGGTCTGTATGGTTCCAGGTGAGGCGGGCTTCCTTTGAAAAGATGGTAATTCCGCGGTCCTTTTCCATGGGATCGGTGTCCAGGAAGGCGTCGCCGTGATCCACACGGCCCTGGCGGCGCAGAGCGCCGGAAAGGAAAAGCATGGATTCGGAAAGCGTGGTCTTTCCCGCGTCCACATGGGCGCACAGTCCGATGACCGGTCCTTTCGACATGGTTCCGCCTCCTTCCCGGTTCAGTATGGTCCATTGTACCATGCGGACGCGTGAATGAACAGGTCATTCGCTTTCAGAGGGAAAATATGGTATACTGCTCCCGGTGCCGATTACCGGGATGAGAGAGGATCATGAAAAAGCAATGGTACCGGCTGGATAACGCCGCGCTGATTTTTCCGGCCGTAATGAGAAAAAACTGGAACAATGTTTTCCGGGTTTCTGTGACGCTGAAGGAGCCGGTGGATCCGGAACTCCTGAGCCGGGCAGCGGAGGATCTGCTGCCCCGGTTTCCTACTGTCTTCGTACGGCTGCGGACAGGTTTCTTCTGGTATTACCTGGAGACGGTGAACAAAGCGCCGGAGGCGGAGGAAGACTACGCCTGGCCCCTGACGCCGATGACCCGGCGGAAACTGAAAAAATGCTGCATACGCATTCTGTATTATCAAAACCGGATTGCCGTCGAGTTTTTCCATTCCGTAACGGACGGAACGGGGGGCATGGCCTTCCTGCAGAACCTGGCAGCCCGCTACCTGACCCTGAAGGAGGGGATTACGGTCGCTCCGGAAGGGAATATCGTGGACCCGGCGGACAAGCCGAAACCGGAGGAGACACGGGACTGCTTCCAGCTGTGCGGGGCAAAGGCTTCCGTCTCCCGCACGGAGGAGAATGCATACCGGCTGCGGGGAAATCCGGAGGAGGATCTGTTCCGCCATATCGTGACCGGCGTCATCCCGACGGAAACCCTTCTGGAGAAGGCCCATGAACAGGGTGTCACAGTCACCGCGTATCTGTCGGCGGTCATGGCAGAAGCGGTGCTGGCACGGCAGAGGGAGGACCCTGCGCCCGGACGGAGGCATCATATCAAGATCACGGTGCCGGTCAACCTGCGGAAGACGTTCAGCCTGAACACCCTGCGCAATTTCACCCTGGCCGTGAATATCGGATTCGATCCACGGCTGGGAGAGTACAGCCATCCGGAGATCTGCAGGCTGATGTATCACCAGCTCCAGGCGGAAACAATCCCCCAGAAGATGGCAGGGCGCGTGTCCACCAACGTGGAGCTGCAGCGGAGCCTGCCGCTCCGGCTGATCCCCCTGCCCCTGAAGACGCTGGCGATGCGGCTGGTTTATACCCTGAGCGGGGAAAGCAAGGGGTGCCTGAACATCTCCAACATGGGCGTGGTGAAGCTGCCGGAAACCATGACGCCTTATGTGGAACGGTTCGATTTTGTCATCGGGGTACAGTATTCCTATCCGAACAACTGCTCCGTGGTCAGCTGGCAGGGGAAGACCTATATCAGCATGATCCGGGGGATCCGGGACTCAGAACTGGAACGGCTGTTCTTCTCCAGGCTGGTTGAGCTGGGAATCCCGGTGGATATTGAAAGCAACAGGCGGTGAAAAGATGTATTGTGTATACTGCGGAGTCAGGCTGCAGGACGGGGTGCCGGAATGTCCCCTCTGCCATACGAAGGTTACGGCGGCTCCCGTGCCGGAGCACCTGAAGGAATCCTCCTATCCGGACCGGTACCCGCGGGCTGAAAAGCAGAGCGGAAAAATCCTGGCGCTCGGGCTGGTGACAGTAATCCTGGTCGCCGCAGCCCTGGGCTGCCTGATCTTCTGCCTGAAGAGTACAGGAAAAGTGGGCTGGAGCGGGATCGCGGCACTGGGTATGGTGCTCGGATGGGTCTGGACGATCCTGCCGATGCTGTTCCGCCGGTGGCGGCCGATGATTTTCCTGCCCATTGATTTTGCCTGCCTGGGAGGATACCTGCTGTACATCTGCGTGAATACAGGGGGGAACTGGTTCCTGTCCTTCGCTTTTCCGGTGACGGGAATTGCGGCGATCCTGACCCTGGCCGGGGTTGCCATGATGCGCTACATCGTGCAGGGACGGCTTCGGCTGATGAGCCTCCTGGTGATCGCGATCGGACTGAGCTTCATGCTGGTGGAGTTTTTCCAGCATATCACCTTCGGAACACCTATGTTTGTGTGGTCCCTGTACTGTGTGAGCGTATTCTGCCTGATCGGACTGTTCCTGTTCATCGCATCCTTTATTCCACCCCTGCGGGCTGCCCTGCGGAGAACGTTCTTCTACTGATCTGACTGCTTTTGCAGCCTTTGGGGCATGGTTTTTCTTTCATCCGGAATGAACCGGGAAGCATCAGTTACAGAAAATTTACATCATGAACCGGGAATATACTCCGGTTTTTTTGCGTATAAATATTTGGACTGCGCGGAAGAACAGCGGTCCCGGAACAGGAGGAACGCTTATGCGTCAGAAACTTGGAAGGCTTCTGGCCTTCGGACTGATTATATGCCTGCTGGCGGCGTACGGCCCGGCCTTTGCCGAAAGCATGCATACAGAAGTGGAAAATCCGTCCCTGGAAGCGGAAGTGCTTCTCGGATACGACGGACGGATCACTTACGGAAAGATCATTCCCGTGCGGGTGACCGTACGGAATCACGGAGAGGACCTGGAAGGGATCCTGGCGGTGAACGGTTATGTGAACCCCGTCAAGTATGACCGGTTTGAGTCGGAGATTTTTGTACCGGCCGGCGGGGAACGGACCGTGGTGCTGCCTGTGACGATCAAATCAAAGCAGGATACCTTTACAGCAGAGATCCTGCAGGGCGGAGAAGTGATCCTTGCGGTCAATGCCAAATCAGAAAACGTCATCAATCCATCCGCCATGATGATCGGCGTGCTCTCCTCCAGGCCCAGGAACCTGGCGAACCTGGATATCACGCAGGAGAATGACACACTGTACCGTTATGAATACTGGCAGACGGTGGCGCTGACGCCGGAGACCCTGCCGGAAGACAGGAAACTACTGGATTCTTTCGCGATGATCGTCCTGGACGATACAGATCCCGCGAGCCTGACGGAAAAACAGAAACAGGCGCTGTGCGAGTGGGTGAAGAACGGCCGCGTGCTGGTCTGCGGCGGCGGAGCCACCGCTCCCGGGAATCTTGCGCTGTGCGGTGACATGACCGGACTGCGGGCGGGAGACTTCACGGTATCGGACCGTGTGGTGGACGCCCTGGAGAACTATGCGGGGCAGAAGGCGTCCGGCCATACGCCGGAGATTGCCCTGGCTGTCCTGGAAGGGGAGGATCCCCTGGTTTCCGATGACAGCGGGAACGGCCTGATCTGGCGGAAAACGGCAGGATCCGGCAGCGTCTATACGCTGGCCTGGGAAGCCGGTGACGCGACTCTGAATACGGAAAACATCCTGCATACGATCTTTCAGCAGATGCTGCTCCGGGAGGACGGCACCCTGTACAATAATGTTCTGTATATGAGCTCTGAAGAAGGATCGGAGTTTGTACCGGATGAGAGCGCGCCCCTCAACCTCCGGAATCCGATGCCCCTGGAGGCCGCGGTCGTCGCGGCCTGCATCCTGCTGGCTTTTGCCGCCTGGATGATCCTGCGCAAACGCGGAAAGACGCAGTGGATGTGGGCAATTCTTCCGGCACTTTCCCTGGCAGCGGCCGGTGCGGCTCTCCTGCTGGCCGGCACATCATCCATGAGCAAGCCGGTTGCGGCAGTAGCGGTGAACCTGGTGCAGGACCAGGAAGGCAACACGACCCGCTATACCGGCGTTGTTGCGGCGGCCCCTGGAACGGGCCTGCACAGCTACAGCATGGAAGGCGAAGACCTGAACCTGATTTTCTATGACTATTACTGGGAAGATGAAGATGAGGACAAGGCACCGTCGGAACCGGCAACGCTGCGGGCAGTATACCGGAGCGGCAGCAAACATGAAACCGCGGTCAACGCGGAAACTCCGTGGGAGGCGTTCCGTTTTGCAGCAGTACGCCCGGAGGAAGACCACGGAAAAGTGGACGCCGAGATCTGGATGGAGAACGACGGACTTCACGGCACCATCCGCAACGGTATGCCATTCGGCCTGAAGGAAGGCGGGGTTATCTGCCAGTACGGTTTTGTCCGGATTCCCGCGCTTGCTCAGGGAGAGGAAACGACATTTGTTCTTGTCTCCGACACGGCAAAGGATCCGTTCGATCCCGCTTTCGAAAACGGGAAGATTCTAATGAACGCATCCGCTTCTGCATACCAGGTGGTTGGCCATATGCTCTTCGGACATGACGGGGAGCGGGGCGACAACCGGAAGAGCATGATCGCCGAGCTGATCACCGCGGCAGTGGACTCTTTTGATAACCGCAGTTACCAGAAGGGAAGCGGCCGGGGAGGAATGTCTTTCATTTACTGCGCGGAAACGGAAGAGGATTTCACGACGCCGGCCTGTGCGGACGGACGGGAGATGGAAGGACAGGGCAGGATCACGCTGCTGAGCACAGAGATGCGTTATCTGACCGTCGGCAAGACCGGCGTGGTATTCCATGCTCCGGGAATGGACCGGGCGATCCGCTGTGATATTGACGGGCAGGGAATGCCTGCGGGCGATATGCAGGGAGATCCGTCCACAAGGTATTATTCCGACAATTATTTCGAACTGGACGAAACCCCGACATTCCGGTTCCATCCGGCAGATCTTACGGATGTGAAGATCGACCGGCTTACGATCGGAATGGAGGAATGGTACCTGAGCGACCTGCACTGCTATGCGCTCAACGCACGCCTGAACAAATGGGTTGAAGTTACGCCGAATACCTCGCTGCAGCAGCCGGAACAGTTCCTGGATGCGGAAGGCAACCTTTACTGCCAGTTCCGGCCCAAAGCGCCGGGTGATTATATAAGCATTCCTGCGCCGACCCTTACGGTTGAGGGAACGCTGAAGACGAAATGAGGTGAGGAACAATATGCTGACTCTTGATCGTCTGACAAAGAAATACGGAGATTTCACAGCCCTGGACGGGCTTTCCCTGGAAATTGCGGACGGGCAGCTCCACGGTTTTGTAGGCCCCAATGGAGCGGGAAAGACCACGACCATGAGGATCCTGGCCACGCTCCTGAAACCGACGTCCGGAACCGCTTCGGTGGATGGTACGGATGTGCTGAAGAATGCTGCTGAAGCCCGGAAAAAGATCGGATATATGCCGGATTTCTTCGGTGTGTATGACAGCCTGAAATGCTGGGAATACCTGGATTTTTACGGACGGTGCTATCACCTGCCCTCCGCGGAGCGGAAGCAGATGACAGACCGCCTGCTGGATCTCGTACAGCTGACGGACAAGCGGGAAGCCTTTGTGGACTCCCTGTCCCGCGGCATGAAGCAGCGGCTGTGCCTGGCCAGGAGCCTGATCCATGACCCTTCGCTGCTGATCCTTGACGAACCTGCTTCGGGTATGGATCCGCGTGCCCGGGCAGACATGAAGACTATCCTGCGCACCCTGCGGGAAATGGGGAAGACCGTGCTGATCTCCTCCCATATCCTGCCGGAACTCAGCGAGATGTGCGACAGCCTGACCATCCTGGATCACGGGAAGCTGGTATTCTCCGGCAGCGTGGACGCGCTGTCCGAAAAGATGAACGGAAATGCTCCCGTAGAGATCCGGCTGCAGGAAGGCTGCGGGGAAGACGCTGTGGAGCGGGCGGTGGTCTGCCTGAAGGAGCTTCCGTTCGTAAAAGAGATCCGCCAGGACGGAACCTGCACACTCCGGACCCGGATGGAAAAAGCACAGAATGACAATCCTTCCGAGCAGGAAGCCCGGCAGGCCCGGATCCTGCAGCAGCTGATCACCCGGGGCGTACCGGTATGCGATTTCCACCGTGCGCCTATGAATCTGGAAAAAGTGTTCATGGAGGTGACGGAAGATGCTTAATCCGATCCTTTCCTTTTCCGCAACCCGCCGGATGCGGTCTTTCAGGACGCTGCTGATCGCGGCGGTATGGCTCCTGGTGATGATGGGCGTTGCGCTCCTGATCATGGGGCAGCTCTTCCGGTCCGGTGCGTCAATCAACGGCCTGCGTACAGGCGTTACCTGCTACCAGATACTGATCATTGTGCAGTTTATCCTGATCATCCTGGTCGCGCCGGCGATGACGTCCGGCGCCATTGCCGGGGAACGGGAACGCCAGACCCTGGAACTGCTCCTGGTGACCAACACCCGGTCTTTCCGGATCGTCTGGGGCAAGGCCATGGAGTCTTTTGCCATGCTGGCACTGCTGATTGTCTGCGGTTTTCCGGTCATGTGCATGACGATGATCGCCGGGGCGGTGACGATCCTGCAGATCCTGGCCGGGGAACTGTTCCTGCTGGCGATGGCTTTTGCGGCAGTGTGTGTAGGCGTGCTGTCTTCCGCACTGGCCCGCTCCACGGTGGGGAGCAGCATCCTCAGCTATGTGATCCTGCTTTCGATCGGCTTACTGACTACCCTGCCGCTTCTGGCGGACGTTGGAAAAGAACTCACCAGCCGGGTGTATGATCAGGCAAAATACGCAGCCATGGCGCCGGAAGAGGCAATGGGACTGCTTTCCCCCGTCCTGTTCATAAATCCCGGGTTCGCGCTGCTGGCGCTGCTGCAGGGACAGACCGGACTGCTTACATCCCGGCTGGAATACCAGGACCAGGGGAGGATCCTGTATTATTTCAGCCTGATGAACAGAGCCGGCGGACAGACCGTAACACTGATCTGCTGCGGCGCGATCACATTGCTGGCGCTTGCGCTGATCATCATTGCCGCGCTCATCCTGCGCGGAACCTCCCTGAAACCGGCGAAACGCACAAAGGTAAACGCCTGAGAAAGGACCTGAAACGATGAACGAACTCCTGAAGGCACTGGCGCCCGCAAAACGCCGCCTGCGCCTGCAGCGCCTGCTGCTGGGCGCAGGGGCGGGTTTTGCCTTCGGCGCGCTGGCGGCCTTCGTCCTGCTGGCGGTGACATCCTTTGTGCCGCTGGACGGCAGGTGGCTCATCGCCGGAGCTGCTGCTGCCGGCTGCACGCTGCTGGGGGCCATCGGGAACGCGGCACGGCCTGTGGACGCGCAGGAAGCGGCCCGGGCAGCAGATGCCTGCGGACTGCGGGAAAGAAGCGTCACGGCACTGGAACTGGCGGGAGGCCCGGAAACTGAGATCACCCGCTGCCAACGCCAGGATGCCTGCGAACATCTCAGCCGCCTGGACGTGAAGCAGATCCCCCTGCGGTTTCCCCGGCGCCTGGCAGCGATCGGCACAGGGCTGATGGTGCTGTGCTCCGCCACGCTCCTGCTGCCCGGCAGCGGAGACCGGGCCGTTGCGGCACGGAAAGCGCTGGAGCTGAAGACCGCTTCCATGGAAAAGGCAATCGATGAGGCTGCGGAGCTTGAAGAAGCCGGCCTGGATGAGAAACAGAAGTCAGAACTCCGGAAGCTTACGGAAGACCTGAAGCGGGAACTGCGTGCCAGCCGTGACGAACTGGACGCTATGGTGGCGCTGGACAAAGGAGAACAGCGGCTGGAAAAAATCCGCGGGGAACAGAAGACGGCCGGAGACGCGATGAGCGCGATGGACGCCCTGGCCCGGGCAATGGAGAGCGCCGGGATGGACCCGGGGATTGCTGAAGCCATGTCCGGTGCCATGACCGACGGCAATGCGGCCGCAATGAGCGCGGCGCTTGCGCAGGCGGACGCAGACCAGCTGAAAGAGCTGGCGGAAAGGCTTTCCGGCGACGCGAAGTTGCTGGCGGAACAGCTGGCGGAAGCGGCCGCACAGGGCGAAATGACCGAAGCGCAGATGCAGGCACTGATGTCCGGAATGTCGGGGATTCCGGGACAGGGAAGCCCGCTGCAGCAGGCGCTCTCCGGGATGAAGGGCAGCCTTGGTGTTCCCGGGCAAACCGGAAACCAGGGCGGACAGGGTTCCGGCGGACAGAATGGGGGAAGCAGTGCCGGTTCCGGCGCGGGAACCGGCACCACCAACAAGGAACAGGAAGGTTCCAGCCCCATCCGGCAGAAAAGCGGGAGCAAAGGGAACCGGCCCGCGGAATTCAAACAAACAGAATATGAAACCATCTATGACCCGGAAAAGGTGGATAAAGCTTCCCGGGATGTGATGACGGAACAGAACAGCCTGGGAAAGGATTCGGTACAGATTGAGACCGGCCCCGGCAAAGGTACGCTGGAAGGAGATATCCCCTTCCGTGAAGTGGTCGGGGAATACGCGGTCCAGGAAGCCCAGGCGGCTGAATCCGCACACCTGACCCGGGAACAGCGGGAATGGGTGGACGAATATTTCCGCCTGCTGACGGACGAATAAACAGAGAAGGGATCCTTCCCGGTACCCGGAACGGTACGGGAAGCGGAAGGATCCGATTTGGAAAGGAGCCCTGTATGGACAATGTCACCAGTTTTGCGGAGCGCTACGGAAAGATCCGCTCCGAGATCGCAAAGGAAATGATCGGCCAGGAGAATGTCGTGGAACACCTGCTGCTGGCGGTGATCGCCGGGGGCAACGTGCTGCTGGAAGGCGTCCCGGGCCTGGGGAAAACCCACCTGGTCCGGGTCCTGTCAAAGGTACTGGACCTGCCGTTTTCCCGGATCCAGTTCACACCTGACCTGATGCCCGCGGATATCACGGGTACGAATATCCTGGTTCGCACGGAGGAGGGAAGCAGTTTCCGGTTCCAGCAGGGGCCGCTGTTTGCTTCCATCGTCCTGGCGGATGAAATCAACCGTGCCACGCCCAAGACCCAGGCGGCGCTCCTGGAAGCGATGCAGGAACACTCGGTCACGGTGGCCGGCGAGACGATGCGGCTGCCGGAGCCCTACTTTGTACTGGCCACCCAGAACCCCGTGGAGCAGGAAGGCACCTATCCGCTGCCTGAAGCGCAGCTGGACCGTTTCCTGTTCAAGGTACTGGTTCCTTTTCCCACGCTGCAGGAACTGGGCGGTATTATGGACCTGACGCTCGGCGGGAATGCCGGCGGCGGATCCGGCAAAGGGGCTGAAAAGGCTGCGGACGGCACGGAACTGATGACCCTGCGGGAGACAGCCCGGCAGGTGCCGGTGGCGGACAGTGTGCGGGAAACCGCGCTGAAACTGGTGCTGGCAACGCATCCTGAAAGCCAGGACGCGCCGGAAATCACGAAGAAGTACCTGCGCTTCGGCGCCAGCCCCCGGGCAGCCCAGGCGATCCTGTCCACGGCGAAGGTGCGTGCGCTGGAGCAGGGACGGTACAACGTGGCGTACGAGGATATCCGCTATGTGGCCCCGGCATGCCTGCGTCACCGGCTGGCGCTGAACTTTGCCGCCGTGACGGAGGGAAGGGACATGGAATCCATTGTTGCGGAACTGGTGAATGAATATGTTAAGTGACGCGTTTCTCTCCCGTCTGGACAGCATGATGCTGGCGGTGAAGGGCCGGGCTTCCGGCGGCGCCGGCGGCGTCCGGCGTTCCCGCCAGACCGGCTCCTCTGCGGAATTTTCCGATTACCGGGAGTATATTCCCGGAGACGATATCCGGCGGATCGACTGGAATGCAATGGCCCGTTTTGACCGGATCTTCCTCAAGCTCTTTATGGAAGAGCAGGAATCGGCTGTTACCGTTATGCTGGACGGCAGCGGATCCATGGGTGAAAAATGGACCGCAGCCCGGCAGGCGGCGGAGGCTGTCGGCTACCTGGCCCTGACCGGCGGGGACCGCCTTCGGGTGATTTTCCTGCAGGAAGCAGGGAACCGGATGTCTCCCCTGCTGTCCGGCCGGCAGGCATATGCCCGGCTGAACCAGTTTCTGGACACGTGCGTACCGCAGGGTGCCGGAAGCCTGACGGAACAGGTGATGCGCGCGGAAGGCCTGCGGAAGGGCCTGTGTTTTCTGATCTCGGACTGCTACGAAGAAAACGGGATCGGAACAGCCCTGGATAACCTGCGGTACCGCGGACAGGAATGTGCTGTGATCCAGCCGTTATCCTCCTTCGAACTGGAGCCGGCCCTCGACGGAGCGGTGAAGCTGACGGATCCGGAAAACGGCGGGACCGTGGATCTGCTGGCGGACCGGGAAGCGCTGGAAAGCTACAGGAAAGCGCTGGAACAGTTCCTGGAGGAGATCCGGGAAACGTGCTTCCGGCGGGAAACGCCCTATGCGCTCCTGGATGCGGGAAAGATTTTTGAGGAAGAATGGATTCCGCTGATGGCGGTTTCCGGAATGATCTAAAAAACGAACAGTTGGCGGCGCATGGGATGCGCCGGCTGCTGTCTGTTTGTTCGGAGGTTTATGTGCTGACTTTTGCTGCGCCGCAGTGCGCATGGTTTCTGCTGTTCCCGGCCGGGATCGTGGTGCTGTACCTGCTGCGGCGAAAATATATGCCGAAACAGGTCCCGAGTACTTTTCTCTGGAAAGACGCGATCCGGGACCATGCGGCCAATAAACCCTTTCAGCGGCTGCGGAAAAACCTGCTGCTGCCGGTTCAGTTCCTTGCGGCACTGATCCTCGCGCTGGCGCTGATGCAGCCGAACCTGACGGGAGGCGCGGCTTCCCGTACCGTAATGATCTTTGATCTGTCCGGCAGCATGCAGACGGTGAGCGAAGGAAAAGAACGTCTCGAAGAAGCGAAGGACCGTGCAGAGGAAATCCTGAGGGGCCTGCCGCCCGGAGAGGAAGTTACGGTGCTGTCCGCCGGAACGGAAGTGCGTCAGATCGTGACCGGAAGTACGGACCGGGAAGATGTGAGACGGGCGATCCGGAGCCTTGAATGCGGACGGGGCAGCGCGGAACTGGAGAGGGCTGTTTCCCTGGCGGAAGCGATCCGGAGGGAAGACCCGGACCGCGGAGCACGGATCATTGTGTTTTCTGACAATTATATACCGGGTACAGGGATTACAGCGGTCAACGCAGGCCGTGGTGAAGAAAACCGGGGAATCTATGTCCTGACGGCGGAAGAGGGATCCGCCTATGCCCGCCTGTGCAACTACGGCGAAGACTGTACGGTGACGGTCTCCTGCTGGGCAGACGGAAAACTCTGCGAAGCGAAGGAAGTGGAGATCCCTGCGGGCGAAACATCCGGAGTCATTTTCGGGATCCCGGATGGGGCGGTGAAGGTTGAAGTGCAGATCCGCGAAGCGGATGCGCTGCCGGCGGACAACCGGGCAGAGGCTCCGGTGTACCGCAGTACGGTTCGGACCGTCGCACTGACGGGAGACAACCTTTTCCTGGAAAGTGCCCTGCAGGTGAGACCGGATCTCCGGGTCCTGCGGACCGGAGAGGAAGCACCGGCGGATACAGATGCGGATCTGTATATCTACGGCACATCCCCGCTGATCTTCTCCCGTGATCCCGCACAGACGGATTTCACGTGGCCCGAGGAAGAACAGGAAGCGGGAACGCTGTCTGTGGAAGATACACCTTTGACGGAAGGCGTTACCCTGCAGAATGTGGCCCTGCGGAGCTGCCGGCCCCTGACCGGGGGCAGGGCGGCAATCCGTGCCGGGGATATGGTGGTGGCTGCCTATACCGACAGCGAAGCTGCCCTCGGCTTCCGGCTGCAGGATTCCAATCTGCCGCTGAAATACGATTTTCCCGTCCTGGTCCAGAACATCCTGAATATGCTGCTGCCGCAGGCTGCGGAAGAAATGCCGGAAACGGAACCTCCCATGGATCCGGCCGAGAGCAATGTGCGGACTGTGGCCCCGGACGCAGAAGGGGAAGGAGCCGGCAGCGGGGCAACCCGCGGACAGGACCTGACCGGCCTTCTGACAGGTGTGTTCCTGGCGCTTCTGATGATCGAATTTATCCTGGCGCGGGAACCCTGGACGCACCGGAAAACAGGCCGCAAAAACAGAAAGGGGGCAGCGGCATGAGTATGGAGATCGCACATCCTCTCCGGCTGCTGGTGATTCCGGTCTGCTGTGCCCTGGTGCTGTGGATTGCGCATCTGCAGAAGAGCAGGAGCCTGAAGGAACGGGTATCCCATATCCTGCGCCATGTGCTGATCATCCTGACAGCGCTGGCATTTGCGGGACTGAGCCTGCTGACGGCCAGTCCGGACCGGACTGCCTGGCTGGTACTGGATCTGTCCGCGTCCGTGCGGGAGGAAGAAGTGACGACCCTGGCCCGGCAGGCACTCGAAGAAGCCGGGGAAAGCCGGAAGACCGGTGTGATCGTATTCGGCCGCCATGCCGCGGTGGAGAGTTCCATCGGCGGGAAGACGGACGTTTCAGTGATCCATGCCGGGGTGGACCGCAGCGGCAGCGACCTGGGGGAAGCCCTGGAACTGGCTTCCGCACTGCTGCCTTCGGATGCGAACGGTGGTATTGCCGTCATCAGCGACGGTGCAGTCACCGGGGCGGAAGACTGGCTGAAGAACAGCCGGACCGGCGTGCCGGTCAACACGCTGCAGCTTGAGAAAAAAACCGGGGCAGACGCCCAGGTGACGGAGATCCGGGTACCGGATACACTCTATCAGGGGCAGAAATATACCGCAGTCGTGACGGTGCACGCCAACACGGCGGGAGAAGCTACACTGCTGCTGAGTGAAAACCATGAAACGCCTGAAACCCGCCGGGTGACCCTGCGAAAGGGAGAAAACACTTTTGCCTTTGAAAGCGTGGCGGAACGCAGCGGCGTCATTACCTGCGAGGCGCAGGTCCTGATGGACGGAGATACGACACCCGCAAACAACATCAACGGAACCTACACTGTGGCGACGGGCGAAATGAACGTGCTGCTGGTGGAAGGCAAAAGCGGCGACGGAAATGAGCTGCGGAAGATGCTGGAAAGTGCCGGTATGCGGGTACGTGTGACACCGGCTGCCATGATGAGCGAGAAAGCCGCTGAACTGTGGGCATACCACGCGATTGCCCTCGTGAACGTGGACGCCGGCCAGATGACGGACAGCCAGATCCAGGCCCTGGACGAAGCGGTCCGGGAACTGGGCGTCGGACTGACGGTGTTCGGCGGGGATTCCAGCTACGCGCTCGGAGGATACCGGGGCAGTGAACTGGAGAAGATTCTGCCGGTGACCATTGATGTAAAGAACAAGGCCGACCTTCCCTCTACAGCGCTGATCATCGCCATCGATAAATCCGGTTCCATGTCGGAGGCGTCCTGGGGACTGAACCGGCTGCAGCTGGCCCGGGAGGCTGCCTGCAGCGCGCTGGAAGTGCTGAATTCCCGGGACAGCGCGGGCGTCATTGCCTTTGACGATGCCGCGAAATGGGTGGTGCCCATGAGTCCGGTGACGGACGTTCCGGCAATGCAGGAACAGATCCGCACCATCCGCCTCGGCGGCGGGACCGCTTTCTATTCACCGCTGAAAATGGCCCAGGAAGCCCTGATGAATGCCATAGCCCAGTATAAGCACGTGATCTTCCTGACAGACGGCGAGGCCGGGGATACCGGCTATGAAAAAGTCGTGCAGGAAATGGCGGCAAAGGGCGTTACGGTGACTACGGTCGCCGTGGGCGAGGGAGCGGACATTGCGGGCATGCGGAAACTGGCGGAGATGGGGAACGGACGGATGTACTATGCCGGTCCGTTTGACAGCCTGCCGAAGATTTTTACCAAGGAAACCATGATGATCTCCGGGTCCTATGTACAGAACCGGAGCTTTACCCCGGCTGTGACGGACAGCACCATGACGGATTTCAGCGGTTTTCCGCAGCTGGACGGATACCTGGCAAGCATGGAGAAACCCCTGGCTACCGTATCCCTCTGCAGCGACCGGGGTGATCCGATCCTGGCATGGTGGCAGTACGGAGCGGGCCGGGTTGTCTGCTGGACGAGCGATGTACAGGGAGGATGGAGCGGAAGCTTCCTGAACTGGGACGAAGCACCTGCCTTCTTCGGCGGGATGGTTTCTTTTGTCCTGCCGACGCAGATGCACGGAGGCGAAGCGGCACTGGAGGACGGAAAACTGCGTTTTACAGCAGAAGCTGACGGAGAACTGCTGAACAGGGCTGCCAAAGCGGAAGCTGAGATCCTCCGGCCGGACGGGACACGGGAAACGGTGACCCTGACACAGGTGAACGCCAGGACTTTTGAAGGAGAAGCGGACACCGCCCAGGCAGGAGCCTATGCGGTACATGTATCCGTGCGGGACTCCCTGGGGAATGAACTGCTGACCTCAGACAGCGGCGCGGTCCTGAGCTGGAGCCGGGAATACGACCTCCGGACGGAAGATGAAGGCGCGCTGGAAAAGATCAGCGCGAACTCCGGCGGAAAGAGGCTGGATGATACAGCCGGACTCCTGGATTTTCCGGACACGAGCGCGCGGAAACGCCGGGACCTGACCTGGATCCTGGCCCTGATCGCAGGACTGATCTTCCTCTTCGATGTGGCCCAGCGCCGGCTGGACTGGCTGAAGGAACCGGAGAAGAAGGAAAAGGCCTCCGGGGAGGAAGCGCCCCCGGAAAAACCGAAAAAGAAGAAAACAGAACAACCGAAGCAGGAAAAGCCAAGGGAAAAAGCAACGGATGTGATGTGGGAAAACCTGCAGAAGAAGAAACGGCTGTGATCGTTCCAACATCCCTGCCGGCAAACCGGCTGCCTGACATGGAAATACAGAACCGCCTGTATCAGCAGGCGGTTCTTTGCGTGATCCGGATCCGCCGGATACGCAGGGGAGACGGGTTGATATTCTCCGGTGATTTATATAAAATATTGTGAGACAAGACAAAACAACATGCGGGGAAACCGGCCGGGGAACCACGGACCGGCACAGAAGGAGCGGAGTATTATGCCCTGGTACTGGATCCTCATTATTCTCTCCGCGATTATCGGCCCGTTTGAGGCAATGTATGCGCTGAATAAGGCGAGAAGGAACCGGGAGGCAGCGGAGAAAAAGGAAACCGGTCCGGATGAGCCGGGCCGGAATGAATGACAGTAAACAGGAGGTAGGATATGCCCTTTGAGATTGTCCGGAACGATATTACAAAAATGCAGGTGGACGCTATTGTCAACGCCGCGAATGAATCCCTGCTGGGAGGCGGAGGCGTGGACGGAGCAATCCATACAGCGGCCGGACCGGAACTGCTGGCGGAATGCAAAACCCTGGGCGGATGCCGGACCGGGCAGGCAAAACTGACCGGGGGATACCGCCTGCCCTGCAAATACGTCATCCATACGCCCGGTCCTGTCTGGCGGGGCGGGAACAGCGGGGAACAGGAACTGCTGGCCTCCTGCTACCGGGAATCCCTGAAGCTCGCGGCGGAATACGGCTGCGAGTCCGTGGCGTTTCCGCTGATTTCCTCCGGCGTGTACGGCTATCCGAAAGACCGGGCACTGCGGGTTGCCTCGGATACCATCCTGGAATTCCTGGCGGATCACGATATGAATGTATATCTGGTGATCTATGACCGGAGGTCATTCCTGATCAGCAGCAGCCTGTATGCCAACATCCGGGCTTTTATTGATGACAGCGATATTGATGAGGAATACTATGAACGCCAGGAACAAAGACGCCGGGCATGGAACAGGCCTTCCCCGGAGCCCCTGGAATACGGTGCCGGGCTTTCCCCGGATTCCCTGAAATGTGAGGAGCGTTCAAAAGCCAGGCTTTCCGAAGCGCTGCCGTCTTTTCTCCGGAAAAGAAAAGAACAGGAAACGGAAATCCCGGCTGCGGATGAAAGCATTTCAGACGAACGTGATTTCCTCATGGAAAGCAGGCAGGCCTGTCCGATCCCTGACGATCTGGAGAAATATGTCAAAGAGCTGGATGAGGGATTCCGGGATATGCTGATCCGTAAAATCGATGAAAAAAAGATGACGGACGCGGATTGTTACAAGCGGGCGAATGTTGATCGGAAACTGTTCAACAAGATCAAAAACCAGCAGGACTACAAGCCCGGAAAATCCACCGTACTGGCGCTGGCTATCTCGCTGGAACTGCCGATGACGGAGATCCGGGAGATGCTGAGCAAGGCCGGCTTCTCCCTGTCCCGCAGCAATAAGTTTGATGTGATCGTCGAGTATTTTATCAATCGTGGGAACTATAACGTTTTCGAAATCAATGAAGCGCTGTTTTCCTTTGACCAGAAACTTCTTGGCTCAGGCACGTACGGTGCATGACATGAAATGATTTGTCGCTTCTGAGGCGACCTTCCGTGCCCCTCCCTCCGGTATGATGTACCTGCAGGACGGGTCCTGCAGAATACAGCAGGGAGGGATTTTTCATGAAAAAGAACCTGACAGAAATGGTGTTTATCCTGGACAAAAGCGGCTCGATGTCCGGGCTGGAGAAGGACACCATCGGCGGATTCAACAGTATGATCGAACGCCAGCGGAAGGAACCCGGGGAAGCGTTTGTTTCCACCGTGCTGTTCGCAAATGAGAGCACGGTGATCCATGACCGGACAGATATCCGGAAAGTTGAGCCGCTGACGGAACAGCAGTATTATGTCGGCGGATGCACCGCCCTGATTGACGCGATCGGCCAGGCGATCCATCATATCGGCAATGTCCACAAGTATGCCCGGGAGGAGGATGTTCCGGAGCATACGATCTTTGTGATCACGACGGACGGAATGGAGAACGCTTCCCACCGCTATTCCAGCGACGAGGTCAAGCGTATGGTGAACCGGCAGAAGGAGAAATACGGCTGGGAATTCCTGTTCCTCGGCGCGAACATCGACGCGGTGGAGACCGCGGCCCGCTTCGGGATCAGCGAGGATCGGGCCGTCCGGTATCACAACGACGCCAGGGGCCAGCAGCTGAACTATGAAACTGTCAGTGACGCGGTCCGCTGCGTACGGAGCTGCGCCCCGCTGGGAAGAGACTGGAAGGAAAAGATCGAGAAGGATTACAGCAGCCGGAAAGCCGACAGGTGAATAAGGAAAGGACGGAAAACCGGCGGATCTTCGGATCCGCTTTTTCCATTCCGGCGGATTTCCCGCTTTCGGGATTCCCTGGTCTGTGGTAAGATGGGAGCCGACGAATCAAACATCGGAAGAATCACCATGGAGCGTTCGGACAATGAGTATTGTTTACAGAAAGCTGACAGAAAACGACCTTGACACATTTATCAGGATGCGGATCGCACAGCTGCGGGAAGAAGGCGCGACGGAAGACCTGGACCTGGTTCCGGCACTGACGGATTTTTACTACCGGCACATGGCGGACGGTACCTTTGTTTCCTGGCTGGCAACGGACGGGGACCGGATTGTCGGCACCAGCGGGATGTCCTTCGTGGAGAAACCGCCGTATTTCAGCAACCCAACCGGAAAGATCGGCCTGCTGTCCAGCATGTACACCGATCCGGACTACCGCCGCCGCGGGATCGCAAAGGAGCTGCTGCGGCGCGTGACGGAAGAGGCGCGCGCGTACGGATGCGGAGCGGTCCAGATTACCGCTTCCGACATGGGAATGCTGCTGTACTCGGATTTCGGATTCGTCAGGAACGGAAATTTCATGCAATACAAACTGTGAGGGAGGAATGCCCTGTGATCACGGATTCTTTTGATAATCTTTCCCCGGCCATCATCACACCCGGAAAAAAAGAAAACGCCCCGGTCGTGGATGCCTGCATCGTTACCTTTTCCCATGAGATCGAAAAAATGGTTGCGGAGCAGTATGCCTGCGGGGAGATTGCCGCACTCTGGTGCGCCACGGGAAAGACCCCCGTTTACCTGGTCGAAAAAAACGGGAAGCGGTTTGCGTTCTACAAAACCTATGTCGGAGCTCCCATTACCGTCGGGCTGATGGAAGACGCCGTAGCCGAGCTGACGTGCAGCCGTTTTATCCTTTTCGGCGGAGCAGGATGCCTGAACAAGGAGATTGCCCATGGAAAGGTCATGGTGCCGACGGCCGCGTACCGGGACGAAGGGACATCCTATCACTACGCACCGGCCGCCGACTATATCAGCATCCGGAATTCCGCGGCCGTGGCGGAATGCATGAAGAAGAACGGCATTCCCTATGTGACCGGAAGGACCTGGACGACGGATTCCTTCTACCGTGAAACGAGGAACAATTTCGAGAAACGGAAAGCAGACGGGTGCATTTCCGTGGAAATGGAATGCGCCGCCGTACAGGCAATGTGCGACTTCCGGGGACTGGACCTGTATCCGTTCTTTACGAGCGGAGACCTGCTGGACGCGCCGGAATGGGACGAACGCGGAAAGGATTACAGCAACGGAGGCCAGCATGACGTCGGACACTTCCGGATCGCGCTGGCGCTGGCGGATTATATCTCATAACCGGCCTTTACAGGTTTGCGAAAAAACGGTTCAGCTGCAACCGGATCCGGTCTTCCGTATCGCGGATATACCGGATCCGGTTTATTGTGTTCCGGACTTCCGATATGCCCGTTTCCCGCTCGCTTTCATCCTGACAGCGGCCGAGGGAACGGGTTATGTTGTATTCAAGCCATTCGATCCAGGTGTACGCAAGACCAAACACGCTGCCGTAATCCCGGAAACCGTTGTCATAGGCTTCGAGATATCCTTCAAAAAAGGCTGTCATCTTATCCGGATCCAGGGAGCATGTCGTGATCCCGGACCACTGCAGGGACAGCTGCAGCGCATGTGATACCGGATTGCCGTAATCCAGGCATTCGAGATCAATCACAACCGGCCTGCCATTGTCCCACATGACATTTTTGGGATCCATATCTTCATCCGTGATGCATTCGATGGCGGGAAGCAGCAGCCGCGCACTGTTCATGGCATCCCGGGCATCGTTCAGCAGGGTTTCATTTTCCTTCAGGAGAGGCGCGATTACACTGCCCTGCCGGCAAGCTTCCCGGATATATTCCGCCCAGTCGATCCGGCTCAGCTCCGGTTCCGTGCCGGCGGTATACACGGGCCTGAGAGCATGAATCCTGCCCTGTATGTTTCCGGCCTGCCTGCATTGTCCGGCAGAGATGCTGAACCAGTCAGTGATCCGTCCGTTCTGCCAGCGGAAGATGTAAAAGTATTCCCCGTCCATCGCCTGCATTTTCCGGCCGCCGACGGTGATGGCAGGAACAATCGGAATCCCTGCGCCCTCAAGCACCTGTTCCAGTTTTTCTGCCCGCCGGTAATTGTCCATGACTCCCGGACGCTTCATGATCTCCGGATTCAGGTGCTTTACCGCATAGGAACCTCCGGCGGTATTGACTCTGAACATTCTGTGCATAAAACCGCCCTGTACGGGCAGAACGGGAGGAAGTACCTCGCCGAAACCGCAGGATTCAAAAAGCCTTATGATCGTATTTTCTGTCATTTCGTCTGTCTCCATCAGGCATAAACCGGATCTGTTTCCGGAGTTCCTGAGGATTATACCATTTCCACAGGTGAAAAGACAGAAAAAGCTTGCGGAAATATCGGGAAAACGGTGTCTTTTTCTTGCAGATTCCATACTTCAGGACATATAATAGAAGGGGCAGGATCTGATGACAGACAGGAATGAAAAGATTATATTTCCAGGAAGTGAAAGCGTGTCCGGCAGCCGGAATACGGAAATCCGGAATGCAGCGGATGCAGGGAAGACGGAAAGGAGTATTGTTATGAGCGAGCGCAGTATTGACAAGCGGGAAAAGGAATACAACGATTCCATCCCGGATCCCGAGGAAGAGTTTCCGGAATCCGATGAGGAAACTTACCGGGACGGCAGCACGAAAAACGAATGCTGGTCTGAAAAAAATATGTGATTCCGGGACGCTGTCCATACGACGGGACAAAGAGGTGAATAACGTTGGCCATTATTGCCGCATATATGGTTCCCCATCCGCCGATGATCGTGCCGGAGGTGGGAAGGGGCAGCGAGCGGCAGGTCGAAGCCACGCGGACCGCATATCTGCGGGCAGCGGAAGATATTGCCGCGCTGCAGCCGGAGACGGTAATCATCTCCAGCCCCCACGCCACGATGTATGCCGACTATTTTCATCTTTCACCGGGCCGGGAAGCGGCAGGATCCTTTGCGCAGTTCCGGGCACCGCAGGTGCGATTCCGGGAGAGATACGATGAGGAACTCATCAAAACAGCGGAGCGGATCGCAGCGGAAGAAAACTTTCCGGCAGGCACACGCGGCCAGCGGGAAGTTGCGCTGGACCACGGGACGATGGTTCCGCTGTATTTTCTCCGGCAGGTCCTGCCGGATTTTCAGCTGGTGAGGATCGGACTGTCCGGTCTTTCACTGGAGGATCATTACAGGCTCGGGCAGATCTTCCGGCAGGCAGTGGAGAAGACAGGACGGAGGACGGTCTGGATCGCCAGCGGGGATCTCTCGCATAAACTGCAGACCTACGGGCCTTACGGGTTTGCGCCGGAAGGCCCGCAGTATGATGAACGGATCATGGATGTCTGTTCCCGGGCGGCGTTCGGTGAACTGTTTGATTTCAGCGAATCCTTCTGTGAACGGGCAGCGGAATGCGGGCACCGGTCCTTCGTGATGATGGCAGGCGCGCTGGACGGAGTTTCCGTGGAAGCACAGAAGCTGTCCCACGAAGATATCACAGGGGTTGGCTACGGGATCTGCATCTTCCGTCCCGGAGCGGAGGATCCGTCCAGGAGATTCCTGGAAATCCGGCAGGAGCAGGAGGAAAAACGCCTGGCTGAAAAGCGTTCCGGATGCGATCCGTTTGTGAAACTGGCGTGGCTGTCCGTGGAGAAGTATGTACGGGAACACCGGACGGCAGAACTGCCGGAGGGACTGCCGGAAGAACTGCTGCGCCGGCAGGCCGGAGCTTTTGTTTCGATCCATAAACAGGGGCAGCTGAGGGGTTGTATCGGGACGATCGCCCCGACACAAAGCAGCCTGGCCCGGGAGATCGTGGAGAATGCTGTCAGCGCATGTTCCCGGGATCCCCGGTTTGATCCGGTCCGGCCGGAGGAACTGAAATGGCTTGAGATCAGCGTTGACGTACTGGGAGAACCGGAAAACATAGGCTCCGAAAAGGAGCTGGATGTGAAACGCTACGGTGTGATCGTGAGCAGCGGGCACAGACGGGGACTTCTGCTCCCGGATCTGGATGGAGTGGATACACCCGGGCAGCAGGTAGATATCGCCCGGCGGAAGGCAGGCATCGGACCGAAGGAAAAGATAAAACTGCAGCGGTTCGAAGTAGTCAGGCATTACTGAGGAGATGGAAAAATGGCCCGGTGCGATGTGTGCTTTCGCTGCTGTGAGATCCCGGAAGGCGGCAAAGGTTTCTGCGGTGCACGCGCATGCGAAAACGGAACCGTCCGGGCAGGGAATTACGGAAAAATCACCGGCTTTTCCCTGGATCCCATTGAGAAAAAACCGCTGAGACGGTTTTATCCGGGCAGCATGATCCTATCCGTGGGCAGCTACGGGTGCAACCTGCGCTGCCCCTTCTGCCAGAACCACGGGATTTCCTGGTCGGCCGAAGCCATGGCGCTGGCGGACAGCGCTGAAACGGTTTCCCCGGAGGAACTGACGGAGGCCGCACTGCAGGCGCGAAGCCACGGAAATATCGGGATTGCGTTCACGTATAACGAGCCGCTGATCGGATGGGAATATGTCCGGGATACCGCAAAACTGGCACATGACGCGGGCCTGGTGAATGTGCTGGTGACTAACGGCACTGCGGAACTGCCGGTGCTGGAAGCAATCGGGCCATATATTGATGCCATGAATATTGACCTGAAAGGTTTCACGGAGCGGTATTATTCCCATGTGCTGGGCGGGGACCTGAAAACCGTGAAGGCGTTCATCACCCGTGCGGTACAGATTTCGCATGTGGAACTGACCATGCTGATTGTTCCCGGTGAAAATGATTCGGAAGACGAAATGCGGGAAACCGCCGGATGGGTTTCCACGCTGACGGACGGGGAAGGACGGGTGACCGGACCGGATATTCCGCTTCATATTACCAGGTTTTTCCCGCGGTTCCATATGACGGACAGACGGGCGACCGATGTGCAGCAGGTCTATCGTCTGGCAGACGTAGCGCGGGAAAGGCTCAGATACGTTTATACCGGCAACTGCTGAACCGTTACGGGACCGGACAGAAACAATGAAAACCGGCTGCCTTTGCAGGCAGCCGGCTGTTTCGTTTTGGCTGTTTATTCTTCGGAATTTTCAGTATCCGCAGCAGAAGGCGTTTCCGCTTCTTCTTTCGCGGCTTTTCCGATCAGGCCGCCGGTGGTGACATTACGGATGGTTTTCGGGATGTCCAGGCCGACAGCCTCCTTAACCGCTTCAAAGGTCTGCAGCATGGTTCCGGCGGTATCCCTTGCCATGGAGGTGGCGCCGCCTTCGCCGAAGAGGATGATCTTGTCGGTCTTGCTCAGAGGCTCGGAGACAGCGCGGGCGATATCAGGCAGCTTGTCCGTGACCATTTCCATCATGGCGGCCTGGCCGTAAAGCTGCATGGCTTCCGCTTTCAGGCGCATGGCTTCGGCTTCCGCTTCGCCTTTCATCCGGATGGCTTCGGCTTCCTTCTGGGCGGCATACAGCGCGGCGTCCGCTTCCGCCTGCAGGCGGTATTTCTCCGCTTCGGCGCGGGCGATCGCCTGGTCCTTTTCGGCCTGGGCTTTTTCACGGATCTCCACGTTCAGCTTTTCACGCTGGATTTCCACTTCCTGCCGCTTCAGCTCCGTCTCTTTTTCCAGACGTGTCAGTTCCGCGGCGGCTTTTTCCGTTTCAAAGGTCTTCCGGATACGCTCCTGTTCGATGCTGTAGGCCATCTCGGCTTTTGCACGGGCTTCTTCCGTTTCCTGCTTGTAGGAGGCTTTCTGCACTTCCACGTCGCGGTTCTGGCGGGCGATTTCAGCATCCGCCTGCATTTCGGCGAACTTGGATTCCTTCTCGGCCTCCGCTTCCGCGATACGCTTGTCCTGTTCCTTCCCGGCGATGTTCCGGGCTGCCATCATATCCACAACGTTGCCATCCTTGTCGATGAAATTCTGGATGGTCAGGTTGATGATTTCCAGGCCCATGTTGCTCATATCGCTCATGGCGGCCTTGATGGATTCCTGGGCGAACTTGTCGCGGTTCTGTACCAGCTCCGCAATGGTCATCTGGCCGATGATCTCACGCATGTTGCCTTCCAGGACGTCCTTGGCCAGCGCCTTGATCTGTTCCGGATTGTAGTGCAGCAGCTGTTCAGCGGCGGTGGCGATGGACAGGTCGTCCGATCCGATCTTGATGTTCGCCACAGCGTCCACGATCACGGAGATATACTCCTTGGTCGGCACGGGCTGGGCGGTCCGGATATCCACCTGGGTCAGGCACATGTCCAGCTGGTCGATCCGCTCGATGGCGGGAACATAGAAAGTCGCACCGCCCCGGACGATCCGGTAGCCGAACTTTTTGGTGGATACGGTTCCGTCAGGGTTCCGTACCTTGTAATTCCGCCGGATCAGGCCGGAAATGATCAGGGCTTTATCCGGAGGAGCGATCTTATACCGGGGGAAGAACTTCAGGATCAGGATCAGAGCGGCGACCACGATGACGATCCAGTGCCAGTTATTCCCCAGCCAGTTCAGGAAATCATTGTTCATGGGCAGTACTCCTTTCATACTCTGTCGCATTTGCTGTGCGTTTTCTGTTTTGCACGAAAACGCCGCAAACAGTTCTTTTTGTCCGTACCTTTTACTTCAGTTTATATCATACCTGCCCGGGAGATTCAAGGATAAACTGTTTTCCGGTACAATCCGATCATAAACCGGACGGCATACGGAATAAAGGATCTTCGGGGAAAAATACGAACGGTTAATTCGCCTTCCGGCGCATGATCCGCCGGAAGGATCCGGGATAACCACGATTGTATCCAGAATCTTTTCTGTATAAAAAGTTTAGTAATATTGACATTTTAGTTTAGGAGTGCTATTGTTTCCCGGGTTTAGTAAAAATGGATTAAAAGTTTAGAATTACTCAAACTGAAAATAGAAAGGCGGACATCCGGGAAAGTAATGGACGCGGAAAGAGTCATGGAGCAGGTCGGTACAAAGCTGCGGGACCTGCGGAAGCAGAACGGGCTGACACAGCAGGAACTGGCGGACCGGGCAGAGCTGACCAAGGGATTCATTTCCCAGCTGGAGCAGGGCCAGGTCACGCCATCGCTGGTCACACTGCTGGACCTGATAGAGTGTCTTGGAACTACGCCGTCGGATTTCTTCAAACCCACGGGGGCGGAAAAGGTGGTCTTCGGGGAAAGGGATTACTTTGAGAAAATCGATGAAACGGGAAACAGCACCGTATGGGTGGTTCCATCCGCCCAGAGCAACCAGATGGAGCCGGTGGTGGTCACGATCCAGCCGCATACAGCATTGCCGACGGACGATCCCCACAACGGAGAGGAATTCGGGTATGTACTGAGCGGGCGGATCGCCCTGTACCGGCAGGAAACCCGGTCCGACGTGAAAGCCGGGGAAAGCTTCTACTTTGAAGCGGACAAACCGCACCGGATCGAGAATCCGGGAAGCCGGCCGGCGAAGGTGCTTTGGGTCTCCACACCGCCGAGCTTCTGAGGACCGCCGGCGCATCAGCGGCAGGCAGGCCCTGACAGACCGCAGGATGAAAAGGCAGCAAATAATAGAAGGAGTATTTCTGAAGATGGAAAAGCAGGAAAACATCATCGAGCTGAAACACATTTCAAGGACCTTCACCGACGGATTCAAAGCAGTTTCGGACTTTAACCTCGAAGTAAAACGGGGCGAATTCGTCACATTCCTGGGGCCCTCCGGATGCGGAAAGACCACGACGCTCCGGATGATCGCAGGTTTTGATTTGCCGACGGAGGGCGATATCCTGCTGAACGGAAAAGATATCTCCAAGCTCCCGCCGAATGAAAGGCCCATCAATACGGTGTTCCAGCGGTACGCCCTGTTCCCGCATATGAACATCTTTGAAAATATCGCCTTCGGCCTGAAGATGAAAAAGCTGCCGAAGGAAGAGATCCGCAAAAAGGTCAAAAAGGCACTGGAACTGGTGGACCTGGAAGGCTTTGAAAAACGTTCCGTTTCCACGCTGTCCGGCGGCCAGCAGCAGCGCGTCGCGATCGCGCGCGCGCTGGTGAACGAACCGGAGATCCTGCTGCTGGACGAGCCGCTGGGCGCACTGGACCTGAAGATGCGCAAGGAAATGCAGATCGAACTGAAAGCGATGCACGACGAACTGGGCATTACATTTATCTATGTGACGCACGACCAGGAAGAAGCGCTGACCATGAGCGACAAGATCGTGGTTATGTCCGAGGGAAAGATCCAGCAGATCGGAACGCCCGAGGATATCTACAACGAGCCCCAGAACGCCTTTGTTGCGGACTTTATCGGGGAGAGCAACATCTTCAACGGGATCATGACCGGAAGCATGAAGGCCCGCTTCGCCGGCGGACAGTTCACCTGCGTGGATGACGTGCCGGAAGGCACACAGATCACAGCGGTCGTCCGGCCGGAGGATATCGAACTGACCGCTCCCGGGGAAGGACAGATCCGCGGAAAAGTGATTTCCGTGATCTTCAAGGGGATCCACTATGAAATCACTGTGCAGAGCGGACGGTACGAGGTCGTGATCCAGAGCACGAAATCCGCGTCCGTAGGCAGCGAAGTCGGCATGAAGGTGGAGCCGGACGGCATCCATATCATGATCGCTGAGAACCATACGAACGTATTCCCGGTGGATATGAACCGGAACCACCGCCTGGAGTTCAACGGACAGGAACTGGATACCAGCCTGACGCAGCTGATCAGGGGAAGCCGCCGGAACGAGAACCACGAACTGCTGGATGAAAACGGCGAGGTGATCGATCCGGAAAAGATCCATATTGTCGCGGCGATTGAACCGCAGGATATCCGGATGACGGACGATGTGGACGACGAAGCGGTGCTGATCGAAGGAACGATCAGCAACCTGATCTACAAGGGCGACCACTACAGCTATGTGATCAATACGGAACTGGGACAGGACTTCATCGTGGATGACGAGTACCTGTGGAATATGGGCGACCGGATCGGCCTGATCCTGCCGATTGACAAAATGCGTTTCACCGTAAAGAAGTAAGGAGGAGCACATGAGATTTTCCAGAAAAACGCTGGGCATCCCTTACGGCGTGTTCCTGCTGCTGTTTGTGGTGGCGCCGCTGCTGGTGCTCTTCTTCTATGCGTTTACAAACGGGCAGGGACAGTTCACCCTGCAGAACCTGACTGATTTTTTTACGGATCCGAACACCCTCGGAACGCTGGCGTACAGCCTGGCCATTGCGGCGGTCACGACGCTGCTGTGCCTGCTGATCGCCTATCCGGTGGCATACATCCTCGCCACCAGCAAACTGAAGTCAAAATCAGTCATCATCATGATCTTCGTGATGCCCATGTGGATCAACTTCTCCCTGCGGATCACCGCACTGAAGGAGATCCTGACGATCATCGAGGGCAACCTGGCATATTATCCTTTCCTGAATTCTGTGCTGGGCATGACGTACGACTTCCTGCCCTTCATGATCCTGCCGATCTACAATACGATCGTGAAGCTGGACGGATCGCTGAACGAGGCGGCCAGGGACCTCGGCGCGAATGAAAAGAGCGCATTCATGCGGGTGACGCTGCCGCTTTCCATGCCGGGGATCATCAGCGGGATCAGCATGGTGTTCCTGCCGGCGATGACGAACTACGTGGTGCTCGATATGCTGTACAACAGCACCTACATCATGGGCAGCCTGATCGGCAGTTATTTCAACGCCTATAACTGGCACGGCGGGAGCATGATCGCGCTGGTGCTGCTTGGAATCATCTGCATCTTCACGCTGCTGACGGACGGCAAGGAAGAAGAGGCAAGGACAGGAGGTGCGCTGCTGTGATCAGAAAGACTGTGCGCTGCGCGGTGCCGGCCGCGGTGCTGCTGTTCCTGTACTTCCCGATCCTGATGCTGGCGTTCTACAGCCTGACGGACGCGACACAGATCGGCAGTTTCCGGGCCTTTACGATGAAGAATTACGCAACGCTGTTCACGACGGAAGAACTGCGGAACATGATCTTCGGAACGATCCTGCTGGCGCTGGGTTCCGCGCTGATCGCCACCATCCTTGGAACACTGGGGGCTGTCGGATCCTTCTACTCAAAAAAACGGACTTCCTCCGCGATGGCGACGGTGAACCAGATTCCCGTAATCAACGCGGACGTTGTGACCGGCTTTTCCCTGTGCGTGCTGCTGGTTGTGGTCTTCGGGATCGGGAAGGATACCTATATCCCCCTGGTGCTGGGGCACGTCACGCTGTGCGCCCCGTTCGTATACCTGAGCGTGATCCCGAAGCTGAAGCAGATGGATTCCAGCCTGTATGAAGCGGCGCTGGACCTCGGCGCAAAGCCCCGTACCGCGCTTTTTAAGGTCGTGATTCCCCAGATCCTGAGCGGCATGATCTCCGGCTTTTCCCTGGCTGTGACGCTCTCCCTGGACGATTACTTCATCGCGACCTATACCAAACCCGCGACCTTTGACACGATCAGCACCTATGTGGTGAACGCCACGAAAGGTTCCCAGACGCAGATCAAGACGGCGCTGTGGGCGCTGAGCACACTGATCTTCCTGCTGGTGATCGTGATTGTGCTGGTGATGAATATCAGCTCGCGGCGGACAGCGCAGAAGGAGGACAGGCTATGAAGAAGGCACTGAACCTGCTGCTTTGCCTGCTGCTGGCAGCACTTTGGCTGGCTCCCGCATTTGCCTCCGCGGAGCAGGAAACCATAACCCTGCGGATCTGCAACTGGGAAGAGTATATCGACCTGGGCGGCTGGGAAGAGGATGAAACCATCGACCTGGACAGCGGGGACATCTTCGGGGAGAATTCCCTGATCGAGGACTTTGAAGCGTGGTATGAAGAGACCTATGAACAGAAGGTCCGGGTTGAATATTCCACCTTCGGAACCAACGAAGACCTGTACAATATGCTGACCATCGGCGATGTATACGACCTGGTCTGCCCGTCAGAATACATGATCATGAAGCTGATGGCGGAAGACAAGGTGCAGCCGCTGTCCGAGAGCTTCTTTGAAGAAGAGAACGAGAATAACTATTACATCCGCGGCGTATCCCCCTATATCCGGAACATCTTCGAAACCCATGACATCAACGGGGTGACATGGGACAAATGCGCGGCCGGGTACATGTGGGGCGTGACCGGGTTCCTGTACAACCCGGAAGCGATGCCGGAAGAGACCGCCGGAAGCTGGAAGCTGCTGGAGGATACGGAGTATGCCCGCCAGATCACCATGAAGGACAATGTGCGGGACGCTTATTTCGCAGCGGTCGGCGCGCTGAAGTCCGACCTGCTGACTTCCGGGGAGTTCATCGGCCGGGAGGATTACGGCCAGGCCCTGCAGACGGAGATGAACGATGTTTCGCCGGAAACGGTGGCCCGGGTCCAGGATTACCTGCAGTCGATCAAGGACAATCTGTACTCCTTTGAGACAGACTCCGGAAAAGCGGATATGATCACCGGAAAGGTGGTCGCCAACTACCAGTGGAGCGGTGACGCGGTATACGCGATGGACCAGGCGGAAGAGGATGATTATATCCTGAATTTCGCCGTGCCCCGGGAGTGCACGAACATCTATTTTGACGGATGGATCATGCTGAAAAGCGGCATCGACGGCGACGCGGCGAAACAGCAGGCGGCCGAAGCCTTTATCAACTTCATCAGCCGGCCGGACAACGTCATCCGCAACATGTACTATATCGGCTACACGAGCGCGATCTCCGGCGGGGAAGACGAAAGGGTGTTTGAATACCTGGACTGGAACTACGGCGCGGAGGATGACGAGGAAGAAACCGTGGATTACCCTGTGGGGTATTTCTTCAGCGGCGAGGAAGGAAACGAAGACTATACGCTGACCGTGCCGGCAGAACAGCTGCAGCGGCAGCTGTCCGCCCAGTACCCGTCCGAGGAAGTTATCCGGCGGGCGTCCATCATGGTCTATTTCGATGAACAGCAAAGCGAACTGATCAACCGGATGTGGATCCGGATCCGCTGCTTCAACATCGAAACGGTGCCCCTGTGGGTATGGATCGTCCTGGCACTGATCATTGCCGGCGGCATCTGTTTCGGGCTGCAACGGAAAGCAGCGAAAGAAAAACTGTACAGCTGATCTCCTGCATGGAAAAGAGAACTGCCGTCCCCGGCCGGGGACGGCAGTTTTTTGACGGTTTACGGGCTGTTATTCCGGGCGGACGAACTGTTTCATGAACTGCCAGGCCTGTTCACAGGTGTGTTCCCGGCATTCATGGCCCTGGTTATTCACTCCGGCGAAGACTGTACGGCAGACGCCGTCGGTGCTGTCATAGAAATGCAGGGTCAGGACTGCCCCGCGGGAAGGATCCGGGATCTTTTCAATCCGGTCTCCCGGTACGCCCCAGTATTTGTCCGGCCAGGAATCCCGGTCTTCAAAGGACAGGTTGAAGGACTTGCGGACCCGGTTGACTTCAAAGAGGTACTGCATGCGCTCCAGGCACTTGATCTCCTGGCAGGGCATCTCGGGCAGGGGCGTCTGTTCACCGGCGGAGTAGAATACCGGTACGGGAACCGTGCGGTTGATCTCCACGGGGGCCGGCTCGCCGTAGACATTGAGGCCCACGGGGAAGGTGGCGTCCATCGGGGCGAGGGCCGCGAAGGCGTCCGGATATTCCTGATACAGATCCCAGGTCTTGCAGCCGCCCATCGAGAATCCGGAAGCGTAGATCCGCCGGGGATCGACGGGATACTTTTCCTTCAGCTGGGCAATGAGCTCCATGGTTTCCGAAGCGGTCGTGTTCAGATGATTTTCCACACAGACCAGGAGGAAACGGTTGCGCATGGCTACCCGCCACCAGCCGGAGACCCAGGCAATATGGAATGCGGAATCCCCGCCTCCGTGGAAGACCATCACCAGGGGCAGCAGGCTTTCATGCTCCTTGGGATAATAGGCCAGGTATCCGACCTTGTGCCGGACGGAGCCTGCATCGTCTCCGCGGTTATCCGGAGAAGTGGTTACTTCAGTAATACAGATCTCTTCCGTCATTCCCAGGGCGGGAAGATCCTCATCCCGGGAAAGAACACCGCACCAGCGCTTCATCCGGCCCCAGAAACCCGCACAGTCTTCCCGGTAATCCGCTTTGTCGCGGATCATCAGCCAGTCGCAGGACGCGCGCAGGGCTTCGTTGACCTCTTCGCTGTTCCCTACGGAAACGACGGGAATATCCCGGCGCTCCGGATCAGGGATCACGGAAAGGTTTTCCAGCGTAACCGCCATGGGCGTGATCTCTCCGGGTCCCCAGAGGTATTCACCCTGCAGCGTTTTCAGACAGTACCGGGCGATATAATCCGCTGATGCACCGAATCCGTACAGGACAGTCCGGAAAAGGGAACCGCGGATGGCGGTACCGATGAAATCCTTTGTCCGGAATTTGTAGTTGATGATATAGCCGTCTTCATAATACTGGCCGATCTTGCTTTCCGCGGCGACCGCCTGAAAAAGATCGTCCGGCGCGGCCTGCCAGCCGCCTTCGCAGCGCGGAACCACGAAAACCACACTGGAGGAACAGCTGCGGGCAATGTCTGCCAACCCCCGGCGCTCGGCAAAGTCCACCGCATCCCCGATGGAGCGGTCCGGTTCGCCGAATACCAGAAGGTATGGCGCCCTGAAACCGTAATTGATCACCTCTGCCCTGGGGTCGCCTGCCGGCACATAGACCAGGGCGCTGAACTGCTCAAAATCATGAGTCCAGTATTTTCCGCCGTCCGGCAGGACCGAGACGACAGGTTTCTCCTGCATACTCATCGGAAAACCCTCCATGTATGGTGATCAGTGCGTACAACTTTGAGAATATGATATCATCCAAAGAGTGTTTTTTCAACCGGCTTCAGTCAAGGGCAACGGAAACGACTGCACCTTCCGCTTCATTCCATTCGCCGGGATCCATACCGGTGGAATCCGCCATTTTCTGCAGTACGCGCTGTGCGTCCTGATCCGCGAGGAACCGGGGAGAATAGTTGTTGTAGTGTGAATCGGAGGAAATGCTGATCGGATGGAAATGCAGGTCGATCCGGTCCGGGATGCCGTCCGTAAAATGCAGGACGGCCTGTACGACCAGGGCGTCGAAGTCCCGGGGCATCGTATTGCCGCCGAAAACGCAGTTGCCCAGGCTGTAGACGACCGGGACGCTGTCCAGCAGGGTGTATCCCTGCACAACATGGGGATGATGTCCGATGATCAGGCAGGAAACCGGCACAGCCAGGTTTGTGATCTGTTTCTGGTAGCCATCCGGCGGATCATAGCTGTATTCCGTGCCTGCGTGCATAACCGTGATGATCGCGGCGCATCCGGCGTCCTGCAGCTTTTCAGCCTGCAGCTGGTATGTTTTGGCCCGGTTTCCGGAAAGGGAGCCGCTGACACCCAGGAATCCGATCCGAAGGCCTTCGTCGCTCTGCCAGATGGCCGGGGCGTCTGTTCCGAACCAGCAGATCCCGGCCTGTTCCAGCGCAGACTTTGTATCCCTGTATCCCGGATCGCCGTAATCATGCGAATGGTTGTTGGCCAGCGTCACACATTCCACGGAACCCAGCGTGAGCACTTCGGAGTAAACGGAAGGGCCGATGAAATTAAATTTCTTCTTTACTTTGGAAAGCTTCCGGTCTGACAGGACGCCTTCCAGGTTGGCAACGGTGAGATCGTCTTCCGCAGTAAGGCGGATGAGTTCGCGAAAGGGAAACTCCATCCCGTTTTCCGCGATTCTTGCAGCGAAATCGATGGTTCTGTATCTGGAAGGAGATTCCCCGCCCAGTGTACAGTCCCCGAGGAAAGTAATCCGTATTTCTCCTGTATAATCAGACACCGGGAGCCATTGTTCCTCCGGGGGAAGCCCGCCTTCGAGGGTTCGCCAGAAGCCGGAAGCGGCCGCGGAAGCAGGAAGAAGCATCAGGGGAAACAGGCAAAGAACGATCAGCAGGGAGACAAGTTTTTTCACGCAGGATTCCTCTTTCGGATGTTTTTCCGGATGCAGGGACAAATGCCCTGTCCGTGTGAACCGGCGCCAGTATACCATAACCACTCTTTCCGGTACAGCCGGACGATTGTTTCCGCCGGCTGAAGATTATCCGCCGGCGGAAGACGAAGCGTCTTCTCCGGAAGTGCTGACTGTTTCCGCTTCCGCAGCCTGATGATCAAAGAAGTGCCTGTCGATCCGGTCCGTATACGCATGGGCGGGATCCGAAGGATCATAATAAACCGGGACTGTCCGGCCGATGAATCTTTTTCTTCCGAACCTGCGGACGGCATACAGGGATATGGCGGCGCGTGCTTCATACGGCGTGCCGTCCACCGCGTACTGAACGCGGGCATGATGGAGGGTAACGAGGTCATCGTCACGATCGAGATGCGTCTCCCCGATGATCTGCAGGATCCTGCCTTCCGCCAGGCCGGCCGCCCGCCGGCGCGACGCGGAACGGCGCCGGGCGGAAAGGATCCAGGGCATATTGAAGGCAAGGATGAAAAGGACGGCGCTTCCGATATTGATCCAGGTGTCCAGGGAAACGCAGCGGACCTCGATGTCCCGGGCGACCTGGAAGATCATCAGGCAGAGCGTGAGGCCAAGGATGACCCAGATGACGACTGCGGTGGAATGGGCAAGCTTTGATCTGCGCGGGGAGGCGCACCACAGACTGAAAAGGAATGCGGACACCATCCCCAGGTGTCCTCCGATCACAGCCAGGGTTGATTTCAGCCGGTGATCAGCCGGAAGTGCCTCGGATTCGATGATTATTACAATCAGCAGGCAGAGGAAACCGTAGGAAAACACAAGCAGGGAAGGTCGTTCCGTGCGGAGGACCGAACCGATCCGCCAATTCAGGCCGACAACAGCCAGGGCGGCCAGGAGGATCAGGAATGCCGCCGGGTCCGAGCCGCGGACGGCTTCCCCGGCCGCCGGCGCCAGCAGCCACAGGAGCAGCGCCGGAACAAGCACATAAAAGAACAGGCCTTTCAATATTTTTTTCAGAAGAAGCGGTTTTCTGCCGGTCGCGTTCATTTGCTTTATTCCCTCATTGGCGTCGGTGCCTGTTTTCTCCGGAATGCCGATGTAAAAAATACAGTATGTTGTATACGGCTCAGGGAAGATTCAAAAAAAAGGGCAGAATAAATCTGCCCTTCCCGGGCTTCGTCATTACGGATTGGGCTGCTGCAGGGAATTGGCCTGATCCGCAGCGTTCTTTACGCTGTTCGAAGCATTATCCGTACCATTTTGGATTCCGCCAGACACATCTCCAATGCCAGTTTTCACTCCGGACTTTCCGGCACCCTGATTGGGTCGACGCCCTACTCCGCCGACTACCTTGTCGACTTCGTTGTCGTTCAATTCAATCTTTTTGCTTGCCATTGCGAAACAACTCTTTTCTTTTAATAACGATCACACAGGTGTCCCCGGGTGATTGGGGCAGGAGCCGCCCATGACTTTTCCATGATGTTCTACTCCTGATGCTATTGATGCAGCAGGGAAAAAGAGGACAGCGAAACAAGCGCTGTCCTCTGTAAGATTATTTCCCGAAGTACCGATCCAGCAGTCCCTTGAAGGCTTTGCCGTGGCGGGCTTCATCGCGGGCCATTTCATGCACGGTGTCATGGATGGCATCCAGGCCCAGCTCCTTGGCCTTCTTGGCCAGGTCGGTCTTGCCCTGGGTGGCGCCGTTCTCGGCTTCCACACGGACGCGCAGGTTTTCCTTGGTGCTGGGGGAGACGACTTCGCCCAGAAGTTCTGCGAACTTGGCGGCGTGTTCCGCTTCTTCAAAAGCGGCGGTCTTCCAGTATTCCGCAATCTCCGGGTAGCCTTCCCGGGCGGCGGCGCGGCCCATGGCCAGGTACATGCCGACTTCGGTGCATTCGCCTTCAAAATTGGCGCGCAGACCGGCCTTGATCTCTTCCGGCACATCCTTGGCAACGCCGATGACATGCTCGGCAGCCCAGGTCATTTCGCCTTCCTGTTTGATGAATTTGGAACCGGGGACTTTGCAGACCGGGCACTTTTCCGGTGGTTCGGGTCCTTCATGCACATAGCCGCATACAGGGCATACCCACTTCATAGATGTTTACCTCCAATTTCAGAATTTTGACTTTTTTCACGGCAACGAGTCACACTTTTTCTGCCACTTCAAATTATATGATGTGAAAATAAGCAAGTCAATATGGGTGTGAGTCACACTTTATGAAGGAGTGTGTCTCATGGAATTCACGAAAGAAAAAGGCATTTTTCAGCTGCCGGACGGCAATTGGGGTTTTCGTTTCAAAGCGAAGATAAACGGAAAAGTATACGATCGACGGTTTACTCAGAACGCAGATGGAAAACCGTACAAAACCCAACAGGCGGCGAGCAGAGCAAGAAAAGTTGCCCTGGAACAGGAAAGAAAAGCTCAGGACGAAAGGGTTCGTGAAGAGAAACGGGTTCAATATGCGCTGTCAGTTTTTTCACGCTCACCGATGACTGTGGAAGAAGTGTTTGGCGAGTACTGTGAGAAAGGGCGCGGTGACAGGGCGTATGCAACGATCCGGAAACAGGATTCGATCTGGGAAAACCATCTCAGGGATGCTTTCGGCAAAAGGTATGTGACAGACATTCGCACAGCGGAAGTATGTGACTATCTGGCAGATCTGTACTATGTAAACGACTATTCATATCAATATGTCGAAAGCTTCCTGAAAATGTTTTACCTCATCTTCGGGCAGGCATATTCCCGTGGATACCTTGGTATTGATGAATATGACAAGCTTTGTAAGAACAAAGACACGAAGATACATATGCCGAAGCTGAAAACAGATGATGACCAGGATATTGTCGCATTCACGGATGAAGAATGTGCAGTCATGGATCAGTACTTCAAGGGGACGAATGCTGAAACAGCGTACCTGCTTGGGCGATATTGTGGTCTGCGGATCAATGAATGCTATGGACTGAAGTGGTCACAGGTTGATCTGGAGACAGGAGTGATCCATATCCGGCAGCAGATGGCTTATCAGAATGGACTGATAAAGCTTGTACCGTTGAAGACAAGGAACGCAAAGCGGGATATATATCTGAACAGCGTTCTGACAGCGCATTTCCGGAAGCTGCTCGATGATAGGGAACATCTGACTGAACTGGACATACAGCAGCGGGAACAGAACCAGAAATTCATCAGTGATGCCGGACGAAAGGTATCTTCACTGGAACTGGTAAACTGTTTGCCGAACGGCAAGATCCAGACAGTCAACAGCATGAAATATCACAGCAGGGAACTGAAGGTGAAGTATGGGATCAATTTCAAATTCCATCATCTTAGGCATACTTATGGTACACAACTGGCTGTACTCAACACACCGACGCACATTCTTTGCAACCAGATGGGGCACGGGAATATTCAGGTGACAATGAGGTACTATGTTGCAGTTTCTGAACGGGGGATACGTGTGTTGAAGGAAAACCTGGAAAGAATGAATATTGATCATAATAATGTAACCGGTAGAGATAGATAAACATAAACCGGCAAAAGTATATTCCCGACTGCTATCATAGTCGGGAATATTGTCTATTATGCTTTATACGGATATAATTGCATCCAACAGAAATGAGTGGAATTAATAGATCCAGTTGGAAAGGAATGACAGGACGAAATGATAAAGGATATACAAGATGGAAATGGGAAAATAAAACTGACGATCTGGGACGGAACTGCATGGAAAGATAAGAGTGTAGACGAAGAGACTAAAGCTTTCTTGGAAGCATATAAAAAGAAGTATCCCCGAAACAAACTCCCGGAATATACGGATATTTATGGTGAATTGTTTGCTATTCGTTATTTACCACATCTGACAAAAACATCAACCAGGATAGAATTAAAAAAAGTTCTTGATCCAATAGAGGGGAAAGACTTTATCAGTTTTGATCTTATGGGAAGGAACGGGAACGTAGAGATTAAAACAATAAAAAACTATCTAACACGAGATGATACTCCTCAAAAAAACCCTAATACAAATGGAACGATACCATTTGAGATATTCCACAATTGGCCTCAAAAAGGAAAAGAAAAGGATATAGAAGAACTTGAAAAGCTTTATGCTGGATGGCTTTTATCTGCATATAACTATATTGAATATAATACAATAAAAGAGGATAAAGGCAGACCAGAACGAGCTGAACATCCTGGACTTTATGTATATGTTTTGTTGGGATCAAATAATAAACCATTTGCCTGTGTTGTTTTTGAAGATATACGTGCGACGCTTGAACGACTTTATGAAATATGTCCAGACCCAAGCAATTGGGGCATACCCGATCCAAGGACACTAAAGCCGGCAACAGAACAGGAATATTGGGCTCAATATGATGCAAGAAAACATTTCAATAAAGCATATGGTGGAATGATCAATAATGTCTGGCATGTACCGTTTGGGTCGTTGTATAAATTAGCAACAGTTACAATGATCAATAATATTGTTCCAGAAGCTGAAGTAAAGGCAAGCTGGAGTCGATGCAAACCGGAGGTAGCGGAAGCAAGATATAAAAATTTAAAATGGGTGGCAGAGCAAGAAGGACGAGAAAAATGCTTTGATCCTGATGCATGGACGGAAGAAGAAAACAAAAGGATCGAAAAACTTGAAGCCAATGGAGCGCAGGTATCAAAAAGGAATTATGTCAGTTTAAACGCTTCAGAACTGGAAAAGCTGAAAAATGGTATAAGCGTTACTACGGATGGCAGAATAACAGAGATGAGTGCTTCAGAACGGGAAATGCTAAAAAAAGCGATAAGCGATATTAGAGATGGTGAAAAAAAGAGAAAAGTTGAGAATGGTTTTTAGGCGTTCAAGAGCGTTCAAGCAAATGTCTTCAGGTTGCTGAAAGACGTTGAATTTGCTATACTATTCCATAAGTCAAAAGTAATTTCATCCATATACAGGGGTGGCAGAATGGCTTCCAACTTCGAGTTTCTGAACCGATATTGGCCGGTTCTCTATCAGATCGGCAGCGCAGCCGAGGGCTATCTGTTCTCGGATGCCAATGCATGTATCTATAAGCTCGGTATGCTGGGTGAGCGGGTCGTGGAGGAGATCTTTCTCTACGACCACCTGCCCTTCCCCCAATATGATGACTCACAGTCCGAACGTATCCGTATCCTGAAAAGGGAAGGGATGCTGCCGGAAAACATAGACAATATTCTTTTTGCACTGCGCAAGGCGCGGAATGAAGCGGTACACAATGGACTGAATGATGTCAGCCGGGCGAAACAGCTCCTGAAAATGGCCTACAGGCTCAGCTGCTGGTTCTATGAAGTCTACGGAGACTGGGGCTTCATCGCGCCGGAATACGTCGAGCCGCAGGAGCAGGAGCCAATAGACTGGGAGTCTGTACTGGCAAACAGTGAAGCGGCTCTGGCAGACAGTCAGGCTGCTCTGGCTCAGAAGCAGGAAAAGATCCTGGATCAAAAAGCAGCCCTGGAACAAAAAGAACAGCTGATCGCCGAACTGATGCAGCAGATCGAAGCTGTACAGACGGCGGCATCCAATGCAACAAAAGAAGAACGGCAGCAGCATTCCGAGACCGCGTCCGTTAAGGCTGAAATGACGGAGGCTGAAACCCGCATGCTGATCGACGAACAGCTGCGGGACGCTGGCTGGGAAGCGGATACGGAAAACCTACGGTACGGAAAAGGAACCCGTCCTGTAAAGGGACGCAATATCGCGATCGCTGAGTGGCCGACAAAGTCTGACGGAAGTGCCAACGACCGTGCGGACTATGCGCTGTTCATCGGACTGCAGCTGGTTGGCATTGTGGAAGCGAAGCGTGCACATAAGGACATAAGCGCTATTCTGGATAACCAGTGCCGTCAGTATGCAACGCATATCCGGGATGAGGATCAGCAATATATTTTGGGAACATGGAACAATTATCAGGTTCCGTTCCTTTTTGCCACGAATGGCCGGAAATATCTGAAACAGGTTGAGACCATGAGCGGTATCTGGTTTCGGGATGTGCGGAAACAGAGCAATGTCGGCAGGGCACTGCAGGGATGGTATTCTCCTGAAGGCCTGCTGACGATGCTGAACAAGAGCACGGAGGAAGCCGATCAGAAGCTCGAAAACCTGCCTTATGACCTGCTCAGAGATCCGGATGGACTTGGACTCCGGGATTATCAGATCAAGGCCATATCAGCGGCAGAAAAGGCTATTATCAGCGGCAAGGACAAAGTCCTGATCTCGATGGCAACCGGTACCGGTAAAACCCGAACCATTCTGGGTTTCATTTACCGGATGCTGGTTACGGGACGCTTCCACCGTATCCTGTTCCTTGTTGACCGGAACGCTCTGGGAACACAGGCACAGGACGTGTTCAAGGAAGCGAAGATCGCAGAGCTGATGACTCTTGACAACTTGTACAATATCAAAGAACTGGGCGAAGGGACATTCGACAAGGAGACCCGCGTCCAGGTTGCGACGGTGCAGAGCCTTGTAAGGCGTATCCTGAATGAGGATGAAACCGGTAGGAGACTGACAGTTTCTGACTACGATCTGATCATCATTGACGAGGCGCATCGCGGTTATACGCTGGATCGTGAAATGTCTGAAACGGAAATGCTTTACCGGGATCAGATGGACTATATCAGCAAATACCGACTGGTGATCGACTGGTTCGATGCAGTCAAGGTGGCTATGACAGCCACTCCCGCACTTCATACATCTCAGATCTTCGGAAAGCCGGTGTTCACATACAGCTACCGTGAAGCCGTTATTGACGGGTGGCTTGTGGATCATGATGCACCGCACAATATAATGACAAAACTGCGGCAGGAAGGTATCCAGTATAAACGCGGCGATCAGATTGTAATGGTTGATCCGGTTACCGGAGAACTTCTGAACGGGGACGAACTGGAAGATGACCTGAAATTTGATGTGGATGCGTTCAACCGAAAAGTGATCACGGAAAACTTCAACCGGACGGTGTTTGAGGAGATCTGCAAGGATCTTGATCCCTTCGGAGAAGGCAAAACCCTGATCTTCGCTGTGGATGACCAACATGCTGACCTTATTGTGAAGATCATCCGGGAGATCTATCAGCCGGACGGCGTACCGGCGGAAGCGATCCGAAAGATCACCGGGTCCATTGGCGACCGGGAAACCGTGCAGAAGGCCATTCGGGAATTCAAAAATGAAAAGTATCCGAATATTGCCGTGACGGTGGATCTGCTGACTACCGGCATTGACGTGCCGGAGATCACTACGCTGGTATTCATGCGGCGTATCCGTTCCCGTATCCTGTTTGAACAGATGCTGGGACGGGCAACCCGGCTGTGTAAACGGATCAACAAGACGCACTTCGAGGTTTACGATCCTGTCGGCGTGTATGAGACCCTGACGGACGTAACCAACATGAAAGCCGTCAGTCCTTCCGCTACCTTTGAAGAACTTCTGCAGGAACTGACCATCGTGACAGGCGAAGAGGAAACAGCAAATGCCATTGCAAAGATCATCGCGAAGCTGCGTAGGAAGAGTCGCAGGATCAGCAAAGATGCGGAGAATTTGTTTGTTTACCTGACGGGTTCTGATCTGAAAGGCTATGCGGATCAACTGCATGCTGCCAATACCAGTACAGCCAAAGAGGCTCTGCTGGAAGACAAGACAGTAGAAGCGCTGACAATGCTGGATCATGACAAGATCATCGTTTCTGACAACAAAGTGGTCGATGCGCATGAGGACAGCCTGATCAGCCACACTCGTGGATACGGGAAAGGTCAGAAGCCGGAAGACTATATTGAGTCCTTCAAACAGTATATTCTGACACATATGAACGAGATCGAAGCGTTGAAGATCGTCTGTACAAAACCGTCCAATCTGACCCGTGAAGGACTGAGAAGCCTGAAGATGGAACTGGACCGTCAGCATTTCGACGAGCGCCAGCTCAGAACGGCATGGAAGGACGTAACGAACCAGGATATTGCAGCAGATATCATTGCGTTCATCCGGCAGCAGGCGATCGGTTCTGCACTGATCAGCCATGAAGAACGTGTGAAGCATGCATTCGCGCGGCTGAAGCAGGCACATGAGTTTACAGCGATCCAGCGCAGCTGGCTGGACAGGATCGAAAAGACGATGCTACAGGAAACAGTCCTGGATGAGTCACTGCTGAACGAAGGAGCATTCCGGAGAGACGGCGGCTTTGCGGTGATCGACAAGCGCTTCGGCGGAGGACTGAAGGATGTTATCGATGAACTGAACGGATATATTTATGACGATGGGGGAACTGCTGCCTTATGAATAACCAGGAGATTGTAGCCAAGCTCTGGAACCTGTGCAATGTACTACGTGATGATGGCATCACGTATCATGAATACGTCACTGAGCTGACGTATATTTTGTTCCTGAAGATGTGCAAGGAAACGAACACAGAGAAGGGAATTCCGGAGCAGTATCGCTGGGATAGTCTGCTTTCCCGCAGCGGTCTGGAGCTGAAGAACCATTATAAAAAGCTGCTGGATGAATTGGGCGAAAACTGTAGCGGACGCATCAGGGAGATCTACCAGGGTGCACAGACCAAGATCGATGAGCCGAAAAACCTGGAGAAGATCATCCTGACCATTGACGAATTCGACTGGTATACAGCAAAAGAAGAAGGCCTGGGAAACCTGTATGAAGGTCTTCTGGAAAAGAACGCAAACGAGAAAAAAAGCGGCGCCGGCCAATATTTCACCCCCCGTGTACTGATCAATGTGATGACGCGGCTGATCGCACCGCAGCCGGGGGAACTCTGCAACGATCCGGCGTGCGGTACATTCGGCTTCATGATCGCTGCCAGCGAATATGTGAAGCAGCATACAGACGACTTATATGCTCTGGACTCTGATCAGCAGGACTTCCAGATCAAACGTGCATTTACCGGATGCGAACTGGTGCATGATACCCATCGGCTGGCACTGATGAACGCCATGCTGCACGGACTGGAAAGCCCGATCTATCTGGGAGATACACTGTCATCCTTCGGTATGAACATGAAAGGTTACGATGTCGTTTTAACAAACCCGCCCTTTGGAACAAAGAAAGGCGGAGAGCGTGCGACCCGGGATGACCTGACTTACGCCACCAGCAACAAACAGCTGAACTTCCTGCAACACATTTACCGCAGCCTGAAGGCGGATGGAAAAGCCAGGGCAGCGGTAGTATTGCCGGACAACGTACTATTTGCGGATGGTGACGGTGAAAAGATCCGTGTTGACCTGATGGACAAGTGCAACCTGCATACGATCCTGCGTCTGCCGACCGGCATTTTCTATGCTCAGGGTGTAAAGACCAACGTATTGTTCTTCACGCGCGGAACGGAAGACAAAGGGAACACCAAAGGAGTATGGTTCTACGATCTGCGAACGAACATGCCATCATTCGGTAAGACGAACCCGCTGAAGGAAGAGCATTTCGCAGAATTCGAGAAAGCATACACTGCGGAAGATCGTACAGCGATCAATGATGAACGCTGGCACTACTTCACCCGAGAAGAGATCCAAGGGAAGCAAAACAGCCTTGATCTGGGACTGATCCGGGATGAAAGCATTGTGGACTATGAAGATCTTCCTGATCCCATTGAGAGCGGTGAGGAAGCCATTGCCCAGCTGGAAGAAGCCATTGACCTGCTCCAGAGTGTTGTTAAAGAACTGAAGAGCCTGACAAGCTCAGAGGTGTGAGATGGCGAAGGAGAAGATGGAAGCACTGGTACCGGTAGAGGAACAACCGTATCCGGTGCCGGAAAACTGGCAGTGGTACAGAGTTGAGTCTATAAACAGATATAAGTCAGAAAGCATAAACCCATTTGAATACTCTGATGAATTATTTGAACTGTATAGTGTTCCAAGCAGTGATGAGGAATATCCTGAAATAATTGAAGGAAAAGATATTGGATCATCGAAAATGCTTGTACAGAAGGGCGATGTTCTTCTTTGCAAGATCAATCCAAGAATTAACAGAGTATGGCAGGTTTATTGCTATACTGAAAACAGATATATAGCATCATCAGAATGGATTATTATTCGAAGCGAATTACTGAATCCAGCATATTTGATGTATTGTTTCAGATCCTCATATTTTCGCAAATATATGCTGTCAAATGTAAGTGGCGTAGGCGGCTCACTGATGAGAGCTCAGCCCAAATTTGTGAAGGAGTATCCAGTTCCAATTCCCCCTATTCCAGAACAAAAGCGCATTGTTGACCACATCGAAAGCTTATTTGCCAAACTGGATGAAGCAAAAGAAAAGGCACAAGCAATTGTAGACGGGTTTGAGGACCGAAAAGCGGCTATTCTGCATCAGGCATTTACTGGAAAACTGACGGAGAAGTGGCGACTTACTCATCATATATTATTTAGCTCATGGGAAACAGAAACAATCGCCTCGCGCTTCGAAATTGTTGGAGGTATTCAGAAAACACCTGCGAGAGTTCCAAAGAAGAATCCAATTCCGTATATAACTGTTGCGAATGTTTACCGAAATGCTATTGATTTATCCGAAATTCGTTACTTTGAAGTTAATGATGAAGAAATAGCAAAACTCAGATTAAAAGAAAAGGATATATTGATTGTTGAAGGAAATGGAAGTGGAAACGAAATTGGAAGATGCGCGATGTGGCATAATGAGCTGCCATTATGTATACACCAAAACCATATAATTCGAGCGAGAGTACTTGATGAACAGACAGTTCCAGAATATGTCTTGTATTTTTTGAATAGTGATGATGGCATGCGAATAATTAGAGAGAAGGCAGTCACAACGGCAGGCCTTTATAATCTCAGTGTTGGAAAAATCAAATCTATCATAGCACCTTTCCCCAAAAAAGAAGAACAAGAAGAAATTGTGCATATTCTTGATTCTCTTATTAATGGGGAATATGCAGTTAAAGAGGCTGCGGAGAATACATTGGTTGCCATCGATAATATGAAAAAAGCTATCCTTGCCCAAGCATTCCGTGGTGAACTGGGAACCAACGATCCATCAGAGCCGCCGGCGGACATTTCGTAATTTGAGGGGATACTATGCCTGGTAAAGAAGATCAAGCCATTCCCATGACAGAGTTTATTGCTCAGAACGCGGCCGCCGGGAACTACCGGACGGTCGATGTAGCTGCGGAACGGGAAAAAGAGAAGCTTACTGATCCGGAAGCATTCGCAGAACGTCTCAGCCGATATACTCTGAAGGACTATCTTCATACAGACGATCCGTATTTTGATCTGCTCCAATATAGCCGGGGACAAGTCGGACTGTTCGAGCAGTTGGCAGAAGTGTTGATGGATGCAGCAAAGCTGCAGATGCAGGCCAAAAACAATTCTCCTTACAAAAAGAAAATTGCTGAAAAGGTAGCATTCACCAAAGATGTCTATCTGTCGGACCTGGTGGAGGCTACCAGTATTCTGGATCTCATCAACAAAGTGGCAGCGGACCCGGAAACAGCAGACCAGGTCAGCATTCTGCCTTTGATGTGCGGTTCCGGAAAAAGCACTGCGATCACGCTGAAGATCAAGGAGGCCATTGAGCGCGGTGAAGGGATGCTGATCGTTACAGACAGCAATAAGCGGCTCGATGAACTATGGGACGAGAACACGGAGAGTCCGCTGCTGGGAGAGGATGTTCGGTCATTTATTAAAGCTCATAAAAACGATGTGACCAAAATGAAGAAGGAAACATATGTTGACGCAGTGCAGCGTCAAAAAAGGCATCCTGTTTTGGCAATGACAACCCAGAGGTTTTTCAATGTACTGACAAAGGAGGAGATCCAAAGTTATCTGAGATGGAAGGATAAAGGGACGCGTCCGCTGATCCTGTTCGACGAAGAACCATATCTGAATGAACTGGTGGATCTGACTCCGAAGTCGGTAAATGATATCGATACGATGCTCCGTATGATACTGGATGACAGCAATACAGAGCAGGAAGACAAGCAGTGGTGTATCCGCCAATGGGAAGTTTTCAGAGAAAAGTTCCTTCGCCTGCTATGGGAATATGAATATGACCACGAAGGGAAGATGTTCTATTACGAGGATGATCAGCACTGCCTGACGGAAGATGATGATCGGCTCTTCCGGATCATTAACCAGTGCAAGACAGGCATCCGGTCTGACAAGATCGACAACTTCAAGAACATGCATGCGTTCAAGGCGCTCGTGGACACCTGGGGTATCTATTCCCATCGTGATACCGATACATACGAAAGTAAATTTACTGTGTTCTTGGACAACCGGGACAAGGTTCTGGGACTTGGCGCAAAAGTCATTGTACTGGACGGAACCGGAGATATCAGTCCAATGTATATTGGACAGGACTATATCGATAGGCGCAGCGGAGAAAATTTCCTTCGTTCGCTGTCACACCTGACGATAAAGACAGGGGATATTGATACCAGCAAGGCCAATATGTCTGTCAGAAACAGTCCTGTGCCGAAAACGATCATGAATTGCCTTAACAACGATGGGTACATTTATGAGAATTCATATATTTTCACATATAAAAACCAGGAAGAAAAGTTCTATAACTGGTATTATTTGGGAAAAAGGACAGCTCATTTTGGAGCAATAAAGGGACTGAATGAATATATGGATGCCAAGTGCATCGCACAGGCAGGACTGAATGAACTGCAGCCTGTTCATTATCTGGCTCATATGTTGGCCAGGAATGAAGGGTACCGGGCAAGGCTGACAGGACTGTCACCGGAGGAAAGCTTTGAGCAGATCCGGAACATCATGAAGGAAACGGATAACTGTGCAGAGATCAAAACAGCACAACTCCTGGCTGACATTGACCAGAACATGTTCAGATCCGCTATAAGATCCGCCAAGAGCCGGAAGGATATCGTATTTTACCTGTTCTACAAACATGATCACGTTCCGGAACTGTATAGCAGGATCAAGGAACGGTATTGCGGACCGCTGGGCGGCAATATTGACACTGTGAGCGCTGAAAGACTGTCAGAATGCAAGCCGATACAAAAAGAACGCCTCGACGATAGGATATACAAATGGTACTGTGAATGGGACGGAAAACCGAAAAAACGTGAAACAATTGCCAAAGAAATTGGTGTCGATGCGGATGTTCTGAAGAGTACTGTGTACAAAAGTGATGTGCTTTGTCCCATGTTTGCCGAAGCCAAAGCAGTAGGGCATGAGATCACAGGGAAAAATGGATACTACGCAAAAAAGGAACATAAGTAACCTTTAATATATAAGTTCCCATTTTTAAAAAAGAGGAACATGAAAAAACAATAATATATATGTTCCCTTTTTCAAAAAAGGAACAATAAAATACTATAATATATGTGTTCCCTTTTTGACGAGGTAGGATGCAATTCGTTGCTTTTTTACAATTCTTTTCCGCGATAATATCATCATATCATCTTCGAATTGTTTGCGTGTGGACATATGTTCTTTTCAAACAGGCCGTTTTTTTGAATATTTCAGCTTTGTTTTTTTGCGCGGAAAACCAGAGCTTCCGATCCATACAGATGCTTGGAAACGTTGAAAATGCTTGTTTTGATGGAAATGGAAAGAATAATTCTGTTCAGAATGGACTGTTGTTTTATCAGATGAATAATACCACCGGGAATGCTTAACTCTTGGTTGCGAGTACTGTACCATATCAAGTGCTTCAGCTAATCCAGGGGGAGAACTGTTTGTAACGGTTCTCCTTTCTTAATAGCTGATAGAGCGGGTCCGGGCGAAAGCGAAGAAAAGCGGAGCGTAAAAAACTCCCGCCCCGCATGCATCATTGCATCTGATATCATTAAGTATGTTTAGATAAAATATCGAGAAGATCACTGTCTGACAAGTTCTCTTCTACAACCATGTCATCCTTTCCGAGAACCCAGCCATCGCCAAATATACTTTTCATATGGATGAGAGAATACCCATCATCAAACTCTGCAAGAATGGCTGCATCGTCAATAAATGCTGTGAATTCATCATCTGTCCAATTTCCAACAAACTCAAGGAATATATCAGTTAGTTTGCTTTTATCCAATTCATCCCATTCGCTCAATGTTAACATTCCGTTTTCTATACCAGTAGTTAAAATGCTATTTTCGACAAAGCTAAAACGTATGTACTCACTGCCGAGATAGTTTAACTCCAGTGAAACTGCTTGTGCTTCTCGTTGCGTAAATGTCAAAGAACTTTCAGAACCAACGCATTTTGTTATGTATGTTTTCCAGAATGAGTGTTCATTTTCAACTGTTGCATTAGCCACCAGTGTGATGCTTACAATGATACATACACATAACCTTAGGAATAACCGTTTTGAATTGTGCATATGTTTATCCTTCCTTTTTCAGTAAATACTCCTTGTCATTATTTACCACTCTCATATATCTTTTGAAAGCGCTTGGTTGTACCATCTTGGAATAGTGTTTCCCCAGACAAAGAAAACTTGAGTGTTTGCTTATCAATGTTAAATGTCGCGCGTCTGCCCAGTATTATTCCAAGATCTAATTGTGCTGCTTCAAGACTAACAAATAATTCATTACCATTCATTTTCCATGTTCCGGAAGACTTTGCCGTTGCAACATCGTCGTTAAAAGCAGCCCAGGCCCATGAACTTGTTTTATCACTGTTGAGTTTTAGGATAGTAACCAAAAAACCAGTATGACTAACCCATATTCCTTCGACACTTTCTTCTGCATTTGCTAAAGCAATACTCATTACCATGAAAACACATAAAAGGATACAAATTGTTTTTTTCAAAACCAGTCCCACCTTTCTTTGTTAAAATATGTTTTTTCAATTTGCTCGAATTGTGAGTTTTCAACCATATTAATGCAAAAATTGTTATTTTTCTGTTTATTGTATTGTTTTTTCAATATATCAGTTCAATGAAGATGAGTCAATGTTTTCCCAGATATTTACACAGACTGCAGTTCACGTTTGTATTTGTAATATGTGTTTCTGGCGATACCGATAAGCTTCATGCATTCTTCATCGGACAATGTGCCACCGAAGTCACGAGAGTGTTTCAGGATGAGTTGTTTCGCAGGCTGAGCTTTCTTTATGTGCAGCTTCTTTCCTGAGATGCCGCCTATTTGTTTTCCGGCCAGCCGCGCCGTCTCGATCCCTTCCCGGGTCCGGGCATGAAGATCGTCCACTTCCTTCTGAGCCTGATCAAATGCCAACTGGATCTGTCGTTCAGCAAGACGGAGCATGTACCGGTTGATCCCGGCGGTAATGGCAGCCATCAATTCATCTGTGGCAGCATCGCCAGTCTGGATCGTATCGATCTGCTTCTCAGCTGCTTCCCGGTAAACGGCTGTATTGATGTGCGGTTCTTTCAGAAATACCAGATCAACACCCTTCTGGAGAAGCGTCTGGTACAGAAAGAAGCCTTCTTCAGCATTCCTGCTCATACGGCTGACAGAGTCAAAGACGATCATATCTCCAGACCTGACAGCTTTCAGGATCTTTTCAAATTCCTTCCGGCCTTCCAGCTTTGTTCCGGTGAAGGCTTCCTGGGCAATAACAGCAGCCGGAAAAGCTTCCTTGATGTTCCGGATCTGTCTGTCAATAGACTGCTGCTTCCGGCTGATCCGCGCATAACCATAGACTTTCATTGTTTTTCTTCCTTTCCCCGTCGCAAGACGGACGTTCATTCGTTTTGATACAGCAAACCCCTGCCAGATAACCTAGCAGGGGCTGCAGTTTTAATACAGTTTTCAGTGACATTCGTTTTGATACTGGTCAGTTGTTATCTGGACTGTCAAACGGGTCTCCATCAAAGTATCCGTTCTCTCCACCGAAAACACCGTCAACGGAGAAACCTGTTTGCTTTCCATCAGCATCGAAATAGTCTTTACCACCAAGGATGCCATTAACGCTGTAACCGGCAGGAGCGCCATGCTCATCATAATAGTCTTCGCTGCCGAAAGCAGACTCCACAGAATGCCCTATAGGGTTACCGGCGGCATCAAAGAAGTTTTCTCCACTGATAATGCTGTCTACAGTGTAAGCAACAAGCTGTCCATTTTCATCATAAATGTTTCTGCCACCGAAGATACCGTCAACGCTGTAATATTTTTTCATCGTCATCACCACCTTTCTATTTCGGCATCAGAGCCGTAATAACCTTTGCTCTTCTGTCAGCGCAGAAACGTAGCTATTCACATCATTGCAGAGAACATCTGCTTGTTCAACAATGCCCTTGGCTGTACTGGTCAGCGTTTCGCATACCATCTCATTGTTCGGTGCCATGTTCAGTATCGTTGCCAGAAACCGCATCATGGTGAATATCAAGTTCATCTGACATCGAATATTGCCTTTGCTGAGCTCATTCCTGGTCTCCGACATCAGTTTCACCTTCTTTCCTGCCCAGAATGAGCGCAACAGCCTTTTCAGCAGCTCCAGCAGCAGAGATGATAAGCCTTTTATCATCTTTTAATGCTTTCAACCAGCCAGCAAGATATGCTGTACTGTTGTTAAAGCTGGTTGGCGTTTCAAGACCACAGTGGTTGACAAGAAAAGCTGCTCCAAGCTCTGCACACAGTTCTTCCTTGCTGTACTCATGGCTCCCGAAAGCAGCTGTGTCAGTGATCCGGTCAAGGCGGTTGTGATGCCCTGTACTGTGTGTCAGTTCATGGAACAGGGTGCTGTAATACTCTTCCTGTTTCTTGTACTGACTGAGCTGTGGTACAACAACCGTATCTGTGGACGGCTGATAATAGGCACGATCTGACTCTGTGATCTTAAGGGAGACACCAGAGCGATCCACATAGTCCTTGATGACAGCGTCTGCGGCAGCGTCCGGCTGAAGATCCGGTACCGACTGAACGGAGACTGCCCATCTGGGACTGATCCCTTCGCACTGATCCAGATGAAAGACACTGTAATACTTGAGGTAGAAGTGCTTTGTGATCTCGCCGGTTTCTTCATCGACTTTCTCATAGGGTTTCCAGAAGACAACATACTTCGACTTTTCGCCTTTCCGGACATGACCTCCGGCAAGAGCTGCCTGCTTGAAGGTGATATATTCGCCCGTCTGTCCACCCAACAGGATATGGTTCAGCAGAGAATAGGGTCTGCCGGTACTGTAGCTGATACAGCCGCTGTTACCACCGATCCAAGGTTTATACCAGGGAATGCTGCCTTGTTCCAGTGCAGCAATGATACGATCTGTTATCATGAAATATACGTCCAACATGGTTCTTTTCTCCTTCCGAATGTGTATTGACACAGGAAAGGGGACAGCCTACAATGAGACTGTCCCCAGTGGACTTCACAGAGCCGAGTGTTGCTGCAACAACACCGGCTTTTTATGATACCTTGAAGGGTCTGGTGACGACGGTCTTGTAGTAGTCCTCCAGAGCATCGCCCAGGATCTTCTTCAGGGCAGCGGTATCCATGCGACGGCTGACGGTTTCCTTATAGGTGACCTTCCATGTTCCAGCCATCATGGTTTCTTCATCACCCATAAAAGCCTTGATCTCGTCCTTGATCACTTCTGCTTCTGCCTGAAGTTCTTCGATCATTTTGTTCAGATCCATGAGATCCTGCACCTTGCTGATAATGACATTGTTCGCGATGCACATAGTTGTTTTCTCCTTTTCTTTTTGTTGGTTGATAGAGTAATGGGTGACAGGAATACCAGTGCGATCCTCCTTTCTACATGGGATGTATGATGATCAGCGGCGAACACGATAGTCGATATCGCCGTGCTGGATCAGGCTGTAGGTGCGATCTCCGGCAACGATGATGTGATCAAGAACCAGAATGCCAACTCCGTTCAGAAGCATCTGAAGCTGTCTCGTTGAGCTGATATCCTCTGGGGACGGAGCACAGGTTCCGCCAGGATGGTTATGAGTCAGCAGAACGCTGTGCGCGTTGTAGTTCAAGGCGGTTTCCATGACGAGGCGTGGGTATGCGCTGACTTCTGACAGACTCCCTGTGCTGATCCGTCGCTTGCCCAACACGCTGCATTTCGCGTTCAGTGCGACCACATAGAAGTTCTCAAGACGCTCTCCGATCAGGAGGCTCATGCAATAGTTCTCAGCTTCTCGGCTGTTGCCGATGTGATCCGGAATATCGCTGGCGCATCTCTGCCAGACCCGCGCCATCGGGATCATCAAGGAGATGAGGCTGGCTCGTGTTCGGTTCATGCCAGCCACTTTCAGCAGTTGTTCTGGTCTGGCTTCCAGTACGGCTTTCAGGCTTCCGAAACTGTCCAGCAGTCGAGCTACCAAGCCGGACGTGTCTCTGGTTCCGTTTGCGTAGGAAAGAACCGTTGAGAGGATCTCGGTATCGTCGAAGGCTTCAAGGCTGCGTTCGTTGAGAAGCCGTTCGCGCAGGCGGAGGGCATTGCGCTTCTCGTCCTGTTTCTGCTGTTCGGTGATGAAGGTGATCTGTTCAAAGGTGTTCATGGGTCTTTCTCCTTTCAGTTGTTGTGTTGATGTAAATGCCTTTTGTGACCGGTCAAAAGGGCAAAAAAAGACCGGCATCAGACGAACTGATAACCGGTCTTTTACGCTGTAAAAGTTACAGCATATTCATAAATGTGATATATGTTCTGTTCCATGTCATTTTGAAAGTGAAATTGACACGAAACATGTTGAAAAATATAATGTTTCTTGGACTCACACTCGACACTCACACTTGAATTTTGCAGAGGAAAGGATGGTGCATAAAAAACAGGTGTGACTCACACTTTGAAAAGCAAAAAAAGCCCCCAAATGCAAAAAAAACAGGAACGGATAAGTGGGATATCCGTTCCTGCGAAAGCCCTGTGTTTACAACGCTTTGCGACTTATTTGAAGTACCGATCCAGCAGTCCCTTGAAGGCTTTGCCGTGGCGGGCTTCATCGCGGGCCATTTCATGCACGGTGTCATGGATGGCATCCAGGCCCAGCTCCTTGGCCTTCTTGGCCAGGTCGGTCTTGCCCTGGGTGGCGCCGTTCTCGGCTTCCACACGGACGCGCAGGTTTTCCTTGGTGCTGGGGGAGACGACTTCGCCCAGAAGTTCTGCGAACTTGGCGGCGTGTTCCGCTTCTTCAAAAGCGGCGGTCTTCCAGTATTCCGCAATCTCCGGGTAGCCTTCCCGGGCGGCGGCGCGGCCCATGGCCAGGTACATGCCGACTTCGGTGCATTCGCCTTCAAAATTGGCGCGCAGACCGGCCTTGATCTCTTCCGGCACATCCTTGGCAACGCCGATGACATGCTCGGCAGCCCAGGTCATTTCGCCTTCCTGTTTGATGAATTTGGAACCGGGAACTTTGCAGACCGGGCACTTCTCCGGCGGTTCGGGTCCTTCATGCACATAGCCGCATACAGGGCATACCCACTTCATAGATGTTTACCTCCAATTTCAGAATTTTGACTTTTTTTCACGGCAGACGCCGTGACTGATTATACCATCAGCGGGTGGAAAAAGTAAAGCGAAAAGGGAACCGCGGCTCTTCCATCCCGGGCGGTCCGTATGGTATAATCTGTAAACCTGACAGGGATTGACGGAAAAGCCGCGGGGCCTGTGGTTCCGGGGCGGGAAAGGTACGGAAAAGTCAGGAACGGAAAGGAAATCCATGGAAACAACGGTACAAAACCAGGGGCCGGACCGCAGGACGATGACGAAAAAGGCGATCTCCGTCGCATGGCCTGCCATGGCGGAGAGCTTTTTTGTGACGCTTGCGGGTATGATCGACACGATGATGGTGTCTTCCCTGGGAAGCTACGCCGTTGCGGCGGTCGGCCTGACAAACCAGCCGAAATTTATCGCGCTGACGCTGTTTTTCGGAATCAATATCGCGGTATCCGCACTGGTCGCCCGCCGCAAAGGAGAACAGCGGAGGGAAAACGCCAATGAGATCCTCCTGACGGCACTGGGCCTGACCGTAGCCCTGTGCGCGGTGATTACAGCGGTCTTTGTGATCTTCACACCGCAGATTATGGAGATTGCAGGCAGCAACGCAGATACCCATGAAGCGGCAGTGGAGTATTTCCGGATTATCATGGGCGGCACATTTTTCAGCGTGCTGACGATGGTGATCAACGCTGCCCAGCGCGGCAGCGGCAATACCCGCCTGTCCATGACCACGAACCTGACCAGCAGCGTGGTGAACGTGTTTTTCAACTATCTCCTGATAAAGGGCAACCTGGGATTCCCGGCCTGGGGGATCCGCGGCGCGGCGATCGCCACGGTGCTCGGAACCGTGGTGTCCGCCGGCATGGCGGTGTTCTCGCTGTTCCGGCCGAACAGCTATGTGCGGATTCCGGAGATGATCCGCAAACGGATCCGGATGACGAGGGAAAGCATCCGGTCCATCTGGAATCTTGCATACAATTCCTCCCTGGAAAACATCGCGATGCGCGTCGGCTTCCTGGCGACGGCGTTTCTTGCCGCACGGCTCGGTACGGATGAGTTTGCCGCGCACAATGTGGGCATGAGCGTTCTCGGCCTTGGGTTTTCGTTCGCTGACGGTATGCAGGTGGCGGCGGTCGCCCTGTCCGGGGAGGCGCTGGGTGCCGGCCTGAAGAAAGAAGCAAAGGAATACGGCGGGATCTGCCAGCGGATTGGCTTCCTGATCTCCGTCGTGCTGGCATTCCTGCTGCTGATCGGCGGACGGTGGTTCTTCGGCCTCTACTTCGACGAGCCGCATATCCTGGATATGGGCGTGGTGATCTCCCGGTACATCATGGTCATCGTGCTGCTGCAGATCTCCCAGATCATCTATACGGGGTGCCTGCGGGCGGCGGGCGACGTGCGTTATACGCTGCGGGCAGCCCTGTTCAGCGTCACACTGATCCGCACACTGGTCACAATGCTCCTGGTACTGGTGTTCAACCTGGGACTGCACGGCATCTGGCTCGGCGTGCTGAGCGATCAGCTGTCCCGGTTTACGCTGATGCGCCGCCGTTTCCGGAAGGGTGAATGGGTAAACCTGCGGATCTAGGCATCCGTACCGGCCTGAAGGCTGTATTTTGTGGTTGCTTTTGGCTGAAAGGTATGATAAAATTCATTCGATTACGCACCTTTTCTCTGCAACTGCTTGTGCCGCTCGTGCGGTGGCCGGTTGCGAAGGAGAAAGGGGTGGAAAATAACAAGGAGGGAACCCCAAATGGCAGTCATTTCCATGAAACAGCTCCTGGAAGCCGGCGTACACTTCGGTCATCAGACCCGCCGGTGGAACCCGAAGATGGCGCAGTACATCTTCACCGAACGCAACGGCATCTACATCATCGACCTGCAGAAGACCGTCCGCAAGGTTGACGAAGCTTACGCGTTCGTCCGCGATATCGCGATGGAAGGAAAGAGCATCCTGTTCGTCGGCACCAAGAAGCAGGCGCAGGAATCCATCGAGAGCGAAGCCAAGCGCTGCAATATGTTCTATGTGAACAATCGCTGGCTGGGCGGCATGCTGACCAACTTCAAGACGATCCGCACCCGGATCGACCGCCTGAACCAGATCGACAAGATGGAACAGAGCGGCCAGTTCGACGTCCTGCCCAAGAAGGAAGTTATCAAGCTGATCCATGAGCGCGAAAAGCTGCAGACCAACCTGGGCGGTATCCGTGAAATGAAGAAGCTCCCCGGCGCCCTGTTCGTTGTGGACCCCCGCAAGGAACACATCGCCGTGACCGAAGCCCGCATCCTGGGCATCCCGATCGTCGGTATCGTTGATACCAACTGCGATCCGGATGAAATTGACTATGTGATCCCCGGCAACGATGACGCCATCCGCGCCGTGAAACTGATCGCCGGCAAGCTGGCTGACGCTGTGCTGGAAGGCAAGCAGGGCGAACAGAACGAAGAAACCGAAGCTCCCGCTGCGGAAGCTGAAGCGGAAGAGAAGCCCGAAGCTTAATCAGCAGTCAACAGCAAGTGAATAGTTATTGAAAGGATTGATTGAACATGGCAGCAATTACTTCCGCAATGGTTAAAGAACTGCGCGAGCGCACCAGCGCCGGCATGATGGACTGCAAAAAAGCGCTGGTCGAGAGCGACGGCGATATGGAAAAGGCCATTGAATGGCTGCGCGAAAAGGGACTGAGCCAGGCCGCCAAGAAGGCAAGCCGCATTGCCGCCGAAGGCGTGGTCGCCCAGTATGTGAGCGAAGACGGAAAGATCGGCGCGATCGTTGAAGTGAACTGCGAGACCGACTTCGTTGCCAAGACCGACAATTTCATCGGCTTTGCCAACAAGGTTGCGAAGCAGGTTGCCCTTGCGAATCCCGCGGACGTGGACGCCATGCTGGCGCAGCCCTCTGTGGATGACAACAGCAAGACGATCTCCGACCTGGTCAGCGACGCCACCGTCGCGATCGGCGAGAAGATCAGCATCCGCCGCTTCAGCCGCTATGAAACCGCCGGTGTGGTTGACACCTACATCCACCTGGGCGGAAAGGTTGGCGTTATGGTCGAAGTTTCCGCTGATGAAGCCGGCCGTACCAATGACACCGTGAAGACCTTCGCCCATGACCTGGCCCTGCAGATCGCCGCGGCCAAGCCCGAAGCGGTCCGCCGCGAGGAAGTGGATACCACCAAGCTGGAAAAGGAAAAGGAAATTCTGCGGGCGCAGGCTCTGAACGAAGGCAAGCCCGAGAAGATCGTCGACCGTATGGTCGAAGGCCGGATCGAGAAGTACTACAAGGAAGTGTGCCTGCTCGAGCAGCCCTTCGTCAAGGACGGCGACAAGAACATCAAGGCCCTGATGGCCGAAATCGCCAAGGAAACCGGCGCAACCCTGGACATCGTCAGGTTCACCCGGTTCGAGCGCGGTGAAGGCATCGAAAAGCGGAAGGACGACCTGGCCGCTGAGATCGCCGCGATGACCAAGTAAGATATGATAACGAAAGGCTGTCAGCTGACAGCCTTTTGTTTTATCCTGCATGTGAAAGCGAGAAAGAATTATGAAAATCGGACTGCTGATCGCCATTGAACGGGAACTGGAGGCTTTCCTTGCGAGCGGGGAAGAGATGACAGAGGAGACTGTTGCGGGAAAAACCGTCTATCATACCCGGATGGAAGGCCATGATGTTTATGCGCTGCAGAGCGGCTGCGGGGAGATCGACGCCGCAGCGGGCACAGCCCTGCTGATCGTCCGGTACGACTGCAGCCTGATCCTGAATTTCGGGGTGACCGGAGCCCTGGAGCAGGACCTGAAGGTGGACGATCTCTTTGTTGTGGAAAAGGCGCTGCATTACGATTTCGACACTTCGCTGATCGACAGCGTAAAACCGGGACAGTATGAAGAGTATCCGGACGAGTTCATTCCGCTGGATGCCGGCCTGGTGCGGCTTGCCACGGAAAAGGTTCCCGGGATCCGGCGGGTTGCCGCGGCCAGCGGGGACAAGTTTGTGGCGGACCGTGCGGAAAAGATCCGCCTGAGGAACCTGGGCTGCGGGATCTGCGAGATGGAGATCGCCGGTATCGCACGGACATGCGAGCGTGCCGGCGTGAAGTGCCTGAGCATCAAATGCATCAGCGATACGTTTGAAGGCGGCGCCGGGGATTTTGTGACCAATGTGAAGAAGAGCGCGGAAAAAGCTTTCGGAGCCATCCGGGAAGTGCTCAGGGCGCTGTAAAAAAACTTGTACAAGCGTAAAAGGTTATGATATACTTAGTCGGATACACACATCAAGCGAACAGGAGGAGCTGAGTGACATGCAATACACCAAAGAAGTAGAAGACATGGTCTGTGTTGCGAAGGGCCCGAATCATGGCCCCGCACCTATTCCTGAAGAAGGAAAATGGATCCAGGCCAAGGAGATCAAGGACATTTCCGGTTATACCCATGGCATCGGCTGGTGCGCGCCGCAGCAGGGCGCCTGCAAGCTGAGCCTGAACGTGAAGGACGGCGTGATCCAGGAAGCGCTGGTGGAAACCATCGGCTGCTCCGGCATGACCCATTCCGCCGCCATGGCCAGTGAGATTCTGCCTGGCAAAACCATCCTGGAAGCCCTGAACACCGACCTGGTCTGCGATGCCATCAACACCGCCATGCGGGAACTGTTCCTGCAGATCGTGTACGGCCGCACCCAGAGCGCCTTCTCCGATGACGGCCTGCGGATCGGCGCCGGCCTGGAAGACCTGGGCAAGGGCCTGCGTTCCATGGTGGGTACGATGTACGGCACCAAGGAAAAGGGCACCCGTTACTTGGAGATGACCGAAGGCTATGTGGTCAAGATGGCCCTGGACAAGGATGACCAGGTCTGCGGCTATCAGTTCCTGAGCCTGGGCAAGATGATGGACGCCATCAAGAAGGGCATGTCCCCGAATGAAGCGTACGAGAAGAATCTCGGCACCTACGGCCGGTTCAAGGCTGAAGACGGCGCGGTCAAGTGGATTGACCCGCGCAAAGAGTAAGGGGAGGTGGCACGAATGGCTCTGTTTGAAAACTATGAAGGCCGCATGCCTCAGCTGCAGCCTGTTCTGGACAAGTACGGATTCAAGGATTTTGAAGAAGTCAAGGCGTTCACCAACGGCAAGGGCGTGGACGCGTACTCCATCGTGGAAAGCACCCAGCCCATCTGCTTCGAGAACGTGAAGTGGGCGTATGAACTGGGCGCTGCCATCGCCATCAAGGAAGGCGCGAAGAACGCCGCGGAAGCTGCCAAATGGATCGGCACCGCGCTGCAGGCCTTCTGCATCCCCGGTTCTGTTGCGGACCAGCGCCAGGTCGGTATCGGCCACGGCAACCTGGGCGCCATGCTGCTGGACGAGGAGACCGAATGTTTCGCGTTCCTGGCCGGCCATGAATCCTTCGCGGCTGCCGAAGGCGCGATCAAGATTGCGCTGAACGCCAACAAGGTCCGGAAAAAGCCCCTGCGGGTTATCCTGAACGGCCTGGGCAAGGACGCTGCCATGATTATCAGCCGGATCAACGGCTTCACCTATGTGCAGACCAAGTATGATTACCTGTCTGCCGACGTGAAGGAAGACCACGCCCTGACTGTGGTCAGCAAGACTGCCTATTCCACCGGCGACCGCGCGAAGGTCAACTGCTACGGCGCGGACGATGTGCGTGAAGGTGTTGCCATCATGTGGCATGAAGGCGCTGACATTTCCATCACCGGCAACAGCACCAACCCCACCCGGTTCCAGCATCCTGTTGCGGGCACCTACAAGAAGGAACGCTGGGAAGCCGGCAAGAAGTACTTCTCCGTGGCCTCCGGCGGCGGCACCGGCCGTACCCTGCATCCCGACAACATGGCGGCGGGTCCTGCCTCCTACGGCATGACTGATACCATGGGCCGGATGCATTCCGACGCGCAGTTCGCGGGATCCTCTTCCGTGCCTGCCCACGTTGAAATGATGGGATTCCTGGGCGCCGGCAACAACCCCATGGTCGGTATGACCGTGGCTGTGGCCGTGGCTGTACAGGAAGCGATGAGCAAGTAATCCTGGATCATGCAGACGCTCCCGAAGACAGCTTCGGGAGCGTTTTGCATGATCGGTATCCTGAGATGAGCGGACAGCAAGGAGACAGGGGTGGCCGGAATGAATGCAGAGAAGACGGTGTGGGTTACGGGTGCTTCCAGCGGACTGGGGCTGCATACGGCAATGGCGCTGCGGGACGACGGATGGCAGGTGATCGCCGGCGCACGGAGCTTCACGGGAGGCCAGCGGGACGGAATGACCTGCCTGCCGCTGGATGTGACGGACGCGGAAAGTGTCCGTGCGTTCTGCCGCCGCGCAGCGGAGATCGCGCCGCCGGACGCACTGGTGCAATGCGCCGGGATGCTGGTGCTGGGCTCCTGTGAAGAAACGGAAACGGAAGAATTCCGGCGGGTCATGGATACCAACTACCTGGGGATGGTGCGGATGAACCGGGAGGTCCTGCCGCTGATGCGCAGGCAGGGCGGAGGGAAGATTGTCCTTTTCTCCTCCATCAACGGATTGCTGGGGATCCCCTTCCAGAGCGCCTATACGGCCAGCAAACACGCCATCGAGGGATATGCCGAATGCCTTGCCCTGGAAGTAAAACCCTTCGGCATCCAGGTGATGCTGGTCGAACCCGGGGATCACCGGAACGGCAGCGACAAATACCGTCCTCACGCGGCAGCCATGACGGACAGCTCTCCCTATGCGGATGCCTACGGGAGCGCTACCGCGCGGATCCACCATGACGAAACGAACGGATCGGATCCGGACGTGCTGGGACGGAAGATTGCACGGATCCTGGACCGGAAACACATGCCCTTCCGGAAACGGATCGCCAGCGCGGACCAGCACCTGGCTGTCTATGTCCACCGTTTTCTCGGCGCCGGGATCAATGGCGCGGTACTTCGGAACTACTATATCAGAAAGAAGAAAGACGCATGAAACAGGGCTGGAAAAGGATGATCGCGGCACTTGCGGCGGCGTCATTCCTGATCTCTGCCGCGGCGGCAGAAACCATGGAGACGCAGGAGATCGTCTTCGGGGAGGAAGCCACTGTCACGGAAACGAACGGATATCATTTTGACAGCAGGGGCTTTCTGACGGGTGACAATCCGGGCAGCGCGTATCTGCTGGAAGACGCGGAGAACGGGAAATGGCAGTATTCCACGGCGGATCTTTCCATCCGGGTGGTCCGGTATGAGGAAGAGGCAGGGAAACGGAAACACCTCTATTGCGTTGCGGAGGTATACGCATCCGAAAACTCGCCGCTCTTCACGATCATGACCCCGGGAAACAGCAAGCGGCCCGGAGGGTATTATCCTTTCGCGCTTCCTGAGGACCTGGTCCGGGCCAACCCGACGGTCCTGGCGATGTCTGACGACTATTACGGATACCGCCAGTACCGGAGAGACCTGAAAAAGGCGACCTGGCCTCCGGGAATTATCCTGCGGAACGGCGAGATCTTCTATACCATGACGCGGGACAGCTCCAAAAAAAGGGATTTCCCGCCGATGGATACACTGGCGGTCTACCGGGACGGCAGCATGAAGGTGCGGATCTGCGACGAACTGACTGCGGAACAGTACCTGGAGGACGGCGCTGTGCAGGTGTTTTCCTTCGGACCGTGGCTGATCCGTGACGGGAAAGCCAATGAAGATGTCCTGCATGCAAAGAAGAATGACATCATGAAGAACAACAATCCCCGGGCGGTCATGGGGATGGTGGAGCCTTTCCATTATATCCTGATGGTGGTCGGGGTTCCGAATGAGAACAAGTATGCCGGCGTGTCCGGAGAATGGCTGATCGACAAACTGCTGGAATACGGCTGCACGGAAGCACTGAACCTGGACGGCGGCGGTACAGCCTGCATGGTCTTTAACGGAAAGACGATTATCCAGGGCAGATGGAGCAAGGAAAAGCGCGTACTGGGAAGCATGATCGCCTTCGGCCCGCTGGAGCCCGCCGGAGAGGCGGATGAATGAAAAGGGTCCCGGAACAGAATGTTCCGGGATCCTTTTTGTGTGTAAACGATCAGCACGGGATCCATACACCGAGGTATCCGTCTTCGCTGCGGTCTGCTTTGTAGGTCCAGGTGGTCCGGCGGTCGGTGAAGGTCTGTTCAAAATGATCGCCTTCCGGTTTGATGAAGGTCAGCGGTGCGCCGCAGGGGGAGACCGGTACGTTGTCGCAGTCCTGGAAAAGGCGGATATTTCCACCGGTGACCATGAAGCGGGAATGATTGTTGCCGAGGAGGAGACGTTCGCCGGCCAGCAGGTCGCCACGGACCTCGCCGCTCTCCACCCGGGTATCGCAGGCACCGCTCAGACTGCCGAAACCCGCGATGCAGTTTCCTTCGCCGTGGACCCGGACTGCGGTGTCCCGGCAGACAACCTTCGCCTCGCCGTTGAAAGTTCCGATGATGGCACCGGAATCGCAGCGGATGTTGGCCATGACGGTGCCGCCGCAGATCAGCACGTCCGCGGAACCGCTCATGGTACCGATGGCGGTGGTGCGTTCACTGGCGGAGTAGAGGCGGTAATCGCCTGACATCCGGATATCGGCAGAACCGGACATGCTGCCGATGAGCAGAGTTTCATTCCCTTCCACGCGAATGGAACAGTCGGTATCTGCGATCTCAATGTTCGCACCGCCTGCGGAGGAGCCGATGCCCACTACGCTGATGCCGCCGGCGTTGAGATCCAGGGAGCCGGTACGGATACGGATCCCGTCGCCGCAGCTGCTGCCGCCGCCGATGCATACCGTCCTGTCTCCGGAGGACCGTACGGCGATCATTCCCTCGTTCCCGAGGTCAATCGTGCCGTAGGGGTCATTGTAATTGGCGCCGATGCCTACGGCATAGTTCCGGGTGCTGTGAATAAGCAGGCTGCCTTCGCCGCGGACGATAAGCCTGGCGGAGCCCGGAACGAGGATACCGTCCTTGTTCAGGGTGTTATGTCCGGAAAGCTCCAGCTCCAGTGTGCTGTTGCTGCCCAGGCGGATGCAAGGCTGCATGGTGCCGTTCAGATTGACCTGGGAAAGCATCAGCTTTACTTTTTCGTTGTCCGCGATGCGGATATTCATATCCACACTGTTGGACTTTTCCCCGCGAAGCGTATATTCGCCCTCCCGCAGGAAGAGACAGGAATACTTCCCCATGGCCAGGTCCAGCAGGTTCATGTCCTCGCCCGGCACAGGCTCATAGAACAGGAACTCGTGATCGCCCTGGGCCAGCTGGAAATTCTCATACCGTATTTCCTGCAGGACTTTTTCGGAAATCGTCCGGATCGGCTTTTCTGACGGACGGCCGGTATAGAAACCCTGGATCAGGTCAATACCGCATTCGATGACGGTGCGGAGTTCCTCGGAGGTTTCCACACCTTCTGCCAGCGCACGGATGCCGTTCTGGTGTGCGAATTCAATGGTGTTACGGACGAAAAGCCTGCGGTTGGCATCGGTGGCGATGCCGGAGATGAGACCGCGGTCAATCTTGATGATCTGCGGCGAATAACGCAGGAGATTCAGGATGTTGGAATGACCGGCACCGAAATCGTCAATGGCGATCTGGGTCTGGGCGCCCGGTTTGCAGAGCCGTTTCAGCCGGGTCAGTTCACTGTCAGAGGTGGGACTGTCTTCTGTCAGTTCAAAGACGAAGCAGTCCAGGAAGCTTTCATATTTGCTGATGAGCGTGTTGCAGTCCTCGTCGCTGAGGAAGTAACCGGGGATCGTATTGATGAATACCTTGCAGCCGTTGAAGTCGCCGTAATTGCGGACGAACCGTTCCATAATGCCAAAGATCGTAGCGTGCTCCACATCATAGAGGCGCCCGTTTTCGCGGGCAATTTTCAGGATCTCCAGGGGCGTCATGTTGATGATGGAATCTGTACGCATCAGCGCTTCGTAGGCGTAGATCAGGCCGCTGCGCGCGTCCACGATCGGCTGGAAATGGAAACGGAACAGGTTCTTCTCCATCAGGAGGTTAAACGCGCTGTTCTGGGTATCGCTGATGCCGGACAGGGTGTCGGTATCCGCTTTTCCTTCCCGGAGCCGGTTCAGGTAGATATCGCCGACGGCCAGGCTGAGCAGGTTTTCCAGGGGAATGGCTTTCCAGTTCCGGTCCAGGTGGGCAACACCGCTGCTGATCTCCAGGATATAAGGCCTGGAATCGCCGGCGTTATACTGATCGATCTGGCGGCTGAAAGCGGCGCTGCTGCGGATGACGAGCGCGGAGAAAGCTGTTTCATCGGCAGGTGCGTCAATGACAGCAAACTGGTCTTCGCTGACACGCGCGATATGCAGCGCTTCCGGACTTGTGGTGATCAGCGCCCGCGCGACGGTCCGGATCACTTCTTCCGCTTCGGCGATGCCGTAGGTCTCGCAGATCCAGGAATAACGGGGAATCACATAAACGGAAGCGGAAAGCATCCGGTCCCGGGCGTTTTCCTGCTTCACGTAGTTCTCATACCAGCGGGAAAGACCTTTCAGGTTGGAAAGGCCCGTGATGCTGTCGACAAACAGGTTGTTTTCCAGCCGGGCAACCAGCTGCAGCTGGCGCATACGGCCCAGCTGGACGGAGGCAATCAGGTTCATGACGTCCGACAGACGCTTGATCAGCTGGCTGTCATCGGCGAGGCTGTCAGTATGAGCGGCATAATATCCGCAGACACGGACGTCGGAATGAACGATGTTGAGGATCGTGATACCGGAGGATTCACGGGACGGCAGGGGCATATCCCGGAGGTGGACTTTCCGCAGGGCCGGCGTTTCACCGGACCTGCAGTGCGGGATCATGATCAGATCCTCTTCGGGGTGGTCCGGCATGTGATCCATGTCCGGATTGGCCTCCAGCAGGCTCCGGTTCAGGTACAGCGCAGAATCCGGAAGGATCATCTCACCGACTTTTTCAAGGAAAGAATAAAGATCCTTTTCCTCGAGCAGCTGGTCAATGGCATAATACATGGAGTTCTCGTGCACAGAGAGGGCTTTGGCCCGCTGCAGGCTTTTCAGGGCGCTGAAGCGGTTATGGGTGACAGCGGAACAGCCGCAGGATTCCGTCAGGACTGTGCGGTAGGTATGCGTCAGGACGACCGGTTCTTCCGGGGGCTGCAGCTTCGGATCAAAGGAGAGGATCCGCTCCATCACGAGTTCAGCCAGCTCTTCCGGATTGCTGTCACAGGTGGTGAGCTGGGGCTGCATGATATAGGAGGAGGAGATCCCGTCAAAACCGGCAACGATCACATTCTCCGGCACGCGGAAACCGCGGCGGAACAGATCATCGCAAACCGCGGAAGCCATACTGTCGTTGGCACAGAGGATAGCCCGGGGAGGCCTTCCCCGTTCTTCCAGGAGATCATGGAGGATCTGCAAGGCATCGGTATCCAGATAGTTTCCATAGGCAAAGTGCGACTCACCGTAGGGAAGGCCGAATTCCTCCATGACATCCTGCCAGCAGCGAAGGCGGAGGCGGGAATTGTCTTCGTCTTTCAGGCCGGCGATATAGAAGCAGTCACTGACCCGGTGATCCCGGATGATATGGCGGATCATCTCCTTATAGGGATATTTGTAGTCATCAATGATACTGTCACACAGGGGATGGCGGCCGCCAAGATACAGAACGGGAATGTTTTCCGCGCGGGCACGGCGGATCATCCGCTCCAGCTGTTCCGTGTCGTAGATGTTTCCGTGGAGGATCACTAGGGCGGAAAGACGGTCATACCGGATCATGTCATAAACGCAGCCGGTGATGTTGCCGCCGTGATGGGACCAGTACCAGTCCATGGATGAGTTGAAAACAAGCAGGCCGTACCCGGACTTCCGGGCTTCCTGTTCCAGCACGCAGAGAAAATCGTCCTTCAGGAACGTATGCGCCTGGGACATGCAGACCCCGATCAGTTTCGGGTTGTTGACAACAGTGACCTGCTCTTTCATAGGGGGACCTCCGGAAACGTATGATGATGAACGAACAACAGACTTGAAAAGTATATCATAATGATCCCGGAAAAGGAACATACATTGCGAAAAGATACAAAATAAGGTATACTGCCACCTGCAAACTTTCATGTTGTGCGGTGAGTTCGAAACCATCCTCACCTAAAACAAAACTAAGGAGAGAAAAGGAAATGAAACACAACTATGTCCAGAAGATCACCTTCGGCGGCGTAATCGCCGCTCTCTACGTCGTCCTGACGCTGGTTGCCAACGCTTTCGGGCTGGCCAGCGGCGCCATCCAGGTCCGGATCTCGGAAGCCCTGACGATTCTGCCCGTCTTCACGACGGCCGCGATCCCGGGACTGACGGTCGGCTGCGTACTGGCGAACATCATTACCGGCTGTCTGCCCTGGGATATCGTTTTCGGCTCCCTTGCGACGCTGATTGGCGCGATCGGTACTCGTATGCTGAGGAAGAATCCATATATTGCATGGATTCCTCCAGTTGTTAGTAACGCTGTGATTGTCCCGATTGTTCTGATGAGAGTATATGGCGTTGAAGATGTCGCGGTATTTGGACAGACATTTGCAGGAAATTCCCTGTGGCCTATTCTGGTATTGACGATTGTTATTGGCGAAGTGATCAGCTGCGGCATTCTCGGCCTGCTGCTGTATCATTCGGCAAAGAGGATTCCCCAGCTGAAGTGAAGAACTTTCCCGGCCTGACCGGGATAAATACAAAAACCGGCGGCACGGGGCCCAGGGAGGAAAAGGCATGAAAAACACCTTTGGCAGCAGCGTCTGCGTTACCCTGTTCGGGGAAAGCCACGGAGCGAAGATCGGCGCTGTGCTGGACGGAATAGCTCCGGGAATTCCGGTGGATGAGGACCTGATCCGGCACCAGCTGACGCTGCGCCGGCCTGCCGGCCGGATCAGCACGGCCCGGCAGGAGCAGGATGTATTTGAAATCGTCAGCGGCGTGTTTGAAGGCCGGACAACCGGCACCCCCCTGACGATCCTGATCCCCAACGCGGATACCCGCAGCGGGGATTACCGGCGGGACGCCCTGCGGCCCGGACATGCCGACTATACGGCCCATGTGAAATACCACGGGTTTGAGGATTACCGGGGCGGCGGCCATTTCAGCGGCCGGATCACGGCGGCACTGACTGCGGCAGGAGCTGTTGCCATTGGCGCCCTGCGGGACCGGGGAATCCGGATCGCCACCCATGTCTCCCGCTGCGCCGGAATCGAGGACGCGTCTTTTACGGATCCGGAGAAACAGGCAGAACTGCTGAACCGGATGCCTTTTGCCGTTCTCGATGAAGCCAGGGGCGCTGCAATGCGCAAGGCCATCGAAGCTGCGGCGGAAGCCGGGGACAGCGTGGGCGGCGTACTGGAAACGATTGTGACGGGCATGCCGGCAGGTGTCGGTGAGCCCTGGTTTGATACACTTGAAAGCATGCTGGCGCACGCGTTGTTTGCTGTACCCGCGGTGAAAGGCGTGGAGTTCGGGGATGGATTTGCCCTCGCGGACAGGAGAGGCAGCGAGGCAAATGACGCCTTTGTCCTGAAGGACGGGAAAACGGTGACCCGGACGAACCATAACGGGGGGATCAACGGCGGTATTTCCAACGGCATGCCGGTTCTTTTCCGCTGCGCTGTGAAGCCGACGCCTTCCATCGCGCTGCCGCAGGACTCTGTGGACGCAGAAGGGACCCGGGAGGAAATCCTGAGGCTGGGCGGACGGCATGATCCGGCGATCGTGCACCGGGCCCGTGTGGTGGTGGACAGTGTGACAGCGCTGGTGCTGTGTGACGCGCTGGCGCTCCGCTACGGAACAGACTGGCTGGTGAACGGAAAATGATCTACGGGCTGATCGGAGAACACCTGGGCCACAGCTTTTCAGCGGAGATTCACGCACAGCTCGGGGAGGAACCGTACCAACTGCGGGAGCTTCCGCCGGATCAGGTGGAAGCTTTTCTTCGGGAGAGAGATTTCCGGGGGATCAATGTGACGATTCCCTACAAACAGACGGTGATCCCGTTCCTGGACGGAATCAGTGAAACCGCCCGGGCCATCGGCGCTGTCAATACGGTTGTGCAGCGGGACGGGAAGCTGTACGGGGACAATACGGACGCTGCAGGACTGACCATGCTGCTGCGCAGGACCGGGGCAGGGATTTCGGGAAAAAAGGTCCTGATTCTCGGTACAGGCGGAACGAGCCGGACGGCGAAGTATGTCGCGGAATCCCTCGGCGCTTCGTCCGTGATCCGCGTGAGCCGTACCGCCCGGGAAGGCGCCGTGACCTATGAAGAGGCGGCGAGGGATCACCGGGACGCCCGGATCCTGATCAATACCACGCCTTGCGGTATGTATCCCGCCGTCGGGGACTGCCCGGCGGACCTGCGGGATTATCCGGAGCTGGAGGCTGTGGCGGATGTGATCTACAACCCGCTGCGGACCAACCTGGTGCTGGAGGCCATGGAAAAGGGAATCCCTGCGGAAGGCGGGCTGTTCATGCTGACGGCGCAGGCGGTTCGGGCGGCGGAACTGTTCCACGGAACGGAGTATCCGGCCGGAACCGCGGAGAAGATCTATCGGGAACTACTGCGGGAAAAGGAAAACATGGTGCTGATCGGTATGCCGGGCAGCGGCAAGAGCACGGTGTCCGCCGTACTGCAGGCGCGTACCGGCAGGCCGGCGGCGGACACCGACGGACTGATCGAGCAGAAAGCCGGAAAGACCATTCCGGAGATCTTCAGGGAGAACGGGGAAAAAGTTTTCCGGAATCTCGAAAGTGAGGTCATCGGGGAAGTGTCCGTCCGGGGCGGGCAGATTATCGCAACCGGCGGCGGCGCAGTGCTGCGGCCGGAAAACGTGAGGGCACTGAAACGGAACGGCCGGCTGATCCTGCTGGAGCGGCCGGCAGGGGAACTGATCCCGACGGCGGACCGGCCGCTGGCGGATACGCAGGAAAAGATGGACAGGCTGCGGCGGGAACGGGAACCCATCTACCGGGCTGCGGCTGACTGCACGGTACAGCTGCGCGGAACGCCGGAGGACGCAGCGACGGAAACGGAAAGCAGGTGGCTGAAATGAAGATCCTGGTGATCAACGGACCAAACCTGAACATGCTCGGCATCCGGGAACCGGAGATGTACGGCCGGGAAACGTATGAGGACCTGCTGGAAAAGATCCGGCGCCATGCGGAAAAGACGGGCACAGAGGTGTCCTTTTACCAGAGCAACCACGAGGGGGATCTGGTGGACGCGATCCAGGGAGCCTACGGGATCCAGGACGGGATCGTGCTGAATCCGGGCGCGTATACCCATACGAGCGTCGCGCTGCTGGACGCGCTGAAGGCGGTGGGAATCCGCACGGTGGAAGTGCACATCACAGATGTGGATGAGCGCGAGGAGTTCCGCAGGATCAGCTACGTGCGCGCAGCCTGCGAGAAAACGATTTCCGGCCACGGGACGGACGGATACCTGGAAGCCATGGATTTTCTGACGGGAGGACGTTTGAATGCAGGTAAGGCTTGAACCCGGAATCCTGCGGGGAACGGTCGGGGCACCGCCTTCCAAATCCATGGCGCACCGGATGCTGATCTGTGCGGCGCTGGCAGAAGGTGAGAGCGTTGTACGCCCGATCGAACTGTCTGAGGATATCCTGGCGACGTCAGACGGCCTGCGGGCACTTGGCGCGGAGATCCGGCAGGAAGGAAATGCCCTGCGCGTGAAAGGATGCCGGCCTGCGGATGCGGACAGCACGGTGATTCCGTGCCGGGAGAGCGGGAGCACGCTGCGGTTCCTGCTTCCGATGTGCCTGCTGAACGGAAAGGAAATGACGCTGACCGGAAGCGAACGGCTGCTGAGCCGGCCCCTGGACGTATACGAAACGCTGTGCGCAGACTGCGGATTCCGCATGGAACGGACACCCGCAGGCCTTCGGGTACAGGGAAAACTGACCCCGGGGGAATACACGGTCCGGGGCGATCTGTCCAGCCAGTTCCTGACCGGACTGGCATATGCCCTGTCACTGCTGCAGGGGGAAAGCGTACTGCGGATTCTGCCACCGGTCGAGAGCGAACCGTACCTGCGGATGACGCTGGAGGCAATGGCTGCGTCCGGGGTGGCGGTTACGCAGACTGAAACGGAAACCCTGGTTATACCCGGCGGGACATGCTACCGGGCCGGAGAAAAGACGGTGGAAGGCGACTGGAGCAATGCGGCGTTCTTTGAGGCGCTGCGGCAGGCGGGGCATGATCTCCGGATCACCGGACTGCGGGAGGACAGCCTCCAGGGAGATAAGGTGTGCCGGGAATATTTCCGGCAGATCACAGCCGGCGGCGCGTCTGTGGATGTGACGGACTGCCCGGACCTGGCGCCGGTACTGATGGCGTTTGCGGCGATGAACGGCGGTGCCCGGCTGACCGGAACCAGGCGGCTGAGCTTCAAGGAAAGCGACCGCGGCCAGGCGATGGCGGAGGAACTGGCCAAGTTCGGCGTGACGGTAACGATCGGGGAGAATGAGATCATTGTCGGCAGTGAAACGCCGTATTCTCCCCGGACAAACCTGCAGGGGCATAATGATCACCGGATCGTGATGGCGCTGGCGGTGCTGTGCACACGGACGGGCGGAGTCATTGACGGTGCGGAAGCAGTGCGGAAAAGCTTCCCGGGATTCTGGGATACCATGCGCATCCTGGGGGCAGAGATCACAGCCGGTTGAAAGGAAACGGATCAGATGGACTGGATGGAAAAGAAGAATGTGCTGATCGTCGGACTGGGTCTGATGGGCGGAAGCTATGCCCGGGCACTGAAACGGCTCGGCTTTCATGTGTCTGCGCTGGACCGGGACGCGGAAGCGATCGCTTATGCCCTGCGGGAGCATATCATCCATGAGGGCTCTGCTGAAGATAACGACGACCTGATCCGCCGGGCGGACGCGATCATCTTTGCCCTGTACCCCGGGATCTTTCCGGAGTGGGTGCAGTCACACCAGCATCTTTTCAAACCGGGCGCCCGGATGACCGACGTGACCGGCGTGAAGAGCTGTATCGTCTACCGGATCCAGGAGATGCTCCGGAACGATGTGGAATTCATCGCGGCGCACCCCATGGCCGGGCGGGAACTCAGCGGGGTGCAGAACAGCGACGACCGGATCTTCCGGGACGCCAACTACATCATTGTTCCCACGGAAAACAATACGGCGGAAGGGATCGAATGGTGCGGAATGCTCGGAAGGCTGCTGGGATGCGGGCGGATCTCCGTCCTGTATCCCCGGGAGCACGACAGGATGATCGCCTTCGTGTCGCAACTGACCCACTGCATCGCCGTGTCCCTGATGACCTGCAGTGACAATACCCACCTGGCGGACTATACGGGGGATTCTTTCCGCGACCTGACGCGGATCGCACGGATCAACGACAAAATGTGGAGTGAACTGTTCATGATGAACCGTGAACCGCTCCTGGAGCAGATGGATATCTTCCTGCAGGAACTGCAGAATTTCCGCGAGATGCTGGCAAAGGGCGACACGGAAGGCATGCGGGAGAAGATGCGGCTGTCCACAGAACGGCGGGCTATGTTCGACAAGCAGTAGGGATTCATGATATACTAAATAAAATGCGGATTTAAGGAGGTACCCCATGGCCGTTTATCACCGGGTAGTGCTGAAGCTGAGTGGAGAAGCGCTTAAGTCTGACAAGGAACTTTTCGATTTTGAAAAAGTGAACCAGGCGGCCGGAATCATCCGCCGCATGCATGACATGGGCACGGAGATCGGTATCGTAATCGGCGCCGGGAATATCTGGCGCGGCCGCCAGGGCCCTTCTGCGAATATGGACGCGGTCACGGCGGACCAGATGGGGATGCTGGGAACGGTGATCAACTGCCTTTGCATGGCGGATGCCCTGCGGAAAGCCGGACTGGACGCGGTGGTGCAGAGCGCTGTGGATATGAACCGGTTTGCTGAACCCTTCAATGCGATGGCGGCCCGGCGGCACCTGTCAGAAGGCCGGGTGGTGCTCTTTGCCTGCGGAACGGGGAATCCTTTCTTCTCCACGGATTCGGGCGTGGCGCTCCGGGCGGTGGAGATGGAAGCGGACGCCGTGCTGATGGCCAAGAATATCGACGGGGTCTATACCGCCGATCCGCTGAAGGATCCGACGGCCACCCTCATCAAGGATATTACTTACACCGAGGCGCTGAAGCGGGGGCTGAAGGTGATGGACGCCGCGGCCTTTTCCCTGTGCGCCGAGAACAGGGTTCCCATGGTACGGGTGTTCGGCCTGGATGATCCGGAAAACCTGATCCGCGTACTGGAAGGCAGCGACATCGGGACTTTTGTCCATCCGTAAGAAATGAGCAATAAAAGAGCTCCGCAGCAGCGGAGCTCTTTTCAGTTGCCATGATCAGGTGTACAGCGGATAGTTGACCATGAGGGCTTCAACTTCCTTCTTCACTGCGGGAACGGCTGCTTCGCCTTCCCGGAGGACCTTTGCGATCCAGCGGGCTACCTGCGCCATTTCAGCTTCCTTCAGGCCGCGGCTGGTCGCTGCCGGCGTTCCGACGCGGATGCCGCTGGTGACGAAGGGACTGCGGGTTTCATTCGGCACGGTGTTCTTGTTGACGGTGATGTTGGCATCTTCCAGCAGGTTTTCCATCAGCTTGCCGGTCATTTCGGTGCCTGTGAAGTCCAGGAGCATCAGGTGGTTGTCCGTCCCGCCGGAAACCATGCGTACGCCTTCTTCGCGGAAGGCATTTTCCATGGCCTTGGCATTCAGAATGATCTGATGCTGGTATGCTTTGAATCCGTCAGTCAGCGCCTCGGCAAAGGAGACAGCTTTGGCGGCGATCACATGCTCCAGGGGACCGCCCTGGGTGCCGGGGAAGATCGCCTTGTCGATGGCTTTGGCATACTCTTCCCTGCACAGGATCATGCCGCCCCGGGGACCGCGGAGCGTCTTGTGGGTGGTGGTGGTCACGAAATCGGCATAGGGCACGGGACTCGGATGTTCGCCCGCGGCGACAAGACCCGCGATGTGCGCCATGTCCACCATGAGCAGGGCGCCCACTTCATCCGCAATGGCACGCAGCGCCTTGAAATCGATGATCCGCGGATAGGCGGAGGCACCGGCCACGATCAGCTTCGGCCGGCATTCCAGCGCAATGCGGCGGACATCGTCATAATCGATTACTTCCGTCTCGGAAGAAACCCCGTAGGGAACAAAATTGAAGAAAGCGCCGCTGAGGTTCACGGGGCTGCCGTGGGTCAGGTGCCCGCCGTGGGACAGGCTCATGCCCATGACGGTATCACCGGGCTTCAGCATGGCGAAGTAAACGGCCGTATTGGCCTGGGCACCGCTGTGGGGCTGGACATTGGCATGCTCCGCGCCGAAGAGCTCGCAGGCGCGCTTACGGGCCAGCTCCTCCACGATATCCACACACTCGCAGCCGCCGTAATAGCGTTTACCGGGGTATCCTTCCGCGTATTTGTTGGTCAGGCAGGTGCCCATGGCCGCCATGACGGCCGGGGAAACGAAGTTTTCGCTGGCAATCAGCTCAATATGCGTGCGCTGACGGTTCAGCTCCAGCTCAATTGCTTCCGCCACCTGCGGGTCTGTTTGACGGATCAGTTCAAGTTCCATACGCAAAAAAATCCCCTCTCTGTGAGATATCCGAGTAAGTATAACATACTTCCCGCGCCCTACAAGGGGCGGAGCAAAAGGATACAAAAGAAAAACCGTATGCGCTCAGACCGGGCAGCCCCGCAGCACATCCGTCAAATGCTTACTGCTGCTTCCGTCAGGACCTGACAGGGTTCACACCGAAAGATCGCACGGGACCCAGTCTTCATCGCGCACACGGCAACGGTTAGTATAGCTTTTTTCATCCAATAATGCAAGCCGGATTTTTTCGTTTCTGCTTTGCATTCTGCCGTATTTTGCATTGACCCTGTCCGGCTTCAGGGGTAAAATAGACCTGTTTTTTGAAAAGCAATCCGGGAGGTACGGTGGATGAAAATCGGGTTCGATCATAATCGGTATACGCGGATGCAGTCTGAACGAATCATTCAGCGGATTGACGAGTTCGGCGGAAAACTTTACCTGGAGCTGGGCGGCAAACTTTTTGACGACTACCATGCCAGCCGCGTGCTCCCGGGGTTCCAGCCGGACAGCAAGGTACAGATGCTGCTGAAGCTGAAGGACAAGGAAGAAATCCTGATCGTCGTCAATGCTGACGATATCGAAAAGAGCAAGGTCCGGGGAGACCTTGGGATTACCTACGACCAGGACGTGCTCCGCCTGATCGACGCCTTCCGCGGGATCGGCCTGTACGTGGGCTCCGTGGTGCTGACCCGCTGGGCCGGCCAGCCGGCCGCCATCGCTTTTGAACAGCGGCTGAATTCCCTGGAAGTCCGGACCTACCGGCATTACCCCATCGCGGGATATCCCACTGATATCGACCACATCGTGAGTGAAGAGGGCTTCGGCCGCAACGATTATGTGGAAACGAGCCGGCCGCTGGTACTTGTCACGGCGCCCGGCCCCGGCAGCGGCAAGATGGCTACCTGCCTCAGCCAGCTGTACCAGGAAAACCGCAGGGGGATCAAGGCGGGCTACGCCAAGTTTGAAACCTTCCCGATCTGGAACCTGCCGCTGAAGCATCCGGTGAACGTCGCCTACGAAGCCGCTACGGCGGACCTGAGCGACGTCAATATGATCGACCCCTTCCATCTGGAAGCCTACGGGGAAACCACGGTCAACTACAACCGCGATATTGAGATTTTCCCGGTGCTGAACGCCCTGTTCGAGCATGTCTGGGGCAAATCCCCCTATAAGAGTCCGACGGACATGGGCGTCAATATGGCCGGCATGTGCATCACGGACGACCAGGTCTGCCGTGAAGCTGCGGAAAAAGAGATCCTGCGCCGCTATTACGCGACCCGCTGTTCTTTCCTGCAGGGTCATGCGGCGAAGGAAGAAGCCGAAAAGATCCGCCTCCTGATGAAACACCTGAACCTGGACGATACCCTGCGCCCGGTGATCGGAGCGGCGCGGGAACGGGCGGAAAGTACCGGCGCACCGGCGCTGGCGATCGAACTCCCGGACGGCGAGATCATCACCGGCAAGACGACGGACCTGCTCGGACCTTCGGCTGCGGTGATCCTGAACGCGGTGAAGCGGCTGGGGAACATTTCCAAGAATATCCACCTGATCCCGCCGGAGGTTATTGAACCCGTACAGGAACTGAAATGCAAATACCTGGGCAACCATAACCCGCGCCTGCATTCCGACGAGGTGCTGGTGGCACTGTCCGTGTCCGCCGCCTCCGATCCGAACGCGGCGAAAGCCCTGAGTATGCTCCCGCAGCTGAAGAACTGTGAAGCGCACTCCACGGTGATCCTTCCTGCCGTGGATGACAATACTTTCCGCCGGCTGGGCCTGAACCTGACCTGCGACCCGAGCTACCAGACCCACAAGCTGTACCATAAGTAAGCTTAAAGTGCAGAAAAGGTACGAACAATTCATTGACATACGGGGAACCGGATGGCTACAATACCCTGTGATGGAATTATTTGGGAAACTGTACCGAAAGGAGATTGAAAAGATGAAGAGACTGACTGCAATGCTTCTCGGACTTGCGCTGCTTTGCTGCGCGGCACTGGCCGGAGCGGAAGAAGCTGCCGAACTGCCCTATCTGGAAACGGAAGACCAGGATGTATATATCGGAGACAAGGTGCTGACGGAGGCATCCTATCCCCAGGTGGTTATTTCTCCCTACAGCGCGTACTCGCTGTTCGGCAGGGATTCGGATGAACCCTGGTATGTGGTTTTCCCCTGCCCGGAAGGAATGCGCTGCTCCGGATTCAGGACGGATGAGGCTGATTTCCTGATGCTGGACCGGGACAACGCCTGCGAGATGTATTATAACGCCACTGACCGGTACAGCTACGAAGTTTTCCTGGAAGACTGCGAAGACGAGAACAATATCCTCCTGGACGGTTCGGACGGCATCGCCGCGTATATCGAGCCCGACAAGGGAAGAGCCTATGCGCTGTTCGGCCTGACAGAGATCGCAAAGACCGCCAAGCTGCTTGTACAGCTCCATGTACAGGGGCTCCGGTCCATGGAGGACGCTGAGAAGGCGGAACTGCTGAAGAACAGGATCACCGATGAGATCGCCCGGCTGCAGGCCAGCATGACCTGCGTAAAATCGGACAAGTTCTGGACAGACGGCGCCTACAAGGGCGTGAAGATGTACAACGAGTCCGTCAACGGCGAAATCGTGACAGTGGACCTGCCCGAGATCAGCTTCAGCCTGGAGGACGCCGACGTCAGCGGCCAGGTCTTCCCGGTGAGCATCGGCAGGAACAGCATTGAATGCTATGTATGCAAGGACCGCGCGAAAACCGTTGAGCTGGAGTACGCTGTGGATACCTACTCCTATGTGTATTACAACCGCGAAGAGTCGGAAATTACGAAGGTTACCCTGAGCGACGGAAATGAATGGGGAATCTATGTGGCGAACGAACGGGACGGCAAACCCTATTCCGTCCATGCCGCTCGTGTGCTGAACACCGTTGAGGAGTACGGCGAGGAAAAACCTGTTTACCTGACCGTTCAGATCAGCGCTTCCAACACCGGCTCCTACTGGCCGGACCTGGATGCTTTCGTGAAGGACCTGGATGTGATTGCCCAGGGAATTCATACCGCCGAATAATCATCGCAAAACCCGCGGGAACTGCCGGAAACGGCAGTTCCTTTTCTTTGCCCGCGGAAACAGCGGGAGGGAGCCCAAAAACCTTGACAACACAAGGGTCGGCGATATAAAATACACTGTTTGTTTTTCGCCGGGAGGCGAAAACAGGCTATGATGAAATCAGACTGAAAGACGGAGGTACCCTATGCTGCCAGCCAAAGACACACCGGAATTCCGGAACCAGCTGCACGAGCAGGTGGAGAAGCGGCGTACCTTCGCCATCATTTCCCATCCTGACGCCGGCAAAACGACCCTGACTGAAAAGCTGCTGCTGTACGGCGGAGCCATCCGCAGCGCCGGCAGCGTCAAGGCCCGGAAAACGGACAAGCACGCCACCTCGGACTGGATGGAGATTGAGAAACAGCGCGGCATTTCCGTGACGAGTTCCGCAATGCAGTTCGTGTACGACGGCTACCGGATCAATATCCTGGATACGCCCGGACACCAGGACTTCTCCGAGGATACGTACCGTGTGCTGGTCGCCGCGGACGCGGCGGTCATGCTGCTGGATGCGGCCAAGGGCGTGGAAGCCCAGACGATCAAACTGTTCAAAGTCTGCCGGATGCGGAATATCCCGATCTTCACGTTTGTGAACAAAATGGACCGGGCCGCCAAGGATCCCTTCTCCCTGATGGAAGAGCTGGAACAGGTGCTCGGAATCCGCTCCTGCCCGATCAACTGGCCGATCGGCACAGACGGGGATTTCCAGGGCGTCTACCACCGCGATACGAAGACGGTGGAGCTGTACACCGGAGGGGACCACGGAAAAACAATGGTGGAGAAGACGGATATCGCCATCGATGATCCGGCTCTCGAAACCGCGCTGGACAAACATTACCGGGACCGCCTGTCAGAGGAGATTGAACTGCTGGACGAGGCGGGGGACGCCTTTGACCTGGAGAAGGTCCGGAACGGGGAACTGACTCCCATGTTCTTCGGATCAGCCGTGACCAACTTCGGCGTGGAGCCTTTCCTGGACCGCTTCCTGTCCTTTACGCCGCCGCCCCTCCCCCGGGAGAGCGACCAGGGCGTGGTGACGCCGGAAGAACCGTATTTCTCCGGATTCATCTTCAAGATCCAGGCGAACATGAATCCCGCGCACCGGGACCGCCTGGCCTTTATGCGGATTGTCAGCGGCGCCTTTGAAAAAGGCATGGAAGTCTGGCACAGCGGCACGAACAAGCCAGTGGCGCTGAAACAGCCGCAGCAGTTCATGGCGGACGAGCGGGAAGCTGTGGAGGAAGCCTGGGCGGGAGACATCATCGGACTGTTCGACCCCGGGATATACCGCCTGGGAGACACCCTGAGCACGGGGCCGAAGCTGCACTATGCCAATATCCCGGTGTTCGCTCCGGAATTCTTCAACCGGGTACGTCCCCTGGACAGCATGAAGCGCAAACAGTTCCAGAAGGGCATCAGCCAGCTGGCGGAGGAAGGCGCCATCCAGACCTTTATCCGTACCGAGACCGGGCGGGAAGAGTTTATGGTCGGCGTTGTCGGCGTGCTGCAGTTCGAAGTGCTGGAACACCGGCTGCGGACGGAATACCAGACGGAAATCGTCATGGAAGGAATGCCCTTCCGGTATGTGCGCTGGGTATCGAAGACGCCCAGGCCTGTGGAGGACCTGAAACTGACCTCCACCAGCGGACGCGCGAAGGACAGCCATGGACGGGATGTACTGCTGTTTGAGAATGAATGGAGCATCCGCCTGGCCTGCGAGAACAATGAAGGCCTGGAACTGAAGGAAACGGCGGAGAGGTAAAAAGAGGTAGAGAAGAAGTATGATTCGGGAAGATATCAGGAATATAGCGATTATTGCCCACGTGGACCACGGCAAGACCACGCTGGTGGACCAGATGCTGAAGCAGGGCGGCGTATATCACGAGAACCAGCAGACCGTAGACCGCGTCATGGACTCCAACGACCTGGAGCGTGAACGCGGCATTACCATCCTGAGCAAGAATACCGCGGTGCATTACCGGGGACACAAGATCAACATCGTGGATACGCCCGGCCACGCTGATTTCGGCGGGGAAGTGGAGCGCGTGCTGAAAATGGTCGACGGCGTGCTCCTGCTGGTGGACAGCTTTGAGGGCCCCATGCCCCAGACGCGCTTCGTGCTGAAGAAGGCGCTGGAGCTGAAGCTGAAAGTGCTGATTGTCATCAACAAGGTGGACCGGCCGGATGCCCGGTGCGACGAGGTGGTCAATGAAATCCTCGACCTGCTGATCGATCTGGATGCCGACGAAAGCACGATTGAGAATCCGATCCTGTACGTTTCCGCCCGGAAGGGGACGGCGACGCTGGACCTGGAGCAGCCCGGAACGGACCTGCAGCCGCTGTTCGACGCGATCCTGCAGTATATCCCGGCTCCGGAAGGCGACATGGAGGGACCGGCACAGGTGCTGATCTCCACCATTGACTACAGCGAATATGTGGGCCGGATCGGTGTGGGCCGTGTGGTGCGCGGTAAATTCACCGAAGGCATGAACGTGGTGCATACCAACCTGGAATCCGGTGCGACCAGCCCTGTCTGGCGGCTGGGCGGACTGTTCCAGTATGACGGACTGAAACGCGTGAACGCGACGGAAGTCGGCATGGGCGATATCGTAGCCCTGTACGGTGCGGAGGATCTCTCCATCGGCGATACGGTGTGTGATCCCGCGCAGGTGGAAGGCCTGCCCTTTGTGAAGATCTCCGAACCGACGGTGACGATGACGTTCTCGGTGAACGACAGTCCCTTCGCCGGCCGGGAAGGCCAGTATGTGACCAGCCGCCACCTGCGGGCGCGGCTGATGCGTGAACTGCAGACGGATGTTTCCCTGCGGGTGAACGATACCCAGACGACGGACGCCTTCGAGGTCTGCGGACGCGGTGAACTGCACCTGTCCATCCTGATCGAGAATATGCGGCGGCAGGGATATGAGTTTGCGGTCAGCAAGCCCCGGGTCATTTACAAGGAGATTGACGGGGTGAAATGCGAACCGGTGGAGCGGCTGATCGTGGATACACCCCAGGCATCCGCCGGCGCGGTCATCGAGAAGATCGGACGCCGCCGCGGCACGCTGGAGCATATGAGCGGTTCGGACCGGGTACGGCTGGAGTTCCTGGTTCCCTCCCGCGGCCTGTTCGGATACCGGAGCGAATTCATGACCGATACCCGGGGCGAAGGCATCATGTCCTCCGTTTTTGAGCGCTACGAGCCCGTAAAGGGCGATATCCCGCACCGGAACGCCGGCGCCCTGATCTGCTTCGAGACCGGGGTGAGCACCAGCTACGGCCTGTTCTATTCCCAGGAACGCGGCACGCTGTTTATCGGTGCCGGCGAGAACGTGTATATGGGTATGATCTGCGGCCAGAACGCACGGCCCGGGGACCTGGTTGTGAATGTGTGCAAGCAGAAGCATGTGACGAACATGCGCAACGCTTCCGCATCGGAAGACGCCATGCGCCTGATCTCCGTCCATCCCCTGACGCTGGAGGAATGCCTGGAGTTCATCGACGACGATGAACTGCTGGAGATCACGCCGGAACATCTGCGGATGCGCAAGCGCCAGCTGGATCACTCCCTGCGGGCCAAGGCCCGGAGCCGGGGCGAGGAAGCCTATTGAGGAAAAGCATAGAAACAGCCCGCTGCCAAACGGCAGCGGGCTGTTGTATTACCGGACAGGATCAGGGAGCGGGAGCCTCTTCGGGTTCCGCGGCAGTTTCTTCCGCAGAAGGTTCCGCTTCTGTTTCGGCTTCATCGCCGGCTTCTTCCGCTTCGTCGCTTACGGGATTGACGTAGGCGTCGTAGGCTGCCTGATCGAACTTCCAGGCTTCTCCTTCGGCGGTCCAGACGATATCGGCGGCAGCCAGCCACTGATCATAGTATTCGCTGAACGCGAGGGAGATCCGCTCGGACTCGATTTCGGTACGCAGGGATTCTTTTTCCTCATCCGACATGTCCAGGGGACCGGCGGGGATATCGCGCAGATAGTACAGGATATGGATTCCGAACTGGGAAATCACCGGATCGCTGATATCGCCGACTTTTTCGAGGGCAGCCGCGGCTTTGGTAAAGTTCTGGTCGTAGCGGATGCTGTCCGGATGGATGGAGTAGCCGTTCTTCAGGGTTTCCTCATCCTGCATGCCCGGATCCGTGCCGAATTCGGCAATCAGTTCCTCAAAGGAAGCCCCGTTTGCCAGCTTCGCGTTGATTTCATCGAGCACGTCCTTCTTGCTGTCAAGAATGGCCTGGCGGGCCGCTTCGACCATTTCCTCCGTTACAGGCTCTTCTGTTTCCGCAGGGGTTTCCGTCTGTTCCGGGTCAGAAGTATCCGCAGTGTTTTCCTCTTCCCCGCTGGATTCCTCCAGCCGGGCGGAAAGATCGGTCCACTTGTCGAGCAGCTCCTGGTCCACTTTCAGGAGGATATGGGTGATGCCGCGGTACCCTTCCGGGATGTAATGGAACGAATAGCCGTAGTAGTTCTGGTACATTTCATACATGGCAGCATCGTTTCCGAGGGTTTCCATCTCTTCTTTTACCGTGTCATCATATGCTGCCCGGATCTCGTCGTCTGTGGCAGCCAGGTCATCACGGGCGGCTTTCAGCTCGTCAACAATCATATTGTACACAGTGCCGTAGAGCTGGTCTTCAATAAACTTTTCCTCGGTATAATTGTAATTGGTTTCGATATAGTTCAGCGCGTCAGCACGGGCAGCGGTTTTATCCTCTTCCGAAGACGCATCGGTGATCCCGGCCATCTGTGCCATGAACTGGTTTACGACATTGTCCCAGTCCTCCTTTGCCTTCTGCCGGGCAGCATCTGCCTCAGCCGGATCGATGGAGGCGAGCTTTTCAGAAAGCATCTGTTCCTGCAGCATATAGCTCATCGAGAGCATCCGGGCGATGTGCAGCATGTCGTTATCCGGATTGCCGTCATCGGGAAGGACATCGGACAGATAGGACTGGAGTTTTTCATTGTTTTCGCGGATCTCGCGGCCGGAGACCGTTACCAGCAGGGTGTCCGGCACGGGAGTCATTTCGACAGCGGTTTCCGGTTCCGCGGCGGGTTCTTCAGCTTCCGCGAAGACTGCGGTCACGGACAGCAGCATGGCCAGGGCCAGCAGGATGGCAAATATACGTTTCATCATTCCGGGATTCCTCCGTTTCTAACAATAGGGCAAAAAGAAAAAGCCCTGTCATATGCATTATACACGAACAGGGACGGGCATTCAATGAAGTAATGTGAACGCTGTGTAAACAATCACGGATCCGGAGGGGAAAGGGCAAGGACCAGGAAACGGTGCAAAAGTGTTTCTGAAAATAAAAAAACCTGCAGGCATCGTTCTGCAAGGACATAAAAAAGCAGCTCCGACGGGATTCGAACCCGTGTTTCAGCCTTGAGAGGGCCGCGTCCTAGGCCTCTAGACAACGGAGCCAAAAAAAGCGCTGGGGAACTAGGATTCGAACCTAGACAATACGAGTCAGAGTCGTAGGTGCTGCCGTTACACCATTCCCCATCGGCGGATTGACCGCAGGCGATATTATAGCAGAGGCATATCCCGGTGTCAAGCACAAAAATCACCTGTTTTTCAGATGACGCTGTACAGGCCTTTTACGCGTTCGTATCTTCGTCGTTGGTATGCTTGATGGCACTGACTGTGCCGGCTACGCTGCCGAAAATACAGACCAGGACAGCAAAGACCGCGATGAACAGGACAACAGAAATAGCAACGATAACGCCGGTTTCCATAATACAGGGCTCCTTTCTGGTTGCCCGTCCGGGCGCCTTCCCCCGAAGGGGAAGGCCCGGATGGGATCAGTCGTAGTTTCTGCGGGGAAGTTCGATACCAAATTCCTGGGCGGTAGCCTCCAGGATGTCCAGCGCCTTTTCAATCTGCTCCGGCTTGTGCTCGCTGATCACGCAGAAGCGGAGACGGGCCTTGCCCTTGGGAACGGCGGGATACATGGCGGGAGGAACGCTGACGCCGCGCTTTTTCAGTTCATTGGACAGCAGCCAGGCGTCTTCGTCCTTGCCGACCAGCACGGGGAGAACCGCGGTTTCGCCTGCCAGGCAGATATCCAGGTGGCGGCGTTTCGCGCTCTCTGTGAAGGAGCGGATCGCAGTACGCAGGTGTTCCATGATCTCCGGATGGCTGCGCAGGGTGCGGATGGCGGCCAGAGAACCGGCAGCCAGCGCGGGGGAAATGCCCACGGAGAAGACGAATCCCGGCATGTTGTAGCGCAGGTAGTCGATCAGGCACTTTTTGCCGGCCAGATAGCCGCCGCAGGTGCCCAGACCCTTGGACAGGGTGCCGTACTTGATGTCGATGTCATTTCCATCCAGGTTGAAATATTCGTCCACACCGCCGCCGTGCTCGCCGATGACGCAGGCGCTGTGGGCTTCATCCACCATGAGGAAGCAGCCGTATTCCTTCTTGACGCGGACAAAATCCGGCACGGGGGCGATATCGCCGTCCATGCTGTACGCGCCTTCGATGACGATCAGGACCTTTTCGAAATAGGCGCGCTGGCTCTTCAGGATGCTTTCCAGGGCTGCCACATCGCTGTGGGGGAAAGGCCTGGACGTCGCGTCGCTGAGTTTGCAGCCCTGTTCGATGGAGTTATGGGCCAGAGCGTCGTAGAGGATCAGGTCATTCTTGCCGCAGAAGTTGCCCACGAAGGTGACGTTGGTGGAGTGCCCGCCGACGCAGACGATCGCGTCTTCGGTGTGCTTCCAGTCAGCCAGTTCCTTTTCCAGTTCCTTGTGGATCAGCTTCTCACCGGCCAGCAGGCGGCTGCCGGAAGCGCTGGTGCCGTATTTTTCGATGGCAGCCTTGGCGGCTTCCTTGACTTCCTTCCGGCCGCTCATGCCGATGTAGTTGTAGCTGCCGAACTCAAGGATTTCCTTGCCGTCCACGATGCCGGTATCCAGCAGGGGGGATTCATGGGCTACGAAGTAGGGATTATCCCCGTTGCCCACCAGGGCTTTCTGGCGCTCGAGGAAATGCAGGTATTCCGGGGAGTCCTCAAACCGGGTGATCGGCCGGACAGGGACGCGCTCCCGGGGCTTGTCAGCATTGGCTGTGCCGCTGAGCAGTTCTTCGACCACGCGGGACATGCTCTCCACGGTGGCGCACTGGCCGTATTCCTCAGCGGGAATGGTGATGCCCCATTCCTCTTCGGCTTTCAGCGCGATACTGAGCACCTGGAGGCTGTCGCCCTGGAGATCTTCGATGAAGTTGGCCGTATCGGAGATTTCCTTCTCCGGCAGATCCAGCGCATCCGCGTACATGGCGCGGACCTTCCGGCGGATCTCATCCTGGACGGCGGATTTGGTATGCGCCTTTTCGGACGCGGCGATTTCGGCACCGGCGCTCTGGGCCCGGAGGTCCAGCTCACGGTAGATCAGTTCCTTTTCTTCATACAGGCGTTTCAGCTCGATACGCTTGACCTTGATGCCGCTGACGAGCGGAAGGGACATCGGGGTGACCAGCGCCCGGTCCAGGTGCGCATAGAGGGGCAGGCGGGAATTGATGGAAGCTACCCGGCCGGCCAGGGAATTGAGGTAATCCTTGTCGGTATAGTTCTCGCCCACGTTCAGGACGAGCACGACATCCTCATTCTTGTCACGTTTGTTCCGGCGGAAACCGACGACACACATCTGTTCCACACCGGGGATGGCGGAGAAGGAATCCTCCAGGTCGTCCGGATAGACGTTCTCGCCGGATTCATTGATAATGACATCCTTCAGGCGCCCTTTGATGTAAATCCTGCCGCTGTCATCCATCCGGGCCACGTCTCCGGTGGGATACCAGCCGCCGTCCTTCGTGTCCGGCGGCAGGACTTCGCCCTGTACCACGCGTCCGGAATGGATGCAGGCACCGCGAATCTGCAGTTCACCGGTTCTGGCACCGTTTTCTCCCGCAATGCGGTACTCTGAGGAGCCCAGGGTCGCACCGACGGACCCGTTGAGCCGCTTACGGAGGCTGAGGGATGTCTCGAAGCCGTTGATCGCAGTTTCCGTCATTCCGAAGCCGTTGACGGTATAATACCCCAGCGCGTTCAGGTGACGGAGCGTTTCCACGGGCGTATGGCTTCCGCCCAGGATGACCACGTCCACTTCCGTGCCGAGGATGCGGGAATCGATGGCGGCGAAGAGATGCTTCTGTGCCATGCGAAGACCGAAGGAAGGCGCGACGGACTGGACGCCAAGGGAAAGGCCGGTGGATGCCTTGTACAGCCAGCGCTTGTACGGCTTTTCCTTCTTCACGGACTTCTTCAGGGATTTGACCAGGTTGTTGCCGACCAGCGGAACCACGATCAGGAGGTTCGGCGGGAAATGACGGCAGACGTTCATGATGGAATTGGGCGTCCGGTCCGGCAGGTATACGTTGGTTTCTCCGCAGAAGGGAACCAGGATCACGTTGGCCATGAAGCCCAGCACATGATGGAAGGGCAGGAAGGCCAGCGCCTTACGGCCCCGGTTGTCATCCCGGATAATGCGGCGGTTTTCCCTGTGGATCTGGAGGATGGCAAGCGCCTGTTCGCAGACGGCGGTACCGGAATACGCAAAGATCCGGCTGCGGCCGGTAGTCCCGCTGGTACACATGGCCACATATTCGCCCCATACGGGGGTGAAGCCGATGGTACGGGGCGCACCGGCCACTGCCTTGTAGTCGATCTGCCGGATATCCCCGGTCAGCCCGCGGGGTTTGCGGGAGATGATTACCTTGCAGCCGGCTTCCTCCAGCAGGCTCTGGGTCATGTCATCCGAGGCGGAGGCATCCAGCAGCAGGGCGTTATGCCCGGAACGGATGACGCCCCAGAACAGGGCGGGCCAGTTGTGGCAGGTATCTACCGAAATGGCGATCCAGCCGCCCTCCGGCGTGTTGGCCGTGAGATAAGCGGCAAGGTCATCTGCACGGCGGGTCATTTCGGCGAAGGTTTCGGAAAGCTCTTTCTCTTCCTTCAGCCAGACGGCGCACAAGGCGTCGCCGTAGTCGCGCATAATGTCAAAAAATGCGGACCACTGCTTGTCTGCGTCCAGGCGGGCGCAGACCTGCTGTATCGATGTGTTGCTCATGAGGATCTCCTTCCGTTTGTGGATGTCGGCTTGAGCTTTTTCCTGCGGAAGGGAGGGAAATAAGAACGTATAATCAAACAATTCCTCCGTCAAAACCGCATCAATCCATTATAGCATACTTTCCGGAAAGTGTACATTCAAACAATTTGCTTTTCCGGGGGCGGGATGGTATGATGATCGGGTGTGAGGCAGGAGGGAATGTATGAAAAAAAGACTGGTTGCGCTGCTGACGGCAGCAGTGCTGGTGCTGGCCGCGCTTCCCGCGGCGCTGGCGGACGGACAGATCCGTATCCTTCCCGTTGATATGAGCGGGGGCGCTCCGTATAAGGAAACATTCCGGGACAATCCGGCTTTTTTTGAGGACCCCGATTTCCGGGAGGATCTGTTCAATTCAGATTTCAACAGGTATCCGAATGCGAAAAAGGTATTCCGCTATGAAGATCCGACCATCTGTACAGACCTGTACAGCACCCGGATCACGCATTCGGACGAATTCGGCAAGGTCTACTGCTTCTACGCTTTTGTGACGATCCAGAATGCGTGCCAGCTGCGGACTGCGTCCGGGGATCCGGCCAACTTTGTGCGGGGCATCGAAGCGCCCGGCAGTACGATGGCCAAGCGGGTGAACGCCGTTCTGGCTGTCAACGGGGATTTCTGCAATACCCATACAAAAGGCGAAGGCAGCAAGTACTGCCTCCGCCAGGGAAAGGTCTTCCGGGATACGGTCGTGGATTTCCTGGATATGCTGCTGATCGATGAGGACGGGGATTTCCATGTGTACAAGGGCGGCCCTGAGCTGGCCGGGCTCAACAAAGAGGAAATCGGCGGCAAAAAAGTCATCAACGCGTTCCAGTTCGGACCGGCGCTTGTGATCGACGGGGAGAAAGTGCCAGACGAATATGTCCTGGATCCGGCGCATTCCCCCTGGAGCGCGAATCCGGATGATCATACAGCCCGGATGTGCATCGGGCAGATTGATGAGCTGAACTACTTTGTTTTCACGTGCTGGGACGGAATGAACCTGGCCCAGCTGCGGGACCTGGTGCTGAGCATCACACCGGTCCGGACGCTGTATGTGCTGGACGGCGGAAACTCAGCGCAGATGATTTTCCTGAAGAGCCAGATCAACCGGGATGACAACGAAAACGGCAACGGCCGGGCAATCCAGGATATTATCTATTTTGCCAGCGCTTATTTTGCGGAGGAATAAAGACGGCGGTTTCCGCGGTGCTCCATGACAGCCACCGCGATCAGCCCGGCTGCCATAAGGGAATAGGTGATCCAGTGCGGGGCGGTGACCCCGCCGAAGCGGATTTTTCCGTCCAGCATGAACTCCTCGACGATCGTGAGACCGCAGACGACGAGGCCGGTCAGGGCCGGCACCCAGGAGGCAAAGGATTTCCTGCCGCCCCTCCAGCCGTACCAGACCAGCACGCCTTCCACAAGCAGGTAGCACACCAGCTGCTCCATGCGTACGAACAGCAGGCGGATCGCGTCAGCCCGGAGGCTTTCCAGCAGGACCTGGGGCAGGCAGAGATAGAACAGCGTCCGCAGCATGCGGCCGGGTTCATCCCTGTGCTTCAGGCAGAGCACGAAAGCGACCAGGGACATCAGCCCGCTGAACATGTAGATTGCAGGGACATATTCGATATAATCCTCGGACCAGACGATACTGACGGCAACCGGGAAGGGAAGGAAAGCCTCGCCCGCGATTCCGGTGCCTGTAGGATACAGGAAGTATTCCGCGAAACGCGCGACGGCGGCCATCAGCGCCCCGGCAGGCGCAAAGAGATTGAGGATCTTCCCGGGACGAAGCCCCAGGATCTTCGCGGACAGTGCCGCGGCCAGGCATACGCCGGCTGCGCCGCCGCAGTAGGACATTTCCTCTGTCTTCAGGGAGAACCAGAAGGATCCGGCGCCCTGTTCGATGATATGGAAGAAATAGAAAGCAAAATACAGCAGCTTCGCAAAGAAAATTCCAAAGGCCGTTCCCAGCACCAGCGTGCAGACGCTGAGGGGAAGGGCCTTTTCCTTACGGATTTCGGGAGACCGCCGCAGCAGGAGAAGGAACAGGACGGACGCGCAGACCGCGCCTGCGCCCATGACGGCCAGATAAGCGGAAATATTCACTCCATAGCTGTACGGATCGATCATCGGAACCTCCGGCGCCGCTTTGTTTTTCCCGGCTCCGGGATCCCGGCGGCAGCGGGATCATTTTATCACAGGGAAAGACCGGTTTGCAATCGCCCGGGCATGCGGGAAACGGGACGGAAAGTTGTGCCGGCAGTCGGATTATGGTAAAATGGATCAAACAATCATTGCAGGAGGATACCTATGAATATACTTGTTACCGGAGGCGCCGGATATATCGGAAGCCATACCTGCGTCGAGCTGCTGGAGGCCGGACATGAGGTCGTGATCGTGGACAATCTGTACAATGCCAGCCGCAAGGCGGTGGACCGGATCGGCGAGATCACGGGGAAGACGCCCGTCTTCTATCAGGCGGACATCTGTGACCGCGCGGCCCTGGAACAGATCTTTGCGAAGCATCCTTTTGACGCCGTGATCCATTTCGCCGGATACAAGGCAGTGGGCGAGTCGGTGGCAAAACCCATCGAATACTATACGAACAACCTGTACGGAACGCTGACGCTGACCGACGTGATGCGGAATCACGGAGTAAAGAAGATCATCTTCAGCTCTTCCGCTACGGTGTACGGGGATCCGGCGTTCGTGCCGATCACTGAAGAATGCCCGAAGGGCACGTGCACCAATCCCTACGGATGGACGAAGTGGATGCTGGAACAGATCCTGACGGATCTCCGGACCTCCGATCCGGAATGGAGCGTCATCCTGCTGCGGTATTTCAATCCCATCGGCGCCCATCCGAGCGGAAAGATCGGCGAGGATCCGAAAGGCATCCCGAACAACCTGGTCCCGTACGTGGCGCAGGTGGCTGTCGGGAAACTGAAGGAGCTCGGCGTGTTCGGTGACGATTATGATACGCCGGACGGAACGGGCGTGCGGGACTATATCCACGTGGTGGACCTGGCGCGGGGCCATGTGCAGGCGCTCAGCAAGTTCAGCGAGGAAAACGCGGTACGGGTTTACAACCTGGGCACCGGACACGGCTACAGCGTACTGCAGGTGGTTGAAGCCTTCGGGAAAGCCTGCGGGAAACCGATTCCCTACAGTATCAAACCCCGGCGGCCCGGGGATATCGCCCAGTGCTACTGTGATCCGGGAAAAGCGAAAGCGGAACTGGGATGGGAGGCACAGTACGGGATCGACGAGATGTGCGCCGATTCCTGGCGCTGGCAGCGGATGAACCCGGACGGATACCGGTCCGGGGAAGAAGACAACGCATAAAGGAAGAGGGAGGCAGACAGCATGACGACCTATGTCTGCGGGCACCGCAATCCGGATACGGACTCCATCGTGGCGGCGATCGCCTATGCATCGCTGTACAACATGCTGGGGGAGAATGACTACGTGCCGGTACGTCTGGGTCACCTGAACGATGAAACGGCTTTTATCCTGAACCGCTTCGGATTCCAGCCGCCCCTGAAGATCTCATCGGTCCGGACCCAGATCCGCGACGTGGAATTTGACACGCCGCCGCGCCTGGCTGCCAGCGTTCCGGTGAGCTACGCCTGGAACCTGATGATGGAGAATCCCAATCTGAGCCTCCTTCCGATCACAAATGAGGACGATACGCTGTACGGCCTGATCACCGGGGGCACCATTGCCCAGTGCGATATGCAGACCATCCGGACGCCGGTGGTCAAGGACGCGCCGATCCTGAACGTGCTCTCCGCGCTGGAGGGCCATATCCTGAACCAGGGCGACGACTTCTTTGAAAGCGTCTCCGGCGAAGTGGTGATTGCGCTCCCGGGCGGCGGGGATTACCTGCGGTGTATCGGACCGGACAGCATCATCCTCTGCGGCAGCCAGCCGGATGTGGTGGAGCTTGCACTGGAGCGGAAGGCAAAATGCGTGATCCTCTGCCAGAGCGACCTGGGGGAAAAATACAGGGGCATCCATTCGGAGACATGCCTGATCTCCACACCGCTGGACGCGTGGCGGGCTGCCCGCTGGCTGTACCTTGCCACGCCGGTGGGAAGAATCGCACGGACGGAGGAAATGACAGCCTTTCATATGGAGGACTACCTGGATGATGTGCGGGTAGCCATGCTAAAGAACCGGTTCCGCAGCTACCCGGTCCTGGACCGGTCGGATAAAGTGGTCGGAACCATCAGCCGGTACCACCTGCTGCAGCCCCAGCGGAAACGGATCGTGCTGGTGGACCATAACGAAGTGGGACAGTCCGTGGCCGGCCTGGACCAGGCGGAGGTTGTGGCGGTTATCGATCATCACCGCCTGGCGGATGTGCAGACCGGGTATCCGGTGTATGTGCGGAACGAACCGGTCGGCTCCACGAATACGATCATCGCCACCATGTTCCAGGAGCACGGACTGATGCCCGGCGAAAAGCTGGCGGGACTGATGGCAGCGGCAATCATCAGCGATACGGTGATGTTCAAGTCGCCCACAACCACGGCGAGGGACCGGCGGATGGCGGAACGGCTGGCAAAGATCGCCGGTCTCGACCTGGAGACGCTGGGCCAGGAGGTCTTTTCGGCCAGTTCTTCGGAGAAATCCGCGGAAGCCCTGCTTGGTACCGATCTGAAGGAATTCAGCCTGAGCGACCATTATGTCATCATCAGCCAGATCACAACCATGGACGCCGCGTCCCTGACCTCCCGGAAAGAGGAACTGCTGGCGGAGATGGACCGGATCCGGAAGGACCGCAAAGCGGACCTGGTTGCCCTGATGATTACAGATGTGCTGCGGGAAGGCACGGACCTCCTGTTCCTGGGAGACGGGGAGGCGGTCCGGCAGGCCTTCGAACTGCAGGACGATAAAGTAAACTACGCGTTCATCCCGGGCCTGGTATCCCGGAAGAAGCAGATGGTTCCCGCACTGACACAGCTGTGGGGATAATCCGGACTAAGGGAGGAAGCAGCATGATCCGCAGGGAGTTTTCTTTTCCTTCGGCAACGGGCGTCTGTACGGTTTCCGCGTGCGCATATCTTCCGGAGACCGAACCGGAAACCGTACTGGTGATCCATCACGGGATGGCGGAGCACCGGGAACGGTATGAACCGTTTATCGGATTCCTGTGCGATCACGGCACGGCCGTCTATATGCACGACATGGCGAACCACGGGAAGTCCAACGAAAAGACGGATGAAACGGGCTGGTTCGGGGAAACGGACGGCTGGAAGGGCCTGATTGAGGACTTCCGGACGATAGTCAGGCGGGCCGCGGAAGAACATCCGGGCAAAAAGCTGATCGTGATGGGACACTCCATGGGGTCGTTCCTGTGCAGGCTCTACACGGCACAGTATCCGGAGGACGGTTTTGCCGGCGCCATCTTTATGGGCACCGGCGGGGCCAACGGAGCGGCCGGCGCCGGGATCCTGATGGCGAAAGCGATTGCGGCGTTCAAAGGGAAAAAGCACAAGAGCGCCCTGCTGAACCGGATTGCTTTCGGAACGTACAACAAGCGCTTCGAGGGACGGACGGATTTCGACTGGCTGACCCGGGACCGGGAGATTGTCGACCGGTATATTGCGGATCCGTACTGCGGATACCTGTTCACGGTACAGGGGATGGAAGACCTGATCCGCGCGAATGCTGCTTCCAACGCGAAAGACTGGTATGAGAAAGTCCCGAAGGACCTTCCGGTTCTCCTGGTCAGCGGGGAGGAGGATCCGGTGGGGGATTACGGGTCCGGCGTGAAAAATGTGGCGGACCGGCTCAAGGCCACCGGGCACACGAGGGTAACCGTGAAGCTTTATCCCGGATGCAGGCATGAAGTGCTGAACGAAACGAACCGGCAGGAAGTCATGGACGACCTGCTGGCCTGGATGGGAACGGTTCCGGAAACAAGGTAAATACATTGCCGGAATTGCAATTGGCAGGTGAAACGTGTAAAATGACCCGGAACGAGGAGGCGATGGAACGATGTGGCACATTGTATCCGACAGCTGCTGCGATCTGTACTCCCTGGAAGGAGGGGAGGGGATCGTTGATTTTGCGACCATTCCCTTTTCCATCCGGATCGGGGACCGGGAATATATTGACGACGAGAGCATTTCCGTGGAAGAGATGCTGACGGCGAACGAGAACCATTCCGAGATGGCGCAGACCGCGTGCCCGGCACCCGGGCAGTGGCGCGAAAAGTTCGAGCCGGAAGGCCCGGTACTGGCCTTTACGATCTCCGGCGCCCTTTCCGGAAGCTATAACAGTGCCTGCATCGCGAAACAGATGCTGCTGGAGGATGAACCGGACAAGCAGATCGCCATCATTGACAGCAAAGCCACCGGACCGGAAGTTGCCATGCTGATCATGAAAGCCCGCGATCTCATCCTGGAAGGCAGGACAATCGGAGAGATCGAAACGGCGCTGAACCGGGAAGCAGACCGGATCCATACCGTTTTTGCGCTGGCTTCCTATCATAACCTGATCAAGTCCGGGCGGGTAAACCGCCTGATCGGCCTGATCGCGGGTCACCTGGGCTTCTGGGGGATCGGCATCGGAAGCGACGAAGGCGAGATCAATATACGCGGCAAAGCCCGGGGCGACAAGAGCATGATCCGTTTCCTGGTGGAAGAGATCAGGAAAGTGGGAACAGCCGGGAAAGAGATCCTCATCAGCCACTGCATGAATGAGAAATGCGCGCAGGCGCTGCAACAGCAGCTGGAGGAAACGTTCAACGGCATACGGGTCATCCTGATGCGGACCCGGGGGCTGGACAGCTTCTATGCGGAACGCCGCGGCCTGATTGTCGGATTCTGATCAGCATATGAAAGCCGGAGGGAAGATTCCCCCGGCTTTTTTCGAAGGGAGGAAGCATAATGCAGTACCGCAGGGACAAAAACGGGAACGAACTGTCCGTCCTGGGATTCGGATGCATGCGATTCACGAAAAAGGGAAACGCGATTGACCTGGAAAAGGCGGAAGCGGAGATCCTGGCCGCGTACCGGGCCGGCGTGAACTATTTTGACACGGCGTATATCTACCCGGGCAGCGAAGCGCTCCTGGGGACGGTGATGAAACGGAACGGAATCCGGGAAAAGGTGAATGTGGCGACGAAACTGCCGCAGTATATGGTCAGCAGCCTGGCTGGCGCCGAAAAGATCTTCCGGGAGGAACTGGACCGGCTGCAGACGGATTATATCGATTACTACCTGATGCATATGCTTACGGACCGGGCCCAGTGGACCCGGCTGAAGAACCTGGGGATCCTGGACTGGATCGCGGAGAAAAAACAGGCCGGGGCTATCCGGAACATCGGTTTTTCCTATCACGGGAATACGGAAAACTTCCTGGAGATCCTGGAGGATTACGACTGGGATTTCTGCCAGATCCAGTACAATTACCTTGACGAGAACACCCAGGCGGGCGTTACCGGACTGAGGGCAGCCGCCTCCCGCGGAATCCCGGTCATCATCATGGAACCCCTGCGGGGCGGGAAACTGGTGAACATGCTTCCCGCGGAGGCCGTAAAACTTATGCGGGAGAACGGACGCGGATGGTCGCCGGCGGCCTGGGCATTCCGGTGGCTGTACAACCAGCCGGAGGTGACGGTGGTCCTTTCCGGCATGAATTCCCTGGAAATGGTGGAGGAAAACCTGAAAACGGCTGACGCTTCCCGGGCGGGAGATTTTACGGCGGAGGACGAAGCCCTGATCGGAAAGGTCAGGGAGCTGATCCGCAGCGGAGAAAAGGTCGGGTGCACCGCGTGCAGGTACTGTATGCCGTGTCCGAAGGGCGTGGACATTCCCGGAATCTTCCGCTGCTACAATACGATGTATACGGAAGGAAAACGGGAAGGACGCTTCCAGTTCGCCCAGACGGTGGGAATGACCCGGAAACCGGCATTTGCGACACAGTGCGTCGGGTGCGGCAAGTGCGAGAGCCACTGCCCGCAGTCCATTCCGATCCGGGAAAAGCTGAAGGAGGCAGACAGGGCGCTGCGCCCGCTGCCGTACCGGATCGGGATCAATATTGTCCGTGCGTTCATGGTGCGGAAGGGCAGGAGAAAAGAAAAAGCCCCGGATCAGTGATCCGGGGCTTTGCCTTTTCTGTCAGAGATTTACAAAGCTGACCAGCTCCTCGTGGGGCGTTTTTGCCTTTTCCGTGAGGAGTTCATGCAGCATGAGCGCGACCTGTCCGTCCGGTCCCTGCACCATCTGGCAGCGGGCGGTCAGCGTAAAGTACGTCTTGTTGTCCGGTGTGCGGTCGCCTTTGCAGACCCAGCCGCAGGGAGCGATATCGTTGGCGCAGCAGGTCATGGCGCTGCGGGCGAAGTAGTAATAGCCTTTCGGGAAACCCGGCCTTTTCCAGGCCTGGCCGACCAGGCGCACCCGCTTTCCGTCATAGCGTTCCGGATGGTCCATGCTGTCGACATAGAAGACGCCGAACTGCTCGTCCGTCATGGCGATGGGATCGGCTTTCATATCATAGGGCAGGTCCTCGTCCGTGATGCCGTCATCCACCGTGCCGTCCAGGTTCTCGAAGAAGATGGTGGCGTTGCTGTTCATGGCCCGCAGCTGCTTCCGCCAGGAGGCTTTGTTGAATTCCGGCCTGCAGCGGTTGACGCAGATCATGTCCGCGATCTTCATGGGATCGGTCAGGAGCTTGCGCATGTTGGCCATGTAGTTGTCGAAGGTGGTGCCGTCGGCGGTGGTGACCATCTGGGCCCAGTCCCACAGGCGGGGGAGCCGGAGGGTGTCCAGCTTTTCGATGCCCCACATGGAATTGTACTCCAGGATCACACAGGTGGGCTTGTGTTCGTCCTCCAAGGCCTGGAGGCGCGCGGCAGTGAGCTCCTCTTCGTCCTCCAGCATGACCAGGACACCCTTGTTCTGCTCCAGGGATTTGGCGTCCCACTCTTTTTCGCCGTCTTCACAGCAGATGACCAGGACTTTCCCGCCGTTGGTGAAGCGCTCGTTTCCCAGGATCGTAAGACCGAGGGTGGTCTTTCCGCTTTCCAGGAACCCGGTGATCAGATAGACCGGTACAAATTTGCGAATCATAAATGAAACAGCTCCGTCAATGCTTTTTCGTTCAGGTCGGCGCCGATCACGCACAGGCGGCCGGTGTAATCGGCACTGCCGTCGCGCACAACGATCTCTCCGGGCACATAGTCAAACTGGAACCATTCACCGGCTGCATTCTGCAGGATGCCCTTGGCGCGGAGGATCCGGCCGTATTCCTCTTCGTCAGACAGCTTCGCGAGGATGGAGCGGATTTCGTCCTGCTCGTAGCGCTGCGCGGTCTCCAGGCCGATGTTGCCGAAGACTTCGTCCGCGTCGTGTTCGCCTTCCCCGTGATGGTGGTGATGATGGTGATGGTGTTCATGGCCATGGTCGTGACCGCAGCATTCATGATCGTGATGGTGATCATGATCATCGTCGTCATCGTCGTCATCGTCGTCATGACCGTGATGATGGTCATGATGATGTTCATGCTCATGGTCATGGTCATGGTCATGATGATGTTCATGTCCGTCATGATCATCATCGTCATCATCGTCGTCATCGTCATTGTCCAGCGGCGCGAAATACAGGGGTTTGCCGTTTTCGATCACGTCCAGCATGAAATCGGGCTCCATGTCATCCCAGGGCGTGGTGATGATACGGGCGTCAGGATGGGCTTCGGCAATCAGCTGGCGGCTCTTTTCCACCCGGTCGGCGTCCAGCAGCTGGGTCCGGCTGAAGATGACGGTGCTGGCACTCTTTACCTGGTCCAGGAAGAATTCGCCGAAGTTCTTCATATACATCCGGCACTTGCCGGCGTCCACCACGGTGGCGCTGCCGCCGATCTCAATGTCAGGATGACGGGTCTTTGCCTTTTCCACGGCGGAGAGGATCTCACTGAGCTTTCCGACACCGGTGGGCTCCACGAGGATCCGGTCCGGATGATACGTGTCAATCAGCTGGTCTACGGCAGCCTGGAAATCCCCGGCCAGGGTACAGCAGATACAGCCGGCGTTCAGTTCGGTCACGGTGATGCCGGCGTCTTTCATGAAGCCGCCGTCGATGCCGATTTCGCCGTATTCGTTCTCCAGCAGCACGACCTTCTCGTTCCGGAGGCTGCCGGTGAGCAGTTTTTTGATGAGTGTGGTCTTTCCGGCTCCGAGGAATCCGGAGATCACGTTGATCTTTACCATAAACAATCCCTTCTTTCCTTCCGGGAAATATCCCGGCGTTCTGTTATATAACGCACTCGACGGTTCCTGTCAACAGGTTCCGGCGAAAAAACGCATCCGGGAACGTTCCGTGCAGCGCGGTTTTGATTTTGAAAAGAAGAAACGGGAAATCCCGGAAACCGTCCTGCGGTCACACAAGCAGTCCCAGGCGGGACATGGCATAAATGAACAGGAAAACCGTACCCAGGGAGGCAACGGTGCTGACAAAGACCAGCTGGCCGGCGAGCTGACCGTCGCCGCCCATGTTCTGTGCCATGGGATAGGACGCGGTAGCGACCGGCGTGCCGAAGATCATCAGGACCAGGAACAGTTCCACGCCCCGCAGTCCGAGCACCCATGCGGCAGGAAGGGCGATCAGCGGCAGCAGCACCAGGCGGACCAGCAGCACGGCGGTGACAGTCCTGCGGTTCTTTTTAAGTTCGTCAAAGACCAGGCTGGCGCCGAGCGCGATCATGGCCAGGGTGGTGGCCAGCGATGACAGGGAGGAAACCGGCGAAGCAATGAAATCCGGCAGGCGGATCTGCAGCAGGTAGCACAGCAGTCCCGCGGCACAGCCCTGCAGCAGGGGATTCCGGACCAGCCCCAGCAGGAGCGGCTTCAGCCGGACCCTGCCGCCGTCCCGGAAGATCTCCAGCACAATGACGGCGGCGGTGTTGAACAGGGTGACCATGATCATGACCATCATCCCGCAGACAGAGGACCGTGCCGTTCCGAAAACGGAGGCGGTGAGCGGAATGCCGTAGATAATGAAATTACTGCGGAAAACAGCCTGGATAATCGTTCCGCGGCGGGGATTCTCCTTCACGATCCGGGGAACAACGACCAGAAGGACTGCGATGAGCAGCAGGACCGAAACGGGGCCGAAGATCATCAGCGTGACGGACGGGAGATCCTCCGGCCGGGCGCTGTATACGTTGCTGAACATGAGGAAAGGAAAGAAAAGCCTGAAATTCAGGGCGTTCAGGCGGGCCATGAAGGCGCGGTCAGTCAGCCCGGTGCGGACAGCCAGGAATCCGACGGACAGCAGGATCAGGAAAGGCGCCACCGCGTTCAGGGCAACCATAAAGCTTTCAAACATCGTTCTCCCTCCCGGTGCATCCGGGTACGATTGATACCCGGTACGGATTCACGGGAATTATACCAGAAGCGGCAGCAGGCTGCTGTTTTTTTGCGTTTTTGACGGGACGGGACGGCCTGCGGGCCGGTACGTACTTTTGGAATTTTCTATATATATAGGAAGAAAAAAATTCAAAAAAAGCTTCCATTTCAGCGTGAAAAATGGTATAATAAACCGATTCGGAACACTTGATTTTTCAAGGGCCGGAAGGATTTCCGCAAAGGCGGGAAAACGGCCGTTTCCAACAGGTTTTCCGAAAAGATCCGAGAGAGCGGAAATGAGGTGTACCATGGCGGAAGAATTGGATGTAAATCTGGAGCAGGTGACCGCTGTTACGGCGGATTACGGCGAAGAACAGATTCAGGTACTGGAAGGGCTGGAAGCCGTGCGGAAACGGCCCGGTATGTATATCGGCTCCACGGACGCGCGGGGGCTGCATCATCTCGTGTACGAGATCGTGGACAATTCCGTGGACGAAGCGCTGGCAGGATACTGCCATCAGATCAACGTGACCATCAATGCGGACGGAAGCATTACGGTCATGGACGACGGGCGCGGCTTCCCGGTCGGCCTCCATCCCAAAATGGGGCGTCCTGCGGTGGAAGTCTGCCTGACCGTGCTGCATGCCGGCGGCAAGTTTGGCGGCGGGGGATACAAGGTATCCGGCGGCCTTCACGGCGTGGGCGCATCCGTGGTCAACGCCCTGAGCAGCCATTTCTCTGTGACGGTCTACCAGAACGGGAAGATCTACCAGCAGGAATACGCGCGGGGCAAGTACCTGTATGACCTCAAGGTAATCGGTGAAACGGAGCGCACCGGCACGACGATCCGGTTCTGGCCGGATATCATCAGTGACGAGAATCCGGAAGGTATTTTTGAAGCCGGTGTGCAGTACGAATACGAGACGCTGCGCAACCGCCTGCGGGAGATGGCTTTCCTGAACAAGGGTGTACGGATCATCTTCCGGGACGAGCGGGGAGAGGAACCGAAGGAGAACGACTTCTGTTTCGAAGGCGGCCTGCGGGAATTCGTGAAATACCTGAACCGGCATAAGCAGGTGCTGTTCCCGGAACCGATCTACACCGAAGGCATCAAGGACGGCATCCTTGTCGAAATGGCCATGCAGTACAACGACAGCTATGCGGAGAATGTCTATACCTTTGCCAACAATATCGCCACGCCGGACGGCGGAACCCACCTGGCGGGCTTCAATACGGCGGTGACCCGGGCGATCAACGACTACGGACGCCGTTACAAGATCCTGAAGGACAACGAGCCGAACCTGAAGGGCGAGGATGTGCGGGAAAGCCTGACGGCGATCGTCTCCATCAAGATGGAGGATCCCCAGTTCGAAAGCCAGACCAAGAGCAAGCTTGGCTCCGGCCAGGTCCGCGGCGTGGTGGACAGCCTGGTGAGTGAGGAGCTGAGCACCTACCTGGAGGAAAATCCCGCTGTGGCGAAGGCCATCGTGGGGCGCTGCGTGGACGCGCAGCGTGCCCGGGAAGCTGCCCGGAAAGCCCGGGAGGCTACCCGCCGCAAGACGGTCCTGGAGAGCGCTTCCCTGCCCGGAAAACTGGCGGACTGCAGCGAAAGGGATCCGTCCAAGTGTGAGATTTTCATGGTGGAGGGTGACTCCGCAGGCGGCAGCGCCAAGGGCGGCCGCGACAGCAAGACCCAGGCGATCCTGCCCCTGCGCGGCAAGATCCTGAACGTAGAGAAGGTCCGGCTGGACCGGGCCCTGGAGAATGCGGAGATCCGCGCGATGATCACAGCCTTCGGCTGCGGCTTCGGCGACCAGTTCGACGAGAGCAAGCTCCGGTATCACCGGATCGTATGCATGACGGATGCTGACGTGGACGGCGCGCATATCCGAATCCTGCTGCTGACGTTCTTTTACCGCTTCATGCGGCCCCTGGTGGAAAAGGGATACGTGTACGCCGCCATGCCGCCGCTGTACAAGGTCACCAAGGGAAAGACGTCCCGCTATGTATATGATGACGATGAACTGAACCGGGTGCTGGACGAGATCGGACGGAATCCGAAACCGGACATCCAGCGGTATAAAGGCCTGGGAGAAATGAGCGCCCAGCAGCTGTGGGATACCACCATGAACCCGGAGACCCGCATGATGATGCAGATTACTCCGCAGGACGCCATGGAGGCGGACCAGCTTTTCACGCTGCTGATGGGGGACGACGTGGAACCCCGGAAACAGTTCATCCAGGAGAACAGCGACCTGGTCAAGGACCTCGATGTATAAGATAATCACAGGAGAAAGACAATGATTCAGGACAAACTGATCCCGGTAAATCTTGAGCAGGAGATGAAGAAAAGCTTTATCTCCTATGCCATGGCGGTCATTGTGGACCGCGCGCTGCCGGACGTGCGCGACGGACTGAAGCCGGTGCACCGGCGGATCCTGTACGACATGTCCGAAGAACTGGGCATGACGCCGGACAAACCGACCCGCAAGAGCGCCCGTGTCGTCGGCGACGTTCTGGGTAAATTCCATCCCCACGGGGATTCCTCGGTATACGACGCGATGGTGCGCCTGGCCCAGCCTTTCAACATCCGCTATCCGCTGGTCGAGGGACAGGGCAATTTCGGCTCCGTCGATGGCGACGGCGCAGCTGCCATGCGTTATACGGAAGCCCGCCTGCAGAAGCTGACGATGCACCTGCTCGACGGCATTGACAAGGACACAGTGGACTTTTATCCCAACTTCGATGAAACGCTGCAGCAGCCTTCCGTGCTGCCGGCGCGTTTCCCGAACCTGCTGGTGAACGGCTCGAGCGGTATCGCCGTCGGTATGGCTACCAACATCCCGCCGCACAACCTGACGGAAGTCATCAACGGCGTGATCTGCATGATCGACAATCCGGACTGCACCGTGGACGACCTGATGCAACATATCAAGGGACCGGATTTCCCCACCGCCGGCCTGATCATCGGCTATAACGGCATCCGGCAAGCCTACCAGACCGGCCATGGCCGGATCACCATGCGGGCCCGGACCAATGTGGAGGAGATGGGGAACGGCCGGAGCCGCATCATCGTGACGGAGATTCCCTACCAGGTCAACAAATCGGTGCTGGTCAAGAAGATTGCCGACCTGGTGCATGAGAAGAAGATCGAAGGCATCAGCGATATCCGGGATGAATCCAACGACCGGCAGGGCATGCGGATCGTGATCGAGCTGAAGAAGGATGTGCAGCCGCAGGTAGTGCTGAACATGCTTTACAAGCATACGCCCATGCAGGAAAACTTCGGCGCGAACATGCTGGCGCTGGTGAACGGAAAGCCCCGGGTGCTGAACCTGCGGGATATCATCTACTACTATCTGGAGCACCAGAAGGACGTTGTGACCCGGCGGACGCGGTTCGAGCTGAACAAGGCCCAGGAACGGGCCCATATTCTGGAAGGCCTGCTGAAGGCCCTGGACCATATCGATGAGATCGTAGCCATCATCCGGGCCAGCAAGGACACCTCCACCGCCAAGGAAGCCCTGATGCTGCGGTTTGAGTTCAGCGAAAAGCAGGCCCAGGCAATCCTGGACATGCGGCTTGCCCGCCTGACAGGCCTGGAACGGGAAAGGCTGCAGGAGGAATACCAGGAGCTGGAAAAGACGATTGCAAGGCTGACGGCGATCCTGGCGGACGAGCATCTGCTGATGGATGTGATCAAGACCGAGATCAGCGAGATCCGGGACAAGTACGGGGACGAGCGCCGGAGCGAACTGACCATCGCCGAGGACGATATCGATATTGAAGACCTGATCCAGGAAGAAAACATGGTTGTGACCATGACCCATGAAGGGTATGTAAAGCGCGTTTCCTCTTCCGCCTACCGGGCGCAGCACCGCGGCGGACGCGGCGTGTCCGGCATGAATGTAAAGGAAACGGACTATACGACCCAGATGTTCGTGACCAGCACGCACCAGGAGATCATGTTCTTTACGAACATGGGCCGCGTGTTCAGCCTGAAGTGCTACCAGATCCCCGAGGCGGGCCGCCAGGCGCGCGGAACGGCGATCATCAACCTGCTCCAGATTGCGGGCGGCGAGAAAGTTTCCACCATGCTGCCCATGCCGAAGGAAGCGGAGCATGAATTCAACCTGGTCATGGCAACCCGCAACGGTATGATCAAGAAGACTTCCCTGGGCGAATTCCGAAACCTGCGGAAGAACGGCCTGATCGCCATCGCCCTGCGTGAAGGGGATGAGCTGATCGGCGTGCGTCTGAGCACCGGTGAGAACGAGATGCTGGTCTCCACCCGGAAGGGCAAGTGTATCCGCTTCAACGAGGGACATGTGCGGGCCGTGGGCCGGAACTCCATCGGCGTGCGCTCCATGAAGATCGCGGAAGGGGACGAAGTCATCGATATCGCGGCGGTCGAACCGGAGACCACCGTGCTGGCGATCACTTCTCTCGGCTACGGCAAGCGGACCGATCCGGACGAATACCGGGAGCAGGGCCGCGGCGGCATGGGCGTCAAGGCCATGCAGCTGACGGAAAAGACCGGCGACCTGGTGGCGCTGATGTTCGTACATGAGGATGAGGATATCCTGCTGATTACCGACGACGGCACCATCATCCGGACCCGGGCGGCGGACGTGCGCGTGTGCGGCCGGTCCACCCAGGGCGTACGGATTATGCGCCTGGCGGAGGGAAGCACCGTGGTCGGCGTATGCCGTGCGGAAAAAGAGGAGGAAGCGCCGGAAGAGACCGAAGGCGCGGAAACCGCCGGAACGGAGAACGGAGCTGCGGAAGCTGAAACCGCCGCTGCTGAAAACGCACCGGAAAAAACGAATGAATAAAAAAGATCCGCGGAAGGGTTGCTCTTTCCGCGGATTTTTAGGTCCAGTTTAGTTTTCCATGCCAGAATACACGCGCAGGATAATCGGAGCGCGGGAGGAGAACCTGTTATGCGGCTGTTGTTTGCGGAGGACGACCGGGACCTTTCCGCGGCTGTGAAAACGCTGCTGGAGCGGAACGGATACCTGGTGGACGCGGTATATGACGGGGAGGAAGCCGTTTCCTGGGCGGAAGCGGAAAACTACGACGGCATGATTCTGGACTGGATGATGCCGGAGAAGGACGGAATCCGGGCATTGCAGGAGATGCGGAAGCAGGGGATCCGGACGCCCTGCATGATGCTGACGGCGAGGGACGCGGTGGAAGACCGGGTGGCCGGCCTGGACGCCGGGGCAGACGATTACCTGCCGAAGCCCTTTGACGCCGGGGAACTGCTGGCCAGGGTACGGGCCATGCTGCGGCGGAGGGAAAGCTATATGCCGGATATCCTGCAGTGGGAGGACCTGGCACTGGACAAAGGAAGCTGCGAACTGAAATGCGGCGGAAAGTCCGTGCGCCTGACCGGGAAGATGTTCCAGCTGGCGGAATTGTTCCTTGAAAACCCGCGGATCCTGTTTTCCGTTCAGCAGCTGATGGACAAAGTCTGGGGATGGGATACGGAAGCGGAGATCAATGTGGTATGGGTCAACATTTCCCAGCTGCGCAAGAAACTGGCGGAACTGGAGACGGTGACAGAGATCCGGGTCCACCGGGGCACCGGATATTCCCTGGAAAAAAAGACGGACGGCGGGGAGAAAAAATGATCAGGAAACTGCAAAACAGGTTTGTGCGGATCGCGGTGCTGGTACTGACCGCGGCGATGGTTACCGTCGTGGGGATCATCAATACGGCAAACCTGATCATTGTCCGCAGCGAACTGGCCGGAACGGTCCGGGAACTGGCGGAGAACAGCATCCCGGAACGGGGCCCGAAAGCACCGGGCGGACCGGATTCGCGGGTCTCGCAGGAAAGGCAGCCCGGCGGGGAGCCGGAAGAAGGCGACTGGGGCTGGATGACGGAAAGGAGCCGGCATTTCCGCAATCTTGTCAGCGAATCCGGCTGGTTCACCGTCTACAGCAGCGGGGACGGGGAACCCAGGGTACGGAACCTGGGCGATATTCCGGACCTGGATGAGGACGGGGCGAAAAAACTGGCCGCGCAGGCGCTGGACAGCGGGAAACAGTCCGGATGGATCCAGGATTACTGTTTCGCCGTCCGGGACCAGGGGGAGTCCGGGCCGGCAGTCGTCCTCATGAACTGCGAGACGCGGATGGCGGCGGTGCGGAACCTGGCATGGATCTCCGGGATTGCCTGCGCCGGCGGAATCCTGGTGGCCTGGCTGCTGGTACGGCTGTTCAGCCGGAGGGCGGTGGAACCGACAGTCCGGAACATGGAGCAGCAGAAACAGTTCATCACCAATGCCAGCCATGAGCTGAAAACGCCGCTGACCGTGATTTCCACCAATATGGAGCTGCTGAAGATGGAACTGCCGGATAATCAATGGGTCCGGAGCACCCAGAAGCAGACCGGCGCCATGCGGCACCTTGTGGACGAGCTGGTATACCTTTCCCGGATGGAGGAGGAAAACCCGGCGCTGACGATGGAACCCCTGAATCCCGGCACGATGCTGCAGGAGGCAGCGGAACCCTTCCAGGCCATGGCCGAATTCAACGGGAAGGAACTGACGACGAAAACGGACGGGGATGTGCGGATTACGGGAAACCGGGCGTCTGTTGAGCGCCTGATGTCCACGTTGCTGGACAATGCGGTGAAGTACACCCCGGAAGGCGGAAGGATCCTTGCGGAAGCGGTCCGCGAAGGAAAGTACGCGGTGATCCGGGTTTCCAACACGGTGGAGAAGCCCCTGACAAAAGAACAGTGTTCCCGGCTTTTCAGCCGGTTCTACCGGGCAGATGAATCCCGCAGCAAGGAGCAAAGGAGCGGATTCGGCATCGGCCTGGCGATTGCCGCGGCGATTGCGGAAAAGCACGGCGGAAGCATGAACGCCCGGATGGACGGGGACCGGCTGGTGATCAGCGCCCTCCTGCCGAAAGACCACAAACCGGAAACGCCCGGCATCACGGTTTATACGCTGTAAACCGAAACACGGGAAACAATCAAAAAGCAGCGCGGTTCGCAATGAACCGCGCTGCTTTTGCTGATGCAGATCAGTCGTACCGCTCGTCGATGACGCGCTTGGTTTTCTTTTCGCTCCGGGGCAGGAGGCCGTTCTCGACCACCTTGACCAGGGGCGTGAAGCCGATGACGCTCTTGACCTTCGCGGCGATCCGGTCGGCCAGGTCCAGGAAGTTGACGGAGCCGTTGGTCTCGACGTAAATGCGCATGGTATCCTTGCCGTCGAGGTGGGAGATCCGGATCTGATACTCGCTGGAAGCTTCCGGGAAGGATTGCAGGACTTCCTCGATCTGGCTGGGGAAGACGTTGACGCCCTTGATCTTCATCATGTCATCCGTCCGGCCCATGATCGTGTCGAGACGGGGATGTTTGCTGCCGCAGGGGCATTCGCCGGGGATGATCCGGGACAGGTCGTGGGTGCGGTAGCGGATCAGCGGCGCGCCTTCCTTGACGAGGGTGGTGATGACGATTTCACCGTATTCGCCGTCCGGGACGGGCTTCAGCGTCTTCGGGTCGATGATTTCGATGTAGAGATAATCGTCCCAGCAGTGCATGCCGGTGTTGTATTTGCAGTTGATGCCGATACCGGGGCCGTAGATCTCAGTCAGGCCGTAGATATCATACAGCTCGATGCCCAGGGATTCCGCGATGCGGGTGCGCATCTTTTCACTCCAGCGCTCGGAACCGATGACGCCCTTCTTCAGTTTGATCTGGTTTTTGATTCCGCGCTTTTCGATCTCCTCGGAAAGGAGCAGGGCGTAGGAAGAGGTGGAGCACAGGACGGTGGATTCCATGTCGACCATCATCTTCAGCTGCTTCTCGGTGTTGCCGGGGCCCATGGGAATGGCCATGGCGCCGAGGCGTTCGCAGCCGGCCTGGAAGCCGATGCCCGCGGTCCACAGGCCGTAACCAGGGGTGATCTGGATCCGGTCTTTGCTGGTGATGCCGGCGTATTCGAAGCAGCGGGCAAACATGATGGCCCAGTCTTCCACATCCTTCTTTGTGTAGGGGATGATGACCGGCAGGCCGGTGGTACCGGAAGAGGAATGGATCCGGACGATCTCTTCCTCCGGCGCGGTCATCAGGCCGAGCGGATAGGCGTCGCGGAGGTCGCTCTTCTCGGAGAAGGGCAGCGCCTCAAACTCTTCCGGGGTGGAGACGGAGGAGATGCCGGCGGCTTTCAGCTTTTTGCCGTAGAAATTGTCCGCGGCGACCAGGGCTTCGATGCGGCTGTTGACCAGCCGGATCTGGGAGTCGGAAATACGCATGGGAATACCTTCTTTCTATCAAGATTCTTCACGATATTCAGGGTTCGTAATCCAGCGCCCGGAAGTTCAGCTCATGGAACTTTTCCGGGATCAGCCGGCGGACGGCGTCCTTCAGGTCTTCAGCCTCCAGGCCGAGGGCGCCGCTGCGCAGCGCAGCACCGAGCAGGATCAGGTTCAGGACCTTGGGGGAGCCGACTGCTTCCAGGGCCTTTTCCGCGTCCACTACCGTGAGGCGGGAAACACGGGCGGAAAGATACCCAAGCATGGTTTCCGCGCGGTAGCCGGTATCGGCCAGGGCGGCTGTGACCGGCATGACGGGACGGGAGGAGACGACCATCTGTCCGTCCGGCTTCAGGAAGGGAAGCAGGCGGACGGCCTCCCCGGGTTCAAAGCCGAGGATCAGGTCCGCTTCGCCCCGGGCGATCATGGGGGAGCAGAGGCCTTCGCCCATCCGCAGGTGGCTGAAAACGCTGCCGCCGCGCTGGGCCATGCCGATGGTTTCGGCGGAGAGTACCGGGATATTCCGGGCCATGGCCGCGGAGGAGATCAGGCGGGAGGCCAGTACGGTTCCCTGGCCGCCGACGCCGCAGAGGATGATGTTCTTAGTCATGGGCTGCACCTCCCGTTATAGCTCCCGCCGGGCAGAGCTGCGCGCACAGGGTGCAGCCGTTGCACTGGGCTGGATCCACGACCGCCTTGCCGTCCCGGAAGGACAGGGCCGGGCAGCCGATTTCGCGGATGCACTTTTTGCAGCCGACACAGGCGGCCGGATCGATGCTTACCTGTGCGGAAGAACGGAACAGCGCCACGCAGGGGGAACGGAAGATGATGGCCTTGACGCCGGGAAGGTCCGCCGTTTTCCGGACGGTTTCCACAGCCAGCTTGTAATTCAGCGGATCCACGGTCTCCACGGCAGTGACGCCGATCCCCCGGAGCACATGTTCAATGCTGACCTTTTCCACGACGTCCCCCATCATGGTGCGTCCGGTGCCGGGATGCGGCTGGTGCCCCGTCATGGCGGTGGTGGAATTGTCGAGGACAACCAGGGTGAATTCCGCCTGGTTGTATACGGCGTTCACGACGCCGGGAAGGGCGGAGGCGAAGAAGGTGGAGTCTCCCACAAACGCGAAGCAGGAGCGGTCCTTCTCCAGGTGGTTGATGCTCTGGGCAATGCCGAGGCCTGCCCCCATGCACAGGCAGGTATCCACCATGTCCAGGGGCATGGCGTTGCCCAGCGTATAGCAGCCGATATCCCCGCAGAAGATGGTCTTCCGGCCCTTCATGGCCTGCTTGACGGCATAGAAGGAGGCGCGGTGCGGGCAGCCGGCACAGAGCACCGGCGGACGGACCGGCAGGGGAGGGGGCGTTTCGGGCGTTTCCTGCTCCAGCGGGAGGTTAATAAAGGAAGCGAGGGCTGCTGTGACGCTGTCCCGGCTGTTCTCACCGGAACGGGCGATATGGCCGGTCATCTTGCCCAGGATCTTCGTCTTCAGGCCGTATTTGCCGCAGAGGTAGATGAGTTCCCGTTCGATGACGGGATCCAGTTCCTCCACGCAGAGGACTTCGTCCAGCCCGGTGAGGAATTCGACAGCCAGTTTCTCCGGGAAGGGGAAGGGTGTGGAAACCTTCAGCGTGCGGACAGCACCGAGCTTTTTCCGGGCTTCCATAACATAGGTATAGTTGAAACCGCCGGTGGCGACGCCTTTGCGCAGACCGGCCAGCAGGGATTCCTCGTGCTCGATCCGGTTCAGCGGGCTGTCGGAGAACACATCCTGCAGCGCCGTGTTCCGCTCTTCGATCTTCCGGTGGTTCCCGAAGGAAAGGCGGGGGAAGATAACCCAGCGGCTGCTGTCCTTCACAAAGCCTTCGACCCTGTGGACGGTATATTCTTCCGGATCCTTCACCCGGATGGAGGCATAGCCGTGGGAAACCCGGGTCGTGGGGCGCAGGAAAACGGGCGTCCCGTACTTTTCGGAGATTTCGAAGGCTTCCTGCACCATGGCGTAGGCTTCCTCCGCGGAGGAAGGATCCAGCAGGGGGACCTTGGAGAAGGCGGCAAAAGAACGGGTATCCTGTTCCGTCTGGGAGGAGATGGGGCCGGGATCGTCGGCCACCAGGACGACCAGGCCGCCCTTTACGCCGATATATTCCAGGCACATGAGGGGATCGGAGGCCACGTTCAGGCCCATCTGCTTCATGGTGACCAGCGCGCGGGCGCCCGCGTAGGCGGCGCCGCCGGCCATTTCCATGGCGACCTTCTCATTCACGGACCATTCCACGTAGACATCCCCGCCGCGGCGCTTCGCCACGGTCTCCAGCACCTCCGTGGAAGGGGTGCCGGGATAACCGCAGACCAGGTTCACGCCGGCCGCGAGGGCACCAAGCGCGATGGCCTCGTTGCCCATTACAAATTCATCATGCATACCGTCACATCCTTACGGGTACAAACTTAGGAAAGTATACCATAAAGCGCCGGTGAAAGCCACAAAAAACCCCTGAAAGTACAATGGTTTGACGGGAGGAAACGGATGGCATACAATAGACGGCGACACAATGAACCGCGGAGGAAAACACATGGATTATACGGTAAGCCTGGCATCGGAGTTCTCCCTGAGGCCGCAGCAGGTCAGGGCGGCAGTGGAACTCCTGGATGCCGGAAATACGATCCCCTTTATCGCACGTTACCGGAAGGAAGCCACCGGATCCCTGGATGACCAGGTGCTGCGGGAACTGGCGGAACGGCTGGAATACCTGCGGAACCTGGACAAGCGCCGGGAGGAAATCCGGAAGAGCCTGACGGAGCAGGATGTGTGGACGGAGGAACTGGAGGCCCGGCTGCAGGAAGCAAAGACCCTGAGCGAACTGGAAGACCTGTACAGGCCCTACCGGCCGAAGCGCCGGACCCGGGCGGCCATCGCGAAGGAACGGGGACTGGAACCGCTGGCGCTGTGGCTGATGATCCAGGACCCGAAGGGAGACCCGCTGCAGGAAGCGGAAAAGTATACCGATCCGGAAAAGGAAGTGCCGGATGCGGAAAGCGCGCTGGCCGGCGCCCGGGACATCCTTGCCGAGACGGTCAGCGACGACGCGGATGTCCGGAAAGCCCTGCGGGAGATGCTGATGCGGGAAGGCGTCCTGGTGACAAAGGCCGCGAAGGAAGAGGACAGCGTTTACAGCATGTATTATGATTTCCGGGAGCCTGTCCGCAGCATGGCGGCGCACCGGATCCTGGCCGTGAACCGGGGCGAGCGGGAGGAATTCCTGAAGGTGACGCTGGAGGCACCGGAGGAAAAAGCGCTGGAGAGCATCCGGAAGATGTATGTGCGCGGAAACGGCGCCGCGTCCGCCCAGGTGGCGGAAGCCTGCGGCGACGCGTGGGAACGGCTGGTTTTCCCCTCCCTGGAGCGGGAGGTCCGGAATGAACTGACAGACCGGGCCAATGCCTCAGCGATCCGGGTGTTCAGCCAGAACCTGCACCAGCTGCTGATGCAGCCGCCGATCAAGGGAAAAGTCACGCTGGGCGTGGACCCGGGCTTCCGGACCGGCTGCAAGCTGGCGGTCATCGACGCGAACGGAAAGGTCCTCGATACGGGCGTCGGCTATTTCACCCTGCCGGGGAACGAGGCCGGCAAGGCCGCGGCGGCAAAGCTGATCAAGGGCTTCGTAAAGAAATACGGGGTGACGGCCATTGCCATCGGGAACGGCACCGCCAGCCGGGAGAGCGAGCAGTTTATCGTTTCGCTGCTGCCGGAGATGCCCGGAACGGCCTACATGATCGTCAGTGAAGCCGGCGCTTCCGTGTATTCCGCCAGCAAGCTCGCGGCGGAGGAATTCCCGGATTTTGATGTGACGCAGCGCAGCGCTGTTTCTATAGCCCGGCGGATGCAGGATCCCCTGGCGGAGCTTGTCAAGATCGACCCGAAGGCTATCGGCGTCGGGCAGTACCAGCATGACCTGAAGCAGAATGAACTGACCGCGGCGCTGGACGGTGTGGTGGAGCAGTGCGTGAACCAGGTCGGCGTGGAGGTTTCCACAGCCTCGGCGGAGCTGCTGAGCCATGTGGCCGGGATCGGTCCGGCGCTGGCGAAGAATATCGTGGCCTACCGGGAGGAGAGCGGCATTCCCACCCGGCAGGCACTGAAAAAAGTCCCCAAGCTGGGACCGAAAGCCTTTGAGCAGTGTGCCGGATTCCTGCGGGTGGCGGACAGCAAAAACCCGCTGGATTCCACCGGCGTGCATCCCGAAAGCTACGACGCGGCGAAGGCGCTGCTGGAGAAACTCGGATATGACCTGAAGAACCTGAAGGGCGGCATTCCGGAGATCCCGCTGAAGGCAAAAGCCTACGGGGAGGAAAAACTGGCGCAGGAGACCGGCGTCGGCCTGCCGACCCTGAAGGACATGATCGCCGAACTGCAGAAGCCGGGCAGGGATCCCCGCGACGAGCTGCCGAAGCCTGTGCTGCGGACGGACGTGCTGGACATGAAGGACCTGACACCGGGTATGGAACTGACCGGAACGGTGCGGAACGTGATCGACTTCGGCGCCTTTGTGGATATCGGTGTTCACCAGGACGGCCTGGTACACATCTCCCGGATCGCGGACCGGTTTATCCGCCATCCCTCGGAGGTCGTGAAAGTCGGGGATGTGGTGAAGGTCTGGGTGGTCAGCGTGGACCTGAAGAAGCAGCGGATCGCCCTGACCATGGTCAAAGGAAAAATGTAAACCGGGTTTGCAATTTTCCTGAGGAGTGCATTGACATCTTTTGAAAAATAGGATAATATGAAATCGCAAACGATTGCATTCCTTTCACGGAACACCGCTGTTCCGGGGAGCGACCAGTACAGATACGGGGGAATAGAATGGTCAGACTGAAGGATATTGCGGAAGCATGCGGCGTCTCCGTCGCCACGGTATCCCGGGCTCTGAACGGGCTGACAAATGAGAACAAGGAACGTACGGCGTTCATCTGCCAGACAGCACGGGAAATGGGATACTACCCCAACGCGGCGGCGCGTACGCTGAAGACCAGCCGGTCGAACAACATCGGGATTCTGTATGAGAACCAGATGAACCACGAGTATTTCAGCTCCCTGCTGGACGCGCTGCGCACCGTGGCGGATGAGCGCGGATATGACCTGACGATCATCGGGCGGAACGGTTCAGACAGCAGCGAGACCTACTACGACCATGCCCGCCGGCGGAACCTGGACGGTGTGATCATGATCCAGGCGGATTTTGAGTCGACCGAAGTGGTTCGCCTGGCCAACAGTGATATGCCCACCGTGGTGATCGACCACGCCTATGAAGGATGCGACTGCGTGAGCAGCGACAACCGCGCCAGCCTGGAGCGGATCGTGTGCCACGTCTACAACCACGGGCACCGGAAGATCGCCTTCGTCACGGGACAGGACAGCGCGGTCATGCGCGAACGCCTTGCCGGTTTTTACAAGATCTGCGCGGAACTCGGTATCCGCGTGCCGGAAGGTTTCGTACGGGAAGGCCACTTCCATGATCCGGAACGGTGCACGGCCATCGTCCGGGAACTGCTGAGCGGGGAGGAAAAACCCACCTGCATCCTCTGTCCGGACGACTACAGCTGCCTCGGCGCGCTGTGGGACCTGAAGGCGAAGGGCGTCCGGGTACCCGAGGAGGTCAGCCTGGTCGGATATGACGGCGTGCGGATGAGCCGTATGATCCGGCCGATGCTGACGACCTACCGGCAGGATACGGAAGTCATTGCCCGGGAGGCTGTCGCTCTGCTGATTGAGGCCATTGAGATGCCGGAAACGCACAAACCCCGGCAGATTACGGTGGAGGGCATGCTGACAGAGGGCGAGACCCTGAGCAACAAACAGTAAAAACAACGGACCGGAGAGGTAAATCTCCGGTCTTTTTTCTTCAGCCTGCGCGCTTCAGCCCGTCCCTCCGGAAGCGAATTCCCGGCAGACCTGCAGGCCGGGCTCCGGCCGGATCATGGCTGCGTGTGCGCACGGATCATTTGTGCCGGGTATGTACGGCATACTGTTCGTTTTTAATGAAAAATGCGAAAAAAACGGGAACTTTTCCGGACGGCGGACGTCTGATATAATGAGACCCGAAAAGGGTCCGGAAAAAGGAGGTTTCATGAAATGAAAAATAAAATGAAGAAGTTCCTCGCATTGCTGGCCGCGCTGATGATGCTGTCGGCAGTCTCCCTGGCGGCAGCCGAGACCCGGATCACGGTCAGCGGCACCGGGGAAACGCGGATCAGCGCGGACACGGCCGTGATCTCCATGGGCGTCAGCGCCCGGGACAAGGATGTGCTGAAGGCGCAGCAGACCGTAAACGAGCGCATCGCGAAAATCCGCCAGGCCTTGACCGGCATCGGTGTGGCGGAGGAGAATATCAATACGGATTACATGAGTATTTACGCGATTTACGATTACGATGACGACGTTGAGAAGGTCCAGGCCTACAGCGCCAGCATGACGCTGGCGGTGAAGGTGGCGGATATGGAGATTGTGGGGAAGGTGATTGACGAAGCCTTTGCCGCGGGAGCCAATACCCTGAACGGGATTTCCTTCTCCGCGTCGGATACTGCCGCAGCTGAAAAGGAGTCCCTGCAAGCGGCGGTCGCGGACGCCCGGGCGAAGGCGGAGATCCTGGCAGAGGCTGCCGGGCTGAAGATTACAGGAATCGAACTGGTTTCCGACGGCAACGTGTACAGCTATGACAACAGCGTCGGCAATTTCTCCGCCAAGCGCATGGAGGGGGCCGCCATGGATGCCGGATACGGCACAATGGTTCAGGCAGCGAAACTGATCGTCTCCGCATCAGTGAGCATCACGTTTACAGCTGAATAAGATCTAATCCGGGAACAGAAAAAGCGGGCCGCGGTCAGCGGCCCACTTTTCTTGCTGTCTTGATGCCGTACATCCGGATATCCGCTTCCCGGATGCATTCATCCAGGGAGCACTGTTCCTTCCGGGAGGCAAATACCCGGCCGATCGACATTCCGATCCGGAAGGGTTTGCCGGAGGACTCATTCCACCTGTCCGCCGCTTCGAGGATACGCGTTTTCAGATCCGCGGCGGGTCCCGGGGCAATGACGACAAACTCGTCGCCGCCATAGCGCATGATGAAGCTTTCCTCCCCGCAGCTGTCCCGGAGGATCTGCGCGACGGCCCGCAGGGCAGTGTCACCGGCTTCATGCCCCCATTTGTCGTTGATGTCCTTCATATCATCCAGGTCGGTGAAAAGGACCTGGACACTGTCATATTTGCCGATCAGGCGGGTGAAGATCTCCTCTCCGTTCCGTTCGAGGCCGAAACGGTTGAACAGCTGGGTCAGGCCGTCGTGGACGGACATATCGTCCAGCACCTTGTTGAGGTGGCGGAGCAGTTCCTTTTTCCGGATGTTTTCAATGGCGATTTCCAGGAAGTTGAAGATGCTCTCATGCAGGTTCATCTTGGCGGCTTCGCTCATGCCGTCCAGGGCGATATACCCGATGGAGTAGGTGTTGTAATGCAGGGGGTAGAAGATGAGAAACTGTTCCCGGGAAAGATAGGGCTCCGGAAGGAGCTGCCGGGCAGGAAACCGGATATAGCTGCGGCCGGCAAGGATCATTTCACGCCCGTAGGATTCGGAATCCTGAGTCCATACCGATTTTTCATAGTTATCGAAGTAGTAATCGTTGAAGCACAGGAAAATGTCATTGCAGCCGAAAATGGCCCGGTTACGGAGTACGGCAGCGGTCAGGTCCTTCAGGCTGTTGGCTTCGAAAAGTTCTTCAGCCAGCTGTCCCTGCAGGAGATAGAAGGAACGCAGGAAGCGGGTCTGGCGGAAATACCGCTCACGGATGGTGTCGGGCCGGTCGGCATCGGAACATCCGCAGGATCCGGCCGCGATGACCTCAAAATCCCCGTGGACGACGGGAGGCACCGGCTTTCCGTCGATCATGCCGATCAGGGTCTCCATGGCCCGGTAGTTCAGCTGGCGGTAATCGCAGTATACCGAGGAAAGGCGCGGGCAGGAAAGCTGGGCGCTGTCAAGGTTGTCATACCCGGCGACGATGACGTCTTCCGGAACGCGGATGTTGTTTTCCTGCAAGGCTTCCATCAGGCCCAGGGCCATTTCGTCATTCGCACAGAGAAAGGCGTCCGGGAAGGGGAATCCTTCCTCAATCCACTGCCGGGCGGTGTCCGTTCCGTCTGAAGTGCGCCAGGTCTTCTCCAGCACCCGGATGTTTTCGGAAGGAATGTTGTTTTCCCGGCAGGCATCCAGGAACCCCTCCAGCCTTGCCGGCCCTTCGGGAGAGTTGTTGGTGAGGTTGCCGGTCAGGTACACCAGGCGACGGGCGCTGTGCTCCCGGATCACATGGCTGGCTATGGCTTTCTGGGCAGCACGGTTGTCATGAGCCACCAGGACGCAGCCCGGAAGCTGTATGCCGATGGAAACGGCGGGAATTCCGGCTTCGTTCACCCGCCGGACCAGTTCATCCCGTGCCCGGGGGAGAATCAGCTGGTTGGCGAGGAGGATCGTCCCGTCGAAGGAGGAAAGATCCGGCAGGTCAAAGATCCGGTACTCGCTCCTGTCTTTGGCGTTGTCCAGGTCCTTGCCGAAACAGTCAAAAACACGCAGCGCCACGTTCGGATGCGTATCCGCGTATTCCTTCAGGCCATGGAGCGTCTGGTCCACCAGCTCATAATTCCAGTCCACCGTAAAATATGCGATTTTGTACACCCGTCCGGACAAGGCTGAAACCCCTTTTCTCCATGTGTCGTTTATTTGATTCTGCCGGTCATTTTTTTATTATTTTACGTTCATTCCGGGGCCGTGTCAAATTCTGCTTCCGCCTTTACTTTCCATGCGCAGTTTGATAAAATAAAACAGATGACCTGCGATGGTGCGGGACAGATTGGGTTTCATTCAAAAACTGGATCGGAAAGGGGTCGGGAAGACTGTGAGAAACACTTTTCGCGGCGGCGTTCATCCGGAAGAGCATAAAGAGCTGAGCCGGGAGGCACGGCTGCGCCTGTTTGACCCGAAGGGAGAGATGGTATTCCCCCTGCAGCAGCACATCGGCAAACCCGCAAAGGCTGTTGTGCAGAAGGGAGACGCCGTGCTGGTCGGACAGAAGATCGCGGAAGCGGACGGGTTCGTGTCCGCGAACATCTATTCGAGCTGTTCCGGCACGGTAAAGACCATTGAAAAACGCCGCGTGCTGGGCGGGGGAATGGGCGAATGCATTGTGATCGACAACGACGGTCAGTTCACGCCGGCAGCGGACTATTCCGTCCGTGACAGCGAGGCCAACCTGAGCGAAAACGAGATTATCCAGCGGGTGCAGGACGCCGGGATTGTCGGCCTGGGCGGGGCCGGATTTCCGACCCATGTAAAACTGAAACCGAAGGATCCGGCTGCGATTGAATACGTGATCGCCAACGGCGCGGAATGCGAGCCGTACCTGACCTGCAACGACCAGCTGATGCGTACGCACGCGCCGGCGATTGTGGAAGGCCTGGAGCTGGTGCTCCGCCTGTTCCCGAATGCGGAAGGCGTCATCTGCATCGAGGACAACAAGCCGGAAGCGATCCACGCGATGGAGCTCGCGGCTTCCGGAAAACAGCGGATCACCGTACAGACGATGATCACCAAATATCCCCAGGGCGGTGAACGCAGCCTGATCCAGGCGGTGACGGGAGTGGACTTCCCGATCAGCAAGCTGCCGGCGGACGTCGGGTGCATTGTGCAGAATGTCGGTACCCTGTACGCGATCCAGCGGGCGGTGCTGTATCATGAGCCCCTGTTCAGCCAGTGCTTTACGGTGACCGGCGAAGCAGTGAAGGAACCCTCCAACTTCTTCGTCCGCGTGGGTACCAGCTACGCGGAACTGCTGCAGGCCTGCGGAGGCGTGAAGGAAGGAAAGGAAGCTGTCAAGGCACTGGCCGGCGGACCGATGATGGGCGTGGCCATGGGCAGCCTGGACGTTCCGATCCAGAAGCAGAACAACGGACTGACGCTGCTGGCGGAAGATCCTGTCGCACAGGCGGAAAAGCTGATGACCGCCTGCCTGCACTGCGGCCGCTGCACCACGGTGTGCCCGGTGGGCCTGATGCCCCAGATCATGGCGGACGCCGCCATCGCCGGGGATCTGGAACGGTATGAAAAGAAGCTGTACGGCCTGGAATGCATTCAGTGCGGCAGCTGCACGGTTGCCTGCCCGGCGAAGCGTCCGCTGATGCAGACCTTCAAACAGGCCAAGGCTGAAATCCAGGACAAGAAACGGCGGGAAGGAGGCGCTCAGAAATGAACGGTGTGCTGAATCTTTCCTCGTCTCCTCATACGAGGGACCGGTGGACAACCCCGTATATTATGCGCATGGTGGTGCTGAGCCTGCTGCCCGCCACCGTCGTCGGTATCGTCGTGCACGGCTGGCAGGCCTTCGGGATCATCGCGCTGGCGATCGTCGCCGCGGTGGCTTCCGAATGGGTTTTCAACAAGATCTGCCATAAGCCGGATACGATCTGGGACGGAAGCGCGGTGGTCACGGGACTGCTGCTGGCGCTGAGCCTGGGGCCGAAGACGCCCCTGTACATTCCCGTGATCGGTTCCGTGTTCGCCATCATGGTGTGCAAGTGCTGCTTCGGCGGACTGGGCAAGAACTTCATCAACCCGGCCCTGGCGGCACGGTGCTTCCTGATGATCTCCTTCGCCAGCGCCATGACAATCACACCTTCGCTGGACGCGGTGTCCTCGGCCACGCCGGTGGGCGCCCTGAAGGCTTTTGAACAAGTTGATATCACAAAGATGTTCCTGGGCACGGCGGACGGCGTCATCGGCAGTTCCATCCTGGCGCTGCTGATCGGCGGCCTGCTGCTCTGGAGCCTGGACATCATCCACGGACAGATCTGCTTCAGCGTGCTGATCGGATTCACGCTGCTGATCGGGCTGTTCGGCGGGGAAGGCTTCAATCCAAAATACCTGCTGGCGCACCTGTGCGGCGGCGGCGTGGTGATGGGCGCCTTCTTCATGGCTACGGACTACGTAACCAGCCCGGTGAGCCGGCTCGGCCAGTTCATCTACGGCTGCCTGATCGGCGTACTGGGCGGTATTTTCCGGCTGTGGGGCAACACGGCGGACTCCTTCAGCTACGCGATCATCATCGGTAACGTCTGCACGCCCCTGATCGATACCTACATCGTCCAGAAACCGCTGGCCTACCGGAAGATCGGGAAGACCCGCCCGGTGAAGCGGGAGTCCTTCCGGATCCCGAAGCCGGTGATCGCGCTGACGATCATCGCGGTCCTGGCCGGACTGGCGCTGAGCGGCGTCTTCTTCATGACGAAGGACACCATCGCGGACCAGGAGCTGGCCAGGGAACGGGAAGCATACAAGGCGGTCTGCCCCGACGCGGCGAGCTTTGACGACGCGGAGGAAGCAAAGGACGCGATTGCCGCGATGGCGGGCGAATCCACCCGCGTGAACGAGGCGCTCGTCGCGAAGGACGGGGCCGGCAACGTGGTCGGATACGCGCTGAACGTGACGGGCAAGGGCTTCGGCGGGGATGTGACGATGGCCCTCGGCCTGACGGCGGACGGAAAGATCTCCGGAATTTCCTTTACGGAACTGAACGAAACGGCAGGCCTGGGCATGCGCGCGGATGAGCCGGCCTTCAAGGATCAGTTCATCGACAGGAGCGGACAGCTGACGCTGGTGAAGGGCGACGCCTCGGGCGGGCAGGAAATCAGCGCCATCACGGGCGCATCGGTTACCTCCGGCGCCGTGATCAGCGCGGTGAACGCCGGCCTGGACCTGTATGAGACGACGCTGAAAGGAGGCAACTGACCATGAAGAAATACTGGGAACGCCTCTGGAACGGCCTGATCAAAGAGAATCCTGTCCTGGTGCTGATGCTGGGCATGTGTCCGGCGCTGGCGGTTTCGACCCAGGCGTTCAACGGCATCGGCATGGGTCTGAGCACGCTGGCGGTACTGGTGCTGAGCAACCTGGTGATCAGCTGCCTGCGGAAAGTGATTCCGGACCAGGTCCGGCTGCCCGCGTACATCGTGATCGTAGCCAGCCTGGTGACGGTGACGGAACTGCTGATCAAAGCCTACCTGCCGGATGTGTATGAGGCCCTGGGCATCTACATTCCCCTGATCGTTGTAAACTGCATTATCCTCGGCCGGGCGGAAGCCTACGCCAATAAGCATACCCCGATGCTCTCCGTGATGGACGGTATCGGCATGGGCCTGGGATTCACCATCGCGCTGACACTGGCCGGCGCGCTGCGTGAACTGCTGGGCGTCGGAAAGATCTTCGGCGTACAGCTGCTGCCGGAAGGCTTCGGTATGGCGATCTTCATCCAGCCTCCGGGAGCGTTCCTGATCTTCGCGCTGATGATCGCGGTCATGAACGCCATCGGCATCAAAACCCGCCAGCGGCAGCTGGTGGAAAGCGGCTGCGACGGCAACTGCGCCCTGTGCGCTTCAGCCGCAGGCTGTGAAACAAAGCAGGAGGAAAAAACGGAAGACAAACCTGCTGAAAAATCTGAGGAAGGGGGAGCGGCGAAATGAAGAGCCTGATCATGATTATCATCGCCGGCGCGCTGATCAACAATGTGGTGCTGAACCAGTTCCTCGGCATCTGTTCCTTCCTGGGTGTCAGCAAGCAGATGAAAGCCTCCATCAGCCTGGGCGGCGCGGTCATCTTCGTCATCACCATCGCCTCCGCGGTGGCGAGCCTGCTGTATGACTACGTACTGCAGCCCCTGGGAATGGATTTCATGAAGACGATCATCTTCATCCTGGTCATTGCGGCCCTGGTGCAGATCGTCGAAATGTTCCTGAAAAAGAAATCCCCCGCGGTCTACAAGGCCCTGGGAATCTACCTGCCCCTGATCACCACCAACTGCGCGGTGCTGGGGGTCGCCCTGACCAACGTGCAGGACGGATACAACTTCATCCAGTGCGTGGCCAGCGGATTCGGAACCGCCGTCGGCTACACGATCGCTATCGTGCTGCTGGCCGGGATCCGGAGCCGGATCAACGAAAAGGATCTTCCCGCCCCTCTGCGCGGAGCGCCGATCGTGATGATCGCAGCCGCGTTGATGTCCATCGCGTTTATGGGCTTCGGCGGGCTGAAGCTGTAAGGAGGGCCGAAGGATGGATATTATCTGGATTACGACCCTTGTGATCGCGGTGATCGCGCTGCTGGTTGCCATCGGACTGGTCTTTACCGGCAAAAAGTTTGCTGTGGAAGTGGACGAGCGCGTGGTGGCGATCCGCGAGAAGCTGCCCGGAAACAACTGCGGCGCCTGCGGATACGCGGGCTGTGACGCGCTGGCCGCGGCGATCTCCGCCGGCGACGCTGCTGTGAACGCCTGCCCCGTGGGCGGGGCACCCGTCGCGGAAGCGATCGGCGATATCATGGGAATCACCGCCGGCGCGATGGAACGGAAGACCGCCTTTGTCGCCTGCAAGGGAACCTGCGACGTAACAAAGAACCAGGGCAACTATATCGGGATTCAGGACTGCCGGGCAGCGGTGCTTTCCGGCATGAACGTAACGGACTGCAACTACGGATGCCTCGGCTTCGGAAGTTGCGCGGAAGTCTGTCCGGAACAGGCAATCAGCATTCAGAACGGCGTTGCCGTGGTGAACCGGAACCGCTGCGTCAGCTGCGGCCTGTGCGTGAAAGCCTGCCCGCGGGGCCTGATTTCCCTGATTCCGGAAAGCAAGGTTGTCCGGGTGCAGTGCTCCAATAAGGACAAGGGACCGCAGGTCAAAAAGGTCTGTTCCGCCGGCTGTATCGGCTGCGGCATCTGCGCGAAGCAGTGCGAGTCGGAAGCCATTGAATTCAGCGGAACCCTGGCCCGGGTGAACCCCGAAAAGTGCACTCTGTGCGGCAAGTGCGCGGCCAAGTGCCCGGCGAAAGTCATCACCCCGGTCTGATGCGGAAAGGGGAAAAAAGAATGAACGTATTCAAGAAAAAACAGTGGACCCGGATCATCCTGAGCCTGATTGCGGTGATCGTAGCTGCGCTGTTCCTAACCGGTATCATCGGCGGAAAACCGATGACATACCAGCTGGAGGAACCCCTGACACCCATGCTGCAGGGGATCGCCGATACCATGGCGCAGAATGCGGAAAACAGCGAAGCCGAGGATTATCTGGAACAGGATCCATACCTGGTCAATATCTATGAGGGATATGGATTTGCCAAGGACTATATGGCGGCACGGGGGCATGCCTACACTCTGGAGGATGTGACCAAAACACAGCGTCCCCACGGGAAAGCCAACTGTATCACCTGCAAGACGCCGGATTTCACCAAAATGGTGAATGAGGAAGGCGTGGAAGTGTACAGCCGCCCCTTTGACGAGGTGATGAGCCAGATGACCCAGGCGATCTCCTGCTATACCTGCCACGGAGACGACAAGGGTAACAACGGCCAGATTGTGATCACCCACAGCTATGTGGAAAAGGCAATGGGGGAGAATGCTTCCTCCATCGATCCCAAGATCCTGAACTGCGGTCAGTGCCATATCGAGTATTATTTCACCCCGGAAGACAGTGAAACCATGATGCCTTATTCAGACCAGGCCGGGATGACTCCGGAAGCGATCCTTGCCTACTATGATGAAATGGGCTTCAAGGACTGGGAACAGCCGGGTACAGGGACTCCTATGCTGAAAGCGCAGCATCCTGAAATGGAGACCTTCCTGTCCAGCCAGCACGCTCAGATGGGGTTGACCTGTTCAAGCTGCCATATGGCAGAGGAAACCGCAGAGGATGGCAGTACCTATCACAGCCATTATCTGGTCAGCCCCCTGAAGAGCGAATCATTAATGGCAACCTGTGCTGCCTGCCATGGCAGCGCGGACAATGCCCGAACCCTGGTAGCCAGTACACAGGAGAGGGTGACCGTGCGGGAGACGGAGGTCGGGAACCGCCTGAGTGAACTGAAAGACATGCTGACGGCTGCTGTGGCGGAAGGAAAGATGTCCGAAGAGGAACTGGACGAGGTACGGAAGCTGCACCGGGAAGCCCAGTGGTTCTTTGATTTCTGCTACGTGGAGAATTCGGAGGGCGCGCATAATTCCAAGCTGTCCATCCGCTGCCTGGAGACATCGGATGAGAGGATTACGCAGGCGATGGCGCTGCTAACTGGAGAAACGCCGGTACAGGAAGCACCGGCGGCGGAAGCGGAAGGAACGACCGGAAAGCTGACCGCAGCTGAGCAGGGCTTCGGCGGCGATGTGACGGTATGCCTGGAGCTGAACGATGACCGGACCGTGAAGAGCCTGATCATCGATACGCCGAACGAAACAGCCGGCCTTGGCCAGCGGGCTTCTGAAGCGGAATTTACGGACCAGTTCATCGGAAAAGCCGGTCCCTTCACCTACGGAGAGAATGGCATCGAAGCGCTGAGCGGCGCGACGGTCACCTCCAACGCGGCCCTGAAAGCGATCAATACGCTGGCCTGCAGCGAAACGGCGGCAACGCCTGCGGAAGAACCTGCTGCTGATTCGGCTGCAGCCCCTGAAGCAGTTGAACAGGGTTTCGGCGGCGACGTAACAGTGCACCTGGAACTGAACGATGACCGGACCGTGAAGAGCCTGGCCATCGATACGCCGAATGAGACCGCCGGCCTCGGCCAACGGGCTTCCGAAACGGAATTCACGGACCAGTTCATCGGAAAGACCGGTCCCTTCACCTATGGGGAAAACGGTATTGAAGCACTGAGCGGCGCGACGGTCACCTCCAACGCGGCCCTGAAAGCGATCAATACATTGGCCAGCGGCGAAGCAGCGGAAACGCCTGCGGAAGAGCCTGCCGAGGAACAGCCTGCGGAAGAACCCGCGGCGGAGAATCCGGTAAAGACGGAGGAGAATTCCGACGCGGCCGGACTGGTCTATGGAAGCTACCTCTCGGAAAAGGAGACCCCCTTCAGCACCATCGTCGTGACGGTCAATACAAAGAATGACGTGATTACCGACTGTACCGTCCGGTGTGACGCCAAGGAAGGCCAGACAGACCTTGTCAAGGATGAGGATGAGGAAGTCTGGGCGAAGGCTGTCGTGGAAACCCAAGGCGCTGAACTGGACACGGTTGCCGGCGCGACTATCTCCTCGGATGCTGTAAGGGAAGCTGTCGCCGAGATCCGGCAGCAGATCGCCGGAACGCCTGTGGAAGCAGAAGAACCGGCGGAAGAGCCTGCTGCGGATCAGCCTGAAGAGGAAATGAAGGCGGAGGAAGCTGCGCCTGAAGCAGATGCGGAACAGCCTGCGGAAGAAACTGAATCCGAACAGCCTGCGGAAGAGTCCACAGCTGCGGAAGAAGCTCCGGCACCAGCTGCGTTTGGAGGATATCTGGCTGTAAAGGAAACGGACTTCAGCGTCATCCGGATCATCGTGAGTACCCGTAGCGGTGTGATCACCGACTGCAAGGTCGTCTGCGACGCGAAAGAAGGACAGATGGACCTGGTCACGGATGAGAATGAGGAAGCCTGGGCGAAAGCGGTTGTGGAAACCCAGGGCGCTGAACTGGACGCAGTGACCGGTGCGACGGTTTCCTCGGACGCTGTTCGTGAAGCCGTGGCAGAGATTCTGGAGAAGATCAGATAATCTGCGGAACTGAGACAAATACTGCGGAGACCGCATTCCCCCCAGGATTGCGGTCTCCTTTTACGGAGAGGAATTGGCGGCAGATGAAAAAGGTCTGGAAGTTTCTGTCCTCTATGGGGTTCGCGGTTGCCCTTCTTGTGCTGTTGGCAGTTGCCTGTGCATTGAGTTCCCTGGTGGAACAGGGACTGACACGGGAAGCATATGCTGCCCGTTACGGAGAAGGAACTGCCTCCCTGATCATGGCGCTGCAGGTAAACGACGCATATCACAGTACATGGTTTATCGTACTGAGCGGGTTCCTGTGCCTGAACCTGATCCTTTGCAGTGTGGTTCGTTTCCCCTTTTTCCTGCGCAGATATCGTCGGGAAAAAGATGTGGCATCCCTGCTGAAGACGGACGGGAATCTGGGAGAAACAGAGGTCAGCGATCCGGAACGTGTTTTCGGAGCACTGCACATGGGCAGGCCGGAAAAGTACAGAACGGAAGACGGACGTGAAGCGCTGGCTGCCGGGAAAAACAGCATCGGCCTGTGGGGAGCCTGGATCTGCCATCTGGGCATACTGCTGCTGATTGCCGGGTTTGCGCTGGGACAGCTTACCCTGAAGGAGAATGTTGTCTGGGGAATCCCGGGGGAAACAAAGGAATTGCCGGAAACAGGCCTGCAGGTAACAATCGACGATTTCCGGACAGAGGTACGCGATGACGGAAGCATCGGTCAGTACGTGACAGAGATCACGGTCACAGATCCTGTTTCCGGGAAAACGGAAAAAGCATCTGTCAGTGTAAATCATCCGGCGGCTTTCGGCGGCTTCCACCTGTACCAGAACAATACGGGGCTGGCAGCAGAAGCTGTTGTGGAACGGAAAGGAAAGGAAACGCAGCGGAAAACCCTCCTGCCGCAGCAGACGATGGCAGAGAGTGTTCTGGGATTGCAAGACCAGCCGGAATATGCTTTCTATTTTGCCGCAATCCGGACCATGCGGGAGGAAGGGCAGGAAGACCGGACACTGTACTTCTACGACCTTTACCGTGAGGGAATCCTGCAGCAAAGCTATTATTTCTTCGGGGACGGGACGGTCGAGGTCGGAGAGGACCGGGTTTCTTTCATCCCCAGGACCTTCACACTGCTGGTTGCACGCCAGGACCGTTTCGAACTGCTTGCGCTGGCAGGAGGCGTGATCACAATGCTGGGCCTGATGCTCGCTTTCTGCCTGCAGCCGAAGACGCTGTGGGCAATCCGGAATGAGGACGGAAAGTGGATCCTGCGGGGATACTGTCGGAAAGGGCAGGCCCTGATGGAGGAACAGCTGGAAGAGGCTGTGCGGACAGCCGGAAACAAAACCGGGAAAAACGGAGGGAATAAGGATGCAGAACGCTGAGAACATTTTATTCACTGTCACAATGATCGGATACTTCGGAGCCATGATCCTGTATTTCCTCTTCGTGGCAATCCGGAAGGAGAATCTGGCAAAGGCCGCCGGAATCCTCCAGGGTACGGCGCTCCTGCTTCACACAGCCGCGCTGGTATTCCGGGGGATCGAAGCGGGACGGATTCCCATGACAAACCAGTATGAGTTTGCCACATGCTTCGCCTGGGCACTTTGCCTTGTAAGCCTGATCTTTATCCGGAAATACCGCTTCTCCGTTCTGGGTGTTTTCGCGATGCCGGTTGTTTTCCTTATTATGGGATATGCAGCCATGCAGAGCCGGGATATCAAACCGCTGATGCCTGCTCTGCAGAGCGGATGGCTGGCGTTTCATGTATCTACTGCGATTATCGCCTACGGTGCCTTCGGTGTCAGTGCCGCGCTCGGAGCTATTTTCCTGATGCGGGGCAGACTTAAGGAGAACGGATTCCTGGATCAGCATATTCCGGCGGAGAACAAACTGGACCTGATCGCCTACAGAAGCGTATGCCTGGGGTTGCTATTCCTGACACTGACCATCCTTACAGGCGCCCTGTGGGCGGAAAAAGCCTGGGGAAGCTACTGGAGCTGGGATCCGAAGGAAACCTGGTCCCTGGTGACGTGGATCATTTATGCGGTTTACCTGCACCTTCGCCTGAGAAAAGGATGGAAAGGAAAAACTGCTGCGATTTTTGCGGTCGTCGGGTTTGTATGTGTGATCTTCACCTATATCGGAGTGAATACATTCCTGCCTGGAATTCACAGCTATGCCTGATCAGGCTTTGCATATAACGGAGACCGGCAGGTCCCTGAAGGAGAAGAGTAGGATGAAAAGACTGGCTTCAATTCTGGCAGTTATGGCAATGCTGTGGGGAGGACTGGTGATGGCGGAATATGCGGAAGAAGCCTGGTATGCGGAGGCGCTGAAGGAATCCCGGGTATCCCTGGGGAACAACCTGCGGATAAAGAACGTGATCGCCCGCGCGCAGGCCGGGGAACAGATCACCGTCGCCACAGTGGGCGGATCGATCACGGAGGGGGCCGCGGCATCCTCCTATGAGGAATGCTGGGCCAGCCAGTTTGCCCGGCTCTTCGGGGAAACCTACGGAACGGACGGCGGCACGAACGTGGCGCTGGTGAACTGCGGCGTAGGCGGAACGCCGTCCCCCTTCGGCTGGATGCGGTACGGACGGGATATCCTTGCCCGGGTTCCGGAGACGGATCCGGACGGATATCCGGATGTGGTGGTGATTGAGTACGCGGTGAACGACTGGGCGGAACCCACCGGAGGCCGCTGCTATGAATCCATGGTGAAGGAAATCCTCTCCCAGCCCAACGAACCGGCGGTCCTCCTGCTGTTCACGGTCCGGAATGACGGATGGAACCTGCAGGACGGAATGCAGAAGATCGGGGAGCGCTACGGCCTGCTGATGGTCTCCGCCCGGGACGGACTGTACCCGCACCTGGACAAGGATTACCCGAAGATGAAGTTCTATTCGGACGAATATCATCCGAAATCCTCCGGACACCGGATGATGGCGGACGCCCTGATGCAGGCGGTGAAGGACGCGGCGGCCGCGGAAACCGCGGAAGCGGATGCGGATCTTTCCGTAAAGCCTGTGTACGCGACGGATTTTACCGGCCTGAAGACGATCTATGGCGACAGCATTCCCGAAGGAATCACGGTGGAACGGGGAAGCTTTGACAAATCCGACAAAACGACCTACAGCAACAAACCGGTCGGCCAGGTCTGCGGAAAGAATTTCTGCCACGGGACGACATCCGGGACGGAACCGATGAAGATTACCGGAGTGTTCAGTAAATGCCTGATTTCCTGGAAAGCCGCCGCAGAAAACACCTACGGAACGGCGGAGGTCCGGGTGGACGGAAAGCTGAAGACCCGGCTGACAGGCGGTCCCGGCAAGTGGGGCCAGAGCGAGGTCGTGCTGGTGCTGGATGAGCGGGAAGCCGCCGAACATACCATCGAGATCAGCGTTGCCGGGGAAGGGAAACGGTTCACGATTACAGCCATCAGCATACGATAAGATTGGAGGAGGATCCTGTGCAGCGTCGAATCACCACCCCCGGCCCCCTGCATGATGAAAAGGGGCGCCTGCTGGAAACGGGATATGCCACGGAACTGATCAGGACCTACAACCGGAGCAGGGTTTCCGCGGGCAGGCTGCGCCTGAAAGAATGGGACTATTATGCCGTTGTAAATGACCGGTTCGCGCTGGCGCTGACGATCGACCACAACGGCTATATGACCATGGACAGTATCTCGCTGCTGGATTTTGAGCGGAACATGCAGGTCACCACATCGAAGATGTCCGTTCCCTTCCTGAACCGGCGGAAACTGCCGGTTACCAGCGAAAAGGGCGATCTCCGCGTGTCCGGCAAAGGTTACGCGATGGCCTTTGACAACGACGGGATACAACGGCACCTGTACGGGCATATGGAAAACTTCGCAAAGGAGGAGGGCATTTCCTTCGACCTGCTCCTGACGGAAGCCCCGCCGGAGTCCATGGTGATCGTGACACCGTACCAGGACCATCCGGAGGCCTTCTACTACAACCAGAAGATCAACTGCATACGGGTGTCCGGAAGCATTTCCTCCGGCGGCAGGGAATACGCATGCGCGCCTTCAGACACCTTCGCGGTGCTGGACTGGGGCCGCGGCGTATGGACCTATGACAATACCTGGTACTGGGGCTCCGCCTCCGGCCTTGCGGACGGCATCCCTTTCGGATTCAATATCGGATACGGCTTCGGGGACACGTCCGCGGCCAGCGAGAATGTGCTGTTTTATGACGGAAAGATCCACAAGCTGGGCCGGGTTACCTTCCATATTCCGGTGAAGGACGGAAAGGAGGACTACCTGTCTCCCTGGACGTTCAGCAGCGATGACGGACGGTTTGAGATGCAGTTCGAGCCGATCATGGACCGCAGCGCGAAGACCGACCTGAAGCTGATCTGTTCGGACCAGCACCAGGTCTTCGGCCGGTTCAGCGGAACCGCGGTCCTCGACGACGGCAAAAAAATCCCCGTCAGCGGACTGACAGGGTTTGCGGAGAAAGTACGGAACAAGTGGTGAGCCCGGCCTGCCGGTCAGGCTGCTTCTCCGGAAGGCTCCGGCCTGCTCCGGGCAAGCCGCAGATTATAGGCAAGAATGGAAAAAACCACAATGATACTGCCAACGACGGAAAGGGCAGACACCGCTTCCCCGTAAAAGGCGGCAACCAGCAGCGGATTCAGAATCGGCTCCATGCCGGTGATGAGGCTGGCGGTGACCGGCGGCGTATGCCGGATCCCGATGGAAAACAGGATATAGGCTCCGCCGACCTGGATGACCCCCAGGGCAAACACGGCGGAAAGGACAGGCGCGGAGAAATCAGACTCCTGCAGGCACAGCGGCGTGAAGACGATCCCGGCCGCCAGCTGGCCGAGGAAGCAGGAGGAGATGGCATCCGCGCCTTTTCCTGTGTTCATCATGAAAACACCCGCGTAGCAGATCCCGGAAACAACGGCGATCACATTTCCCGGCAGGTTGCCCATCCGGATCCCGTCCACAAAGAACAATACGACGCCCAGCAGCACTGCAAAGCAGGTGAGGATATCGGTGCGGGTTGGTTTCTGCCGGTAAATCACCGCCATCAGGAGGATCACGAAGACCGGCGCCGTGAACTGGAGCACGATGGCGTTAGCAGCGGTGGTCATCTTGTTTGCGAGGGCAAAGAGGGTGGTGACCCCGATCATGGAAAGGGCGCCGGTCAGCACCCGCCGGCTGAAAACGACCTTCCGGCGGGTCAGCAGGAGATAAAGCCCGATCACGGCTGCGCCGACCAGGTTCCGGGCACCGTTGATGGCCAGGGCGGACCACGGGATCAGCTTGATGAACAGGCCGCCGGTGCTGAAACATACGGAGGCCAGGAAAACAAACAGCGCAGACCGCATCCGGGTTTTCCCTGTCATCCGAATCCCCCCCTGAATCCTTTCATCCGGGAAACTGCCCGGCTCATCCGGTCAAGGATATCACAAACCGGACCGGCCGTCCATGATCCGGCCTGCGAAAAACCAAAACGGTTGTCATTCCCATTTCTTTCCTGTATAATCGGTTCAGACGGACAATCCCATATGAAACGACTGACAGACAGGAGGATCCCATGAAAAAACTGATTTGCCTGTTCCTGGCCATTGCGATGGTCCTGTTCAGCGCGTCCGCTTTTGCGGAAGCCGCGGAAGCACCGGCGGAAACCCTGTTCGTTCCCGGCACCTACACGGCGGAAGCACAGGGGATCTTTGTGCCTGTGAAGGTGCAGATTACGGTCAGCGAAAACCTGATCACCGGCGTAAAGATCGACGCGACCGGGGAAACGCCGGAGCTGGGCGGCCTGGCAGCCGGAAAGCTGGCGGCAAGCATCATGGAGGCGCAGACACCGAATGTGGACGCGCTAAGCGGCGCGACCGTGACGAGCAACGCGATCATTCAGGCGGCCACTGCCGCACTGGAAGAGGCCGGCGCGGATATCAGCGTCCTGGACGCAAACCGTAAGGACCTGGGAGATAAGGGTCCGAAGGAAGAAAAGGTCATTGATACCGGGATCGTCATCATCGGCGCAGGCGGCGCCGGTATGACGGCGGCCATCATGCTGCACCAGGCGGGAGAAGAATTCGTCCTGCTGGAGAAGATGCCCTATGCCGGCGGCAATACCACGAAGGCGACCGGCGGCATGAACGCCGCGGAAACCCATTACCAGAAGGAACAGGGCATTGAGGATTCCACGGCCCTGTTCGCTGCGGATACCATGAAGGGCGGACATGCCCTGAACGACCCGGCGCTGGTGGCGGTCATGGCCAATGAATCGGCCGGCGCCATTGAATGGCTGGATACCATCGGGGCGGCGCTGCCCAAGATCTCCTATTCGGGCGGCGCTTCCGTGAACCGCATCCACGCGCCGGAGGACGGCTCCGGGGTGGGCGGATTCCTGGTGGACCGTTTCTCCGCGAAGCTCAGCGAGCTGGGTGTGGAGATTATGTACAACACGGCGGCCACCGAACTGCTGACAGATGGTGAAGGAAAGATCTGCGGCGTGAAGGCGGAGGGCGAGGACTGCAATTACACCTTCAACTGCAAGGCGGTCATCCTGGCGACCGGCGGCTTCGGCGCGAATGAGGACATGTACACCCAGTACCGTCCGGACCTGAAGGGAACCGTGACGACCAACGCGCCCGGCGCGACCGGCGACGGTATCGTCATGGCGCAGGCCCTCGGCGCGGACCTGGTGGATATCGAACAGATCCAGCTGCATCCGACCGTGGAGCAGACCACTTCCATTCTGATTACCGAATCGGTCCGCGGCGACGGCGCGATCCTGGTCAACCAGGGCGGCGTCCGCTTCACCAACGAACTGCTGACCCGCGACGCGGTCTCCGCGGCCGAGCTGGAGCAGGAAGGCCAGTATGCCTGGATCATCTTTGACCAGAACCTGCGGGATCACCTGAAGGCCACGGAGAAGTACGTGAAGTCCGGGATCACCGTGCAGGCGGATACGATCGAAGGCCTGGCGGAACTGCTGGAGATCGATCCGGCCACGCTGGCGAAGACGCTGGAAGACTGGAACGGATACGTAAAGGACCAGCGCGACCCGGACTTCGGGCGCACCACCGGCATGGACGCCGACCTGACGACCCCGCCGTACTACGCGATCAAAATCGCTCCCGGCATCCACCACACCATGGGCGGCGTGAAGATCGACACCGCGGCGCAGGTCATCAACACCGAAGGCAAACCGATTCCCGGCCTGTTTGCGGCGGGCGAGGTCTGCGGCGGTGTGCATGGCGGGAACCGCCTGGGCGGCAATGCGGTGGCGGATATCGTTATCTTCGGCCGGATTGCTGCGGAGAGCACTCTGACATACATCAAATAAAGGTTTCATCGCGGTCGTACAGCCGCAGAAGCTGCCCCGGTCCAGGGACCGGGGCGGTTTTTTATGTAAAATTTTCAGGGGATTCAATAATCCGCCGGGGAGATCCGTTTGTATCAGTGAAGCCTGCCGGGAGGAAAGCGGTTACGGACAGTGTGCCGCAGCCCGCGGGGAGGAAGGAGAAAACAAAGTGAAGAAGAAACTGTCCGCCGGGCTGATCCTGGCGATCGTCCTGGTTCTGTCCGCCGCCGCGGCCCTGGCTGCCGCGCCGTTGAGTTTCCGGGAGATCCTGGAACAGGCGGCAGTTCCGCTGGCCACGGGCAACGATACCGGTGCGGCTGCAAATCCCGTATTCAGCGCCGGGGAACTGGCGGAGCTCGTCCGCGGCCTGGAAGAAAACGGAATCACCCTGGATGAAAACAACCAGGTGACGCGGACGCTGGAGAGGGGCCGGGGAGAATTTGAGGAAGAAGCCCTTATGGAGATCTGTCGTGAAGCCTTTGGCGGAAACTTCTATACCTGGACGCTGGAGGAGCAGGACTGGTACCAGCAGCTGATGGTGAAGATCGGGTATTATGAGTCCTATGAGTCCTGCCTGCCCGGGGAAGGCAACTTGCCGTATGAAGAGGCGGAAGCCTTCGCGTTCAGGAAGATCCGGGAGGAATACGGGACGGACCTTCCGCTGGAGGACCGGAGTATCTGGGCGCTGGAACGCCAGTTTTACCGGGAACCGGCCGATCCGTCAGGCACGTTCTGGAACTTCTCCCTGATACCAAAGGACCTGGATCATGGACGTTACGAAATCTGGTTTGATGACAGCAATCCGGAAGGAACCGCCGATACCTGGGCGGATATTCATGACTGGACGCAGCCATATACCGGAGCAGAACTCCTGTATCAGTTCTATGCGGTGTATTCCTGGCATGAGGAACTGTGGACACAAGAGACATGGCAGAAGCTGCACACAATGATGCAGAACGCAAATGTTGACCTGCAGAGTGCGATTGTACAGGAAACGAAAGCCTATGCATTCACGGCGTATCCGGAGCCGGACGCGCAGGATATTCCGAAGGAAACGGCTGTCCGGAAGGCCGGTGAGGCCTTGCGGAACCCGCGGATTGAGCTGGAAAGCGCAGTGTTGACGGAATATGAGGAAAGCAGGAGCTGGATGGTCTTTTTCGAGGTTCTCCCTGAGGAGGAAGAGATCGAAGAGGATGGTTCCGGCCTGTTTGCGGTGGAGATCGACAGCCGCAGTGGCGAGGTGAGAGGGATTCGGGAGAAGGGCATGGATGATTCGACAGCTTTTGCGTATGTGCCGGAGGCCGCCTATGAAAAAGCATGGGAAGGAATCCTGCGCCGGAGCGAAATTATCCGGCTTGCGGCGGACGCAATCCGGATAGAACATCCGGAGCTGGATCTGCTGAACCGGGAAATGTATGATGTCCAGGCGGACGGGTCCCTGAGGTGGACCGTCACTTTCCTTTCAAAGGATATCCGCCTGGGGAACGCGTACGCGGTGGTCTCCCTGGATGGCACCGTTGAGGAAACCGAAGCGGATGATCAGCCGCTGGACGGGGACAATCTGTTCAGCAGGTACTGGCAGGTGTACGGTTATTTCGGATCCTGGGACCAGTCCGTCTGGGTACAGCTCGGGCGGGATATGGCGGGACTGGAACCGCACGGGATTGACGGAGAACTGCTGAAGGCGACCCGCTATCCGGAGGAAAGCACGGTCCGGATCGGGCATGAAGAGGCGAAAGAACTCGGGATCAGGGCCACCGGGAAACGGGTGGCGGAGGTGAACACCTGCGTCCTTGCGGACGCCGATCCGCATCCGGTCTGGATCATGCGGATCCTGACGGATGAACCGGACGATCCGGTCATCGGGATTGACGCGGAAACCGGGGAGACCGTGTTCAGGGAGGCCTACAAGGTGGACTATACCCCGCATTACACGCTGTACTCCATGCCGGAAAAATGGCGGAAAGCGGAGCTGGAAAAATACGGCCCCCTGTACGTCGCGAAGGTGGCGATCACCCACAAATTCGGCGATATGCAGCTGGATTTCCCGGAGATCGAAGTGGACAACGGTGAGGACTGGGAAGTGCAGCTGGACGGCCTGACCGTGCGCTGTACCGGGCGCTGGAAAGGTATGCAGGCGTACGAAACGGAGCTGGATGAAAACGGATATGTGCTCCGCTGCGAGGAATCCGACTCCCCGTCCACGGAGGAAAAGCCCGCGGACTACAGCGGTTACACCGTACCGACTCCGCAGCCGGACGGGAAACCCTGGATCTGGGGAAACGGATTCGCGCCGGAAGCATACTGGGAACGGATTGCGGAGGCGATGGAAGCGAACGGCGTGACCTTTGACAACCTGCAAGGGAAGATTGCGGAGTGGACGGAACAGTACGGCGAACTGGAAGATGAAGGCGACTGGCCCCAGGACCTGTTTGTGATCGGGTATGTGCTGACCGCGATACGGCCGGACTACCTGAACCAGGAGCCGGTGGACTATCCGGTGTTCGCGGATCCCGCAAAGAAGTCAAAGGAAGAGATTGAAACCATTGCGCTGCAGGCGTTCCATGAGGCAGCGGACGCGGAATGGGTGGACGCACAGAAGATCGTTGCCGTCCTGTGGAATAACGGCATCTACGAGTATTACGGGATCGAACGGGAAGAGCCGACCTGGTGGGCCTACATCATGGAAAACTGCGACGGAACCTGGGAGTCCAAAGGCATTGTGATGATCGATGAGGACGGGAACGTGATCCTTACGGAAATGATGCTGGAAGGCAACGGCTGACCTGGAGAACCAAAGAGCGGAACCGAGCGGTCCGGGGAAAGAAAATCCCCGGACCGTTTTCACAGTCCGGGGAAGATCACAGCAGGATTTCCGCCGCTGTCAGCCGACAGCCGCAGCGCCTTTTTCCATTGCCTGGCGGTTGATGGGGAGCAGGTGCTCCTTCTTGGGACCGAAGGTCGCCTTCAGGGCTTCCATCGCCGCGTCGATGGAGACCACGCCGGTCTTCTTCAGGATGGCACCGAGCATGACCATGTTGGCCGTGCGGGCGTTGCCCAGTTCTTCCGCGATGCCGTTGCAGTCCACGGGGATGGCGGTGATATCGTCCCGGTCCGGGGTGATATCGATCAGGGAAGAGTTGTAGAGCATGATGCCGCCCTTTTCCATGGCGGGGGTGAACTTGATCATGCTGGGCTTGTTCATGATGACGGCGATCGGGATCTCCGTCACCAGCGGGGAACCGATGGGTTCGTCGGAAATTACGACGGCACAGTTGGCTTCGCCGCCGCGCATTTCCGGACCATAGGAAGGCATCCAGGATACGTTCATGCCTTCATGCATGGCGGCCTTGGCCAGCAGCTGGCCGATCAGCAGCACGCCCTGTCCTCCGAAACCGGCAATCAGGAATTGAGCTTCCATGGATCACTCAACCTCCTTTTTCACACCCAGCGGGTACTGGGGAATCATATTTTCTTCCAGCCATTTCAGGGCTTCCTGCGGCGTCATGCCCCAGTTGGTGGGGCAGGCGGAGAGGACTTCGACCATGGAGAAGCCTTTGCCGGCAATCTGCATTTCGAAGGCCTTTTTGATGGCTTTCTTCGCTTCCATGATGTGCTTTACATCGTGGACGGAAACGCGGGCGATGTAGGCGGGGCCGTCCAGGGTAGCCAGCATCTCGCTGACGCGGATCGGATAGCCGCACAGCTTCGGATCCCGGCCGTAGGGGGAGGTGGTGGTCACCTGGCCCGGCAGGGTGGTGGGGGCCATCTGGCCGCCGGTCATGCCGTAAATCGCGTTGTTCACGAAGATGACGGTGATGTTCTCGCCCCGGGTGGCGGCGTGGGTGATTTCCGCGGCGCCGATGGAGGCCAGGTCGCCGTCTCCCTGGTAGGTGAAGACAACATTATTGGGATTTACCCGCTTGCAGCCGGTGGCGACGGCGGGCGCGCGGCCGTGGGCCGCTTCCATCATATCGCAGTTGAAGTAGTCATAGGCAAAGACAGCGCAGCCGACCGGCGCGATGCCGATGGTTTTTTCCTGCACGCCGAGCTCGTCGATGGCTTCCGCCACGAGGCGGTGAATGATGCCGTGGGTGCAGCCGGGGCAGTAGTGCAGGGGCTTGTCGGTCAGCAGCTTTGTTTTCTCATACACAACAGCCATGCTTATTTCCCCTCCTTTGCCAGCGTTTCAACCTGGGTGATGATTTCCCGCACGGTCGGTACGATGCCGCCGGTGCGGCCGAAGAAGTGAACGGGCTTTTTGCCGTCCACGGCCAGCTTCACGTCATCCACCATCTGGCCCATGCTCATTTCCACGGTCAGGAACGCTTTCGCGTGCTCCGCGGCCTTCGCGATGGGCGCGGCGGGGAAGGGCCACAGGGTGATCGGCCGGATCAGGCCGGCTTTGATGCCTTCCGCGCGCAGCTTGCGCATGGCGCTGCGGGCAATGCGGGCGGTGGTGCCGTAGGCGACGATCACGAAATCGGCGTCATCGGTCATTTCCTCCTGCCAGCGGCACTCGGTCTCTTCCATGACGGCGTACTTCGCGTACAGCTTGTTGACGTGCTTTTCCAGCACGGCGGGATCGATATACAGGGAGTTGATGACCGCCCGGTCCCTGCCGCAGCCGGGCTTCCAGCCGGTGGCCGCCCAGGTCTTGGGAGGCAGGTCGGTGCGGTCCTTGTGCTCGGGCATCTCCACGGGTTCCATCATCTGGCCGATCAGGCCGTCGCCCATAATGAGCACGGGATTGCGGTATTTGTCCGCCAGGTCGAAGGCTTCCTGCGTCAGTTCGACCGCTTCCTGCACGGAAGAGGGAGCCAGGACCAGCATCCGGTAGTCACCGTGTCCGCCGCCGCGGGTGGACTGATAATAGTCGCTCTGGGCGGGCTGGATGGAACCGAGACCGGGGCCGCCGCGCACCATGTTGACGATGACGCAGGGCAGTTCCGCACCGACGATATAGCTGATGCCTTCCTGCTTCAGGGAAATTCCCGGGCTGGAAGAGGAAGTCATGACCCGGGCACCGGCACCGGCCGCGCCGTAGACCATGTTGATGGCGGCGACTTCGCTTTCCGCCTGCAGGAAACAGCCGCCCTCAATCTTCGGCAGCCGCTTGGACATGTATTCGGGAATCTGGTTCTGAGGGGTGATGGGGTAACCGAAGAAGAAGCGGCATCCGGCCTGGATGGCAGCTTCGGCGATCGCCTCGTTTCCCTTCATGAGCATTTTCTGACCCATGGATACGCTTCCTCCTTACTTCTCAACTTTGATGACAGCGTCAGGGCACATCCGCGCGCAGAACGCACAGCCGATGCACTGATCCTGCTGTTCGATGCCGATGGGATGATATCCCTTGGCGTTGATCTCCTTGCTCAGCGCAAGCAGATGTTTGGGACAAACGTTGGCGCACAGACCGCAGCCCTTGCAGGTTTCCCGGTCGATGGTCAGTTTGGCCATGGCTTCCGCCTCCTTCAAAATGGTAATAAATGCATTATAGGCAGTTCAAAAACCCCCGTCAATAAGACGGGGGAGCGGTTTTGCGGGAAAGGCAGGAAAAGAACAAGCCATTGATTTTCAAAGACTCCGTACGATACCCGGACGGGTCCGCACCGGATGTCACAGAACTTCTGTCCGCAGGTAATCCGCCAGCAGGAGGCCGGCTTTCCGGTTCCATTCCGCGTTGGGATGGAACCGGGCACCCATATCCTCCTCGTGATAATCCGGCGGGGTGAAGGTGTACAGGCCGGATATGCCCTCCTCCCGGGCCCGGCGGACGGCTTCGGCCGGAAGTTCCGGACGGCAGTCGGAGCCGGGCAGGATCCAGACAATCTTCGCCGCGGGATTATTCTTCCGCACAAGGCGCAGGAGATCCAGCATTCCCTGTACCAGCGTTTTGCGGTCCTGTTCAAAACTGTTCCGTACATTCATGCCGTTGTTGTCATTGGTGCCGAGGCGGATGCAGACGATATCCGGCTGCCACGCGGCGAAGTCATACGGCTTCGTACAGCCGCGCTTTTCCGCGGCAGGTCCCCGCAGGACGCCGGCGATTTCCTCATAATGCGCGGTGAGCGTGTGGTCCGGGTTGTGTTCCCAGTCCCAGCAGACGCCCCATCCGCTCTGGGACAGGATCCGGCGTTCCGCGTTCAGCGCGTCGCAGGCCACCCAGGAGTAATTGCCACGGGCGGAGAACCACTGGGTGATCCATTCATCATTGCCCCGGGGCGCCAGGGACCCTTCCCCGGAGGTGAGGCTGTCTCCCACGAACTCAATTTTCAGGTCCCGGGAAGGCAGTTCCCCGAGTTCCCCGTTCATCCGCAGGGAATGCAGGAGAACCGTGGCTTCCGGGGAATCCGGCATACACTGGGTCTCCTTCATCAGGGTGACGGTCCGGGCGTTCTGCGGTTCCATGCCCAGCACCAGGGGATAGAAGCGGATGCCCGGTTCCACAGGGAACCGGGTGACCGGCGCGCCGTCCGCCAGGACGATCATCCACATGATCGGGGACAGGGCAGGCGCTTCCAGCTCCGCCCACAGGTCGGAGCCGCGGAAAGTGCATTCCAGGCCGGAACCGGTCCAGTCCAGCGCGACCGGAGTGCGGGAAAGATCCATCCGGCCGATGAGCCGGACACGGGTATCAGAAGAGGGGATGACATACTGCATCGCGATACCTCCGGAAGTCGGGGTGTACAGAAAGAAGGCCGGGTCCCTGTCGGACCCGGCCGGGTATACGATTACTTCAGCATGGACTTTTCCCAGCAGTCGTAGGGCTTCAGGCCGAGCAGTTCCACAACAGTGGGAGCTACGTTGGCCAGGCCGAAAGGACTTTCAGTGTCCATCTCATGGCGTTCGTCCGCGTCATGGATGATGAAGGGAACGGGACGCAGGCTGTGGGCGGTGCGTACGGAGATCGCACCCTTCTTGTTCTTCTCGAGCATCTGGTCGCTGTTGCCGTGATCGGCGGTGACCACCAGGATGCAGCCGTGCTCGTCGCAGGCCTTCAGGATCCGGGTCAGGCACAGGTCCACGGTCTCCACGGCAATCTCCGTGGCTTCCAGGTTGCCGGTATGGCCGACCATGTCACCGTTGGGGAAATTGCAGCGGATGAAACCGTACTTGCCGGATTCGATCGCTTCGATAACCAGGTCGGTGATCTCGGTGCCTTTCATCCAGGGGCATTCATCGAAGGAGCGGACATCGGAGGGAACCTCCTGCCAGGTTTCCAGTTCTTCACTGAACTTCTCGCTGCGGTTGCCGTTCCAGAAATAGGTCACATGGCCGTACTTCTGGGTTTCGGAGCAGGCGTATTCGTTGATGCCGTTTTCCACCAGCAGCTCGGTCAGCGTATGGCGGATCTGCGGCGGGTTCACCAGGTACTTGTGCGGGATGTGCAGGTCGCCGTCGTATTCCAGCATGCCGGCATACAGGACGTTCGGCACCACGCCGCGATCGAACTTGGCGAAGGAAGCGTCGCCGTCAAAGGCCATGGAAAGCTCCAGGGCGCGGTCGCCGCGGAAGTTGAAGAGGATGACGCTGTCGCCGTCCTTCATGGCGCCGACGGGGGCTCCGTTCTCCGCGATCACAAAGCCGGGCAGGTCCTGGTCGATGACGCCGGGCTGCTCCGCACGGTATGTCTCGATGGCTTCCTTCGCGGAAGCGAAGGCGCGGCCTTCACCATGCACATGAATGTTCCAGCCTTTTTCCACCATGCCCCAGTTGGCCTGGTAGCGGTCCATGGTGATCTGCATACGGCCGCCGCCGGAGGCGATGCGGACGTCATAGGAAGGATCCTTCAGTTCGGCAATGGTGTTTTCCAGCTGGTCCACATAGTCCAGTGCGGAGGTGGCGGGCACGTCACGGCCGTCGAGCAGGATATGGACCCGGGCTTTGGCGACGCCTTCCGCCTTGGCTTCCTTCAGCATGGCCAGCAGGTGGCCGATATTGCTGTGTACGTTGCCGTCGGACAGCAGGCCGATGAAGTGCAGCGCACCGCCGGAGGCCTTCACGCCGTCTACCAGCTGCTTCCAGGTTTCGGAAGCGTAAATCTTGCCGGATTCGATGGATTCGTTGACCAGCTTGGCACCCTGGGAGTAGATCTGGCCGCAGCCCAGCGCGTTGTGGCCGACTTCACTGTTGCCCATGTCGTCATCGGAGGGGAGGCCCACGGCAGTTCCGTGCGCCTTGATGATCCGGAAGGGATCATTGGCCTTCAGTTTGTCGAGGGTGGGAGTGGTGGCCTTCATGACCATGTTGCCCAGCTCTTCGGAAGATTCGCCGACGCCGTCCATGACAACCAGTACTACGGGCTTTTTCATAAGAGACATTCCTCCTGTATCATACGCATTCACCCGCGCGCGATGCGCTGCGGGCGAGATAATCCCTACAGACCAGAATACAGCAATGCCCGGAAAATGTCAATCCGATCAAGGCCTGGAGGGCAATTCCGAGCAAGCGGAAAAAGCATTGACGGAGGCGGGCGGTAAGCGTATAATAGCGTCAGCCACTTGAAGCTTCTTCGGGGATGGGTGAAATTCCCTACCGGCGGTAAAGCCCGCGAACTGAGCTGAAAAGCCCAGCCGATCCGGTGATGATTCCGGAGCCGACAGTACAGTCTGGATGAGAGAAGAAACGGTAATACGTAGATGGCACGCATATCCTGCCGTGAACGAATACCGCCCCTCAGAGCGAAGCTGCTTTGGGAGGCGGAATATTTATTTTACGGGAGGAACCAACCATGACAAACACAACTGCCGGAAAACCCCTGCTGAGCGTCGGGACCATGACGCGGATCGCCATCCTGGCGGCCGCCGCGTCCATCCTGTTCCTGCTGGAGATCCCGATCGTCGCTTTCTACAAGCTGGACCTTTCGAACATCCCGGTAATGCTGGGCGCCTTCTCCATGGGAACGGTCCCCGGACTGATCATCCTCGGACTCAAGGGCCTGATCGGCCTGCTGCATTCCTCCAGCGCCGGCGTCGGCGAACTGGCCGATTTCATCATGGGCGCCGCCCTGCTGATTCCCGCCAGCATGATCTATCACCGGAACAAGACCCGGAAGAACGCGCTGGTCGGCATGATCATCGGTACGATCTGCACCGCAGTGGTCGGCGTCCTGGTCAACAAGTTTATCATGCTGCCTTTCTACATGGGCGCGTTCCACATGGATATGGACGCAATCGTCGCATTCGCGAACGTGGGCGGTGTGGACACTGAATGGAAGCTGCTGCTGCTGATTACTGGACCTTTCAACCTGCTGAAAGGCGCTGTGCTGAGCGCTGTGACCTTCCTGATCTATAAGCCACTGAGCCCGATCCTGCACGCCAGGACGCGCTGAGGATACGGAGGACTGATTCTTTATGCCGATGGACGGACTGACAGCCGGGTTTATTGCACGGGAGCTGGACCGGACGCTGAAGGGCGGGCGGGTGGACAAAATCACCCAGCCGGAACGGGACGCGGTGGTGCTGGTAATCCGCGCGGGAAGCGAGAATCACAAGCTGCTGCTGTGCGCTTCCCCGAACAATGCCCGCTGTCATCTGACCACCGGCGTTTTTTCAAATCCCCTGGAGCCGCCGGCCCTTTGCATGCTGATGCGCAAGCAGCTGACCGGGGCCCGTGTGACGGAGATCTGCCAGGAAGCGGGCGACCGGATCGTCCGGGTGGACCTGGACGCGGTCAATGAAATGGGAGACCATGTGCTGCGGCGGCTGGTGCTGGAGATCATGGGCCGGCATTCGAACCTGATGCTGCTGGACGAGAACGGCCGGATCCTGGAGGCCGCACGCCACGTCAACGCGGAGATGAGCCGGGTGCGCCAGATCCAGCCGGGAATGGATTACGAAGCCCCGCCGGCCCAGGACAAACTGGATCCCGGCACCCTGAAAAGTGAAGAACTGCTCCCGCGGCTGCAGGCTCGCAGCGGCGGAAGCTTCAGCCGCGCCCTCTCGGAAGAGATCCGCGGACTGAGCCGCCAGAGCGCGGAAGAGATCGCGGTACGGGTCCGCGAAGGCGGGGAGTCCTGGCCAGAGGACCTGGCCGGGACCTGCGCGCGGCTGGAGGACCTGTTCCGCCGCCTGCCGGGGATGGCAGCACCCTGCATCCTGCGGGGAGAGGACGGAAGCACAGAGGACTTCTTCCCCTTCCTGTACCTGAGCCGGGACACCGGCCGCGAGGAACCCTGCAGGACGCTGAGCCAGGCGATGGACCGCTACTACTCCGCCCGGGACGCGAAGGACCGGCTGAACCAGAAGAGCGCCTCCATGATCCGGACGCTGAAAGGCCAGGCAGACCGCTGCACGCGGAAGCTGGCCATACAGGAAGAGGAACTGGCCTCAGCCGAGCGGATGGAGGAATACCGCCGGATGGGAGAAGCGATCCACGCGAATCTGTACCAGCTGAAAAAGGGTATGACGGAGGCTGTACTGCCGGACTGGAACGATCCGGACGGCGGAAAGATCACCGTACCGCTGGATATCCGGCTGACGCCGGCGCAGAACGCGCAGAAATACTTCAAAAAATACCAGAAGGCCCGCTCCGCCCGGGAGACCGCGGCGATCCAGCGTGATAAGACGCTGGAGGAGCTGGACTACCTGGAGAACATGCTGTCGGACGCGGAGAACTGTACCGGCGAGAGCGAGCTGGAGGAAATCCGCCGGGAACTGGTCCGCACTGGCTACATGAAGCGGGTGACGAACCGGCGCCAGCAGCGGCAGCTGCCGGCCAGCAGGCCGTACAGCTACCGCTCCGCGGACGGGATTGAGATCCTCGTCGGCAAGAATTCCCTGCAGAACGACCGGCTGACGCAGGCTGCCGCGGGCAATGAAACCTGGCTGCATGCCAAGGACATGCCCGGGAGCCATGTGATCATCCGGACGGAGGGGGAAGTTCCCCTGGAGACCCTGCGGCAGGCGGCACTGCTCGCGGCCTGGTACAGCAAGGGAAGGAACAGCTCCACGGTACCGGTGGACTATACGCTGCGCAAGTATGTGAAAAAACCTTCCGGGGCAGCGCCCGGGAAGGTGATCTACACCCACCAGAAGACGGTATATGTGACCGCGGAGGAAAACGAGATCCGCGGGATCATCCTGGAAAAAGAATAACAGCAGGCAAAAGGGAAAGCCGCGGTCAGCCGACCGCGGCCTTTGCTTTGGTTGCCTTTTTTTCGATCTTCCACCGGCCGGACAGCAGGAACGCGAAGCCGATCACGAAGGGAACGCAGCCGGAGATTGCGTTGCCGTACCAGAAACCGTTGATGCCCATGGCAAAGGTTACGCCCAGCAGGATGGACAGGCCGATCCGGCAGGCGACGCCGTCCAGCAGGGCGACGGCCAGGTTCAGCCTGGAATTGCCGGAACCGTTGATCAGGGCAAAGGCCGGCGGCCGCAGCGTACAGCCCAGGTACTGGATCATGGCGACCGGGATGTACTGCTCCAGCACCATGGCCAGGACCTCCGGATCGCTGGAGAAGATACCGAAGAGCCATTCGGGCCGGATGAGCGTGATGATTGCGAAAATCGCGGAGGGAATCGCGACGATCCAGAGGGCATGGCCGACCACCTTCGGGACGCGCGATATTTTCTTTGCGCCGAGGGCCTGGGAGATCATGGCGCCGCCCGCGGCGGAGATTGCCTGCGCAACGATGCTGATCATGTTTTCCAGCTTCCGGGCGATACCGGTGACGGCAATCGGAACCTTTCCGTACTGGTTGATGTAGGAATTGACGAACAGCATGGAGAAGGTGATGGCCGCGGACTGGATGACCATGGGAATCCCCAGGGACATCAGCGGACGGATCACGGCTTTCGAGATCCGGAAATGGGACGGCCTGAAGTCGAAATAAATCTGTTCCCGGTGGCGGTACAGCAGCGTCAGGGCAAAAAGGAAGCTGACGCTCTGGCCGATGACTGTCGCCAGTGCGGCGCCGCGGGGACCCATGTGCATGGGTCCGACGAAGAGCACGTCCAGCGCCAGGTTCAGCACGGAGGCGATGGCGATGAACATGAAGGGATGCTTTGAATCGCCCATGCCGCGCAGGATGGCGGAGACCAGGTTATAGCCGTAAATGAAGACCGTGCCCAGGATGCATGTGATGCTGTAATCGCAGGTGAACTCCCAGATGTCCTCCGGGGTGTTCAGCCAGGCCAGGATATCCCGGTATGTGAGCAGGAAGATCGCCATGATGACCACCGCGGCGGACATCAGCAGCGTGAACAGCGTGGCGACCATTTCGCCGATCAGGTCGTGCCGCTTCTCACCGACGTAGCGGGAGATCAGGATCTGCCCGGCGTTGGAAAACCCCATGGCGATGAAGGTGATGAGCATCATCATCTCGCCGCCGACGGAAACAGCGGACAGACCTTCGGTGCCGACCATCTGGCCGACGACGATCATGTCCACCATGTTGTAGACCATCTGGAGCAGGCCGGAGAGGAACAGGGGCATCGCAAAGCGGAGCATCGTCCCCGGAACGCTGCCTGTCGTAAGATCCCGGATCAGTTCCCTGTTCTTTGCCATGGTACCGGAAAGCCCCCTGTGACATCAAAATGTACGGACAAAAAGTCCGGGCTTATTGTAAGTCCCGGACTTTTATCTGTCAACCGACGGAAACGTTACAGGTCACTCGTCGTGGTCGAAGGTGCTCCCTCCGATGAACTCCCGCAGCAGGGACAGCGGCGGGATCTCGTCCATCAGGGATTCATCCACATCCGGCAGGTAGTTCAGCGCCTTGATCAGCCGGCGGGCGAGCAGGTAATTCGGGGAGGAGGAGGGAACATCCATCAGCAGCTTGTAGGCATAGAACTTCAGGATGGGAAGCTCGTAGTGCAGGGCGGTGTTGAGCATGCTGTCCGCGTTCTCCTGGTAGGCGAAGATGTATTTCTCCTCACCGCGGCGGACGCTGGGCCACAGGGACAGGGTTTCCTCCGGCGGATAGCCGCGGAACTGCTGGTCGCGCACGATACGCCGCAGGAGGCGGACATCCGTGGTGCGGATCCGGTTGTGGTCGTCCAGGTTCAGGCAGGTCAGGGCGCTGGCGAAGATCCGGTAGATCTCGTCAGCCGGGAGCATGTCGATGACCTTGGGATTCAGGCCGTGGATGCCTTCCAGGATGATGATCTCGCCGGGCTCGAGCTTTGTGGGCGGGGTGAGGTATTCCTTCTCGCCGCTCTCGAAGTCATAGCCGGGCATGAAGACCTCTTCGCCGTTCAGCAGGCCGGAAATGCTGTCCGCCAGGAGTTTTACGTCCAGGGCTTCAATGGTTTCAAAATCCCGGGTGCCGTCCAGCTGGACCGGCAGGTCATCCCGGTTGATGAAAAAGTCGTCCATGGAGATCCGGCGGGACGGATGGCCGTACATCTGCAGGTGGACGGCCAGGCGGGCGGCGGAGGTGGTCTTGCCGCTGGCGGAGGGGCCGGCGATCAGCACAACATGCTTGTTCTGCTCGTGGATCTTCCGGGCGATCTCATCGATGGCGGATTCATGCAGGGCTTCGTTCACCCGGATGAAGTTGCGCAGCTTGTTCTGCTCAATCAGGATACTGACGTCGCTGACATTGGTGACGCCGAGGATTTCGCACCAGTGCGCGCTCTGGGCGAAGATCTCCAGGTGCTTCGGACGATAGATATACGGTGCGGCATGGTCGAAGTCGGAGCCGGCCGGCAGCTGCAGCACGAAGCCGCCCCGCAGCTCAAAGAGGGTAAACACCGGGACATAGCCGGTGGAAACGGTCATGGCGCCGTAGAAGTATTCCCACATGCCGTCGATGCAGTACATGGTGAAAGTGGGCACGGGACGGCGGGAAAGCAGTTCCACCTTGTCCTGCTGTTTTTCTTCCTCAAAGTAGCGGATGGCGTCCTCCCGCGTCCACTGCTTCCGGGTGAAGACCAGGTCCAGCTCGACGATGCGGCGCATCTCGTTCTCGATGCGGACGATATCCTGGCGGTGCAGCTCCACGCCCGGGAGACGGACGAAAACGCCGTAGCCGACGGAATATTCGATGCGGACCTGCTGGTAGGGAAAAAGATGCCGCAGGGCCAGCAGCATTACAAAACGGAGGGAGCGCTCGTAGATCCGGCGGCCTTCCTCATGCTCCAGCGTCAGGGGCGTCAGTGTGCAGTCGCGGCGGAGCGGATCGTTCAGCTCAATCACGACGCCGCCGGACAGCGCGGCCAGCGTGCCGCGCGGAAAAGCGTCCAGGCCGACAAGGCAGTTCCGGACGGTGGTCCCTTCGGGGAATTCTTTTTGATTGTCCATGGAACGGATGATCATAACATGTCCTCCTTCGGTTAATCGAAGGGCATGCTGGACGGATCAGCATTCAGCAGCTCTTCATCCGGATCGGGGAGAGCGCCGTGCTCCTGCAGGTATCTTTCCTGCCGCTCCTTCATCTGGAGCTGTTTGGTATGAACATAGGCCACATTGGCTCCCGTGGCGGGGGCTGTGGAACGGGAAAGGATCTTTTTTCCGTCGTCATCGATCCGGAAACGCAGGCGGATCAGGATCCGGCCGTGGTTTTTACACTTGGCCACAGCGATATATTTGTCGGCACTCTGCTTAATATATTCGCCGTCGAGTTGCAGAACCCTTCCGCACCTCGGACAAACCGGATGAATCGCTGTCTCGCTCCGGAGCGCGTCACGGACGGAATCGAAGGCTTCGCCCTCGGTCTTCTCCCGGGCTCCCTTACGGGAGTGGATCAGCTGCCTGGGCTTCTGCGGATAGTTCAGCACCGCGGACGGATCCGGCAGGGTCTTGAAGACCAGCGCGGTGTACCATGCGTCGTACAGGGCATTGTGGAACGCCATGGACTCTTCCGCCTTGATGCCCGTCATCTCCATGGCGGTTTTCAGGCCGGAACGGTCCTTGAGGTGGTGTACCTCGCTGAAGAGCTTCTGGATATCGCACAGCGGGGCCATCGGGATGTCCTCGCATTGGAAGAAATTGATATTCTGGTACAGGACGCTGATGTCGTCGCATCCCCAGGTCAGCAGGGTATAGTCTTCGCCGCACCAGGAGGTGAACTGCAGCAGGGCATCCCGGAAGTTCGGGGCACCGGCCAGCTTTTCGGAATCGAGGCCGGTCATGCGTTTGATCCTCGGATGGATCCGCAGGTAGTGAGTGGGGGCAATCGGAATGGAGATGGCTTCCGCGGGGGTGAGGTCCGGACCGAGGCGCACGGCGCCGATCTGGATCATCTCGAAGATCAGCTTGTCGCCGACCTCGCGGTATGTGCGGCTCTGGTACGAGATGGGCTGGTTCCATTCCAGGTCAAGGATGATATATGTCATAATTCCTCCGGGGTTAAGTGATGATGGTTTTGGTTATGCAGCGCTTCGATCCGCAACCTCAATTGTCGCAGCGGCATTACGGCTGCCGCTTCTCTGTTTCGGTTGACCTCAGCGCTGCTGAGAATCCTGCCACTGGCAGTCAGCAGCGCTTCGCCCGGCCAGTGCCCCGGTCGACCAGGCAATCTGCAGGTTGTAGCCGCCGGTATGCGCGTCCACATCCAGCAGCTCTCCGGCAAAATACAGGTTCGGGACGATACGGCTGCGCATGGTGGCGGGATCCACCTCTTTGACGCTGACGCCGCCCCGGGTCACAATGGCTTCCGCGACAGGCCGCGGTGCCCGGATCGTCAGGGGCAGGGCTTTCAGCATCCCGCCGAGGCGCCGGCGCTGCTCCCCGGTGATCTGGCTGCAGCGGAGGGAATCCGGCAGGCCGCAGAGGCGCGGGAAGAGATCTGCCAGGCGGGCAGGCAGCAGGGAATTCAGCTCGGTCCGCAGCTGTTTTTTTCCGTCTGCGGAGAAATCCCGCTGCAGGCGGGCATCCAGCTGTTCGGCTGTCAGGCCGGGTTTCAGGTCGATCCGGAGCGAGGCCCCGGACAGATCCTCCGGCAGGTGGCAGCTGGCTTCCAGCACCAGGGGACCGGAGATCCCGAAGTGGGTGAAGAGCATTTCGCCCAGTTCTTCATACAGGGTTTTCTTCCCCCGGCTGAGAGTCAGCGTGACATTCCGCAGGCTGAGCCCCTGCAGGGAGCGCGGCCAGTCGTCCGCAGTCTCCAGTCCGACCAGGACGGGGGAGGGAGGAAGGACTGTGTGGCCCAGTTCCGCGGCCAGGCGGTAGCCGTCGCCGGTGGAACCGGTGGCGGGATAACTGATTCCGCCGGTACACAGGATCACGGCGCCGGCCGGGATTCGTTCCCCGGATACCGTACGGACGGCGGTGATCCGTCCGTCTTCCGTTTCCAGCGACCGGACCGCGGTATTCAGCCGGACGCTGACGCCGGCGGAACGCATCAGGGAGGTCAGGGCCCGGGTGACGTCGCTGGCCTTCTCCGTGGAGGGGAAGACCCGGCGGCCGCGCTGCACGGTGACCGGGCAACCCGCGCTCTCCAGCAGGGCCATCATGTCCTGCGGGGAGAAAAAACTCAGGGCGGCATAGAGAAAGCGCGGATTCCGGGGAACCTGGGAAAGAAAGGTATCCCGGTCGCAGTCATTGGTCAGGTTGCAGCGGCCTTTGCCGGAGATGTAGACCTTCTTGCCCAGCTTCTCATTCTGCTCCAGCAGCGTGACGGATGCGCCGTTCCGGGCGGCAAACAGGGACGCGGCCATTCCGGCGGCGCCGCCGCCGATCACGATGACATCAGCCATGTCGGTCCTCCTCCAGATAGACACGGTAGGATTTCCAGATATCCTCCAGGCGCCGGAAATGCTCGCTGAGGGCATCTTTCCGGTGCAGGGACAGGGAAACCAGCAGGGCGTTGATCACGCTGATGGGAGCGGACAGGGAGTCCACGAAGGAGGCCATGTCCGTCCGGGCAGTCAGGCAGGCGTCCGCCACTTCGCACAGGGGACTCATGGGCCCGTCTGTCACGGCGACCACCTGGGCGCCGCAATGGCGGGCAAAACGCATGACTTCCACGGTACGGGCGGAGTAGCGGGGAAAGGAGATACCGATAAGCACGTCCGATTCGTGGAGCTCCAGCATTTCCTCCGGTCCGTCGGCCGCACCGCCGGAGACCAGGCGCACATGGTCGAACATATAGCGCAGGTAGTTCACCAGGAACTGCGCCAGGGGCGCCGCGCTGCGCAGGCCGATCACATAAACAGAGCGCGCGGAAAGGATGCGGGACACCACGTCTTCGAAGACGGCGGGATCCAGCTCCTCCAGCGTGTTGTGCAGATTCTGCATATCGCTCTTCAGCACGGTGGACAGGACGTTCTTCGGATCGATCTCCGTCACGCGCTCAAAGCGCTGGTTGGCGGTAAGCCGGTGGGAAACCAGTTCCTGCAGGCTGCGCTGCAGCTGCGGATAGCCTTCGTATCCCAGGGCGGAGGCAAAGCGGACGACGGTGCTTTCGCTGACGCCGACGCATTCCCCCAGGCGGGCGGCTGTCATGAAGACCGCCTTGTCATAGTGGTCGGTAATGTACGCGGCAATCCGGCGGTGGCTCTTGCTCAGCCGCCGCCCGGAGTGGTTCAGCCGTTCCATCATATCCCCGGCGTTTTGCATCCGTCCGATCCCTTTCCGTCATTTTATCCGGAGAGATTATACGGGGAAGAGGCCGGTTTTGCAAGACAAATCAAGGAAAAAACCCGTACGCGGGCGGGGAACCGGCCTGCAGGCAGTTGAAAACGGCCGGAAAAGGGAGTAAAATACCAGAACAACCTGAAATGAAATACAGACAGGCACGGGGGAACGTATGAGCGAGGAAAGGAAAGCTGCCGAGCGGCTGGCGCTGAAGGGACTGGGTGCGGTCATCCTGATCGGACTCCTGTTCTGGGCTGTTCCGCAGATCTGGGATAAGCTTTCCCCGTTTATTGTCGCGATTCCGCTGGCTGCCGCGCTTCAGCCCGTGATCCGATTCGCGGAGAAAAAACTGAAGGTCAAACGCGGAATCAGCGCGCTGATCTGCGTACTGCTGCTGCTCACGATTGTGATCGGCGCCATTTCCTGGGGTGTGTCCATCGTCCTGGAACAGGCCCCGCAGGTGGTCGGCCAGTCCGGCAGCATGATCACGGAAGCGGTCAAAACCATGCAGCAGGCCGCGAAGAACCTGGTGGACAATTCCTCGGACAACTTCAGCCCCCAGATCCAGAACCTGCTCCGCAATACCATGGATGACGCGCTGACCAGGATCAGCTCCTGGGCGACGCAGGTCGTCGCGGACATGGTTTCCTTCGCTGTGGGCCTGATCACGAGCCTGCCCTACGGCGTCATCTATATCAGCTTCCTGGCGATGGCACTCTATTTCATCACGATCCATTACGGGGATATCCGCAGCTACCTGCCCGGCGGGAAGCGCCGGCGCCAGGACAGCAATACCACGCAGCTGACAAATTCCGCCCTGAAGAGCCTTATGGGTTACCTGAAGGTGCAGGGCACCTTTGCCATCATGGTCTTTGTGGTCAGCCTGATCGCCCTGAGATGCTTCAACTTCCGCTATTATGCGGCGCTTGCCATCCTGGCCGGGCTGATGGAGATGATCCCCATGGTGGGAAGCGGCCTGCTGTATATCCTGATGTCTGTCGTGTTCTTCCTGACGGGGAATACCGTCTGGGGAATCCAGGTGCTCGCCCTGACAGGCGTCCTGCAGCTGCTGCGCCGGATCCTGGAGCCCAAGCTGATGTCCGATTCCATCGGAATTTCGCCGCTCCAGAGCCTGATCGGCATGTTTGTCGGCATGCGGATTGGCGGGATCGTCGGCCTGATCGGCGGCCCGGTGGCAATGGCTGTGCTGGTGGGCGCCGTACGCGGTGATGTGTTCAAAAATGTAAATGAAGATCTGTACCTGATCGTGCAGTGGTTCAAGCGGCGCTGGGCGAAACCGGAGCATGCGGAAGATTCCCCGGAAACGGCCGGGAAGCCGGGACCGGACAGGGATCCCGGGCAGCCGGGATGCGCCGGGACAGGGAAAACGGCAAGAAGGAAGATCCTGCGTAAAAAATAATACGGATGGAAACATGCCGCAAGGAGGCATTCCTGTGGAGACATCTGTCATAAATCGTGAGAAAGTGATTGTCAGGACCAGTATCACCGGGATCCTGACGAATGTGTTTCTCGCGACCTTCAAACTGGTGGTCGGGCTGATCGCGAATTCCATCGCGGTCATCCTGGACGGCGTGAACAACTATACGGACGCCCTTTCATCGGTCATTACGATCATCGGGACGAAGCTGGCCGGGCGGAAACCGGACCGGAAGCACCCCCTGGGGCACGGCCGGATCGAGTACCTGAGTTCCATGATCGTTTCCGCGATCGTACTGTACGCCGGTCTCACGTCCCTGATTGAGTCGGTGAAGAAAATCATCCATCCCGAAGAGGCGGATTATTCCGCCCTGGCGCTGGTGATCCTTGCCGTGGCCATTGTGGTGAAACTGGTCCTCGGCCGGTATGTGAAGAGGCAGGGGAAAAAGGTCCACTCCGGGGCCCTGATCGCTTCCGGATCGGACGCCTCCTTTGACGCGATCCTGTCGGCGTCGGTTCTCCTTTCCGCAGTGATCTTCCTGCTGACCCGCTTCTCGCTGGAAGCGTATGTGGGCGTGGTGATCTCCCTGTTTATCCTGAAAGCGGGCGTGGAGATGATCCGGGAAACGCTCAGCGAAATCCTGGGGCAGCGTGCCGATCCGGAGACCACCAAAGCGGTGCGGGACATCCTGAACAGCGAACCGGAGATCCGCGGCGCGTACGACCTGGTCCTGCACAATTACGGTCCGGACCGGAATTATGCTTCCGTGCACGTGGAACTTCCGGATACCATGACGGTGGAGGAAGTGGACAAGCTGACCCGCAGGGTGGAAGCCAAAGTGTACAATCAGACCGGCGTAATCCTGACCGGCGTCGGCGTCTACTCATACAATACGGGCAGCGATGAGGCCACAAAGATCCGGAACCGGATCCAGGAAACGGTCCTCCGGCATGACTGGGCGCTGCAGCTGCACGGATTCTACGCAGACCTGGATGCGAAGACCATCCGGTTCGATGTGGTACTCAGTTTCGACGTGGACCGGGAAGAGGCAATGGAGGAACTGAACCGGGAGATCCGGGAGCTTTATCCGGATTATACTGCCGTGATTGTGGCAGATGTGGATATTTCAGACTGATCACAGAAGGAGGCACACCCTATGCAGGATCTTCGGGAACTGAACCCTTTCCGGCTTGGTTTCGGCCTGATGCGCCTTCCCAAGAATCCGGACGGAAGCATTGACATCCCCCAGGTCTGTGAGATGACGGACCGGTTTATCGCAGCCGGGGGCACCTACTTTGACACGGCTTATGTATATGACAGCGGACTGAGCGAAGCGGCTTTCAAGGCAGCGGTAGCGGACCGGTATCCCCGGGAAGCCTATACGCTGGCGACAAAGCTGAATGCTTTCATGCAGTGTACGGACGAAGCCAGCGCAAAACAGCAGTTCTGGACCAGCCTGGAGCGCACCGGGGCCGGGTATTTCGATTTCTACCTGCTTCACGCCCTGCAGCGGAGCAATGTACACCTGTACAATGACTACCACCTCTGGGATTTCATCGCGGAACAGAAGGAAAAGGGACTGATCAGACACTACGGCTTTTCCTTCCACGCGGATCCGGAACTGCTCGAACAGCTGCTGAAGGAACATCCGGAAGTTGAATTTGTCCAGCTGCAGATCAACTACGCGGACTGGGAGAACCCGGGGGTGGCTGCCCGGCGCAACTGGGAGCTCTGCCGGGCTTACGGGAAACCGGTGATCATCATGGAACCGGTGAAGGGCGGCATCCTGGCCAACCCGATCCCGCCGGTCCGGGAAATCCTGGACCGGGCGGACAGCACCGCCTCCTATGCCAGCTGGGCGCTGCGCTTCGCGGCAGGCCTGGACAATATCCTGGCTGTGCTCAGCGGTATGAGCGATGTGTCCCAGATGGAGGACAACCTGCGCCAGATGCAGCCGTTCCGGCCTCTGGACGAAAAGGAGATGCAGGCGATCACCGAGGCGCAGAAGGCCCTGGATGCCGCCAGGGACATCCCATGTACCGCCTGCCACTACTGCACCAAGGGATGCCCGATGGAAATCCCGATCCCGGAGATCTTCACGGTCTACAACCGCAAGGAGGGAAGCCCTCATTTCCGTACGGTCCGCGAGTATACGATTGTGACCCAGGACCGCGGTAAGGCGGTGGACTGCATCCAGTGCGGCCAGTGCGAAAGCGTCTGCCCGCAGCATCTCCCGATCATCTCCCTGCTGGAGAAATGCCGGGAAATGGAAACCTGACCCGACACCGCCAAACAAAAAGTTCTTGCCTTTTCGTGCCTCCTGTGCTATACTCCCGTTTGCGGCTGAAAAGCTGTGACGCTATGGGGCATTAGCACAGTTGGTAGAACGAATATGAACTAACTCACTGCTGGTGACCACGAGTTTGCCTCATCACCGACCAATGGGGCAGATGGAAAATCTGGTCGGAAATATTACCAAATGGGGCATTAGCACAGTTGGTAGGACAAGCCTTCCGTACTGTCGCCCCAGACAAACCCTTGTAAATCAAGGAAACCCCTTCAAAATGAAGGGAAACGTCACCCGACCCGCAGACGTAAAACGCGGGAAACTCCCCCGGAAAACCTCCGGGAACCCATACGGGGCATTAGCACAGTTGGTAGCGCGCGACATTCGCATTGTCGAGGTCAGGGGTTCGACTCCCCTATGCTCCACAAGAAACCTTGCAGATCAACGTCTGCAAGGTTTTCACTTTGGTGGTTATCCCTGTGGCTATAGTTTTCTTGATGGGTATTCCTTTCAGTCAGATTTCTCTCTGGGCATGTATTATCAGTATTGTTGTTACAAACTGGAATACTTGCATTTCTCTTTTGCCTGAAAAGGATAAAAGTGATAAACAAGGAGGAAAAAGAATGAAATATGCGATCAAGACAATGGCGGTAACTGGCATCTGTGGAGCGATATACTGATTGTCCGTGTCTACCTGTCATGAGAACTGCTACAAGGATTTTCACACTAGATGCTAGGTGAGGTTCGACTCCTCTGCGCTCCGCCACCACCCTTGAGGTAGATGCTTCAAGGGTTTTGTTTTTACAAAATACTATCCCCTATACACTTTAATATGCCCGGGAACTGAGGCAATCCCTTCCCATGCGTTTCCACTTCGGAAGCCATCATGAGGCACAACATTATGTCGTTCAGCAGCTTGCTCGTTGGGGGTAGACGCCAGGAACTTCTCATAGGACAACCGTAATCTTTCAAACGTTTTTTCTGGCAATTGCCGTACCGGTTTTACATTATAGTCAAACAATCTTTCTTCTTTGTTGAAAACTACCAATTTACCTTCCTCAAGTTTATTTACGAAACGATCTGTCTTTGTTCTTGCGCCTTCTTCTATAATTGGGAGACAATAAAAAACTTTATTTCCATTTCCTTTTTTTGCTCTCATAATAATGAATTCTTGTTTCCCAAAAAGCTGTGAGGTGATGACTATGCCAGCCTTCATCTCATGCCGCTTTATTTTTTCATTCTTAGGCTTCTCAGCTTTTTGTTCTTGAACAAGGCTCACTGTCGTATGTTGTTTGTCTTGAATTCCATTGCTGATGAACAAGCGCAGAGCAGGTATTGCTTTATCACATTCAGGACAGTTGCCATTTATTGAATTTGACAATACTGTGACTTTCTTTTTGCAAAATGGACATGGAACAACAATCCTGTATTCACCCTTCATGAAGAACCTCCCAAGCCGAAAAATTAGATTTCATCCAGTTTCCAGAAATGTCTTTTCCCGCCGCAGTTACAGCCAACATAAACGTTTTTCTTTCCTTTTCCAGCAGTCAGTGATGTACCATCTTCCGGACAGAATCTGCCCTGCTTGTTTCCGAAAAAGAGATAATCATCAACCACCTTGGGTTCGATCCAGACGAACGTTCTGCATTTTATATCGCTGCAAACCAGGAAGAATTTGCCGGATTTCCCCCTTTTTAGCATTAGAGGTTTTCCGCATTCTTCACATTTCAGCTCTCCACGCACATAAGCCCCGAAAGTGTCGTATGTCCCCTGATCGTTTTTCTGGTCATCCATATCGATTGTACTGTTCATCTCCAGAAAACTGTACAGGGATTTCGCGCAGTGCTTTCCGAAAAAGCGTACGACTGGTCTACACCATACCTGAAGTGGCTTTCCTTCCGCAATAAAGCAAGCAGCCGATGCAGGCTGACCGAACCACGATACTTCTTTGTCAATCACTGTAACTGGATTCGCAACAAATTCATTTTCGATTGCCATGGATCGGAGCTCTGGTGGCAATTCTTGTTTGTGTTCTGCTCGGATAATCACCGTCTTGCCCGATTGATTCAACTTTTGTAAAACTTCAGCAAGCTTTCGGGTCATAGTAGGATCAGTGTTAATCCGCCCTGGGATATCTATCCGTACTTCACTTTTGGTTCTGCTCAGGTCTTCCAGGAACTTCGCATCGAGTGATTGATTTGCAACTGCCTGAATCTCAGAGGTATTCATTTCTTTTAGAATCTGTGTGCTGCGCTTGGACTGAATAGAAAGCAGATCTATCAACTGTCGAAACAATAGCATACCAGACAGTTTTTTGTTTTCCATATAATCCACATTGACAAGAGAGATCATCTTTCCTCTTGCCCGGGTCATGGCAACATTGAAAAGCCGGTTTGCGTAGTTGTTCTGTTCGGAACTGAGCAACATCCCTGGATAAGGCATCCGATAACAATCTACCGCGTCGTAGACGATCATATCTTTTTCAGAGCCCTGGAACTGATGAACTGTCGCACAGGAAATTTTATGATGCAAAGTTTCTCTGTCTGTCAGATCTCTTGCCATAGCATGTAGTAGTCGAGACTGAGCATTATAAGGTGTGATAATTCCAACATCATGATCTTCAGCTGCTCTGGCGGCTATCCCTATGGATAGCAATGCAGAAAGCACGTTGATCCTTGACTGATCTTTTGTTTTTGTACAGACCGACATCATGCCGCTTAAATCAACCAGTGCTAGGCATTCTCCTGATACCGGCGATGCTTCTACGATGTCGGCCCGTTTCTTTTTCATTCCAGGCGCGGATTCCAGTAGATCATGATACATCCGTTTTGAAACAAAAGAAGCAATATCCGGATGCATACGATGCTGAACATTCAGCATACAAAGCCACTCATGCCCATAACCGCTTTCAACGGCATCCACTATTCCACAATACTGGAAGATGTCCGCATTCAGATCCCCAGCTTTATCACTCTGCACAATAGGCGGAAGTTGGGCAAAGTCTCCGATGCAGATAAAATGTTTTTTCGCCAAGGATGCCGCGAACACGATCTGGGGAATCGTCGCCATACTTGCTTCGTCGAATATCACCGAATCAAAAGCTGATTCATAAAGCGTTTTATCTGCGATAGCCTTTGAAACAGTTGTGGCTACGAACTTGGCTCTCTGAACAGCCTGTTTTTCTTCTTGTTTCAGTTGTTCACGGATCGCATTCAGTTCTTTTCCAGCCTGAAGGTACAGGAATGAACTTTTCGCCAGGTGTTTCCGTTCCTCAATCAGCGCCTTTCTTTTTTCTTCCAATTCCGGATGTTGCATCAGGCAGAGATTATACGAACTCAAATACTCGTGCTCCAAGACTTCCTTCTTTCTTGGATATCCGTATCGCACGAGTTTTCCAGGCTGCTGGTTTTTGTCTTTTCCGAACACACGTAACGCTGCCTCATCAACAGATACATTACTGTGGGAAAGCATCCATCGTAAAAAGGACATCCCCGGTTACCGGGTCTGTCAGCTCAAATCCGGCTGACCGCCCTTCTCCGTACATTCTGTAGAGATGTAATTTCAGCTCAATACCGGATTTCGTATGACTACACCG